>JAESFN010000045.1_pt1 | contig 473574 bp, 458 predicted proteins | sample 9269411 | NCBI WGS metagenome assembly JAESFN01 (sample SAMN14505399, study PRJNA617100) | algae metagenome | isolation source: Iphinoe sp. HA4291-MV1 and co-occurring heterotrophs from trail next to... | place: USA: Maunawili Falls, Hawaii | collected 2009-07-25
CCAACGCCTTGATGCGATCCCGTTCCTCGGTCGTCGGACCTGCCCGTTTGCCGCGGTCACGCTCGGCTTGCCGAACCCAGCGACGCAGCGTCTCCGCCGTACAGCCGATCTTCGCTGCGATCGAGCCGATCGCCGCCCATTGCGAGCCGTGCTCCCCCGCGCCGTCCAGCACCAGCCGCACCGCACGCTCCCGAACCTCAGGCGAGTAGTTCGCCGCCATCTTCTTTGCCGTCATCGCTCCATCCTCTCAACGGTTGGAGCCTCCGGCAAACCCGGCGCAGTTCAGATGACGGCGAACTGAGCCTTTGCCATCCACCACTCACGGGGGCCCATTCTCCATTCCCTCTCGGCGCGGTTCAAGACCAGGAACAGCAGCTTCATCGCGGCCTCGTCGGTGGGGAAATGGCCTCGGGCCCGAACCGCGCGACGCAGCTTGGCATTGAGCGCCTCGACCGCGTTGGTGGCGTAGAGGATGCGCCGGACCTCTGCGGGAAAGACGTAGAACAGTACTAGCTCGCTCCAGGCGCGCCGCCGGTGGATGCCGAGCAGCAGCCGTCGCGAAACCGGGCGGCGAGAAGCGCGGGTGCGTCGAACCGACGCTCCAGCACCGCACCTACCGGTTCAGGTAGCAGGCGACTCCCGCCGCGGTGAGCGAGGCCGACACGTGGTAGTGCCGGTAATGCTCCAGCACCTCCGGGTTCATCGCGCCTCGCGCGACGAGCCACATGATGAGTTCCGCCCCCTCGTGGCCCGCCTCCTTCATGTAAGTCCCGATTGGTATGTCCGCGAGCGTTTGGGGGTCGGTGACCATCTTATCGAGGAACATGCGGTCGAACTCCGGCCGCATGAATCCGGCACGCTCGCCCTGCAGCTGGTGGGACATCCCGCCGGTGCCGAGCACCATGACGCGCATGTCCTCGGGATAGTCGTCTATGGCGCGGCGGATGGCCTGACCCAGCTTGAAGCAGCGCCCAGGCTGCGGCATCGGGAACTGGATGGTGTTGACGATGATCGGCACGACGCGGGTCGGCCACGCCTCCGTCCTGCCCTCCCGGTTCCCGAAGGCGACGGCCATTGGCACGGTGAAGCCGTGATCCACCTTCATCTCCTGGAACATCGTCACGTCGAATTCCTGCGCGACGAGGTGCTCGATGAGGTGCCAGGAGAAGGCCGGGTCGCCGGGGAAGGAAGGGACCTGCCGCGGCCCCCAGCCCTCGTCCCCAGCGCGGTATTCCCCGGCCGCGCCGATCCCGAAGGTCGGCACCCGGTCGAGGAACACCTCCAGGCCATGGTCGTTGTACACGACGATGGTGAGGTCGGGTTGCATCTCCCGCACGAACGCCTTCGCCGGGCCGTAGCCGTCGAAGAGCGGCTTCCAGTACGGGTCTTCCGTTTGTCGGTGGTCCATCGCGATTCCGATGGACGGGACGTGGCTGCACGTCATCGCTCCGACGATCCGGGCCATCCTCAATCCTCCCGCCCGGCGTGCCGCGCCGCGTCCTCGTCCCGCAGAGCGTTGAGCCTCGCCCGGAACGCCTCCAGGGTGAGCCCGTTCTGCTGCGCGCCGACGTGCTGCATCGAGACGTGGTCAATGGCCGCGAGCTTGAAAACGTAGTAGATGTTGCCGCCTGCCCGGATCATCCCGAGCCAGTCGCGTCCCAGGACGAGGCGGGTCGTCTCCCCGTCCACCCCGAACGACCGGCAGTAGCCCGCCCCGTCGGCGACGAACGCCGCGCGCGCGCGGGGGTCCACGAGCGACATGCACATCCTGTTCAGCGCAAGGTTCTGCCGCGCACGCATCCCGTCGAAAAGGTAGGTTCCGGGAAGGGACCGCGCGAGCCGCTTGTCCTCCTCGATCCGCTCGGTGATGGACGACATGTCCGCCTCCTCTCTGTCAGGGCGCCGCGCGCGTGGCACGGGGCACCGGGTTCCAGGGCCCGTCATAGGGAAGGCCGGCGTAGTTCTCCGCGAAGCCGCGCGACCCCGCCTCGCTCCCGACGAGGTCGTCGAGCTGGGCCGTCCGCATGGCCGCGTCGAAGGACGTCTCGCCGGGGACGTTGTGCATCATGCCCGTGACCCACCACGAGAAGCGCTGCACCTGCCAGATCCGGCGGAGGCAGGTCTCGCTGTAGGCGTCCGCGAGGTCGGTGCGGCCGTCGCGGAACCGCCCGATGAGGGCGCGCGCGAGGGTTCGGACGTCGGCCACCGCGAGATTCATCCCCTTCGCGCCCGTTGGCGGCACGATGTGCGCGGCATCCCCCGCAAGGAAAAGGTCGCCGAAGCGCATCGGCTCGGCGACGAAGGACCGCATCGGCGTCACGCCCTTCTGGATGATGGGCCCCCGGGCGAGCCCTCCGGCCTTCCCCGTGAGCCGCAGGTCGAGGGCATCCCAGATCGCCCCGTCGCTCCACCGGTCCGCGTCGTCGTCCGCGGGCACCTGGAGGTAGAGGCGGCTGATGGTCGGGCTGCGCATCGAGAGGAGGGCGAAGCCGTCGGCGTGGTTGGCGTAGATCACGATATCGGAGGCGGGCGGCGCTTCCGCGAGAATACCGAGCCAGCCGAAGGGGTAGTCCCGGCCGTGCATCGTCACGCGATCCGCGACCGTGCGGCGCGCGACGCCGTGGAAGCCGTCGCAGCCCGCGACGGCGTCGCATCTAAGGACCCGGTCCACGCCATCCTGGCGGTAGCGGATGACAGGCCGACCGTCGTCAAAGCCCTCGATGGCCGTGACCTCCGCCCCGAACTCGACACGCCCGCCTCCGGAGAGGCGGGCCGCGATAAGGTCCTTCACCACCTCCTGCTGGCCGTACACCGTGACGGTGCGTCCACCAGTGAGGCGCTCGACGTCGATGAGATGGTCCTCGCCGCGGAAGCGAAGGACGATGCCGTGGTGGCGGAGCGACTCCCGGACGAGGCGGTCGCTCGCACCCGCCTCGGCCAGAGTCTCGACGGTCCCCTGCTCCAGCACTCCCGCACGCACGCGACCCTCGACGTGGGGGCGGTCGCGCGCCTCCAGCACGACACTCTCGATCGCAGCGCGGCCGAGGAGTTGGGATAAGAGGAGCCCGGCTGGGCCCGCGCCGACGATCCCGACGCACGTGCGCGCTTCCATGAAACGTTCCCGGCCTCCCTGCGACAGCACGCCCTGGCCGCCGCGTGGGTCAGACTGCTACCCTCACCCACGGGGCGGCGATGGATCGTCCTGGCCGTGTCTTGGACTGACGCAGGAAGGAAACGAATGGGAAGGGTGGCCAGCGACGCCCGGCGCATTCCGGTCTTCGCGCTTTACGGAGAGGCTGCCGCCGCAGCGGTGCCGGGCTTCGTGCACGTCGAGCGCATAGCGGAGCGCGCGCCGCTCCACGGCTGGACGATCGGCCCGCACCGGCACACGGACCTCGCCCAGGCCATCCTCGTCACCGAGGGAGAGGGCCGGATCGTCGCGGACGAGACACGGCAGGAGATCCGCGCCCCTTGGTTGCTCTGGCTTCCCGTCGGCGCCGTCCACGGTCTCTCGTTCAGCGGGACGGCGGACGGGCACGTCCTCACCATCGCCGACACCCTCCTCGCCGCGGCCGTCCACGGGGCACCCGACGAGATCGCGCTCCGCGGCGCGGCGGAGGCGGTCCATGCGGGCCCGGCACCGCGTCCGGAGGTGATCGACATCAACCTCGACGTCCTCCTTGCCGCCGCGTCGCGGGAGGCCCGGTCGAATGATGCGGGCTCGGCGAGCGCTGTCGCGGCGTTCCTCCGCCTCCTCCTCGTCGCTCTTCTGCGCGCGCGAAGGGCGGCCCGCCCAGGAACGGAGAAGGCAAGGGACGCGTCGCTGTCACGCCGGTTCCGAAGTCTCATCGAGACGCGGTTCCGCGAGCACTGGCCCGTGTCGCGCTACGCCGTCGAACTCGGCGTGAGCGTCGACCTGCTGCACGAGGCCTGCGCGACCGCCATCGGTCGACCGCCGCGCGACGTGCTCCACGACCGGCTCATGCTGGAGGCCCGCCGCGACCTCCTCTACACCGCGCTCCCGATCTCCAGAATCGCTCTCTCCTTAGGCTTCGACGACCCCGCCTACTTCTCGCGTTTCTTCGCGAAACGGGCGGCGATGTCCGCCGCGGCCTACCGGCGGGCCCACGCAAAGGCTGTCGACCGGTCCGGCTGACCCTCTGCGCGCGTCCAGGTTTTCCCCGCGTCCGTCCATCGCGGCGCGGTCCCGCCCCGGCCACTCTCGGCCGAGAGGAAAAGGCCGGGGTTCACCCTGCCGGGGAGGGGTCATGGTCCGCATCATCCGACGGAACACGGTCCGCGTCGTCGCGGGCCTTGCCGCGCCGCTGATCCTTGCGACGCGGGCCGCGCTGGCGAACGACGCGTGGCCGAACCGTGCCATCCGGCTTCTCGTGCCGACCGCGGCGGGCGGTCCCGCCGACCTACTCGCCCGCCTCGTGGCCGCCCGTTTTGGCGAACGGCTGGGCCAGCCCGCAGTCGTGGAGAACCGCCCCGGCGCGAACGGTATCATCGCGGCTGAGGCCGTGATGCGTGCACCGGCCGACGGCCACACGCTCTTCATTGCGTCGTCCGGCGCCTACGTCATCAACCAGTTCATCTACCGCCGCATCCCCTACGACCCGTTCCGCGACTTCGCGCCAATCTCCCTCCTCGTGACGCTCCCGCTCGTCCTGTCCGTGCACCCCAGCGTCGAGGCGCGGTCGCTCGGGGAGTTCGTCGCTCGCGCGCGCCGAGAAGGTGGGATGAACTACGGCTCCTCCGGATCGGGCACGCCGTCCCACCTCTCGATGGAACTGCTGCGCTCCATGGCGCGTCTGCCCCCGATGCAGCACGTCTCCTACAACGGCAGCGCGCCGTTGCTGACCGCGATGATCGGTGGCCAAGTGCCCGTTACCTTTGATGCGCTCCTATCGTCCACGCCATTCCTGCGGGACGGGAAGCTCCGTGCTCTCGCGGCGAGCACGGCCAGGCGTCTCCCGCAGTTGCCGGACCTGCCCACCGTCGCGGAGTCCGGCGTACCTGGCTTCGAGGCGGCGACCTGGGTCTGCCTCCTCGCACCCGCCGCGACGCCCGCCCCCGTCGTCGCGCGGCTGAGCGAAGAAGCTGCCGCCGCGGTGAGGACGCCGGAGGGCAACGCGCGGCTGACCGGCCTCGGCGGCATCCCGGAGGGGTCCAGCCCGGGGGAACTTGCCGCCTTCGCGCGCGCCGAGGCGGAGAAGTGGGGCCGCGTCGCGCGGGAGACCGGGACGATCGTCGGATGACCGCGGTACCTGCACGGCGATCTCTTCGTCGGATCACTCGCGCGCATGACCGTCCTGCAAGAGCCGACCAAGGCTGTTCTCCAGATCAGCCCAGTCAGAATCCTTTCGCGATCTGGGAGCGTACTTCGGCGACTTCTGCTGCGCACCCATCTGAGAGCCCATCCGGAAAGGAGTTGAATCTTCGGAATCGGATGTGATTCGCTGGTCCTGCGGACGATTCGCGGGGTCAGACGGATGGCATGGGCGGCAGAGCGTCGCGGTGCGCGAACAGGCGGGACGCGAGGCCAGCCCGACCACGGCAATCATCGACAGCCAGACGGCGAACGGCGCGCAAAAAGGGGCTCTACGCTTGATCCGTCCGGCTACGACGCGGGCAACAAGGTCGTCGGCCGCAAGCGCCGCTTGCTGACCGACACCCTCGGCATGCTGCTCGCGGTGATGGTGCATCCCGCCAGCGTGCAGGATAGGGACGGCGCCGAACCGCTGCTGCGCCAGGCGCGCAGGCTGTTCCCTTTCGTCGAGCGTATCATCGGCGATGCGGGCTATCAGGGACCGAAGATGGCGGCGGCGGTCGCCCGCACCGGCGCGTGGAAGATCGAGATCGTCCGTCGCCGCGACCGCCACCGCTTCGTCGTGTTGCCGAAGCGCTGGATCGTCGAGCGCACCATCGGCTGGATCAGCCGCAACCGCCGCCTCGCGCGAGACTTCGAGCGGCATTGCCGCATCGCCGCCGCCTTCGTCCGCATGGCCATGATCCGCGTCATACTCAGACGGCTCGCCGCAAAGCCCTCAGCGTGAATCCGAACTTCCCGGATGGGCTCTCAGAACCGGTAGGCTAGGCCGAGCAGCGCGATGGGCTGCATCCGTCGCTACGTGACCGGGCTGTCCGTCGCATCGCCGAGGAGGCGGGGCACGCCGACGTTCAGGGCCACGCTCCAGCGCGGGTCGAGGGAATTGATGGCTTTGACGCCCGCCCCGACGCTCCGCACCCCTGCCTCCACCCTGTAGGCGGGAAAGCGGGATCTCGCCGCCTGCGCGCGGCTTACGCCGAACCAAGTCTGCATGTGGTCGGCATCCGCGATGACGAGGTTCGCATTCGCGGCCACGACGAGCGATGGCGTGATCCGGTGCTGCAGCAGCGCGCCGAGGGTCAGCGTCGTCCCGTTCGCCTCTCAATAAACGGGAGAGGTGTGCCGCACGACGCTCAGAAACCTTCTCCCTCATCTGGTCTCGCCCCAACGGCAAGCGCCAGGGCGAGTAACCCACGCCAGCGCCCCGCCCGGACTCGACGCCGGGCGGGGCGCTTCAGCCGACGCCGTAGACCGCGGGGAGGAGCAGCCGCCACGGCCGCGGATCTTCTCCGCGAGATCATTCAGCGTCGCTGATCGAGCTCTCTGGCGGTCGGGTATTCATTCACGTTTCAGGCCACACGCAACTGTCGATGTAGCGCTCGGCTCACCTCGTTTCCGGCCTCAGCCAAGCCGTAAACAGCAGCAGTGAGCACGGCGGCCCGCCGCCCGGGGGTACGCAAAGCCGGTAGGAGGCCGGGGCGCGCAGCGTGGTCGCTCTCACCCGCCGAACGCGGCCGGCAGACAGGGCCTCGCCTGTCAGGAAGTCCGGTACCAGCGCCGCACCCTGGCAGGTTTCGGCTGCGGCGAGGCCCATCGACAGTAGGTCATGCACGGGGCCGCGCCGCATTTGCAGGACGTCCAGCCCGGCCAACCGGAAGTACACTTCCCAGGCTTCAGGCGTGGTCTGGCGCAATAGCGGCGGGCGCTCCAGCACCGTGTGGTCGTCGCCTTGCCCGAACAGCGGCGGGGCAAGGAAGAGAAGGAGATCGAGCGGCATCACCGGCTCTGCCGTGCAGCCGGCCGGTGCCTCGACGTCGTGCTCGATGAGGTCGGGATTGCGCGCATCGGTGAAGCAGGCCGCCATGCGCCGCGTCGGGCCGATCGCCTGGTCGGCGGCGCCCAGCAGCAACGTCCCGGCATCCGACGCGATCCGCCCGCCATCGAAAGAGGCAACCACCACGCGACCTTCCACGCGTGGAAAGTCGAACCGTTCGCCGCTACACCCCGTTTGCACCGGGCTTTGCTCCTCGTCAGCGATAAGTCTTTCTCGCAGAAGAACTTTCGCCGATGCTCAAGCCCAGTGCACCAAATACACGTGAGAAATGCGGGTTAGGGGAGGAGAGCGACGCCCTCCACCGCCGCCGCGGAGCGCAGCTCGCGGTCGAAGCTCGCGAGCGGCAGCCGATGGCGCTGTGCCAGATCGAGATAGGTCGCGTCGTACAGTGTCAGCCGGTGACGGAGGGCCAATGCCAGCGGCCCCGACCACAGGATCGGCGGGTCGGCGGCTTCGATCGTGATCGGCAGGGTCGCGATGTCATCGAGCGCACCGACGATCCGCTCCACGGCAATGCGCTTCCGGCGTGCCGCAACCAGCAGGGCGTTGGCAATCTCCGTCGGCCAAAGGGCGGGCACCAGGGCGCCGACCTCTTCCAGGTGCTCGAGAACCTCGCTCGCAGACCCAGCATCGGCCTTATCGGGCAACAGGGCCGCGATCGGGACCGAGGCGTCGAGGACCAAACCCGGCACTTGGCGTCAGTATTTCCGGCCGCTGCGGATCAGATCGACGATCTCGTCGGTCGTGAAGGGCTTCACGCCTTCAGCGCGCAGCTTCTCGCTGAAAGCACGAAACCGCTCCGCGATGCTGCCGGACGCCGTTGCCGCCGTCTCCGGCGCCACGGGCACCAGCCGCGCCACCGGCTTGCCGTTGCGGGTGATGGTCAGGCTCTCGCCATGTTCCACCCGATCCAGAAGCTGGCTGAGATGGGTCTTCGCCGCGTAGGCGCCGATGCTGCCGTCCATGATGGTGGGCAGACTAGTCGGCCGACCAGTCGGGCTCAAGCACTGCGCGATGCCGCCTTGGAAGCGACCCCCTTCTGCGCTACACGCCCCGCTTCTCGGCCGCCTCGGGAACCCGCGGGCGTGGTGGAACTGGCAGACACGCTGGATTTAGGTTCCAGTGGCGCAAGCCGTGGGGGTTCAAATCCCTCCGCCCGCACCAGGGGCCCGCGCGGCCAGCCTATCCATTTCCAGAGCAGGTGAATGACGTCCATGCAGGTGACCGAGGTCGCGAATGAGGGGCTGAAGCGGGCCTTCACCATCACGGTGCCGGCCAGCGCCATCGCCGCCAACCGCGACAAGCGGCTGGCTGGCCTCGCCAAGGATGTCCGCCTGCCCGGCTTCCGCCCCGGCAAGGTGCCGGCGCACGTCGTCAAGCAGCGCTACGGCACCGCCGTGATGGGCGAGGTGCTGGAGCAGTCGGTGCAGGAGGCCTCGCAGCAGGTCGTCAGCGACCGCGGCCTGCGCCCGGCGCAGCAGCCGAAAATCGAAGTGGTGACCTTCGCCGACGGCACCGACCTCGAGTTCCGGATGGATTTCGAGGTGCTGCCCGAGATCCCGATGCCCGATTTCGCAGGCATCTCGGTCGAACGCCTGAAGGCCGAGCCCTCCGAGGAGAGCATCCAGAAGGCGCTGCAGAACATCGCCGACCGCAACCGCAGTTTTGAAGAGATCGCCGAGGTCCGGCCGGCCACGACGGGCGACGTCGTCTCCGCCGATTTCACCGGCCGGCTGGTGCCGAACCTGCTGCCCAATCCGGGCCTCGAAGGCGCCGATGCCGGCGAGCCCGGCACCCTGCCGACCGGGCTCGAGGCGCTGCCCGGTGCGCGCTTCGCGGTCGTGGGCCACGGCCGCGATGGCGGCATCGCCCATGTCGACCTGCGCTTCACCGGCCAGGGTGGCGCCATCGCCCTCGGCAAGCCGGTCGACCTGACGGCCGGCGAGGCGGTGGTCTCGGCCGAGCTCGCGATCCTGGCCGGCAGCGCCGGCGCGATCGCCTTCCATGTCGAGGAGATCAAGGACGAGGCCGTCCTCCGCGCGCTGACCATCGCGCTGCCGCCCGTCACCGGCGGCCGCGCCCAGGCGCGCTTCACGCTGACCGGCGATGCCGTGGCCACCCGCCCGATCCTGGCGGTGAGCGGGGAGGGGATCGACATCACGCTGCGCCTCGCGCTGCCGCGCTACGCGGCGGCCGATGCGCCGCTGCCGGAGCCCTTCCCGGGCGGCACCGCGACCGATGCCCCGGTCGAGATCGGCGGCGGCAACTTCATCCCGGGCTTCGCCGAGCAGCTCGACGGCATCTCGCCCGGCGAGCAGCGCGAGATCCAGGTGGCGTTTCCGGCCAATTACGGCTCGGCGGCGCTGGCCGGCAAGGAAGCGGTCTTCGCGGTCACCGCCAAGGCGCTGAAGCGCGCAGTAGCCAAGCCGATCGACGACGAGCTCGCCAAGGGTATCGGCTTCGAGGGGCTGGAGCCGCTGAAGGTCGTGATCCGGGAGCAGCTGCAGCGCGAATACGACCAGCTCTCGCGCATGAAGGTGAAGCGGGCGCTGCTCGACCGGCTGGCCGAGGCGGCGAGCTTCACCGTGCCGGAAGGCATGGTCGAGGCCGAGTTCGGGCAGATCTGGGAGCGCATCGAGGCTGACCTCAAGGCCGGGCGCCTCGATGCCGAGGATGCCGGCAAGGACGAGGCCGCCCTGAAGGCCGAGTACCGCGGCATCGCCGAGCGCCGCATCCGGCTCGGCCTGCTGCTGTCGGAGATCGGCCGCACCAACAACGTCCAGGTGACCGCCGAGGAGATGCAGCGGGCGCTGCGCCAGGAAGCCGCCCGCTATCCGGGACAGGAGCAGCAGGTGCTCGAGTTCTTCCGCAAGAACCCGCAGGCGGCCGAGAATCTCCGCGCGCCGATCTTCGAGGAGAAGGTCGTCGATTTCATGCTGGAGCTCGCCCGCGTCGAGGAGCGGCAGGTGACGCCGGAGGAGCTCTCGGCCCAGACCGAGGCCTGACCTTCAAGGCGTGCCCAGGGAGGGTGCGGCGCGGCCCGGGGAGACCCGGTCCGCGCCGTCTTCTTTTCGCACCCACGACACGGGATTTTCCGGCAATTTACACGCATGGCTGCCTTGCGCGGGAAGCGCCACGCAGCCATAAACCCTGGAAGCGTAAGCACTTGCGCAGCGGATCGGGGGGTACGTGTCGGACAGCATTCTCGAGACCGAGGGCCTGACCAAGGAGTTCCGGGGCTTCGTTGCGGTCAGCGACGTGAGCCTCAAGGTCAAGCGCGGCACCATCCATGGCCTGATCGGCCCGAACGGCGCCGGCAAGACGACCTGCTTCAACCTGCTGACGAAATTCCTGCCGCCGACCCGCGGCACCATCCGCTACGATGGCCGCGACATCACCGGCATGAAGCCGGCCGAGGTGGCGCGGCTCGGCCTGGTGCGCAGCTTCCAGATCTCCGCGGTCTTCCCGCATCTGAGCGTGCTCGAGAATGTCCGCGTCGCCTTGCAGCGCCAGCGCGGCGGCAATTTCGACTTCTGGCGCTCCGACCGGGTGCTCGATCGCTATGACGAGCGGGCGCGGGAGCTGCTGGAGGATGTGGGCCTCGGCCCCTGGGCCACCATCACCGCCGGCGAGCTGCCCTATGGCCGCAAGCGCGCGCTCGAGATCGCGACGACCCTGGCGCTCGATCCGGTGATGATGCTGCTCGACGAGCCGACCGCCGGCATGACGCATGAGGATGTCGACCGCATCGTGGCGCTGGTCCGGCGCGTCGCCGCCGGCCGCACCGTGCTGCTGGTCGAGCACAACCTGAAGGTGGTCGCCGGCCTCTGCGACCGCATCACCGTCCTGACCCGCGGCCGCATCCTGGCGGAGGGCGACTACGCCAGCGTCTCCCGCAATCCGGAGGTGGTGGCGGCCTATCTCGGCACCGACGCCGAAAGCGTGGGAGCGCCGACGCATGGCTGACGGCATGGCGCGCGCCCCGGGCGCCGAGGTCACCGATTCCCTGCTCGCGATCCGCAAGCTCGAGGCCTGGTACGGCGAGAGCCACGTGCTGCACGGCGTCGACCTCGACATCCGCCCGGGCGAGGTGGTGACGCTGCTCGGCCGCAACGGCGCCGGCAAGACCTCGACGCTGCGGGCCGTCATGGGCCTGGTCGGCAGGCGGGCCGGCTCGATCCGCTATGACGGGCGGGAGCTGATCGGTGCCCGGCCCGACGTCATCGCCCGCGCCGGCATCGGCTACTGTCCGGAGGAGCGCGGCATCTTCGCCTCCCTCGACGTGACCGAGAACCTGATGCTGCCGCCGGTGGTGCAGCAGGGGGGCCTGTCGGTCGAAGAGATCCACGCGCTGTTCCCGAACCTCAAGGAACGGGCGGGCAGCCAGGGCACCAAGCTGTCGGGCGGCGAGCAGCAGATGCTGGCGATCGCCCGCATCCTGCGCACCGGCGCCAAGCTGCTGCTGCTGGACGAGCCCTCGGAAGGGCTGGCACCGGTGATCGTGCAGCAGATCGGCCGCATGATCCGGGAGATCAAGGCGCGCGGCTTCACCGTGCTGCTGGTCGAACAGAATTTCCGCTTCGCCCAGACCGTCGCCGACCGCCACTATGTGATGGAGCATGGCCGCGTCGTCGACATGGTGACGAATGCCGAGCTCGCGGGCTCGCTCGACCGCCTGCACCAGTATCTCGGCGTCTGAACGGCGCTGTCTTTCGGGAAGGGGATGGACAGGATGGCGCTTGAACGCCGCAGCTTGCTGAAGGCCGCCGCCGCGGCACCGATGCTGGGCGGCCTGCCCTGGCGCTCCGCCCGTGCCCAGGCCGCGAACACCATCCGGATCGGCGTGCTGAACGACCAGTCCGGCATGTACCGCGACATCTCCGGCCAGACCGCCGTCGCCTGCGCCCGCCAGGCGGTCGCCGATTTCGGCGCCCAGGGCTTCGCCGTCGAGATCCTGTCGGCCGACCACCAGAACCGGCCCGATGTCGGCTCCAACGTCGCGCGGCAATGGATCGACCGCGACGGCGTCGACGTGCTGCTCGACGTCACCACCTCCTCCGTCGCACTCGCGGTCAACGACATCTGCCGCGAGAAGAACAAGGTCCACATCAACAGCGCCGCCGCGACCTCCGACCTCACCGGCGCGCGCTGCACGCCGAACACCGTCCACTTCACCTACGACACCTACATGCTGGCGCGCTCGACCGGCGGTGCCATGGTCCGCGCCGGCGGCGACAGCTGGTACTTCATCACCGCCGACTACGCCTTCGGCCATGCGCTGGAACGCGACACCGGCGAATTCGTCCGCCAGGCCGGCGGCCGCGTGCTCGGCAACGTCCGCACGCCGTTCCCGGGGACGACGGATTTCAGCAGCTTCCTGGTGCAGGCGCAGGCGAGCCGGGCCAAGGTGATCGGCCTCGCCAATGCCGGGACCGACACCACCAACTGCATCAAGCAGGCGGCCGAGTTCGGGCTCACGCGGCGCGGCGTCAGGCTCGCCTCGCTGCTGATGTTCATCACCGACGTCCATTCGCTCGGCCTGCAGACCGCGCAGGGGCTGGTGTGCAGCGAGACCTTCTACTGGGACCTCAACGACCGCACCCGCGCCTTCACCCAGCGCGTGCTGCCGAACATGGGCGGGCTCCGGCCCGCGATGACCCAGGCCGGCTGCTATGGCGGCGTGCTGCATTACCTGAAGGCGGTGAAGGACATGGGCGTCGCCGCGGCCAAGGCCTCGGGCGCCGAGGCGGTCGCGCGGATGAAGGCGATGCCGACCGACGACGACGCCTTCGGCCCCGGCTCGATCCGCGCCGATGGCCGCAAGATCCACCCGGCCTACCTGTTCGAGGTGAAGGCGCCGGGCGAGAGCCGCGGCCCCTGGGACTATTACAAGCTGCTGCAGACGACCGCGGCGGACGACGCCTTCCGCCCGCTCGCCCAGGGCGGCTGCCCGCTGATCCGTGCCTGACCGCTTTCGCGAACCGCAAGGGAATCCCCGCTTCATGAGCTTCACCCGACGCAACCTTCTCACGGCCGGCACCGTGACGGCCGGTGCCGCGGCACTCCCCGGCGGTCGCGCCCGCGCGCAGGCGGCGAACACCATCAAGATCGGCGTGCTGAACGACCAGTCCGGCACCTATCGCGACCTCTCCGGCCCGGGTTCCACGGCCTGCGTGCGGCAGGCGATCAGCGAGCTCGGCAACCTCGGCTTCAACGTCGAAGTGGTGCAGGCCGATCACCAGAACCGGCCCGATGTCGGCTCCACCGTCGCGCGCACCTGGTTCGACCGCGACGGCGTCGACGTGATCATGGACGTGCCGACCAGCTCGGTCGCCCTCGCGGTCGCCGGCATCGCGCGGGAGAAGAACAAGGTCTACCTGAATTCCGGCGCCGCCTCCTCCGACCTCACCGGGTCGCAATGCAGCCCGAACACGGTGCACTGGACCTACGACACCTGGATGCTCGCCAAGGGCACCGGCGGTGCCATGGTACGGGCGGGCGGCGACACCTGGTACTTCATCACCGCCGACTATGCCTTCGGCCATGCGCTGGAGCGCGACACGACGAACTTCATCCGCGCCGCCGGCGGCCGTGTGCTCGGCTCCGTGCGCACGCCGTTCCCGGGCACCACCGATTTCAGCAGCTTCCTGGTGCAGGCGCAGGCGAGCCGGGCCAAGGTCATCGGCCTCGCCAATGCCGGCGCCGACACCATCAACAGCATCAAGCAGGCGGCCGAATTCGGGCTGACCCGGCGCGGCGTGAAGCTCGCGGGGCTGCTGGTCTTCATCACCGACGTCCATTCGCTCGGCCTGCAGACGGCGCAGGGCCTGGTGCTCACCGAGACCTTCTACTGGGACCTCAACGACCGCACCCGCGCCTTCACCCAGCGGGTGCGCGGCAGCATGCCCGGCAACCAGCCGCCGACCATGGTGCAGGCCGGCTGCTACTCGGCGGCGCTGCACTACCTGAAGGCGGCGAAGGACATGGGCGTCGCGGCCGCCAAGGCCTCGGGCACCGACGCCGTCGCCCGGATGAAGGCGATGCCGGCCGAGGACGACGCCTTCGGCGCGGGGTCCGTCCGCGCCGATGGCCGCAAGCTGCACCCGGCCTACCTCTTCGAGGTCAAGCAGCCTTCCGAGAGCCAGGGCCCTTGGGATTACTACAAGCTGCTGCAGACGGTCCCCGCGGAGGAGGCCTTCCGCCCGCTGTCGGAAGGCGCCTGCGCGACCGCGCGCGGCTGAGACGATCGATGCACCGGAGCGGGGCAGAACCCCGCCCGGTCGGCTTGGCCAGACAACAGGGAGACGAGATGACATGACGACGACACGACGCGGTCTTCTGGCGGCAGGTACGGCGACGGCGATGCTGCCGGCGCCGCTCTCGCGTGCCCGCGCCCAGGCCAACACCATCCGCATCGGCGTGATGAACGACCAGTCCGGCCCCTATCGCGACATCGCGGGGCCGAACGGCGTCATCATGGCGCAGATCGCGGCGCAGGAATTCGGCAACCGCGGCTTCACCGTCGAGGTGATCGGCGCCGATCACCAGAACCGCCCCGATGTCGGCGTCAATTTGGCGCGGCAATGGTACGACCAGGGCGTCGACATGATCCTCGACGTGCCGACCTCCTCGGTCGGGCTCGCGGTCAACAACGTAGCCCGCGAGAAGAACAAGCCCTACATCAATGTGGGCTCGGCGACCGCCGACCTCACGGGACCGCAATGCAGCCCGAACACCGCGCATTGGGTCTACGACACCTACATGCTGGCGAAGTCGACCGGGGGTGCGATGGTGCGGGCCGGCGGCGACAGCTGGTACTTCATCACCGCCGACTACGCCTTCGGCCATGCGCTGGAACGCGACACCACGAATTTCGTGCGCGCCGCCGGCGGCCGCGTCGCCGGCAGCGTGCGCTATCCCTTCCCGGCGACCAGCGACTTCTCCTCCTTCATCCTGCAGGCGCAGTCGAGCCGGGCCAAGGTGATCGGCCTCGCCAATGCCGGCGCCGACACCGTCAACAGCATCAAGCAGATCGCCGAATTCGGGCTGACGCGGCGCGGGACCAAGATCGCGGCGCTGCTGATGTTCATCGCCGACGTCCACGGCCTCGGGCTCGAGACCGGGCAGGGGCTGGTGATGACCGAGAGCTTCTACTGGGACCTGAACGACCGCAGCCGCGCCTTCTCCCGCCGGGTGCAACCGCGGCTCAACAACCGCCACATGCCGAACATGGTGACCGCCGGGAACTACTCGGCGACGCTCCATTACCTGAAGGCGGTGGCGGATATGGGCGTGGCCGCCAGCAAGCAATCCGGCATCGAGGTGCTGAACCGCATGAAGGCGATGCCGATCGAGGACGAGGCCTTCGGCCGCGGCACGCTGCGCCAGGACGGCCGCGTGCTGATCCCCTCCTACCTCTTCGAGGTGAAGGCGCCGGGGGAATCGAGCGGCCCCTGGGATTACCTGAAGCTGCTGCAGACCACCCCGGCGGAGGAGGCGTTCCGCCCGCTCGCCGAAGGCAATTGCCCGCTGGTGCGGTCCTGATGCCCACCCGCTTCTAGATTTCGGAGGGCGCCGGTCCGGCGCCCTCGATGGAGACGATCGATCGCGATGGACGACTTCTTCGGCATTCCCGCGCCGCTGCTCTTCGGACAGCTGCTGCTCGGCCTGATCAACGGCGCATTCTACGCCATGCTCTCGCTCGGCCTTGCGGTCATCTTCGGGCTTCTCAACATCATCAACTTCACCCATGGCGCGCAGTTCATGATGGGCGCCTTCGCCGCCTGGATGCTGTTGAACTGGGTGGGGCTGAACTACTGGTTCGCGCTGTTCCTGGTGCCGATCATCATCGGCGCGACGGGCATCGTGATCGAACGGCTGATGATCAGCCGATTGTACAAGCTCGATCACCTCTACGGCCTGCTGCTGACCTTCGGCATCGGCCTGATCGTGGAAGGGCTGTTCCGGAACGAGTTCGGCTCCTCGGGGCTGCCCTACCAGATCCCGCCCCTGCTCTCGGGCGCCTGGGATCTGGATTTCATGTTCCTGCCGGTGTACCGCGGCTGGGTCGTGGTCTTTGCCCTGACGATCTGCCTGATCACCTGGCTGGTGATCGAGAAGACGCGGCTCGGCGCCTATCTCCGCGCCGCGACCGAGAACGCCTCCCTGGTGCAGGCCTTCGGCATCAACGTGCCCCGCATGGTGACGCTGACCTACGGTGCCGGCGTGGGCCTGGCCGCGCTGGCCGGCGTGCTGGCGGCACCGATCTATTCGGTCAATCCGCAGATGGGCTCGAACCTGATCATCGTGGTCTTCGCCGTCGTCGTCATCGGCGGGATGGGGTCGATCCTGGGTTCGGTCATCACCGGCTTCGGCCTCGGCGTCGTCGAGGGCCTCACCAAGGTCTTCTGGCCGGAGGCTTCGGCCACCGTCATCTTCGTCATCATGGCGATCGTGCTGCTGGCGCGCCCCGCCGGCCTTTTCGGGAGGGCCTGAGCGATGGCCTCGCAGAACACCGCGACAGCGCCTGCGCCCGCGCCCGCCCTGGCGGAGGAGCGCTCGGCGCCGCCGGTCGCCTTCGGCTTCAGCCGGCCGCAGCTGGTGGCCTTCCTGGTGCTGCTCGGCTTCCTGATCGCAGCACCCTTCGCCGGCCTCTACCCGATCTTCCTGATGAAGCTGCTCTGCTTCGGCCTGTTCGCCTGCGCCTTCAACCTGCTGATCGGCTATGTCGGGCTGCTGAGCTTCGGCCACGCCGCCTATTTCGGGATGGGCGGCTACATCGCGGGGCACCTGGCGAAGGTCGCTGGCTTGACGCCGGAGCTTTCGATCCTCGCCGGCGGCGCGGTCGCGGCCGGGCTCGGCGCGGTCTTCGGCTGGATCGCGATCCGCCGCCAGGGCATCTACTTCGCGATGATCACCCTGGCCCTCGCGCAGATGGTCTATTTCTTCTGCGTGCAGGCGCCGTTCACCGGCGGCGAGGACGGCATCCAGGCGATCCCGCGCGGCAAGCTGTTCGGCATCATCGACCTATCGCCCGACCTGTCCATGTACTGGGTGGTCGCCGGTGTCTTCCTGCTGGGCTTCCTATTGATCCATCGCATCGTGCATTCGCCCTTCGGCCAGGTGATGAAGGCGATCCGGGAGAACGAGCCGCGCGCCACCTCGCTCGGCTACCGGACCGACGACTACAAGCTCGCGGCCTTCATCCTCTCCTCGGCGCTGGCCGGCGTCGCGGGCGCCACCAAGTCGCTCGTCTTCGGCATCGCGACGCTCACCGACGTGCATTGGGCGATGTCGGGGGAGGTGGTGCTGATGACGCTGGTCGGCGGCCTCGGCACCGTCTTCGGCCCGGTGGTGGGTGCCGCCGTGATCGTCACCATGCAGAACTACCTGGCCGAGATGGGCGCCTGGGTCACGGTGATCCAGGGCGGCATCTTCGTCGCCTGCGTGCTCGCCTTCCGCCGCGGCATCCTCGGCGAGATCGCGGCGCTGCTGCGGGTGAAGCTCTGAACGCGGCTACAGCGTGAAGCCGGCCGTTTCGTCCAGGAAGTCGTGCGTGTGCACGACCACCTCCGCTGGTGTGACGCGGACCATCGCATAGGCGGGCGGCTCGTGGCTGCCGGGCACCGTCGGACGCTCCGCGAGGTCGAGCGCCACCTGGTGCGCGGTGCCGCGGAGCGAGGAGGCGGGGATGCCGTGCCAGGATCCGGACAGCGGCCGGTGCAGATGGCCGTGGAACAGATGGCGCAGCCTTGCGCGATGGGAGGCCAGCACTTCCCATAGCGCACCGGCGTCGAGCAGCGGGATGTCGTCCATCCGCCGGATGCCGACGGCGTAGGGTGGGTGGTGCAGGAACAGCAACACCGGCCGGTCGTCCTCGGCGAGCCGATCGGCGAGCCAAGCAAGGCGGCGTGCGCAGAGCCGCCCGGCATGGGTGCCGGGTTCGTTGGTGTCGAGCAGCAGGAAGCGGCCCGCCGGGGTGTCCAGCGCCTGCTGGACGAAGCCGGCGGAATCGCAGGGCACCTCGGGGAAGGCTTCGCGGAAGGCCGCGCGGTCGTCGTGGTTGCCGAGCATCGGATGCACCGGGCAGGGCAGGGCGGCCAGCAGGCCGCGCAGCCGCGCATAGGCCGCCGGCTCGCCGTGATGCGTCAGGTCGCCGGTCGCCACGGCGAAGGCCGCCGGTGCGGCGCCCTCGGGTCCGTGCCGGCGCGCGATGTCCGCGACGGCGAGTGCCAAGCGCGCGCCGGGATCGAGGCCGTAGAGCGGCGGCGCCCCCGCCGGCGTCACGTGCAGGTCGGTCAGGTGCAGGAAAGTGAAGGGGGCGCTCGTCATCGGGTCAGCTCCGCCGCGGCAGCAGCGCCTGTACGTCGGCCGCCATGCGGTCGAGTGTCGGCTCCGCCTCCGCCCGCTTTGCCACCACGGATTGCAGGTGGTCGTTGATCACGTCGGTGATGCGCAGCGCGTTCTGGCCCGGGAAGGCGTACCAGCCGGTGATCACGTCCTGCTGGCGGAAGGTCGTCATGTGGTTCGGGTTCTCGCGGTAGAAGCGGCCCAGCATCTCCTCCCGCTCGGCGGGGATGGTGGTTGCCGGCATGTAGCCGGTGGCGTTGACCATCATGGTGGCGCCGACCGGGCCGGTCGCGAACTTGATGAACTTCCATGCCGCTTCCTGGCGCTGGCGGTCGCGCGTGAACATCATCGCGACGTTGCCGCCGGCCGGCAGGCGCGCATCCGGCCCGGGGATCGGGAAGCGGCCGGTCAGCAGCGGGAAGCGTCCGCCAATCTCGCGGTTGTAGCGGCCGAGCTGCGCGGTCGATTGCATGCAGATGCCCATGCGGCCGGCGAAGAAGTCGCTGAACATCGTCGCCGGGCGGATATCCGGCATGCGCCCGGCATCGACGAAGCTGCGCAGGGCGCGGATCGCGCGGCGGCCCGGTTCCTCGGCGAAGGCGACGCGCGTCTCATCGGCGTTCAGCATGCTGCCGCCATGGCTGAAGGTCAGCGCCTGCCAGGGCCAGTTGCCGGTGATCGTCCAGTCGAAGAAGAAGCCCCGGACGCCGTCGCTGCTGCCGTGGATGGCGCGGGCCAACGCGTTGACCTGGTCCCAGCTCGTGGGCGGCGCCGCCGGATCGCCGCCGGCGCGGCGCATCAGCTCGACATTGTAGTAGAGGATCGGGGTCGAGAGCGAAAAGCCGATGCCGGTCTGCTGGCCGGCCACTTGGCCGAGCGACAGCAGGCTCGGCGAATAGCCCTGGCCAGGCGTCTGCGGGTCTTCCGCCATGAAGGGGCGCAGGTCGACCGGGATGTTGCGCTCGGCCAGCGTGCGCTGGCGGTTCAGGCCGTGGAAGGCGACATCGGGCAGGCTGCGGGTGATCGCGTCGCGCAGATTGCGCTGCAGCAGCTCCTCATAGCCTTCCTCGGGCGCGCGGAAGGTCACGCGGATGTCGGGGTTAGCGCGCATGAAGGCGGGCGCGATCTGCTCGAAGAGATCGCGAAAGAGCACCGCCGTGGAGTACTGCACGGTGAGTTCCACGCCGCGCGACTGGGCGCGCGCGAAGCCGGGTGCGGCAAGTGCTGCTCCGGCCGCGAGCGCGGCACGGCGGGTCAGGTGCGGCATGGTCATGCTCCTTTCTCTGTTCACTTCAAACCAGTCATGGTGACGCCGCGCACGAAGGCGCGTTGCGCGAGCAGGAAGGCGAGCGCCAGAGGCAGGGTCACGATCGTCGCGGCGGCCATCAGCGGACCCCAATTCGTCCCGGCCTCCGCATTCGAGAAGAAGGCGATCCCGAGCGGCGGCGTCGCCAGATGCTCGCTCTGGATGGCGATGAACGGCCAGAAGAATTCGTTCCAGTTCCAGATGAAGCTCAGGCAGGCGAAGGCCGCGAGTGCCGGCAGCGCGGTCGGCAGCATGATGCGCCAGGTGATCGCGAATTCGCCCATGCCGTCGAGCCGCGCGGCGGCGATCAGGTCGTCGGGCACGGTGCGGAAGAATTGCCGCATCAGGAAGATGCCGAAGACGCTGATGGTCGATGGCAGGATGATCGCCGCATAGCTGTCGAGGATGCCCACCTGCCAGAAGGCGATGTAGAGCGGGATCGCCGGCACCTGCGGCGGGATGAGCAGGGCCAGCATCACCATCGCGAAGCTTGCGCCGCGGCCGGCCCAGCGCAGCTTCGCCAGCGCATAAGCCATCGGCAGCGCGGTCGCCGCCTGCACGGCGAAGATCGCGCCGGTGACGATGACGCCGTTCAGCAGGAAGCGCGCCAGCGGCACCTTGGTGAAGGCGTCGCGATAATTCTCCGTTGCGTGCCATTGCTCCGGCAGCAGGGTGAAGACCGGCGCGAAGACCTCGCCCGGCGGCTTCAGGCTGATCGCGACCATGACGACGAAGGGCGCCAGCATCACCGCGGCGCCGGCGAGCAGCACCGCGTGCCGCAGCGCCTCGGCGGCGAAGCGCATGGCCCGACGGCTAGACATAATGCGTCCTCCGATCCAGCAACCATGTCTGTGCCAGCGTCAGCAGCAGCGTGAAGGCCAGGAAGACGACGGTGATCGCGGCGCCATAGGAGGAGCGCAGGAAGGTGAAGCCGTTCTGCACCATGGTGTAGAGCAGCACTTCGGTCGACTTGCTCGGCCCGCCATCGGTCAGCACGGCGACCGTGTCGAAGACCTGGAAGCTCCGGATCGCGGTGATCGCGACGACGAAGACGAGCGCCGGGCCCAGCATCGGCCAGGTGACGCGGCGGAACCGTTCCCAGGCGCCGTCGGCGCCGTCCATCGCGAGCGCCTCATAGAGCTCCTTCGGGATGGCGGTGAGGCCGGCCATGAACAGCACCATGGCGAGGCCCAGATTCTGCCAGGTGCCGATCGCGGCGAGTGCCAGCAGCGCGAGGTCCGGGTCGTTCAGCCAGTCATGCGTCGCGAGCCCCAGCAGCGCGATCGCCTGGTTCACGAAGCCGACGCGCGGATGCAGCATGAATTCCCAGACCAGCGCCATGCCGAGCAGCGTGGAGGCGACCGGCAGGAAATAGGCGGCGCGATAGACAGCGCGGCCGCGCGCCGCCCCTTCGATCAACAGCGCCGCGCCGAGGCCGAGCATCACGGTCGCCGGCAGGCTGATGCCGACATAGACCAGGGTGTTGCGCAGGCTGATCCAGAACACGCGGTCGCCCCAGAGCTCGGCGTAGTTGCCGATCCCGTGCCAGGGCAGTTCGGCATCGCCCATCGTCCAGTCGGTGAAGGAGAGCAACAGCACCGCGACCGCCGGGCCGAGCAGCATCGCCCACATCAGCAGGAAGGCGGGTGCGGCAAGCAGCCAGGCGGCCAGCGCTTCCTGCCGGGCGCCGGGGCGCTGACCCGAGCGGGGGACCGCGTCAACCAAGGGCTGCCTCCCGCGCCGCGACGGCGAGCGGCAGGCGAGCGCCATCGGGGCCGAACAGCGCGGCCTGCCGCGGCATGAGCGAGAGGCGACCGCCGGGGCGGAGCGAGACGGCCGCCTCGGGGTCGAGACGCACCAGCACGGTGATGGTGCCGATCCCGGCGTGCAGGATCGCTTCCGCGCCGAGGTGCTCGACGCGCCGGATCTCTGCCGGAAGGCCGCCGGCGGTCACGATCCCGAACTGCTCCGGCCGCACGCCGAGCACCAGCGGCGCCGCGCGGCTCGGCGTCCGGAATGGCAGCCGCACGCCCTGCACCAGGATGCGGCCATCCTCGGCGACAGAAGCGGGCAGTGCGTTCATCGCCGGCTGGCCCACGAAACGCGCCACGTCGAGCGTCGCCGGGTTCTCGTAAAGCTCTCGCGGCGGCGCCACCTGAAGGACGCGTCCGGCCTGCATCACCGCGACCCGGTCGGCCATCGCCATGGCTTCCGCCTGGTCGTGCGTGACGTAGAGGATGGTGGCGCGCAGACGGCGCTGGAGCGCCAGGATCTCCTCCCGCGCTTCGGCGCGCAGCCGGGCGTCGAGGTTCGACAGCGGCTCGTCCATCAGGAAGGCGGCCGGGCTGCGGACCATGGCGCGGGCCAGCGCGACCCGCTGGCGCTGTCCGCCGGAAAGCTGCACCGGGCGCCGGTCGCGGAGCGCCGCAAGCCCGAGCACCTCCGCGACGCCCGCGACCTCGGCCGCGATCTCCCGCCGCCGCGCTTCAGTGCCGGGCAGCAGCGCGCCGAGCCCCGGCAGCCGCTGCAACGCCGAAAGCCGCCGCATCTCGAGCGGGAGCGCGATGTTCTGCGCCACCGTCATGTGCGGGTAGAGCGCATAGGACTGGAACACCATCGCGAGATTGCGGGTCTTGGGCGGCTGGTCGGTCACGTCGTGGCCGCCGATCGCGACCGTGCCGGCATCGCAGCCTTCGAGCCCGGCCAGGATGCGCAGCAAGGTCGACTTGCCGCAGCCCGAGGCGCCGAGGATCGCCAGGAACTCGCCATCTGCGACTTCGAGCGAGACGTCACGCAGCACCGGAATCGCCCCGAAGCTCTTGGAAATGCGGCGCAGCGCGATGCTGGTCATGCGGTCGTCCTTCCGGGCGCCTCTTTCTCTCCGGAAGGACGGCGGAGTGGCGTGACCGTGTTGTGAACTTTGCTCAGTCCCTGAATTTGGATGATTGAGATTTTCGTATTGCCCGTTGAAGCCGGCGGCGCCATGGTCCGCCGATGGACCTCTCCACTCCGCTGGCGGCGCTGGAACGGCTGCGCGCGCTGCGCCCCGGCCTGCCGCCCGCCGCCTCCCGCATCGCCGACGTCATCCTCGCCCAGCCGCAGGCGGTGGTGCACCTGTCGGTGACCGAGGTCGCCGAACGGGCGCAGGCGAGCGAGGGCAGCGTGATCGGCCTCTGCAGGCAGCTCGGCGCACGCGGCTTTCAGCACCTCAAGATCGAGCTGGCGCGCGACCTGGTGCGCCCGGTCCAGGTCATCCAGGAGGATCTGGAGCCCGACGACGATGCCGCGACGGTGCTGCGCAAGCTGTTCGAAGGCGGCCGTCAGGCGCTGGCCGACACGCTCGCGGTGCTCGACCCGGCGGCGCTGGAGCGCGCCTCCGCGCTGCTGTGCGCCGCGCGGCGGGTCGAACTCTATGGCATCGGCAGCGCCGCGCCGGTGGCGGAGGATGCGCATGTCCGGCTGCTGCGCGTCGGGCTCGACAGCCGGCTAGTGGTCGACAGCCACCAGCAGGTCGTCTCGGCCTCGCTCGCGGGGCCGGAGATCGCGGTGCTGACCATCTCGCATTCCGGCAGCACGATCGAGACCGTGACCGCGACGCGGCTCGCCCGCGAGAACGGGGCCCGCACCATCGTCGTGACCAATCTCGGCCGCAGCCCGATCGCCGCCCATGCCGAGGTGCTGCTGCACACCGCGGCGCGCGAGACGCGGTACCGGACCGAGGCGATGACCAGCCGGATCGCGCAGCTCGCGGTGGTTGACGCGCTGGTCAGCCATATCGCGCTGCGGCGCGGGGCGGCCGCCACGGAGGCGCTCCGCCGCACCGCCGAAGCGCTGTCGCTCAAGCGCTTCTGACGCCGCGGCGGGCAGGGCCTGCCCGCGGGCTGGGCGAAGACCGCGCAGGCGGGATGCAAGACAGGGCTGCCGGGCCTTGCACAATCCGTGGGCGGTGTGATGGTGGTGCGGCATGACGGCGCCGGTTCTCACCATCGATGATCTCGCGGTCGCCTTCGCGACGGATCGCGGGCCGCTGCGGGCGGTCGACGGCATCTCGCTCGCGCTCGAGGCCGGCCGCACGCTGGCCGTCGTCGGCGAGAGCGGGTCGGGCAAGTCGGTCACCGCACTTGCGGTGATGGGGCTGCTGCCGGGCAGCGCCCGCATCGAAGGCCGGATCGCGCTCGGCGGCGAGGAGCTCGGCACGCTCTCGCCGGAGGCGCTCCGGCAGCGGCGCGGCGGCGCCATGGCGATGATCTTCCAGGAGCCGATGACCAGCCTGAACCCGGCCTTCACCGCCGGCGAACAGGTGGCGGAGGCGCTGCGGCTGCATCGCGGCCTGACGCCGGCCGCAGCCTTCGCCGAGGCGGTCGCGATGCTGGACCGGGTGCGCATCCCGGATGCGGCGCGGCGGGCGCGGCAATACCCGCACCAGCTCTCGGGCGGCATGCGCCAGCGGGTGATGATCGCGATGGCGCTCGCCTGCCGCCCGCGCCTGTTGCTGGCCGACGAGCCGACGACGGCGCTCGACGTCACCGTCCAGGCGCAGATCCTCGCCTTGCTCGACATCCTGAAGCGGGAGACCGGGACGGCGGTCCTGCTGATCACCCACGACCTTGGCGTCGTCGCCGACCATGCCGAGGACGTCGCGGTGATGTATGCCGGCCGCGTCGTGGAGCGCGCCCCGGTCGCGACGCTCTTCGCCGCCCCCGAGCATCCCTACACGGTCGGCCTGCTCGGCGCCGCGCCGAGCCTCGCCGGAGGGGCTGCGCGGCTCGCCTCGATCGAGGGCACGGTGCCGGATATGCGCCATCCGCCGCCCGGCTGCCGCTTCGCGCCGCGCTGCCCCTTCCGCCTCGAGCGCTGCACCGCGGAGGCGCCGCCGTTGCGGGAGGTCTCGCCTGGGCACGCGACCGCCTGCTGGCGCGCGCCGCTCATGCAGGTGCTGGAGGCGGCGTGACCCCGTTGCTCGAGCTCGACGACCTCCAAAAACACTTCCCGGTGCGCGATGCGCTCGGGCGGGGGCGCGGCGCGGTCCGGGCGGTGGACGGCGTCTCGCTCGCGGTCGCCGAAGGCAGCGTGCTCGCGATCGTCGGCGAATCGGGTTGCGGCAAGTCGACCCTCGGCCGCCTGGCGCTGCGCCTGATCGAGGCCGATCGCGGCGCAATCCGCTTCGCCGGCGAGGATCTCGGGCGGCTGTCGGCGGCAGCGCTCCGCGCCCGGCGGCGCGACATGCAGCTGATCTTCCAGGACCCCTTCGCCAGCCTCGATCCGCGCATGACGGTCGAGGATGCGGTCGCCGAGCCGCTGATCCTGCACCGCATCGTGCCGAAGGCGCGGATCCGCGACCGGGTGGCGGAGATGCTGGCCCGCGTCGGCCTGCGGCCGGAGCTCGCGCGGCGCTGGCCGCACGAGTTCAGCGGCGGGCAGCGTCAGCGCATCGCGATCGCCCGCGCGCTCGCATCCCAGCCACGCCTCGTCATCGGCGACGAGCCGGTCAGCGCGCTCGACGTCTCGGTGCAGGCGCAGGTCGTGAACCTGCTGCAGGATCTGATCCGGGAGCTCGGCCTGACCTTCGTCCTGATCAGCCACGACCTCGGCATCGTGCGCCACATCGCCGACCGGGTGGCGGTGATGTATCTCGGCCGCATCGTGGAGGAAGGGCCGGCTGCCAGCCTCTTCGCCTCGCCGCGCCACCCCTATACGCGGGCGCTGCTGGCCGCGGTGCCGGGGCAGGGAATGGCCTCACCCCCGCTCGAAGGCGACGTGCCGAGCCCGATCGCACCACCTCCGGGCTGCCGCTTCCACACCCGCTGCCCCTACGCCGCCGAGCGCTGCCGCATCGAGGTGCCGCTGCTCGAGGGTGCGGCGCATCGCGCCGCCTGCCACTTCGCCGATGTGCTGCCGCCGGCGCCGCCGCTCCGCGACGCGGAGGCGGGCGGCGAGCGGCTGCGCCGCCTGCAAGCCTTCTTCCGCCCGCCGACAGCCCCAACGGGAGCCACGCCATGACGCGACGCTGGAAAGCCGCCTTCATCCTCGCCGCCGCGCTGCTCGCGTCCCAGGGCGCCGCGGCACAGAATCTCCGCATCGGGCTGCGTGAGGATCCGGACATCCTCGACCCGACGCTGTCCCGCACCTATGTCGGGCGCATCGTCTACATGGCGCTCTGCGACAAGCTGTTCGACATCGACGAACGGCTGGAGGTCGTGCCGCAGCTCGCGACCGGCTACGTCTGGGAAGACCCGAAGACGCTGCGCATCGCATTGCGGGAGGGCGTGCAATTCCACGACGGCGAGCGGATGGATGCGGCTGCCGTCGTCTATTCGCTGAACCGGCACCTGACCATGCAGGGCAGCTTCCGCCGCAGCGAGATCAGCGAAATCGAGGCGATCGAGATCGTGGACCCGCTGACCGTGCGCATCCGGCTCAAGGCGCCCTCAGCAGCGTTCCTCGCCGCGCTCACCGACCGCGCAGGCATGATCGTGAGCCCGCGCGCGGCCGAGGCGGCGGGGCGCAACTTCGGCGCCAACCCGGTCTGCGCCGGCCCGTTCCGCTTCGTCGAGCGCATCGCGCAGGAGCGGATCGTCGTCGAGCGCTTCGAGCCCTATTGGGACCGCACCCGCATCCACCTCCAGCGCGTCACCTATTTGCCGATCCCGGACAACAACGTCCGCCTGGCCAACCTGCAATCCAACGCGATCGAGTTCGGGGAGCGGATGGAGCCCGACGACGTGCGCACCGCCCAGCGCAGCCGCACCCTCCGCGTGGTGCCGGTCGAGGAGATCGGCTACCAGGGCATCACCATCAACATCGGGAACGGCCCCGGTGCTTCGACCGCGCTCGCCCGCGACGTCCGCGTGCGCCGTGCCTTCGAGCTCGCGATCGACCGCGCCGCCATCAACCAGGTGGTCTATGAGGGGATGTACACGCCGACGCGCCAGCCGCTGCCGCCGGCCAATCCCTTCCACGTGCGCGACTTCCCGGTGCCGCCGCGCAACGTCGAGCGCGCCCGCGCGCTGCTCCGCGAAGCCGGCGCCACCGCGCCGGTCACGGTCGAGATGGTGGTGCCGAACAACCCCGACCTCCGCCAGGTGGGAGAGGTGATCCAGGCGATGGTGCGGGAAGCCGGCTTCGACCTGCGGCTGCGCGCCATGGAATACGCCTCGGCACTCCAGGCCTCGGTCCGCGGCGAGTTGCAGCTCTTCCTGACCGGTTGGTCCGGCCGCACCGATCCGGACGGCAACATGTTCACCTTCATGCGCACCGGCGGCGGCCAGAACGAGGGCCGCTATTCCAACCCGGAGGTCGACCGGCTGCTCGACGCGGCGCGGACCGAGACGGATGTCGAGCGGCGCCGCGCGCTCTATGCCGACATCACCCGCATCGCGGTCGGCGAGGACGTCTCCCGCATCTATCTCTGGCACCGCAAGAACATCATGATCCACAACACGCGGCTGATCGGCTACCGGCCGGTGCCGGACGGGCTCGTCAGGCTCCAGGACATGCGGCTGCAATAGGGGTACCGCGATGCTCGCATGGCTCGCCCGGCGGCTTGCGCAGATCGTGCCGACGCTGATCCTGCTGTCGATCCTGATCTTCGCCCTCCAGCAGCTGATGCCAGGCGACCCGGCGCTGATCCTGGCCGGCGAGGAGCGCGGCGATCCGGTCGTGCTCGCCGAGATCCGCGCCGAGCTCCGGCTCGACCGGCCGCTGCACGAGCAGTACCTGCACTGGGTCGGCAACGTGCTGACCGGGGATTTCGGCTTCTCCTGGCGGATCCGGGAACCGGTGGCCAAGCTCGTGCTGCAGAAGCTGCCGGTGACCGTCCAGCTCGCCACCATGGCTTTCCTGATCGCGGTGCTCATCGGCGTGCCCGCCGGCATCCTCTCCGCGACGCATCGCGACCGGCCGACCGACTGGATCGCCAACGGCATCGCGCTGTTCGGCATCTCGATGCCGAATTTCTGGCTCGGCATCATGATGATCCTGCTGTTCTCGGTGCAGCTCGGCTGGCTGCCGCCTTCGGGCTACGTCCCGCTCACCGAGGATTTTTCCCAATCCATCGCGACCACCATCATGCCGGCTTTCGTGCTCGGCAGCGGCATCGCCGGGGTGCTGATGCGCCATACGCGGGCGGCGATGCTGACGGCGCTGTCGCAGGACTATGTCCGCACGGCGCGCGCCAAGGGGCTTCGGGAACGCTCCGTCGTCTGGAAGCACGCGCTCCGCAACGCGCTGATCCCGGTGGTGACGCTCGGCACCATCGAGTTCGGGCGGCTGCTCGCCGGCGCGGTGCTGACCGAGCAGATCTTTACCATCCCGGGCTTCGGCAAGCTGATCGTCGATGCGGTCTTCAACCGCGACTATCCGGTCGTGCAGGGGGTGGTGCTGGCGACGGCGTTGATCTTCGTGGCGTTGAGCCTCGTCTCCGACCTGCTCTACATGGCGATCAACCCGAGGCTGCGGCAGGCATGAGCGTGACGCATCCGACCGCGGTGGCGACGCCGGCCGAAAGCCCGGGCCGGCTCGCGCTCCGCCGCTTCCTGCGCCACCGGCTCGCGGTCGCCGGGGCCATCGTGGTGCTGGTCTTCGTGCTGGTGGCGCTGCTCGCGCCATTGGTCGCGACCGCCGATCCGAACGCCACCTCCTGGACGGCGATCCGCCAGCCGCCTTCCACAAAACATTGGTTCGGTACCGACGAGAACGGGCGCGACGTCTTCTCCCGCATCGTCTGGGGCGCGCAGGCGAGCCTGATGGCCGGCACGCTCTCCGTTGCCGTCGCATTGCTGGCGGGCGTGCCGATCGGGCTGCTCGCGGGGCTCGCCGGCGGCTTCGTCGACGCGCTGATCAGCCGCATCGCGGATGCCATGCTCTCGGTCCCCTTCCTGATCCTGGCGATCGCGCTCGCTGCCTTCCTCGGCCCGGCACTCGAGAATGCGATGATCGCGATCGCGATCAGCGCCGCGCCGATCTTCGTGCGCCTGGCGCGCGGCATGGCGCTCGATGCCCGCGCGACCGATTGGGTGGAGGCGGCGCGCGCCCTCGGCAACCCGCCCTGGCGCATCGCGCTGCGCCACGTGGCGCCGAACATCCTGCCGCCGCTGCTGGTGCAGGCGACGCTCGCGATCGCGGAGGCAATCATCGCCGAAGCCTCGCTGTCGTTCCTCGGCCTGGGTCAGCAGCCGCCGGAACCCTCCTGGGGATCGATGCTGAACAGCGCGCAGCGCTTCCTGACCCAGGCGCCCTGGCTGGCAGTGTTCCCCGGCCTCGCGATCTTCCTGGTCGTGCTGGCCTTCAACCTGATGGGCGACGGGTTGCGCGACGCGCTCGATCCGCGCAGTACCCGGCGATGATCACCTGGCACGACGCCCCGGCCGCCCTGCCGGACGACGAGCGCATCTACGCGATCGGCGACATCCACGGCGCGCTCGGCAAGCTCCAGGCGCTGCACGCGATGATCGCGGAAGACCTCGCGGCACGGCCGGTCGCGGCGGCGCTGCTGATCCATCTCGGCGACTACGTCGACAAGGGCGCCGATCCGCGCGGCGTGGTGCAGCACCTGATGGCGGGCTCACCCTGTCCGGCGCTGCATCTCCGCGGCAATCACGAGGCGATGATGCTGGCTGCACTCGGCGGCGATGCCGGCGCGGTCGCCGACTGGCTCTGGTGCGGCGGCCGGCATTCGGTCGCGAGCTGGGGCTGGGATGCGGAAGCGCCGCGGGACTGGTCGCTGCCGGCGGCGGAACGCGGCTTCCTCGATGCGACGACCCTGCACCACCGCGCCGGCGGCTATCTCTTCGTCCATGCCGGCATCCGGCCGGGTGTCGCGCTGGAGGCGCAGGACCCGGACGACCTGATGGGCATCCGCCACGAATTCCTGAACAGCGACCAGGACCATGGCTTCGTCGTGGTCCATGGCCACACCGCCGGCTTCGCGCCGGTCCTGAAGCGCAACCGCATCGCGCTGGACACCGCCGCCTGGAGCGGCGGGCCGCTCACCTGCGCGGTGTTCGAGGGCGAGCGCCTGGGGCTGATGGGGGTGGCATAGGCGCGCCTTCGAAAAGGAGCGTCCGATTCAGACCTCCGGGCCAGCCGGCCCTCCGGTCATTGGACGCGTGCAGTTCGAGCGTCCGATTCAGACCTCCGGGCCAGCCGGCCCTCCGGTCATTGGACGCTCGGTCACCGCCCAGGCGCGGAGCAGCACATCGACCGCCGCATCCACGCCGGCCTCGATCTCGGCGTCGGTCGGGTCGGGCGTGATGCCGAGCACGACGCGGGTGAAGAGCTCGCCGCGGACGAGGGCCGCGAATTGTGCCGCGGCGCGGCCGGGATCGAGGTCGGCGCGCAAGCGGCCGCGGCGCTGCTCCTCCGCCAGCCAGCCGCGGATATGCGCCAGGCCCCGGGCCGGGCCGGCATCGAAGAAGGCACGGGCGAGGTCGGGGAAGCGCGCGCCCTCGGCGATCACCGTGCGGTAGACGCCGATCGAACTCGGGCTGAGCACGAAGCCCAGCCAGAACCGCGCCAAGCCCCGCATCGCCTGGGGCAAAGGCTGGTCGTGGACGGCGACGCGGTCCATCTCGTCCGCCATCGCCGAGCAGCGCCGCGCGACGACCTCCCCGAACAGGGCCTCCTTGCTCGGCATATGCGCATAGAGCGTCGCCTTGGAGACGCCGGCGCGCTTGGCAACCGCATCCATCGAGACGGCGGCATAGCCTTCGGCCATGAACAGGTCGGCCGCCGCGGCGAGGATGGCGTGCAGCTTCGCCGGGCGGCGGGCGTTGGTGGCGGGATCGGTCTCGGGGAGGGAGAGGATCGCGGACATGACGTCAGGATGGGGAGGCGAGGGCGTCGACGCAAGAGAAAACTGAACCGTTTAGTTTTTTCTTGACGCAGCGCAGCACCGGCCCCATTTTCCGCACTGCCCGATAAACTGAACGGTTCAGTCCCTATGAATGCCCCCACCCCCAACACCCCGGCCGACCCCATGGAATCGACGGAGACGACCGACCCCAAGGCCGTGCCGCCCACAGCTGCGCCGCCGCGCCGCCGCCGGCTGCTGCGGCTCGGCATCGTCGCCGTGGTCGCGGTCGGGCTGGCACTCGGCGGCAATTGGTGGTTCCGGGTCGGGCGCTACATGCAGTCGACCGACAATGCCTATGTGCAGGGCGACATCGTTCAGCTCGGCGCCCGCATCGAAGGTGACGTGGCGGAGCTGCTGGTCGCCGACAACCAGGCGGTCGAAGCCGGCCAGCCGCTGATCCGGCTGGAGGAGCGCGACTGGCGCGCCCGGCGGGATTCCGCCGCGGCGGCGCTGGCCCAGGCCGAGGCCGGCATCGCCACCGGCCGCGCCCAGATCGGCCAGCAGCGGGCGCAGATCGCCTCCACGGAGGCGCAGGTCGGCCAGGCCGAGGCCGAGCGCATTCGCGCCGTCGCCGATGCCGCGCGCTACGGCAGCCTGGCGCAATCGGGCTATGGCAGCCGCGAGAATGCGGAGCGCACGCTTGCCGATCGCCGCAAGGCCGAAGCCTCCGAAGCCGCGGCGCGGGCCGCGGCGGAGGCTGCCCGCGCCCAGTTGCCGGTGCTGGAAGCGCAGCTCGCGACCGCCGAGGCGCGGCGCGCCGAGGCCGCGGCACAGCTGGCGCTGGCCGAGAACAACCTGTCCTACACGCTGATCCGGGCGCCCTTCGCCGGCATCGCCGGCAACCGCACGGCGCAGTTGGGCGCCCATGTCATGCCCGGGCAGAACCTGATCGCGGTGGCGCAGCCGCCGGCGCGGCAATGGGTGACCGCGAACTTCAAGGAGACGCAGCTGGCCCGCATGCATCCCGGCCAGCCGGTGCGGCTGACCCTCGATGCCGGCGGGCATGCGCTGCGCGGCACGGTGCTCAGCCTGTCGCCGGCGACAGGCGCGCTGTTCAGCCTGCTGCCGCCCGAGAACGCCACCGGCAACTTCACCAAGATCGTGCAGCGCGTGCCGGTCCGGATCGCGCTCGCCCCCGGCCAGGATGCCTCGGTGCTGCGCCCGGGCCTCTCGGTCGAGGCCTCGGTCGACACCCGCGACGACCCCACCGCGCCGACCGGCTTCCTCGCCGCCGCCGCCGCGACCCTCGGCCTGTCCCGCTAGGAGCCCCGCCGATGTCCGCCGCCACCATGGGCGCGGCCGAAGCCGACCCGCCCGCCGTACCGCGCGCCAAGTTCCTGGGCTTCATGGTCATGGTGCTCGGGATGTTCATGGCGATCCTCGACATCCAGATCGTCTCCTCGAGCATTTCCGACATCCAGGCGGGCCTCGCCGCCAGCCCCGACGAAGCCTCCTGGATCCAGACCTCCTATCTGATCGCGGAGATCGTCATGATCCCGCTCTCGGGCTTCCTGTCGCGGCTGATGTCGACGCGGGTGCTGTTCACCATCTCCGCACTCGGCTTCACCCTGTTCTCGCTCGCCTGCGCCATGGCGAATTCGCTCGGCGTCATGATCGCCTGCCGCGCCGCGCAGGGCTTCCTCGGCGGCGCGATGATCCCGACGGTCTTCGCCACCGCCTTCATCCTGTTCCCCGGCAAGCAGCGCATTCGCGTCTCGGTGCTGATCGGCCTGACCGCGACCTTGGCGCCGACCATCGGCCCGACGCTCGGCGGCCTGCTGACCGAGACCTTCTCCTGGCACTGGCTGTTCCTGATCAACGTGCCGATCGGCCTGCTGGTCGCCGGCGTCGTCTGGTCGGTGATGGATATCGACCGCGGCGACCGCAGCCTGCTCGACCGCTTCGACTGGTGGGGCCTCGGCTTCATGGCAGTCTTCCTCGGCAGCCTCGAATACGTGATGGAGGAGGGGCCGCGCTGGGAGTGGCTGGAAGACGAAACCGTCCTCCTTTTCGCCGTGGTCGGCGGCATCGCCGGCCTGCTGTTCTTCTGGCGGGCGTTCACCAGCCGCGAGCCGATCGTCGATCTCCGCGCCTATGCCGACCGCAATTTCGCGATCGGCAGCCTGTTCGCCTTCCTGGTCGGCATCGGCCTCTATGGCTCGGTCTACCTGATCCCGCTGTTCCTCGGGCGTATCCGCGGCTTCAACAGCCTGCAGATCGGCGAGACGATGTTCGTGACCGGGCTCGCGATGTTCATCGCGGCACCGCTCGTCGGCCAGATGGCGCAGCGGCTCAACATCCGGATCGTGCTGCTGGCGGGCCTCGGGATCATGGGCATCGCGATCTGGATGACCGCGACGCTCACCGCGCAATCGGGCTTCCCGCAGATGGCCTGGCCGCTGGCGCTCCGCGGCATCGGCACCATGATGGTGATGGTGCCGGTCAACCAGGTGGCGCTCGGCACCCTGCCGCCGGCACGGGTGAAGAACGCCTCCGGCCTTTACAACCTGATGCGCAACCTCGGCGGTGCGGTCGGGCTCGCGATGATCAACCAGCTGGTGACCGAGCGGAGTGCCGCGCATGCGCTGCATTTGTCGGAAGCCGCGAGCAGCGGCCGGCTGGCCGCGACGCAATGGCTGCAGAACGTCACCGCCGCGCTGACGCCCCATCTCGGCGGTCCGCAGGCCGAGGTCGCGGCGCTGAAGCGCCTGCAACTGCTGGTCAGCCAGCAATCGCTGGTGCTGGCCTACAACGACGTGCTGGTGGTGATGGCGGTGCTGTTCTTCCTGGCCATGCCGCTCGTCTTCCTGCTGCGCCAGCCGCGCGCCGGTGCCGGCGGCGGCGGGCACTGATACCTGGCGGAGCCAGGTATCGCGCGCAGGGTTGGTGTGGCGGCTGCGCGCCAAACGTAGCGTTACATCGCGCGGACACTCGCCAGGAAGCCGTCGACGCGCTTCTCCAGCCCGACCGCCTGTTCCGACAGGGATTGCGCGGTGTTCAGGACGGTGACGGAGGACCGGCCGGTCGCCTCGGCGGCGCCGGTCACCACCGCGATGTTCGACGACACTTCCCGCGTCGCTGCCGACTGCTCCTCGACCGCGCTCGAGATCGACAGGCTGATCTCGCTGACCTGGCCGACGATGCGCACGATCTCCTCGATGGAACGCGCGGTCGCCTGGCTGACCTGCTGGATGCCGGCGATCTGCTTGCCGATCTCCTCGGTCGCCTTGGCGGTCTCGGTCGCCAGCGACTTCACCTCGGAGGCGACGACCGCGAAGCCCTTGCCGGCCTCGCCGGCGCGGGCCGCCTCGATCGTCGCGTTCAGCGCGAGCAGGTTGGTCTGGCTCGCGATGTCGGTGATGATCTGGGTGACGTCGCCGATCCGGGTCGCTGCGGTGACGAGGTCGCCCACCATGCGCTCCGAGGTCCGCGCCTGGTCGACGGCGTTGCGGATGACCTCGGTCGCGACCACGAGCTGGCGGGAAATCTCGTTCACCGAGGCGGCAAGCTCCTCCGCGGCGACGGAGACCGTGTTGGATTGCCGGTTGGTCTGCTCGGCCGATGCCGCGAGCGTCTGCGCCGTGCCCTGCATGTCGTCCGCGGAGGCGGCGACCGCATTCACCAGGCGCTTGACGCCGGTCTCGAACTCCTGCGCCAGCGCCGTGTTTTCCGCCTTCCGGCGGGAGAGGTCGGTCGCGAACTTGACCACCTTCCAGGGACGGCCATTCAGATCCATCACCGGGTTGTAGGATGCCTCGATCCAGACCTCGCGGCCCCCCTTGCCGAGGCGCCGGTACTGCGCGGCGCGGAACTCGCCCCGGTTGAGGTCGGCCCAGAACTGCCGGTACTCGGCGCTCGCGACATGCGCCGGATCGACGAACAGGCTGTGATGCTTCCCCTGGATTTCGGTCAGGGTGTAACCCATCACCGAGAGGAAGGCGTCGTTGGCGGTGATGACCGTGCCGTCGAGGTTGAACTCGATCACCGCCTGCGAGCGGGCGATGGCAGCGGTCTTGCCTTGGAGATCCGCGAACACCGCTTTCTGCGCCGAGACGTCGGTCGCGAACTTGACGATCTTGTAGGGGCGGCCGCGGCGGTTCAGGATCGGGTTGTAGGACGCCTCGATCCAGACCTCGCGGCCCCCCTTGCCGATGCGCCGGTACTGCCCGGAACGGTGCTGCCCCGCTTTGAGGTCGGCCCAGAACTGGCGGTACTCGGCGCTCTCCCGGAAGGCGGGCTCGACGAACAGGCTGTGGTGCTCTCCCTGGATCTCCGGAAGCGCGTAGCCGACGGCGGCCAGGAACAGGCGGTTGGCCGTCAGGATGCGGCCTTCCGGGTCGAATTCGATCACCGCCTGCGAGCGATGCAGGGCGGTGACGACGGCGCGGTCGTCCCGGCTTCGGAAGACACTCAGCATGTCGGCAATCTCCTGACGCATGGCCCGGATGCAATGATTTCGCGTTGTTACGCGTTCTTATGCTCAATATGCGTCTAAGTGACCTTAACGGGGCCTCAACGCCCAGGCGGAAGCCGGGCGTCGTATACAGCCACGCGTTGACTCCATTATAGTAGATCTTATGGTGCTTATATGAGCATCGTCACGGCCGACATCGATGACCGTCTCGGCGCCCGCATCCGGGCGCTCCGGGTGGAGGCGGGGCTGACGCTCGAAGGCCTGGCGGAGCGCGCGGAGGTCAGCCGCGCCATGCTCTCGCGCATCGAGCGCGGCAGCTCCAGCCCGACCGCGCAGCTTCTCAACAAAATCTGCGGCGGGTTGGGCATCACCCTCTCGGCGCTGTTCGCCGGCGCCGAGCGGCCCGCGAGCCCGCTCCTCCGCCGCGCCGACCAGCCGGTCTGGCGCGACCCGGAGAGCGGCTATGTCCGCCGCAACGTGTCTCCGCCCGGCTCCGGCTCGGTGGTCGAGATCGTGGAGGTGGAATTCCCTGGCGGCGCCGAGATCGGCTTCGACAACCGCCGCGTCGCCGGTGCCGACCAGCATGTCTGGGTGCTGGACGGCGTCCTGGAGCTGACCCTCGGGGAGGAGGCGTTCCGGCTCGCGGCCGGGGACTGCCTCGCGATGGGCTTCGACCGCCCGGTCCGGTTCCGCAATCCGGCCGAGCGGCCGCTCCGCTACGCCGTCGTCATCAGCCGCAGGGAGATCAGATCATGACCGCCGATGCCATCGCCATCCGCTCGCTCGACGCCACGGAGGCCGAGGCGCGGATCGAGGAGCTCGCCGCGATCCTGTCCGATGCCGTCCTGCACGGCGCCTCGGTCAATTTCCTGGCCGGGCTGACGCCGGCCGACGCGCAGGCCTTCTGGCGCGCGCAGCTTCCCGGCATCGCCGAGGAGAGCAAGCGGTTGATCGTGGGCGAGGTCGGCGGCCGGCTGCTCGGGACCGTCATGCTGATGCATGCCCACCAGCCGAACGCGCCGCACCGGGCGGAGATCGGCAAGATGCTGGTCCTCGCCGCCGCCCGCCGGCAGGGGCTCGGCCGCCGGCTGCTGGCCGCCGCCGAGGCTGCCGCGCAGGAGGCGGGCCGGACGCTGCTGATGCTCGACACCGAGAGCGGCAGCGCCGGCGAGCTGCTCTACCGCGCCGCGGGCTGGATCGAGGCGGGGCAGGTGCCGGACCATTCCTTCCGCCCGGACGGGCAACTCGCGGCGACGACGTTCTTCTACAAGGCCCTCGACCGGCACGCGCCGGCGATCTGAGCATCCGATGATCGGAGGGCCGTATGGCCCGGAGGTCTGAATCGGATGCTCCACTTACGATCGAGCATCCGATGACCGCAGGGCCGGATGGCCCGGAGGTCTGAATCGGATGCTCCACTTACATGCAAGGCGCGATTTTTCTTCCGGCCTTGTCATGGCCGGCGCACTTGATCGTGCGGCCCGGCTTTCCGATCTTGTCTCCGACATGAGGCACCGCCGCGACCGCACCCTTCACGACCGCCCCCTTCTGGCCGCCTTTCCGGCGCCCTTCCGCCGGCTGCTCGGCCTCTGGCTGCTCGGCCTCAGCCTCGGGGTGCCTGCAATGCTGGCGCTGTTCCGCTGATGCAGGTGACGCGCGGCGCCGGCTGGGGCGGAACCGTCGATCGGCTGCGGCAGGGCATCCGCGGCCTCGGCCTGCCGCTGTTCGTGGCTCCGCTCTGGATCGACCTGGTGATCGAGCTGGTCCGCGGCCGGCCGCACGCCATGGTCGGCTCCGCCCTCGGCATCGGCCTCGTGTTCCTGGCGGTCGCCAGGCTGCGCCGCGGCCGGCGCGGCGACATCCGGCGCGCCGCGGTGCTGACCGGCGTGGCGGCGGGGCTCACCGCCGGCCTCGCGGCGCAGCTCGGCCCGGCCGGCATTCTGTTCGGCTTCGGCGCCTGGGCCGGCATGCGCCTGCTTTACGACGAGGCTTTCGAGGAGGTGGCGCCGCCGGCGCCGCCCCCCGAACCGGCGCCGCCGCCCCCGCCGCCATCCCCCGAACAGGCGCTGCTCACCGAAGCGGCGGCGCGGCTCGACCGGCTGCGCACCGCCGCTTTCCGCCTGGCGGAGCCGCGGCTGGCGAAGGTCGCGGATGCGATGGGCGGCGTGCTCGAGGACCTGCGCGCGCGGCCGGACCGGCTGCCGCTGGCGCGGCGCTTCCTGAACGTCCATCTCGACGGCCTCGACCGCATCGCCGAGCGGCTCTCCGCCGGCGCCGAGCCGCCCGCGACCCTGGCGCCGCTGCTCGGCGACCTGGAGCGGCAGGCGACCGAGCTCCGCGCTCATCTCCGGGCGGAGGAGAACGCGGCGCTCGAAGTGCAGGTCAAGGTGCTGTCCGACCGTCTGCGTGAGGAAGGCTATCGATGAGCGACGTCGTCACGACCGATACCGCCGAGCGCCGCGCCGAGGTGGAGCGCCTGGCGCAGCAGCTCGACATCGCCGATCCGGCCTCCATCCTGCGCTTCGGGCAGGAAGCGCAGAACCGGGCCACCTCGGCCGCCGACGCCATGCTGGAAGGCGCCCGCAACCGCGAGGCGGGGGAGGCGGGGACCACGCTCGCGACGCTGCTCGGCACGCTCCGCGGCTTCGATGTCGGCTCGCTCGGCGACAAGCCCGGCCTGTTCGCGCGCATGTTCCGCCGCGCCGCTTCCGAAACCCATGCGGTCGTCAGCCGCTACGAGGACATCCGCGGCCAGGTCGAGCAGGTGGGTGACCGGCTCGACACCCATCGCACCAAGCTGCTCGAGGATGTGGAGAAGCTGGAGCGCCTCTATGGCGCGACGCTCGACTGGTTCCACGGGCTCGGCAACCACATCGCCGCCGGGGAGACGGTGCTGACCCGCGTCGATGCCGAAGCGGTGCCGGCGACCGCGCGCCAGGTCGAGGGTGGGGATGCGGTCGCGGCGCAGAAGCTGCGCGACCTGCGCGCGGCGCGCGACGAGCTCGATCGCCGCATCCACGACCTGCGCCTGACCCGCCAGGTCGCCATGCAGGCGCTGCCGTCGATCCGGCTGATCCAGGAGAACGACAAGGCGCTGGCCGCCAAGATCCAGAGCGTGATCTCCAACACCGTGCCGCTCTGGCGCCAGCAGCTCGCCCAGGCCCTGGCGATCAGCCGCATGCGGGAAGCCGGCCGCACGCTCAAGGAAGCGACCGACCTGACCAACGAGCTGCTGACCGCCAATGCGGAACGGCTGCGCCAGGGCAATGCGGAAGCGCGCGTGCAGCTCGAGCGCGGCGTCTTCGACATCGCCGCCGTGAAGCAGGCCAATGCGGCATTGGTCGCCACCATCGAGGACAGCCTCCGCATCGCCGAGGAAGCCCAGGCCGGCCGCGCGACGGCCGCCAAGGAACTGGAAGCGGCGGAGGCCGAGATCCGCCGGGCGCTGGTGGCGGCGAAGGCGACCAGGCCGGGCGCGCGTCCTTCGGCGTGAGGGCCAAAGGGGTGCTACCCCTTTGGAAACCCCGCCGGGGCATGGAGACATGCCCCGGACCCCACCGCACCCGCGGCATGGCTACGATCGCCAAGTTTGGCGACCTGTTCGCCCCAGAGCCGGCGCCGCTCCTTGCATCGAGCTGGCTCCGCCTATATTTTGACCGACAATACGGTCAATGGAGCGACGCTTAATGGTCCGTGCGGCAGAAAAGGTCACGCCTTCCGAGCCCCAAAAAAGTCGTCGGCGCAGCAGCACGGTTACGCGTCTTTCGCTCGCCAGCTTCATGAATGAGCGCGGCGCGCTCAAGGTCGATGACGTGGCCGAGGCATTCAGCATGTCCAAGGCGCAACTTGCCGAGACGGCCGGGTTGGCGCGGCAGGTATTCCAGAAAGCCAGCCGCCGCGATGGTCCGAAGGCTCAGAGCCGGGTGCGCGAGATGCTGGAAATCATCAGCCTCGTCCAGGGCTGGGCGGGCGGAGCTGCGCAGGCGATGGCCTGGTATCGCGCCGAACCGATCCCGGCCTTCGGTGGGCGCACCGCCGAGGCCTTGGTGAAATCAGGTCACGCAACCGCCGTGCGCGATTACGTCGACCATCTGGCGACCGGCGGCTACGCCTGAGCGTCCCTCAATTGGCAAGGTCCACGCATTGCGGTTTCGAGGAGAAGCGTTCCGGGCGCACGACCCGAACTGGTCGTGGACCCCGCTCTCGGGCGCCGGCGCGGCGCTGAAGGGCCGCCGCTTCAACTGGCCGGGGCTGGAGACGCTCTATCTCTCCCTGAGCTTCAAGACGGCCTTCCGCGAGGTTTCGGCCGGCTTCGCCCATCGCCTGACACCCTATGTCCTGTGCAGCTATGACGTGGACTGCGAAGACGTCGCCGACCTGCGTACCGACGCCGGCCGCGCCGAGCATGGCGCCGCGCTCGACGACCTTGCCTGCGTCTGGGGCGACGCGCTCATCACCGGTCGCGAGCCGGCATCCTGGGGCGTCGTCCGCCGTCTGTTGGACGGAGGCCACGCTGGCATCCTCGTCCCCAGCTTCGCCAATGGCGCCACGCTCGACGACCAGAACATCGTCCTATGGCGCTGGGGCTCGGACCTGCCGCAGAAGGTGGCGGTGTACGATCCGACCGGAAAGCTGCCGAAGAATCAGCTTTCATGGAGCTGACCGATAACTGACGCTGTCCGCCGCTCGCTTCGAAGCGGGGCAGGGAGGAACCCAATCAATGCTGAACCGCCGCCACGTGCTGGCCGCGGGCGCTGTGGCGCTCGCGGCGCCGGCGCTCGCCCAGACTGCCGCCTGGCCGAACGGCCCGATCCGCATCATCGTGCCGTTCCCGCCGGGCGGCAGCACGGATGCGCTGTCGCGGTTGCTGCAGCCGCGGCTGTCGGCGGCCTTCGGCGTGCCGGTGGTGGTCGAGAACCGCGCTGGCGCCTCCGGCTCGCTCGGCACCGCGGCGACGGCGCGGGCGGCGCCGGACGGCAATACCTGGGTGCTCGTCTTCGACACCCATGCGGTCAACCCGGCGCTGATCGCGAACATGGGCTTCGACACCGAGCGCGACCTGACGCCGGTGCTGCAATTCGGCACCGCGCCGATGGTGCTGACCGCGCACCGCACCCGGCCCTATCGCAGCGTCGCCGACGTGCTCGCAGCCGCCCGGGCGCGGCCGGAGAGCGTCACCTTCGGCACCATCGGCAATGGCAGCCTGGCGCACCTGACCATGGCGCTGTTCCAGAAGGCGGCCGGGGTGCGCCTCGTGCACGTGCCCTATCGCGGCGGCGGGCCGCTCGCGGTCGCCGCCGTCGCCGGCGAGGTCGACCTGCCGATCGCGACGCGTCCGGCGATCGGCCCGCATATCGACAGCGGCGCGCTGCTGCCGCTGGCCCAGACCGGCGCCACGCGGAGTGCGAGCATGCCGGACATCCCGACGCTGGCCGAGGCGGGCGTCCCCGGGATCGATGCCCGCGCCTTCTGGGGCTTCCTCGGCCCTGCGCGCCTGCCAGAGCCGATCGTCGCGCGCATGGAGGCGACGCTCCGCGCCACCCTCGCGGTGCCGGAGGTCCGCGACCGGGTGATCGGGCTCGGCATCGACCTCGACCCGCAGGGCGGCCCGGCCTTCGCCCGCTATCTCTCTGCCGAGATCGCAACCTGGGGCCGGGTGGTGCGGGAGAACGAGATCCGGCCGGATTAGAGCAGATCGCCGGAGGGCGGAATCGCCCGGAGGCGTGAATCTGCTCGCCGAAACAATGGGCTAGAGCAGTTGGAGTGAGCCAAAGCGAACGGAAACTGCTCTAGCCCGCGAGGATGCCCGAGGCCGCCAGGCGGTCGATATCGGCCGCCGCATAGCCGGCCTCGGCAAGGATCTCGGCGTTGTGCTCGCCGAGGCGCGGCGGCTGCCGCGTGAGGCCGGGCCGGCTGCGCGGGGTTCCGAACTCGACCGGCAGCGCGGGCAGCAGCGCGTCGGCCGGGCCGCCGCCGAGTGCGGCGATCGCGGTCGCCAGCAGCCCGCCGCCGGCCAGCAGATGCGGGTCGGCGAAGAGATCCGCGGGCTTGCCCACCGGCGCCCAGGAAATGCCGGCCGCTTCGCAGCGCGCGACCACGGTCGCGTAGGGCAGGGCGCCGAGCGCTTCCCGCAGGCTCGGGATCAGCCAGGGCCGCGCGCGGGCGCGGTCGGCATTGTGCCGCAGGCGCTCGTCGGCCGCGAGCGAGGCCAGTTCGAACGCCTCGCAGAAGCGGAGCCATTGCGCGTCGCTGGTGACGCCCACGAAGACCTGGCTGCCATCGGCGGTGGCGAAGGTCTCATAGACGCCCCAGGCGCCGCGCCGCGCCGGCATCGGCGGCACCGGCTCGCCGGTCGCCGCCTCGCCCGCCATGTGGGAGCCCATCAGGAAGACCGCCGATTCGAAGAGCGCGCTGCCGACGCGCTGGCCCTCGCCGGTGCGCTCGCGCTCGCGGAGTGCGGCGAGGGCGGCGGTGACGCCGAACACCGCACCGAGGATGTCGACGATCGAGGCGCCGGCGCGGAGCGGCTGTCCCGGCGGGCCGGTCATGTAGGCGAGGCCCGCCTGGAACTGCACGACCTCGTCGAGCGCCGGCCGATGCTCGTAGGGGCCGGCGAGGAACCCCTTGAGCGCCAGGTAGATGAGCCCCGGGTTCACCGCCGAGAGATCCGCCCAGCCGCAGCCGAGCCGCTCCATCGTCCCCGGGCCGTAATTCTCCAGCACGATGTCGGCGCCGGCGGCCAGGCGATGGACCGCGGCGCGCCCTTCCGCCTGCTTCAGGTCGATCGCGAGCGAGCGCTTGTTGCGGTTGAAGGTCGCGAAGAAGCCGGCGGCGAAGCCGGTCAGGCGGCGGGTGTGGTCGCCCCCGGGCGCCGGCTCCACCTTCACCACCTCGGCGCCGAGATCGGCCAGGATCAACCCGGCGCAGGGGCCCATGATGGTGTGGGAGAATTCCAGCACCCGGAGGCCCTCGAGCGGCCGGGCACTCATGCGGTGGTCTCGCCGCGGCTTCGCCGATCGGTCATGCTGGAATCTCCTTCAGGCCGCCTCAGCCTCGCACGGATGGCACGCGGCGGCAGCAGGGGATGGAAATGCCGCAGACGCTGCTCGACAAGCTCTGGGATGCGCAGGTCGTCGACACGCTGGCGCCCGACGTCGACCTGCTCAACGTCGACCGGCACTATTTGCTGGAGATGCGCGCCGGCGCCTTCGGCGTGCTGGAGGCTCGCGGCCTTCGGGTGCGCGATCCCGATCGCACCATCGGCGTCGTGGATCACGTCGTCTCCACCGCACCCGGCCGTGCCGGCGGCGCGCCCTGGACGGCGCGGCACCTGGCCGCGATGCGCGAGGGCTGCGCCCGGCACGGCGTCACGCTGCTCGACGCGGACCATCCCGACCAGGGCATCGCCCATGTGGTCGGGCCGGAGCTCGGCCTCACCCATCCCGGCATGGTGGTGGTCTGCCCGGACAGCCACACGAGCACCCATGGCGCGCTCGGCGCGCTCGCCTGGGGGATCGGCTTCTCCGAGGTGGCGCATGTGCTCGCCACCTCGACCATCGTGCAGCGCCGGCCGGCGCGCATGCGCATCCGCTTCGAGGGCTTGGCCCCGCCCGGCATCGTCGCCAAGGACCTGGCGCTGGCGGCGCTCGCGGTCGCGGGTGCGGCCGGCGGCGTCGGCCACGCGATCGAGTTCGCCGGCCCGGCGGTCGCCGCCCTCGATCCGGAAGGGCGGATGACGCTCTGCAACATGGCGGTCGAGCTCGGCGCCAAGATCGGGCTGGTGGCGCCCGACGACACCCTGTTCGACTGGCTGCGCGGCCGCCGGCACGCGCCCGCCGCGGCGCAGTGGCACCAGGCCGTCGCCTCCTGGCGCGCCCTGTGCAGCGATGCCGACGCCGCCTTCGACCGCGACCTCGCGGTGCCGGTCGCCGACCTCGCACCCCAGATCACCTGGGGCACGAGCCCCGAGCACGTGCTGCCGGTCACCGGCGCGGTGCCCGATCCGGATGCGGCGCCGGACGCCGTCCGCGCCAGGGCCTGGGCCGCGGCGATCGAGTACATGGGCCTTCGCCCCGGCCAGGCACTGGCCGGGCTGCGGGTGGACCAGGTCTTCATCGGCTCCTGCACCAATGCGCGGCTGTCGGATCTCCGTCAGGCGGCAGCCGCCATCGCGGGCGGCCGCGTGGCGCCCGGCGTCACCGCCTGGGTGGTCGCCGGCTCGCAGGCGGTCAAGCGCGCCGCGGAGGCGGAAGGGCTCGACCAGCGGTTCCGGGACGCCGGCTTCGACTGGCGGGAGCCGGGCTGCTCGCTCTGCGTCGGCGCCAATGGCGAGATGGTGCCGGCCGGCGCGCGCTGCGTCTCCACCTCCAACCGCAACTTCGTGGGCCGCCAGGGCGCCGGCGCGCGCACCCATCTGGCCAGCCCGGCGCTCGCCGCGCGCGCCGCCATCGCCGGCGCCATCGTCGATCCGCGGGGCTGAGAGCGTGTCTCGGAATGGCGCGGGGCGATCTGCCGGTCCTTTTCCGCCCCTGCCGCGTCGGCTTCCTCGCCGATGCAATCAGCATCGGCTGCGTCACCCGACACGACAGGAACGAAAAATGCCTCGGCAGCTCACCTCCGCTCCATTCCGAGACACGCTCTGAGATGGAACCCTTCACCATCCTGACCGGCCCCGCCGCGCCGGTGCCGCTCGCCAATCTCGACACCGACATGATCATCCGCGTGGAGCGTTCCGCCGGCCTGCCGCGCGACCGGCTCGGGCCGCATGCGCTGGAGGCCTGGCGCTTCCGCGCCGACGGATCGCCCAATCCGGACTGCGCGCTGAACCGCCCGCCCTACGACGCCGCCCGCATCCTGGTGGGCGGCGAGAATTTCGGCTGCGGCTCGGCCCGGGAGACCGCGGTCTGGGCGCTGCACGGCTTCGGCATCCGCGCCGTCATCGCCCCCTCCTTCGGCGGCGCCTTCCACGACAACCTGTTCGAGAACGGCATGCTGCCGATCCGCCTGCCGGCGGAGCAGGTGACGGCGCTGCAGGCGCTGGTCGCGCACGCGCCGATCCTGACCATCGACCTCGCGGCGCAGGAGATCCGCGCCGAAGGCCTGACGCTGCCCTTCGTCATCGAGCCGCTGCGCCGGACCATGCTGCTGGAGGGGCTCGACCCGATCGGCCTGACCCTGACGCGGGACGCGGCCATCGCCGCCTTCCAGGCGCTCGACGCGGCAAGGCGGCCCTGGCTGCGGGCGGCCCGCGCGTAGCGCCCAGCCCGCCTCTGGTCAGCCGCCGCCCGCGGGCTCACCATCGGGCGGAACTGGATCAGGAGGAAACGCCGTGGCGGCAGCCGATGTCTTCGACTACGTGATCGTGGGCGGCGGTGCCGCCGGCTCGGTCCTCGCGAATCGGCTCTCCGAGGATCCCGGCGTCACGGTCTGCGTGCTCGAAGCCGGCCCGCCCGATCGCAACCCGTTCATCCATATCCCGGCCGGCTTCATCAAGACGCTGTTCGACCCTGGCGTCACCTGGCAGTTCAAGACCGAACCCGGGCCCAACACCGGCGGCCGCGCCATCGCGACCACCCAGGGGCGCACGCTCGGCGGCGGTTCCTCGATCAACGGGCTGATCTACAACCGCGGCCAGCCCGACGATTTCAACAACTGGGCGCAGCGCGGCAATCGCGGCTGGGGCTATGACGACGTGCTGCCCTACTTCCGGCGCGGCGAGAACCGCATCGGCTTCGGCGGCGAGGCGCGGGGACGCGACGGCAATATCCCGGTCACCGACATGGACTGGTTCAACCCGATCTCGGAGGCCTTCATCAAGGGCGTCATGGGCCTCGGGATCCCGCGCAACCCCGACTACAACAGCGGCCACCAGGAAGGTGTGGGCTACTATCAGCGGGTGATCCGGAACGGCCGCCGCGTCAGCGCGGCGCGCGGCTACCTGCATCCGGCGATGAAACGCCCAAACCTCGAGGTCCGCACCGAGGCGCGGGCGGAAGCGGTGCTGCTGGAGGGCAAGCGCGCGGTCGGCGTGCGCTACCTGAAGGCGCGCGGCGGTCCTGCCACCGTCATCCGCGCGCGGCGGGAGGTGATCCTGTCCTCCGGCACCGCCAACACCGCGCGGTTGCTGCAGGTCTCGGGCATCGGCCCGGCGCCGCTGCTGGCGCGGATCGGCGTGCCGGTGCTGCACGAGCTGGCCGGCGTCGGCGAGAATTTCCGCGATCACTACGCGTCCCGCTTCGTGATGCGGGCGCGACCCGGCGTCGAGACGCTGAACGAGCTGTCGAAGGGGCTGAGGCTCGGCGGGCAGATCCTGCGCTGGGCGGCACGGCGGCCGAGCATCCTCGCGACCTGCGTCTCGCACGTGCACGTCTTCTGGAAATCCTTCGAAGGCCTCGACCAGCCGGACCTGCAATGCGTCTTCACCCCCGGCAGCTACGCGGAAGGCAAGGTCTACGTGCTGGACGACTATCCGGGCGTCACCGCCGGCGCCTGGCAGCACCGGCCGGAGAGCTCCGGCTGGGTGCGGGCACGGAGCGCCGACGTCTTCGAGGATCCGGAGCTGCAGCCCAACTACCTGACCCATCCGGACGACCAGCGCGTGCACCTGGCCGGCATGCGCCTGCTGCGCCGCTTCCTGAACACGCCGGAGCTGGCCCCCTTCCTGGAGACCGAGACCCTGCCCGGCGCCGGGGTGCACACCGATGACGAACTGCTGGATTTCGCGCGCCGCAACGGCAGCACCACCTACCATCTGGTCGGCACCGCGCGCATGGGCCCGCGCACCGATCCGACCGCCGTCGTCGGCGACGATCTGCGCGTGCACGGGCTGGAGGCGCTCCGCGTCGCGGATGCCTCGATCATGCCGCACATCACCTCGTCCAACACCTATGCGACGACGCTGATGATCGCCGAGAAGGCGGCCGACCTGATCCGCGGCCGCAGCCTGGCCGCCGCGGCATGAGGCCTGCATGGGCAATGATGGCGGGCCGGTCGCTTGACCGGACCGAGGCCGCGAATGCGGCCCGCCGGTAGTCCGGCGAAAGCCTAGCGCGCGGAGCGCGCGCCGGCGTCTGAGGCAAAGGAGACTCTACCCATGGCGCGCCCGTTCCACCTCGGCTGGTTCCTCCAGGGCTCCTCGGTGCAGGCCTGGGGCGAGCCCTGGACCGGCGCGATCGGGCGCGACTGGATGGTGCCGGAGCTGTTCTGCGACATCGCCCGCGCGTTGGAGCGCGCCTGCTTCGACTACATCCTGATCGAGGACAGCTCCTATGTCGGCGAGAGCCATGGCGGCTCCCGCGAGATCTACCTCCATCACGGCCTGTCGGTGCCGCGCCAGGACCCGAGCGTGATCGCGACGCTGCTGGCGGCGCAGACGAGCCGCATCGGCATCGTGCCGACGCTCTCGACCTTCGCCTATCCGCCCTATCTGCTGGCGCGGCTGGTGGCCACGCTCGACCAGGTCTCGTCGGGGCGGATCGGCTGGAACATGGTCACCGGCTCCTCCGACATCGCGGCGATGAATTACGGCCTGCCGGGCATGCCGGAACACGACCTGCGCTACGACATGGCCGACGAGTACATGGCGGCGGTCAACGGGCTCTGGGACAGCTGGGAGCCGGGCGCGATCCTGGCCGATGGCGAAAGCGGCGTGCTGGTCGACCACACGAAGGTCCATGCCGCACCCTTCGAGGGGCGCTGGTACAAGACGCGCGGGCCGCTCAACTCGGGCCCGTGCCCGCAGGGGCGGCCGGTGATCGCGCAGGCCGGCGGCAGCCCGCGCGGCCGGCAATTCGCCTCGCTCCATGCCGACACCATCGTCGCCAGCATCAAGGGCGTGACCGCCATGCGCGCCTACCGGGAGGATGTGCGCGCCCGTGCCGCGGCGCAGGGCCGCGACCCGGACCACGTCAAGGTGCTGTTCCTGGTCAACCCGATCCTCGGCGACAGCCGGGAGGAGGCGGCGCTCCGCCGCCGGCAGAAGCTGGCGCGGGCGGAGGCGCAGGTGCCGCGGCTGCTCGCGCATCTCGGCAAGACGACCAACATCGATTTCGGGCGATACGACCTCGACACGCCGGTCGACCAGCTCGACCTCCGCACCAACGGCCACCAGCAATCGCTCGACGATTTCAAGCGCGTCGCCGGCAAGCGCAGCCTGCGCGAGGCCATGCTCGCCTATCGCGGCGTGCCGGGCTCGGTCGACCTCACCGGCACGCCGGACGAGGTGGCGGGCCAGATGGCGGACGCCATGGAGGAGGTCGGCGGCGACGGCTTCCTGATGTCGCTGCCCGACGTCAGCCGCCGCACGGTCGCCGAGATCGCCGACGGCCTGGTGCCGGCCTTGCAGACGCGCGGCCTGGCGCGGCGCGCCTATGCGCATGCGCAGTTCCGGGACAACCTGCTGGAGTTCTGATCGCTGGTCAGTTCGCCGGGCGGCGAACCACCGCGAGACCAAGGCCGAGCGCCATCATCGCGGCCCCTGACCCTTGGCGAAGGCGCCGGACGAGGCCGGGGCGGGTGCGGGCGCCGGAGCGGATCCCGCTCGCCGCGATGGCGACCGCCACGTCGACGATGGTGTTCAGCGCGACCGAGATGGCGCCGAGCACGACGAATTGCAGCGCCACCTGGCCCGCGGCCGGATCCACGAATTGCGGCAGGAAGGCGAGGAAGAACGCGGCAGTCTTGGGGTTGAGCGCCTCGACGATCATGCCTTCGCGCAGGGCGCGGCGCGTGCCGATGGCGCGTGTCTCGACCGGTCCCGCCGGCGCATCCTGGCGCGCCGATCGCCACGTCCGCCATCCGAGCCAGACCAGGTATGCGGCGCCGAGGAGCTTCAGCGCGGTGAACAGCTCGGCACTCGCCAGCACGATGGCGGAGACGCCGAGGCTGCCCGCGAGCACGTGGATCGTGCCGCCGATGCCCGTGCCGAGGCTGGAGGCGACCCCCTCTGCGCGGCCGCCAGATAGCGACCGCGCCGCCACGTAGAAGATGCCGGGCCCCGGCGTGACCGCCAGCAGGAAGGCGGCGGCGAGGAACAGGAGGAGCTGCGTGCCGTCGGGCATCTTGCTCAGCCGCGTCCGAGGCCGCGGAGCAGCGCCGCGAAGGGATCCTCGCCATCCGGTGCCGGGGCAGGGCCGGGATCGAGCGGCGCCGGGTGCTGCGCCTCCGGCGTGCGGCCGCCGCCGAGCAACCCGCCGAGCACGCTGCCGAGGCCGCCGCCTTGGGACGCGCCACCAAGCAATCCGCCGAGCACGCCGCCCCAGCCGCCTTCCTCCTGCGCGGCCGGCGGCACCTGGCCTTGCGGCGTCAGCCGGTCGATCAGCGCCGGCAGGAGCTGGGCGAGGATGCCGGCCAGCGCGCCGCCGCCCATGCCGAGGCCCTGCGCCGCGCCGTCGAGCCGCTCCTGCCCGAAGGCGCGCGTCAGCGCCTCCGGCGCCACCGGCCGGTTGGCGCCGGTATTGACCCAGCTGTCCACCTGCTCGCCGAGGCCGGCCTGGCGGAGCGTGCCGAGCAGGCCGTCCAGGCCGCCGCCGCCGCCCTGCTGGCCCGCGCTCAGCCGCCCGAGCAGCGCTTCGAGGCCCGACATTCCGCTCTGGCCCATGGCCGGTCTCCCTGATCGATCGCACGCAGCCTACCGCGTCCGGCGCCGCGCGCGCCAAGAAGGTTATCGTGTAACGCATTGACCGCCCGCCACGGCCTTGCTGCCATCGCGCCGAACCGTCCCTGGGGAGAAACGCCATGCGCGCCTGGTCCGTCGTCGAAACCGGCAAGCCCCTGCAGGCGCTCGACCTGCCGACGCCGGAGCCCACCGGCAAGCAGGTGCTGCTCGAGATCACCCATGCCGGCGTCTGCCATTCCGACCTGCACATCTGGGAAGGCGAATACGACCTCGGCAGCCGCGGCAAGATGCGCCTCGCCGATCGCGGCGTGGTGCTGCCGCTGGCGATGGGCCACGAGATCGTGGGCAAGGTGGTGAAGTGGGGGCCGGAGGCGAATGCGGCCGGCCTCAAGCCCGGCGACCAGATGATCGTCTTCCCCTGGGTCGGCTGCGGCAAGTGCGCCGCCTGCGTCGCCGAGGAGGACAACATGTGCGCGCAGCCGCGCAGCCTCGGCGTCTACCAGAACGGCGGCTACGCGACCCATGTCCTGGCGCCGGAGCCGCGGCACCTGGTGCCGGTCGGCAGCCTCGACCCGGCGCTGGCCGCGACCTATGCCTGCTCCGGCATCACCGTCTATTCGGCGATCAACAAGGTGCTGCCGCTGCCGCCGGAGGAGCCGGTGGCGCTCGTCGGCGCCGGCGGCCTCGGCCTCAATGCGCTCGCGGTGCTGCAGGCGCTCGGCCACAAGCGCATCATCGTCGTCGACGTCGCGGCCGAGAAGCTCGCCGCGGCCGAGGCGGCGGGAGCGAGCCGGACCGTGCTCGCCGGCGGCGCCGACACGACGAAGCGCATCGTCGAGGCGGCGGGCGGCCCGCTCGCCGCGGTGATCGACCTCGTCAACGGGACGGAGACGGCGCGCTTCGCCTTCGATGCGCTCCGCAAGGGCGGCAAGCTCGTGATGGTGGGCCTCTTCGGCGGCGAGCTCTCGGTGCCGCTGCCGCTGATGCCGATCCGGGCGCTGACCATCCAGGGCAGCTATGTCGGCAACCCGAAGGAATTGCGCGCGCTGGTCGACATCGCCAGGCAGGGCAAGCTGCCCGGCATCCCGATCACCCGCATGCCGCTCGATCAGGCGGATGCGGCGCTCAACCGGCTCAAGGACGGCAAGGTGGTCGGCCGCATCGTGCTGACCGCAGCCTGATACAACGGGCCGGTTCACTGACCGGTCCGAGGCCGCGAATGCGGCCCGCCGCCGCGCTGTAAAGCGCGCCTTACGGCACGACCCGGCGAAGCCGGCGCGCGGAGCGCGCGCCCGGCGTCTGAGGGGCCGGAAAGTCACCTCCGTTGCGCGGCGGCGACGAAGGCGGGTAGACTCGGGTATACGAAATGATGACAACGAGCCGACCGCCATGAGCGCCGCCGGGCCGCTGCGCGCCTTCCTCCGCGCCATGACGTTGCTGGTGGCGGAGGAGAGCGATCCGAGGCGCCAGCAGGCGGCCGGCGCCGCGCTGCTGCGGCGGCTGGTTGCCGACCCGGGCTGGCTGCCGCCGGCCTTCCGGGCCGCGGATGCCGGGTTCCGCCAGCAGATCCTCTATGGCGACCCGCTCGATCGCTTCAGCCTGATCGGCTTCGTCTGGGGCATCGCCGAGAGCGTGACGCCGGCGCATGACCATGGCGTCTGGGGCGCGGTCGGCGTGCTGGAGGGGGAGGAGGTCTCGGTCGAGATGCGGCCGGACCCGTCGGGCGGTCCGATGCGCGAAGGCCGGCGCGACCGGGTCGTCGCCGGCGAGGTGATGCTGCTCGGCCTCGACGCCTACGACATCCACCGTGTGGAGAATGGGCGGCCGGGGCAGCAGGGCGTCGCGATCCACCTCTATGGCGGCAATATCGGCGCCATCGACCGGCGGATCTTCGACGCCGCCACCTCGGCGGCGACCCTGGTCAGGACCGGTTACGACAATCCGACCCTGCCGAACCCCTGGATCTGATCAACGATAGCTGGCGTTGGCCGGCAGGACGACGAGGGAGCGCCAGCCGCTGCCGCTGGTGGTGTTGCGGCTGCTGCCGCGGACCGGGGTCGTCGTCGCGACGGGGGTGGCCTGTGCCAGTTCCCGGCCACCGCGGAAGCCGCTGAGCGTCAGGCTGTCGCCGCCATCGGCGATGGTGACCGCGCGCCGGCCGGGGGAGGTGCCGGCGAGCATGGCGCCGCCGGTCGGGTCCGGGCGATTGTGGATGAAGCCATAGACCGGATAAACGCGGCCAAAAGCGGCGTCGCTGTGCCCGACCTGGATGCGGACCGCCGACCAGTCATTGCCGGCGGAGACGTCGACCACCGAGACGCCGCGCATCACGCTGCCGCGGCGGATGCCCGGGCCACCCCAGTTCGCGTGATGAATTTCGATCTCGCGCGGGCCGATCACCCGCTCGACCACCGCGACATGGCCCATGCGCATCGCGCCGGTGCCCGGCATCGCCATCACCGAACCGGCTTCCGGCCGGTGGCCGCGGGCATAGAGGCCGGCGGCATTGTGCCACCAGTCGCGGCCATTGCCGCTGATCGCCATGCCGGTGGCCTGGCGGGCATAGGGCACGCAGGAGATGCCGCCGCCACCGCCGCTCGCACCGGCGCCGCCGCGCATGGCCAGGCGGCGGGTACCGGCCTGGCGGACGCTGCCGCCGCCGGCCTGGCGGACGGTGGCCTGGCGCGTGGTCTGCTGGCGGATGTTGGTTTGCTGGCGGGTGGCGGATTGCGGGCCGCGCTGCCGCGGGGCGGTCGCGGCGGGGACGGTGCGGGCTGCCGTCTGGGCGCCTGGCCGGGGCTGTCGGGCGTCCCCTGTTCGAGCTTCGGCGTGGCCGATGCCCGCAAACAGAAGTGCCGCCGCAAGCGCCGCCGGTATCGCCCTCATGAAGACCCCTGATCCCCTCGCCGCGCCGATGACGCGGAACTGCTCGACCACCCCTCACGGCTCCGTGACGGCCGCGTTGCCATTTTCGGTAGAGGCTCGGATGCAACCCGACAACCCGCTGAAGCGTTACCTGGCGTAACCTTCGGTGATTTGTCGGATCAGCCCATCCCGCGATGCGGGATCAGGGATCATAATCCTATTGCATGCCTGTCATGCGGTGGGTGCCACAGTGTTGCGGCGCAAATGCCACATACCGTCCAGTGACCTTCGTCATTGCGGCTGACGTCCGTGACACGGCCCAGCGCTGAGTCGCGCGCGCCGTCGGACGCTCGCCATCGGAAAGGCTGATCGCCCCCAGCAGAACAAATCGGTTCCGCGCCTGGTCGTCGCCGGCAATGATCCGCGCGGCTCCTGCAGCGGGGTTCGGCGAATGAAGCTGAAGAAGACCTTGGCACTCGCGGTGCTGGCCCTCTGGGCGGCCGGGCCTGCCTGGGGACAACCGGCACCCGGTGCCGGGCGGATGGTCACCCAGGGGCTTGCGACACCCGTGATCGACAACCTGTTCCGTTGCGGGGTGCCGGTCGCCAATCACCGGATCGCCGCCGTCGGCCGCATCACCGCATCCGACGGCACGGTGCTGACCGTCCCGGCGCCGACCCTGTTCCAGCGCGACCCGAACGCGCCGCGCCTGCCGGATCTGTTCAACGAATGCGCGCGGCTGACGCCCGCGACCCTTGGCGAGGTCGACCTCGCATCGGTGCCGATCGTCGACATCGATGCCGATGGCGAGGTCGTCACCGCCACCCTGATCGCCGACAACTACTACGAGATGTACGTGAACGGGCGGCTCGTCGGCATCGATTCGGTGCCCTACACGCCGTTCAACTCGCAGGTCGTGCGCTTCCGGGTTCGCCGCCCCTACACGCTCGCCTTCCTGCTGGTGGATTGGGAGGAGAAGCTGGGCCTCGGCATGGAGCGCTTCCCGAACACCGAATGGCACGCGGGCGATGGCGGCTTCATCGCGCGCTTCTCCGACGGCGTCGTCACCGATGCCGGCTGGCGCGGCCAATCCTTCTACATCGCGCCGCTCGGAAGCCCGGACGAGGTGGTGGAGCGCGGCCAGGTGCATGACACCTCCGCCCTCGGCCGCGTGCATCCGCAAGCGCGCATTCCGGATTGCCGGGAGCGTTGCTACGCCGTGCATTATCCGATCCCGGCCGATTGGATGATGCCGGATTTCGACGACCGCCACTGGCCCATGGCGCATGAATACACCGACGAGGAGATCGGCGTCGGCACGCTGACCGCCTATACCCGGTATCCGGAAGCCTTCGCCGGCGCACGATGGATCTGGACCATCAACCTGGTCTTCGACAACACCGTGATCCTGCGCCGGACGGTCCGCTGAAGGCGGCCGCGCAGGCCCCGCTCAGCCAGCCCGGATGCCGGCCTGGCGCACCACCTCGGCAAGCAGCCGGCTTTCGCGCAGGATCCGCTCCTCCATGGCCGCCGGCGTGCCGGTCGCCACCACGAAACCGATGCCCTGCAATGGCAGCGCCGCCTCCGACTGGGCCAGGAAGCGGACGCTCGCGAGGTTCACCGCCTCGATGATGGCGGACGGCGTGCCGGCCGGCGCGTGCAGGCCCACCCAGAATTCGCTGACGACCTCCGGATAGCCGGCTTCGGCGAAGGTCGGCAGCGTGGGCAGGGCGGGAAGGCGGCTGCTGCCGGCCAGGGCGAGGCCACGGACCCGGCCGCTCGCCACCATCTCCCGGCCGTTGGCGAGCGTGTCGAAGAAGCAATGCGCATGGCCGGCGACGACCGCGTTCAGCGCCGCGGCGGGGCCGGTGAAGGGCACGTGCAGCGCCTGGATGCCGGCGCGCTGGAGAAAGAGCTCCGCCGTCAGGTGGCCGGCGCTGCCGATGCCGGGGCTGGCATAGCTGAGCTCGCCAGGGCGGGCGCGTGCGAAGCCCACGAGATCCGCCAGGCCATTCCCGGCCACCGCGGGATGCGCCACGAGGATCAGCGGCGTCTGCGCCAGAACGCCGATCGGCGCCAGGTCGCGTGCCGGATCGAAGCCGAGCCCGCTCAGCACCAGCGGCGCGATCACCTGGCTGGAGAGCGACGACATGAGCAGGGTGTGCCCGTCGGGCGCCGAGCGGGCGACGAGCGTGCTGCCGATCGAGCCGGTGGCGCCCGGCCGGTAATCGTAGATGAAGGGCTGCCCGAAGGCCGCCTGCAGCGCGAGCATCGCCGGACGCAGCGGCTCGAAAGGGCCGCCGGGCGGAAACGGGACCACGACGCGCACCGGGCGCGACGGCCACCCGTCGCGCTGCGCCGCGGCCCGCCGCGGCAGGGGGAGGGTGGCGCCGAAAGCGCCGACGGCGCCGAGCAGGGTGCGACGATCGATGGACATCGGCCGAGGCTAGGCAGCGCCGCGCCGGGACGGAAATAATCGGTTCTGCTCGCTGCGATCGGCTTTGGTGATGACGGCCGGCCCCTGCCGGGACCGGCCGTCCTCACGCATGCAGGCCGCGCTCAGCGGCAGGCGGTGACCATGATCTCCACCAGATGGCGGGGGTCGGCCATGTTGGCCTGGACGCAGGCACGGGCCGGGGCGCCGCCTTCCGGCAGCCACTCGATCCAGAGCTTGTTCATCGCGTCGCGGTCGCGGATGTCCTTGAGCCAGATCTGGGCGGTCAGCAGCCGGGTGGTGTCGGTGCCGTGGCCCTTGAGGGCCGCGTCGATCTTGGCCAGCACCTGGCGGGTCTGGCCGGTCACGTCCTGCGACAAATCGTCGGCGGTCATGCCGGCGAGGAAGACGAAGTTGTGATACTCGACCGCGCCCGACAGAATCTTGTTCGAGCCATGGCGGTTGATCTTGCTCATCGCGGCGTTGCTCCTCGCTTCGGGAAAGACGCGCCTTGGTAGAGCAGAACCCGGACGCCCGAAAGCGTCAGCGGGCGGCCTTGAACGGGATCGCGGCCAGGATCTGCGGCGGGCAGCCGCAGATCGGGCAGACCGCGCCTTCTTCCATCATCTTCCGCACCGGCGCCGCGGCGGCGTGCCGCGCATGCGCCTCCCGCAGCGACGCGACCTCCGCGGTGCCGATCGGCCCGCCGGAGGCGCAGCCGGCGGCAGGTGCCGCGGCCGCATCGCCCTCCCCGGTGCCGAGCTGGAAGGCCCGGCCCGGAAGCGGCGCCAGCGCCAGCGCCGGCAGGACGGCAGAGCAGAGCAGGCGGCGGGACGGCGTCATGGTGGGCCTCCGATGCTGACAGGGCATCCTGCCACGAAACCGTCGCCCTACGCGACGGCGTAAGTGCTGCCCGCCTCCGCCGCCTGGATCATGGTCTCGTAGACGCTCGCACCATGGATCGCCTCCGCGGCCGGCAGCGGGTAGCGGGCGCCGCCGGCGACGGCGGCCGCGAAGGCCGCAAGCTCCGCATGCTCGATATCGGTCTTCGGGAAGTCGCGCACCCAGCCTTCGCCCTCCCGCGGGGTGAAGCTCAGCCGCTCATGGCCCTGCAGCTCGACGAGGCCCTTGTCGCCGAACAGCGCCACCCGCCAGTAGCGCGGCGCCATCGCCAGCGTCGCGAAGACCGCGGTGGCGCCGGAGGCGAAGCGGAACAGCCCCGCCGTCGTGTCGTCGAGCCCGTTCTCCAGCACCCGGGCGTGGGACCGCACCGCGACCTCGGCGATCGGCCCGGCCAGGTGGATGAACATGTCGATCATGTGGATGCCCATGCCGCCCATGCCGCCGAGCGGGCTCTCGCTGCGGTCGATGCGCCAGGACCCGGTCGCATAGCCGGCCGCCCCGGGGCCGCTGAACTGGCCTTCGACATGAAGGAGCGTCCCGAGGCTGCCATCGGCCATGAGCCGCTTCATCTCGGCGACCGCCGGCAGGAAGCGGCGGTTGTGGCCGAGCGCCAGCACGACGCCCGCCTCCCGGCAGGCGGCGACCGCGGCCTCGGCGCTCGCCTTGCTCATGGTGAAGGGCTTCTCGACGAAGACCTGCTTGCCGGCGCGGGCGGCGGCGATGATCTGCGCGGCGTGGCTGCGATGCGGGGTCGCGAGCACCACCGCGCCCACCTTCGGATCGGCGAGCACCGCCTCGTAGCTCTCCTCAAGCCGGATGCCGTTCTCCGCCGCCCAGTCGCGGGCGCGTTCCGGCCGGCCGGTCGCGCCGGACACGAAGCGGATCCCGGCATCGTTGCGGCCTTTCACGCTGGCCACCAGCGTGCGCCCCCAACGTCCCATCCCGACGATCGCGGCATCCAGCATCTGATGTGCTCCCTCATGTAAATGGAGCGGCCGATTCAGACCTCCGGGCCATCCGGCCCTCCGGTCATCGGACACTCAGCTCTTCTCGAGCGCGGCCGCCATGCGCGGCAGCCGCATCATGCCCCAGGCGACGACGAGTGCCGAGAGGGCGGCCGCGATCAGCGTCGGGCCGCGCAGGCCGAAAACCTCGCCGGCGGCACCGAGGCAGAGCGCCCCCGCCGCCGGGCAGGCGCGGGTGATCAGGCCCCACAAGCTCAGCACGCGGCCGCGCATGGCGGGATCGGCCGCACTCTGCGCCAGCGTCTGCACCGAGATGCCGTGCACGCTGGCGGCGGCGCCGATCGCAGCCCCTGCGGCGAGCGCCAGCGGGAACCAGCCGGTCGCGACGAAGGCGGCTGTCGCGACCGCCTGGGCGGCGACCGCCAGGATCGCGATGCGGGTCGCCCCCGTCAGCCGGCCGCGGGCGCTGACCGCGATGCCGGCGATCAGCGCGCCGACGCCGAAGGCAGCGGTGAGCAGCGCCAGCGCTTCCGCCCCGCGGCCGAAGACGCGATCGACGAAGGGCGGCATGATCTCCTGCACGCCGCGGAGCAGCACCGCCGAGATCGCGGCGAAGGCGAGCAGCGGCCCGAGCCCGGGATGCCGCCCGGCATAGCGCACGCCGTCCACCATCTCGCCGACCAGGCTCGCGGTCGCCGGATGGCCGCGGCGCTGCGCCGGGTCGATCTTGAGCAGCGGCATGGTCAGCGTCGCGATCGCATAGGCGGCGGCGTTGCAGAAGATCGCCACACCCGGTCCCGCCCAGGCGATCATCGGCCCCGCGATCGCGGGGCCGGTGAAGCGCGCGACGTTGAAGCAGAGCGAGTTGAGCCCGACCGCCGCCGGCAGGTCGGCGCGCGGCACGATGCCCGGCATCAGCGTCTGCCGCGCCGGCTGCGCGAAGCTCTGCGCGGTGCCGGAGCAGAGCTCCAGCAGCAGCAGCAGCCAGATCGTCATGTTGCCGGTGAAGACGAGGGTGCCGGTGACGAGGACGACGGCCGCGATCGCCGCCTGGGTCACCATCGCGAGCCGGAGCCGGTCGACGCGGTCGGCGATGGCGCCGGCGATCGGGCTCGCAATCACCGCCGGCGCCAGGTCGCTGAAGGCGACCATGCCGACCCAGAAGGCGTTGCCGGTCAGCTCCCAGGCGTACCAGGAGACCGCGATGCGGTGCATCCAGAGCCCGGTCCAGGCGGTCAGCGAGGCGCCGAAGAAGATCTTCGCGTCCCGATGCGACAGCGCGCGGCTGAGCGTGGAGAGGGACGCCACGGCGCGCCGCGCCGCGGTGCGCTAGCGGGCGCGCCGGGCCGGCGGGGCAGGGTTGGACGGCGCGACAGGGGCAGCGCCGGTAGCGCGCGAGGCCTGGACGCATTCGCGGGCCAAGCGGTCACGCTCGAAGGATTGCCCGAGGACGTCGGTCTGGGCACGGAGCGTCGGGATCGAGCTCTGGGTGCCGGTGCGGTTCTCGCCCTCGTCGATCCGCATCTGCTGGCCGCGGTCGCGGTAGAGCACCGCGCGCTCCGCTTCCCGCCGGCAGGCGGCCTCCAGCGTCGGGGCGTCGCCGGAGGTGGTGGCCGTCGGCGGCGCCGGCGGCGGGCCGCCGAAGGAACAGGCGGCGGTCAGCAGCAGGGGCAGGGCGACTCGGAACATCTCAGGCCTCGGCGGGGATTGCGCGCGATACTAGGCGCCGAAGGGCGGCCGCGTCGAACCGCGCCCCCGTATCGAGCGGAATCGCGGCGGCGGCCGCGATCAGCGCCGGGTGGAACTCGGCGCCCTCCGGCCCGAGCCGGTAGAGCCCGGCGAGCGCCGGGTCGCGGGCCAGCACCTCGACCAGCGCCAGCAGCCGCAGGCAGAGGGCGAGGCCGGGCAGGATGCCGAGCCCGATCCGGGCATCGATCGCTTCCGCCCAGGCGGCGGCATCGCGGTCGGCGATCGCGATCGTCGTCGTCTCGCCCTCGGGCGGCGCGAAACGGAGCAGCCGGGGCGGCCCCCAGAGCTCGGCCGCCGCCGCCTCCCGCGCCATGTCCCAGGCGGCCAGGAGGTCGCGCGGCCTGACCGCGGGCAGCGCCGGCGGCGGGACGGCGACATCGTAGGTGAGAACCCCGTCCCGTGTACGGGCGAGGCGGATCGGCGATGAGGTCACCGGCCTGAGATAGGACGCGACGACGCTCTGCGCCAGCATCGGCGATGGCGATGCCGGATGGCCACGATGTCACGGGATAATATTCAGGAACAAAGGATTAGAGTAACTTCTGCAAGTTCTTGCAGAAGATCAGGAAGGCCGAGCCGGATTGACGTTCCGTGTGAGAAGCGCAGGATTCGGACATGACCGATCCCGCATCCCTGACCGCGACCGAAGCCCGCCGCCGCATCCGCGACGGCCGGCTGACCGCAACAGCGCTCGCCGAGGCGTGCCTCGCGCGCATCGCCGCCGAGGAGCCGCGCATCCGCGCCTTCGCTTGGCTCGATCCGGCCGGCGTGCGGCGCCGTGCGGCGGCGCTGGACGCTGACGGCGAAGCTGGTCCACTTGGCGGAATTCCTTTTGCAGTCAAGGACGTGATCGATACGGCTGATCTGCCGTCGCAATACGGATCGCCGATCTGGGCCGGCTGGCGGCCGCGCTCGGACGCGGCCTGCGTCGCCGCCGCGCGCCGCGCCGGCGCCGTCGTGATCGGCAAGACGGTCACGACCGAATTCGCGACCCGCCATCCCGGCCCGACCGCCAACCCGCACAACCTGGCGCATACGCCAGGCGGCTCCTCCTCCGGCTCCGCGGCGGGCGTTGCCGCCGGCTTCTTCCCGCTTGCCTTCGGCACCCAGACTTCGGGCAGCATCATCCGCCCGGCCGCCTTCTGTGGCGTCGTCGGCTTCAAGCCGAGCTACGGCACGCTCCATCGCGCCGGCATGAAGGTGATGAGCGAGAGCCTGGACACCATCGGGGTCATGGCCCGGGACGTCGCCGATTGCGCCCTCGCCATGGCGGCGCTGACCGGGACCGACCATGGCGACCCCTCCGCCCCGCCCGGCCGGCCGCCGCGCCTGGCGCTGATCATGGGTCCGGCCGAGGCCGCGGCGGCGCCGGAGACGCTCACCCTCCTCGACCGCGCGGCGGAGGCCTGCCGCCGCGCCGGCGCCGTGGTCGAGCCAGTGGCGCTGCCGCCGGCCGTGCTCGCCGGCTACGAGGCGCATCCGACGGTGATGAACGCCGAAAGCGCGGAAGCGCTCGGCTGGGAGCTGGCGCATGCCCGTGCCCAGCTGTCCCAAACGCTTCGCGAGCGGATGGAGGAGGGGGCGCGCCAGGCCGGTCCGGCGCTCGCGGCCGCGCGCCAGGCCTTCGCCGCCGCCCGCGCCGCTTTTCCGGCCGCCATCCAGGGCTACGACGCGGTGCTGACCGCGAGCGCGCCTGGAGAAGCGCCGGAAGGCCTCGGCTGGACCGGCGATCCGGCCTTCAACTGGCTCTGGACCTTGCTGCACGGACCATGCTGCACCGTCCCGGCCGGCACCGGCCCGAAGGGCTTGCCGCTCGGCCTGCAGATCGCCGGCCGCATCGGCGAGGACCGGGGGGTGCTGGCCTGGGCGGAATGGGTGCGGCGCGCGGTCGTCGGATAGGTCCTGCCGCCGATCACGCGAACAGCCGCGTGGATACGCCGAGGGCTGGCCCAGCCTCGGCGAGGCGTCGATCGAGTGTCTGGACCTCCGCGCCGTGCTCCGATGCGGTCGCGAGGTGAAGCGCGTCGCCGGCGCGAAGCCCGAGCGCATGCTGGTCGACGAACCTGGCCGCCATCCGGAAATGCAGGCCCGTCACCGGCAGCACAGCAAGGCTTTCGGCGATCATGGCGTTGAACGTCGCAAGCGCCGCAGCGCGTTGCTCGGGCGTGATCCGCCCACCCCGCAGCTTGAGGGCCATGGCGGAGGACATCTCGGTGATCGTCCATTCGCTTATCAGGAGCCGCTCGGGATCCTGCGCCGTCAGCCAGGCCTGTGCCGGCGCCGTCATCGCCTCGTTCGACAGCGCCGCGACGATCAGCGACGTGTCGAGATAGAGCATCAGAAGCGGTCGCCGTCCCGCATCGAGCGCACGAGCTCGGCCGCGCCCTCGGTCTCCGGCGGCATGGTCGCCGTCAGCGACCGGAGCCGGGCCGTGTCGATCGGCTTGCGCGGCGGGGCCACGGCGGTCAGCCGGGCCACCGGCTTGCCGCGACGGGTGATATCGATGGTGTCACCCGCCTCGACCCGATCCACCAACTCGCTCAGATGCGCCTTGGCGTCCGCCAGGGTGATCGCGCCCACGCCATACTCCTGACTATCTAGATGGTCATATAGCGCGCAGGAGCGTCCGGTGCCAGCCGAAACGGCGGCATCAGCGGCTGGCCGGGAACAGCCCGGGCGCGGTCGCCAGCGCTTCCAGCGTGTCGAAGTCGCGCAGCACCGCGTCGTCCGGCATCTCGATCTCGGCGATGCGGTCGGCGTGCTGGCCGGCCAGGTGCCGGGCGCCGACATCGCCGGTGATCGACTGCATCGCCGGCAGGAATTCCCGGCCCCAGATCATCGGGTTGCCCTGCTTGCCGCGATAGGTCGGCAGCACGATGGCGCGGCCTTCCTCCGGGTCGAAGCCGGCCAGCAGCTTGTCGAGCATGGCGGTGCTGACCAGCGGCATGTCGCCCAGGCAGATCATCACCCCCTCCGCATCCGGGGGCAGTGCCGCCAGCCCGGCCTTGAGGCTGGCCGAGAGACCGTCCGCGTAATCCGCCGCGTGCACGAGCTGCACCGGACGGCCGGCCAGGGCCTCTTCGACCGCCGCATGCTCGTGGCCGGTGACGACGACGACCGGATAGGCGCGGCTCGCCAGCACCTGCTCGACGACGCGGACCACCATCGGCCGGCCTACGGCATCGGCCACCAGCAGCTTGTTGAGCGGCGCCATGCGGCGGGAGCGCCCGGCGGCCAGCACCAGCGCCGCCACCCGCCGCGGCCGGCGCGGGGCACGGCCGCCATTGGCCGCTTTCGGCGCCTCGCCGCGCGGCAACGGCCGCAGCTCGATCTCCTTGAGCAGGCCGCCGACGCCCATGCCCATCACGTCGCGCGCCGTCACCGCCAGCCCGGCGAACAACCGCTGCAGCACCCAGTCGAAGCCGTTGAGCTTGGGGCTGCGGGCGCAGCCGGGCAGCACCAGCGCCGGCACCGCGCCGACCCGGCCGAGGCAGATCAGATTCCCCGGATCCACCGGCATGCCGAAATGCTCGATCGTGCCGCCGGCGCGAAGGATCGCCGCCGGCCCGACATCGCGCCGGTCGATCACCGCCGAGGCGCCGGCGATCAGCAGCATTTCGGCGCCTTCCTTCAGCAGCGCCCGCAGCGCGGACGCCGTCGCCGCTTCCTCATGCGCGGCGCGGCGCACCGGCAGCAGGCTGCCATGCAACGCCTCCACCCGGGCGCGCGTCGCCTCGATCGCGCCCTCCATCACGCTCTCCTTGATCCCGGGCAGTTCGGTCAGCACCAGCCCGACCCGGAGCGGCCGGAAGGGATGCACCGCGACCGGCGGGCGGCCACTGCGGGCCATGCTCTCGGCCAGATGCAGCACCGCGCCCGGGGCGGAGAAGGGGATCACCTTGATGGTCGCGACCATCTCCCTGGCGGCGACCGGGGTGTGGTTCGGCAGGGTCGCGACCGTCAGGCTCTCGTCGATGCCGTTGATGCGGTCGATCCGCGCCGCGTCCAGCACCAGGAGGCCCGCCGATTCCGCGATCAGGTTGACCCGCCCGGTCGCCGCCCGGGTGCGGGCCAGCAGCGTGCCGCGCAGCGCCTCCGCCAGCCGGTCCGCCGCCTCGTCCTCCGGCACGTCGCCGCGCTCGAGCCTGGCCGCGACCACGCTGTGGTGGCCGCCGGCGGCGAGTGCCGCGACCGCCTCCGCATCCAGGACCGCGCCCTTCTTCAGCACCCGGCCCTTCAGCCGGACGGTGTGCGCGAGGATCGCCCCCTCCGCCTCCGCGAGCGGGGTCGGGCCGAAGATCACGCCGCGACCTTCGCCGCGCGCACCGCCCCCAGTGCGGCACCGCGCCGCGCGGCCACCACCTCCGCCATGATCGACAGCGCGATCTCGGGCGCCGTGACCGCCTCGATGTCGAGGCCGACCGGGGCATGGATGCGGGCGAGCGCCGCCTCGCCATGGCCGAGCTCGATCAATCGGGCGACGCGCTTCGCATGCGTCCGGCGCGAGCCGAGGGCGCCGATATAGAAGGCCTGGCTCCTCAACGCGATGTCGAGCGCCGGGTCGTCGAGCTTGGGATCATGGGTCAGGGTCACGACGGCGCTCCGCGCATCCGGCGCGAGCTCGGCCATCGCCTCGTCCGGCCAGGCGTCGATCAGCGTGACGCCCGGGAAACGCTCCTCGGTCGCGAAGGCGCGGCGCGGGTCGATCACCGTCAGCGCGAAGCCGAGCGGGGCCGCCATCGGCGCCAGCGCCTGGGTGATGTGCGCGGCACCGACCACGATCAGCCGCAGCGGCGGGTTGTGCGGATGGACGAACCAGGCCTCGTCGCCGAGCGTGACGTTCGCCGCTTCGTCGGCGGCCAGCGCCGCCCGCGCGGCCTCGGCCAGCGGTGCCGGCGCGTCCTCGTCCGGCCAGAGGCTCTGGGCACCATCGGAGATCCGGGTCAGCAGCGCCACCTGGCGCTTGGCGGCGCGGGCCGCCTGCAGCTTCGCGAGCAGCTCCGCCCTCACGTCAGCGGTTCCACGAAGACGCTGAGCTTGCCGCCGCAGGACAGCCCGACCTGCCAGGCGGTCTCGTCGCTGATGCCGAATTCCAGCAGCTTCGGCGTGCCGGAGCGCATCGCGTCCCGCGCGGCATCGGCGACAGCGCCTTCGATGCAGCCGCCGGAGACGCTGCCGGCCATGCGGCCGCTCATGGTGACCGCGAGCCGCGATCCGGCCGGGCGAGGGCTGCTGCCCCAGGTCGCGACCACGGTCGCGATCGCGACCTGTTCGCCCGACGCCGCCCAGGCGCCGGCGGTGGCGAGGATGTCTTCCTGATCGTTCATGCAGCGATCCTCCCGCGGGGCGCGGCGTGGGGCGAGGAAAGGCTCGCCACCAGCGCGCGCAGGCTGTCGAGGTTATGGACCGGACGGAACTCGTCCACATGGGGCAGGATCGCCCGGATGCCCTGGGATCTGGGCTCGAAGCCGGCGTAACGCAACAGCGGGTTGAGCCAGATCAGCCGCCGGCAGGAATGCCGCAGCCGGTCGGTCGCCGCCGCCAGCCCCTCGGCGCCGTCGCGGTCGAGCCCGTCGGTGATCAGCAGCACGACGGCACCCTGGCCGAGCACCCGCCGCGCCCAGGACCGGTTGAAGAGGGTCAGGCTCTCGCCGATCCGGGTGCCGCCCGACCAGTCCGGCACCGCCTTGGCCACCGCCTCGAACGCCGCTTCCGGATCGCGGTGGCGGAGCTGGCGGGTGACGTTGGAAAGCCGGGTGCCGAACAGGAAGGTCGAAACCCGCTCGCGGTCGTTGGCGATCGCGTGCAGGAAGTGCAGCAGCACCTGCGCGTAGCGCGCCATCGAGCCGGAAATGTCGCAGAGCGCGACCAGCGGCGGCGGCCGCGTCACCTGGCGGCGGCGGGCGAGCTCCAGGATCTCGCCGCCATTGCGCAGGCTCCGGCGCACCGTGGCGCGCAGGTCGACCACGGGGCCCGACGGATCGGCGCGGAAGCGGCGGGTGCGGCGCTCGTCGAGCGGCAGCACGAGCTTCCTGATCTCGCGCTTGGCCGCCGCGACCTCGGCCGCCGACATCGCCTCGAAATCCATGCCCTGCAGGCGCTCGGCGGCACTCGCCGTCGCGGTCATGTCGATCCGCGGCGGCTCCTCCGGCGGCGGCTTGCGGTCCGGGCGCGGCCGCTCCCCCTGCATCGCCTCGGCGAGCCGCCGCGATGCCGGCGGCGGCTTTTCCGGCGGCTTGCCGCCCTCCATCGCGGCCAGCACGGCGGCGTGGCGCCCGGCCTCCGGGTCGCGCCAGAACAGGTTGAAGGCCTGGTCGAAGAGCTCGAAATGCTCGCGCCGCCGCACCATCACGGCGCGCAGCGTGGCGCGGAAGCGGCGGCGGTCGTCGAGGCCGACGACACCGATCGCGTCCATGGCGGCGAGCGTCTCCGCCGGCCCGACCGGCAGGCCGGTGCGGCGCAGCAGGCGGCCGAAGGCAGCGAGGTTCTCGGCCAGCGCGCCCTGGCTCTGGCGCATGCCGATGGCGGCACCCGGCGGCAGCATCAGGCGCCGCGGGCCTCGGTGACCAGCCGCGCCGCCTCGGCGCCGCGCAGCTTGGCGATGTCGTCCTGGTACTTGAGCAGCACGCCGAGCGTCTCGTCGACCTGGGCCGGTTCCAGCGCCTCCGCATCCAGGGCCGAGAGGGCGGCGGCCCAGTCGATCGTCTCGGCGACGCCCGGCAGCTTGAAATAGTCGCCGGCCCGGACTTTCTGGACGAACTCGACCACCTGGGCGCTCAACCGCTCCGGCAGTTGCGGCGCCCGCAGTTTCAAGATCGCCCGCTCCCGCGCCGCATCCGGGTAGTCGACCCAGTGATAGAGGCAGCGCCGGCGGATCGCATCGTGCACCTCCCGCGTGCGGTTCGAGGTGATGATCACGACCGGCGGCACCGCCGCCTTCACCGTGCCGAGCTCCGGGATGGTCAGCTGGAAATCGGCCAGCATCTCCAGCAGGAAGGCCTCGAAGGGCTCGTCGGCGCGGTCGAGCTCGTCGATCAGCAGCACCGCCGGATCGCCCGTGATCGCCGAAAGGAGCGGTCGCTCCTGCAGGAACTCGCGCGCATAGATGCCGCGCTCGAGCGCCGTGCGGTCGGTCTCGCCGGCGGCTTCGGCCAGGCGGATCGCCATCAGCTGCCGGGCATGGTTCCATTCATAGGCGGCGGCCGAGAGGTCGAGCCCGTCATAGCATTGCAGCCGCACCAGCCGCCGCGGCAGCTGCGCCGCCAGCACCTTGGCGATCTCGGTCTTGCCGGTGCCGGGCTCGCCTTCGAGGAACAGCGGCCGCCCCATCCGGAGTGCGAGGTGGATCGTCGTCGCGAGGGCGGTGTCGGCGACGTAGCCGCCGCTCGCCAGCAGGCGCCGCGTGTCCTCGACCGTCGCCGGCAGGGTCATCCGAAGGCGAACATCATCAGGACGATGAGCAGCAGCAGGGCGGAGCCGCCCCAGAAGGTCAGCGGCAGGCCGAAGGGCTCCAGCAGCAGCAGGGTGCGGAGCGGGCTGATCACCAGCGCATCCTCGGCCGGCGCGGGCGCGGGCCTGGTCCCGGAGGCGTCGTGCCGGGCGATCGGCGCCGGCGCGGGCGCCGCATCGGGCTCGACCGGAACCGCGCCGTCCGCCACCGGAGCCGCACTGTCCGCCATTCGGGCGGCGAAGCGATCGAAGAACTGGTCGGCCATCTGCTTGGCGGTCGCATCGATCAGCCGGGCGCCGAGCTGGGCCATCTTGCCGCCGACCTGCGCCTTGACCTGGTAGGTGAGCCGCGTGCCGTCGCCGGCATCCGCGAGCTGCACGTCGGCGCCGCCCTTGGCGAAGCCCATGGCGCCGCCATTGCCTTCGCCGCTGATCGTGTAGCCGGCCGGCGGGTCCAGGTTCTCGAGCCGCACCTTGCCGGTGAACTTGGCCGCCATCGGCCCGATCTTGACCGCGACCCGGGCGGAGAAGCCGCCATCCTCGGTCCGCTCGATCGATTCGCAGCCGGGGATCGAGGCGCGCAGCACCTCGGGCTCGTTGAGCCCTTCCCATACGGTCTGGCGCGGCGCGGCGATCTGCCGTTCCCCGGTCATCTCCATGCATCGTCTCCGATCTGCTGCCGCAAACAGTAGGGCGCGCCGCCCCATGCCGGAAGAGGGGGGCCTTCGCGGGATCGGCGGCGCTGCTGTAGGAAGGAGAAAGTTTGCCAGGCTGAGGGGGTTGCAAGGGTGAAGCGTTTGCTGCTCGCGGGCCTGTCGCTCGCGATGCCGGCCGAGGCGGCGGCGATCCCGGGGCAGGCGCTGTCGCTCGGCTGGGCGCTGCCCTTCGCGGGCCTGCTGCTCTCGATCGCGCTGCTGCCGCTCGTGGCCGGGCGCCTCTGGCACCATCATTACGGGAAGATCGCGGCCGGCTGGGCGCTGCTGCTGGTGCTGCCGCTCGCCGTCGGCTTCGGGTTGCCGGCGGCAGCGGCCGAGGTCTGGCACGTGCTGCTGCTGGAGTATCTCCCCTTCATGGCGCTGCTGCTGGCGCTCTACACCGCCGGCGGGGGGGTGCTGCTGCGCGGCCGGCTGGTCGGCACGCCGGCCGCCAACACGGCGCTGCTCGCGATCGGCACCGCGATCGCGAGCGTGATGGGCACCACCGGGGCGGCGATGGTGCTGATCCGGCCGCTGATCCGCGCCAATGCCTTCCGCCGCCGCAAGACCCACAGCTTCGTCTTCTTCATCTTCCTGGTCGCCAATATCGGCGGTAGCCTGACCCCGCTCGGCGATCCGCCGCTCTATCTCGGCTTCCTCCGCGGGGTCGAATTCTTCTGGACGACGACGCATCTCTTCGCCGAGTTCCTGGTCGCGGCCGGACTGCTGCTGGCGCTCTACTGGCTGATCGACAGCATCGCCTGGGCGCGGGAGCAACCGGTGCCGCCGCCCGACGAGGGCCGCGATCCGCTCCGCCTCGAAGGCTGGCCCAATATCGCGCTGATCGGGGCGATCCTCCTGGTCGTGCTGGCGCAGGGGGTCTGGCAGCCGGGGGAGGTGACGCTCGCCGGCCAGGCGATCGGCATCGAAAGGCTGGCGGGCATGGCGGCCTTCGCAGCGATCGCAGCGGCCTCCGTCGCGCTGACGCCGGCGACGCTGCGGGAAGCCAACGGCTTCGCCTGGGGCGCGATCCTGGAGGTCGCAAAGCTGTTCGCGGCGATCTTCGTGACCATGGCGCCGGTGCTCGCGATCCTGAAGGCCGGTTCGGGCGGCGCCGCGGCCGGGCTCGTCGCCCTGACCTCGGACGCGGCCGGACAGCCGATCCCCTGGGTCTACTTCTGGCTCTCGGGCGGGCTCTCCTCCTTCCTCGACAACGCACCCACCTACCTCGTCTTCTTCAACCTTGCCGGCGGGGATGCGGTGCGGCTGATGGGGGAAGGGGCCGCGATCCTCGCCGCCATCTCCTGCGGGGCGGTGTTCATGGGCGCCAACTCCTATATCGGGAACGCGCCGAACTTCATGGTGAAGGCGATCGTGGAGGAGCAGGGCATCCGCATGCCTTCCTTCTTCGGCTATTGCGCCTGGGCGCTGGTCGTCCTGGTGCCGCTCTTCATCCTGGTCACCTTGCTGTTCTTCTGACGGAGGCTTCTGCCATGCCCTACATCGTCGCCGACGACCTGCCCGAGGAGCCCGCCGGCATCCGCTTCCGCAAGCTGATGACGCAGCCGCGGATCCTGCAGATGCCGGGCGCCCATCTCGGCATCGCGGCCCTGCTCGCGAAGAAGCAGGGGTTCGAGGCGCTCTACATGTCGGGGGCCGCGATGAGCGCCACCATGGGCCTGCCCGATCTCGGCATGATCACCGTCGACGACGTCGCCTGGCACATCCGCCAGGTGGCGCGTGCCGCGGCGCTGCCGGTGCTGGTCGACGGCGACACCGGCTATGGCGAGGCGCTCAACGTCATGCACATGGTCCGCGCCTTCGAGGAGGCGGGGGCCGGCGCCGTCCATCTCGAGGACCAGCTGCTGCCGAAGAAATGCGGGCACCTCAATGACAAGAAGCTCGCCCCTGCGGCCGAGATGTGCGCCAAGGTCGCGGCGGCGCGGAAGGCGCGCCGGCACCTGGTGATCATCGCGCGGACCGATGCGGTCGCGAGCGAGGGGATGGATGCCGCCGTCGACCGCGCCAAGCGCTACCTGGAGGCGGGGGCGGATGCGATCTTCCCCGAGGCGCTGACGACGGCCGAGATGTTCCGCGAATTCGCCCGCCGGATGCCGGGCGTCACCCTGCTGGCCAACATGACCGAGTTCGGCCGCACGCCGTTCTTCACCGCCGAGGAATTCCAGGCCATGGGCTACGGCATGGTGATCTGGCCGGTCTCGCACCTGCGCGTCGCGGCCAAGGCGATGGAGACGCTCTACGCGGCGATCGCGCGCGACGGCGGCACCCATGGCTGCGTCGACCGCATGCAGACCCGGGCCGAGCTGTACGACACCATCGGCTACCACGCCTACGAGGCGCTGGACGCCAGCCTGGTCGCGACGGTGATCCCGGAGGCGATGCCCCAAAGGGACTGACCGGGCGCGCGGCTGATCAGGCCACCAGGTAGGCGACCACAAACGCCACGATCACCAGCACGAGCGAGATGCCGAGGATCCACCGGACATGGCCGGTGGTTCGTCCCTGGCGGACGGCGGTGGCGCTGAGCGGCGGCGGCGTGGGCTCGGGATCCATCATGAAGAGCGAACGTCGCCGTCGCCGCGCCGGTTGCGGGCGGGAGGCTACGGGGCGCTTACTGCTGCGCATCCGGCGGCGCCGCGGCGCCTGGGACGAGCCGATCGGCCTGCTGACCCATCACCTCGACCACGACGCCCTGCCGGTGCCGGAGCCGGTGGCCCGGCACGCGGAGGCGCTTCCCGGCGGCGGGTGACTTCAGAGCAGTGCCGAGGGTGCCACCGTCGATCCGGTGCCGCCGGCGATCTTCAGGGGCTGCATGAGGAAAGCGAATTCGCCGATCCGCCGCTCCGCCAGCTCGTCGAGCTTCATGTTCTCGAGCAGGTGGACGCCGTGCACGACGAGCGCGATCTGGTGCACGGGCAGCGATGCGTTGCGGTCCGGATTGGGCGCCACCTCGACCGGCCAGTTGTCGGAGCCGAGGATGATCGGCTCCCGCTGGATCAGCCATTCCGCGGCGGCGATGCCGATGCCCGGGCAGCCGCGCACGTATTCGGCGTTGTTGGTGCCCCAGTTGTGGCCCCAGCCGGTGTTGACGAAGATCGCGTCGGCGCGCTCCAGGCGCAGGCTCTGGCGCGCGATCGCCTGTTCCAGGTCGGCGACCGTGATCTCGTAGCCGATGGGCAGGATGCGTTGGCCCTTGAGGGCAGCGACGTCGATCATCACGCCGCGGGTGAAGACGGTGCCGATGGTGTCGACGCCCATCTCGCGGAAGCCGGTCCGGGTCGCGATGTCGTCGTAGCGGACGCAGTTGTAGACCTCGTCGCCGATCGTCTGGTGCGGGAAGGCGTCGAGCTGGGTGCCGACCTGGCCGATTTCGGCGATCACGATCTCCTCGTTGGAGCCGCGGCGGTTCGGCTCCGGATTCATGAAGGTGCGCTTCAGGTGCTGGTCGAAGCGGCGGGTGCCGAAGAACGGCATCGAGGGTTCCAGCCGGCGGCCGAGCTCGATCACCTGGCCGTTGCGGATCAGCCGCGCCGCCGCCTGCCGCTTCTCGTCGTTCAGCAGGTTCATGTAGCCGCGGCGGTCATTGGGCCCGAAGCGGGACGGGCAGCGGGCGGCGGCGGCCGGCGGCGACCAGCCCGGCGTGGTTTGCGCCTGCACGGGCGTCGCGCTGAGCCCGAGATGCGCGCCGCCACAGGCGAAGCAGGCCGCGCCGAACAGGCCGCGGCGGGAGAGGTTGGGCATCGTTTCCTCCGGATCCTTGGCGGCCCTGGCGCCGCGCGCGGAGGCTCCCGCATTGCCGGAACGTAATACTATTCCCTGCTGGCCTTGCCCCGCCACAAGCCGGCGCCATGTGCGGCTGCCGAATGCCGCCCATCCTGATCGGCTCCGAGATCTACCGGGGCTCCACCTACGGCGCGAAGCACCCGCTGGCGATCCCGCGGGTCTCGACGACGCTCGACCTGATCCGGGCGCTCGGCTGGCTCGACCCGTCGCAGTACCGGGTGAGCCCCCGCGCGACGCCGGAGCAGCTCCGGCGATTCCATGACCCGGACTACATCGCCGCGCTGCTGCGGGCGGAAGCCGAGCAATCGGTGCCGGAGGCGGACCGCGAGCGCTTCCATATCGGCGCCCATGGCAACCCGATCTATCGGGAGGTGTTCCGGCGGCCGGCGACCGGGGCGGGCGGCACCATCCTCGCGGCCTCGCTGACCGCTTCCGGCGGCACCGTGCACGTGCCCGGCGGCGGCACCCATCACGGCCGCACCGGCCAGGCCTCCGGCTTCTGCTACCTCAACGATGCGGTGCTGGGCTTGCTGGCCTGGCTCGACCAGGGGCTGACCAACATCCTCTACCTCGACCTCGATGCGCATCACGGCGACGGGGTGCAGGACGCCTTCCACGACGATCCGCGCGTCTTCACCCTGTCGGTGCACGAGGCGGGACGCTGGCCCTTCACCGGCCGGACGGGCGATGTCGCCGGCGGCCATGCGCGGAACCTGCCGGTGCCGGAGGGCTATGCGGACGCCGAAGCCGACTGGGTGCTGCGCCACGCCATCCTGCCGATCGCGCGCCGGCGCCGGCCGCAGGCGATCATGATCCAGGCCGGCGCCGATGCGGTGGCGGAGGACCCGCTCTCCCGCCTGGCGCTCTCCAACAACGCCTATCGCGCGACGGTCGCGGCGCTGACCGGGCTGGCGCCGCGGCTGATCCTGCTCGGCGGCGGGGGCTACAACCCCTGGTCGGTGGCGCGTTGCTGGGCCGGGCTTTGGGGCGTGCTGAACGGGCTGACGCCGCCGGCCCGTCTGCCGGCGGCGGCGGAGGCGGTGCTGCGCGGCCTGACCTGGTCGCGGTCGGCGGGAAGGAACCCGCCGGAGCACTGGTTCACCACGCTCGCCGATCCGCCCCAGCCGTCGATGCCGGTGCGGCCGGAGATCCGCACCCTGTGTGCCGGCGTGCTCCGCGATCTGCCCGAACCGCCCGTTTCCATGCCATAGAGGCGCCGCCGGCCGACCGATCCCGAGGAGTTCGCCCATGCGGCGTCGCGCCCTGTTGCTCGCTTCCCTGGTGCCCGCGGCGGCGCTCGCCCAGCCCGGGGTGAGCGGACCGCAGCCCCGCCTGCCGACCGAACGGCTGACCATCCTCGCGCGCGACGGCAGGCGGCTCGACTTCACCGTCGAGATGGCGCTCGCACCCGAGCAGCAGATGATCGGGCTGATGTTCCGCGAGGAGGTGAAGCCGGAGGAGGGCATGCTGTTCGACTGGGTGGAGTCGCGCGAATCGGCGATGTGGATGCGCAACACCCTGGTTTCGCTCGACATGGTGTTCATTGCCGCCGACGGCCGCATCCATCGCATCGCCGAGCGGACAGTGCCGCGGAGCCTGGCCACCGTTTCCAGCCGGGGGCCGGTGCGGGCGACGCTGGAACTCGCCGCCGGCACTGCCGAACGGCTCGACATCCGGGTCGGCGACCGGGTGCAGCACCGGCTTTTCGGAGCGATACCGTGATGACGGTAAACTGCGCCTAGTGTCTGAGTAAGTTTTTTCACGTAGGTTTGTTGCCGCACTGGAGAGGCCGATGCCCGGCAGCAGACTGATCTTCTCACCCCCGCACAGCCGGGTGCTGCGTTGGCTGACCGATCCCGGAAGCGCGGTGCCGGCACGGGTACGCCCGGTGTTGTTCGCCGAGTTGTTTTCGGCGCCGCGCGGCTACATCGTCGGCCTGGTCAATGGCCTGGCGCTCAGCGTCGCGGCCGTGTTCCTCGGCAACAGCCCCCTGTTCGTGGCCCTGCTCGTGGCCGATGCCGCGATCGTGGCCTTCCGCATCTGGGTGCCGCGCCATGCGATCCGGCTGGCGCGGGTCGGACGGGCGACGCCGACCGACCTCTATCTCCTCACCGTCGCCACCTGGTGCGGGCTGCAGGGGCTCAAGGCCTGCGCCGCCATGCTGAGCGGGGTGCTGCCCCTGCAGATCCTTGCGGTCACCACGGTGATGGCCTTCATCGGGCCGATCTGCGCCCGCAACTACGCGGTGCCGCGCTACGCCATCCTGCTCGCCGCCCTTTGCCACCTGCCGCTGGTCGCGGGCGCTGCGCTCTCGGGCGATCCCTGGCTGCTGATCCTGATCGCGCAGACGCCGTTGTTCCTGACCGGCATCCTGATCATCACCAGGCGCTTCCAGACGCTCGCCGTGGAGGCGCTGGTCGCCGAGCAGGATGGCCGCCATGCCGCGCGCCACGACGCGCTGACCGGCCTGCTGAACCGTTTCGGCATGATGGAGGTGTTGCAGCAGAAGGCGCCCCCCGGCGATCACCGCGCCGTGCTGTTCTACCTCGACCTCGACGGCTTCAAGCCGATCAACGACACCTTCGGCCACCATGCCGGCGACCGGGTGCTGCAGGGGGTCGCCGACCGGCTGCGCGAGGCGGCCCGCAGCGGCGACCGCATCTCGCGCCTCGGCGGCGACGAATTCGTCATCTTCGCCCATGGCGTGTCGCCCGCCGAGGCGGCCGTCATGGCGGAGCGGATCATCGGCGCCGTCTCCGGCGCGCCCTTCGGCATCGATGGCGGCGGCGCGGTCGAGGTCGGCATCAGCATCGGCTTCGCCTGCGCGCCGGAGGACGGCGCCAGTGGCGACGAGCTGCACCGCAAGGCCGATGCCGCGCTCTATGAGGCCAAGGCGGCCGGCCGTGGCGGCCACCGCCGCTTCTCCGCCCCGGCCAACGACGCGACCCCGCTCGCCGCCCCCGCTGCCGCCGCGTGCGCGCCGGCGATGCTGGACGCCGGCCTCGCCCGCCCATAGGGTGCGCCCGATTCCGGGGTGTGGCGCAGCCTGGTAGCGCGCCTGTTTTGGGTACAGGAGGTCGTGGGTTCGAATCCCGCCGCCCCGATGGAGCAAGAAGGATCGGCCGATGGCGCAGCAGGCGCGCATTCACCGGGCAGCCAAATCCGCCATGCAGTCCGGCCGCGCCGGCGCGGAGGAGTGGCTGCTGGATTGGGAGCCGGGGGAGGCGCAGCGCGCCGACCCGCTGACCGGCTGGGCAGGCTCGGGCGACACCCGTGCCCAGGTCCGGCTGCGCTTCCCGAGCCGCGAGGCGGCGGTCGCCTATGCCGAGGCGCGCAGCATCCCCTACGCCGTGGAAGCGCCGGCCGCCGCGGCGGCCGCGATCAAGCCGAAGGCCTATGCCGACAATTTCCGCTTCGGCCGCAGCGAGAACTGGTCTCATTGAGTTTGCGCCGCCGGGCGGCAGCCGCCACACCAACCCTCCCGCCCGGCGGCGAGCAGGCAAGCGCCCTTAGCTCAACTGGATAGAGCATCCGGCTTCTACCCGGATGGTTGGGGGTTCAAGTCCCTCAGGGCGCGCCAATCCGCGAAGCCAGCGAAGCCGGCGCCGAAGTGCGGACAAAGAAGACGCCCGGCCCGAGCAGGGCCGGGCAGCCCGCCGTCAAGGTCTGAACTGGCCGTTCGGCTTCAGGCCGAGGGAAACATCGGCCCGCGGTAGTAGCGATCGACGTTGCCCGACCAGCTCGTGTCGGTTTCGCGCCATTCGGTACGGGTGTCGTACTTCGGCGCGCCCTCCAGCTGCTGCTTCGTCAGCGACGTCACATAGCCATCCTGACCGGTGTCGTAGCGGAGCTGCGCCCAGGGAACCGGGTAGTGGTCGGCGCCGATCCCGAGGAAGCCGCCGAACGACAGCACGGCATAGGCGACCTTGCCTTCGGTCTTGCCGATCATGACGCTATGGATCGAGCCGAGCTTGTTGCCGGCGGGGTCGTAGACGGAGGTGCCTTCGACCCTGTCGGAGGAGATGAGCGAACCCGCCTCGTGCCGCGCCACGTCGCCGCTGCGATCCGAAAGATTGCCGGTGCCCGACATGGATTGATCCTTCCCTGCTTGTGATTGCTGCGTTTCGGCTTGGAATGCGCCTGGAGCGCGCGACGCCTCGACACGCGGCCTCCTTCTATCGGCGCCGCTGCTCGGCCGTTGCCGCATCGATGTCCGCGCGCATGGCATCCGGGTCACGCATGCCGCTTGCGGCACCGGCCATGGGATCGGCGGGGCCACCAAGCCCCGAGGTCCGTCCGCCGGTTTCCTGGTTGCGTTTTACCGAGGCGCGATTCCACCACAGGAGGGCCAGCACCAACCCAAAGGTCGCGAGCGCCAGGACGAGTACCCAATCCATGAGTCATCTCCGATTGCTTGCACTGATGAATGAACCCTCTGACAGAAACGTCGGACGGCGGCGCTTCACCGAGTGCGCCTCACGTTTCCGGCGTTCGGCGGCGAGGTGCGTTGCCTTGCCGGGGCAACGAGGAATGCGGCGCCGGTCAGATCGCACCCCTAACCGTTGACGATCGTGCCGCCATTGGGATGCAGAACCTGGCCCGACATGTAGCTTGCATCGTCGCAGGCGAGGAACAGAAAGGCCGGCGCCACTTCATTGGGCTGGCCCGGTCGGCCCATCGGCGTGCTTTCACCGAAATGCGCAAGCTTCTCAGGGCTGGCACCGCCGATGGGGTTGAGCGGCGTCCAGATCGGGCCTGGCGCGACCGCATTCACCCGGATGCCGTCGCTCACCAGGTTCTCGGAGAGCGAGCGCGTGAAGGCGGTGATGGCGCCCTTGGTCGCGCTGTAGTCGAGCAGCTCCTTCGAGCCCTGATACATGGTGACCGATGTGCAGTTGATGATCGCGGCGCCGGCCTTCAAATGCGGCCGCGCCGCCTGGACCAAAAAGAACATCGCGAAGATGTTGGTCTGGAAGGTGCGCCGGAGCTGCTCCTCGCTGATGCTCCTGATGTCCTTGTCGGCATGCTGCTCGCCGGCGTTGTTGACGATGATGTCGATCCTGCCGAAGGCCTCGATGGTCTCGGCAACGATGCGGTCCGCATTCTCACGCTCGCCGATATCTGTCCGGACGGTGATGGCCCTGCGGCCTTCGTCCTCGACGATGCGCTGTGTATCCTCGGCATCGTCATCCTCCAGAAGATGGACGATGGCGATGTCAGCACCTTCCCGCGCGTAGAGGGCCGCAACCGCCCGGCCGATGCCGCTGTCCGCGCCGGTGACAATCGCCACCTTGCCCTCGAGCCGGCCGGAGCCGGGATAGCGCGGTCGCCATTGCGGCTTGGGATCGAGCGCCCACTCATGGCCGGGCAGGGCGTCTTCATGGATCATCTTGGCCGTCTGCATGTCGCGGCTCTCCTGTGCTTCTCGCGGTCGATCGCCGGCCGCGGATCGCGCGTTCAGGCCGGCGTGCCCGGAAATGGTGACGTCTTCAGCAAGCCGGCCGGATGCACCGCGTTGGACGCGGCCATGGCGGCGGCGGTCTTCACCCCATGGCCTCGCCGACCCAGTGGCTCACCGCCGAGGCCGGGATGGTCCAGCCGGTGTCGTTCAGCGCCTGGTAGACATCGGCCGAAACCGCATTCGCGCCATCCTCGTTGCCGACCACGGCGAGCAGCGCGACCTTGCCTGTCGGGACGGGACTGGCGAACCGCCTCGGCGACCGTCTGCATGAACGTCGCAGGTGGTCCCGTGTTCCAGACACACCCTGAAACGCGCGCCGCGTGACGCAGGTTGCGCAGCCGCGGGGAAGCCCCGAGCAGCTTCGCCGAAAAGCGCGCCTCTCAGATTGCGAGGGTTCGCGATGACGCTACCGGCGAGCTGGATCCATGAACGCCTTCGCGTCGCCATCTTCATGGGCAAACTCGCATTTCCAACGCGGTCGGCAATCAGGATCAGTTCGATGACCGACATTATTCTCCGGAACGATCCGCTTATCCTGCTGGTCGAGGATGTCTGGATCATCGGGGCGGCGCTCGAGTGCGCCGTTCTGGACGCAGGGTGCAAAGTCCTGGGGCCGGCGGCGACCAGCGAGGAGGCGATGCTGTTGCTCGATGGGACGCGGCCCGCCGCCGCGCTCCTCGATCTGCGCCTGGGAGAGAGCAACAGCCTGGCGGTCGCCGATCGGCTGCTGGACGACGACATACCATTCGCTTTCTTCAGCGGCGTCGCGCCGTACGGGTTGCCCGAGCGGCTCGCCCATTGCCGCGTCCTCGTGAAGCCGGCGTCGGAAGTCATGATCCGTTCGGAGTTGGAGGTCCTGCTCGGTGCGCCGCTCCCGGCACCGAACTAGCTGTCGTTGCCAAGGAGGTTATCCCTCGGGATGCGGGAGATAGGGGGCAATCCGCCGGGAGCTGAGTGGGGTCGGCTTCGGTTGCGCTCGCCCGCCCGCGGTGAGGTCGCTCCCCGGTTTCCGCACGAGAGGACATGATGACGCGGCCTCGCCGCCGGACGACCGCCGCTCACTTGCTGCGCCCGCCGCCGCTGCCCTCGCGCCGCGTCCAGTAGACCTCACCGCCGAGGATCAGGCTGTCCGGCGCGCCGGCCTCGGGCGCGGGCGCGAATTGCGCGACGAAGCGTCGCTCGCTGCGGCCCTCGGCGTCGGTGAGCGTCAGCGCGAAGCCGTCGAAGGCATAGCGCGCTGCGTTCGAGGTGCCGGGCCGGGTCACCGCGAGGAAGCCGTTCGGCCCGAGATTGGCGGCGACCAGGCTGTTGGCGCCGAGCGTCACCGAACCATCAGCACGGAACGCGTAGGAACGGTCGCGGCGGAGGCCGCCCTGGCCCACATGCAGCAGGTAGTAGCCGTGCTCGAACCGCGCACCCGCCGGCAGCGGCAGCATTGTCCGCGGCTGGTCGAGGCCGATCCGCTGTCCTTCGGCGTCCTCGAGCACCACCGCCTCGCCCTCCTGCCGCCAGCGCAGCCAGCGCCCCGGCTCCCGCCGGCGGGACAGCGCGACGTCGAGGTCGGTGAAGGGGAAGGACCATTCGTGACGATAGCCGGCGCCGTCGCGCAGCAGCACGTAAACCCGCTCGTCGCGATCGGTGTACATGTTGCCGAGGCCATCCAGCCTGGTCTGGAAACGCGCGGTGTAGAGGACCCGGTCGATCGCCGCGGCCGCGATGCCGCGGCCCGGCCCGGCATTGGCTTCGGCGGCGGTCGGTGGCCGCGGCTCCAACCCGCCCGCTTCCTGCAGGCCGGAGCCGGGCGGCAGGGCCAGGCCCGCCGGCAGCAGCCGGCAATCGCCGAGCGTGACCAGGCGGCCGGAGACGCCGGTGACGGCGCCGGCAATCGTCGCGTCCTGGCCTTGCAAGGCCTCCAGCGCCTGGCGGCCGCCGCGCTCGGCGAAGCGGTCGCAGCGCACCGCGAAGACCGATTGCGCCTCGCCGCGCCATTCCCTGAGCCAGCCGCGACGTTCGACCCGGCCGCGGGTGACGATCCTCCCGAGGCCCGCGAGGGCCTGGTCGATCGCAGCCTCCCGCGCGCGTCGCGCGGCACGGTCGCCGGGGCGCTCCGGCTCGGCGGCCATCGCGGCCCGGGCATGGGCGGAGAGGGCGGCGATGCTGACGAAACGGCCGCCACCCGCCGAGCCGCCGACGTCGGCGATGCCGGGCAAGGGCGGCGGCTTGCCCGCCGGCTGCGCGAAGGCGGCAGAGGCAAGGAGGGCGGCCGCCAGGGCGAGCGTCATGCGTCGCATGCCGGGAGGATCGTGCCGGGCAGGGTGGCCGCCAACCGCGCCGGACTCTCACGAAAGCGATAGCCCCGATTGACCCGATCTCCGCCCAGCGTTAAATCGGCCGCATCCTATATTCAGAAGTGAGGTTTCTAATTCCGAAAGTCGACCAAAGCGGCGGGGCTCAGACCGTGGACCGGGCGCTCGACCTGTTCCGCGTCGTCGCGGCGGAAGCGCGTCCTCTGCTGCTGGAGGACATCGCGAGCCGCGTCGGCCTCAACCGCAGCATCGCCTATCGCCTGGTCCGTTCGCTGGAGAACGCCGGCTTCCTGCGCCGCGAGCCGCAGGGCGGATACACGGTGGGTGCCGCCTTCCTCTCGCTCAGCATGCTGACGGTCAGCCGCATCGACCTGCGCTGGGCGGCACGGCCGGCGATGGACGCCATCGTGGCCCGTCATGGCGAGACCGCATCGCTGGCTGTGCGCAGCGGCGAGCAGCGGGTCTGCGTGGAGGTCGCCAAGGGCGTCCACCCGATCCAGTGGGTCGTGTCGCCGGGCGACATCCATCCGCTGTACGCGGGCGGCGCCGGGCGTGTCCTGCTATCCGGGATCCCCGAGCCGGAACTGGCCCCCCTCATCGAGGCCGCGGGCGCGGCCGGGCTCGATGTCGCGGCACTCCGCGCCGACCTTCCGCGCATCCGCGAGAACGGCCACCACATCGGAATCGGCGTGCGTACGCCGGATGTCGGTTCGCTCTCGGTCGCGATCCGTGGCGCGACCGGTTTGCTGGGCGCGCTGACCATCTCCGGCCCCGCCAGCCGATGGAGCCGCAGCGCGATGGAAGCAGCGTTGCCCGACATCCTCGAACTCGCCAGGCCGATCTCCGAGAAGCTCGGCGGCCAGCCGCCCTCGCCGAGGCTCCGGGGCGGGGAAGGGGAGCGATAGCGCCATGCTCGAGACCATCCTGGAGGCCCTGGTTCCGGTGTTCTTCGGGATAGCCCTCGGCTATCTCGGCGGCTGGACGCGCGACCTCGACAACACGCATGTCGGCGAGCTGAACGCGCTGGTCATGGATTTCGCGGTTCCCGCCTCGATCTTCGCGACCGTCGTCCAGGCGTCGCGCACAGACCTGCTGGCCGAGCTTCCCCTGGCGGCCCTGCTGTCGGCCTCCATGCTGATCCTGTTCGGTGCCACCTACGCCACGACGACGCGGGCGCAGGGCTACGCGGCGCCGGAAGCGTCGCTCCAGGCATTGACCACGTCGCTGCCGAACTACGCCTCTGCCGGCCTGCCGCTGATCGCCGCCCTCCTGGGTCCGGAGCGGCTGGTCTCCGTCGCCGTCGCGATCGCGTGCGGGTCCATCCTCGTCTCTCCGATCACCCTGGTCATCCTGGAACGCAGTGCCGGAGGCCGCCGGAAGGGGATCGCGGCTTCGGTGCTGGGCGCGGTCCGCAAGCCGATCGTCCTGGCCCCGATCCTGGCGATCGCCTTCGTCCTGACCGGCGTCCAGCTTCCGCCTTTCGCCACGAAGTCGCTGACCCTGATGGGGCAGGTCGCGGGCGGCGCCGGCCTTTTCCTCACCGGCCTGATCGTCTCGGCGCAGACGTTTCGATTCAACACAAGCGTGATCTCCCAGACGCTGGTGTCGAACCTGGGCCACCCGCTGCTCGTGGCGGGCCTCGCCTGGGTCTTCATGGTGGCGCCGTCGACGGCGCGCGAGGCGATCGTGCTCGCCGCCTTGCCGTCAGGCTTCTTCGGCATCCTGTTCGGCCTGCGCTTCGGAACCGCTTCCGAGGTGGCGGGAACCACGCTGATCGCCAGCACCCTGCTGAGCGCCCTGTCCCTTTCCGCCGCGATCTATCTCACGGCGGGCATGGAGGCCCCGAGATGAACGACGTCGTCGACTGGACCCGGGACCGGACGTCCCGGCAGGAACGCCTGGCCGCCGGCCGCGAATATGCGACGGGCAAGATGGTCAGGCCCGAGGACGCGACCGCGCTGCTCGAAGCGGTGATCCGTCCCGGCGATCGGCTCTGCATGGAGGGGGACAACCAGAAGCAGGCGGATTTCCTGGCCGCAGCCCTGCTCAGGGCCGACCCGGCGCGGGTTCACGACCTGCACGTCGTCCAGTCCGGGGTCGTGCTGCCGGAGCATCTCGACCTGTTCGAGAAAGGCATCGCGAAGAAGCTCGACTATTCCTATTCGGGACCGCAGAGCGCCGCCGTCGCGCGCGCCCTGCGGCAGGGGAAGATCGAGCTCGGCGCGCTGCACACCTATATCGAGCTCTTCGGGCGCTACTTCACCGACCTCACGCCGAAGGTCGCGCTGACAGTGGCCCGCGCCGCCGACCATGACGGCAACCTCTACATGGGTCCGAACACGGAGGATTCCCCCGTCGTCATCGAGGCGACCGCCTTCAAGCAGGGCATCGTCATCGCCCAGGTCAACGAGGTGGTGGACAGGCTGCCGCGCGTCGACGTCCCCGGCGACCGGATCGACTTCGTCGTCCAGTCGCCGAAGCCCTTCTACATCGAGCCCCTGTTCACCCGCGATCCCGCGCTGATCACCGAGACGCAGATCCTGGCGGCCATGATGGTCATCAAGGGCATCTACGCGGAATACGGCGTGAAGCGGCTCAACCACGGCATCGGCTACAACACCGTCGCCATCGAGCTGCTGCTGCCGACCTTCGCGGAATCGCTCGGCCTCAAGGGCCGGATCTGCACGCATTGGACGCTCAATCCGAACCCGACGATGATCCCGGCGATCGAAGCCGGCTGGGTCGAGCAGATCCATTGCTTCGGCTCCGAGGTCGGCATGGACGCCTATATGCGCGCCCGGCCGGACATCTACTTCACCGGACCGGACGGATCGATGACGTCCAACCGCGTGCTGTGCCAGGTCGCCGGCCTCTACGCGACGGACCTCTTCATCGGCTCGACGCTGCAGATCGACCTGAACGGCAACAGCTCGACCTTCACGCGGGATCGCGTCGCCGGGTTCGGCGGCGCCCCGAACATGGGATGCGACGCGCATGGCCGGCGGCATCCGAGCGACGCCTGGCTCAAGGCCGGCAGCGAAGCCTCGGACGGCCATCCGCAGCTGGTGCGCGGGCGCAAGCTGGTCGTGCAGATCGTCGAGACCTTCAGCGACAAGATGACGCCGACCTTCGTCGAGACGCTGGACGCCGTGCACCTCGCGAAGGAGATCGATCTCCGGCTGGCACCCGTCATGATCTACGGCGACGACGTGACCCACATCGTCAGCGAGGAAGGCATCGCCAACCTGCTGCTCTGCCGCAGCGCGGAGGAGCGCGAGCAGGCCATCCGCGGCATCGCCGGCTTCACCGATGTGGGACGGGCCCGCGACCGCCGGATGGTAGAGAAGCTGCGGGAGCGGGGGATCATCCGCCGCCCCGAGGATCTCGGCATCAATCCGCTGGACGCGCACCGAAGCCTGCTCGCCGCGCGCTCGGTCCAGGACCTGATGCACTGGTCGGGGCAGCTCTACGACCCGCCCGCCAAGTTCCGCAACTGGTAGGAGAGCCGGCATGGAAATGCTCGACGTCAGGCAGACGGCCAGGAGCCGTCTCGCAGGCCGGAGACAGCAGGCGATCATCGGCGTGGTCGCGTCCGGCAACCTCGAAATCCTGCTGGAGCGCGTGCTGCCGGACACGGCGTGCGAGGTCAGCATCGCCACGCCGCTGACCGGCTATGCCGAGACCTGGAAGGCGGTCATCGCCGAGTTCGTCGACCGGTGTTCCCCGGGCGGCCTGCGCATCTCGATCAACGACGGCGGCGCGCGGCCGGACACCGTCTTCCTGCGGTTGATGCAGGGTGCGGCACTCATGGGAGCCGAGTGATGCAGCAGGCCGCCATCGGACAGACTGCGAGCTGGCTTCAGGCGACGGCCCGCCAGCGCGTGACGGGGCTGCTGGACCCGGACAGCTTCGTCGAGTTCCTCGGCCCGGCCGAGCGTGTGTCCAGCCCGCATCTCGGGCTGTTCGACCTGCCCGCTGCCTTCGACGACGGCGTGGTCGTCGGCCGCGGCACGCTGCACGGCGCGGACGTGCTGCTGGCCGCCCAGGAAGGGCAGTTCATGGGCGGCACCTTCGGCGAGGTCAGCGGCGCCAAGATCGTCGGCCTGCTGCGCGCCGCGCGCGACGGCGCCGCCGAAGGCGGCAGCCTGCCGCGGACCGTCCTGCTGCTGCTCGACAGCGGCGGGGTGCGCCTGCAGGAGGCGAATGCCGGCGAGCTCGCGGTGGCCGAGATCATGCGTGCGATCGTCGAGGCGCGGTGCGCCGGCGTCGCCGTGATCGCGCTGGTCGGCGGGAGGTCCGGCGCCTTCGGGGGCGCCGGACTGACGGCGGCCACCTGCTCCCGCATCATCGTGTCGGAGTTCGGGCGCATCGGCGTGACCGGCCCCGAGGTGATCGAGACCAACCGGGGCGTCGAGGAATTCGACGCCTCCGACAAGGGGCTGGTCTGGAGCGTGGTCGGCGGCAAGACCCGCCGCCTGATCGGCGGCGCCGACATCTTCGCGCCCGACACCATGGACGGTTTCCGGGACGCGGCCCGGGCTGCCCTCCGCACCGTGTCGCCGCTCACGCTCCGGACCTTGCAGGCCGAAGGGCAGCGGCTCTCGACGCGCATCGGGCAGCTCGGCCGGTGCGACGACGCCGTGTCGATGTGGTCGGTCCTCGGCATCGAGGACCCCGAGGCCATCCGGGACATGGGCAATGCGGCCTTCACCCGGATCGCCGACAGCGTGAAAGGCGCCAACCATGACGCTCGATGATGTCCTGAACGGCCTCTTCCCCGATGGCCACGCGGTGACGGCCGGCAAGGACGGCCTGATCACCGGCCATGCCAGGCGCCGCGGCGGCGGCCCGATCGCGATCATCGGCATCGGCGGCGGCGTTCCGTTGGGGCCGGCCGGAACCCTGCCGCTGGCCGACCTGGTGCTGCAGACCGTGGCGAAGGGCGGCGACACGCCGATCCTGGTGCTGGTCGACACGCAAGGGCAGCTGATGGACCGACGCGCCGAGATGATCGGCCTCAATGAATACCTCGCGCATCTGGCCAAATGCCTGCTGCTCGCCAGCCAGGAAGGCCATCGCACCATCGGCCTGGAATACGGCAAGGCTGCCGCGGGCGCGTTCCTCGCCACCGCGCTGGCGACCGACATCCTCATCGGCCTGCCGGGCGCGGAGCCGGCGGTGATGGACCTGCCCTCGATGGCGCGGGTGACCAAGCTGCCCGAGGAGCGACTGCGGGAACTGGCGAAGGAGACCCCGACCTTCGCGCCGGGGCTCGAGCACCTGGTCCGGATGGGCGCGGTCGCGGAGGTCTGGGATCCCGCCAAACCTCTCGACGAGCAGCTCGAGGACGCGCTGGCCAAGGCGTCGCCCAGGGATGTCCGGGACGAGGTCGGTGCCGCGCGCAACGGCCGGGGCCTGGCGGCGACGGTCGCCAGGCGGGTGGCCGCCGAGGCGAACGGGAAGGGGGCCGGCGTTGCGACGGCATGACCTGCTGCGCCCGTCCCCGTCTGCCTGGGATGCGATGCTGCGGCATCATCCTGGACTGACGGAGCTTCCGTTGGTGGCAGGCTGGGCGCGGCTCGGCCAGCCGGTCATCATCCGCCGGCGCGCGACCGACGACGCGCCCGGCAGCATTCCGGCCGCGCTGCCGCTGCCGCCATCCCACGGCAAGCGCCGCATCGCGTTCAGCTTCCGGAGCGACGCCGGGCTCGCAGCGATCCCGCCCGTGCATCTCTGCGACGCGACGGGGGCCGTGCCCGCCGATTGGCGACCGGTCGTCGCGGCCCTCCTCGAACTCGGCGCGAGCCTCGGGACGTCTCCGCGCATCTTCGGCGCGCTGCTCTGGCAGCACGTCACGGGCCTGGCCTATCTGTCGACCGGCTCCGACCTCGATCTGCTCTGGCAGGTTCCGGACGGGCGGGCGGCCACGGCGCTGATCGACGGCTTGTCCCGGATCGAGGCGGGCGGGCCGGTCCGCCTGGACGGCGAGCTGGAGCTGGCGGACGGCGCCGGGGTGAACTGGCGCGAGCTGCTCGCGGCGCGTCACGACCCGCAGCGGCGTGTCCTGGCCAAGACGATGGATGCGCTGGAACTGCGGGCCGGATCGCCGATCCTGGACGACGGGGCGATGGCGTCATGAGCCGGGCCGCCCGCGTCGCGCACGACGCGTTGCCGGCCGCGCCTTCGCTGCCGCGCGCCGTCGCGGAAGCGTTGGCGGTCACGGCCCGTGACGCCTTGCTGGCCGAGCTGGAAACCTGGCCCAAGCCGGGGCTGGTGAGCCATGTCGATGCCGGCAGCCATGCGGACATGGACGCCGGCACCTTCCGCGCCAGCGCCGAAGCGATCCGGCCCTTCTACGGCACCTTGGCATCCGCGGGCGCGGCCGGCGCCGGCATGGACGCCTTGCGCCGGATCGGCCTCGATGCCGAGCGCGCCATGATGGCGGCGACCGGCGGCGTCAACACGCATCGCGGCGCTATCTTCGGCCTGGGGCTGCTCTGCGCCGCGGCGGGCGCGGCCTGGCATCCCATCGGCATTCCTGCCGCCCTGCTGGGGAGGATCGTCTCCCGCCGCTGGGGGGCGTCGATCGTGAGCGGGCCCATCCCGCTCCGCAGCCATGGCACCGACGCGCTGCGGCGCTTCGGCGCCGGCGGGGCGCGGGCGCAGGCGGCGGCCGGCTTCCCGCACGCCTACGCGGTCGGGCTGCCTGCGCTGCGGCTCGGCCGCATCCTCGCGCCGGGTGATGCCGAGGCGGCGCGCGTCCAGGCGTTCTTCGCTCTCCTGGCGTCGCTGGAGGACACCAACCTGCTGCATCGCGGCGGCACCCAGGGACTGCACGTCGCTCGGCACGCGGCGGCGCGGTTCCTTGCCGATGGCGGCGTCGGGCAGCGCGATTGGCGGAACCGGGCCGCGCTGGTCCACCGGAACTTCGTGGCGCGCCGTCTCAGCCCGGGCGGCTGCGCCGACCTGCTCGCGATCACCCTGTTCCTCGATCGCCTCGGCGACGCGGCGTGAACGGCACGGCGATCCTCTGTTCCGGCCAGGGCGCGCAGGGTGCCGGCATGTTCGAGCTGCTGGCCGACGCGCCGGAGGCTGCCCCCGTGTTCGCGGCCGCCGCGTCGGTGCTGGACGGCAAGGATCCACGCACGCTCGTTCAGGAGGCGGGCGACGATGCACTGCATGGCGATCGCCTGGGGCAGATCCTCTGCTGCACGCAGACCCTCGCCGCCTGGGCCGCGCTGCGCGGATCGGTCGCGCGGCCTCTCGTCGTCGCCGGCTACAGCGTCGGCGAACTGGCGGCCTGGGGCGTTGCCGGCTTGTTCGACGCGCGGCAGGTGCTGGGCCTTGCCGCCGCCCGTGCTGCGGCCATGGACGCCGCGACGACGGAAGCGTCCGGCCTGGCTGCGATCCGAGGACTTCCTCGGCACGCGCTGCAACCGATCTGCGACGCGCACGGCGCCTTCATCGCGATCATCAACGGTGACGATCAAATGATCGTCGGCGGCACGAGGACGGCGATCGCCGGCGTGATCGCGGACGCAAAGGCCCACGGCGCTCAGCACACCAGCCTGCTGCCCGTCGCAGTGGCGTCCCATACGCCCTTGCTCGGCCTGGCCGGCGCGGCGTTCCGACGACGTCTGCGCACGACGCAACCCTTGGGTTCGATGCAATCCGAGGTTCGCCTGCTCAGCGGCATCGATGGCGCCCCTGTCTTCGACCTCGAAGCGGGCCTCGACAAGCTGGCCCGCCAGATCGCGCAGGCGGTCGACTGGGCCGCCTGCATGGAAGCGTGCCGAACCTCGGGCGTGACGCGGGTGCTGGAGCTCGGTCCCGGCGGCGCACTCGCGCGGATGATGCAGGGAACGATGCCTGGCGGCGAGGTTCACAGCCTCTCGGAATTCAGGTCGCTCGAGGGCGTCAGACATTGGCTGACGACGTAGCGGCCGCCGACCCAATCCGGGCTTGAAGGAGCAGGACCATGAGCAACGTCGAGATCTTCCGGAACATCCGCTACGCGGAGGCGGGTCGCTTCGAGCCGCCAGAGGCCTTGTCCTGGGACGGTGTGCGTCACGCCGAACGCGGACCCATCTGCCCGCAGGCTCCGTCGCGCCTCGAGCTGGTGCAGGGACCGCTGGCCGCCCTGGTCCAGGACGAGCATTGCCAGGTCCTGTCCGTGTTCACGCCGGCGATGACCGGCAAGCGGCCGGTGATGGTGTTCATCCATGGCGGCGGTTTCGTCACCGGCGGCGGTGAGCTGCCTTGGCACGATGGCGACAAGCTGGCCGCGGAGCAGGACGTCGTCGTCGTGTCGGTGACCTACCGGCTGGGCGTCTTCGGGTACTTGCAGTTCCCGTCGAGCAGCGGATCGAGCCTGGCGATGGCCGACCAGGTCGCAGCGCTGCAATGGATCCAGACGCATATCGCCGCATTCGGCGGCGATGCGGACAACGTGACGGTGTTCGGCCAGTCGGCCGGCGGCTTCTCGATCGTCGCCATGCTGGCCTGGGGTCATGGCGGCACGCTGTTCCAGCGCGCCATCCTGCAGAGCGGTGCCGAGGGCGCGGCCCGCACGCGCAGCGAAGGCGACAGGATCTCGCAGCTTTTCCTCGCCGAACTCGGTCAGGACCCGCGGACCGCGCGCGTCGACGACATCATCGCCGCGCAGGGCCGGCTCGCCGCCACGCTGAACCAGCTCATCGTCTGGGCGCCGATATCGCCCGACGCGCCGATGGGATCCTCGGTCGACATCATCGCCGGATGGTGTCGGGACGACATGCTGCCCTTCGTGCTGCTGCAGGCGAAGGTCGCGCCGTCGCCGGGGACGGAGATCCGCTATGCGGATGCCACGCGCGAGGGGAACGCGTTGTTCGAGGGCGGCTCGCGCAGCCTCGCCCGCGACATGGCCGCCGAGGGGCGGCGCGCCTGGCTCTACCGCTTCGACTGGCAGTCGCCCGACACCGGGCTCGGGGCGTGCCACTGCATCGAATTGCCGTTCCTGCTCGGCAGCCAGGACGCCTGGCGGTCCGCCCCGGCGCTGGGCGGCGCCCCATGGACCGAGATCGAACCGATCGGGAAGCGGATGCGCCGAATATGGGCGGATTTCGCGCGCGGCGACGATGCCGGCACGCAGTGGTCCGCCGACACGGTCAGGGTGCTGCCGTAGCTGGCCGCTCGCAGGGACGGGATGCTGCCAGCCAGCCGCGGTAGTGCGCGACCCGGCCGATCAGCGGCAGCGCGATCGGCACGTCGAAGGCGAAGCGGCCTTCGGCGTCGACGCTCTCGCGCGCCGTGCTCCGCGGCAGCAGCCAGCGGGGCAGCGGGACACCGAGCAGGCGCCCGCCGACGACGGTCAGCGTCAGGCCTTCCGCATCGACATCGCAGCGGAGCCTGGCGCGGAATGGGCCGAACGCCTCCTCCAGCGTGCCGTCCCCGGGATCGGGGGCGCCGAGCACCGAGCGCATCGTGACGCCGGGCCAGAACCGGCGCCATTCCTCCCGCCCATCCGCCGTCAGGCGCATCTCGACCCGGACCGGCAGCCGCTCGCCGCCGCGTGGCAGCCGGAACAGCCAGGCGAGCAGCCGCCCGGCGAGCGTCTCCGCACCCGCGGCCTCGCCGATGCCTTCGAGGGCGAGGAAGCCCGGCACCGCATGCGCCGCGCGGACCGGCGCCGGCAGCAGCCCGAGCCGTGCGCCGAGGAGGCGCCGGAACAGTGGCGACGGCAGCGCCTGCTCCTCCTCCGCCGTCGCGATCCGGAAGCGCGCGAAGCCGGCGGCGATCGCCGCATAGGGGAGCTGGCCGGCGCAGGCGGCGGCGCCGCGGAAGCCCAATTCGCCGGATGCCAGCAGGCGGATGGCGGCGAGCGCCGGCAGGATCGGCACGCTCGGGCCGTCCTCGGCCTCGGCGAGCAGCCGCCATTCGCGCCGCAACAGCTTGCCTTCGGCATCCGCCAGCAGCAGCCGCACCCGCATGCCGCCGCGGTCGCTGCCGAAGCGGCCGCAGCGCTCCGCGATCCAGGCGAGCGGCCCCGCGAGCGGCAGCAGCGACCGCAGCAGGCCGGCGCGGACGAGGAGGCTCAGCGCGGATAGCCCGCGATGCAGCAGGCCGAGCTCCAGCCCCGCCTTGAACAGCGCCGCGTCGCGCGGCCGGCAGCGCTCGACCAGCAGGTCGAGGTCGGGCGTCTCGACCAGCGCCAGGCGTCGGCGGCCGAGCCCCGGCCAGTCGCTAAGCTCGGCGAGGCCCCAGCCCGGCGCCGCCGTCCAGCGGCCGCCGTGGAAGACCCGAATTGGGCGGCCGGCATAGGACAGGATCGCCCGCATCACCGCGCGCCCGCGCGGGGCGCGGTTGCCGGGGCTGATCGCCGCCTCTGCCGCAATCACCGCGAGCCCTTCCGGGTTGAGCCGTTCGATCACGGCCTGGGTCAGGGCAGGGGAGGAGCTGGCGCCGGCGAGCACCGCAACGCCGGCGTCCTTCGCCGCGGCGTCGAGGGTGCCGATCCCGGCCACGTAGTCCCGCGCATCGGCGAGGTCGATCGCGTGCAGACCGGCGGCGATCGCGGCGCGCGGCAGTGCCGGGGCCGTTCCCTGGAACGGCCCCGAAGCATCGACCACCGCCAACAGGCCAGGATGCGCGGCTTGCAGCGCCCGGAGTGCGACGGCATCGAGCACCTCCCGCGTCCCCGGCAGCGGCCGGCAACGCGGACCGAGCTGACGCGCGAGGGCATCGAGCTTCGCCCGGTCGCGCGCCACGGCGAGCACGACGAAGCCGTCCTCGACCAGCAGCGCCGCGAGCCGCGCACCGAAGGCGCCGGTCGCACCCACCAGCAGCACCGTGCGGGTCATCCGTCGCGGCCGAAGGGATCGGCGAGCCGCTCCGGCGACTGGTGGCCGAAGACGCCCGTCTTCAGGCCGGCCAACGTCCGGAGCATTTCCCGCCGGAGCGGCGGAAGCAGCTTCATGCGGTCGAAGGCGAGGTCGCGGAGCAGCGACAGCGCCCTGGAATCGCTCTGGAAGAAGGGCGTCATCAGCGCGCTCGCCAGTTGGTAGAAGCGCACATGCGCCCGCCGCGCCGCGGCATAGGCCGCGAGTGCGGCGCCGATATCGGGTGCCTCCTCCAGCGCGTCGGCCAGCGCCAGGGCATCCAGCAGCGCGTTGTTGGCGCCCTGGCCGAGCTGCGGCGAGGTCGCGTGCGCGGCATCCCCGATCAGCGCCAGCGGGCCGCGGAACGGGCGCCGGGCGGTGAAGTGCCAGTAGCGCGCGAGCGTCAGCGCCTCCGGCCCCGGCAGGCCAGCCACCATCGGCGCCATCTCCGGCCAGAGCCGCGCCACCCGCTCCTGCCAGGCCGGGAAGCCGGCCGCCCAGGCGGCGTGACCGTCCGGCCGCAGGCTCCAGAAGAAGGCGGCGAGGGGCGGGCCGCCGGCTGCGGCCCGCCCGACCGGCAGCCAGCCGAGCATGATCCGCGCCGCGACGTAGCGCTGCGCGAGCCGGCCGGGTGCGAGGCCGGTATCCGGCACGCTCGCCCAGACCGCGCCATAGGCGAAGGGCCGCGCCCGATCCTGGCCCGCGCCCGCCCGGAAGCCGGAGGTCGCACCGGAGGCGTCGAGCACCAGGTCGAAGCCGGGCGTCGCGCGCCCGGCCGCGTCGCGGAGCGCCGCCCGGCCATCCGCCAGCGCTTCCAGCCCCGCAATCGCGCGCCCGGTCTCGAGCCCGGCGCCGGAATGGACGAAACCGCGCCAGAGCACGCCATGCAGCGCCGCCCGGTGCACGGCGACGGCGTGCAGCCCGGGTGCCAGCCCGTCATAGCCGAGGTCGAAGACCAGCCGGCCGCGATCGGTGACGCCGTGCAGCCGGTCGATCCGGGCGCCGAGCGCCTCGATCTCGGCGCGCAGCCCGAGCCGGGCGAGCGCCGCGAGCCCGGTCGGCTGCAGCATCAGCCCGGAACCGAGCGGGCGGCTTTCCGGGAAGCGCTCGAAGAGCACCACGCGATGGCCGGCGGCGGCCAGGCGCATCCCGGCCGCCAGCCCGGCGACGCCCGCCCCAACCACCGCGATGTCGAGGCGTCGTTCCATGAGGCCCTGCTATATCCGGCGCGGTGCCGGCGGCCTAGGATCGGGGCATACGACGGAGGAATACGGCGATGACCGAGGCCTGCATCATCGGCTGGGCGCACAGCCCCTTCGGCAAGCTGGAGGACGCGCCCGACCTCGAGACCCTGATCGGCCGTGTCGCCCGCGCCGCCATCGAGGATGCCGGCATCCGGCCGGAGGAGGTCGATGCCGGCTTCGTCGGCGTCTATGGCGAAGGCTTCACGCCGCAGGGTTTTCCGGCCTCCCTCGTGCTGCAGCACGTGCCGGAGATGCGCTTCCGCCCGGTCACCCGCTTCGAGAATGCCTGCGCGACCGGCTCGGCGGCCATCCACGGCGCGCGCGACTTCATCCGCGCCGGGCGCGGGCGCTTCGCCCTCGTCGTCGGCGCCGAGAAGATGACCGCGGTCTCCGGCCAGCGGGTCGGCGAGATCCTGCTGACCGCCAGCCACCAGCGGAGCGAAGGCGACATCACCGGCGGCTTCGCCGGCGTCTTCGGACGCATCGCGGAGGCCTATTTCCAGCGCCATGGCGACCAGTCCGACGCGCTCGCCGCGATCGCCGCCAAGAACCACAAGAACGGCGTCGACAACCCCTGGGCGCAGATGCGCAAGGACCTCGGCTATGCCTTCTGCCGCGCCGAGAGCGAGAAGAACCCCTATGTCGCGGGGCCGCTCAAGCGCACCGATTGCAGCCTGGTCTCGGACGGCGCCGCGGCGCTGGTGCTGACCGACGAGGAGACGGCGCGCGCGATGGCCAAGGCGGTCCGCTTCCGCGCCGCGGTGCAGGTGAACGACCTGCTGCCGATCGCCGCCCGCGACATCATCCGCTTCGACGGTGCGCGGGAAGCCTGGGGCCGCGCCCATGCCGAGGCCGGCAGCAGCCTGGCCGACCTCTCCTTCGTCGAGACGCATGATTGCTTCACCGTCGCCGAGCTCATCGAATACGAAGCGATGGGCCTGACGCCGGAAGGCCAGGGGGCGCGCGCGGCGCTGGAAGGCTGGACGGCGGCGGATGGGCGGCTGCCGGTCAACCGCTCCGGCGGGCTCAAGGCCAAGGGCCACCCGATCGGCGCCACCGGCGTCTCCATGCACGTGCTCGCCGCGATGCAGCTCACCGGTGCCGCCGGCGCCATGCAGTTGCCGCGCGCCGACCTTGCCGGCGTCTTCAACATGGGCGGCGCCGCGGTCGCCAACTACGTCTCGATCCTGGAACGCGTGAGCTGATCCCTCCGCATACGGTTTCTTCAGTGATCCCGCCTAGTCTCCCGCATCGGTGTCTCCCCTCGGAGATCGCCGGAACCGCGAGGGACAGGCGGATTGGGACGCCGGATTGCGAGCGAGAGACCGCCTGGTTCCGAGGAGCGCTCTGCGGACAGGATCGCGGTCGAGGTCCTGGACGCGCTGCCGGAGCCGGTGCTGGTCTGCGATGCCGGCCTCCGCGTCCGGCTGCTCAATGCCGGCGGGCGTCAGTTGCTCGGCATCGCCGCGCCGCCGGCGCCCGGCACCGAGCTCGGGGAGCTCCTGGCCGGCAGCCCGCTGCTGCCCGGCGCCGCCATCCGGTACCTGCAACGCGCCGCCGCGGCGGCGATCGGCGGCCGCAAGCGCCGCGAATTCGGCTTCCGGGCCGCGCCCGGCCTCCGCTTCCGCCTGTCGCTGACCGAAGGCGGCCTGCTGCTGGTGCGGCCGCGCCGGGCGGCCCCCGAGCGGCGCGGCACGCGGCCGGGCACCGATCCGCTGACCGGGCTGCCCGACCGCCGCAGCTTTCTCACCCGGCTCGGCTCGGCGCTCGACCAGCCCTCCGGCTTCGCGGTGCTGACCTTCAACCTGTGCGGCTTCCGGGCGGTGAACGACGCGCTCGGCCATCGGATCGGTGACCGGCTGCTGCGCGGCTCGGCGGCGCGGCTCCGGAACGGGGTGCGCACCGGCGACGTCGTCGCCCGCATCGGCGCCGATGAATTCGCCGTGCTGCAGCCGGGTGTCAACGATCCCGACCGCACCGAGACGCTGGTGCGCCGGCTGCTGGAAAGCCTCGCCGAGCCGAGCCTGGTCGGCGGCCAGCAGGTGACGCTCGCGGGCCGCGCCGGCTATGCGATGGCGCCCGAGGATGGCGACGACGCGGCGCTGCTGCTCCGCCGCGCCGGGCTGGCGCTGGCCGAGAGCCGGCCGGATGGCCGCAGCGCGCTGCGGCGCTTCGAGCCGGCGATGGAAGCCCGCGCGCAGGCGCGCCACGACATGCTGAGCGGGCTTCAGGACGCGCTCGCGCGGCGCGAGTTCCTGCTCCACTACCAGCCGCAGGTGAACCTCGCGCAGGGCGGCCTGATGGGGTTCGAGGCGCTGCTGCGCTGGCAGCACCCGCAACGCGGCCTGGTGCCGCCCGGCGCCTTCATCCCGCTCGCCGAGGAACGCGGCCTGATGGGGCCGATCGGCGAATGGGTGCTGCAGGCGGCCTGCCGCGAAGCCGCGGGCTGGCCGGAGAGCCTGACCGTCTCGGTCAACGTCGCCGCGGTGCAGTTCGAAGGCGGGCGGCTGCCGGCGATCGTGCGGGACGCCCTGCAGGCGGCCGGCCTGCCGGGATGGCGGCTCGAGATCGAGATCACGGAATCGGTCGTGCTGTCCGAGGCGCATGCGACGCGGGCGCAGATCGACGCCATCCGCGAGCTCGGCGTCCGCATCGCGGTCGACGATTTCGGCACCGGCTATTCCTCGCTGGCGCAGCTCCGCAATTTCCCCTTCGACCGGCTGAAGATCGACCGCAGCTTCGTGCGCGACCTGCCGGAAGGCCATGACGCGACGGCGATCATCCGCGCCGTCGCCGAGCTCGGCACCGCGCTCGGTCTCGCGACCACCGCCGAGGGCGTCGAGAACGAGCTGCAACGCGACGGGCTGATCGCCATGGGCTGCACGGCGGCGCAGGGATTCTTCTACGGCAGGCCGGAGCCGCCGGCCGCGGTGCCGGAGTTCCTGGCCCGGCTCGGCGTCGCCGGCAGCGCGGCGCTGGCGACCGCCGCGGAGTAGACAATCAATCCGGCAGCAGGACCGTCGCCGCGGCCTGCGCGGCGATGCCTTCGCCGCGGCCGGTGAAGCCGAGCCGCTCGGTCGTCGTCGCCTTGACCGAGATGCGGCCGATCGGCGCGCCGAGCAAGTCAGCGAGGCGCGCGCGCATCGCCTCCGCATGCGGGGCGATCTTCGGGCGCTCGCAGATCAGGGTGACATCGGCATGCACGAGCATGCCGCCGCGCGCCGCGATGCGCGCCGCGGCGTGGCGCAGGAAGCGGGCGCTGTCGGCATCCTTCCAGGCGGCTTCCGACGGCGGGAAATGGCGGCCGATATCGCCTTCCGCCAGCGCCCCGTAGATTGCGTCGCAGAGCGCGTGGATGCCGACATCGGCGTCCGAATGCCCGTCGAGCCCCATCGGGTGCGGCACCGCGACGCCGCACAGCAGCAGCGGCCTGTCCGCGATCAGGCGGTGCACGTCGAAGCCGGTGCCGGTGCGCGGCAGCAGCCGTCCGGCAAGCGCCGCCTCGACCCGCGCCAGATCCTCGGGGTGGGTGATCTTCACATTCGCCTCCGAGCCCGGGACCAGCGCGACCGCGAGCCCGGCGGCTTCCAGCAGTGCTGCATCGTCGGTCACCTCGGCGGCGACGGCGCGGTGCGCGGTGAGCAGGGGCGCGAAGCGGAAGGCCTGCGGGGTCTGCGCCCGCATCAGCCCCTCGCGCGGCACCGTCGCCCGGATCACCCCGTCGGCGGCGCGCTTCAGCGTGTCGGTCACCGGCTGGGCGGGGATGGCGCCCGGATGGCTCTCGAGGGCGGCGAGCAGGGCAGGGATGGTGCCGGGCGGCACGACCGGCCTGGCCGCGTCGTGCACCATGACGATCGCCGGCGGCGCTGCGGCCAGGCATTCGAGGCCGGCCCGCACGCTCGCCTGCCGGGTGGCGCCGCCTTCGGTCGGCGGCAGCACCGGCAGCCCGGCCAGCAACGCCGCGACCGCCTGTGCCTCGCCCGGCGCCACGACCGGCAGGATCGCATCGATGCCGGGCTCCGCCAGCAGCGCTTCCGCGGCCCGGCGCAGCAGGGTGCTGCCGGCGAGCGGGAGGTATTGCTTGGGCATGGCGGTGCCGAACCGGCTGCCCCGGCCGGCGGCCATCAGCAGGGCTATGACGCGCATGAGAGGGCCTTCTAGCCGACGAAAAGGGCTCTGACGAGGCGCGAGGCGGTTGCATCATTTTGCTGCATTTCGCGCCGGAGGCTCTAGGCGAGGGCCCCTGGAACCCCTATCCTGCACAAATCATGAGCATGCACACAGAGATCGCGCCGTGCGGCGGCGCGGCGGCGGCGTCCGTCCTGCAGCCGATCGAGCTTGGCCGTTCGCGCATCGAGCGGCCGGTGATCCTGGCGCCGATGTCGGGCGTCACCGATCTGCCGTTCCGGCGGCTGGCGCGGCGGCTCGGCGCGCCGATGGTGGTCAGCGAGATGATCGCCTCCCAGGCGATGGTGCGGGAGAATCGGCAGACCCTGAAGATGGCCGAGGTCGACGGCTTCGGCGGCCCCGCCTCGGTGCAGCTCGCCGGCTGCGATCCGGCGACGATGGCCGAAGCCGCGAAGCTCGTCGCCGATCGCGGCGCCGCCGTCGTCGACATCAATTTCGGCTGCCCGGTGAAGAAGGTGGCCCTCGGCCAGAGCGCCGGCTCGGCGCTGATGCGGGACGAGGTGGCGGCGGCCCGCATCCTGGAAGCGACGGTGCGCGCCGTCGACGTGCCGGTCACGCTCAAGATGCGCATGGGCTGGGACCACGCGAGCCTGAACGCACCGCGGCTGGCACGCATCGCCGAGGAATCGGGAATCCGCCTGGTCACCGTGCATGGCCGCACGCGGCAGCAATTCTACACCGGCAGCGCCGACTGGGCCTTCATCCGCCAGGTGAAGGAGGCGGTCGCGATACCGGTGATCGCCAATGGCGACATCCTGACCGCGGCCGACGCGGCCGAAGCACTCCGCCTCTCCGGCGCCGACGGCGTGATGATCGGGCGCGGCGCCTATGGGCGCCCCTGGCTGCTCCGCCAGGTCGCCGAGCACCTCGCGACCGGAGCGCCGGTGGCGGAACCGACGCTCGCCGAGCAGAAGGCGATCCTGCTCGAGCACTACCGCGACATGCTGTCCCATCATGGCGAGACGACGGGCGTCCGCCTCGCGCGGAAGCACGTCGCCTGGTATTCGAAGGGGCTGCCGGGCTCGGCCGAGTTCCGCGTGCAGGTCAATCAGGTGGTCGACGCCGCGGCCGTGGAGGCGCTGATCCACGCCTTCTACGATCCGCTGGTGGCGCATGGCGTGGACGCCGCGCGGGTCGCCTACCAGGATGCGGGGCGGCTCGCGGCATGAGCGGCAGCGCCACCCGCAAGCCCCGCTTCGCCGCGCGCTTCCTGCCCTCCCGCGCGTCGCGGCCCCTGCCGGCGCCGGCGCCCGACACCGCCTCGATCCTGGCCGCGCTGCCGGTGGCGACGGTGCTGCTCGATGGCGACAACCGGGTGCTGCACGCGAACAATGCCGCCGAGCAGTTCTTCGGCCTGTCGGTCGCTTCGCTCGGCAGCATGTCGCTCGGCGACATGCTGCCGCCGGACAACCGGCTGTTCTCCCTGCTGGACCAGGTGCGGCGCTTCGACGCCCGGGTTTCCGACCACGACCTGGCGCTCGAAAGCCCGCGGCTGCATCGCCGCGGCGTCACCGCGCATGCGGCGCCGGTGCCGGAGATCGCGGGCGGCGTCGTGCTGATGCTGGAAGATGGTTCGACCGCGCAGATGCTCGACCGCCAGCTCAATTTCCGGGGTGCAGCGCGCGGCACCTCGGCGATGGCGGCAATGCTCGCACACGAGGTCAAGAACCCGCTGTCGGGCATCCGCGGCGCGGCGCAGCTGCTGGAACAGGCGGCCTCCGAGCCGGACCGCGAGCTGTGCCAGCTGATCCAGGACGAGGCCGACCGCATCCGCGGCCTGGTCGACCGCTTCGACATGTTCTCCGAGCGGCCGATCGAGACGGCGGCGGTCAACATCCACCAGGTGCTCGACCACGTGAAGCGCATCGCGGCGACCGGCTTCGGCGCGCATCTGCGTATCGTCGAGGAATACGATCCCTCGCTGCCCATGGTCTGGGGCAACCGCGACCAGCTGGTGCAGATCTTGCTGAACCTCGTGAAGAACGCCGCGGAAGCGGTGGATCCGACGAACGGGGAACTCGTGTTGACCACAGCCTATCGCCACGGCGTGCGCATCGCCGTGCCCGGCTCCCAGGAGCGGGTGCATCTGCCCTTGGAGGTCGCGGTCCGCGACAACGGGCCAGGGATCGAGGAGAGCGTGCGCGCCACGCTGTTCGAGCCTTTCGTGACGACGAAGCGGGGCGGGCAGGGGCTCGGCCTCGCCCTCGTCGCCAAGCTGGTCGCCGACCAGGGCGGGCTGATCGAATGCGACAGCCGGCCCGGCCGCACCATCTTCCGCATGTCCCTCGCTGCGCCGCCGCCCGGCGCCGACGCCGGAGCCGCCGAATGACCGAGCCCCGCACCATCCTGATCGCCGACGACGACCGCGCCATCCGAACAGTGCTGAGCCAGGCGCTCGGCCGGTCCGGCTACCAGGTGCGCGCCACCTCCTCGGCGGCGACGCTCTGGCGCTGGGTCGAGGACGGGGAGGGCGACCTCGTCATCACCGACGTCGTGATGCCGGACGAGAACGGGCTCGACCTCGTGCCGCGCATCAAGCGGGTGCGGCCGGAGCTGCGCGTGGTGGTCATGAGCGCGCAATCGACCTTCGCGACCGCGATCAAGGCGACCCAGCGCGGCGCCTTCGAATACCTGCCGAAGCCCTTCGACCTGAAGGAATTGCTGGCGGTCTGCGAGCGCGCGCTGGCGGCGCCCGCGACCGCGGCGGCCGAGGATGCGGATGGCGCGGCGGAAGGCGAGCGGCTGCCGCTGGTCGGCCGCTCCACTGCGATGCAGGAGATCTACCGCACCGTCGCGCGGCTCACGACCACCGACCTCACGGTCATGGTCACCGGCGAGAGCGGGACGGGCAAGGAGCTGATCGCCCGCGCGCTGCACGATTACGGCCGTCGCCGCACCGGCCCCTTCGTCGCCATCAACATGGCGGCGATTCCGCGCGAGCTGATCGAGAGCGAGCTGTTCGGGCATGAGCGCGGCGCCTTCACCGGCGCGCTCAACCGCGGCGTCGGCCGCTTCGAGCAGGCGGCCGGCGGCACGCTGTTCCTCGACGAGATCGGCGACATGCCGCCCGAGGCGCAGACCCGCCTGCTGCGCGTGCTGCAGGAAGGCGAGTTCACGACCGTCGGCGGCCGCCAGCCGATCAAGGCCAATGTGCGGATCGTCGCCGCCACCCACCGGGACCTGCGCCAGCTGATCCGGCAGGGGCTGTTCCGGGAGGATCTGTTCTACCGGCTGAACGTCGTGCCGATCCGCCTGCCGCCGCTGCGCGAGCGGGTGGAGGACATCCCGCTGCTGGCGCGCCACTTCCTCGACCGCGCCCGAGCCGCCGGCCTGCCCGCGAAGCAACTGGCGCCCGAAGCGCTGGAGCGGCTGAAGCTGCATCCCTGGCCGGGCAATGCCCGCGAGCTCGAGAACCTGATGCGACGGCTCGCGGCCCTCTATCCCCAGGAAGTGATCGGCGCCGATGCCGTCGCCGCCGAGCTGGCCGAGGCGGCGCCGGCCTCCGAGGCCGAGCAGGGCGGCCAGGGCACCAGCCTGGAGCAGGCGGTGGAGCGGCATTTGTCCGGCTTCATGGCCGCGCATCGCGACGGCATGCCGGTCCGCGACCTCTATGAGCGGGTGCTGGCGGAGGTCGAGCGGCCCCTGCTACGCTTGGCGCTGGCCGCGACGCGCGGGAACCAGATCAAGGCCGCTTCCATGTTGGGGCTGAACCGCAACACATTGCGCAAGAAGATCCGCGAGCTCGAGCTGCCCGTGGTGCGCGGCCTCCCCTGATGGCCGCCGCCGACGGCGCCGAGGCCATCGTGCGCCCCGCGCCCGCGCCGCCGGCGCCTGAGCCGCCGGCGCCCAGGGGCGAGGCGGAGTTGCGCTGGCCGCGGCGGCTCGCCGACCTGTTGCTCGGCCGTGCGGTGACGCTCGGCCTCGCGGTCGGGGCTTTGGCGCTCAGCGTCCTGACCTTTGCCGAGCTCTCCGGCGGCACGCCGTTCGGGCCGGCGCGGCCCGGCCAGGTCGCGGGCCTCGTCCTCGTCAACCTCGCCTTCGCGCTGCTGCTCGCCGCCTCCCTCATCGCACGGCTGGTGCGCATGTGGCTGGAGCGCCGGCGCGGCTCGGCAGGCTCGCGCCTGCACGTCCGGCTGGTGGCACTGTTCGGCCTGGTCGCCGTCGTGCCGGCCATGCTGGTCACCGGCTTCGCCGCCGCCTTCTTCAACTTCGGCATCCAGGCCTGGTTCAGCGACACGGTGCGCACCGCGCTCGAAGCCTCGCTCCAGGCATCGCGCGCCTATCTCGAGGAGCATCGCGGCAACATCCGCGGCGACGCCCTGCAGATGGCGACCGACCTCAGCCGCGCCGCGCAGTTCTTCATGCGCGGCGAGGAACCGCCGGCCGGCGGATTTTCGAACGCCAGCCCCGAGCAGGGGCTGGCCTTTGCCCGCCAGCTCGCGATCCACACGCAGTTGAGGGGGCTGACCGACGCCAAAGTCTTCGACCCGGCCAACGGGCAGGTGATCGCGAGCGCCGCCGGCACCGGTGGATCGGAGCGCCTCGACCCACCGCCGGACTGGGCGATCGACATCGCCCGCGGCGGCGACGTCGCGCTGCTGCCGGCCGAGCAGGAAGGCCGGGCGCGGGCGCTCGTCCGGCTCGACCTGCTGCCGGGCTTTACCTACATGCTGCTGATCAGCCGGCCGCTCGACCCTGCGGTGATCGCGCATATGGAACGGACGGAATCGGCGGTCGCCCAGTACGAGGCGCTGGAGGCCAACCGCTCCGGCCTGCAGATCAGCTTCCTGATGATCTTCGCGATCGCGAGCCTGCTGCTGCTGCTGGCCGCGGTGCTGATCGGCCTGGTCTTCGCCAACCAGCTCGCGCGCCCGATCTCCCGCCTGATCCATGCGGCGGAGCGGGTGCGCGGCGGCGACCTCACCACCCGGGTCGAGGAAGGCCGCGCCGATGACGAGGTCGCCAGCCTCAGCCGCGCCTTCAACCGCATGACCAGCCAGCTCTCGGCCCAGCGGGGCGAGCTGATGGAGGCCTATCGCCAGATCGACGAGCGCCGCCGCTTCACCGAGACGGTGCTGTCCGGCGTCTCCGCCGGCGTGGTCGGCCTCGATGCCGAAGGCCGCATCAACCTGCCGAACCGCTCCGCCTCCACGCTCCTCGGCGTCGACCTCGATGCGGCGATCGGCCGCGCGATCGCCGAGGTGGTGCCGGAATTCCGCCCGCTGCTCGACGCCGCCAGGGCGCAGCCGGTCAAGCCGCATACCGCCGAGTTGCGCATCGGCCCCGCCTCCAACCGGCGGACGCTGCTGGCGCAGCTCGGCGCGGAGCTGCAGGGCGGCCAGGTCACCGGGCACGTGCTCACCTTCGACGACATCACCGAGCTGCTCTCGGCCCAGCGCAAGGCCGCCTGGGCGGATGTCGCGCGCCGGATCGCGCACGAGATCAAGAATCCGCTGACCCCGATCCAGCTCTCGGCGGAACGGCTGAAGCGCAAGTACCTCAAGGAGATCACGACCGATCCGGACACCTTCCGCGCCTGCACCGACACCATCGTCCGCCAGGTCGGCGACATCGGCCGCATGGTCGACGAGTTCAGCGCCTTCGCGCGCATGCCGCAGCCGGTGATCCGGCCGGAGCCGATCGGCCAGGTGGTGCGCGATGCGCTGGTGCTGCAGCAGAGCGCGCATGCCGGGATCGCCTATGCGACCAGGCTGCCGGAGCAGCCGCTGCTGGTCGCCTGCGACCGGCGGCTGATCGGGCAGGCGCTGACCAACCTGTTGCAGAACGCGGCCGATGCCATCCAGGGGCAGGAAGGCGCCTCCCCGGATCAGGGTTCGCAGGGTCACATCACGCTGTCGGTCGCGGTCGAGGGCGGCTGGGCCCGCATCGCGGTCGAGGATGACGGTCCCGGCCTGCCGGAAGGCGAGGAGAGGGACCGGCTCACGGAACCTTATGTCACGCATAAGGCGAAGGGCACGGGTCTTGGCCTTGCCATCGTCAAGAAGATCATGGAGGACCATGGCGGACGCCTGGTGCTGGAAGATCGGGGCGCGGAACGCGGGGCGAGGGCACTGCTGATCCTGCCGCTCCGACCGGCGGACGCTGCCGGGGACGAGGCCCTGGCGATGGAGGGGACGAAGCTCGCGCATGGCGCATGAGATCCTGATCGTCGACGACGAGCCCGACATCCGGACCCTGATCGAGGGCATCCTGACGGATGAGGGCTACGAGACGCGGCAGGCGCAGAACTCGGACGCCGCGCTCGCGGCCTTCCGGGCGCGGCGCCCGTCGCTGGTGATCCTCGACGTCTGGTTGCAGAACTCCCGCCTCGACGGCCTCGGCATCCTGGAGGCGCTGCTGCGCGAGGATCGCGACCTGCCGGTCGTCATGATCTCCGGCCACGGCAACATCGAGACCGCGGTGCAGGCGATCCAGAACGGCGCCTACGACTTCATCGAGAAACCCTTCAAGTCGGACCGGCTGCTGCTGATCGCGTCGCGCGCGCTGGAAGCGGCGCGGCTGAAGCGGGAGAATTCCGAGCTTCGCCTGCGCGCGGGTGCGGAGACCGAGCTCGTCGGCATCAGCCAGGCGATGGTGCAGCTCCGCGGCGCGATCGAGAAGGTGGCGCCGACCGGCAGCCGCGTGCTGATCAGCGGCCCCGCGGGGTCGGGCAAGGAAGTGGCGGCGCGGATGATCCATGCCCGCTCGCGCCGCGCCGAAGGCCCCTTCGTCGCGCTGAACTGCGCGACGCTCAACCCCGCCCGCTTCGAGGAGGAGCTGTTCGGCGTCGAGGCCGGCATCGATCCTGCGGTGCAGCCGCGCCGCGCCGGCGTGCTGGAGCGCGCCCATAACGGCACGCTGCTGCTCGACGAAGTGGCCGACATGCCGATCGAGACTCAGGGCAAGATCGTCCGCGCCCTGCAGGAACAAGGCTTCGAGCGCATCGGCGGCGCGACGCGCGTGAAGGTCGATGTCCGCGTCATCGCGACCAGCAACCGCGACCTGCAGGCCGAGATCGCCGCCGGCCGCTTCCGCGAGGACCTGTTCTACCGCCTGGCCGTGGTGCCGCTGAAGGTACCGGCGCTGCGCGAGCGGCGGGAGGACGTGCCGACGCTGGCGCGGCATTTCGTCGCACGCTCCGCCGAGACCTCGGGCGTGCCGGCGCGGGACGTGGCGGAGGACGCGCTGGCCGCCATGCAGGCCTATGAATGGCCGGGCAATGTCCGCGAGCTGCGCAACCTGATCGACTGGCTGATGATCATGGCGCCGGGCGGCGCCGGCGACCAGGTGCGCGCCGACATGCTGCCGCCGCAGGTGGGCGCCGCCGCACCGGCGGTGCTGAAGCTCGACCGCAGCAGCGAGATCATGACCCTGCCGCTGCGCGAGGCGCGCGAGCTGTTCGAGCGCCAGTACCTGGAGGCGCAGCTGCTGCGCTTCGGCGGCAACATCAGCCGCACCGCGAACTTCGTCGGCATGGAGCGCAGCGCGCTGCACCGCAAGCTGAAGTTCCTCGGCGTCCACGCCGACGACCGCGCCACAACCACCTGAAGCCCGAGCGTCCGATGATCGGAGGGCCGGAGGCCCGGAGGTCTGAATCGGACGCTCCACTGATAAGGACAGCTCCCCCGATGTCGCGAATCGCCTATGTGAACGGACGCTATCTGCCGCAGAGCGAGGCTGCGGTGAACATCGAGGATCGCGGCTACCAGTTCGGCGACGGCATCTACGAGGTCGTGCACCTGCATGGCGGCCGCTACATCGACGAGGACCGGCATCTCGCGCGGCTCGAACGCTCGCTCCGGGAGATCCGGCTGCCGATGCCGATGTCGCTCGCCGCGCTCCGGATGGTGCTGCGGGAAGTGGCGCGGCAGAACCGGCTGACCGAGGGGCTGCTCTACATGCAGGTCACACGCGGCGTCGCGCCGCGCGACCATGCCTTCCCGAAGGCGCCGGTGCCGCCGGCGCTGGTCGTCACCATCAAGCGCATCCCGCCCTATCCGACCGATGTCGATGCCTGGACCGGCAAGGTCATCACGCTGCCGGACCTGCGCTGGGCGCGGCGCGACATCAAGAGCGTGAACCTGCTGCCCAATTGCCTGGCGCGCCAGGCGGCGCGGGAACAGGGCGCGATCGAGGCGGTGCTCTACGACGCGGCGAGCGGCATCGTCACCGAAGGTGCGGCGACCAGCTTCTGGATCGTCGATGCCAGGGGCGTGGTCGTCACCCGCCATCTCGGCCAGGAGATCCTGCCCGGCTGCACCCGCGGCGCGCTGCTGGCCGAGCTCGAAGCCGAGGGCATCGCCTACGAGGAGCGCGAATTCTCGCTGGAGGAAGCGCGGCGCGCGCCGGAGGCCTTCATCACCTCCGCCACCTCCTTCGTGAAGCCGATCGTCGCCATCGACGGCGCCCCGGTCGGCGACGGCCGTGTCGGGCCGGTGGTCCGCCGCCTGTTCGACATCTTCGCGCGCCACGTCGCGGGCGGCCGCCGCAATGCGGCCTAGCATCGGCGGACCGGTCTTCAACCGGTCCGAGGCCGCGAATGCGGCCCGCCGCCGCGCTGTAAAGCGCGCCTTACGGCACGACCCGGCGAAGCCAAGCTGCGCGGATGCGCAGCGCCCGGCGTTTGAGGGGGCCTTGATCGTTCTTCGATCAAGGCCACTGACGTGACTCTTCCGCGACCTCAGGCCGTCATCTTCGACTGGGACAACACCCTGGTCGATGGCTGGGCGGCGATCGCGGAAGGTCTGGCCGCGGCCTTCACCGCCTTCGGGCTGCCGGCCTGGACCGAGGCCGAGGTCAAGGCGCGGGTGCGCCGGAGCCTCCGCGAGAGCTTCCCGCCGCTGTTCGGCGCGGATTGGGAACGGGCGCGGGACATCTTCTACGCGGCCGTGCACGCCCGGCACCTCGAGGTGCTGCGGCCGATGCCGGGGGCAGGGGCGCTGGTCGCGGCGGTCGCCGCGCGGCTGCCGGTCGCCGTGGTCTCCAACAAGCAGGGGCCGTTGTTGCGGGCGGAAGCGGTCCATCTTGGCTGGGCAGGGCAGTTCCGGGCCCTGATCGGCGCCGGCGATGCGGCGGCCGACAAGCCCGACCCGGCGCCGATGCGGCTGGCGCTCCAGGCCTGCGGCGTGCCGGCAAGTGCCGCGGTCTGGTACGTCGGCGATACCGGGCTCGACATGCAGGCGGCGCGCGCGGCGGGGCTGGCGGCGGTGCTGCTGGGCGATGCCGCGCATGATGGCGGCGTCGTCGCGGTGGCGCCGGATGCCGCCTTCGAGGATGGCCATGCATTGGCGGCTTGGCTGACCGCCGATCACGACTGAGCAGGTGCAGCATAGACGCTTGCCTCCGGCTGCGGCCTGACCGATTGTATGGTGGTGTGTGGCGCCGTGGGGCGCCGGTCTGAGGTTCGGTTCCCGCAAGAGGCGCCGACAAGACAAGAAGAAGGACGAGCCCATGGCCGCCGAAAAGTCCCAGAACGTGCAGGACGTGTTCCTGAACCATGTCCGCAAGAGCAAGACGCCCGTCACCATCTTCCTGGTGAACGGCGTGAAGCTACAGGGCATCATCACCTGGTTCGACAATTTCTCCGTGTTGCTGCGCCGGGACGGGCATACCCAGCTGGTGTACAAGCACGCGATCAGCACGGTGATGCCGGGCGCGCCGATCCAGCTCTTCGACGGCGCACCGGCCGCGGCCGGTGTGCCGGCGCCGGGTTCCGAGAACCGGCTGACCCTGACCCGCGAGCCGGCACCCGCGGTCAGCGATTGACGGTTTGTCCGGCCTGACCGGCCCGCCTCTTTCCGAGACGGGCTCCTGAAGGCAGATTGCCCGTATGACGGCCAGCAACGACAACCGGGAGTCCGGCCCGACCAGGGCGGCCGTGCTCCTGCCCTATGACCGCCACCCGCGCGGCGCCGAGGTCAACCAGACCCGGGCGGCGGAGGCGAAGCTCGCGGAGGCGGTCGGGCTCGCGGCCTCGATCGGGCTCACCATCCTGCACGCGGCGTCGCACCCGCTGCGGGAGCGCCGGCCCTCGACCCTGATGGGCGAGGGCCAGGTCGCGATGGTGAAGGCCGCGATCGACCAGCACGCAATCGCGGTCGCGGTGGTCGATGCGGCGCTGAGCCCGGTGCAGCAGCGCAACCTCGAGCGCGCCTGGGGCTGCAAGGTCATCGACCGCACCGGCCTGATCCTCGAGATCTTCGGCGAGCGCGCGCGCACCCGCGAAGGCACGCTCCAGGTCGAGCTCGCGCATCTGGAGTACCAGCGCACCCGGCTGGTGCGGTCCTGGACCCACCTCGAGCGGCAGCGCGGCGGCTTCGGCTTCCTGGGCGGCCCCGGCGAATCCCAGATCGAGATCGACCGGCGGCTGATCGGCGAACGCATCGTCAAGCTCAAGCGGGAGCTGGAGCAGGTGCGCCGCACCCGCGGCCTGCACCGCAGCGCCCGCGCCCGGGTGCCCTACCCGGTGATCGCGCTGGTCGGCTACACCAATGCCGGCAAGTCGACGCTGTTCAACGCGCTGACCGGCGCCGGCGTCTACGCCCAGGACCAGCTCTTCGCGACGCTCGATCCGACCATGCGGGCGATCCGGCTGCCCTCCGGCCGCGCCGCCATCCTGTCCGACACCGTGGGCTTCATCTCCGACCTGCCGACCCAGCTGGTGGAGGCGTTCCGCGCGACGCTCGAGGAGGTGGCCGCGGCCGACATCATCCTCCATGTCCGCGACATCGCGCATCCGGACAGCGCCGCGCAGCGGAGCGACGTGCTCGGCGTGCTGACCGAGATGGCGGCGGGGCCCGATCCCAGCATCGATGTCGCCTGGCCCGATCGGGTGGTCGAGGTGCTGAACAAGGAGGACCTGCTCGGCGGCGACGCCGAGGCGATCGAGGCGGCGCACCGTGCCGCAGCCCACGGCGCGGTCGCGGTTTCGGCGCTGACCGGGGAAGGGCTCGATACCCTCCGCGCCACGCTCGACGCCAAGCTCTCGGCCGGGATGGTGACCATGGAAGCGGCGCTGCCGCCGGCCGACGGCGCCCGCATCGCCTGGCTCTACGAGCATGGCGAAGTGCTCGACCGCAGCGACGCCGACGATGCGGTCAGGCTGACGGTCAGGCTCTCGCCCGCCGACCGCGCGCGCTTCGACCAGATGCCGGTGGCCGGATGATCGACAAGGTTCAGGCGGCCCGGGTCGCGGCGCTGCTGCGCGAGGCGGTCCGGGCGGAGGTGCTGCCGCGCTTCCGCAACCTCGCCCCGGGCGCGATCCGCGCCAAATCCGGCCCGCTCGACCTCGTCACCGATGCCGACGAGGCGGCCGAGCGGGTGATCCGCGAAGGCCTGTCGCGGCTGTTCCCCGGCTGCCTGGTGGTCGGCGAGGAAGCGGTGGCCGAGGATCCGGCGCTGCTCGGCCGGCTGGCCGAGGACGGGCTCGCCTTCGTGGTCGACCCGGTCGACGGCACCGCCAATTTCGCCGCCGGCGTGCCGCTGTTCGGCTGCATGGCGGCGGCGATGGTGAAGGGCGAGATCGTCGGCGGCTGGATCTTCGAGCCCTTCGGCGATGATTGCGCGATCGCGCTGGCCGGGCAGGGCGCCTGGGTGGAAACGCCGGCCGGCGACGTGAGGGCGCTGCAGGTCAGGCCGGCGCAACCGATCGGGCGGATGGTTGGCGCCATCTCCTGGACCTATCTCGACGAGCCGCTGCGCAGCCGGGTGCCGGCCAACATGCCGAAGCTCGCGGCCGCGGTCGGCTACCGCTGCTCGGCGCACGAATACCGGCTGGTGGCCTCGGGCAATGCCGACGCGCTGCTCTACAACAGGATGATGCCCTGGGATCACGCGCCGGGCGTGATCATCCATCGCGAGGCCGGCGGCTACGCTGCGCGCTTCGACGGCGCGCCCTATTCGCCGCGGGTGCACAGCGGCGGGCTGATCGCGGCGCCGGACGAGGCGAGCTGGGCCGAGCTCCGGGCCGTGCTGCTTGGCTGACGACGAGGACGAGGAGGAGGCAGGGCCGCCCGGCCTGCCGCCGGGCACGCCCTTCTACATGACGCCCGCCGGCGCCGCCGCCCTGCAGGCCGAGATGAAGCGGCTCTGGACCGAGGAGCGGCCGAAGGTGGTCGAGGTGGTGTCCTGGGCCGCGGCACTCGGCGACCGCTCGGAGAATGCGGATTACCAGTACGGCAAGCGCCGGTTGCGCGAGATCGACCGGCGCGTGCGCTTCATCGGCAAGCGGCTGGACCGGGTGCAGGTGGTCGACCCCGCGGCGCAGACCCGGCGCGACCAGGTGTTCTTCGGCGCCACCGTGACCTATGCGCGGGCGGATGACAGCGAGACGCGGGTGACGATCGTCGGCGTCGACGAGGCCGATCCGGATCGCGGCCGCATCTCCTGGGTGGCGCCGGTCGCACGCGCCCTGCTCGGCAAGCGGGTCGGCGACCTTGCGAGGCTGCGCACCCCGGCCGGCCAGGAGGAGATCGAGGTCGTCGCCATCGCCTATCCCGGGGCATGATCGCGGCTCGCCAGGGAGAGCCCAGCCATGAGCAACCTCGACGCCGCCGATCCGGAGTGCCCGGCGCCACCGCCGGGGATCGACCTCGTCATCATCCCGCGCGCCCATGACGTCGGGAATTTCGAGGTCCGCCGCGCGCTGCCGACGAAGGAGCGGCAGATGGTCGGGCCCTTCATCTTCTTTGACCAGATGGGCCCGGGCGAGTTCCTGACCGGGCAGGGGCTGGATGTCCGCCCGCACCCGCATATCGGCCTGGCGACGGTGACCTACCTGTTCGAGGGCGAGGTGCTGCATCGGGACACGCTCGGCAGCCGGCAGGCGATCACGCCCGGGGCGCTCAACTGGATGACCGCCGGCCGCGGCATCGCCCATTCCGAGCGCAGCGACGAGGCGAAGCGCGACCGCCGCCAGAAGCTGTTCGGCATCCAGAGCTGGGTCGCGCTGCCGAAGCATGCCGAGGAGACGGCACCGAGCTTCGTCCACCACCCGGCGGCGGCGCTGCCGGTCGCGGAGGAGGGCGGCATGACGCTGCGGCTGATCGCCGGCGCGGGCTGGGGGCTCAGGACGCCGGTCGAGGTGTCCTCGCCCTGCTTCTATGCCGATGTGGTGCTGGCGGCCGGCGCCCGGGTACCGCTGCCGGAGGGGCATGAGGAGCGGGCGGCCTATGTCGTCCAGGGCTCGGTCGCGGTGGCGGGCGTCGATTTCGCGGCCGGCCGCATGCTGGTCTTCCGCGCCGGCGACGCGCTGGCGCTGACCGCGGGCGCCGCGGGCGCGCGGCTGCTGCTGCTCGGCGGCGCCGCGATGGACGGGCCGCGCTACATGTTCTGGAACTTCGTCTCCTCCAGCCGGGACCGCATCCAGCAGGCCAAGGAGGATTGGAAGGCGGGGCGCTTCGGCCTGGTGCCAGGCGACGAGACGGAGTTCATCCCGCTGCCGGAGATCAGGGCCTAGGCTCAGCCGGCTTCGAGCAGGGTCGCGACCGCGGTCTGGTCGGGGCCGCGGGGCAGGCAGGCGGCCTGGGTCAGCGCGCTGCCGGGGTTCAGGCGTCGCAGCGCGGGCGCCAGGCGGGAACAGGCGATGCGGGCGGCGATCTGCCGCTCGGTCGCGGCCCGGAGCGCCGCCCGGTCCTCCGGGAAGGCCGCGAACAGCCGCGGCACCGCGGCCGCCTGGCCGGCATAGATCAGGCAGAGGGCGAGGCGCGCCGCCTCGGTGCCCGGGTAGAAGCGGCCCGTCTGGAAACGGGACCAATCGGCGGTGCGGAGCGCCGCGGCGGCCTCCGCGACCGAGGCGTAGCGCCGCGTCTCCGGCACGCCATCCGGGAAGGCAGCCGGGTTCCAGAGCGGCGCGCAGGCCGGGCCGATCGCCGCGTCCTCGGCCTGGCGCATGGCCGCGACGTCCGGCACCAGTGCCTGGCGCTCCAGCACATAAGGCACCGGCGGGCCGATATCGGTGCCGGGCGCGCCGATATAGTCCCAGAAATCATGCCCGGCATCGGCGATGCGGAGCACCGTCTCGCCGTCGCGCTGCAGGCCGATGCGGCCGGGCTCGCGCTTGCCGAGGGCGATGCTGCCGACATGGGCCAGGCCGCGCGGTGTGCGGATGAAGGCCTCCAGCGTCCAGCAGCAATAGGCGCCGCCCGACCAGCCGGAGAAAGGGAATATCTCCGGCTCGCCCCGCAGCGCCGGCATCACCTCGAACCCGCGGGAGCGGGCCTGCCAGACGACCTGGCCCTGGCGGCGCAGCCGGAGCGCCGGCCGGTCATCCTCCCCGCGCTGCGGCCGGTACTGCTCGATCCGGCCGTCGCGGCCGGCATCGTGCAGCACCTGGCAGAGCACCGGCGACGCGATCAGGAGAAGGAGCGGCAGCAGGAGAAGGCGGATCATGGCCCGGATCGTTCCGCTTTCTTCACATCCTGCCAATGCGCCTCCATCACGTCCAGGGTGGTGTCGGCCGGCGCCAGGCCGTCGCGGGCGAGCGCCGCCTCCACGGCGCCGAAGCGGCGCTCGAATTTGCGGTTGGCGCCGCGGAGGCAATCCTCGGGGTCGAGGTCGAGCTTCCGCGCCAGGTTGGCCAGCACGAAGAACAGATCGCCGACCTCATCGGCGAGCCGCGCCGGGTCGGCCGCCGGCAGTTCGGCCCGGAGCTCGGCCGCTTCCTCCTCCAGCTTGTCGAGGATCGCCGCCGCATCCGGCCAGTCGAAGCCGACCCGGGCGGCGCGGCGGGTCAGCTTCGCGGCGCGGGTCAGGGCAGGGAGGGTCTGCGGGATGCCGGCGAGCGTCCCGGTCTCGGCCCGCGCCGCCCGTTCGGCGGCTTTCTGGACCTCCCAGGCGGCGGTCTGGGTCTCCGCGTTCCGTGCCCCGGCATCGCCGAAGACATGCGGATGCCGAAGGATCATCTTCCTGGCAATCTTTTCCGCCACGTCGGCGAAGGCGAATTCCCGAGCCTCTTCAGCCATTTGCGCGTGATAGACGACCTGGAACAGCAAGTCTCCGAGCTCGTCGAGCAAGGCCGGACGGTCCTGCCGCCGGATCGCATCCTCGACCTCATAGGCTTCCTCGATCGTGTAGGGGGCGATGGTCGCGAAGCTCTGCACCAGGTCCCAGGGACAGCCGCCCACAGGCGCCCGAAGCCGCGCCATGACGTCGAGCAGCTGCCGCAGGGCGAGGGCCGGGTCGGTCGATCGGGTCACGGACGCGCTCCAAGTCGTTGAGGTTCCAGGAAAGGCGGCTTTTCCACAGGCCATAATTGCCGCATAAGATATATTATGGAAAGAATTGAGGTGGTGGATAAGCCTGTGGGAAGATCAGAGCTCTTCCACGCTCGCGATCCCGGGCAGCACCTTCATGGCCTGCAGCAGCCGCGGCCCGACGTTGAAGCCGCCGGGCAAGGCCATTTCGACCTCCTGCCCGGGGCCGGTCACCGAAACCAGGACGACGCGGCCCTTGCCGCGGCCCTCGCGCTCCAGCAGCACCCGGATCGGCTCCACCGCATCGGTCTGGTCGAGCCAGAGCCGGATGCCCTGGGCGACGCCGTTCGCGGCCTTCTCCAGCCCCTCGACATCCTGGGCGGTCAGGCGCAGCGCCTCGCCCTCCAGCCGCGCCTCGGCGGCGACCAGCACCGCCTGGCCCTCGACCAGCAGGTCGCGGGAACGGTTCAGCACCTCCGAGAAGCAGGTCACCTCGAAGGAGCCCTGGGCGTCCGACAGCCGCACCCAGGCCATCCGGCTGCCGGTCTTGGTGGTCCGCTCCTTGCTGTTCACGACCGTGCCGGCAAGCTTCAGCCGGGTCGCCCCCGACCGCGCCCGATCGGCGATCGCGCCCGAACCCACGACGCCCAGCCGCTTCAGCGCCGCCTTGTAGGTGTCGAGCGGATGCGCCGAGAGGTGGAAGCCGACCGCCTCCGCCTCGAAGGCCAGCTTCTCCAGCAAGGGCCAGTCCGGCACGGAGGGAAAGCGCAAAGGCTCCGATCGTTGCGATTCCGCCCCAAACAGGCCGATCTGGCCGCTCTCGCGTTCCTCGGCCGCCGATTGCGCCCGCCGGAGCAGCACCTCGGCCCCGGCCACCAGCTGCGCCCGGTTCGGCATCAGCCCATCGAAGGCGCCGGCCTTGGCCAGGTTCTCGATCTGCATCTTGTTGAGCAGCCGCGGATCGACGCGCCCCGAGAAATCCGCGAGCGAGGCGAAGCGGCCGCGCGCCTCCCGCTCCGCCACCAGCGCCTTCATCGCCGCCTCGCCGACCCGCTTCACGGCAGCGAGTGCGAAGCGGATCGACGGCTTCTCGCCCTCCTCCACCATGAAATCATGCGCGCTCAGGTTCACGTCGGGCGGCAGCACCGGGATGCCGAGCCTGGCCGCTTCCTGCATATGACCGGAAAGCTTGTCGGTGTTCGAGAGGTCGAGCGACATCGAGGCCGCCAGGAAGGCGACGGTGTGGTTCGCCTTCAGCCAGGCGGTCTGGTAGCTGACCAGCGCATAGGCTGCGGCGTGCGACTTGTTGAAGCCGTAATCGGCGAAGCGCTCCATCAGGTCGAAGATCTCGCCGGCCTTGGCCGCCTCCACCCCGCGCTCGGTCGCGCCCTTGGCGAAGATCTCCCGCTGCACCTGCATCTCGGAGCGGATCTTCTTGCCCATCGCCCGGCGCAGCAGGTCCGCCGCACCCAGCGAATAGCCCGCCAGGTCCTGGGCGATCTGCATCACCTGCTCCTGGTAGACCATGATCCCGTAGGTCTCGTTCAGGATATGATCGAGCGCCGGATGCGGGCTTTGCCACGCCTCGCCGGCCTTCCGCTGGCAATAGGCGGGGATGTTCGCCATCGGCCCCGGCCGATAGAGCGCCACCGCCGCGATCAGGTCCTCGAACCGGTCGACGCGCATCTGCCGCAGGCAGTCGCGCATGCCCTGGCCTTCGAACTGGAACACGCCCGCCGCATCGCCGCGCCGGAGCATCTCGAAGGTTCTGGGATCGTCGAGCGGGATCGCGTTGATGTCGACCGCGACGCCCTGCCCGGCCAGGATCCCGACCGCGCGCTCGATCACCGTCAGCGTCTTGAGGCCGAGGAAGTCGAACTTCACCAGCGAGGCCTGCTCGACATGCTTCATCGAGAACTGGGTGATCAGCATGTCCGAGCGCGGATCGCGATAGAGCGGGCAGATGTCGATCAGCGGCTCCCGCCCGATGACGACGCCCGCCGCATGGGTCGACGCGTTGCGGTAGAGCCCCTCGAGCTGCAAGGCGATGTCGAGCAGCCGCGCCACCTGCTCGTCGCCGTCGCGCAGCTCCTGCAACCGCGGCTCGCCGTCGATCGCCTGCTGCAGGGTCACCGGCTTGGCCGGGTTGAACGGGATGATCGAGGCGATCTTGTCGACCTGGCCATAGGGCATGCCGAGCACGCGGCCGACATCGCGCACCGCCGCCTTCGCCTGCAGCTTGCCGAAGGTGATGATCTGCGCGACGCGATCGGCGCCATATTCCCGCACCACGTAGCGGATCACCTCGTCGCGCCGGTCCTGGCAGAAATCGATGTCGAAATCCGGCATCGACACGCGCTCGGGGTTCAGGAAGCGCTCGAACAGCAGCCCGAAGCGCAGCGGGTCGAGGTCGGTGATCGCCAGCGCCCAGGCGGCGACCGACCCGGCGCCGGAGCCGCGCCCGGGCCCGACCGGGATCGGCGGCACCTGCGCCTTGGCCCATTGGATGAAGTCCGCGACGATCAGGAAATAGCCGGAGAAGCCCATCGCCTCGATGACGCCGAGCTCGTAGTCGAGCCGCTGGCGATAGGTCTCCCGCGGTGCCGAAAGCCCGGCCTCGCCCAGCGCCTCCAGCCGCTGCTCCAGACCGTCCGCCGCCATCGCGCGCACCGTCTCCGCCTCGGTGCGGCCTTCCATCACCTTGGGGCAGAGCGGCAGCGCGGGCTTCTTCGCCTCCGTCATCACCGCGGCCATGCGGGCGATCGCCAGCGTGTTGTCGCAGGCCTCCGGCAGGTCGCGGAACAGCGCCCGCATCGCCTCCGCAGGCTTGAACCAATGTTCCGGCGTCACCCGCCGGCGCTCCTGCTCCGCCATGGTGCGGCTCTCGGCGATGCAGAGCAGCGCATCATGCGCCTCATGCATCCGGGCATCGGCGAAATAGACGTCGTTGGCGGCCACGATCGGCAACCCTGCCCTGTCCGCCAGCGCCAGCAGCTGCGGCTCCACCGCGCGCTCCACCGGCAGTCCATGGCGGTGCAGCTCCACCGCGACCCGGTCCGGGAACGCCTCCGCCAGCCGCGCCAGCAGCCGCTCCGCCGCCTCCCGCCGGCCTTCCGCCAGCAGCCGCGCGACCGGGCCGAAGGTGCCGCCGGTCAGCAGGAACAACCCCTCCGCATGCTCGGCCAGCAACTCGAGCGTCACCGAGGCGCGGCCCGATGCGTCGTCGCGCAGGAACCCCTTCGACGACAGCCGCTGTAAATTGTCGAGCCCCGCCGCATCGAGCGCCAGCGCCACCAGCGGATCGGGGTTCAGCCGATGCGCATCCGGCCGCTCGGGATCGGTGCTCATCCGCGCCAGCCCCAACTGGCACCCCATCACCGGCTGCACGCCCTTGCCCGCACAGGCCTGGGCGAACTCCAGCGCCCCGAACAGATTGCCGCTGTCGGTCAGCGCCACCGCCGGCATCCCCGCCGCCAGCGCCAGCGCCGGCAACTTCTCCGCCTTGATGGCCCCCTCGCTCAGGGAATACGCAGAATGGGCGTGCAGATGAATGAACGAGTCGGCCATACCCTACCCTACTAGCACGCTCCCGCCCCTCCGGAGGATCCGCCCCGCATGCGTCCCCTCGCCCTCGCCTTCGTCCTCGCCACCGCCATCACGCTGCCCGCCGCCGCCCATCCCGGCCACGACCACCTCGGCTTCGCCGCCGGCCTGCTGCACCCCTTCCACGGCCTCGACCACCTCCTCGCCATGGTCGCCGTCGGCCTGATCGCCGCCCGCACCGGCCTCGCCACCGCCTGGCGCATGCCCGCCGCCTTCATGACCGCGATGGCCGCCGGCGCCCTCCTCGGCTTCGCCGGCACCGCCCTTCCCGGCATCGAATACGGCATCGCCCTCTCGGTCGCCGCCGCCGGCCTGGCGCTGGCCCTCGCCATGCCGATCCCGACCCTGCTCGCCCTGGGCGCCACCGCCGCCTTCGGCTTCTGCCACGGCATCGCCCACGGCCTCGAACTCCCCGACGCCGCCTCCCCCGCCGGCTACGCCCTCGGCATGCTCCTCGGCACCGGCCTGCTCCACGGCGCCGGCCTGGCCGCCGGCCTCACCCTCCGCACCACCGCCGGCCAGACCCTGACCCGCGCCAGTGGCGCCGCAGTCGCGGCGGCTGGGGTGGTGATGCTGGTTGGGTGAGGCGCATCCCGGGAGGAGCTTTGCCCCTCCCGGACCCTCCCCAGCAGGAGCCTGCAGGCCCCTGCACCCCGGTAATTTGAGTGCCCTGATTGCGAAGGGGGCCGCCCACTTCGGGGCGGCCCCCTTCGCAATCAGGGCACCAAGTGAAGCAGGTCCAGGAGCCTCTAGGCTCCTGGTGGGGTGAGGTTCGGAGAGGGGCGAAGCCCTTCTCCGAGACGCGCCTCACGCACCAGCCCCGCCTCCAGCGTCACGATGCGGTCCATCTGGCGGGCCAGGTCGGGGTTGTGGGTCGCGACGAGGGCGGCGACGCCTTGTTGGCGGACGGCGTCGAGGAGTTCGGCGAAGACGCGGGCGCTGGTGGCGACGTCGAGGTTGCCGGTGGGTTCGTCGGCGAGGAGGATTTTCGGGCGGTTGGCCAGCGCCCGGGCGATAGCAACACGTTGTTGTTCGCCGCCGGAGAGTTTGCCGGGGCGGTGGGTTTCGCGGCCGGCGAGGCCGAAGCTCGCGAGGAGCTCGCGGGCGCGTGTCGTGGCAGCGGCGCGTCGGGTGCCGGCGGCCATTTGCGGGAGGATGATGTTCTCCTCGGCGGAGAATTCCGGCAGCAGATGGTGGAACTGGTAGACGAAGCCGATGGTGGTGCGGCGGATGGCGGTGCGGGCGTCGTCGGAGAGGGTGCCGGCAGCTTTGCCTTCGACGAAGACCTCGCCGGCGTCCGGACGCTCGAGCAGGCCGGCGAGGTGCAGCAGCGTGGACTTGCCGGTGCCGGAGGGGGCGACGAGGGCGGTGATCTCGCCGGCGGCGAGCGTCAGGTCGGCGCCGCGCAGCACCGGCAGTTCCCCGGCTTCGCTGCGGTAGCGGCGTTCGACGCCGGCGAGGCGGAGCGGCGCGTCATTCATTGCGGAGGGCTTCCACGGGGTCGGTCCTGGCGGCGCGCCAGCTCGGGTAGAGGGTTGCCAGCAGCGAGAGGCCGAGCCCGAGCGCGACCACCTGCGCGGCGTCCCAGGGATCCACGACGGCGGGGATCTGCGTGAGGAAGTAGATCTGCGGGTCGAAGATGGTGGTGCCGGTCGCGCGCATCAGCGCCTGGCGGATGGTCTCGAGGTTGGCGCAGACGAGGAGGCCGAGGCCGAGGCCGGCCAGCGTGCCGATGCTGCCGACGGCGCCGCCGCAGATCAGGAAGACGCGCAGGATCGCCCAGCGTTTGGCGCCCATGGTGCGCAGGATGGCGATGTCACGGCCCTTGTCCTTCACCAGCATGATCAGGGAGGAGATGATGTTGAAGGCGGCGACCAGGATGATCAGCGCCAGGATCAGGAACATGACGTTCCGCTGCACCTCGACGATCTGGAAGAAGCCGGTGTTCTGCGCCTGCCAGTCGACGATCGAGAGCGGGCGGCCGGGAAAGGCCAGGCGGATTGCGGTCGCTGCGGCGCGGGCACCGTCCGGGTCGCGGAGGTGGACTTCGACCTGGCTGACGGTGCCGGGGCGCTGGAGGAAAAGCTGGGCGGCGGGCAGCGGCATGAACAGGAAGCCGCCATCGTAGTCCTGCATCCCGATCTCGAAGATCGCGGCGACGCGATAGGCCTTGAGCCGCGGCACCGTCCCGAAGACCGTCGCGCGGCCTTCGGGGGAGATGACCGTGACGCGGTCGCCGATGCCGACATCCAGGCGCTGCGCGAGGACGGTGCCGATGACGATGGCGTCCTCGCCGTCGAAATCCGCGAGCGACCCGCTGCGGATGTTGCCCGCGACGACGGCGCGGGCGCGCAGGTCGTCGGGTGCGATGCCGCGCAGCAGGCCGCCGGCGGAGGCGCCGGCATCGGTCGTCAGCAGCACCTGGCCTTCCAGGATCGGCGTCGCCTGCGCGATCCCGGGCAGGGTGCGGAGGCGTGCGGCGACATCGGCATAATCCGTGAGCGGCTGCTCGATCGAGGCGACGCCGAGATGCCCGTTCACGGCGAGGATCCGGCCGAGGAGTTCCTGGCGGAAGCCGCCCATGACGGCGAGCACGACGATCAGCGTGCCGACGCCGAGCGCGATGCCGAGCATGGAGAAGCCGGCGATGAGCGAGACGGCGCCCTCGCCGCGCTGCGCGCGCAGGTAGCGCGCCGCGATCATACGCTCGAAGGCGGAGAAGATCCTGGCTTCAGCCATGGCGCAGCGCCTCAGCGGGGTCGATGCGGGCGGCGCGCCAGCTTGGGTAGAGGGTCGCCAGCAGCGACAGCCCGAAGCCGGTCGCGACGATGATCGCGACGTCGCGGGTTTCGACCACCGATGGCAGGCTCATCAGGAAGCGGAGGTTGGCGCCGAAGAGACCGGTGCCTTCGAGCCAGCCGAGCCCGGCCCGCAGCGCGTCGAAATTGGCGGCGATGCCGAGGCCGAGTGCGAAGCCCGCCAGCGTGCCGCCGCAGCCGATCGTGGCGCCGCAGAGGAGGAAGATGCGAAGGATGGCGCCGCGCCTGGCGCCCATGGTCCGCAGGATGGCGATGTCGCGGCCCTTGTCCTTCACGAGCATGGTCAGCGAGGAGACGATGTTGAAGGTCGCGACCACCACGATCAGGGTAAGGATCAGGAACATCACCTGCCGCTCGATCAGCACCGCGGCATAGATCGCGCTGTTCGACGCCTGCCAGTCGGTCACCCTGACGCCCTGCCCCGCCAGCGCGGTGCGGAGCTGCGCGGCGACGGATGCGACGCGGGAGGGATCGTCGAGCAGGATCTCGATCTGGTTCACCTTGTCGCCGAGGCCAAACAGGGCCTGCGCGGTGGCGAGCGGGACGAAGATGGTGCGGCCATCATATTCCGGCATGCCGACATCGAAGGTCGCGACCGCTTGCAGGCTGCGCTGGCGTGGGGCCGCGGTGAAGTCGCCGCCGCGGGCTTGGGGAAGCACCAGCGTCAGGTCGTCGCCCGGCAGCAGGCGGAGGCGGGCGGCGAGCTGGGCGCCGAGCACCGCGGTGTCGTCCTCCGCCATCGCGTCGAGGTCGCCGGCGCGCAGCCGGTCCCGGATCAGCGACCGCGCGCGCAGCGCCTCGGGCGGGATGCCGCGGAGCTGCGCCCCGGCAGCCCCGCCGGGGCCGGTGACCAGCGCCTGTCCGTCGATCGCGGGTGCCGCCTGCACGATGCCGGGGATGCCCCGGATGCGCGCGAGGATCGCATCGTGGTTGTCGAGAACGCGGCCGCGTTCCGGCTGGATCGTCAGGTGCCCGTTCAGGCCGATGATGCGACCCATCAGCTCCTGCCGGAAGCCGTTCATCACTGAGGTGACGATGATGAGCGTCGCGACGCCGAGGGTGATGCCGATCAGCGAGAACAGCGCGGTGACCGACACGAAGCGCTCCCCCTTGCGGGCGCGCAGGTAGCGGGACGCGACGGCGCGTTCGAAGGGGGAGAACATGGCGGCGGGTTCTCAGGCGCCGCGGATGCGGGCGATCGCGTCCTCGATCGAGAGCTCGGCGCGTTCGCCGGTGGCGCGCCGCTTGAGCTCGACGCGGCCGCCGGCGGCGCCGCGCGGCCCGATCACCGCTTGCCAGGGATGGCCGGAGAGGTCGGCATCGTTGAACTTCACGCCGGCGCGGTCCTCGCGGTCGTCGTAGACGGCATCCGGCGCGAGCGCTGCGTAGAGCTGCTCCGACAGCGCGTCGCAGGCGGCGTCGCCGGGCTTGAGGTTCAGGATGGCGGCGCGGAACGGGGCGACGGCGTCGGGCCAGATGATGCCGGCCTGATCGTGGCTCGCTTCGATGATGGCGCCGACCAGGCGGGAGACGCCGATGCCGTAGCTGCCCATCTCCGGCGTCACCGGCTTGCCGTCCGGGCCCTGCACCGAGAGGCCCATCGGCGCGCTGTACTTGGTGCCGAAGAAGAAGATGTGGCCGACCTCGATGCCGCGGGCGGAGACGCGCTTGGCTTCCGGCACCGCGGCCCAGGCGGCTTCGTCGTGCATCTCCTCGGTCGCCGCGTAGTGGCTGGTCCAGAAATCGACGGTGGGTGCGAGATCGCCGTCGTAGTCGGGCGCTTCCGCCAGCACGTCGCGGTCGAGCAGGTCCTGGCTGACGAAGACCTGGGATTCGCCGGTCTCGGCCAGGATGATGAATTCGTGGCTGAGCTTGCCGCCGATCGGGCCGGTATCGGCACGCATCGGAATCGCCTTCAGCCCCATGCGGGCGAAGGTGCGGAGATAGGCCACGAACATGCGCCGGTAGCTGCGCTCGCCGGATTCCTTGTCGAGGTCGAAGGAATAGGCGTCCTTCATCAGGAACTCGCGCCCGCGCATGACGCCGAAGCGCGGCCGCACCTCGTCCCGGAACTTCCACTGGATATGGTACAGGTTGCGCGGCAGGTCGCGGTAGCTGCGGGCGTAGCCCTTGAAGATGTCGGTGACCATCTCCTCGTTGGTCGGCCCGAACAGCATGTCGCGGTCGTGCCGGTCGCGGATGCGCAGCATTTCCTTGCCGTAGTCGTCGTAGCGGCCGGATTCGCGCCAGAGCTCGGCCGGCTGGATGGTCGGCATCAGGATCTCCTGCGCGCCGGCGCGGTCCTGCTCCTCCCGTACGATCTGCTCGACCTTGCGCAGCACCCGCAGGCCTGCCGGCAGCCAGGCATAGATGCCGGCGCTGGTCTGCCGGATCAGCCCGGCGCGGAGCATCAGCCGGTGCGAGGCGATCTGCGCCTCGGCGGGGATCTCCTTGAGGGTGGGCAGGAAGGCACGGGACAGGCGCATGGCGATCCTTGCTCGGTCGAAGGCGCCAGACCTTAGTGATGTGGCGCCAAGGCCGATAGAGGCAGGCCGGATTGAGCAGCGCCGGCCGTGTTGCAGCGCAACAAGATTTCGTTCGTACGCTACCATTCGCAATTTTCGGCCAGAATTCTGCGCTGCAAGGGTTGAAACCGCTTGGCAAGGGATCGCGCTGCCGTTAGACAAAAAAAGGGCCGCAACCCCGAGGGGTCGCGGCCCAAGTTTAGGGAGGAAACGCCAGTCACACGGCAGAAAGAGGAACAACCTCTTCCTGAGCAAAGGGTGGCGCGGGCCGGCTTCCGGCTCAACGACAATCGGCCAACCCAGAGGGCAGAAAATTCGGCACCCAGACCGGGAATGCCCTCAACGCAGGCGGCACGGAGCGAGAGCTTCGTTGGCCGCCTAAATTTTATGCGCATCACCCATCGGGCATGGCGAACCAACCGCTGCGGAAGCTGATCCACTCGCTTTCGACCAGCCACCAGATGGCCAGCCAGATGACCGCCGAGACGATCGTGGTGGCGATCACCTTGCGCAGGATCTGCGGCTTCTCCGGCGTGCCGCGCCAACCGCCGGCAGCCGGGTCGCCCTCGGGGTCGGGACGCGTGCCGACCGGCAGCACGGCGAACAGCACCGTCCACCAGGTCAGCGCATAGACGACGAAGCCCGTGAACCAAGTCATACTTTTTTGCCCTTGTAAGTCGGGCATCCGATTCAGACCTTCGGGCCATTCGGCCCTGCGGTCATCGGATGCCGCTCAAACGCCGGGCGCGGCCTCCGGCCGATTGGCTTTCGCCGGGTCGTGCCGGTAGGCGCGCTTTACAGCGCGGCGGCGGGCCGCGTTCGCGGCCTCGGACCGGTCAAGCGACCGGTCCGCTTCTATCACACGCGGAGCAAATGCACCTCGACCGCCGGCCGCTTCTTCAGCCGCCGGCCGACCGCCTTGCGGAGCGCGCCGCGCACCGCTTCCTTCAGCGTCTCGTCCTCGCGCCGGATGGCCGACGGCAGATCGGCGACGCTGCGCGCGATCTCGTCCGCCAGCTGCCCCGGCTCGGCATCGCCGGCCTCGAACAGGCCGGGGGCGGCGACCTTCGGCTCGCCCAGCACGCGGCCCGCGGCATCGACCGCCAGCGAGGCGACGACGACGCCGTTGAACAGCATCTTGCGCCGGGCGCCGAGCACCCCGCCATCGAGCGGCAGCAGCCGGTCGCCGTCGATCGCCAGCCGCCCGACCGGCACGCCGCCGACCACGTCCGGGCGGTTGCCGGGCGAGAGGCGCAGCACGTCGCCATCCTCGACGATCACCGGAAGGGCGCCGGCGGCGCGCGCCAGCGCCGCATGCTCGGTCAGGTGCCGCCATTCGCCATGCACCGGCACCGCGTAGCGCGGCCGCACCAACGCATAGATGCGCTTGAGCTCGTCCCGCGCCGGATGGCCGGAGACATGGACCATGTGGTCCTCGTCCGTCATCACCCGGCAGCCGCGCCGCACCAGCCCGTCCTGGACGATCTGGATCGCCTTCTCGTTCCCCGGGATCCGGCGGGAGGAGAAGATCACCGTGTCCCCTTCCCCGAGTGCGATCTGCGGGTGGGTGTCGGCGGCGATCTTGGCGATCGCGCTCCGCTCCTCGCCCTGGCTGCCGGTGCAGATGATGAGCAGCCCGTCATCCGGCAGGTAGCCCGCCTCCTCCTCCGGCAGGAAGGGGGCCAGGCCCTCGAGGTAGCCGGCCTCCCGCGCCGCGGCTCCGGCATTGCGGAGCGAGCGGCCGAACAGCGCCACCTGGCGCCCCGCGGCCGCGGCCGCCTCGGCGACCGAGGCGACGCGCGCGATGTTGGTCGCAAAGCAGGTCACCGCGACGCGGCCCTTGAGGCCGCGGATGATGGCGGCGAGGTTCCGCCGCACCTCCCCCTCGCTGCCGGAATGGCCTTCGACGAGGGCATTGGTCGAATCGCAGACCATCGCCAGCACGCCTTCGTCGCCGAGCCGGCGGAACGCCTCCTCGTCGGTCGGCGCGCCGATCAGCGGATCGGGGTCGAGCTTCCAGTCGCCGGTGTGCAGCACCAGGCCATGGCGGGTGCGGATCGCGACCGCCTGCGCCTCCGGCACCGAATGGGTGACGGGGATGAATTCGAGGTCGAAGGGATCGAGCGCCAGGCGGCCGCCGAGCGGCATCGTCTTGAGCGGCACCTCGGCCAGCAGCCCGGCTTCCGCGAGCTTCCGGCGCAGCACCGCGGCGGCGAAGGGGGTGGCGTGCACAGGGCAGCGGAGCTGGCGCCAAAGATGCGCGACGGCGCCGATATGGTCCTCATGCGCATGGGTGATGACCAGGCCGACCAGGTCCCGGCGGTGATCCGCCAGCCAGCCGGCATCGGGGACCATGACGTCGACCTCCGGCAGGGCCGGGCCGCCGAAGCCGATGCCGCAATCGATCGCGAGCAGCGCGCCGTCGCAGCGATAGACGTTGAGGTTGAGGCCGATCTCGCCGGTGCCGCCGAGGGGAATGAAGGCCAGGTCGTCCTGGCCGGAGCCGATGTCGTAGGGGGGCATGCACCTGTCTTACGCGGTTTCGGGCACGGGGTCAGTCGCGGTTGACCCCACGCGAGAGGATGGGGGCGCGGTTGCGTTCCGCCAACAGCCGAAGACCCTCCAGCGTAATGTCGGGATCGCTCCGCTCGATCACATTCGTGCCTTCGGCGAACAGCGGCGCCAGGCCGCCGGTCGCGATGACCTTCATCGGCGCCTCGTACTCGGCCTGGATGCGGGCGACCAGGCCCTCGATCATGCCGACATAGCCCCAGTAGATGCCGGATTGCATGGCGGGCACGGTGGCGCGGCCGATCACCGCCTGCGGCCGGCCGATGCCGATCCGCGGCAGCCGGGCGGCGGCGCGGTGCAGCGCCTCGATCGAGAGATTGATCCCCGGCGCGATGACGCCACCGAGATAGGCGCCGTCGCCGTCCACGACGTCGAAGGTGGTCGCGGTGCCGAAATCGATGACGATCAGCGGTCCCTGGTACTTGGCATGGGCGGCCAGCGAGTTCAGCAGGCGATCGGCGCCGACCTCCTCCGGCTGGTCGACCTTGATCGCGAAGCCCCAGTCGAGTGGCGCGCGGGCGATCAGCGGCTCGCAGTCGAACCACTCCCGCGACAGCCGGCGGAGGTTGTAGAGCGCGGCCGGCACCACGGTGCCGATCGCGCAGCGGGTGATGTCGGTCGCCTTCAGGCCGCTGTGCTGGAACAGCGTCAGCAGCCAGACCGCATACTCGTCCGAGGTGCGGTCGGCGCGGGTCGCGATGCGCCAGCGGCCACGCCATTCGATGCCGTCATGCACCGCGAAGACGACGTTGGTATTCCCCGCATCCACCGCCAGCAGCATCGTGACAGTTCCCTCTCAAGCAATCTCGCCGGCGACGATCCTGCGCAGGCCCGCCTCGGTCGCGAGCAGCAGAGTGCCATCCTCGCCGAGCCCGGCGAAGCGTCCCGTCAGCAGGGCCCCGCCCTGGCGCACCGACAGTGGCGCGCCGATCGCCGGGCCGCGCGCCTGCCAGGCGGCCAGCACCGGCGCCAGCCCTTGCCCGGCCAGCACCGCACGCCAGCGGCCGATCGCGGCGAGCAACGGGATCGCGACCGCTTCCGGCGCGGGCGCCGGCGGCGGCAGGCAGGCGGTCAGGCGGTCCGGCAGCGCCGGCGCATGCGCCAGGTTCACCCCGATGCCGAGCGCCAGCCAGGCGATGGTCTGATCGGGCGCCGCTGTCGCCTCGGCCAGGATGCCGGCGAGCTTGGCCTCGCCCAGCAGCAGGTCGTTCGGCCATTTCAGCCGCAGTGCCGTGGGATCGGGCAGCAACGGCGCCAGCGTCTCCGCCAGCGCGACGGCGGCCAGCAGCGCCCAGTGCGGCGCTGCCCGGAGCGGCCCGCCGGGACGGAGCAGCAGGCTGAGATGCAGGTTGCCCGGCGGGCTGTCCCAGCGCCGGCCGGAGGTGCCGCGGCCGGCGGTCTGCCGCCGCGCCAGGATCGCGAGCCCGTCCGGCGCCCCCCCCTTCGCCCGCTCCCGCAGGAGGTCGGAGGTGCTGGTCAGGCTCTCGTGAATCTCGAGCCCGGCGGCCGCGCCGCTCACCCGAGGATCGAGGCGACGGCCGATTGCGCCGCGGCGATCAGCGGGGCCGGGAACAGGATGAACAGCACCGTGAACAGGCCGGTCACCGTCAGCACCACCGAGAGCCCGGCCGGGCGCGGGTCGAAGGCGCCGGCCGGCGCATCGAAATACATCACCTTGACGATGCGGAGGTAGTAGTAGGCGCCCACCACGCTGGTCAGCACGCCGATGACCGCCAGCGCCCAATAGCCGGCCTGGACCGCGGGCAGGAAGACATAGAGCTTCGAGAAGAAGCCGGCGAGCGGCGGGATGCCGGCCATCGAGAACATGAACACCGCCATCCAGAAGGCCATCATGGGGTCGGTGCGGCCGAGCCCGGCCAGGTCGTCGATGCGCTCGACCGCCCGGCCGTCGCGGCGCATGGCGATGAGGACGGAGAAGCTGCCGAGCGTCATCGCGACATAGACCGCCATGTACAGCAGCAGCCCGCGCAGCCCGGCATCGGTCGCGACCGCGAGCCCCATCAGCGCGTAGCCGACATTGGCGATGGAGGAATAGGCCATCAGCCGCTTGACGTTGGTCTGCCCGATCGCGGCGAAGGCGCCGAGGATCATCGACAGCGCCGAGATCAGCAGGATCACCTGCTGCCATTGCGCGGCGAGGTCGCCGAAGGGACCGGCCAGCACCCGGGTCAGCAGCGCGATGGCGGCGACCTTGGGGGCGGCGGCGAAGAAGGCGGTGACCGAGGTGGGCGCCCCTTCGTAGACATCGGGCGTCCACATGTGGAAGGGCACCGCCGAGATCTTGAAGGCGAGCCCCGCCACCACGAAGACCACGCCGACGACGAGGCCGGCGGACTGGCCGGGGGCGCCCGAGAGCGCATCGGCGATGCGGTCGAAATTGGTGGTGCCGGCGAAGCCGTAGACCAGCGACGCGCCGTACAGGAGCAGGCCGGAGGCGAGCGCGCCCAGCACGAAATACTTGAGCCCCGCCTCGGCCGAGCGTTCGTTGTCGCGGTCGAAGGCGGCGACGACATAGAGGCTGAGCGACAGCAGCTCGAGCCCGACATAGAGCGCCATCAGGTCGTTGGCCGAGACCATGACCATCATGCCGACGGTCGCGAAGACCAGCAGCACCGGGAACTCGAACCGCGCGATGCCGGAGCGCTCGTTGAAGTCGAGCGCCAGCACCAGCCCGAGCCCGGCGCCGGCCAGCACCAGCAGCTTGGCGAAGCGCGCGAAGCTGTCGGCGACGTAGAGGCCGCCGAGGCCCACACCTTCCCCCTGCCCCATCACCAGCACCGCGGCCAGCAGGAAGCTGCCGAGGGCGCCGAGGCTGATCGCGAAATGCATCGGCCGCTTCGGCACGACGCCGGCGACGAGGAGCAGGAGGCCGGCGAGCGCCAGCACCAGCTCCGGCAGAGCGAGGGTCCAGGAGGTCATCGGCTCACATCCCGGCCAGGCGCGCGGCGCCGAGGGCGGCTTCGTGCCGCGCGACGAGCTGCGCGACCGAGGCTTCGAAGAAGGAGAGGAAGCTCTGCGGGTAGATGCCCATCCAGATGGTGAGCAGCACGAGCGGTGCGAAGATCGCGTATTCGCGGGGCGACAGGTCGAGCAGCGCCTTGAGGTCGTCGCGCGCGATGCGCCCGAAGATCACCCGCCGGTAGAGATACAGCATGTAGGCGGCACCGAGGATCATGCCGAGCGCCGCACCGAGCGCCACCCAGGGGCTGACCCGCCAAGTGCCGACGATGACCAGCAGTTCGCCCGGGAAGTTGGCGAGGCCCGGGAGGGCGACGGAGGCCATGCTGAACAGCATGAACACCACCGCATAGGCCGGCATGATCTTGGCGACGCCGCCGTAGCGCGCGATCTCCCGGCTGTGGACCCGGTCGTAGAGCACGCCGACACAGAGGAAGAGGGCGCCGGAGACGACGCCATGCGCGAGCATGGTGAACAGCGCGCCGGAGAGGCCCTGGGCGTTGAAGGTGAAGATGCCGATCGTGACGATGCCCATATGGGCGACCGAGGAATAGGCGATCAGCTTCTTCATGTCCTCCTGCGCCAGCGCCACCAGCGAGGTGTAGACGACGGCCACGACCGAGAGCGCGAAGATCAGCGGCGCGAAGGCGGCCGAGGCATCGGGGAGCAGCGGCAGCGAGAAGCGGAGGAACCCGTAGGCGCCCATCTTCAGCAGCACGCCGGCCAGGATGACCGAGCCGGCGGTCGGCGCCTCCACATGGGCGTCCGGCAGCCAGGTGTGCACCGGCCACATCGGCACCTTGACCGCGAAGGAGGCGAAGAAGGCCAGGAACACCCAGGTCTGGATCTCGCGCGGGATCGGCGTCGCCATCAGGGCGAGGATGTCGGTGGTGCCGGCGCGGTACCAGAGCAGCAGGATCGCGAGCAGCATCAGCACGGAGCCGAGCAGCGTGTAGAGGAAGAACTTGAAGGCGGCATAGACCCGCCGCGCGCCGCCCCAGACCCCGATGATCAGGAACATCGGGATCAGCACGGCTTCGAAGAAGATGTAGAACAGCACGAAGTCCATCGCGCAGAACATGCCGACCATCATCGTCTCGAGGATGAGGAAGGCGATCATGTACTCGCGCACCCGGCTGCCGATCGCCTCCCAGGAGGCGAGGATGCAGAGCGGCGTCAGGAAGGTCGACAGCAGCACGAACAGCACCGAGATGCCGTCGACGCCCATCGCGTAGTTGACGCCGAATTCCGGCAGCCAGGCGAGGCTTTCGGTGAACTGCATGTCGGCCGAGCCGCGGTCGAAGCGGAACCAGAGGATCAGCGACAGCGCGAAGGTGATCAGGCTGGTCCAGAGCGCGGTCCAGCGGGCGTTGGAGGCGACGACCGCCTCATCCCCCCGGATCGAGAGGATGACCAGCACGCCAGCGATGGGCAGGAAGGTGATGAGCGAGAGCAGCGGGAAGCCGGCGGCGTTCATCGAACGGCTCCGAACAGGAAGATGGAGACGAAGACGACGAGGCCGATGATCATGGTGAAGGCGTAGCTGGCCACGCGCCCGGTCTGCAGCCGCACCGCGCCGCGCGCGCCGTCGGTCACCAGCGCCGCCGTGCCGTTCGGCATGCCGTCGATGATGCGGGCATCGCCCACCTTCCAGAGCAGGATCGCGAGCCGCCGCGCCGGGCGGACGAAGATGCGGTCGTAGAGCTCGTCGAAGTACCACTTGTTCAGCAGGAACAGGTAGACGCCGCGGAACTGCGCGGCGAGCTTCGCCGGCACCGCCGGCGCCCCCATGTAGAGCGCGTAGGCAAGCCCGATGCCGGCGATGCCGGCGACCGTCGGCGCCAGCGGCACCCAGGACGGCACGTCGTGCACGTGATGCATGATCTCGTTGCCGGCGCCGTTGACGATGGCGCCGTTCCAGAACGCCTCCCACTCGTGGCCCACGAACAGCGGCGCGAAGATATAGCCGGTGACGATGGCGCCGACGGCCAGCAGCAGCAGCGGCACCAGCATCACCCAGGGGCTTTCGTGCACGTGCTCCATGGTGTGGTGGTCGGCCCGCGGCGCGCCGTGGAAGGTCAGGATGATCAGGCGCCAGGAATAGAAGGCGGTCAGGAAGGCGGCGATCATGCCGCAGACGAAGGCGTACATGCCCGGCCCGCTATGCGCGGCGAAGGCCGCTTCCAGCACGAAATCCTTGGAGAAGTAGCCGGCGAAGTAGGGCACGCCGGCGAGTGCGAGCGAGCCTACCCACATCACCGCATAGGTGATCGGGATCTTCTTCCAGATGCCGCCCATGCGGCGGATGTCCTGCTCGTCCGACATCGCATGGATCACCGACCCGGCGCCCAGGAACAGCAGCGCCTTGAAGAAGGCATGGGTGAACAGATGGAAGATCGCGCCCTGATAGGCGCCGACGCCGGCGGCGAAGAACATGTAGCCGAGCTGCGAGCAGGTCGAATAGGCGATGATACGCTTGATGTCGTTCTGCACGCAGCCGATGGTCGCGGCGAACAGCGCGGTCGAGGCGCCGACGATGGTGACGATCGCGAGTGCGATTGGCGCCTGTTCGAAGACCGGCGACATGCGGGCGACCAGGAAGACGCCGGCGGTCACCATGGTCGCGGCATGGATCAGCGCCGAGACCGGCGTCGGGCCTTCCATCGCGTCCGGCAGCCAGGTGTGCAGGCCGAGCTGCGCCGACTTGCCGCAGGCGCCGAGGAACAGCAGCACGCCGATCACCTCGAGCGAGCGCATGCCGAGGATGGTGTCGTTCAGATGCTGGTCGACGGTCGAGAAGATGCCGGCGAACTCGACCGTGCCGAAGGTCCAGAAGGTGAGCGCCAGGCCCAGCATGAAGAACAGGTCGCCGACCCGGTTCACGATGAAGGCCTTCATCGCCGCGCGGTTGGCGCTCTCTTTCTCGTACCAGTAGCCGATCAGCAGGTAGCTCGCGAGGCCGACGCCTTCCCAGCCGAAGAACAGCTGCACCAGGTTGTCCGCCGTCACCAGCATCAGCATCATGAAGGTGAACAGCGAGAGGTAGGCGAAGAAGCGCGGGATGGTCGCGTCGTGCGACATGTAGCCGACGCTGTAGAGGTGGATCAGGGTCGAGATGAAGGTCACCATCGCGACCATGACGACGCTGAGCGTGTCGTAGCGCAGCGCCCAGCTCACCTCGAAGCCGCCGACATCGACGAAGGTCAGGAGCTCGACGACCGTCGGCGCATGGCCGAGCGCCACCTGCACGAAGGCGAGCGAGCCGCAGAGCGCAGCCAATGCCATGAAGGCGACGGTCACCCACTGCGCGGCGCGGTCGCCGATCAGCCGGCCGAAGAAGCCGGCGATGACCGCACCCAGCAGGGGGAAGAAGACGGCTCCGACGAACATGCGCTCTAACCCCGCAAGGTGGAGATGTCCTCCACCTCGATGCTGCCGCGGTTGCGGAAGTAGACGACCACGATCGCGAGCCCGATCGCCGCCTCGGCGGCGGCGACGGTCAGGATGAACATCGCGAAGATCTGCCCGGTCAGGTCGTTCAGCACCGAGCTGAAGCCGACCAGGTTGATGTTGACCGCGAGCAGCAGCAGCTCGACCGACATCATGATGACGATGACGTTCTTCCGGTTGAGGAAGATGCCGAAGACGCCGAGGACGAAGAGGATGGCACCGACCGTGAGGTAGTGCCCGAGGCCGATCGTCATCTCAGTGATGCCCCCCGTGCCCATGGCCGCCGGGTTCCGGCAGCGCCTTCGGCGCCTCCGGCAGAGGTTCCGCTGCCTCCGGCGAGGGCGGGCGGAGGATGCCCATCTCGCGGAGGCCGGCGCCGGTCGGCACTTGCACCAGGCCGACGCTGCCGTGCCGCGCGACCTGGGCCGCGATGTCCTGCCGGCGGGTGCCGACCCGCTCCCTGAGGGTCAGCACGATGGCGCCGATCATGGCGACCAGCAGCACGAGGCCGGCGAGCTGGAACAGGTAGATGTAGTCCGTATAGAGGATGCGCCCGATCGCTTCGGTGTTGGAGACGCTGGCGCCCGGGTTCGGGTTGAGCCGCAGGTCCGCCGCATCGGGGGCGAAGCGCCAGGCGCCGAGCACGAAGACGAGCTCCAGGAACAGGATGCCGCCGATGATGCCGCCGATCGGCGCGTAGCGCTGGAAGCCCTCCCGCAACTGCGCGAAGTCGATGTCGAGCATCATGACGACGAACAGGAACAGCACCGCGACCGCGCCCACATAGACGATGACGAGGATCATCGCGAGGAACTCGGCCCCCGCGATCAGCATCAGGGCGGCCGCGTTGAAGAAGGCCAGGATCAGGAACAGCACGCTGTGGACCGGGTTGCGGCTGCTGACCACCATGACCGCGGAGGCGATCAGGATGGCGGCGAAGACGTAGAAGGCGAGGGCTGCGATCATCAGTGGCTCACCGGTAGGGCGCGTCGAGGCGGAGGCGCTCGGCCAGGATCGGCTCCCAGCGGTCGCCGTTATCGAGCAGCTTCTCCTTGTGGTAGATCAGCTCCTCCCGCGTTTCGGCGGCGAATTCCAGGTTCGGGCCTTCGACGATGGCATCGACCGGGCAGGCCTCCTCGCAAAGGCCGCAATAGATGCATTTGGTCATGTCGATGTCGTAGCGCGTGGTGCGGCGGCTGCCGTCCTCCCGCGGTTCGGCCTCGATGGTGATCGCCTGGGCGGGGCAGACCGCCTCGCAGAGCTTGCAGGCGATGCAGCGCTCCTCCCCGTTCGGGTAGCGGCGGAGCGCGTGCTCGCCCTTGAAGCGCGGCGACAGGGCGACGCGCTCATAGGGGTAGTTCAGCGTCACCTTGGGCTTGAAGAAATACTTGAGCGTGAGGCCCATGCCGGAGACCAGCTCCCGCAGCAGCATCGCGCGCGCGACGCGGTCGAGCATCACACGAAGCTCCGTTGATATGGGGCGCGGACTATCATGCCGGGAGCCAGCCGGTCAGCTTCAGCACCGCCGCGGTCAGCACCAGCCAGAACAGGCTGAACGGCAGGAAGACCTTCCAGCCGAGGCGCATGAGTTGGTCGTAGCGGTAGCGCGGGAAGGTCGCGCGCACCCAGATGAAGACGAAGAGGCAGAGGCAGATCTTGAGTACGAACCAGATCGGGCCGGGGATCCAGTTGAAGGGGGCGACATCGAGCGGCGGCAGCCAGCCGCCCAGGAACAGGATCGTCGTCAGCGCCGACATCAGGATCATGTTCGCGTATTCGGCGAGGAAGAACAGCACGAAGGTTCCGGCGCTGTACTCCACGAAGAAGCCCGCCACCAGCTCGCTCTCGCCTTCCGGCAGGTCGAAGGGCGCCCGGTTCGTCTCGGCCAGCGTCGAGATGAAGAAGATGACGAACATCGGGAACAGCGGGACGATGAACCACAGTCCGGTCTGCGCGCGCACGATCTCGGTCAGGTTCAGCGAACCGACGCACATCAGCACCGTGACGATGACGAAGCCCATGCTGACTTCGTAGGAGACCATCTGCGCCGCCGAGCGCAGCGCGCCGAGGAAGGCGTATTTCGAGTTCGACGCCCAGCCGGCGATGATGACGCCGTAGACGCCGAGCGAGCTGATCGCGAACAGATAGAGGATGCCGACGTTGATGTCGGCGATCGCCCAGCCGTCATCCACCGGGATCACCGCCCAGGCGATCATCGCCAGGCACAGGGTGAGCATGGGCGCCAGCACGAACAGCGCGCGGCTGGAGCCGGTCGGTATGATCGTCTCCTTCATCAGCAGCTTGACCGCGTCGGCGAAGGGTTGCAGCAGCCCGAAGGGGCCGACCACGTTCGGCCCGCGGCGGAGCTGCATCGCCGCCAGGACCTTGCGCTCCGCGTAGGTAAGGTAGGCGACCATGATCAGCAGCGGCACCAGCAGCGCCAGCGCCTTGCCGACGGTGACGATCAGCACGCCGACCGGGGAGGAAAGGAAGCCGTCCATCCTGCTCTACTCCGCCGCCAGCCGCGGTGCCGCGCCGCCATAGATGCTGGCGCATTCGGCCATCACCTCGGACGCGCGGGCGATGGTGTCCGCCAGGTGGTAGCTCGGCAGCGCCGCGACGAAGGGCGTGGTGTCGAGGGTGACCGCGCTCGCCGGCGCCGCGCGGTCCGCGCAACCGGCAGGCGCGATCTCGCCCGGGATCCGGAAGCAGGGTGCAACCTCCGCCAGCCGGGCGCGCAGCTGCGCCAGGCTGTCATAGGGCAGCGTCTTGCCGGCACCTTCGCTGAAGGCGCGCAGGATGCGCCAATCCTCCCGTGCCTCGCCGGGCGGATGGATCGCGAGGAAGGCCTGTTGCGCGCGGCCTTCGGTGTTCACGTAGGTCGCGTCCTTCTCGGTGTACGCCGCCCCTGGCAGGATCACGTCGGCGCGCGCGGCGGCGCGGTCGCCGTGATGGCCCTGGTAGACGACGAAGGTCGAAGCGCCGATCCGCGCCGGATCGAAGCCGTCGGCGCCGAGCAGCCAGAGCGCATCGACCTTGCCGCCCATCATCGCGCCCAGCGCCTTGGCGCCCGGCCCGGGGACGAAGCCCAATTCGAGCGCGCCGACCTGGCCGCCGAAATGGTGCAGCATGTTGAAGCCGTGCCAGTCGGCGCGGAGCGCGCCCACCGCATCCGCGACCTGCCAGGCGGTCGCGAGCACCGCGGCGCCGTCCGGCCGCGCGAGGGCGCCGCGGCCGAGAATGACCATCGGCCGCTCGGCCGCCTTCAGCGCCTCGGCGAAGCCCTCGCCCGCCAGCAGCGCGGTCAGCGCCTCCGGCCCCTCGCCCAACGCCTGCACCGGATAGGTGAAGTCGAAGCGCGGCCCGATCGAGGCCACCTTCAGCTTGCCGAGGCTCCAGCGCTTGCGGATGCGCGCGTTCAGCACCGGCGCCTCGCGCCGGAGATCGCTGCCGATGACGAGGATGGCATCCGCCTCGTCGATCGCGGCGATGCCGGCATTGAAGCGGAAGTAATCGCCGCGGGAGGCGTCGATCGCCGCGCCGTCCTGCCGGCAATCGAGGTTGGCACTGCCATAGGCGGCCATCAGGTCCTTGAGCGCCAGCACGCTCTCGGCATCCACGAGGTCGCCGGCGATCGCGCCGATGCGGTCCCCCGGCAGGTCCTGCAGGCGGGCGGCGATCGCCGCGAAGGCCTCCGGCCAGGTCGCCGGCACCAGCTTGCCGTCGCGCCGCAGCCAGGGGCGATCGAGGCGCTTGCGCTTGAGGCCGTCGAAGGAGAAGCGGCCGCGATCGGCCATCCATTCCTCGTTCACCGCCTCGTTCACCCGCGGCAGGATGCGGAGCACTTCGGGGCCCCGGCTGTCGATGCGGATCGCCGCACCCACCGCGTCCTGCACGTCGATGCTGTCGGTGTTGCGGAGTTCCCAGGGGCGGGAGACGAAGGCGTAGGGCCGGCTGGTCAGCGCGCCGACCGGGCAGATGTCGATCAGGTTGCCGGAGAGCTCGCTGGTCAGCGCGCGCTCGACATAGGTGCCGATCTCCATGTTCTCGCCGCGGTTGGTGCCGCCCAATTCCGGCGTGCCCGCGACCTCGGACGCGAAGCGCACGCAGCGGGTGCACTGGATGCAGCGGGTCATGATCGTCTTGATCAGCGGCCCGACATACTTGTCCTTCACCACCCGCTTCTCTTCGCGGTAGCGGGAATGGTCCATGCCGTAGCCCAGGGCCTGGTCCTGCAGGTCGCATTCGCCGCCCTGGTCGCAGATCGGGCAATCGAGCGGATGATTGATCAGCAGGAATTCCATCACGCCGCGGCGCGCGTTGCGCACCACCGGCGTGTCGGTGAAGACCTTCATGCCGTCGGCCACCGGATAGGCGCAGGAGGCGACCGGCTTCGGCGCGCGCTCCACCTCGACCAGGCACATGCGGCAATTGCCGGCGATCGAGAGGCGCTCGTGATAGCAGAAGCGCGGGATCTCCTTGCCGGCGGCCTCGCAGGCCTGCAGCACGGTGGCGCCGTTCGGAACCTCGACCTCGATGCCGTCGACGGTGACCTTGGCCATCAGGTGGCGCCTCCCTTGGCCGCCCAGGCCGCCAGAAGATCCGTCACCAGCACGCCGTCGATGCGCATCTGGTCGAGGCGGCATTCGGCAATGCTGAGGCCGGTGAGATTGGCGTCGCGGATGGTGGCGCCGGCGAGGTTCACATCCTCGAAGCCGGCACCCGCCAGGCTCACGTCGTTGAAGACGGCGCCCGCCAGGTTCACGTCCTGGAACGACGATCCCGGCAGTGCGGCGCTGCGCGCCTCGATGACGTCGGTGGTGTTTGCGATCCGCATCGGGTCACTCCGCCGCCACGGGCATTGCATGCCGCGCCTTGTACTGCGCGATCCGTTCTTCCATCAACGGGCGGAAGTGACGGATCAGCCCCTGCACCGGCCAGACGCCGCCATCGGCCAGCGCGCAGATGGTGTGGCCCTCGATGCGGCGGGTGACGTTCTCGAGCAGGTCGATCTCCTCGATCTCCGCCCTGCCCTCCACCATCCGGTCCATCAGCCGCTTCTGCCAGCCCATGCCCTCGCGGCAGGGCGTGCATTGCCCGCAGCTCTCGTGCTTGTAGAAGGCGGCGAGCCGCGCGATCGCCTTGATCAGGTCGGTCGAGCGGTCCATCACGATCACCGCGGCGGTGCCGAGGCCCGACTTGTGCTCGCGCAGCGCGTCGAAATCCATCAGCACGTCGTCGCAGACCGATTTCGGCAGCAGCGGCGTCGAGGAGCCGCCCGGGATCACGCACATCAGGTTGTCCCAACCACCGCGCACGCCGCCGGCATGGCGCTCGATCAGCTCCCGCAGCGGGATGCTCATCTCCTCCTCGACATTGCAGGGCTTGTTCACGTGGCCCTGGATGCAGAAGAGCTTGGTGCCGGAGTTCTTCGGCCGCCCGAAGCCCGCGAACCAGGTCGCACCCCGACGGAGGATGGTCGGCACCACCGCGATGGTCTCGACGTTGTTGACCGTGGTCGGGCAGCCATAGAGGCCGACGGCGGCGGGGAATGGCGGCTTCAGCCGCGGCATGCCCTTCTTGCCCTCCAGGCTCTCGATCAGCGCCGTCTCCTCGCCGCAGATGTAGGCGCCGGCGCCGCGGTGCAGATAGAGCTCGAAATCCCAGCCCGATCCGGCGGCGTCCTTGCCCAGGAGGCCTGCATCATAGGCCTCCTCGATCGCGGCCTGCAGCGTCACGCTCTCGTTGTAGAATTCGCCGCGGATGTAGATGTAGGCGGCATGCGCGCCCATCGCGAAGGAGGCCAGCAGGCAGCCTTCGATCAGGGTGTGCGGGTCGTGGCGCGCGATGTCGCGGTCCTTGCAGGTGCCGGGCTCGGATTCGTCGCAGTTGACGACCAGGTAGGACGGACGGCCGTCGCTCTGCTTCGGCATGAAGGACCACTTCATGCCGGTCGGGAAGCCGGCGCCGCCGCGGCCGCGCAGCCCGGAATTCTTCATCTCCTCGATGATCCAGTCGCGGCCCTTGGCGATGATCGCGGCCGTCCCGTCCCAGTTGCCGCGCTTCCGCGCCGCCTCCAGTCCCCAGGACTGCGCGCCGTAGAGGTTGGTGAAGATGCGGTCCTTGTCGGCGAGCGCCATGGCCCCTACTCCCCTGCCGCCGGCGCGTCGGTCAGCACCAGCGGCCCGCCTTCCGGCGCGCTGGTCTGCCGGCCGATGGTGCTGCCGGGCTGCGGCCGTTCGCCGCGGCGCAGCGCCTCGATCAGCGCGACCGTGCGGTCGTAATCGAGATCCTCGTAGAAATCGTCGTCCACCTGCAGGATCGGCGCGTTCACGCAGGCACCGAGGCACTCGACCTCGGTCAGCGTGAACATCCCGTCGGCGCTGGTGTCGCCATAGCCCTTGAGCTGCCCGGCATCCTTGCAGGCGCGCAGCACGTCGTCCGAGCCGCGCAGCCAGCAGGGTGTGGTGCCGCAGACCTGCAGGTGCACGCGCCCGATCGGCTTCGTGTTGAACATGAAGTAGAAGGTCGCGACCTCGTAGACGCGGATCGGCGGCATCGAAAGCCGCTCGGCCACCGCATCCATCGCGACCCGCGGCACCCAGCCGCTGTCGGTCTGCCGCTTCATCTGCCGCTGCGCGATGTAGAGCAGCGGGATCACCGCACTCGCCTGCTTGCCTTCCGGATAGCGCGCGACGATGCGCACGATCTCGGCCTCGCTCTCGGCATCGAAGGCGAAGTTCTCGGGCTCCGGATGGCTCACCGGTCGATCTCCCCGAAGACGATGTCGAGCGAGCCGATCACGGCCACCGCATCGGCCAGCATGTGCCCCTTGGACAGCGCCTCCATCGCCTGGAGATGCGCGAAGCCAGGTGCGCGGATCTTGCAGCGATAAGGACGGTTGGTGCCGTCCGAGACCATGTAGACGCCGAACTCGCCCTTCGGCGCCTCGGTCGCCGTGTAGGTCGCGCCGGCGGGCACGTGATAGCCCTCGGTATAGAGCTTGAAGTGGTGGATCAGGCTTTCCATCGAACGCTTCATCTCGCCGCGGCTCGGCGGCACGATCTTGTTGTCCGGCACCTTGACCGGACCGGGCTTCATCGCCGCCAGGCACTGCTCGACGATGCGGAGCGACTGCCGCATCTCCAGCATGCGCACCAGATAACGGTCATAGCAGTCGCCCTGGCGGCCGACCGGCACGTCGAAATCGACGCGGTCGTACATCTCGTAGGGCTGCGCCTTCCGCAGGTCCCAGGCGCAGCCGGAGGCGCGCAGGCACGGGCCGGAGAAGCCCCAGGCGATCGCCTGCTCGGCGGTCATGACGCCGATGTCGACGGTGCGCTGCTTGAAGATGCGGTTCTCGTTCAGCAGCCCTTCGAGATCGTCGAGGAAGGCCGGGAATTCCCGCGCCCAGGTCGCGATGCGGTCGATCACCTCGGGCGGGATGTCCTTGGCGACGCCGCCAGGGCGGAAATAATTCACGTGATAGTGGCTGCCGCCGGCCGCCTCGTAGAAGTCGAGCAGCTTCTCGCGCTGCTCGAAGCCCCAGAGGGAGGGCGTGATGGCACCGACGTCGAGCGCATAGGTCGTGCAGTTGAGCAGGTGGTTCAGGATGCGCGTGAGCTCGGCGAACATGGTCCGCAGCCAGCGCCCGCGCTCCGGCACCTGGTCCTCGATCCCGAGCAGCCGCTCGGTCGCCAAGGCGAAGCTGTGCTCCATGCACATCGGCGAGACGTAATCCAGCCGGTCCATGTAGGGCAGCGCCTGGATGTAGGTCTTGTACTCGATCAGCTTCTCGGTGCCGCGATGCAGCAGGCCGATATGCGGATCGGCGCGTTCCACCAACTCGCCCTTCAGCTCCAGGATCAGGCGCAGCACGCCGTGCGCCGCCGGATGCTGCGGGCCGAAATTGATGGTGTGGGTCGCCTCCTCGCCGCTTTTCAGCACGGTGGGTTCGGCGGGTGCTGCGAAGGGCGAGACGCCGGCGGCGGCGCGCTTCGCGAGCTCGGAAGAGGCGACGCTCATCGCGGACCCTCGATCTTGGCGCGATCCTCGCGCGTCAGGTGCACCTTCTCGTCGCCCGGCAGCGCGGTCATCGCCTCCCACGGGCTCAGGAAGTCGAAGTTGCGGAAATCCTGGGCGAGCTGCACCGGTTCGTAGACCACCTGGCGACGGGCCTCGTCGTAGCGCAGCTCGACATGGCCGGTCAGCGGGAAGTCCTTGCGCAGCGGATGCCCTTCGAAGCCGTAATCGGTCAGCAGCCGGCGCATGTCGGCCAAGCCCGCGAAGACCACGCCGTACATGTCCCAGGTCTCGCGCTCGTACCAGACGGCGGCCGGCCAGAGGCCGGAGAGCGAGGGCACCGGCTGCTCGCCATCGGTCGTCGCGATCACCGTGACGCGGTGGTTGAGCGAAAGGCTGAGCAGGTTGCTCACCACCTCGAACCGCTCCGGGCGCTCCGGCCAGTCGACGCCGCAGAGGTCGACCAGCTGCTCGAAGGCGAAGCGCGGATCGTCGCGCAGCATCGCGTGCAGCGCGGCCCATTGCGCGCGCCCGGCATGCAGCACCAGCTCGGCGCCGCCGCGGGCGAGCGAGACGGCGGTGACGGCCGCACCGGCGGCGGCCGCGATCGCCTCGCCCAGCACCATGAGCGGGTTCGGCGGCGGCGACGGCGCTTCGGCGGCTGCGGGCGTCGGCTCAGCCACGGAGGATGCTCCCGGTGCGGCGGATCTTCTTCTGCAGCTGGAGGATGCCGTAGACCAGCGCCTCCGCGGTCGGCGGGCAGCCGGGGACGTAGACATCGACCGGCACGATGCGGTCGCAGCCGCGGACCACGCTGTAGCTGTAGTGATAGTAGCCGCCGCCATTGGCGCAGGAGCCCATGGAGATCACCCAGCGCGGCTCCGCCATCTGGTCGTAGACCTTGCGCAGCGCGGGGGCCATCTTGTTGGTCAGCGTGCCGGCGACGATCATGACGTCCGATTGCCGCGGCGACCCGCGCGGGATCGCGCCGAAGCGGTCGAGGTCGTAGCGCGCCATGTAGGCGTGGATCATCGGCACCGCGCAGCACGCCAGGCCGAAGGTCATCGGCCAGAGGCTGCCGGTGCGCGCCCAGTTCACGACCTTGTCGAGGTTGGCGACGATGAAGCCCTTGTCCTCGATCTCGCCGGTGATGCCCTTCACGACCGCATCCTGCGCCGCGCCGGGCGGCAGGGGGTCCTTGTTCCAGGCGATGTCGGTGGAACCGCTCATCGGGTGTCTCCTGCGGGCAATCGGGCGCCGCTCATTCCCAGTCGAGCGCGCCCTTGCGCCACTCGTAGATGAAGCCGACGGTCAGCACGCCGAGGAAGCCCATCATCGAGCCGAAGCCGAGCCAGCCGATCTCGCCGAGCGCCACCGCCCAGGGGAACAGGAAGGCGACTTCCAGGTCGAAGATGATGAAGAGGATGGCGACCAGGTAGAACCGCACGTCGAAGCGGCGGCGCGTGTCGTCGAAGGGCTCGAAGCCGCACTCATAGGTCGAGAGCTTCTCGGCATCCGGCTTCTGCCGGGCCGCGAGCACCGAGCCGCCGACCATCGCGATCGCGATGCCGGCCGCGATTCCGATGAAGACCAGGATCGGGAAGTACTCGGCAAGGAGCGGCTGCGTCATGCGGGGTCGGGCCTTCCAGATGCGCGGTCGTCATCCGGCCGCGCTTTGCCGCGCGGCGGCAGGACCGCAGCGCAGCATGGCGCGGACCATACCCTCGCGCCGTGCGCTTCGCCATAGGTCGCGTGCATCGAAAACCGGCTTCCCATATGGCGAAACGGTCATCATGGGCCCCGAACCAGGCCCCGGATGCGGAACGGCGCCGGACCCTTTCGGGACCGGCGCCGTTCGGCACCGCGTGGCGCGAGTGACGGGGCTCGAACCCGCGACCTCCGGCGTGACAGGCCGGCGCTCTAACCAACTGAGCTACACCCGCTTGCGGCGTGGCGGCGGAATAGGGCCCGGGCCAATCGGTGTCAAGCGCGTGGCGGGCCGGACATGGGCACTGACGGGTTCGAACCGCCGGCATCCTGTGTGTAAGACAGGCGCTCTACCGCTGAGCTAAGCGCCCTCACGCCCGATCGCGTGGTCCACCCTCAGCCGACCGCTTCCTTCAGCCCCTTGCCCGCCTTGAACCGCACCGTCGTCGTCTCCGGCACCGCGATCTCCTCGCCGGTGCGGGGGTTGCGGCCGGTGCCGCCCTTCCGCTTCGAGATCGCGAAGCTGCCGAAGCCCACCAGCCGCACTTCCTGCTTCTGCTTGAGCGCGCCGGTGATGGCATCGAAGACGATGTCGATGAGCTCGCCGGCCTTGGCCTTCGGCAGATCGCCCGCCTCGGCCACCGCCGCGATCAGATCCTGCTTGTTCACGATCGAAGCTCCCCTGCCCCCGCCGCCGGCAGGGCCCGACGAGCGCTTCCCTGACGCGCGGCGACTCTAGGCGGGCCGATTCGGAACCGTCAATCGCGCGACGGTCACACTCGCAAAGACGCGAAGCCCGGCATGGGTCTCCCCATGCCGGGCTTCGTCAGGCAATGCGATCCGGATCAGTGCGGGCGGACGCTGCCGGCACCATCCTCGCGTGCGGGGGCGGCCGGCGCTTCTTCCGCCGGCTCTTCCCAGGCGATCGCTTCCGGCTTCTTCGCCAATGCCTTCGCGATCACCTCGTCGGCATGGCTCACCGGCACGATGGTCAGCGCGCGGGTGACGTTGTCCGGGATCTCCGCCAGGTCCTTCTCGTTGTCCTTCGGGATGAAGACCGTGGTGATCCCGGCGCGGAGTGCCGCCAGCAGCTTCTCCTTGAGGCCGCCGATCGGCAGCACCCGGCCGCGCAGCGTGATCTCGCCGGTCATGGCGATATCCTTGCGCACCGGGATGCCGGACAGCACCGAGACGATGCTGGTCGCCATCGCGACGCCGGCGGACGGGCCGTCCTTGGGCGTCGCTCCTTCCGGCACGTGCACGTGGATGTCGCGCTTCTCGAAGACGGTCGGGCGGATGCCGAAGGTCGCACTCCGGCTGCGGACATAGGAGAGCGCCGCGGAGACGCTTTCCTGCATCACGTCGCCGAGCTTGCCGGTGGTCTTCACCGCGCCCTTGCCCGGCAGCAGCACGGATTCGATGGTCAGGATCTCGCCGCCCACCTCGGTCCAGGCGAGGCCGGCGACGACGCCCACCATGTCCTCCGCCTCGAGCTCGCCGTAGCGGAACTTCCGCACGCCCGCGAACTTCTCGAGGTTCTTGCGGGTGATCGCGACCTTCTTCGCCTTCTTGGCGACGATCTCCTTCACCGCCTTGCGCGCCAGGCCCGCGATCTCCCGCTCCAGGCTGCGCACGCCGGCTTCGCGCGTGTAGTAGCGCACGAGGTCGAGCAGCGCCTCGTCCGACAGGCTCCACTCGCCGTCCTTGAGGCCATTCGCCTCCGACTGCTTCTTCAGCAGGTGGCGCTTGGCGATCTGCACCTTCTCATCCTCGGTGTAGCCGGGGATGCGGATGATCTCCATGCGGTCGAGCAGCGGCTGCGGCATGCGGAGCGAGTTCGCGGTGGTCACGAACATCACGTCGGACAGGTCGTAATCGACCTCCAGGTAGTGGTCGGCGAAGGTCGCGTTCTGCTCCGGATCCAGCACCTCGAGCAGCGCCGAGGACGGGTCGCCGCGCCAGTCGGCGCCGAGCTTGTCGATCTCGTCGAGCAGGAAGAGCGGATTGGACGTCTTCGCCTTCTTCATGCCCTGGATGACCTTGCCGGGCATCGAGCCGATATAGGTCCGCCGGTGACCGCGCACCTCCGCCTCGTCGCGGACGCCGCCCAGCGACATGCGGACGAAGTTCCGCCCCGTCGCCTTGGCGATCGACTTGCCGAGCGAGGTCTTGCCGACGCCGGGCGGGCCGACCAGGCACAGGATGGGCCCGCGGATCTTCGGGCTGCGGCTCTGCACCGCCAGGTACTCGATGATCCGCTCCTTGACCTTCTCCAGCCCGTAGTGGTCGGCATCGAGCACCTGCTCCGCCTCCACGATGTCGTTCTTGATCTTGCTGCGCTTCTTCCAGGGGATCGAGAGCATCCAGTCGAGGTAGTTGCGCACCACCGTCGCCTCGGCGCTCATCGGCGACATGCTGCGCAGCTTCTTGAGCTCCGCCAGCGCCTTCTCGCGCGCGTCCTTCGACAGCTTGGTCGCCTTGATCTTGGCCTCGAGCTCGGCGGTCTCGTCCTTGCCGTCCTCGCCCTCGCCCAGCTCCTTCTGGATCGCCTTCAGCTGCTCGTTCAGGTAGTACTCGCGCTGGGTCTTCTCCATCTGCCGCTTGACGCGGTTACGGATGCGCTTCTCCACCTGCAGCACGCCGATCTCGCCCTCCATATGGGCGAAGACGCGCTCCAGCCGGCCGGTGACGCCGATCGTCTCCAGCAGCTCCTGCTTCTCGCTGATCTTGAGGTTGAGGTGGCTGGCGACCGTGTCGGCGAGCTTGTTCGCGTCGTCGATCTGGTTGATCGAGACGAGCACTTCCGGCGCGATCTTCTTGTTGAGCTTCACGTATTGCTCGAACTGGCCGACCACGCTCCGCGCCAGCGCCTCCGCCTCGCGCCCCTCGACGGGGACGTCGGCGACCGGCTCGGCGAAGGCCTCGAAATGGGTCTGGGTCTCGCGGAAGCCGGCGATGCGGGCGCGGCGGCCGCCTTCGACCAGCACCTTCACGGTGCCGTCCGGCAGCTTCAGCAGCTGGAGCACGGTCGAGATGGTGCCGACCTCATAGAGGTCCTCGGCACCGGGATCGTCCTGGGCGGCGTTCTTCTGCGCCACCAGCAGGATCTGCTTGTCGTCCTTCATCACCGCTTCGAGGGCGCGGACCGATTTCTCGCGGCCGACGAAGAGCGGCACGATCATGTGCGGGAAGACGACGATGTCCCGCAGCGGCAGGACGGGGAGGGGTTCACCCTTCAGGGTGTCGGAAGGCTTATCCGCCATGGGGACCTCACATCGGACGATCGGCACCCGGTCCGCCCCCGCCGGCCTTGCGGCCAACGGTTTGGTGCGGCGCGGGCCGGGGCCGCGGGAGAGAAGATCAGATGGTCCCGCGCGGGACCCGCAGCAAGGCCCGGCCGCCGGCCGGGCCGGGGTAGGCTCTCAATCAGGCGCTAGATTGCTCCGCCGGACGTTCACCATAGATGAAGAGCGGGCTGGCCCGGCTTTCGGCCACTTCCTTGTTGACCACCACCTCCTCGACGTCGTCGAGACCGGGCAGGTCGAACATGGTCGTGAGCAGGATCGCCTCCATGATCGAACGCAGGCCGCGGGCGCCGGTCTTGCGCTGGATCGCGCGCGTCGCGACCGAGCGCAGCGCATCCTCGGTGAAGGTCAGCTTGGCGCCTTCCATCTCGAACAGCCGCTGGTACTGCTTGACCAGCGCGTTCTTGGGCTTGGACAGGATCTCGACCAGCGTCCGCTCGTCGAGATCGTCGAGCGTCGCCAGCACCGGCAGGCGGCCGATGAATTCCGGGATCAGGCCGAACTTCAGCAGGTCCTCGGGCTCCACCTCGCGCAGCACCTGGCCGGTGCGGCGCTCGTCCGGGTCGCGGACCTCGGCGCCGAAGCCGATGCCGGAGCCCTTGCCGCGGGCGCCGATGATCTTCTCGAGCCCGGCGAAGGCGCCGCCCACGATGAACAGGATGTTCGAGGTGTCGACCTGCAGGAATTCCTGCTGCGGGTGCTTGCGGCCGCCCTGCGGCGGCACCGAGGCGACGGTGCCTTCCATGATCTTCAGCAGCGCCTGCTGCACACCCTCCCCGCTCACGTCGCGGGTGATCGAGGGGTTGTCGGACTTGCGGCTGATCTTGTCGACCTCGTCGATGTAGACGATGCCGCGCTGCGCCCGTTCGACGTTGTAGTCGGCCGATTGCAGCAGCTTGAGGATGATGTTCTCGACATCCTCGCCGACATAGCCGGCCTCGGTCAGCGTCGTCGCGTCCGCCATGGTGAAGGGCACGTCGAGGATGCGGGCCAGCGTCTGGGCGAGCAGCGTCTTGCCCGACCCGGTCGGGCCGATCAGCATGATGTTCGACTTGGCGATCTCGACGTCGCCGCCCTTCGCACCATGCGCCAGGCGCTTGTAATGGTTGTGCACCGCGACCGAGAGGACCTTCTTGGCGTGGTCCTGTCCGATCACGTAATCATCCAGGACCTTGCAGATCTCCTTTGGCGTCGGGACCCCGTCCCGGGTCTTCACCAGCTGGGTCTTGTGCTCCTCACGGATGATGTCCATGCAGAGCTCGACGCATTCATCGCAGATGAAGACGGTCGGGCCGGCGATGAGCTTCCGGACCTCGTGCTGGGACTTGCCGCAGAACGAGCAGTAGAGCGTGTTCTTCGAATCGCCGGATTTGGTCATGGGCACTCCCGGCCCCCTCCGTGAGTCCCGGGGGCGTCATCGGACTGTAGCCCCCCGGCCACCCGGGGGGGAAGACAAAGGCGGCCGGGGTCGGCCGGCCCGCCTCAGGCCTTGGCTTCGCCGGGCGGCAGAGGCCGCTGCTCCACCACATGGTCGATCAGGCCCCAGTCGCGGGCCTCGTCGGCCGACATGTAGCTGTCGCGCTCCAGCTTGGCCTGGATCGCCTCCAGGGTCTGGCCGGTGTGCTTGCGGTAGATCTCGTTCAGCCGCTCGCGGACCTTCAGGATCTCGCGCGCCTGGATCTCGATGTCGGTCGCCTGGCCCTGGGCGCCGCCGGAGGGCTGGTGGACCATGATCCGGCTGTTCGGCAGGCCGTAGCGCTTGCCCTTCTCGCCGGCGGTCAGCAGCAGCGAGCCCATCGAGGCCGCCTGACCGATGCAGACGGTCGAGACCGGCGCGCGGATGTACTGCATGGTGTCGTACATCGCGAGGCCGGCAGTCACGACGCCGCCCGGAGAATTGATGTAGAAAGCGATGTCCTTGTTCGGGTTCTCGCTCTCCAGGAACAGCAGCTGGGCACAGATCAGGGCCGAAACCTGATCGAAGACCGGGCCGGTCAGGAAGATGATCCGTTCCTTGAGCAGGCGCGAATAGATGTCGAAAGCCCGTTCGCCGCGCGCCGTCTGCTCGACGACCATCGGAACCAGGGTGTTGTTGTAGACCTCCAGCGGATCACGGTCCCGCATCGTCTCAATCCTTCCTTGCGGTGCGGGTTGCTTCGCGCGCCGGACGCGCCGCGCCGGCCCCCCGCGCCTGATGGCAATGTGGTGCATGCGCCTGGATGGCGAAAGTCCCCCGGAAGGGTGCGGTTAACCGGGTGCTCCGTCCGCCGGCACCTCGATCACCATCCCGTCCCGGCCGGGCTCAACCCCCGGTGGAAGATTCCGCTCCAGCCAGGCGAAATCCATGTCGTTCCCCATATGGGTGAGCACGGTCCGCCGCGGCCGGAGCTCCGCCGCCCAGGCCAGCACCTGGTCCAGATTCGCATGCACCCGGTGTTGCTGCCGCTGGAAGCAGGCGACCACCCAGGTGTCAAGGCCGCGGAGCGCCTCGAAGGTGGCCTCCGGCATCCGGACGAGGTCGGTCGAATAGGCGAAGCGCCCGATGCGCAGGCCGAGGGTTTCCATCACCGCATGGTCCTGGGACAGGAACCCGACCCGGAGCCCGGCCAGAACCAGACTCTGCCCCGGCGCCACCGGCACCGCCGTCAGCGCCGGGCGGAAGAAGGCAGGCGGGGTCGGCGGCAGGAAGGCGTAGTCGAAGCGCTTCTGCAGCGCCTCCAGCGTGGTGGGCAGGGCGTGGGCGGCGATCGCCCGGCCGATGTTGCGGTTGACGATGCGGAGCTCGTCCACCCCCATGATGTGGTCGGCATGCTCATGGGTGAAGACCAGCGCGTCGATGCCGCCGACGCCCGTCGCCAGCAGCTGGCTGCGCAGGTCCGGGCCGGCATCGACCAGCAGCCGCCCGCCGGAAGGCGCCTCGACCAGGATCGCGCTCCGGGTGCGGCGGTTGCGCGGATCGGCCGGATCGCAGGCGCCCCAGGCGCCACGCCCGTCGGCGCCGCCCAGCTGCGGCACCCCGGCCGAGGAGCCGCAGCCGAGCAGGGTGACGCGCAGCGCCTCCACCCCGCTCAGGCCGCCCTCGGGAACAGGCGGCGGAAATTGGCGGTGGTCAGCGCCTCGGTCTCGGCGATCGTGAGCCCGCGCACCTCGGCCAGGACCTTCGCGGTATGGGCGACCATGCCGGGCTCGCAGCGCTTGCCGCGGAACGGGACCGGGGCGAGGTAGGGGCTGTCGGTCTCGACCAGCAACCGGTCGGCCGGCAGATCGGCCACGATCGCGCGCAGCTCCTGGCTTTTCGGGAAGGTCAGGATGCCCGAGAGCGAGACATGGCCGCCGATCGCGACCGCCCGCTCCGCCAGGCGCCGGCCGGAGGAGAAGCAATGCAGCAGGAAGTCGAAGGGTCCGCCCTCCGCCCGCTCCTGCTCGAGCATGTCGGCGATGTCGTCATCGGCATCGCGGGCATGGATCGCGAGCGGCAGCCCGGCCTGCCGCGCAGCGCGGATGTGGCGGCGGAAGCCTTCCTGCTGCACCGCGCGCGGTGCCTTGTCGTAGAAATAGTCCAGGCCGGATTCGCCGATGCCGATGATGCGCGGGTGATCGGCGAGCGCCACCAGCTCCTCGACCGTCGGCATCGCGCCTTCGGCGGCATTGTGCGGATGCACGCCGACGGTGCCCCAGACATCGGGGAAGCGATCGGCCAGCGCCTTCACCGCCGCGGCCTGGCCGACGCGGGTGCCGATCGTCACCAACAGGCCGACCCCGGCGTCCCGCGCGCGGCCGACCACGTCCTCGATCTCCGCCTCGGTGAAGTAGTCGAGGTGGCAATGGCTGTCGACGAGCATCGCTCAGCGCGCCTCGATCTTGGCGAACAGCGGCGCCGGCGACGGCAGCGCGAGCCCGCCCGGCAGCGGCGTCGCGAGCGACGCGATGCTCCGCGCATCCTCCGGCACGCCGAGCTGGTCGAGCAGCTTCGCCATCGTCCCCGGCATCACCGGCTGCAGCAGCGTCGCCGCCAGGCGCAGCGAATCGTGCAGGTGCCGCAGCACCGCGACGCCGCGCGCGGGATCGGTCTTCTTGAGCGCCCAGGGCTGGGTCTGGGTGACGTAGCCATTCGCCTCGCGCACCAGCGCGAAGACGGCAGCAATGGCCTGGTCGAATTTCTGCGCGCCGATCAGCGCGCGCACCTCGGCGACCAGCCCCTGCCCGGCCGCTGCCAGCGCGGCTTCCGCGGCCCCGGCCGGCGAGGCCTCCGGCAGCGTCGCATCGCAATTCCGCTGGATCAGCGTCAGCGTCCGCTGCGCCAGGTTGCCGAGCTGGTCCGCAAGCTCCCCGTTCAGCCGCGCGATCAGGGCGGCGCGGGCGAAATCGCCATCATTGCCGAAGGGCACCTCGCGCAGCAGGAAATAGCGCAGCGGATCGAGGCCGTACTCCTCGATCAGCGTGACCGGGTCGATGGCATTGCCGAGGGATTTCGACATCTTCTGCCCCTCGATCGTCCACCAGCCATGCGCGAAGACGCGCTTCGGCGGCGGCAGATCGGCGGCCATCAGGAAGGCCGGCCAGTAGATGGCGTGGAAGCGCAGGATGTCCTTGCCGACGAAATGCACGTCGGCCGGCCAGAACCGCCAGAGCGGGGCCTCTTCGTCCGGATAGCCGAGGGCGGTGATGTAGTTGGTCAGCGCATCGAGCCAGACATACATCACATGCGCCGGATCGCCCGGCACCTTCACGCCCCAGGTGAAGCTGGTGCGGCTGATCGAGAGGTCCTGCAGACCCGACTTCACGAAGCTCAGCACCTCGTTGCGGCGGGCGGGCGGCGCGATGAAGTCCGGGTTCGCCTCGTAGAAGGCGAGCAGCCGCTCGCCCCAGGCGCCGAGGCGGAAGAAGTAGGAGGGCTCCCGCACCCATTCGACCGGCGCGCCGGACGGCGCATACGTCACCCCGTCGCGCTCGGTGAGTTCGTCCGGGCCATAGAAGGCCTCGTCGCGCACCGCGTACCAGCCCTCGTAATGGCCGAGATAGATCTCGCCCTTCCCGACCAGCCGTTCCCAGAGCGCGGTGCAGGCGCGCTTGTGCCGTTCCTCCGTCGTGCGGATGAAGTCGTCGTTGGAAAAGCCCATCACGCGGACGAGTTCGCGGAAGGAGGCGCTGACCCGGTCGGTGAAGTCCTGCGGGTCCTCTCCGGCGTCGCGCGCCGCCTTCTCGACCTTCTGGCCATGCTCGTCGGTGCCGGTCAGGAAGTGCACCTCGTGCCCGTCGAGCCGCTTGAAGCGCGCCATCACGTCGGTCGCGAGCGAGGTATAGGCATGGCCGACATGCGGCTTGTCGTTGACGTAATAGATCGGCGTGGTGAGATAGATCGGCGCGCGGGTCATCGGATCCTGCTCAGTCCGCGGCGAGCCAGGAGAGCGCGGTCAGCGCCGCCTGCTTGCGGTCCAGGTTGAGCCGCTCCGTCTCGTCCGCAAGGCGGCCGAGCCTATCCCACAGGCCTGCCCAGTCGGCAAGCGGACGTGCCGCAACCCAGCCCGGCGCGGGACTGCCGCGGCCGGCGGCCGCCGTCGCCTCCGCCACACGCCGGCGCAGCAGGGTGAAGAACAGCGCGAAGGCGCGGCCCTCGCGATCGGCGGCGAGCTTGTCGGCCGCCGCCATCGCGCGCCGCGCATCGGGCTCCGCCAGGATGTCGTCCACCATCGCCTGCACCGCGAGGCCGCCGGCTTCGTGCAGGCGGAGCGCCCGGCCCGGCGACAGCCCGGCGAGTTGCGCGAGTGCGGCGCGGCCCTCCGTCGCCACCTCCGGCAGCCAGGCGCCGAGCAGCGGCAGCAGCGCGGGCGCCGGCAAGGGCGGCAGATCCAGCCGGCGGCAGCGGCTTCGGATCGTCGGCAGCAAGCGGCCAGGGGCGGAGGAGACCAGCAGCAGCACGGCGCGCGGCGGCGGCTCCTCCAGCGCCTTCAGGATGGCGTTCGCGGCGGCGGGGTTCATGAGCTCGGCGCCGTCGAGCACGACGACGCGCCAGCCGCCCTCCGCCGCGGTCAGCGCCATGAAGCCCGGGATCAGCCGCGCGGCCTCGACGTTGATCACGTCGCTCCGCTTGCGGTCGCCTTGCAGGGTGCCGGGCTCGATCGTCAGCAGGTCGGCATGGGCCCCGGCGGCGATGCGGCGGAAGACCGGGCTCTCGGCGGGGACGAACAGCGGCGCTTCCCCGGCCGGCGCCCGCGGGCGGCCCGCCAGCAGGAAGCGCGCGAAGCGATAGGCGAGCGTCGCCTTGCCGACGCCCTCCGGTCCCGCGATCAGCCAGGCATGGTGCAGCCGGTCGGCCCGCGCCGCGGCATCGAGTGCCAGCGCCGCCTCATCCTGCCCGACCAGCGCCGGATTGGCCCGCGGCTCCGGCGGCGGGCTCACCGCGCCATGACCGCGGCGCGGCAATCGGCGAAGACCGCATCGGCATCGCGCGCCGCATCGATGATCCGGCAGCGCGCCGGCTCGGCAGCGGCGATCGCGAGGAAGCCGTCGCGCACCCGGCGGTGGAAGTCGAGGCCGAGACGTTCGTAGCGGTCGGGAAGCCCGCGGCCGGCGGCCCGCGCCATCCCCGCCTCCGGCGGCAGGTCGAGGATCAGCGTCAGGTCCGGGGCAAAGCCCTCCAGCGCCACGGCGGCCAGCCGGTCCCACACCGCGCGCGGCAGCCCCTGCCCGGCGCCCTGGTAGGCCAGCGTCGAATCCGCGAAGCGGTCGGAGATCACGGTGATGCCGGCGGCGAGCGCCGGGCGGATGGTCCGCGCCAGGTGTTCGCGCCGGGCAGCGAAATGCAGCATCGCCTCGGCGACCGGATCGAAGCCGCCGCCGGTCAGCAGCAGGTCGCGGATGCGCTCCGCCCCCGGCGCGCCGCCTGGCTCCCGGGTGCGGAGCACCGGCAGCCCGGCCTCGGTCAGCGCCGCGGCGAGGCGTTTTGACTGCGTGGTCTTCCCGGCCCCTTCCCCGCCTTCCAACGTGATGAAGACGGGTGGAGCACAATGGACATTCATCGGGACGTCCGATTCACGCCTCCGGTGCTCGGCGACTTCGCCGCCTCCGCCCTCCGGCGACCGGACGTCAGGCACCGAACACCCAGCGCCCGATCACCGCCGGGATCCGCGACAGCAGGCCGAGCCGCGCCACGTCGGCGCCGGCGATCAGCGGCACCGCCATCGCCGGCACGCCCTGGCCGCTGACCTCCAGGCGCCCGATCTCCTGCCCGCGCGCGACCGGGGCCGGCAGCGGCGCCTCGTAGCGGAGCTTGACCTGCAGCCGGTTGCGCCAGGCGCGCGGCAGCGACAGCACCACGTCCCGGCCGCCCACCAGCGGCACCGTCGCGCGGTCGCCGAGCCAGACCGGCACCTCCTCGATCGTGTCGGAGGCGCGGAACAGCACCACGTTCTCGAACTCGCGGAACGCCCATTCCATCAGCCGCTCGCTCTCCTCCGAGCGGGCCCGCATCGAGGGCAGGCCGTTGACGACCAGGATCAGCCGCCGGTCGCCGCGCCTGACGCTGCCGGTCAGGCCGTAGCCCGCTTCCTCGGTGTGCCCGGTCTTCAGCCCGTCGGCGCCGGCGACGCGGGACAGCAGCGGGTTGCGGTTGTCCTGGCTGATGCCGTTCCAGACGTAGCTGCGCTCGTTGTAGTAGCGATAGTATTCCGGGAAGTCCTGGATGATGCGGACCGCGAGCGTCGCGAGGTCCCGCGCCGTCATCCGGTGCTCCGGATCCGGCCAGCCCGTGGAGTTGCGGAAGTGCGAGTTGCGCAGGCCGATGCGCTGCGCGGTCGCGTTCATCAGCTCCGCGAATTGCTGCTCGGAGCCGGAGATGCCCTCGGCCAGCACGATGCAGGCATCGTTGCCCGATTGCACAATCATGCCGCGCAGCAAGGCCTCGACCGGGATCGAGCTGCCGAGCTGGACGAACATCTTCGACCCGCCCATCCGCCAGGCGCGCTCGCTGACCGGGAATTCCTGGCCGAGCTGCAGCCGACCCTGCTTCAGCTGCTCGAAGACGACGTAGCCGGTCATCAGCTTGGACATCGACGACGGCGGCATCCGCTCGTCGGCGTTCTTTTCGAGCAGCACGGCGCCGGTATCGGCATCGATCAGGATCGCCTGCCGCGCCAGCGTGTCGAAGGGGCCGAGCGGCGTCTGGGCCGGGCTGCCGGCGGGTGCCGCCGGTGCCGGGCGGCGCTGCGGCTGCGCCGGACGCTGCGCGAGCGCCTCGCCGGAGGCGGCGAGCAGCAGCCCGCCCGTCCCCGCCAGCAGCAGGTTGCGGCGGGTCGCCGCCCAGGACTCTATCAAGCGGGTCATGACGATCCCCCGACGGCGCCGGCCCGACTCGGGCCTCGGCGCCCTATTCCACGCGAATGGCGGCTTCCGATACGCCCGAAGCCAAGGCCCGCTCAAGCGTCCGATCGGCCTCCGCGAGGGTCCGGAGGGGGCCGATCCGCACCCGGAAGGTCTGCGCGGTGCCGCGGCCGCGGCTTTCGATCTGCGCCCCGAGGGCGGCGAGCCGCGCCCGCTGCTGCTCGGCCGCACTCCGCAGCGTGAAGGTCCCGGCCTCGACCACCAGGCTGCCGGGCTGCGGGGTGCCGGCGGCGACCGCATCCGGGATCGTGACCTCGGGCAGCGCCGCCACCGCCTCCGCCGGCGCGGCTTCGGCGCGGACCGGCACCGCGGCGCCGGCGGCGCGCGCCCCGGGCGGCGGCGCGAGGCTTTCGGAGGCGACGGCGGCACGCGGCGCCGCCTCGACCGGCAGCGCCTCCACCTGGCGCCCGGCGACGCGGTTCGCGAGCCGGCGCGAGAGCTCGGCATCGACCGCGATCCGGACCTGCGCGGCGCCGCCCGCCGGCACGCCGAGCAATGCGGCCGCCCGCGGCGACAGGCCGAGGATGCGGCCCATCCGCTCCGGCCCGCGGTCGTTGACGCGGACCAGCATCTCCCGCCCGGTCTCGAGGTTGGTCACCCGCAGCACCGCCGGCAGCTGGAGGGTGCGATGCGCGGCCATCGGACGCGCCGCATCCCAGGCCTCCCCATTCGCGGTCAGCCGCGAGCGCGTGTCGGTCAGCGCCTGGGCGATTCCGGTCTCGGCGAGGGCAAAATTCTCCGCCGGGTAGGACCAGACACCGCCCATCCTGTAGGGCTGCCCGACGAGGTAGCGCGGCTGCGGCTCCGGCCCGAAGCAGCCGGCCAGCAGCAGCGGCAGCAACAGGATGAGTGCTGGTCTCAAGCGACCCGCTCGGAGAGCAGCGCCACCGCCAACGCGTAGTTCACCGGCGGGTTGTAGCGCCGGATCACCCGAAAATTGTGCTGCCCGAGATAGACGACGCCCGAGCTGCTGCGGTTCGGCACCACGATCCCGGCCTCCGTCTCGGCCTGCGGCAGGGCGCCGCCGTCGGCGCGGCGCCAGCCGGCCCGCGACCAGTCGCGCAGGCTGCGGCGCTGGGCGGTGTCGGCGCGCTCCGCGTCGAAGCCCGCCGGCGGCTGCACGGCGAAGCCCCAACCCTCGTTCTCCCGCCAGCCATTCTGGGCGAAGTAGTTGGCGATGGAGCCCAGCGCGTCGGCGCGGCTGTCCCAGATGTCGCGGCGGCCGTCGCCGTCGAAATCGACCGCCAGGCGCTCGAAGTTGCTCGGCATGAATTGCGGCTGGCCCATCGCGCCGGCCCAGCTGCCGCGCATGCGGTCGGGCTGGATGTGGCCGGCATCGAGGATGCGGAGCGCGGCGATCAGCTCGCCCCGGAAGTAGCTGGCGCGGCGGCCTTCCCAGGCAAGCGTCGCCAGCGCGTCGATCACCCCGAAGCCGCCGGTGTTGCCGCCGTAATTGGTCTCCATGCCCCAGATCGCGACGACGACCCGCGGCGAGACGCGGTAGCGCTGGCCGATCCGGGTCAGCAACTCCCGGTTCTCCGCGTAATGGCGCTGGCCGGCCTGGATGCGGGTCGGCGAGACGATGCGGTCGCGATACTCCTCCCAGCTCAGCACCGACTCCGCCTGGCGGCGATCGAGCGCCACGACGCGGTCGTTCGGCCGGAGATTGGCGAAGGCGCGGTCGAGCGTCGCCGGACGCACGCCGGCGCGGGCGGCATCGACGCGGAGCTGGTCGAGGAAGCGGTCGAAGGGGATCGCCGGCTGCGGCACGCTGGCCTCGGTCGGCGCCGGCACCGGCGGCGCGAGCGGCGCGGCGCCGGTCGCGACCGTCGTCTGCGCGCCCCCGCTGCCGGTGCAGCCGGCGAGACCCGCTGCGGTTGCGATGATGAAGTGGCGTCGCGTTCCCATGCGCCTCCCCCTGCCATGCGCGAAGCGGCCGGGCAAGCCGGGCTTGGCGAGGATGCCCTTGAACCCTAAGAATGCGGCGAGATGAGGAGAAAACGTCTATGGCCGTCGCCGTCACCCGCGACCTCGCCGCCTTCACCGCGGCCATCCAGCATGACGCGCTGCCGGAAGCGGTCCGCACCCGCACGCGCTTCCTCGTCCTCGACCTGATCGGCAACATCGTCCGCGGCCGTCACGATGCCGAGAGCACGGCGCCGCTGCTCGCCGCCATCCGGGCGCTCGGCTTCGCGGCCGGCGGCGCCGCGGTGTTCGGCGACGCGGCGCGCTACACGCCGGCCGGTGCCGCGCTGCTGAACGGCGCCCTCGCCCACAGCCTCGACTTCGACGACACCCATGCCGCCGGCAGCCTGCATCCCGGCGCGCCGGTGATCCCGGCGGCACTCGCCGCCGCCGAGATGACCGGCGCCGACGGCAAGACGGTGCTGGCGGCGATCGTCGCCGGCTACGAGGTGACCTGCCGCCTGGCCGTCGCGCTGCCGGCCGGTGACCATTACGACCGCGGCTATCACCCGACCGCGACCTGCGGCGCGTTCGGCGCGGCCGCCGCCGCCGGCCGCATCTTCGGCCTCGATGCCGCGGCGATCGAGCATGCGTTTGGCATCGCGCTCAGCCAATCCGCCGGCAGCCTGCAATTCCTGGCCAACGGCGCCTGGACCAAGCGCTTCCAGGTCGGCTGGGCGGCGATGGCGGGCCTCGTCGCCGCGCAGCTCGCGCGAGAGGGCTTCCGCGGCGCCGGCCAGGCGCTGGAAGGCAAGACCGGCTTCCTTGCGGCCTATGCCCCGAAGCCGGTGCCGGAGCGGGCGCTGCAGGACCTCGGCACCGAATGGGAGCTGATGGCGACCGCGGTGAAGCCCTACCCCTCCTGCCGCTACGGGCATGCGAGCGTCGATGCCGCGCTGATGCTCCGCGCCGAATTGGGCCTGGCGCCGGAGGAGATCGAGGCGGTGACCATGGGCCTGCCCGACAAGGGCATGCTGCTGGTCGGCCGGCCGCTCGCCTACAAGCAGAACCCGCAGAACGTCGTCGACGGCCAGTTCAGCGGCCCCTTCGTGGTCGCCTGCGCGCTGGTGCGCGGGCATTTCGGCTGGGACAGCTATGCCTGGCTGAACGATGCCGACCTCCGCGCCATGATGCCGAAGATCGCCTGCGAGCAGGATCCGGAGATCGAGGCCGAGTTCCCGGCCAACATGTCGGGCAAGCTCACCATCCGCGCCCGTGGCCAGACCTTCACCCGCAAGGTCGTGGTGCCGAAGGGCGAGCCCGCGAATTTCCTGACCGAGGACGAGCTGCGCAGCAAGTTTGCCGCCCTCTGCGACGCCGTGCTCGGCGCCGAGCGCGCCCGGCAGCTGGCGGATGCGGTGCTCTCGCTGGATCGCGCGCCGGACGTGAACGGGCTGATGCGCCTCGGCGCGCCGCTGATGGCCGCCCGCCTCGCCGGGAACTGACGCGGCCTGACGATGTTCGGACGACGCCTGGTCCTCGCGGCGCCGCTGCTGCTCGCCGGCCCCGTTTCCGCGCAGCGCGCCGATCCGCGCGCCCGCGCGGTCGAGGCCGCCCGCGTCGCGCTGCTGCCGGCGCATCGCGGCTTCGAGGCCGCGGCGCAGCGCTTCGCCGCCGCGGCGGCGGCGCTTGCCGATGCGCCCGGGCCGGATGCGGCGGCGGTCGCGCGGGAAGCCTGGGCGGAAGCCGGCCTCGCTTTCCAGGGCGTGCGCCATCTGCGCTTCGGGCCGATGGACGCCTTCGACCGCGGCTTCCGCCTGTCCTTCTTCCCCGATCCGCGCAACGCCACCGGGCGGGAGCTGACGGGCCTGATCCGCGAAGCCTCGCCGGACGCGCTGGAGGCGATCGCCGCCGGGCGCGGCCGCATCCCGGTGCAGGGCCTGCCGGCGGCGGAGCGCCTGCTCTTCGCCGAAGGCGATGCGCCGCTGCTGCTGCCGCAGGAGCGCTACCGCCGCGCCCTGCTCGCCGCGATCGCGCGCAACGTCGCCACGATCGCGGCCGACCTCGCCGCCGGCTGGGCCGGCAATCCCTACGGCGCCGGGACGGCGACCGAGGATGCGCTGCTGCTGCTGTTCAAGAGCCTGCATGGCGGGCTCGACTTCGTGGGCGACCGGCTGCTGGCCCGCCCGCTCGGACCCTCGCTCCGTGAAGCGCGGCCGCGGCTGTCCGAGGCCTGGCGCAGCGGCCGCTCGGCAAGCTTCGCGCGCGCCTCGATCGCCGCACTCGCGGCGCTGCACCGCGACGCCTTCGCCGGCCTGATGGCGGCGGCCGATGCCGGGCTGGCGCGCGCCGTCGACCAGGGTTTTGCGGAAGCCGACGCAGCGGCCGCACGCATCGCGCCCGACCTCGAAGCGGCGGTCGCGGAGGCCGATGGCCGCGCCGCGGTCGAGGACACCATCCGCGCCCTCGGCGCGCTGCGGCGCCTGCTCGCGGAGCGCGGCGCGCCGGCACTCGGCCTGCCGGTCGGATTCAACTCCATGGACGGCGATTGATGGCAATGCTCGGCCGCCGCACGGCCCTCGGGCTCGGCGCCGCGGCGCTGATCGCCGGCCGCAGCCGGGCGCACGTGCCAGGCTTCGTCTCCGCCGCCGCGACGGCGGCCGGCGAATGGCGCGTCGCCGGCTTCGGCCTCGACGGCGCCGGGCATTTCGAGCTGCCGATCCCGGGGCGCGGCCATGGCGCCGCGATCGCGCCGGATGGCGGCACCGCGGTGGTCTTCGGCCGCCGCCCGGGCGCCTTCGCCCAGGAGATCGATGTCGGCGTCGGACGGCCGCTGCGGATGCTGCCGCGCGCCGCCGGGCGCTGGTTCTGCGGCCATGGCGTCTTCGCCGCCGACGGCACCCTGCTCTACGCGACCGAGATCGACGACCAGGGCGAGGGCGTCGTCGGCGTCTATGCGCCGGGACGGGGTTTCGTCCGCATCGGCGAGTTCCCGACCCATGGCGCCGACCCGCACGACATCCGGCTGCTGGCGGATGGCCGCACGCTGGTGGTCGCCAATGGCGGCATCCGCGCCGATCCCGCCCTGCCGCGGGCGCGCTTCGACCTCGACGCCATCGACAGCGCGCTGGTGCATATCGATGCCGCGAGCGGCGCGCGCCTCGCCGCCTGGCGGCTGCACGAGGAGGCGCTGCGGCTGCTCTCGCTCCGGCACCTCGCCATCGCCGGCGACGGCGCGGTCTTCGTCGCCATGCAGCATGAAGGCCCGCGCGACGAGGCGCCGCCGCTCGCCGCCGTGCAGCGCGGCGGCCACCTCGCGACGCTCGACGGCGACCTCGCCGCCTGGGGCGCCATGGACCACTACACCGGCAGCGCGGCGGCGAGCCGCGACGGCCGGCTGATCGCCGTCAGCAGCCCGCGCGGCGGCCAGGTGGCGCTGCTCGATGCCGCGACCGGCGCGGTCGCGGCGCGCATCGCCCTTCCCGATGGCTGCGGCCTGGCGGCAGCGCCGGGCGGCGGCTTCGTCGCGACCTCGGGCCTCGGCCGCGCCCTGCTGGTCGGATCGGACGCGCCGGCGGTACCGCTGCCATCCGGCTGGATCGGGCGGCTCCGCTGGGACAACCACCTGGCACCGATCGGAGCAAGCTGAATGGCCTTCGCAGAAATCCACGAGGCGGATGCGCCGCCGGAACTCGCCGCCCTCTATGCCCGGCTGCGCGACGCCATCCGCATCCCGGTCGTCAACCTGATCTGGCGCCACGCCGCGACGCTGCCCGGCGTGCTGCCCTGGATGGTCGCGGCGAGCGAGGATGTGGCGCGCAGCCTGACGCTGCGGTCCATGCGCGAGGCGCTGACGGCGGCGGCGGCCGGCGGCGATCCGCTGCCGGACGTCGCCGCCGCGCTCGATCCGGCGGCGCGGGCGCAGCTCGGCACCGTCATCGAGACCTACAACCGCGGCAACGCGACCAACCTGCTGCTGCTGACGGCCCTGCGCCAGGCGATCGCGGGGGCGGCGATCGGCGGCGGCGCTGCGCTGCCGCCCGATCCGTCGCCGCCCGCGATGCTGCCGCCGCTGCCGGCGCAGCCGCGGATCGGGGCGCTGCCGCCGCCGGTGGCGGAGCAGGTCCGCGCACTCGCCGCGCGCCATCAGGGCATCGGCGATGCGATCCCGAGCCTCTATCTGCATTGCGCGCTCTGGCCGGCACTGCTCGCGCCGCTCGACCGCACGCTGGCGCCGCTCTTCGCCGACGGCACCGTCGCTCGGCTGCGCGCCGCACTGATCGCGGAGGCCGAGGCAGCGGCACCGCGCCTGCTGCCGGCGATGACGCCACCCGGCCCCTTCCCCGCCGAACATCGCGAACAGATGCTGTCGGCACTCGCCGCCTTCGCCGGCGGGCTGATCGCGGAGATGGCGGGGATCGGCGCGCGGCTCTCTCACAGCCTGAAGGCGGCGCGATAGGCCTCGGCCATCGCCTCCGTCGAGAAGCGCGCCGCGCGTGCCCGGGCCGCGCGCCCCATCGCGGCGCGGCGCGACGGATCGATGAGCAGCGCCGCCAGCGCCTCGGCCAGGCGCTCCGCCATCGCGGGACCGTCTGCGACCAGCAGGCCGGTCTCGCCGTCCAGGATCAGCGCGGCGGTGCCGCCATCCGGATTGGCGACGACCGGCAGCCCGGCCGCCATCGCTTCCAGCACCGTGTTCGGCGAACCCTGGTTGCGGGAGACGAGGGCGAGGGCCGCGAAGCGCGCCAGGAAGCCGCCGGCGCGATGATCGGGGCCGGCGAGATGGAGGTTTTCGGGCAGCCCCGCCGGCCCGCATCCCTCCAGGAACAGCCGCCAGCCGGCATCGCCAGCGCCGGCATGCAGGCCGCCGACCACGGTGAGGCTCGCCCCCGGCAGCCGTGCCGCGAGCGCCCGGGCGAGCGGCGCCAGCAGCTCCGGCCGCTTGTCCGGCACCAGCCGGCCGAGCACGACGACGGCCCGCGCCGGATCGAAATTGTCCGGCGGCGCCGGCCCCTCGCCCGCCGGCAGCGGCGAGTGATCGGGGGGCACGCCGTTCGGGATGATTGTGGCCGGCCGCGCGCCGCCTCCATGCTTCTCGACCAGCAGGTCGAGTGCCGCGAAGTACCCGTCCGGCGTCAGGGTGAAGGCGCGCGCGACCGAGGTGGCGCCCGCCATCTCCGCATGCAGCAGGGGCCCCGGCGAGACATCGGCCAGCCGCACCGGGCCGCCCGCCATAGTGGCCGCCGCCATCAGCTTGGTCTCCGGGTCCAGGTTCCAGAAGGCGAGCCAGCGCGGCGCGAGGGAGCGCGCCAGCGCCAGCAGCCGCCCGCCACGGCCGGCGAGCCCGCCCGACCCGTCCAGATGCAGGATGCGAACCCCGGAAGCGGCCGCCGCATCGGCGAGGCCCGGCACGCCGACGGGGCCGAGGATCGCGATGGTGATGTGGAGCCCCTGCCGCGCCAGCGCCTCTGCCAGATTGCAGAGGCTGCGCTGGGCGCCGCCGGCATCGAGGTTGGCGGTCGCGAACAGGATGTCGCAGCGCGCTTCGCCGAGCACCGCGCCGGGGCCGAGGGCGGCGAGCCAGGGCCAGAGGGCCGCCTGCGCGGCGCGCAGCCAGGCCGCATCGGGCGGCGCAATACGGGGCCGCGCCAGCCCGGCCGCGATCGCGGCCTGCCAGTCCGCGACGGGTGCGGCTTCCGGCAGCAAGCGGTCGGCGGGGCCGATCGCTTCCGCCTGGCCGCCGACATCGGTGCCGACCACGGGCACGCCGGCGGCCACCGCCTCCATGGTCGCGATCGAGACCCCTTCATGGGAGGAAGTGTTGAGCAGCAGGTCGAAGGCCGGCATCAGCGCCCCGGCCTCGGCGACCGGGCCCGGGATCAGGATGCGGTCGCGGACGCCGTGCCGCGCCGCCGCCGCTTCCAGCGCCGCGCGGGCAGAGCTTCCGTCCGGACCGCGCGTCGCACCGAGGATCGCGAGCCGCGCCTCCGGCAGCGCGGCCAGGATCGCGGCGGCGCGGTCATGCCGCTTCTGCGCGACGATGCGGCCGACCATGCCGATCAGCGGCGTCGCATCGTCGGCGCCGAGCGCCGCGCGCACCGCCCGCCGGCGCTCGGGCGGCATCGGCGGCGGCGGCGCGACCAGATGGCGAAGCGCGCGGACGACGAGCCCCGGCGCCTGCGCACGCAGCGCCGCCGCGACCGCCGCGCCGCAGGCCAGCACGAAGGGCACCTCCGGCCGCTGCCAGCAGGCGGGATCGGTCCCCCAGCCGGCGGGCGCGTTGTGGACGACCGGGATGGTGCGGCAGCCGGCCTGCCACAGCGCCTCGAGCTCCGGCAGCGACGTCAGGTGACAGAAGGCCGGCAGGCCGGTCGCGCGGATCAGCGCCGCGGCGCAAGCGAGGCGTTCCGGCCAGGGCAGCGCGCCCAGGCGATGCGGCGCCGTTCCGGGCCAGGGATGCTCGGAGGGCGCGTCGCGGAGGAGGATGATCTCGGCGGGGATGCCGGCGGCTGCGAAGCGGCCGGCAAGGTCGGCGACGATGCGCTCGGCGCCGCCGAGCGAGAGGCTCGGCAGGAGCTGCGCATGCGCGGGTGGATGAACATCCGCCCAGCGCGCGAAGGGCGAGGCCGTCTCCGGCCAGAATGGCGGCGCGATCGTGGTGTCAGCGATCATACCCGCCGCCGGCGGGCGCCCAGTCGGGCGACGGCTGCGCCGGCGCCGGTTCCGGTGCGGCGGCCGGGGCCGCGTCCATGGGCGGCGGCTTCGCGTCGCCGTCAGGCAGCATCGCGACATCGGCCTTGGTCAGCGCCGCGGCGGCCGCAGCATCGCGCGTCTCCGCGAGGCTCGCCGCCGCGACGCCGGCGGCAACGCCCGCCGTCCACCAGCGGGCGGTGTCGGCGGTCTCGCTCTTGGCAAGTCCGGGCGCCGGCGGTGCGGCGCCGTCCTGCCGCTGCTCCTGCTCCCGCTCCCGGTCTCGCTGGTGCTCGCGCTCGCGATCCCTCTCGCGCTCGCGGTCGCGCTCCCGATCGCGTTCCCTCTCCCGCTCGCGCTCCCTCTCCCAATCGCGCTGCCGTTCGCGTTCCCAGCGGTCGTTGTCGGCATCCGGATCGCGGTAGCCGTTGTCGACATGCACGTCGATCGGCGCCGCAAGGAAGGCGGGATCGCCCGGGATCAGGTTCAGCAGCGTCTCCATCGCCGCCTCGCCGATGCGGATGTCGTCCGGACGGTCGCGCGCCGGCTGCCAGCCGCTGTGGATGCGCGGCGCCTGTCCTCCCGGCAGCAGCCCCTCCTCATGGCCGCGGAGGACCAGCGCGCCGCAGCTCCCGATCGCGGCGGCGCCGCCCGGCGCCTCGTCCGGGCGCGTGAAGCCCGCGACCCGGTAGCGGCCGAGCAACCGCGCATGACCGGTGAACAGCCGTCCGGTCACCGAGGCGAGGAAGGGTCCGCCGACCTGCCGGCCCGACGGATCGGCGACGGTCATCTCGCCGCGGCCGACATCGGGATCGAGGCTGACATGGATGGTCAGCGTGACCGCCCCCGGCCGCCCGAAGGCGCTGGAAAAGAGGGACCGAAGGAAACCGAGGATCATCGCCGCCGCTCCTGAACGCGCGAGGATGATACCCGATCGGATGGAACCGGAACCGTCACAAGGCCGAGCCGGCAACAAAACCGCTCGACCAGGCCCATTGGAAATTGTAGCCGCCGAGCCAGCCGGTGACGTCGACCGCCTCCCCCACCACGAACAGCCCGGGCACCGCCTTGGCGGACAGGTCGCGCTGCGAGAGGGCATCGGTGTCGACGCCGCCCGCCGTCACTTCCGCCTTGGCATAGCCCTCGCTGCCGGAGGGCACCGGGCGCCAGCGCGCGAGGCGTTCGGCGAGTGCGCGCAGGCCGCGGTCCGGCTGCTCGGCCATGATCCGCGGCGGCAGGTGCTTCTCCGCCAGCGCCGCGGCCAGGCGCTGCGGCAGAAGCTCTGCCAGCGCCGTGCGCGGCTCGGCCCGCGGCCGCGCCTGCTTGGCCGCCAGCAGCAGCGCCGCCGCATCCTGGCCGGGCAGCAGGTCGAGGGCGATCGCCTGGCCGGGCTGCCAGTAGGAGGAGGCCTGCAGGATCGCCGGCCCCGACAGGCCGCGATGGGTGAAGAGCATGGCTTCGGGGAACCGGACGCCACCGGCCGCCGCCACGACCGGCAGGGCGACGCCGGCGAGCGGGCGCATCAGCGCAAGCTCCTCGCCGTCGAAGGCGAGCGGCACGAGGCCCGGCCGCGGCGCCACGACCGGCAGACCGAAGCGGCGCGCCAGGTCGTGCGCGAAGCCGGTCGCACCGAGCTTCGGGATCGACAGCCCGCCGGTCGCCAGCACCAGCGCGGGCGCGGTGAAGTCGCCGCGGTCGGTCGCGACTCGGAAGCCGTCGGTGCGCGTCACCTCGGCGACGCGATGCGCGAGCCGGAGGTCGACATGCGCGGCCGCCGCCTCGGCCAGCAGCATCGCCAGGATGGCGCGGGCCGAGCCGTCGCAGAAGAGTTGGCCCAGCGTCTTTTCGTGGAAGGGGATGCGGTGGCGCGTCACCAGCGCGACGAAATCCGCCTGGGTATAGCGGGCGAGTGCGGCGCGGCAGAAATGCGGGTTCTGCGACAGGAAGCGCGACGGCGCGGTTTCGAGGTTGGTGAAGTTGCAGCGGCCGCCGCCGGAGATCAGGATCTTCCGCCCCGGCTCCGCCGCATGGTCGAGCAGCAGCACGCGGCGGCCGCGCTGCCCAGCCGTGATCGCCGCCATCAGCCCGGCGGCGCCGGCGCCAATGACGATGGCATCGAAGCGCTCCACCGGCGCCTTCTGGCACGCCCTGGCGCCATCGGCCAAGCTGGGGTCTAGTCGCGGCTCCAACCGCAACGGGCAAGGAAACGCGATGATCGTCGAGGAACGGATCTACACCCTGCATCCCGGCCAGGCGCCGGCCTATCTCAAGGCCTATGAGCAGGAGGGCCTGGCGATCCAGAAGCCGATCCTCGGGCGGCTGGTCGGCTACTACATGACGGAGTTCGGGCCGCTCAACCAGGTGATCCACCTCTGGGCCTATGAGAGCCATGCCGAGCGCGAGGAACGGCGCGCGAAGCTCGGCGCCAGCGAGGCCTGGAAGGCCTATCTCGGGAAGGTGCGCCCGATGATCGTGACCCAGGAGAACAAGATCCTGGTCCCGGCGCCCTTCATGCAGGTGAAGTGGCAGGATTGAGCGTCCGATGACCGCAGGGGTCCGACGTATACGTCGGACGGCCCGGAGGTCTGAATCGGACGCTCCACCTGCAAGGGAGGGTCACGGTCCTGTGCCGCGCGCGTCGGAACCGGCGTGGTAGGATCGGGAATGCGTCTGCTGCTGGCCTTCCTCCCTGTCCTCCTCGCCGCCTGCGCCGATGGCGGCGCGGCCTTCGACGCCCGGATGGCCGGCTATATCGGCCGGCCGGAGAGTGAGCTTGTCATGGGCCTCGGCGTTCCCGACCGGGTGCAGGATCTGGAAGGCCGGCGCTTCCTCGACTACGAGCTCCGCACCGCCTCCGCCGGGCCGGTGCTGACGCCCTCGCTCGGCTTCGGGTTCGGCATCGGCCGCGGCGCCGGCTTCGGCACGGGCGTCGGCCTCGGGATCGGCGGGGTGGCGCCGGCCTCCCCCTGCGGCGTCACCTTCGCCCTGCGCCAGGGCCTGGTCGAAAGCTTCACCCGCCGCGGCACCGGCTGCGCCTGACCAGGCTTTCAGGAGAGGGGTATGGCCATGTGCGACGGGATCGGCCAGTCCTGGGTGATCCCGGGCTGCACCGGCCGTTCCAGATAGGTCGAGAGCACGACGTAGCTGCGCGTCGCCATGACCCCCGGCGTCTCGTAAAGCCGCGACAGCAGGCCTTCCAGCGCGCGCGTGTCCTCGCACCGGACCTTGAGCAGCATGCAGGCATCGCCGGCGACCGAATGGATCTCCTCGACCTCGGGATGCGCCGAGATCGCCATCAGCTCCGGCGTCTTGCCCCAGCCCTTGGTGTCGACATGGACGAAGGCGAGCAGCGGCTTGCGGACCGTCTTCGGGTCGATGAGCGCCGCGGTGCGGCGGATCGCGCCGGAGCGGCGCAGCCGCTTCACCCGCTCATGCGCGGCGGGCGCGGACAGCCCGGCGCGCTCGCCGAGCTCGGCATAGCTGACGGTCGCGTCCTCCACCAGGACGCCTAACAGCCTTCGGTCCGCAGCGTCGAGGTTCCGCTCCGGAGCCTGGCCTGCCCGAATGCCATCTGTTTCTTTGTCCATTTCGGAAATCCTGATTTTCACCGAACAGCATTCCGTCATCCTGGCGGTATGGCAAGATTTCATCAATCGATCGACCGGCGTGCGACGGAGGTGGAGCGCCTGCCGCGTGCGGTCTATGTGCTGACCGGCTGCATCGGGGTGATCGGGTCCAATTCGCTCGTGCTGGGTCCGATCGCGCCGGAAGTGGCGCGGTCGCTCGGGGCCGGCGTGCCGGCGGTGATGCTGGCCGCGGCAGCCTTCGGCCTGGGAACCGCGGCGAGCGCGCTGTTCCTCGCCCGCCACATCGACCGCCTCGGCGCCGGCGTGATGCTGCGGCGCGCGATGGGCCTGCTGGCGGCCGCGCTGCTCCTGAGCGCGCTCGTGCCGGCGGTCGCCGCCCTCGTCGCCGCCCAGCTCGTCGCGGGGCTGGCTTCCGGCGTCGCCTTGCCGGCGATCTATGCCGGCGCCGCGGCGGTCGCGCCGGCGGGGCGCGAGAGCCGGACGATCGGGATCGTGCTGACCGGCTGGACGCTGAGCATGGTCGCCGGGGTCTCGCTGGCGGCGCTCTTCGCCGATCTCCTGCACTGGCGCGCCGTCTACGCGGCGGTCGCGCTGCTGGCGGGGCTTGCCGCAACGGCGCTGCCGATGCCGGCGCAGCGAGGGGCGCGGATGCCAGGGCCGGCGCCATCGCCGCTCTCGGCGCTCGGGATCGGAGGCGTCAAGCCGCTGCTCCTCGCCTGCGGCGCCTTCATGGCCGCCTTCTACGGCGTCTATGGCTATCTCGGCGACCACCTGCACCGCGGCCTCGGCCAGCCGGTCAGCGCCAACGGCCTCGTCGCCCTGGTCTATGGCATCGGCTTCGGGGCCGCCGCCCTGCTCGACGGGATCGTCGACCGGACCCCGGCGCGGCGGCTGCTGCCGATCGCCTTCCTGGCGGTCGCGGCGGTGTATCTCGGCCTCGCCCTGGCCGGCGGCAGCTTTGCCGCGGTGCTGCTGCTGGTGTTCCTCTGGGGGCTCGCCAACCATGTCGGCCTCAACCTGCTGATCATGCGGTTGGGCGCGATCGAGCCGGCGAAGCGGGGAACGGTCATGGGCCTGAACAGCGCGGTGACCTATCTCGCTGCCTTCCTCGGCACCAGCGGCTTCGGGCCGCTCTATGCGGCCTCAGGCTTCGCGGCGGCCGCAGCGGCGGCCATGGTGCTGATGCTGGCGGCGGCCACCGCCGCCTGGCCTCGGCGCGCCGCGACCAGGTCCTGAAGCCTTGCCCTTGACCACGGTGGGGCGACCGGGGCTCCATGGTGGCGATGCAGCTCGTGCCCGTTCCGCGCGGCGACGAAGACACGCTCTGGGCCGTGATCGCCACGGCCGGGCGCCAGAACCGCGTCGCCGAGGTGTTCCGCTCCCGCAACGCGGCCCTGGCCGACCGGGAATGGCGGGCGCAGCAGGTCCGCGCCTATGCGGATTTCCTGGCCCGCGCCAGCCAGCCGGTGCCGCATTACTCGGTGGCGCCGATCCGCCGCGCCGACCTGCCGCGCAAGTGGACCCCCCTGCCCGCGCTCGGTTTTTTACGCGGGCAGTTCGTCTAGTCCCGGCGTAGCCGGGGCGCGAAGGTTTGGTGTGGCGGCTGCGCACCAAACGTGGGCTATCGGTTGGTCCAGGCGATCCCGTTCTGCACGGTGAAGGAGATGGTGCTGACCAGGCGCAGCCGCGTGTAGGCGCCATCGCCGGTGCCGCCTGCTTCGTCCGCGGTGTGGATCGCCTCAGCGACGTAGCGGCCGGACCAGGGCGTCTCGAAGCTGACGCGGCCTTCGGCATCGGTGCGCAGCCGGCGCTCCCAGCGCGGCGGGGCGACGAGCGTGACCTCGGTCTGCGGTAGCGGCCGGCCGCGGAAGGTCAGCACGAAGTCGTTGCTGCCTGGAGCGACCGGCACCAGCTCGAGATCCAACACGGCGCGGGCCTCGCTGCGGCCTTCGCGCGCCAGCAGAACGCCCTTGGTGCGCGCGGCACCAGTGCGGCCGAAGGGTGCCAGGCTGTCCTCGACGAAGCGGGTATCGGCGTCGCCGGGAGCCGCGATCTCCAGGTGGTCGTCGCGGCGTGCGATCGGCAGCGCGGCGGCGGGGTCGGCCGCAAAGGCGCGGGGGCCGCTGATGCGGTCGAGCAGGCCGCCCGAGCGTTCCCGCAGGTTCTCGACCGGCTCGCCGAAATAGGCGCGGACAACGGCGCCCTCGCGCTCCAGCCAGATCTGGTGCGCTTCCGCGCCGCCGGCGATCAGCAGGGCGGCGGCGGCCAGCAGCGTGCGTGTCAGCATGATCGGATCTCTCCTTCGGGATGACGGTTCAGGCGCGGCCGGCGATGACGCCGAGCAGCGCGACGACGGGGGCGGCGGTCGCGAGGCCGGCCGCGAGGCGCGGCGCAACCGGCAGCAGCAGCACGAGCGGCGCGGCGGCCGCAGTCAGCAGCCCGCACCAGAGGACCGGCCCCATGGTCCAGCCCCAGCCGGCGACCGCGGCCGGGAAGGAGGCGGCGAGCAGTGCCCAGCCGGCGACCCGCAGGCCGCGGCGCCGGAGCGCCGGGATGCGCCGGCTGCCGAACACCTCCTCGTGGTGGCGATGCATGGCGAGCGCCAAGGCCGTGAAACCGGCATAGGCGAGGGTGAGCGCCAGCAGCGTCATGCGCGGTCCCCGGCAAGCGCGGCAGCAACCGGCCGCGCCTCGGCGCGCTGCGGGGCGCGGCGGGTACGCCCGACCAGGACCGCTGCGGTGCCGAGCAGCGCCGCTGCCCCAAACATCATCAGGTCGACGCCGGCCAGCACCCAGTTCCCGGCCGGCAGCGTGACGCCGAGATGGCTGTGGGTGGTCGCCGCGTTGACGACCGGCACCGCGAGGAACAGCGCGGTCCCGGCCCAGAGCTGTTCCCGCCAGGCCTGACGATGCGTCCGCAGCAGCGGGTGCAGCGCGGCGATGCCCCAGGCGATGAAGAAGCAGCGAACTTCCCACTCCGCGCGGAGCGGCAGCACGACCGGCAGCAGGCGGTTGGCCAGGAAGAAGGCCGCGATCGCGATCGGCAGTCCGGCGATGGTGCCGACATTCAGGATCTCGACCAGCCGCGTGCCGATCCCCCGTCCCTCGGGCTCGCGCTTCTGCCGCTGCTTCACCGCCCAGAGGATGGTGCCGGTCGCGACCATCGCGGTGCCCATCAGGCCCGAGAGGAACAGAACCGCGCGGATGACGCCGTCGCCGAAGCGGCCGATGTGCAGCCCGTACATCACGCCGCGCGTCTGCTCGGCCGGCGCCTCCGGCTCCCACCGGTCGCGGACTGCGCCGGTCGCGCCGTCATAGGTGACGCTGCGGCGGCTGACCGAGAGCCGTTCGGAATCGCGTTGCGCGAGCTGGATGGCGGCCGATGCATCGCCCGGGTTGTTGACCAGGATCCGCCCGACCTGGCCGCCCTCCCAGCGCCGCGACGCATCCTCGATCAGCGGCATGATCGGCACCAGCGGCGCCGGCCGCCCGGCGCGCGGCCCCGGCTGCTCGATCCCGAAGACCGCGGCGTTGAAGGCCTGCCGCTGCCCGTCGAAATTGGTCATCAGCGCCCAGGGCATGGTCAGCACCATGAGCGTGACGAGGCCCGTATAGGTGATCATCAGGTGATAGGGCAGCGCGAGCACCGCGAGGGCTGCATGCCCATCCAGCCAGGACCGTTGCCCCTTGCGGGCGCGGAAGGTGAAGAAGTCGGCGAAGATCCGCCGATGCGTCACGATGCCGCTGACGATCGCGACCAGCATGAACATGGCGCAGATCGAGGTGATCCAGCGCCCCCAGAGCGGCGGCATGGCGTAGAGCTGGAAGTGGAAGGCGTAGAGGAAATCCCCGCCGAGCGTCGCCCGCGCCGCGATCTCCTGGCCGGTGTTCGGGTCCATCTGGATCAGCCGGAAGCCGCGCCCGCCCGCCGCCGCAGGATCGCGCCAGAAGGCGGTCGCAACCGGGTTCCGCGCCGTCGGCAGGGTGATGTTCCAGGCGGGCGCATTGGGCGCAATGCGGCCGAGCTCGGCCAGGATCACCTCGGGGGCACGCGGGTTCAGCGCGGCGCCGTGCAACTCCGGCCGCATCCAGAGCGAGATCTCGGGCCGGAAATAGCTCGCGGTGCCGGTCAGGAACACCGCGAACAGCACCCAGCCGACGGTCAGCCCGCTCCAGGTGTGCAGCCAGGCCATGGATTGGCGGAAGCCGTTCTTCATGCGCCCGCCACCCGGAGCAGGAGGAAGAGGGTGCCGAGGACCGCCGCGGGAATCGCGACGCCCAGCCACGCGCGAAGCGCGGTCGCCGCCGCGAAGACCCAGACGACGACACCCGTCATCACCGCGAAGCTCGCCATCATGCCGGTCAGCGCCGCTTCCGCGGGCGAGGCCGGCAACCCGACCGCGAGGCAGGCCGAGGCGAGGGCCGCGACGGCATAGCCGCCGAGGATGGCGGCGATGCTCCGCGACAGGATGCCGAGGATGCGGAAGGCCTCGACGACGCGCATTCTCTCCCTCGGGGCCAGGACACCGCCCCGTGATAATGCGAGTCACTCTCACTATCAATCTGTCGGCGCTTCGATCGTCATCCGCCCGTGCTTGCGCCGCCCGGACAGGCCCCGGAGATTGTCGCCATGGACACAGCTTCCCGCGAGACGCGCTTTGACCTGGTCGTGGTCGGCGCCGGCATCCTGGGCCTGGCGCATGCGCTGCTGGCGGCGCGCGCCGGCAAGCGCGTGGCGGTGGTCGAGCGCGATGCCCAGGCCAATGGCGCCAGCATCCGCAATTTCGGCTTCGTCACCGTCACCGGCCAGGGGTTCGACCGCACCTGGGACCGCGCCCGCCGGGCCCGGGCGGTCTGGGCGGAACTCGTCGAGCAGGCGGGCATCCCCGTCCACCACCGCGGCACCCTGCTGGCCGCCCGCCGGCCGGAGGCGCTGGCGGTGATCGAGGAATTCGTGGCCGGTCCGATGGGGGCCGGCTGCTACGTGCTCAAGGGCGAGGCGATCCCGGCGCCGCTCCGCGCCGAGGCGCTGGCCGGCGCGCTGTTCTCCCCGCACGAGCTCCGGGTCGAGAGCCGGGAGGCGATCCCGCGCATCGCCGCATACCTCGCCCGCGAGCTCGGCGTCGCGTTCCGCTTCCGGACCGCGGCCACCGGCATCGCCGAAGGCCTGGTCGAGACCACCGGCGGCACGCTGCACGCGCCGCATGTCGTTGTCTGCCCGGGCACCGACCTCGTCTCCCTGTTCGGGCCAAGCTTCCGCGCCCGCGCCACCACGCTCTGCAAGCTGCACATGCTGCGCCTCGCCGATCCCGGCTGGCGGCTGCCGGCGGCGGTGATGAGCGACCTCGGCCTGCATCGCTACCGCGGCTACCATGATTGCCCGTCGCTGCCGGCCCTCCGCACGCGCCTCGCCGCCGAGCAGGCCGAGGCGCTGGAGCACGGCGTCCACCTGATCGTCGTGCAGGGCGCGGATGGCAGCCTGGTCGTCGGCGACAGCCATCACTACGCGGACACGCCCGATCCCTTCCAGCCGGAAGCGGTCGATGCGTTGATCCTGGACGAGCTGCGCCGCGTCGTCGCGATCGAGCCGCGCGTGATCGAGCGCTGGATCGGCGTCTACCCCTCCGGCCCGGAGGATGCCTTCTTCGAGGCGCCGATGCCTGGCGTGCGCCTCGTCTCCGTCACGTCCGGCACCGGGGCGAGCACCGCCTTCGGCCTGGCCCAGGACGTGCTGTCCGACCTCATGGCACTGGAGCGACCCGAATGAACGCCTCGATAAAGGCCGTCATCCTCGATTGGGCGGGCACCGTGCTCGACCACGGCTCACGGGCGCCGATGGGCGCCTTCGTCGAGGCCTTCGCGCGCTTCGGCGTCGCGATCTCGATCGCGGACGCCCGCGGCCCGATGGGCATGGCCAAGCGCGACCATATCCGCCTGGTCGGCACCTCGCCGGCCGTCGCCGAAGCCTGGCGCGCCCGTCACGGCCGCGATTTCTCCGAAGCCGATATCGAGTCCGTCTTCGAGGTGTTCGAGCCCTTGAACGTCGCCGCGGTCGAAGCCCACAGCGCGCTGATCCCGGGCGCCGGGGCCGCCCTCGACTGGTGCCGGGCGGAGGGCATCCGGATCGGCTCCACCACCGGCTACACCCGCCCGATCATGGAACGCCTGGCGCCCCTTGCGGCGCGCCAGGGCTTTTCGCCGGAGGTCATGGTCTGCGCCGGCGATCTCGCCGCCGGGCGCCCCGCCCCGCTCCAGATGTGGCACGCCATGGCGGCGATGGGCGTCTGGCCGGCGGCCTCCGTGGTGAAGTTCGACGACACGCCGCCCGGCATGGGCGAGGCGCGGAATGCCGGAAGCTGGGCGGTCGGCCTCGCCCTCTCCGGCAACATCGCCGGGCTGACGGAGGCCGAGCTCGCGGCCCTCGACGCGGCGGACCGGGACGCGCTCCGCGCCCGGGCGAGCGCGGCGCTGACCGACGCCGGCGCCCATCTCGTCATCGATTCCCTGGCTGACCTGCCGGCCGCGATCGCGGCCATCCGCGCCCGGCTCCTGGCCGGCGAGACGCCCGGCGCCTGGTCGGCAAACTGACGCGAAACCGCAACATTATTGTCACGATGGCGTCGCCGCGCGCAGTCTAGGGGCAGAGGCACGTCGCTCACCCAACGAAAAAGGGTTTCCCGCATGCTTCGCCGCGCCCTGCTGGCCCTCGGCCTGGTCGCCCTCGCCGGCACCGCCGACGCCCAGACCCGCACCCGCCTCACGGTCTATACCGCGCTCGAGAACGAGCAGTTGGCACCGCTCAAGGCCGCTGCCGAGGCGGCGGTCCCGGGGATCGAGATCGCCTGGGTGCGCGATTCGACCGGCGTCATCACCGCCCGCCTGATCGCCGAGCGCCAGAACCCGCGCGCCGACGTGATCTGGGGCGTCTCCGCCTTCTCGCTGCTGCAGATGGAAGCGCAGGAGATGCTGGAGCCCTATACGCCGCAGGGCGCCGAGGCGCTCCGGCCCAACATGCGCTCCGACCGCTCGCCCATGACCTGGACCGGCATGGATGCCTTCGTCGCCGCGATCTGCTTCAACACCGCGGTCGCGCAGCAGCGCGGCCTGCCGCGGCCCACGACCTGGGCCGACCTGCTGGCCCCCGCCTTCCGCGGCCAGGTGGTGATGCCGAACCCGAACTCCTCCGGGACCGGCTTCCTGACCGTCGCCGGCTGGATCGGCGCCCAGGGCGAGGCCCGCGCCTTCGAGTACATGCGCGGCCTCCATGAGAACATCCAGGTCTATACCCATTCCGGCAGCGCGCCCTGCAACAACGCCGCCCGCGGCGAGTACGGCGTCGGCATCTCGCTCGACATGCGCGCCGTCACGCTCCGCAACCAGGGCGCGCCGCTCGAGATCATCGTGCCGACCGACGGCGTCGGCTACGACATCGAAGGCACCGCCATCCATCGCGGCACCCGCAACCTCGACGCCGCGCGGCGGCTGGTCGACTGGAGCGTCTCCCGCCCCGCCGCCGAGCTCTATGGCCGCTGGTACGCGCTGCTGGCGCTCCCCGGCGTGCAGCCGGCGGTGCGCGGCTACCCGGCCGAGTTCGAGCAGCGGCTGGTGAGCCAGGACATCCGCGCCGTCGCCAACGAACGCGAGCGGATCCTGCGCGAATGGGCCAGCCGCTTCGACGGCAAGTCGGCGCCCCGGAACTAGCCTCGATGTCAGGCAGCAAGGTTCTGGCCGCGGAACCGGTGGCGACCGCGGCGTCCGACACGCCCTACCTGGTGGTCCAGCAGGTGGCGAAGAGTTTCGGCACCTTCGCCGCCCTGCACCGGGTCAGCCTGGCGATCGACCCCGGCGAATTCGTGGCCTTCCTCGGCCCCTCCGGCTGCGGCAAGACCACCCTGCTCCGCGCGATCGCCGGCCTCGACCCGCCATCGGCCGGCGCCATCATCCAGGGCGGCCGCGACATCACCGCCCTGCCGCCGGAGCAGCGCGATTTCGGCATCGTCTTCCAGTCCTACGCGCTGTTCCCGAACCTGACCATCGCCCGCAACATCGCTTATGGCCTCCGCGGCCGCGCCTGGCCGCGCACGCGCGTGCAGGAACGGGTGGCCGAGCTGCTGGTCACCGTGGGCCTCGCCGACCAGGCGGCGAAATACCCGGCCCAGCTCTCGGGCGGCCAGCAGCAGCGCGTCGCCCTGGCCAGGGCGCTCGCCAACGAGCCCGGCCTGCTGCTGCTCGACGAGCCGCTCTCGGCGCTCGACGCCATCGTTCGCATCCATCTCCGGCAGGAGCTGCGCAGCCTCCAGCGCCGCCTCGGCGTCACCACCATCATGGTCACCCACGACCAGGAGGAGGCGATGAGCGTCTCCGACCGGATCGTGGTCATGAGCCAGGGGCGCATCGAGCAGATCGGCACGCCCGAAGACGTCTATCGCCGCCCCGCCACGCCCTTCGTCGCGGGCTTCGTCGGCCGCTCCTCCCAGTTCCAGGCCAAGGTCGATACCCCGGCGGGCATGCTCGCGACCGCGGACGGGCTGCGCTTCGCGGCGCGCGGGATCGAGCGCCTGCTGTATGGCCAGCCGGTCGAGGTCTTCATCCGGCCGGAGGATGTGCGGATCGGGCCGGAGGCGAGCGTGACGCCGCGCCACCTCGAAGGCCAGGTGACGCATGTCGAGTTCATGGGGGCACTCGCCCGCATCTCCCTCGATATCGGGCGGCTCCGGCTCGATTCCGACGTGCCGGCCGGGCTGCTCGCCTCGCTCGGCGCCTTCGTCGGCGCCGTGCTGCCGGTGGCGCTGCCGGCCGAGGCGCTGATGGTCTTCCCCGCCGATGTCTGACCTCGCCGGCCTGCTGCCGGCGCCGGATGCGGTGCGGCCACGCGCTTCGATGGCGACGCGGGTGATGCAAGGCGGGCAGTGGCTGGCGCTGCTGGCCCTCGGCCTCTCGCTCCTGCTGCCGATGGCGACGCTGCTCTCCCGCGCCTTCGCCGATGCCACCGGCCGCTTCGTGTGGCTCTCGAACTTCGCGGCCTATGTCACGACGCCGTCCCTTCTCGCCGCTGCCTGGAACAGCCTCTGGACCGCGACGCTGACCACGATCCTGGTCGTTCCCCTGGCCTTCCTCTACGCCTACGCCCTGACGCGAAGCCGCATGCCGGCCAAGGGCGCCTTCCGCGCGGCCATGCTGATCCCGATCCTGGCGCCGTCGCTGCTGCCCGCGCTCGCACTGATCACCCTGTTCGGCAACCAGGGCCTGCTGAAGGGTGCCCTCCTCGGCTATCCGCTGTATGGACCGGTCGGCATCATCCTGGCGCAGGTCTTTTCCTGCTTCCCGCATGCGGCGATCATCCTCGCCGTCGCCCTCGGCACCGCCGACGGCAGGCTCTACGAAGCGGCAGCGGCACTCAAGGCCTCCGCCTTCCGCACCTTCGTCACCGTCACCCTGCCGCAGGCGCGCTATGGGCTGATCTCGGCGGCGATCGTGGTCTTCACCCTGGTGATGACCGATTTCGGCGTGCCCAAGGTGATCGGCGGCCAATTCCCGGTGCTCGCGACCGACGTCTACAAGCAGGTGGTCGGGCAGCTCGACTTCAACATGGGCGCCGTCGTCGGCATCGTGCTGCTGCTGCCCGCCATCCTCGCCTTCCTGATCGACCGCTGGGCGCAGCGGCAGCGGGAACAGACCCTTTCGGGCCGCGCCATCGCCTATGTCCCGAAACCCGACCCGCTCCGCGACGGGCTCTGCCTGCTGCATTGCCTGGTCGTCGCCGGCCTGCTGATCGGGCTGACCGCCGTCGCCATCTGGGGCTCGCTGATCACCTTCTGGCCCTACAACCTGACGCTCACGCTGGCGAACTACGACTTCGGCAATTTCGACCCGGCCGGCTGGGGCGCGGTCTGGACCTCGGTCCAGCTCGCGGCCCTCGTCGCGCTGATCGGCGCGCCGGCGATCTTCACCATCGCCTGGCTGCTGGAACGCGGGCCGAAGACCGGCCCCGTCCCCGGCCTGCTGCGGCTCGCCGCCACCATCCCGCTGGCCATACCCGGCCTGGTGCTCGGCCTCGCCTACATCCTGTTCTTCAACCACCCCGCCAACCCGTTGAACATCCTCTATGGCGGGCTGGTGATCCTGGTCGTGAACTGCCTGACCCATTTCTACACGGTCGGCCACCTGACCGCGGTCACCGCCATCCGCCAGCTCGACCCGGAATTCGAAGCGGTCGGCGCCAGCCTCCGCGTCCCGGTCCTCGTGACCTTCACCCGGGTGACGGTGCCGATCTGCCTGCCCGCCATCCTCGACATCGCCGTCTACCTCTTCGTCAACGCCATGACGACGGTCAGCGCCGTGATCTTCCTCTACGGCCCCGACACCAAGCTCGCCTCCATCGCCGTCGTCCACATGGACGAGGCCGGCCAGGCCTCGGCCGCCGCCGCCATGGCCTGTACCATCCTGGCCATCACGGCCTCCGTGAAGCTCGCGCAGGTGCTCGCCGGCGGCCTCGTCGACCGGGCCACCCAGGCCTGGCGTCGCCGCTGAGCCCCAGGACCGCAGCGCGTCTGTCAAGGGAGCTTCGCTGTCCCGTCACACATCTGCCCCGGAACCGGCGCTAGAGCGCGGGTCCCGCCGTAGAAGCGCGCGCAATCTTGCTCGACGCGCCCGATTCCTCGGCCAAACTTCGTGTAACGCTCGCCGTTGCAGGGCGAGCCGTCGCAGGCAGCCTTCCACGCCACCGCCACACAAGGGTCAGGTCCGCGCAACATGACGCCTCCCGATGCTTCCTCCGCCATCACCGTCGACGCGAAGCGGAGGGAGGCCGAAGCCAGGCCCAAGAGCCGTGGCATTTCGCTGTTCTTCCGCCGCTGGATGGCCAATCCGCTGCGCATGGGATCGGTGATCCCCTCCTCGGCCGCCCTCTGCAGGCGCGTCGTCCGCCAGGCTTGGCCCAAGGAGGGCGAGGTCGTGCTGGAACTCGGCTCCGGCACCGGCGTCATCGCCCGCGCCCTGCTGGCCGCCGGGCTCGCCCCCGAACGCCTGGTCGTCGTCGAGATCGAACCCGACATGGCCGAGATGCTGCGGGAGACCATGCCCGGCGTCACCGTCATCGAAGGCGACGCCCGCGAACTGCCGCGCCTGCTGCCGCAAGGCCTCCAGGCGCGGATCGGCAGCGTGATCTGCGGCATCCCCCTCGTGCTGCTGCCGCTCGCCGAGCAACGCCGCTTCATCGACGCCATGCAGGCCGTCGCCCCCGGCCGCGGCTTCCTCCACTACTCCTACTGCGCCACCTCCCCGCTGCCGTGGAAGAAGCACGACCTGGCAGCGAAGCGGGAGGAGTGGACGCCGCTGAACGTCCCGCCGGCGAGCGTCTGGCGCTACGTCCCCCGGTAGACCCGCACCAGCCGCCAGACGTCGGGGCCGCGGCGGAAGACCAGCGGCCAGATCCGCACGGAGTCCGACGAGGCGTTGCGGGCGTCGAGGACGGGGTTCGGCGTGTCGCTAATCATCTGCAAGGTCGTGACCGCCTACGCGCTGCTGCCCACATCGGTCTGGAGCAGGCGCTGGAAGGCGGCGGGGAAGGTTGCCACGGTCAGGCGGCGGACCGGCTCGCCGTCCAGCTCGCCTCGGCTCTCGACCGGCATGCGGCTCAACCGCATGACGGCCTGCATGTCGCCGGCCAGCACCGCCGCGCGGAAATCCTGCCAGGACGCCGCGAAGCCGGGCGCGATCCCGGCCTGCCCGAGGCCCGGGCGCGCCCCCCGAGCAGGACGACCAGGGCCAGGGCAGCACCGCCGAAGGCATGGCGTCTGGCAAGCATGGGCAGGTCCTTATCGGTTCGAAACGTGCCAACCCTACGCCGCAGGGCGTCGCCCGGAACAACCACGTGGCGGTGAAGGCCGGATCAAGAAGACGCGCCTCACCCGACCGCAGCCGCGTCCACCACCTGCAGGCAGGCGGTGACGTCGCCGTTCCAGCGTTCGGCGCGGAGATGGCCGCTGAGGTGCAGCGGCGTGCGGTCCGGGTGCAGGAGGGCCGCGGCGAGGGGGCCGTCCTTGGCGCGGAAGCAGATGGTCTTCAGGCGGCCGCCGGCTTCGCCTTCGACGATGGCGCGGACGGTCGCACCTTCCTTGCCGAGCCGGTCGGCACGGAGCACCCGGGCGCGGGCGATGGCGAAGACCGGTTCTTCGTTGCCGGCGCCGAAGGGGGCCAGGCGTTCGACGGCGCCGGCGAAGTCGGTGGTGGCGCCGGGGACGGTGAGCGTGCCTTCGATGCCGAGGTCGGCGGCGGCGGGTAGTGTCCGGGCGGCGGCGAGCCGGTCTTCGAGGAAGGCGTGCACGGCTTCGAGGCGGTCGGCCTGGAAGGAGAAGCCGGCGGCCATGGCGTGGCCGCCGCCGGTCTCGAGCAGCCCGGACTGGCGGGCGGCGATGATGGCGGCGCCGAGGTCGATTCCGGGGACCGAGCGGCCGGAGCCTTTGGCGAGGCCCGCGGCGATGCCGGCGATGCAGGCGGGGCGGTTGAATTTCTCCTTCACGCGGCCGGCGACGATGCCGACGACGCCGGGGTGCCAGGCGTCGCCCGCGACGAGCAGCACGGCGCGGCCGGCTGTGGCCTGGGCTTCGGCGGCGGCGAAGGCCGCGGCGATGACCTCGCCTTCGACTTCCTGGCGGCGGCGGTTCACGGCGTCGAGCTGTTCGGCCATGGCGCGGGCTTCGATCGGGTCTTCCTCCAGCAGGAGCCGCAGGCCGAGATCCGGGGCGGCGATGCGGCCGCCGGCGTTGATGCGGGGGCCGAGGGCGAAGCCGAGGGTATGGGCGGAGGGGGTGTCGCGGGCGCCGGCGATGTCGAGCAGGGCGGCGAGGCCGGGGCGGTCGCGGCGGCCAAGCACCTTGAGGCCTTGCGTCACGAGGGCGCGGTTGATGCCGGTGAGCGGCATCACGTCGCATACGGTGGCGAGTGCGACGAGGTCGAGCAGGCGGCGGAGGTCGGGCTCCGGGCCGCGGCCGAAATGCCCGGCGCGGCGGAGGCTGCGCAGCGTCGCGACCGCGGTCAGGAAGGCGACGGTCGCGGCGCAGACATGGCGCAGGCCGCTCTGGTCGTCGAGGCGGTTCGGGTTGACGACGGCCGCGACGCGCGGGAGGGCGCCTTCGGCCTTGTGGTGGTCGAGCACGACGACGTCGGCGCGGCCTTCGGCGGCGGCGAGTGCGGTGCCGGCGGCAATCCCGCAATCGACGCAGACGAGCAGCGTGGCGCCGCGGTCGCAGAGCGCGGCGATCGCCGGCGCGTTGGGGCCGTAGCCCTCCTTCAGGCGATCGGGGACGTAGGGCGTGACGCTGCAGCCGAGGTCGCGGAGGAACCGCGTCATCAGCGCGCCGGCGCAGGCGCCGTCGACATCGTAGTCGCCGAACACCGCGACCTGCTCCTCGTGCCGGATGGCGTGGGCCAGGCGGTCGGCGGCCGCGTCCATGTCGCGGAGTGCCGAGGGATCGGGCAGCAGCGCGCGGAGCGTAGGCTCCAGGAAGTCCGCGGCGTCGTCGATGCCGACGCCGCGGGCGGCGAGGAGGCGGCCGACGATCTCCGGCAAAGCCAGGCGCTGGGCGATGCCGGCGCCGATCCGCGCATCGCCCTGCCGCCAGGTCCAGCGCCGCCCGGTGACGCTGCGTTCGACGCCGAGGACAGGTGCCTCAGGCGACAAAGGCGCTCGGCTTCAGGTCGAAATTGTGGTGGCCCTCGACGTAGCGGACGGTGCCGGACTTCGAGCGCATGACGATCGAATGGGTGGTGGCGCCACCGGCGAAGCGGCGGACGCCGCGGAGCATGGGGCCCGTGGTGACGCCGGTCGCGGCGAACATCACGTCGCCCTTGGCCATCTCGTCGAGCTCGTAGACGCGCTTGGGGTCGGTGATGCCCATGCCGCGCGCGCGCTCGATCTGGCTGTCGTCCTCGAACACCAGCCTGCCCTGCATCTGGCCGCCGATGCAGCGGAGTGCGGCCGCCGCCAGCACGCCTTCCGGCGCGCCGCCCCAGCCGAGATACATGTCGACGCCGGTCTCCGGCTGGGAGACGGCGACGACGCCGGCGACGTCGCCGTCCGGGATCAGCATGACGCGGGCGCCGGCGGCGCGGCAGCCGTCGATCATCGCCTTGTGGCGGTCGCGGTCGAGGATGCAGACGACGAGGTCGCTGATCGCGACCTTCCGGGCGCGGGCGAGCTCGCGCAGGTTCTGCTCCGGCGTCGCGTCGATGCTGACGATGTTCTCCGGCAGGCCGGGGCCGACCGCGATCTTGTCCATGTAGATGTCGGGCGCGTGCAGGAAGCCGCCCTTGCTCGCGAGTGCGACCACCGCCATGGCGTTGGGGCCGCCCTTGGCGGTGGTGGTGGTGCCTTCCAGCGGATCGACGGCGATGTCGACCTCCGGCCCGCCGCCGGTCTTGGCGTAGAGGCCGATCTTCTCGCCGATGTAGAGCATCGGCGCTTCGTCCATCTCGCCTTCGCCGATCACGACGGTGCCGGTGATGGCGACGGTGTCGAAGGCGCGGCGCATGGCGTCCACGGCGGCGCCGTCGGCGGCGTTCTTGTCGCCGCGGCCCATCCAGCGGGAGGCGGCGAGTGCCGCGGCTTCGGTCACCCGCACCAGCTCCAGCGCCAGGTTGCGGTCCACCACCAAGCCGGCTTCGGACGTTGCTGCGGCCATCTGTCTCATCTCCGACTGCGTGTTCGGGATGGCAATACCCGGAAATCCGCGCCGCGTCATACCGGCCGCTGTTTCGCGCGCAGCCGCCACACCGACCCTGTGCGCGATACCCGGCTCCGCCGGGTATCAGCGGAGCGACAGCAGCGGGCCGCCGCGGCGGCAGGCCTCCGGGTCGGCGGGGCGGGCTGCGCGGGTGACCAGGAAGTCGCTGCAGCCCGGGCCCTTGACCTGGCCGGCCAAGGTGCTGCCATCGGGCGACAGGAGGCCGTCGAGCCCGACCATCACGTAGGCGGGCGGCCGGCGCAGCCAGCGCCAGGGCGACAGCCGCAACCGGCGGCGGAGCGCGTCGTACTCGCCCGCCATCTCGTAGCAGCCGGTCGGCACGTCCGGGTTGTCCGGCACGGCTTCGAAATGGAACAGCGCGCCGACCCGGGGGCCGTCGCCCTCGGGCGTGATGGTCAGCGAGACCGCGGTGTTGCCCTGGGCGCAGACATAGGTGCCGGTCCAGGTGCCGGCGATGCCGTCCTCCTGCGCTGCCGCCGGACCGGCCAGCAGCAGGAGCAGGAGGGCGGCGAGGCGTGCCGTCACAGGCCCTCGATCCGGATCAGCGCCGGGCGCTCGACCACCGTCGGTAGTGCGCCTATCCTCGCCAGCGCCTCCCGCATCAGGCCTTCGACGCAGTCATGGGTGGTCAGCACGACGGGCACCGCCTCCCCCGGCGCGCGGCCGTGCTGGAGGAGGGATTCGAGGCTGATCGCATAGTCGCGCAGCACGCCGGTCACGTCGGCGATGACGCCCGGGCGGTCGAGCACCATCAGCCGCAGGTAGTAGGCGCCGACATGCTTCTCCATCGGCAGGGACGGCGCGTCGGAGAGCGACTCGGCGGCGGCGCCCCAGACCGGCGTCGCGCGGCCGCGGGCGAGGTCGATCAGGTCGGCGACGACGGCGCTGGCGGTCGGTCCGGCGCCGGCGCCGCGGCCTTCCAGCATGACGCGGCCGACGAAGTCGCCTTCCGCGACCACGGCGTTGAACACGCCTTCGACGCGGGCGATGGCGGCGGCCTTCGGCACCATGCAGGGATGCACGCGGGTGCTGATGCCGCTTTCCTCGCGCTTGGCGATGCCGAGCAGCTTGATGCGGTAGCCGAGTTCTTCCGCGAGCTGGATGTCGAGGGCCGAGACCTCGCGGATGCCCTCGACATGGACGGCGGCGAGATCGACCGGGCGGCCGAAGGCGAGGGCCGCGAGGATCGCGAGCTTGTGGGCGGCGTCGATGCCGTCGATGTCGAAGGCCGGGTCGGCTTCGGCATAGCCGAGGCGCTGGGCGTCGGCGAGGACTTCGGCGAATTGCAGGCCGCGCTCGCGCATGGTGGTCAGGATGTAGTTGCAGGTGCCGTTCAGGATGCCGGCGACGCGGCTGATCCGGTTGCCGGCGAGGCCTTCGCGCAACGCCTTGATCGCCGGGATGCCGCCGGCGACGGCGGCTTCGAAGCCGAGTGCCACGCCTTTCGCCTCGGCGGCGCGGGCGAGTGCGGCGCCATGAACGGCAAGGAGGGCCTTGTTGGCGGTGACCACCGGCTTGCCGGCGGCGATCGCGGCTTCGACGAGCGCCCGCGCCGGGCCTTCGCTGCCGCCGATGGTCTCGACGACGACGTCGACCGCGGGGTCGGCGGCGATCGCCGTCGCATCCTCGTACCAGCGGAGGCCGGCGGTCGGCACGCCGCGGTCGCGGGTGCGGTCGCGGGAGGAGACGGCGGTGACGGCGATCGGCCGCCCGGCGCGCGCGGCGATCAGCGCCGCATTGTCGCGCAGCAGCTTGGCGACGCCGGCGCCGACGGTGCCGAGCCCGGCGATGGCAACCGCAAGAGGACGCGTCATTGCACCAGCTCCGCCTCGGCCTCGATCGGCGCGGCATTGTCGCCCTGGAGGAAGCTGCGGATGCCGCGCAGCGCCTGGCGGATCCGGTGGTTGTTCTCGACGAGTGCGATGCGCACATGCCCGTCGCCATGCTCGCCGAAGCCGAGGCCGGGCGCGACCGCGACCTTCGACTTCTCCAGCAGCAGCTTGGAGAATCCGACCGAGCCGAGATGGCGGAAGCGCTCCGGGATCGGCGCCCATAGGAACATCGAGCCCTCGATCGAGGGCACGTCCCAGCCGGCCTGGCGGAGCCCCTTCACCAGCACGTCGCGGCGGTCGCGGTAGAGGGCGCGCATCTCGGCCACGCAATCCTGCGGCCCGTTCAGCGCCGCGGCGGCGGCGACCTGGATCGGCGTGAAGGCGCCGTAGTCCAGGTAGGACTTCACCCGCGCGAGGGCGGCGACCAGCTTCGGGTTGCCGACCGCGAAGCCCATCCGCCAGCCCGGCATGTTGTAGGTCTTGGACATCGAGGTGAACTCGACCGCGACATCCTTCGCACCCGGCACCTCGAGCACCGAGGGCGGCGGCGTCGTGCCGAAATAGAGCTCGGCATAGGCGAGGTCCGAGAGGATGAACAGCTCGTGGCGGCGGCAGAAGGCGACGAGCTCGCGGTAGAATGCGATGTCGGCGATCAGCGCCGTCGGGTTGGACGGGAAGTTCACGATCACCGCGGTCGGCTTCGGCACCGAATGCCGGACGGCGCGATCGAGCGCGCGGAGCATCTCGTCGTCCGGCGTATAGGGGATGGAGCGCACCGAGGCGCCGGCGATGATGAAGCCGAACTGGTGGATCGGGTAGGAGGGGTTCGGCACCAGGATGGTGTCGCCCGGGGAGCTGATCGCCTGGGCGAGGTTCGCGAGCCCTTCCTTGGAGCCGAGCGTCGCCACCACCTCGGTCTCCGGGTCGAGCGTCACGCCGAAGCGGCGCGCGTAGTAGCCGGCGCAAGCGCGGCGCAGGCCCGGGATGCCCTTCGACATCGAATAGCGATGGGTGCGCGGGTCCTGCACGGCTTCGATGAGCTTGGCGACGATGTGCGGCGGCGTCGGGCTGTCGGGGTTGCCCATGCCGAGATCGACGACGTCCTCGGCCGCGGCGCGCGCCTTCGCCTTCGCCGCGTTCACCTCGGCGAAGACATACGGGGGAAGGCGGCGGATGCGGTGGAATTCCTCGGTCATCGGTCCGGTCCAGGGAAGAAGGGCGCGGACCATAAAGCAGAACCGGCCTGCCCGGCTATCGGGGGCTGCGCGGCGCCAGCAGGTCCTGCGAGGGCAAGGGCGGCGGGCCGCCGCCGGGCGCCAGCAGGTCGGGCGCCGGCAGCGGCGGCGGGCCCTGCATGGGCGGCGCCTGCGGCGCGGCGGGGCCGGAGGGCACCGGCGAAGCGGCGGGCGCGGTCGAGGATGGCGGCATGACCGGCGACGGCGGCACCGCGACCATCGGGCCGACCGCGGCGGGCGCCGGCGGTCCCGGCAGCCCGGGCGCCGCCCCGCGCGCGGGGCTGCCCCGCGACATCGCACCCATCGGCAATTCCTCCCGCGCCGTCTCGCGGTCCCGCGCCAGGCGGTCGGTCAGCGCCTGGCGGGTCGCCGGGTCGGGCCGGTCGGGGCGCGCCGGCACCGTGCCGAGGGCGGGGTAGATCCCTGCCCCGTCCAGCCCCGGCGGCCGTTCCCGCCCTTCGGTCGCCGGGCCGAAGGCGCGCTCGATCGAGGCGAAGGGACCGGTCGGGCCGCAGGCGCCGAGCAGCAGGAGAAGCCCGCCGAGCGCCGGTGCCGTCAGCCCCCGTCCTTGATCGGCTGCCATGCGGACCCTACCCTCTGCTGAACGATCGGCTCCCGCCATGCTTGGCCCTGCCCGTGATCCATCCGGGACACGGGTAGCCCGAACCGGCGAGGCACGGAAGGAGGCAGAGAGCGGCATGGCCGACGATACCGAAGACGGCTCGCCCTCCTTCCGCCTGGCGGATCCGGCGATCGTTTCCCGCACCATGGCCGACGTCGCCGAGCGCGGGCAGCGCATCGTCACCGATTTCCTGCGCCGCCAGGCCGCGGCGCCGAATGCGGCCGCCGAGCAGCCGGCCGACCCCTTCAACATCGGCACCGCCTTCCTGGAGATGACGACGCGGCTGATGACCAATCCGGCGCGGCTGATGCAGGCGCAGCTCGGCTTCTGGCAGGACTACCTGACGCTCTGGCAGAACACCGCCCGGCGCATCATGGGCGACGCCACGACGCCGGTGATCGCCGAGGATCCGAAGGACAAGCGCTTCAAGGACGATGCCTGGCAGGAGAACGAGGTCTTCGACTTCATCCGCCAGTCCTACCTGCTGTCGGCACGCTTCTTCCGCACCGTGGTCGAGGACAAGGACGGGCTCGATCCCAAGACCGCGCAGAAGATCGACTTCTACACGCGGCAATTCGTCGATGCGATGAGCCCGACCAACTTCCTGCTGACCAACCCGGAGGTGCTGCGCCGCACCGCCGAGACCGGCGGCGAGAACCTGCTGAAGGGCCTCTCGAACCTGCTGGCCGACCTCGAGCGCGGCAAGGGCAAGCTGCGCATCCGGATGACCGACGACACCAAGTTCCGGGTCGGCGAGAACATCGCGGTGACGCCGGGCAAGGTCGTGTTCCAGAACGACCTGATGCAGCTGCTGCAATTCACGCCGACGACGAAGACCGTGCTGAAGCGGCCGCTGCTGCTGCTGCCGCCCTGGATCAACAAGTTCTACATCCTCGACCTCCGCCCGAAGAACAGTTTCATCAGATGGGCGGTCGAGCAGGGACACACGGTGTTCGTGTGTTCCTGGGTGAACCCCGACGAGCGGCACGCGGACAAGGACTTTGCCGACTACATGCGCGAAGGGCCCTATGCGGCGCTCGGCGCGATCGAGGCGGCGACCGGCGAGAAATCGGTCAACGCCATCGGCTACTGCCTCGGCGGCACGCTGCTGGCGGCGACGCTGGCGCATATGGCGGCGAAGCGCGACACGCGGATCAAGAGCGCCACCTTCTTCACGACCATGCTCGACTTCGAGGAATCGGGGGAGCTCGGCGTCTTCATCGACGAGGAGCAGCTGCAGGCGCTCGAGGACAAGATGGGCAGCCGCGGCTACCTCGAAGGCCGCGACATGGCGACCACCTTCAACATGCTCCGCGCCAACGACCTGATCTGGTCCTTCGTCGTGAACAACTACCTGCTCGGGCAGGAGCCCTTCCCCTTCGACCTGCTCTACTGGAACGACGACAGCACCCGCATGCCGGCGAAGATGCACAGCTTCTACCTGCGCCGGATGTACCAGCAGAACGACCTGGTGAAGCCGGGCGGCGTCGAGCTCGACGGCGTGAAGCTCGACCTGCGCAAGATCAAGCTGCCGGCCTACATCCTCTCGACACGGGAGGACCACATCGCGCCCTGGAACTCGACCTACCGGGCGACGCAGATCTTCAAGGGGCCGACCCGCTTCGTGCTGGCGGCCTCCGGCCACATCGCCGGCGTCGTCAACCCGCCGGGCTCCGGCAAGTACAGCCACTGGGTGAACACCGAGCTGCCGGCGGAAGCCGAGACCTGGTTCCACGGTGCGACCGAGCTCGCCGGCTCCTGGTGGCCGGACTGGCAGCGCTGGATCCTCGCCCAGGACCGGGCCGAGGTGCCGGCGCGGGCGCCGGGCGATGGCGGGCTTACGCCCGTCGAGGATGCGCCGGGCGCCTATGTGAAGGTGATGGCCTCGGATTGAGGCTCGCCGGCCGTCACGAGACTTCTTTGATGTTCAGCGCCTTGCGGTGCGAATCTTCATTCTGACCTGAGCTGCACCGGTCGTGATTCCGGGCTTCCCAAGCCTTCGGCCCTATCATAACATTTGTTATCAATAGGGAGGCCCGCATGCGACCGCACGCCGTTCGCCGCCTTGCCGGCAAGGTCTATGCCTATGACACCCTCGACATGCCCTGGACCCGGACGGGCCGGCCGAACCTGCACCAGAAGGTGGTCCGTGCCGATCAGGAGCGCGGCCTCTATCTCGGCCTGATCGGCTTCGACCCGATGACCCGCACCGGGCTGCACCAGCACCATGGCACCGCCGTCAGCTACTTCCTGGACGGCAGCCTCTACGATTACGCCGGCTTCGCCGCGGCCGGGCAGGCCGGGATCAACCTGGCCGGCGCGACCCATGACGCGATCGCCTACAACCGCTGCGTCCTGGCCTCCCGCCTCGAAGGGCCGGTCTCCTATGCGCGGGGGCAGGACGTGCGCGGGGCGCTGCATGCCGGCGCGCACCAGGCCGAGATCGTCAACGACGCACCGGAGACGATGCCGGAGATCAACGTGACGGTGGACGCGCTGCCGTCACTGGCGACGCGGCTTCCGGGCGTCACCCGGCGGCTGGTCTTCGACTACCGGGCGACGGCGACCGACCGGCGCCTGGTGCAGATCCAGATGCTGCCCGGCACCACGCTGCCGGTGCACCGGACGAGCGCGGCGGTCGAATGGTTCCTGCTCGGCGGCGATGCCCGGATCAACGGCACCGCGGCGAGCGGCGGCGCCTTCGTCATCATCGAGCCCGATACCGAGGTCACGATCGCGACCGAATACGGCGCCCGCTTCCTCGCCTGGTCGGACGGCCCGATCCACTGGTCGGATGGAGGAGGCCAGCCCGACCTCTACGGGTTTTGAGCATCCGGAAGGCTCCGCGCCCGGGCCAGCAGCCGGTCGAGCATACGCTCGAAGGCGGCGCGCTCCTCCGGATCGAGATCGGCCAGCAGCGCCGCCTCCCGCGCCTGGCCGGAAGGCGCGATGTCGCGATGGACGGCGTGCCCGGCGGCCGTCAGCGCCAGATGCGCGCGGCGCCCATCTTCGGGATCCGTGGTGCGGGCGAGCCTTCCCTGCCGCTCCAGCGCGCGCACCGCCCGGCTGACCGCCATGCGGTCGAGGCCGAGCAGGTCGGCGACCTCGGCCGCCGTCATCCCGGGCCGGCTGGCGAGCGTCAGCATCACCCGCCAGTCGGTGAGCGGCAGGTCGTGGCGCCGGGCATGCAGGCGGCCGAAGGGCTTGGCCACCAGGTTCACCAGCTGGAGCAGCTTGAAGACGGTCGATCGGTCGAGCGGCGGCGCATCGGTCATGCCGGCATTTCTGCGCAACCCGGGCGCCGCGGGGAAGGATCGTCGTGACCGACATCAGAGCCGCGGCGCCGCCCGCCGGCCGGATCGACCGCGCGGCGCTCCGCGTCGTGCTGCTCTCGAGCCTCGGCGGCGCGCTCGAATTCTACGACTTCATCGTCTTCGGCACCTTCGCGGCCTACCTCTCCCGCGCCTTCTTCCCGGCCGGCGACCCGATCGTCTCGCTGATGGGGACGCTCGCGGTGTTCGGCGTCGGCTATGTCGCGCGGCCGATCGGCGGCATCGTCTTCGGCAGCCGTGGCGACCGGGTCGGCCGCCGGGATTCCTTCCTGCTCTCGCTCGCGGTGATGTCGGGCGCGACCCTCGCGATGGGCCTGCTGCCGACCTATGCCGATTGGGGCGCCGCGGCGACGATCGCCTTCGTGCTGCTCCGCCTGGTGCAGGGCTTCTGCCTCGGCGGCGAGCTGCCGGGCGCCATCACCTATGCGGTCGAAGCCGTGCCGGCCCGCCGCGCCACCCTCGCCTGCGGCATCGTCTTCGGCTGCGTCACCTCCGGCGTGCTGCTCGCGACCGGCGTCTCGGCGCTGCTGCACTGGTGGCTGCCGCCGGAGGCGGTCGAGGCCTATGGCTGGCGCATCGGCTTCCTGATCGGCGGCATTCTCGGCATCCTGAGCTGGGGCCTTCGCCGCTCGCTGGAGGAGAGCCCGGCCTTCCTCGAGATGCGCCGCCGCGCGCAGCATGCGGGCGAGGAGCATCGTGGCCCGGGCGCCGGCCGCGGGCCGCTCGCGGAGCTGCTCGCCCTGCATCGCGCGCGGCTCCTGGTCGGCATCGGCGCGACCTGCCTCGTCGCCACCTTCAACGGCCTGCTCTTCGCGCACATGCCGGCCTACCTGACCCGGGTGCTCCTCTATCCCGGCGCCGAGGTCGCGGTCGCGCTGAACCTCGCGAGTGCGGCGATGGCGGCGGCCCTCGTCGCCGCCACCTGGGTCGCCGACATCCTGCCCCGGCGCCTGGTCTACATGCTGGGCTGCCTCGTCATCGGCGTCGGCGCGATTCCCGCCTATGGCGCGCTGGTCGGGCACGAGCTGCCGCTCGCGACGCTGTTCCTGCTGATCGGGCTGTCCGCCGCCTTCACCCACGGGACCTTCGCCGCCATCCTCGCCGACCTCTTCCCGACCGAGGTGCGCTTCAGCGGCATCGCGCTGTCGCTGAACCTGAGCTCGGTGATCTTCAGCGGGCTCGGGCCGCTCGCCGCGACCTCGCTGATCGCCGCGACCGGCCGGCCGGAGGCGCCGGCGATCCTGCTCGCCGCGGCCGCGGCCCTCGCCTTCGGCATGAGCCTCCGGTTGAAGCGCCTGGAGGGCCAGATCGCCGGCCCGCCGTCATTGCCGACGGTCAGGGGGCCGGCACCGCCCGCTGCGGCGCAGTGATGCGGTCGAGCTCCGCCAGCTCCGCCGCATCCAGCGCCCAGCCGCGGGCGGCGATGTTCTCCGCGATCTGCGCCGGCTTCGTCGCGCCGGCGATGACGCTCGCGACCGTCGGCCGCGCCAGCAGCCAGGAGAAGGCGAGCTCCACCACGCTGTGGCCGCGGGCCGCGCAGAAGCCCTGCAACGCCTCCACCACCGCCCAGTTGCGCTCGGTCACGAAGTGGTCGGCGAGCAGCTTCGTGGTGGCGAGCCGTGCACCCTCGGGCATCGGCGCGTCGCGGCGGTACTTGCCGGTCAAGAGCCCGCTCGCGAGCGGGAAGTAAGGCAGCAGCCCGATCCCGTGCGCCGTCATGGCCTCGATCAGGCCGGTCTCCGGCTCCCGCGCCAGCAGGCTGTACTCGTCCTGGCAGGAGACGAAGCCAGCGAGGCCTGCGCTCCGCGCTGTCCAGAGCGCGTCCACCATCTGCCAGGACGCGAAGCGGGAGCAGCCGATGTAGCGCACCTTGCCCTGGCGGATCAGGTCGTCGAACGCGCGCAGGCTCTCCTCGATCGGCGTCAGCGGGTCGAAGCGGTGCAGCTGGTAAAGGTCGATCCAGTCGGTGCGGAGGCGCCGCAGGCTGTCTTCCACTGCCAGCATGATGGTGCGGCGGGAGGCGCCGCGCAGCTTGCCGTCATCCATCGGCGCGCCGACCTTGGTCGCCAGCACCACCTCGCGCCGGTGCGGGCCGAGCAGTTCGCCCAGGATCTCCTCCGACCGGCCGCGCGCCGTCATCGGATAGACGTTCGCGGTGTCGAACAGCGTGATCCCGGCATCGAGCGCGGCGTGGACGACGGCGCGCGACGCCTCGGCATCGCAGCGGCCGCCGAAATTGTTGCAGCCGAGCCCGATCGCGGAGACGCGCAGGCCCGAGCGGCCGAGGTTGCGGTGTTCCATCCCCCTCGCCCTCACTCGACCTGCGCGCCGGAAGCGGCGACGGCGGAAGCCCAGAGCGCCATGTCCCGGCGCAGGAAGGCGCCGAACCCGGCGGGTCCTTCGGCTGCGAAGGCGACGCCCTGGTTGGCCAGGCGGTCGCGCACCTCGGGTGCCGCCAGCGCCTCCGCAAGTGCGCCGTGCAGCGTCGCGACCACCTCCGCCGGTGTGCCCGCCGGCGCCACGAAACCCTGCCAGCCCACCGCCTCGAAGCCGGGCAGGCCCGCCTCCGCGACCGTCGGCAGGTCGGGCAGCGCGCCGAGCCGGGTGGCGGAGGTGACGGCCAGCGCCCGCAGCCTTCCCTCCGCGACATGCGGCAGGGCGCCGGGTGGGTCGCTCGACAGCGCCTGCACCTGCCCGCCCAGGATCGCCTGCATCGCCGGCGCCGCGCCGTTGTAGGGCACATGCGTCATGGCGATGCCGGCGCGGTGCAGCAGCAGCACCATGGCCAGATGCGGGAAGGTGCCGTTGCCGGCGGAGGCGTAGTTCAGCCGCCCCGGATCGGCCTTTGCCAGGGCAACGAGCTCCGCCAGGCTGCGGGCCGGCAGATCGGCCCGGACGACGAGGATGTTCGGCACCGTCAGCGCCAGGAACACCGGCGCGAAGGCGGCGACGGTGTCGTAGGGCAGGCTGCGGTAGAGGCTCGGGTTGATCGCCAGGTTGGTATTGGCGAGCAGCAGCGTATGCCCGTCCGCCGGTGCCGCGGCGACCAGCCGCGCGCCCGCGATGCCGCCGGCGCCTGGGCGGTTGTCGATCACGACCGGCCGGCCGAGGCTGCGCGCCAGCCGCTCGCCGAGCAGCCGCGCCGTGACGTCCGCGAGACCGCCGGGCGCGAAGGGCACGACGATCGTGACCTGGCGCGTCGGGAAAGCTGCGGCCTGCGCCCTCGCCCTGCGCCCGGGCACGGCGAGAAGCGCCGTTGCCGCGCCGAGCAGCGCGCGGCGCTTCGCCTTCGTCTCCTGCATCTTCGTCCTCCCTTGCTCGTCTCGTCGTCGGTCAGGAATGCGCGGCGAGGAAGGCGCGGATGCGCGCGCCCACATCGTCGAGCGGCGTCCCGAGGCTCATCACCGTGGAGACGTGGTTGTGGCCCGCGAACCAGGCGAAGGCGGGGCTGCGCCCGTCGCGCAGGGTGACCGCCGCGGCCAGTTCGTAGGTCGGCGCCGCCAGCGGTGCGGGGTCGAATTCCGCGACGCCCAGCATCAGCGGCACGCGGCTGCCCGCGACATGTGCGATCGGCGCGCGCGCGGCCGCCGCCACCGGATCCTCGCCGAAATACGCGCGGACGTTCGGGGCCGCGGCCCGGGCGATGCGGTGGACGCCGCTCAGCAGCACGGCGGCCGCGATGCCGGCACGCCCGGGCAGGTCGAGCACGGCGTCGAAGAGGAAGCTCGCCGCGTGCGACGCGCCGGCCGACTGCCCGAAGACGAAGACGCGCCCTGCCCCTTCGGCGCGCAGCCGGGCGAGCGCCGCCGCCACATCCTCCGCTCCCGCCGGCCAGGGATGGTCGGGCGCCAGGCGGTAGTTCATCGCCGCGACCAGGAAGCCATGCCCGGCGAAGTACCGGCCGAGGTTGCCGTAGAAGACGCCGTCCGCGTCCTTGTCGCCGGCCACGAAGCCGCCGCCCGGCACGAAGAGCAGCGCCGCGCCGTTGGGCGAGGCTGGCCAGTAGAGGTCCAGCCGCTGCCGCGCATGCGCGGCGCCATAGGGGATGTCCGCGACCACCCGGGCCGCGCCCGCCGCTCGGGCCGCGCCCGCCGCCCGGGCTGCATGCGGGCGGAAGAGGTCGCGCGTCGCTTCCAGCACCCCCGGATCGAACCGCGCGCCGATGGCCGCGATGCGGGCCTGCACGTCATCCATCGCCCGTTCCATGCCTGGCCATCCTCCCTTCCGCCGCGTCGCCGGCACGTCCGGACCATCCGAGCGCCGCCGCGGCGCGCGCCGCGCAGGCGATCAGCGCGCGCGTCTGCTCGCTGCCCGGCGACAGGTCGAGCGAGTCCTGCGAGCCGATCAGGCTCAGCGCGAAGCGCAGCCCGCCGCTCCAGTCGCGCACCGGCGCGGCGGCCGAGGCGTAGCCGGTGCCGTCGCGCCGCCGCACCTCGCAGAAACCCTTGGCGTCGAGCTCGGCCTCGACGTCCGCGGCGAGCCCCGCGCGCGCGGCGACGTCCAGCCGCTCGCCGCCGCGCTCCGCATCGAAGACGGGGCCGGTGAGCATGGCGGAGAGGCAGGCCGCGAAGAGCCGCCCGGCCGCGGTGCCGGACATCGAGAGCAGTCCGGTCCGCAGTTCCACCGCCGCGCGGCGGTTGCCCTGCTGGGTGAACAGGCTGACCGGGCCGTCCGCCGTCCAGGCCGAGACGGCGGCGTTGTGGCCGGTCGCGTCGCGGAGCGCCGTCGCCTCCCGCCGGAGGATGGCGAAGCCGTCGATCTGCTCGACCGCGGCCATGCCGAGCGAGACCGCCGCGGGGCCGAGCCGGTAGTGGCCGGCCTTCTCCTCCGCCGCGGCGAGGCCGGTGCGGACGAGGCTGACAAGGTAGTTGTTGGCGGCGCTGCGGGTCATCGCCGCGCGTGCCGCGATATCGCGCAAGGGCAGCGGGCCGCCGCGCAGGGCATCGAGCAGGCGGAAGGCGGCCTCGACGGATTGGATGCCGCGTCGCGCCTCCTCCTCCGACATGTCGCTCCCTTCCCGCAGGATCCGTCTGTTGACGCCGGCGCCCTCGCCATGAATCATACAACACATTCAAATGCGTTCAATATACTTGAACGCAATACGGCCGAACGGTCAGGCGGAGGAACGAGGATGCGGTGGACACGGCGGATGGCGTCCTGCGTCCTGGGCGCGGCGCTGCTGATCGCCGGCGCTGCCGGCGCCCAGACCTGGCCCGGCGGCGCCCCGGTCCGGATCATCCAGAACAGCCCGCCGGGCAGCGCCGCCGACGCGGTCGCGCGTGCGATGGCCGAGGCGCTGTCGGAGGTGATCGGCCAGCCCGTGGTGGTGGAGAACGTCGCCGGCGGCGGCGGCCAGATCGGTATCGGGCGGGTGATGCAGGCCCGCCGCGACGGCACCACGATCCTCTCGGCGGTGTCCGGCACGCTCATCGGGCCGATGCTCGACCGCGCCATGCAATACGAGATCGGCCGCGACCTGATCCCCGTCTCGCAGACCACCGGCGCGATGGCCGCCTTCCTGGTGCGCGCCGAAGTGCCGGCGACGACGCTGACGGAGTTCCTGGCCTGGGCGCGCAGCGGCAGCCGGCCGCTCGACTTCGGCAATTACGGCTACGGCTCCTCGAGCCACCTGCAGGGGCTGCTGCTGGCGCGGCATGCGCGCCTGGCGGCGGAAAGCGTTCACTACACCGGCACCAGCCAGCTCACGACCGACCTGCTCGGCGGGCGGCTCTGCTGCGCCTTCATCGATACCGGGTCGGCGCGCGAATTCGTCCGCGCCGGCCAGCTCCGCCCGCTCGCCGTCACCGGCCCGCGTCGCGCAAGCTACTTGCCGGATGTGCCGACCTTCGCCGAGCTCGGCATCGCCGGCTTCGAGCCGCAGATCTGGCAGGGCATGTTCCTGCCCGCCGGCACGCCGGCGGGCGTGGTGGAGGCCGTCGGCCGCGCGCTCGCCGAGGCCACGCGCCGGCCCGGCCCGACGCGGCTGATCCGCGACATCGGCTACGAGGCGGTCGGCAGCTCGCCGGAGGAATTCGCCGCCATGATCGCGCGCGACGCGCCGGTCTGGCGCAGGATCATCGAGGAAACCGGCGTGCGCGTCCGCTGAGACAGCGCAGCGCCCGAGGCACATCGCAGGAGGCCCCATGCAGTTCGGCATCTTCGACCAGAACGACCGCGGCTCCCTGCCGCTGGCCGAGCAATATGAGCAGCGTCTGAGGCTCGCGGCGCTGTACGACACGCTCGGCTTCGACCGCTACCACATGAGCGAGCACCACGCGACGCCGCTCAGCACCACGCCCTCGCCCAGCGTCTTCATGGCCGCGATCACCCAGCGCACGCGGCGGCTGCGGCTCTGCCCGCTCGTCTACCTGCTGCCGATCTACCATCCGCTGCGGCTGGCGGAGGAGATCTGCATGCTCGACCATCTGAGCCGCGGCCGCTTCGAGTTCGGCGTCGGCCGCGGCGCCTCCCCGCACGAGCTGGAGGCGCACGGCGTCGATCCGGCGCTGGCGCCGCAGATGTACGCGGAAGCGCTCGAGATCATCCGCGGCTACTTCGCCGCCGGCGACGCGCTGAGCCACGAGGGCCGCTTCTGGCGGCTGCACGACGTGCCGGTGGAGATCAGGCCGCTGCAGCGGCCGCATCCGCCGATGTGGTATGCGCTTGCCTCCCCGGACTCCACGGTCTGGCCGGCGCGGAACGGGGTGAACGTGCTCTGCGGCGGGCCGGTGGCGCGGGTGCGCGCGGTGACCGATCGCTACCGCGCGGAGTGGCGCGCCGCGCATCCGGACGCGCCGATCGCTTCCGAGCCCTGCATCGGGGTAAACCGCTACATCCTCGTCGCCGACACCGACCGGGAGGCGCTGGAGCTCGGCCGCGCGGCCTGGCCGGTGTTCTACCGGCACTTCATGAAGCTCTGGCACAAGCACGGCACGCAGCCCGTCAACGCGAAGCTGCCGCCGGATTTCGACACGCTGGTGGAGGCGGGCCAGGCGGTGGTGGGCGCCCCGGCTGCGGTGCGCGACGCGCTGGCGCGGCAGGTGAGCGAGGGCGGGCTCAACTACCTGGTCGGCAACTTCACCTTCGGCGGCCTGGCCACCGCCGATGTCGAGACCTCCGCCCGCCTCTTCGCGGCGGAGGTGATGCCCGCACTACGCGCCCTCAGCGTTGTGCCGGCGTGACAAAGGGGGAAACGATGGCACGCCATACCGCCGCCCATTACCTCCTCGAAGGGCTCACCGAGCTCGGCGTGGAGCACATCTTCTCCAACCTCGGCACCGACCACGTCTCGATCATCGAGGAGCTGGCGCGCTGGGATGCTGCAGGGCGCGCGCATCCGCAGGTGGTGCTCTGCCCGCATGAGAACGTCGCGATGCACATGGCCGGCGGCTATGCGGCGATGACCGGCCGCGGCCAGGCGGTGCTGGTGCATGTCGATGCCGGCACCGCGAATGCCGCGATGGCGATGCACAACCTGTTCCGCGCGCGGCTGCCGGCCTTCCTCATGGCCGGGCGCGCGCCCTTCTCCTCGCGGGGTGAGCTGCCCGGCGGGCGGGACAGCTACGTCCACTTCATCCAGGACCCGTTCGACATCGGCAGCCTCGTCCGGCCCTATGTCCATTGGGAGTATTGCCTGCCCTCCGGCGTCGTCGCGAAGGAGGCGCTGGCCCGCGGCTACGCCGTCATGCAGACCGAGCCGCGGGCGCCCGTCTTCATGACGCTGCCGCGCGAGGTGCTGGCCGAGGAGATCGAGGACGCGAAGGCGCTGTCCTTCCCGCCCGTCCGCTTCGGCGGCCTGCCGGCGCGCGGCACCGATCCCGCGACCGCAGCGGCCATCGCCGAGGCGCTGATGGCGGCCGCGAACCCGGTCGCCTTCACCGCCTATCTCGGCCGCAATCCGGATGCCGTGCCGGTGCTGGATGCGCTGGCGCGGGAAGCCGGGATCCGCGTGGTCGAGAACGGCCCGATCCATCTCTGCATCCCGCGCGACAGCCCCTGCTTCGCCGGCTTCGACCCGCGCCTGGCGGCCGAGACGGATTGCGGGCTGCTGCTGGATGTCGACGTCCCCTGGGTGCCGTCTTTGGTGCGGGAGAACCAGGCCGCGCGCTGGATCCAGGTCGATGTCGACCCGATGAAGCGCGACCTGCCGATGTGGAGCTTCCCCGCCGACCTCCGCGTCGGCGGCGATTGTGCGGCGGTGCTGGCGCAGGTGCTGGACGTCGTGCGGGAGCGGGCCGACGACGCCTTCCGCCGCCGCGTCGCCGATCGCATCGCCGGCTGGGCGCCGGCGCGTGCCGCACGGGAGGCAGCCCTCGCGGCCGCCGCCGCGAAGCCCGGCGAGCCGGATGCGCTGAACCCGGCCTGGGCGATCGCCGAGGTCGGCCGGATGCTGGCACCGGAGGACATCCTGCTGAACGAGGCGATCCGCAACGGCCCGGTGGTGCAGGCGCAGGTACCGCGGAGCGTCCCTGGTTCCTACATCGGCCTCGCCGGCGGCGGCCTCGGCTTCTCCGGCGGCATGGCGCTCGGCGTGAAGCTCGCGCGGCCGGAGCGGCGGGTGGTGAACGTCGTCGGCGATGGCGGCTTCCACTTCTCGACGCCCGACAGCGTCTATGCGACCGCCCAGCAATACGGCCTGCCGATCCTGACCATCGTGCTCGACAACCGCGGCTGGCAGGCGGTGAAGGAAGCGACGCTCCGCGTCTATCCGGACGGCACGGCGCGCGCGGGCGATGCCTTCCAGTCGCGCCTCGATGGCCGGCGCAACGGTGCGATGCGACGCTTCGAGCAGGTGGCCGAAGCCTTCGGCGGCCATGGCGAGCGCGTCGCCCGTCCGGAGGAGCTGGCGCCGGCCATGCGCCGCTGCCTCGCCGCCATCGATGCCGGGCAGGCGGCGGTGCTGACCATCCGCATCGCGCCGCTCTGACCATGCGCATCCTCGTCATCGGCTGCGGCGCGATCGGCGGCGTGCTGGCGGCAGCCCTCGCCGGCGCCGCCGAGGTCACCGGCTTCGACACCAATGCGGCGCATGCCGCGGCGATCCGGGCCGACGGCCTTCGCGTCACCGGCGCCGGGCCGGACCTGATCGCCCGCTTCGAGGTGATCGAGGACGCCGCCGCGCTGCACGACCGCCGCTTCGACGCCGCGATCTTCCTGGTGAAGTCCGGCGCGACCGCGGCGGCGGCGGCCGCCCTCGGCCCCGCCCTTTCCGGCACGATCCTGCTCAGCCTGCAGAACGGCATGGGCAATGCCGAGACGCTGCTGTCGATACCCGGTGCCGTGGTGGCGCGGGGCGTCACCATGAATGCCGGGCGCTACGTGGCGGCCGGCCATGTCGAGCGCCTGATCCACGGCCAGCCGACCTGGTTCGGCCCGGTCGCGGGCGCGACCGGGCCGCTGCTGCCGCTCGGCGAAGCTTTCCGGGCCGCCGGGCTGCCGACCGAGATCGTCGCGGACCCGATGGGTGCCATCTGGTCCAAATTCGTCTTCAACGCCGTGATGAACCCGGTCGGCGCGCTGCTGCTCGGGGTGAACGCCGCGCGCTACGAGGTGGCCGAGATCCGCGACCTGATCGACGACATGGCGGCGGAGGCGATGGGCGTCGTGCGGGCGCTCGGCGGCGACTTCGCGTTTCCGCCGATGGCCTTCGTCGAGAAGACCCGCTCCGGCGCGATCCCGCTCTCGCGGCACGCCGGCTCCATGGCGCTCGACATCGCGCGCGGCGCGCCGACCGAAATCGAGGAGCTGACCGGCTTCGTCGTGCGCGAAGCCGCCCGGCTCGGCCTGGCGGTGCCGGCCTGCCGCACCGTCCACCGGCTGGTGAAGGGATTGGAACGCGCGGCCATGCACCGCGCGTCGGAAACGGGAGGATGACGATGACGATGCGGAGGAGAAGCCTGGCACTCGCCGGCGCGGCGATGCTGGCGGCGCCGAGGCTCAGCGCGCAAGGCACCTATCCGGACCGGCCGGTGCGGTTGATCGTCCCCTATGCGCCGGGCGGCGCCAACGACATCCTCGCCCGTCTCTTCGGGCAGAAGATGCAGGAACGGCTGGGCCAGCCCTTCGTCGTGGAGAACCGGCCCGGCGCCCAGGCGATCGTCGGCACCGAGGCCGCGGCGCGCGCCCGGCCGGATGGCCATACGCTGCTGCTGGGCGCCAGCGGGCCGATCGTGTTCAACCCCGCGACCTACACCTCCCTGCCCTATGATCCGCTCCGCGACCTCGCGCCCATCGCGATGCTCGCGTCCTTCCCACTGGTGCTGCTCGCAGCCTCCGGCGCGCCGTTCCGCAGCGTGGCGGAGCTGATCGCCTGGGCGCGCGCCCATCCGGACCGCGCGAATTACGGCGCCTCCGGCGCCGGGTTCCAGCTGCCGACCGAGCTGTTCAACCAGCGCGCCGGCACCCGCTTCCAGTACGTGGCCTATCGCGGCAGCGCGGAATCGGTGAATGCGGCGGCGAATGGCGAGGTGACGATCGCGCTGGTCGATACCGGCCCGGCCTCCATCGCGATCTCGGGCGGACGCGCGCGGGCGCTCGCCGTGACCTCCGCCCGGCGGGTGCCGGCCTATCCGGAGACGCCGACCATGGCCGAGCTCGGCTTCCCGGAGGTCGAGGCGACGCTCTGGAGCGGCCTGTTCGCGCCTGCCGCGACGCCGGCGCCGATCCTGGAGCGGCTCCGGGCGGAGTGCGAGGCGATCTCCGCCATGCCCGACATCCGCCAGCGCCTGGCCACCCTGGTGATGGACCCGGATGGCCGCAGCCCCGACGCCTTCCGCGCCACGATCGCGCAGGAGATCGAGGTCTGGACCCGGGTGGCGCGCAGCGCCAACATCCAGCTGGAGCGATAGACCCTCAGCTTGACAAATCGTATTCGCCAATCGTGAATGCGGGAGCCTCGCGAAGGGTCTGGCTCCCGGCATGGATCGACAGCTGCGTGTTCTCATCGCCGGCGGCGGCATCGGCGGGCTCGCCGCGGCCCTTGCCCTGCTGCGCCACGGCATCGAGGTCGAGGTGTTCGAGCAGGCGCCGGCGCTGACCGAGGTCGGCGCCGGCGTGCAGGTCAGCGCCAACGGCACCCGCGCGCTCGCGCTGATGGGCGTGGGCGAAGCGGTCGCCGACGCTGCCTGCGAGGCGTCGGGCAAGGAGATCCGGCTCTGGAACACCGGCCAGGCCTGGACGCTCTTCGACCTCGGTGCGGAGTCGCTCGCGCGCTACGGCTCGCCCTATGTCACCGTCTATCGTCCCGACCTGCTGGACGCGCTCGCCGCCGGCCTGCGCGCGCTCCGGCCTGACGCGATCCGGCTGGGCGCCCGGATCGCGGGCTTCCGCGACGACGGCACGGGGGTGGAGGTCACGCTCGAGGATGGCCGGCGCTTCCGCGGCGATGCGCTGGTCGGCGCGGATGGCGTGCATTCCCGCGTGCGCCAGGGCCTGTTCGGCACCGACGATGCCCGCTTCACCGGCCTGATCGCCTGGCGCGGCCTGATCCCGATGGAGCGCCTGCCGCCGCACCTCCATCACTTCGTCGGCACCAACTGGGTCGGCCCCGGCCGCCACGTGGTGCATTATCCTCTCCGCCGCGGCCAATTGATGAACTTCGTCGGCATCGTCGAGCGCGACGACTGGCAGGTCGAAAGCTGGACCGCGCGCGGCAGCACGGCCGAGCTCGCCGCCGATTTCGCCGGCTGGCATCCGGATGTTCAGGCGATGATCCAGGGCATCGCCGACCCGCACACATGGGCGCTGAAGCTGCGGGAGCCGCTGGAACGCTGGTCGGAAGGCCGCGTCACGCTGCTGGGCGATGCCTGCCACGCCACGCTCCCCATGCTCGCCCAGGGCGCCGTCCAGGCGATCGAGGATGGCTGGGTGCTGGCCCGCGCGGTCGCGGCGCATCCGGGCGACGTCCCGGAAGCCTTCCGGCGCTACGAGGCGGCCCGCCTGCCGCGCACGACGCGCATGGTCCGCGGCTCGGCCGAGAATGCCCGGCGCTTCCACAACCCGCTGCTCTCGGACGCCGCGGGTGCCGCGCGCTACGTCGCCGAGGAATGGTCGGAGCCGCGCATCCACGATCGCTACGACTGGCTGTTCCGCTACCGCGTGGACGAGGTGCCGGTCTGATGCCGCGCGGCGAAGGCGGCAGCCGGGGCGTCAATTCCGTGGTCGCGGGCTTCGCGCTGATCCGCGTGCTGGAAGGCCGGCCCGGCATGACGACGCTGAAGGAGCTCGCAGCCGAGGCGGGCATGACGCCGAGCCGCGCGCATGCCTACCTCACGAGCTTCCGCGCCGTCGGGCTGGTGACGCAGGAACAGGGCGGCGATCGCTACGGCCTCGGCCCCTATGCGCTGACGCTCGGCCTGGCGGCGCTCGCGCGGCTGGATGCGGCGGAGGTCGCGCGGGAGCCGATGCGCGGCTTCGTCGCGGCGACCGGGGAAGCCGTGCATCTCTCCGTCTGGTCGGGCACTGCGCCGGTGATCGTCGCGCGGCTCGACGGGCGGCGCCCGACGCCGCTCACCATCCGCATCGGCTTCGCCCTGCCGCTCGACATCTCGGCGACCGGCCGGCTGTTCCTCGCCTTGTTCCCCGCCGCGCTCGCGCGGCTGCCGAAGGCGCGGATGGCGGAGCTCCGGCCGGTGCTGGACGCCGTGCGCGCGGGCGGCCTCGCCCGCACCGACAGCCTGGTGCAGAGCGGGCTCGCTGCCGTCTCGGCGCCGGTCTTCGGCGCCGACGGGTCGCTGCAGGCGGCGATGACGGCGCTCGGCCCGGCCGGGCTGCTCGACGTAGCGGAGGACGGGCCGGTGGCCACGGCGCTGCGCGGGGCGGCTGCTGCTGCCTCCGCCGCGCTCGGCTGGCGCGATCCGCCCGGCGCCGTCAGTACCCGCGCCCGAGCCCTTCGGTGATGACGCCGCCACCCGTGGTTCCTGTGTCCTGGGCGCCGAGCCAGCGCTGCTCGGCATCGAGCCGCACCGATTCGCGAACCAGCAGGGCGGTCGCCTGCTCGGCATAGGGCAGCGGCCCCGGCTCCTCCAGGCGGCGCAACGCCGCCTCCCCGCCGCCGCGGAACAGCGGCTCCGGCAGGGCAGCGGCGGCGGCGGCGCGGTCGCCGCGGGCGAGCGCGCGGGAGGCGGCGAGCAAGGCCTGCATCATCAGCCGCGGCGAGGCCTCGGTATCGGCGTTGAACGCGCTCCGCACCTCGGACCGCGCGCCGCGGAGCGCCAGGCCGGCCGAGGTCGAAAGCGGCGCCCAGCCGGGTGCCGCATCGGCCAGGTATTCCAGGCGGGCGGCGGCGCGCGCGGCGAGCGCGGGATTGCCTTGCAGCTTGCGGCCCTGGTCGATGAAGTCCTCGGCCGCGGCCGCCATCACGTCCCGCACCGGATCCGCACTCGGCGCGATCAGGCCGGCCGGCGGTGCGGCGAAGGCCGGCGGCCGGCGCATCTCGTCACAGGCCGCGAGGCCGAGGATCGCAAGGATGGCGCACCCGGCGCGCGGCAGCGGCATCGGCAATTCCTTATCGTCCCCGGCGGTTGCCGCGCTGCTGGCGGAGCAGCTCGTCCTCCGCGCCGCGGGCCGCGGCGGCGGTCATGGGCAAGGTCGGCAGGGTGGACAGCCGGGCCAGCGTCGCCTCGCCGCCGCCCAGGAACAGCGGTGCCTGCAAGGCCGCGGTCGCGCGCGCCATGTCCCCCTGCTGCAGCGCATAGCGGGCGGCGAACAGCGCGTTGATCACCGGCTGCGGCTCCGCATCGGCCGCGATGCCGAGCGCGCCGCGCCATTCCGGCCGCGCCCGTTCGAAGGCCATCGGCACGATCGGGGAGAATTCCCGCCAGCGCGCGCCATAGGGCAGTTCCACCGCCAGGTATTCGGCCTGGGCGACCGCGAGCGCCGCATCCGCCGGCTGCCGCGCCAGGGTGGCGGGCGTCCTGAAAGCGAAGGAGGTGTTGAAGATCGCGTTGCGCGTCGGGTCGGCGAAACCGGCCCCCACGTCGGGCGGCAAGGCCGCAGAAGGCGGAACCGTCCCGCAGGCGCCGAGTGCGAGCGCCAGCAGCGCCGCCATGCCGTGCATCCTCATCGCCATGTCCTCCTGATCGGAGCTGAGGCGTATCATATGGGGCTTACAGCCGGCTGAACGACCCCCGTCAAGATGTCGCGCCGGCCATGTGGCGCCGGGCGAGTTCCACATAGTGCTCCGCGGTGCGGTCGAAGCGCGCCCGCTCCGCTGCGTCCATCACCCGGACGAGGCGGGCCGGCGATCCCATCCACAGCTCGTTGCGGCCAATGCGCTTGCGCGGCGGCAGCAGCCCGCCGGCGCCGAGCATGCCGCCTTCCTCGATCACCGCGCCGTCGAGCATGGTCCCCCCCATGCCGACGAAGGCGCGGTCCTCCAGCGTGCAGGCATGCACGATGCAGGCATGGCCCACGGTTACGTCGTCGCCGATGATCGTCGCCTCGGCGCCGCGATTGACGTGCACGATGGTGCCGTCCTGGATGTTGGACCGGGCACCGATGCGGATGACGTTCGTGTCGCCGCGCAGCACGCAATGATACCAGACGCTGCTGCCGGCCCCGAGCGTCACCTGGCCGAGCACGAGCGCAGTCGGTGCGACGAAGGCATCGGCCGCGATCTGCGGCCGGTGCCCTTCGAACGTCAGAATAGAGCTCACGCGGCTTTCGGCAGCGTCGCGGTGACGCCGATGCCGAGCATGAGCCCGATATTCTGCACCGCCGCGCCCGAGGCGCCCTTGCCGAGGTTGTCGAAGCGCGCGGTCAGCACCGCCTGGCCGTGGCGGTCGTTGCCATGGACGCGGAGCTCGATCGCGTTGCTGCCGTTCAGCGCCTCCGGCTCCAGCTTCGCCTCGGCCGCCGCGACCGAGACGAATTCGCTGCCGGCATAGCGGGTGCGCAGCAGATCCTCGATCTCGGCGGGCTTCGGGCTGCCGCGCAGCAGGTCGAGATGCAGCGGGATGCTGTCGATCATGCCCTGGCGGAAATCGGCGACCGAGGGGACGAAGATCGGCCGCCGGCGCAGCCCGGTGTAGTGCTGCAGCTCGGCCACGTGCTTGTGCTCGAGCGCCAGGCCATAGAGCTCGAAATTCGGCGCGGTGCGCGGCTCGTAGGTCGCGATCATCGCATTGCCGCCGCCGGAATAGCCGGAGATCGCGTTCACGGTCACCGGGAAGTCGGGTGACATCAGCCCGGCATCGATCAGCGGCCGCAGCAGCAGGATGGCCCCCGTGGGGTAGCAGCCCGGGTTGGAGACGCGGGTGGAGGCCGCGATGATGGCCGGCTGGTCCGGCGTCAGCTCCGGCAGGCCATAGGCCCAGTCCGGATGCACCCGATGCGCGGTCGAGGCATCGAGCAGCTTGGGCGCCGCGTCGCCGAGCGAGGCGGCGAGTGCCGCACTCTCCTTGGCGGCATCGTCCGGCAGGCAGAGCACGACCAGGTCGACCTCGGTCATCAGGGCGCGCCGCGCCTCGGGATCCTTGCGTCGCGCCGGATCGATGGAATGCAGCGCCAGGGCCGGGTTGGCGGCCAGGCGCTCGCGGATCTGCAGGCCGGTGGTGCCGGCTTCGCCATCGATGAAGACGCTCGGAATCCGATCCTTCGGCATGGAACCCTCCTTGCGGGACCATTGGCGCAAGATTGCGCCCGGAAAAGCAAGAAGGGTGGACCCTCGCGGGTCCACCCTTCTTCGATGACAGCCATGCGGCCGGCGCGAGCCGGCCCGCCCGACTCAGCGCTTCGAGAACTGGAAGGAGCGTCGGGCCTTCGCCTTGCCGTACTTCTTGCGCTCGACGACGCGCGGGTCGCGGGTCAGGAAGCCGGCCTTCTTCAGGATGCCGCGCAGCTCCGGCTCGTAGTTCACCAGCGCCCGGCTGATGCCGTGGCGCACCGCGCCCGCCTGCCCGGAAAGGCCGCCGCCGACCACCGTGCAGAACACGTCGAACTGCTGGTAGCGGTCGGCGACCAGGAAGGGCTGGGTGATCAGCATGCGCAGCACCGGACGGGCGAAGTACTTCGCCTGCGGCTTGCCGTTGATCTCGATCTGGCCCTTGCCCGGCTTCACCCAGACGCGCGCGACGGCGTCCTTGCGGCGGCCGGTCGCGTAGCTGCGGCCGTGCGCGTCGCGCTTCGGCGCCACCGGCGCCGCGGCCTCGCCGGCGGCAGGCGTGCCCTGCACCAGGCCCTTGAGGTCGGCGAGAGAGGTTGCGGTCTGCTCGCTCATCTCAGATCACCTTGTTCTTGCGGTTCAGCGCGCCGACGTCGAGCGTGGTCGGCTGCTGGCCGGCATGCGGGTGCTCGGCGCCGGCATAGACATGGAGGTTGCGCATCTGCTCGCGGCCGAGCGGGCCGCGGGTGATCATCCGCTCCACCGCCTTCTCCAGCACCCGCTCGGGGTAGCGGCCCTCGAGCCGCTCCTTCACCGACCGGCCCTTGATGCCGCCCGGATAGCCGGTGTGCCAGTAGAAGACCGACTGCTCGGCCTTGTTGCCGGTGACCCGGATCTTGTCGGCATTGACGACGACGACGTGGTCGCCGCAATCGACGTGCGGGGTGAAGCTCGGCTTGTGCTTGCCGCGGAGGCGGTTGGCGATGAGCGTCGCGAGGCGGCCGAGCACCAGGCCCTCCGCATCGATCAGCACCCAACCCTTCTGGACCTCTGCCGGCTTGATCGACCGGGTCTGTGTGGTGAGCATGGTGGCCTGCATGGCTGTAAGGAGTGCGCGCTTATGACGACAAGGCGCTGCCGGGTCAAGCGCCGAAGGCATTTTTCGCGTGCGGTAACTGGATACCGCATTCTGCGACGCGGCCCTTGCGGCGCCGCCGCCCCGCGGGCGAGGCTCCCGGCAGCGACCGACAGGAAACGCCGAGCATGACCCCTTCCCGCCGCGGGCTCGCCGCCGCCGGCTTCGCAGGCCTTGCCCTGCCGCGCGCTGCCCGGGCGCAGGCGCCCTGGCCGCGCGGCCAGGCGGTCAGCCTCGTGCTGCCCTATGCGGCGGGCGGCTCGCCCGACGTGCTCGGCCGCATCATTACCGAAGGCTTCGCCGAACGCAGCGGCGGCACCTTCGTGATGGAGCACAAGCCGGGCGCCACCACGACGCTCGCCGCCCGCTACGTGCAGCGGGCGCGGCCGGATGGCTACACGCTGCTGATGGGCACCGTCGTCACCTTCACCATGGCGCCGCATGCGATGCGGAATCTCGGCTACGACCCGCTCGGCGACTTCGCCCATATCACCCAGATCGCCGAGACGATCTTCATCCTGGTCGCCAATCCGCGCTGGCAGAGCCTCGATCACCTGATCGCCGAGGCGCGGCGCCGCCCGGGCCAGCTCACCTACGCGACCTGGGGCGTCGGCAGCACCTCCCAGCTCGGCATGCTGGAACTCATGCGGCGCACCGGGACGGAGCTGCTGCACGTCCCCTTCAACGGCACGCCGCCGGCGCTGACCGAGACGCTGGCCGGCCGCACCGACGTGATGATCTCGACCTTCGCGCCGGCCAAGCCGCATGTGGAGGCCGGGCGCCTCCGTGCGCTTGCCCTCATCGCGGGTGCGCGCACGCCGGCGCTGCCGGAGGTGCCGACCATGGCGGAGGTCGGCCAGGCCGATTTCACGCTCGGCGGCTGGTTCAGCCTGCAGGCCCCGGCCGGCACGCCGCAGCCCATCCTCGACCGGGTGACGGAGCTGGCGCGGGAGGCGTTCTCGACGCCGGCATCGGTCGCGATCTTCGATCGCCTCGGCTTCGCACCGACGCCCTATGGCCGGGCGCCGCTGGAAGCGCGGATCCGGGCGGAGCTTGATCTTCACCGCGACCTGATGCAACGCGCTGGGATCAACCCGGAGTGACGGCATGAGCGACGCACCGAAACGGGGCCTGTCCCGCAACACCTCCAATTACGGCGACCGCGATTTCGCGCTCTATCTCCGCCGCTCCTTCGCCAAGTCGATGGGCTACAGCCAGGCCATGCTCGACAAGCCGGTGGTCGGCATCGCGGATACCGGCAGCGACTACAACAACTGCCACCGCACCGCGCCCGAGCTGATCGAGGCAGTCAAGCGCGGCGTGCTGTCGGCCGGCGGCCTGCCGCTGGCCTTCCCGACGATCAGCATCTGCGAGCCCTCGCTCAGCCCGTGTTCCATGCACTACCGCAACCTGATGGCGCTCGACACCGAGGCGATGCTGGCCAATCAGCCGATGGATGCGGCGGTGCTGGTCGGCGGCTGCGACAAGACGGTGCCGGCGCAGCTGATGGGTGCGATCTCCTCCGGCACGCCGTCGGTGATGCTGGTGGTGGGGCCGATGCTGGCCCAGGCCTTCGAGGGCGAGCGGCTCTCGGCCTGCACCGATTGCCGCCGCTACTGGGCGCGCTACCGCGCCGGCGAGGTGAGCGGGGAGAAGATCGCGACGCTCGAGGGCAAGCTCGCGACCACCGCCGGCACCTGCGGCGTGATGGGCACGGCGTCGACCATGGCCTGCCTGGCGTCCACCCTGGGCTTCATGCCCCTCGATGCCGCCTCGGCGCCGGCCGTGCACGCCGATCGGCTCCGCATCGCGGAAGAGGCCGGCGCCCAGGCGGTGCGGCTGATCCGGAACCCCGTGGCACCGCTCTCGCTCATGACCCAGGGCAATTTCGACAATGCGGTGCGCGTGCTGCTCTCGCTCGGCGGCTCGACCAACGCCATCGTGCACCTGGCCGCGATCGCCGGCCGCGCCGGGCTGACGCTCGATCTGAAGCGCCTCGACGCGCTGTCGGAGACGACGCCGGTGCTGGTCGACCTGAAGCCCACCGGCGAGGGCTACATGGAGGATTTCCACAGCGCCGGCGGCATGCAGGCGCTGCTCTGGGAGCTGCGTGACCTGCTGGATCTGGGCGCCCTCGATCTCGATGGGGTGACGCTGGAGCAGCGGATCGGTGACGGCAGCCACTACGTGAACCGGAAGATCATCCGGGCGCGGGCGGAGCCGGTCTCGCCGGTCGGTGGTCTCGTCGCGCTGTTCGGCTCGCTGGCGCCCGATGGTGCCATCCTCAAGCGCAGTGCAGCGACCGCTGCCCTGTTCGAGACCGAGGCGCGCTGCATGGTCTTCGACGGGCTCGAGGACCTCGCGAACCGGATCGACGACCCGGCGCTCGACGTGACCGCCGAGGACATCCTGGTGCTGAAGGGCGCCGGTCCGCGGAGCCCGGCCGGCATGCCGGAGGCGGGCTACCTGCCGATCCCGAAGAAGCTCGCGCGCCAGGGCGTGAAGGACATGGTGCGCATGAGCGATTGCCGCATGTCGGGCACCGCCTTCGGCACCATCGTGCTGCACATCGCGCCGGAAGCGTCGGTTGGCGGGCCGCTCGCCCTCGTCGAGACCGGCGACCGCATCCGGCTCTCGGTGAAGGAGCGCCGGCTCGACCTGCTGGTCGAGGATGCGGTGCTGGCACGGCGCCGCGCCGCCTGGCAGCCGGCGCCGGCGCCGAAGCGCGGCTGGGACCGGCTGGTGCACGAGCAGGTCACCCAGGCGCCGGCGGGTGCCGATCTCCGCTTCCTGACCGCCGCGGGAGAATGATCGCGGTCATCGGGGCGAGCGGGCGCTCCGGCACGGCGCTGTGCCGGGCGCTGGCGGAGGCCGGCTTGCCCTTCGTGCCGGTGGTGCGGGATGCGGCGCGCTGGACGCGGCCCGAGCCGCCGCGCGTCGCCGACCTGCGCGACGCGATCGGGCTGCGCCGCGCGCTGGAAGGGGCGACGCGCATCGCCTCCTGCGCGCATGCGCGCTGGGCGCCGGCGATCCTCGCCGCCGCGCCGCCCGAAGCGCGGCTGGTGCTGATGGGCTCGACCCGCCGCTTCTCGCGCTGGCCGGACGATCACGGCGACGGCGTCCGCGCCGGGGAAGCCGCACTGCTCGCCGCCGGCCGCCCGGGCGTCATGCTGCACCCGACGATGATCTACGGTGCGGAGGGGGAGGACAATGTCCGGCGCCTGGCAGCGCTGGCCCGCCGGCTGCCGGTGGCGCCGCTGCCGGGCGGCGGTCGGGCGCTGGTGCAGCCGATCCACCAGTCGGACGTGACCCGTGCGCTGGTCGCCGCCCTGCGGCACCCTTGGCAGCGGCCGGAGACGCTGGTGGTCGCGGGGCCGGAAGCGATGCCCTATCGCGACTTCCTCCGCGCCGTCGCGACGGCGGCCGGCATCCGCCCGCCGCCGGTGCTGCCGGTGCCGGGGGTGCTGCTGCGGGCGCTCGCGCCGCTCACCCGGATGCTGCCCGGCCTGCCGCGGATCGGCGCCGACGAGGTGCGCCGGCTGCTGGAGGACAAGGCCTTCGACATCGGCCCCATGCGCCGGACGCTGGGCTTCACGCCGATCTCGCTCGCCGAGGGACTTTCGCTTACCTTCTCGCTCGACTGAGGAAACACGTCATGCCGATCGTCAACCGCATCGCCGAGTTCCACGACGAGATGACCGCCTGGCGGCGGGACCTGCACGCGCATCCGGAGCTCGCCTTCGAGGAGCACCGCACCAGCGGCGTCGTGGCGGAGAAGCTGCGCGCCTTCGGCTGCGACGACGTGGTGACAGGGATCGCGAAGACCGGTGTCGTCGGCGTTATCCATGGCCGCAACGGCGGCGGCCGCGGCATCGGGCTGCGCGCGGACATGGACGCGCTGCCGATCCTGGAGGAGACCGGGGTGGCGCACGCCTCGACGATTCCGGGCGTGATGCATGCCTGCGGCCATGACGGGCACACCACGATGCTGCTCGGCGCCGCGAAGTATCTCGCGGAGACGCGGAACTTCGACGGCAGCGTCTACGTCATCTTCCAGCCGGCGGAGGAGAATTTCGGCGGCGGCGACGTGATGGTGAAGGAAGGTCTGTTCGACCGTTTCCCGATGGAGCGCGTCTTCGGCCTGCACAACTGGCCGGGCGCGCCGGAGGGCACCTTCTTCTGGCGCCACGGGCCGGTGATGGCCGCCGTGGCCAACCTGGAGGTCACGATCACCGGCCGCGGCGCGCATGGCGCGATGCCGCACAACGGCATCGACCCGATCGTGGTCGCCGCCGCCATCGTGCAGGCGCTGCAGAGCATCGTCGCCCGCAATGTCGAGCCGGTGGAGGCCGGCGTGATCACCATCGGCCACATCAAGGGCGGCCACACCTTCAACGTGATCCCGGAGACGGTGACCATGCTCGGCACCGCGCGCTGGTTCGCGCCCGAAATCGGCGACCTGCTGGAGCGGCGTTTTCTGGAGACGGTGACCGGCATCGCGGCGGCGATGGGGGCCAAGGCGAAGGCCGAGTTCCGCCGCGCCTATCCGGCGACGGTGAACGAGCCGGTGAGCACCGACCTGGCGGTCGAAGCCGCGCGCGCCGTGCAGGGCGCGGCGCGCGTGGTGCCGATGCCCAAGCCCACCATGGGGGGCGAGGATTTCTCCTTCATGCTGAACGCGAAAGACGGCGCCTACCTGATGCTCGGCACCGGCCGCAGTCCCGACGACCCGCAGGTGCATCACCCGCGCTACGACTTCAACGACGCGATCCTGCCGATCGGCGCGAGCTGGTGGGCGACGCTGGCGGAGCGGCTGCTCGCGCGCGGCTGACGCCCATCGACGCGCATTTCGTGCTGGCGCATCCGGAGCCGCAATCCTGCAACGGCCATCTGGTCCGCTCCGGATCGGCCGCACTCCGGGACGCGGGCTGGACGGTCTCCATCTCCGACCTGCACGCGATCGGCTTTGACCCAGCCACGAGACCTATGCGCATGACGGCCGCAGCGGCGACATCGACCTGCTGCTCTGGCCGGTGAATTTTTCGCTCGCCTATGCCGGCTGCACCGTGCTCGCGCCCTTCGTCGCCTATGGCGTCGAGGCCGGGCTCCGTTACTCCGACCCTGCCGCCGTCGAGGCGCGGCTGGCGGGGATCGTCGCGGATTTCCGGGCCGTCCTGCCCGAGGCCGGCGCGCGCGCGACGATCCCTTCAACCGCAAGGCGGAGTGGGGCGGCGACGGCCGGATCATGCCGGGCGCGCCGGTGCATTCGCCCTTCATCCGCCGCAGGCGGGAGCTGGATCTGGAATAGCGTCAGGGCGCCTGCAGCGTCGCGATCAGCCGGTCGTTCTCCGACTGCACCTGGCCCGGGATCAGGAAGGCGTCGATCAGCCACCAGACGCCGAGGGCCAGGAAGCCGAGCAGGCCGATCAGCACCACCATCAGCACGAAGGACGCGACGAAGAGCGTGAACATGATCAGCCCGCTGCCGACGCGGCCGAGATAGAAGCGGTGCGCGCCGATCGCGCCCAGGAAGAACCAGAACAGGTAGGCGATCAGTGCGCTCTTCTTGTTGGCGTCGTAGCGCATCATCAGCAGCGTGTCGTGGCTCGGCCGCGGCGGCGGTGCGTCGCCGGGCCGGGGGATCTGCGGGACGCTCGACATGGCTCGCCTCTCGATGCCGGGGGAAGCTAGCCCGGGTTGCCCCGGCGCGCGATGCCGCTACCCTCCTTGCATCGAAGCCGACAGGGAAACGACCGGATGATCGAGCTGCACACCTGGAACACGCCGAACGGCCGCAAGATCAGCGTGGCGCTGGAGGAGATGGGCCTGCCCTATGCGGTGAAGGTGGTGAACATCTCGAAGGGGGAGCAGTTCGACCCGGCCTTCCTGGCCTTCAGCCCGAACAACCGGATCCCGGCCATCATCGATCCCGAGGGTCCGGACGGACAGCCGATCACGGTCTTCGAATCGGGTGCCATCCTGCTCTATCTCGCGGAGAAGACCGGGCGCTTCCTGCCGGGCGACCTCCGCGCCCGGGTGCCGGTGCTGGAATGGCTGATGTGGCAGATGGGCGGCTTCGGCCCGATGCCGGGCCAGGTGCACCACTTCCTGATGCAGCCGGAGGGACCGGCCCGCGACTACGGCGTGAAGCGCTATGGCGATGAGACGCGGCGCCTCTACGGCGTGCTGGACCGGCGCCTGGCGGGGCGCGACTTCGTCGCGACCGAGGGCGAGCCGAGTGTCGCCGATTTCGCCATCCTCGGCTGGGCCTGGCGGCACGAGCGGCACCAGGTGCCCTTCGACGACCTGCCGCATGTCGGCGCCTGGTACGCGCGGATGATGGCGCGCCCGGCCGTCGCGCGCGGCTTCGAGGTGCATCTGGGCGGCTGAGGCCGGGCCATAACGGTTTGACGGGCGCAGGGGCTGCGGCTAGAAGCGGCGCATGCAACGCCGTGAGACTTTGCACTCCTGCGGAGGGGTGGCCGAGTGGCCGAAGGCGGCGGTTTGCTAAACCGTTAAAGGGGGATAACCCCTTTCGTGGGTTCGAATCCCATCCCCTCCGCCACCTTTTCGCATGCGCCGAGATCACCAATGAAAACAAGATTTTAAGCGGCGCTCCGCCGGGCTCTCTCCCTCCTGCCTCCGCCACGTTTCCGCCGTACCCTGGCCGCGCTTTCGGGCAGCCAGCGCCCGCGCGTAGCGATCGCCCGCGCGTCCGCGCGTCCTGGTGCTGGACGAGACGGTCTCCACCCTCGACGTGGCGGTCCAGGCGCGTATCCTGGACCTGCTGGCGACCCTGCAACGGGAGTTGGGCCTGACCGACGTCTTCGTCTCACACGACCTGGCGGCGGTGTGGCTGATCGCCGGCACCATCCCGGTCATGCGGGGCGGGTGGACGTCGGAATGCGGTCCGGTGGGACCGGCCATCCCGGGGAACGCCGGCGACCTGATCGAGGCGGCACCATGACGGCCCAGCGACAGCTCCGGCTCGGCTTCTTCACGCGCCTCCTCGACGAGGGTGCCGCCGCGGAGCGTTATCGCCTGGCGCTGGCGCAGATCCGCCATGCCGAGGCCGAGGGCTTCGACAGCGCCTGGGTCGCCCAGCACCATTTCCACGAGGCCGAGGGCGGGCTGCCCTCCCCCTTCGTCTTCCTCGCCCAGGCCGCGGCGCTGACGACGCGCATCCGCCTCGGGACCGGCATCGTCACCCTGCCTCTGGAACTGCCGATCCGCGTCGCCGAGGATGCGTCGGTGCTCGACCTCATGTCGGGCGGCCGGCTGGAGCTCGGCCTCGGCTCGGGCGGCAATCCCGAAGCCTTCGCCGCCTTCGGCCTGCAGGACGGCGCGCGGCGGGAGGTGTTCGAGCGACGCCTCGGCGAACTGGTCGACGCCCTGGCCGGCCAGGCCCTGAAGGGCGGCGACCGGGTCTATCCCGCCCATCCGGCGCTGCTCGACCGGCTCTGGTACGCGACCTTCTCGATCGACGGGGCGCGGGCGGCGGCGCGGCTCGGGGCGGGCCTGCTGCTGTCGCGCACCCAGCCGCGGCCGCAGGATGCGCCGGACGCGCGTCTCGCCGACATCCAGGACCCGATGGTGGACGCCTATCTGGAAGCGCTGCCCGCGGGCGTGGCGCCCCGCATCCTCGCCTCGCGCTCCGTCTTCGCCGTGGACCGCCGGTCGGATGCGCGGCACTTCGCCGAGACCGGGCTGCGCCGCTTCCATGCCCGGCTGGTCGCCGCCGGCCGGGCATCGGGCGATGCGCCGCCGCTCGAACAGATGATCCGCCGGCAGGACGTGCATCTCGGCACCGTGGAGGAAGTGATCGCCTCGCTGCGCGCCGACCGCATCCTGGACCGCGCGACGGAACTCGCCGTCCAGGTGCATTCCGTCGATCCGCCGCATCCCTACGTGCTGCGCTCGATCGAGTTGGTCGCCGCCGGCGTGGCGCCGGCTTTCGGCTGGCGGCCGGAACCGGCGCGCGCCGCGCAGCGCGTCGCCTGACCGCATGGAGGACGCCGAAGCCATGGCCGCATCCGATCCGGACCTGATCGACACCCTCGTCGGCATCGCACCCGCCTCGCCGCTCGATGCCGTGCGCGCACGGCGCCCCGCGGCGCGCCGGCATGCCGAGGCCAGCCATCGCGCGCTGCTCCTGCCCGCGGATCCCGGCGACGTCAGCCCGGCGGAGCGTTTCGCCGTCGCCGCCTACGTCGCCGGGCTGCACGGCGCAGGGATGACGGCCGACCATTATGCCGCCAACCTCCGCGACCATGGCGGCCCGACGCTGGCCGAGACGGTCGCGCGCGCGGTCGGGGAGACGCTTGCCGAAGGGCCGAAGGGCCATTTCCCGGCCGGCCCGCTCAGCGGGGAGGACAGCGAAGCGCCGGTCTTCGCGCTGTCGGAGCAGGTCCGGGCCGGGCTCGGCCCCCGGCTCGAGGCGGCGCTGGCGCATGCGCATTTCCTCGTCTTCCATCCGCGTGACGCGGCGCCGGAGCGCCTGCGCGCGTTGACCGGGGCGGGCTGGACGGCGGATGGCATCGTGACCCTGTCGCAGTTGGTCTCCTTCCTCGCCTTCCAGATCCGGGTCGTCGCGGGCCTCCGCGTCCTGGCCGCCACGCCCTGAGCGCCGGGGGGATCCTCGCCATGCCCGACACCGATCGGCCCCTCATGCCGCCCACCGCCTTCACGCGGGACCAGCTCGACTGGCGACCCTGGCTTCCGCCCATCGCCGAGGCGGCGCTGACCGAGCGGCACCTGGTCGCCCTCGTCGATGCCGCGCGCGCCAAGTCGGATTACTTCCGCCTGCTGGCGCGCGATCCGGACGCGCTCGAACACCGCACCCACACCGACAAGGACATCTTCTACAACGCCGATGCCGGCGCCCCGCGCGCGGATCGCGAACTGGCGGCGGCCGCCGTCTCCCGCTTCAACGGCTGCATCTACTGCGCCTCGGTCCATGCCCGCTTCGCCGCGACCTATGCGAAGCGCGAAGCCGATGTCGACAGGCTGCTGGCGGACGGCGTCGGCGCCGATCTCGGCGAGCGCTGGAACGCGATCACCGCCGCCGCCGTCGCGCTGACCGCCACGCCGATCGCCTTCGGCCCGGACCACGTGCGGCGGCTGCGCGAAGCGGGCCTCGACGACCTCGCCATCGCCGACGTCATCCAGGGCGCCGCCTTCTTCAACTGGGCGAACCGGCTGATGCTGTCGCTCGGCGAGCCGGTGCCGAAAGCCTGAGGCAGAGGGTCAGCCGTGCCGGCGCCGATCCGCCACGCCCCGCACCGCGGCTTCCAGCATGCTGCGCGTTTCCTGCCAGCGGCATTCGATCCGCCGGCCGCGGGTCAGGCCGCGCCTCTCGCCGCGCGCATAGGCGACGACGCCGACGACCAGGACGCCGCTCATCCACAATGCGAAAGCCGGTGGGGGAAGGCACAACGCAGCGACCAATGTTTCCATCATGGGATCGACCCTACCGTACGCAGCGGTATGTATACAAATGCTGCGCTGCAGCAAAGGCGGAATTTTGTCGCTTTTTGTCGCGCTTGCGCAATCGCCGTCTCGGCGGCGGTCGCCGGCCGCGTTTCAGACGGCCTGAAGCCAATCGCAGAGCGCCGCTTCGCAAAGCGTCCGGTCGACGGCGCGCGCCGGCGACTGCGATGTCCGGAGGTCCTGGATCCCACCCAGTTCCGTGCATCCTGGCCAGGCCAGCGCCTCGGCCGCCATCGGCGGCGCCAACGCATTGACCCGCCGAAGTGCCTGAAGCTGCGAGGCGCCCGTTGCGGCGCTCCACAAACAGGCGATCAGGGTCCAGCCGTCCAGGATCCAACTGGTCCGTTGCCAGAGGGCGAGCAGGGCGTCTTCGCCGTTGCCGGCATCCGTCGTGCTGCCGGAGGCATCGCTGGCGACGGAGCGCATGCCGGCGATGAGGCTGGATGCGGATCTGGCGATGGCGGCGACGCGCGTGGCCAGCATCGCTGTATGCTTGCGGTCTTCCTCAAGGCCACAGCTCTGCTGCCAGTCGAGGAGCATCTGCGAAAAATCGAGCAACTGTCCGACGCGGCGCGTGAGCGGGGCGGTGTCGATCGGGCATGGGCGGCCCGCATTGGCTTGCGCCGCGCGCAGCGCCGCCCGACCGGCCAGCCCGGTGCCCGCGACCTGGAGGGCGGCAGCGCCCATCGTCCCGGGCGAGATCTCCCCGTCCCCGAGGTTGGCGACGAGCATGCGGTCGGAGATCGTCGGATGGAAGGCCTCGATCGCGATTGCCCAAGGCACGACCAGCCAACCCGCCCGTCCGGAAGGGTTCAGGATCAGCAGCTCGACATCCGCCTTGTCCGTCGCACGGACGCGAGCGCAGAACAGGGCCGGCGTTGTGAAGGGCGCACAGGTGCCGCGGTCGGCACAGCGTTGCGGCAACATCGCCTCCGTGGCGTAGCGTCCCAACAGTTGAAGATCGGCAGGTTCCATCAACTGCAACCTGCTTAGACCGCACTTGCGGAAACCCTAATCGTCGATCGGTCGTGCCCTGCGGAGGGATATCCGGGCCAGTTGCCATGGCCGGCATCCCCCTGCGCGGAAACGCTCACCGTCGATTTTCCACACGGGGACTCTCAATGGTCGACAGCCTGCGCAGCCTCCAGCACGGCCTTCGCAAGGACATCGACCGGTTCCGACGAGTCGAGCCGCAGCACCGGCGCCGACTGGGCTGCGAGCCATGCCTCGTGCGAGGCATGGCTGCGCTGTTCCAGGCCCGCCGTATCGTAGGCAGCCGCCCAGGTCAGGAACGCGGCGCTCGTGGCCGCCATGTCGCCGCCCGGATCGATGCGTCGGCCATAGCGGACCGCTTCGCGGCGTCGAAGCCGGTCCATGCGGATTGCGGGGTCCAGACGCAGGTACACGATCAACGCGTAGAGCGGCTCGAGCGGCTGCGCCCAGCCGATCGCGGAGCCGGAGAGCACCCAATGCCCGGCCGGCGGCAGGCTCGCCTGCAGCAGGGCCAGCCTTTCGAGGCGCGGCCGCGCCGTGGTGAAAGGCGGATCCGTCGGCAGCCAGTAGAACGCATCCGTGTCGAGATGGGTCAGCGACAGGCGCCCGCCGACGGCGGCGCCGAGCGTCGTCGTTCCCGAACCCGATGCGCCCAGAATGTGAAGGCGCGGCATCCACATCTCCCTTCGGAACGATCGCCCCGGCCCGCGACGGAACCGCCGGCGGTCGCGGGCGACAATACGATTCGACTTCGGAACTAAATTGCGTTAGCCTCCCGCCAATCGCAGGAGGCACCCGATGTACCTCGACGTCCCCTTCGTCACCCAGCTCGGCATCGGCGGCAACGCCAATCTGAACGACCCGACCGGGTGCTGGTACGCCAGCGCCTGCATGATCGGCTTCTCCTACGAAGCGGGTCCGCGCCTCGGCGTGCCGGAGCTCTATTCCCGCCCGATCGTGCAGCCGGACGGCAGCCACGCGATCGGGCATTGGAGCATCACCGCCGGCTGGCTGCCGGTGTTCAAGCGGAACGAGCATCTGGCCGAACTCGCCGGCGGCATGCCCGCGACGGCGGTGGCGCTGGCGGTGGCGCTGAAGCGCTTCGGGCCGCTGTTCTTCGGCTGGCTCAAGACTGCGAACGGCAGCACCTACGGGCATGCCTCGGTCATCATCGGCGTCCGCAACGGCAACGTCATCTACCACGACCCCGAGAACGCGCCGCGCAGCGAAGCGCCGATCGCGACCTTCACCGGCCGCCTGGCGCAGGGCTGGCCGCTGCTTCGCCGCGACGCGCCGGAATTCAGCTACATGGTGCGCCTGGTCGCCTGACGGGGCGCCGCTTGCCTAGTTCCCTTTTTGTTCCTATCTTCGGATGCATGCAGGGCCGCCTCGACTTCGGTGCCGCGTCTGACCTCGTGCTGATCCGCGACCGGCTGCGGCCGCTCTTCGGGCGCGCCGACCACGTCCCGCCGCTCGATCCCGTCAGCCAGATGGTGCGCTCCATGCTGGGGAGCCGCACGAAGGATGAGGAGTCGTGGCGCGTTTTCTGGCGGCTGCGGGATCGCTGCCCCGACTGGAACGGCCTGGCCGACATGCCGCCCGACTCGATCGAGACCCTGATCGACGGCGTGAACCTTTCCGAGAAGAAGGCCCGGTTCCTGCCGCGTGTCTTGCGGCGGATCCGGGCGGAGCGGGGCGCCCTCGACCTGAATTTCCTCGGCGGACATCCGCTTGCCACCGCCCTCGCCTGGCTCGAGGCGCTGCCCGGCGTCGGACCGAAGGTCGCCGCCTCCGTCCTGAACTTCAGCACCCTCGCCATGCCCGCCTTCGTCGTCGACACGCATGTCGGGCGCGTCCTGCGCCGCTTCGGCTTGGTCGACGGCCGCGCCGAGACCAGGGAGGTGCGAGATGCGGTCATGGCCACCGCCTGCCCCTGGGACGCGACAGCGCTGAGGGAGCTGCACGCGCTACTGAAACGCCTGGGCCAGCAGGCTTGCCACGCCGCGATGCCCGACTGCCGAGCCTGCCCCCTGCGCGCGCAATGCGGTTCGCGACGCCACGGCCTGGCGCGGCTGGTCGCGTGACCGGGCTATCGGTCGAAGGCGGGCCGACGGCCGATTCCCTTCATCCGCCGCGGCGCAGCAGGAAGCGGGCCCGTTCGGTCGGGTCGTCGATATGGCGCGCGGCGCGCTCCCAGAGCGCTTCGCCGGCGAGGCCCTCCGCCGCGGCGCGCGTCGCGAGCATCCGCGCCAACGGGCCGACATGCGTCGTCAGCGCGGCAGTCAGCCGATCCAGCTCCGCCGCATCCGGACCCGGCGCAGCGACTGGCCCAGAGCGGGCCGGCGCGGCGGGCGGCCCGGCCGGCAGCAGGCGGCCGATTTCGCTGAGGAAGCGGCGGCGCTCCGCCTCGTCCGCGATGCTCTCGGCCAGCCGGCCGGCCAGCACCTCCGGCAGCGCCGGCTGCCGCGTGGCGCTCCGCACCAGCATCCCCGCGATCGGCCCGACATAGGAAGCGAGGCTGCGCTCGATCTGCTCGAGCATCGCCGGATCGATCGACAGCGGCGCGGGTGCCGGCGCGGACGGCGGGGCAGTCGCCAGGATCGCGATGGTGGCGTCGTCGGCCGCCGCGCCGGTGCCCGAGCAGGCGTCGCGCAGCGCTGCCGCCATGTCCCCGGCCGACGCGAAGCGATCCTCCGGCCGCTTCGCCAGGGCACGGTCGCGCACCTGGCGAAGCCCGGGCGCCGCCGCGAGGACCGCCGGCGGCAAAGGGGGCGGCGCCTCCTCGATGATCCGTCGCATCACCGCCAGCAACGGCCCGGCGCCGAAGGCGCGCTCCCCGGTCAGCAACTCGTGCAGCAACGCGCCGGCGGCGAAGAGGTCGCACCGCCCATCGACCGCCTCGCCGCGACATTGCTCGGGCGCCATGTAGGCCGGCGTGCCGATCACGGCGCCGGTCTGGGTGAGGCCGGAACCGTCCATGCGGGCGATGCCGAAATCCGTCAGCTTGATCTGCAAGGCGTCGGAGACCATCAGGTTCGCCGGCTTGATGTCCCGGTGCACGATGCCGGCGGCATGGATGCTGGCGAGCGCATCGAGGAGCTGCCCGACGATCTGCCCGGCCTCCGCCGGCGTGAAGCGCCGGCCTTCGGCGATCACCGCCGCCAACGTGCGGCCGGGGACGAACTCCATCGCCAGGAACGGCCGGCCGTCCTGCACGCCGACATCGTGGACGGTGACGATGTTCGGATGGCAGCAGCGGCCGGAGGCGCGCGCCTCGGCGCGGAACCGCTGCAGGTGCTCCGCCGCCGCCTCCCCTTCCAGCAGCGATGCCGCGACGAGCTTGACCGCGACCGGGCGGTCGATCTCCGGATCATGGGCGAGGTAGACCTCCCCCATCGCGCCGCGGCCGAGCAGGCGGCGGACCTCGTAGCGGCCGATCCGCGATGGCGCCGCCTCAGCCATGGCCGCGCGGCGGGTCGCCCAGCAGCTTCATCGCGTTCACCAGGCTGCGCCGCATCAGGTTGAAGGACCTGCTGAGGGACGCGATCTCGTCGCGGCCGGAGAGCTGGTACTCCGGCTCGTCGAGCGCGCCGGCGCTCACCGTCTCCGCCGCCGCGGTGATGCGCTGCACGGGCCGGATGATCACGACGTGCAGCAGCAGGTTCACCAGCAGCACCATAGCGACGAAGATGCCGCCGAGCAGCATGAGGAAGGCGAAGAGCAGCCGATCCGAGCGCTCGAGCGCGACGTGCATCGGCACCGAGACGACCTGCGCGCCGATCACGTCGCCGAGCTGCCAGCCGAACCCGTTCTCCCGCCCGTAGAGGTCGATCATCGAAACCGGCGCCGCATCGGGCGTCGAGTGGCAGGCGAGGCAGTTGCGGTCGGTCAGCCGGAACGGGCGGGCGAAGACGAGGGAGCGGCCCTGCGGCGTCTCCCGCTCGCCGACATATTCGTCGCGCGCCCCGTCGCGGCGGAACCCGGCGATGATCGCGGCCTCCCAGTCGCTGGCGCGGTCGGCGGGGTTGGTCGGGTTGAGCGCTGCTTCCTTGTAGCCGTACTCGCCCGCCTCCCGCTGCACGGTGCGGAAGACGGTCTGCGCCGCCCAGGAGGGCACGGTGTGCGGCAGGAAGCGGGCGGCCGAGCTCTCGCGCAGCAGCGGCTCGATCTCGCCCTGCGTGTAGCCGCGGAGCGCGGTCGCCTGCCGCATGATCATCGTGGCTTCCTGCAGCATCTGCTGGCGCACCGCGCTCTCGGCGATGCCGCGCGCGAGGAGCGCCGCGACGGCGACGCCGATCAGGAGGGTGGCGAACATCGCGATGTTGAACTTGGCGCGGAGGCCCATGCGGATGCCTTCTGGTCAGGGACGTCGTGGCGCTGACGCGGCGAGGAGGCGACGCGCCTGCGCGGCGGTGAGCGCGCCGGTCGACGCCTCGCCGATTTCACGCTGGTAGCGGCGGATCGCAGCGCGGGTGCTGGGGCGGAAATTGCCGTCGATGCGATCGCTGAAGTAGCCGAGCATGAACAGCGTGTTCTGGACCCCGCGGCGCTCGGCCTCCGACAGGCGGACCTCGTCAATCGCCGGCGGCGCTGCCGCAGCGGGCGGTGCGACCGCAGCGGGCGGTGCGACCGCAGCGGGCGGCGCGACCGTAGCGGGCGGCGCGGCCGCGACGACGGGCGGCGGGTCGGCGGCCGGCGGCTCCGGAGACGCCGCGACCTGCGGCGCCGGCTCCGGCGCGGCGGGCTGGGGCGGTGCCGGCGGCGGCTCCGGGGATGGCGGCGCCGGCAACAGTGCGACGGTGGTCGCCGGCCGGTCCAGCCGGGTCAGCGGCCGTTCAGCCGCGCCATCGAGGCGGGTCTGGAGGCGCCCAAGCAGATCACCGAGGTCGAGCCCCGCCCCGGCCGGCACGATCAGTTCCTCGATCAGCGCCGCGGCGAGCGCGGTGCGCTGGCCATGGCGCGCCACCTGGGCACTGGCGGCCAGGCCGAACGGCACGACGGCGGCAGGTGCCGGAAGCGGCGGCAGCCGCGTCGGATCGGCGAAGGCGTCGAGCGCGAACAGCGTGGCCGCCGCCCGCGCCTGCACCGGCGCGTCGAGCAGGCTGCGCAGCAGCACGCCCTGGGTCAGCGCATCCGTCGGACGATCCAGCGTGGCGGAGGACGGCAGGAAGAAGGCCCTGCCCTCCAGCTCGATGACCGGGCCACAGGCGTAGACCACGGCCCGCGCATCCGGCGCCTCGCGCAGCCGGCGCGACAGCTCGGCGACGGCCGCCGCGGTCTCGCCGCCGGTCCGGTCGATGCTTTCGATGACGGTGAAGCCCAGCGCCGAGAGCTGCCGCCCGAGCGATCGCGCCGAAGGCGGGCAGGCCGGAACCGGCGCGACGTCGCGTGCCGCGACCTGGCCGGTCGCGACGATGAGCGCGATGCGCGGCTCCGACCCCAGCGCCGCGCTGCAAGGCAGCAGGGCGAGCAGCAGCGCGGCAGGGAGCCATCGGCGCGGACGCGATGTCGAGGGGGCGACGATGGGCGATCTCCCGGGGAGCGTCGGTTCGATCCCGGCACAACAGACTATGCGCCGGAAGCGCTCGTCAAGCAGCGCTCCGTAAAGGTTTGTCCATGCGCGGGACGGCCGCCGGGGGCCTGACGCGACCGTCCGATCGTGGCAGGCTCGGCCGCGAAAGTTCCGCGTGTCGCCAAGGCACGCGCCGGGAGGGATCGAGGGCCATGATCACCAGGACCACCAGACGCGCGCTCATCGCCGGCGGCAGCGCCTTCGCGATCGGCGGCATCGCGCGGGCGCCGCTCGCGCAGACGCTGCCGCCGCACGAGCAGGCGCTGCTGGAGGCGGCGCGGCGGGAAAGCGAGGTCACCTGGTACACCGGCCAGCTCCAGGCCGAACCCTCGGAGGCCGCCGGCCGCGCCTTCACCGAACGCTATCCGGGCATCCGGGTGAACGTGGTGCGCACCACCTCCCAGGTCGCCTTCCAGCGGCTGTCGCAGGACATGCGGGCGCGCGCCGCGCAATGCGACGTGTTCAGCTCGACCGATGTCAGCCACTTCACGCATCTCAAGCGCGAAGGGCAGCTGATGCCCTACCGGCCGCAGAACGCCGCCGGCATGGTCCGCGCGGCGCGGGAAGCGGCGGATGCCGACGGCCATTACCAGGTGAGCTACCTGGCGCTCTATCTGATGGGCCGCCGCAGCGACCAGGTGACGGCGGAACAGGCGCCGCGGCGCTGGCAGGACCTGGTCGACCCGCGCTGGCGCGACAAGCTCGCGGTCGGGCATCCGGGCTACAGCGGCGCGATCGGCGGCTGGGCGCTGCTGATGCACAGGATGTACGGCGAGGCCTATTTCCGCGCGCTGGAGCGCAACCGCCCGCAGATCGGCCGCTCCGCCGGCGACCCGGTCACCACGCTCAATGCCGGGGAACGCGCGGTCGGCGTCGGCATTCCCTCGGCCAGCTCCCTCCTCAGCATCTCGCGCGGCAACCCGATCACGCTGATCTACCCCGAGGAAGGCACCGTGATGCTGCCGGCGCCGAGTGCGGCGATCCGCAACGCGCCGCATCCGAACGCGGCGCGCCTGTTCATGGAGTTCGTCTGCGGCGATGCCTATTCGGCGGCGCTGCGGCCCTTCTTCGCCGAATCGCTCCGCCCCGGCGTGCCGCCGCCGGAGGGCTCGCGGCCGCTCGACGAGATCACCGTGATCACGCCGAGCGCCGCCGAGCTCGAGCAGCGCCTGCCCGAGATCAAGGAGCTCTGGCGCGACATCTTCCGCGTGTAGGCGCGGCTGGGTTCAGCCCGCCTTCAAGGTCCGGACCGCCTGCGCCAGCTCCCGCCGCAGGGCGTCGCCCTGGGCGGCGATGCTGCCGGAGGCGTCGCGGAGTGCCGCGACGGAGCCGCCGGCCTGCGCCATGGCGGCCGCGACTTCCTGCGCCGCCTCGGACGCGGCGCGGGCGCCGGTCGCGGCTTCGGCGGCATTGCGCGCGATCTCCTGCGTCGCACTCCCCTGCTGCTCCACGGCGGCGGCGATCGCATTCGTGAACTGGCCCATGCGGGAGACGGCATCGGCGATGCCGCGCACCGTGCCGACCGCCTGCTCGGTCGCGTTGCGCATGCCGGCGATCTGGTTGCCGATCTCCTCGGTCGCCTTCGCGGTCTGCGCGGCGAGCGACTTCACCTCGCCGGCGACGACGGCAAAGCCCTTCCCGGCCTCGCCGGCGCGCGCCGCCTCGATCGTCGCGTTGAGCGCCAGGAGATTGGTCTGGCCGGCGATGTCGGCGATCAGCCGCACCACTTCCCCGATGCGGCTCGCGGCCTCCGACAGGCCCTGCACCGTCGCGTCCGAGGCTTCGGTGGCGGCGACGGCCGCCTCCGCGGCGGCGCTGCCTTCGGCGGCGCGGCGGTTGATCTCGTTGATGCTGGCGGCCAGCTCCTCGGTTGCGGCGGCGACGGCGTTGACGTTGGCCGCTGCCTGCTCAACCCGTCCGACCGCATCGCCGGCCCGCGCGCTGCCGCGCTCCGCGCCCTCGGTCACGCTGTCGGTGGCGACACGGAGCGCGCCCGAAGCGGTGGTCAGCGAGGTGGCGACCTGGCCGACCGTGCTCTCGATCTCGGCGGCGAGCCGCGCCGCTTCCGCGACGCGCGCGGCCTCGGCCTGCGCCGCCGCCGCCCGCGCTTCCTGCTGCAGCCGCCCGCGCTCGGCGACCGCATCGCGGAGCGTCGCGACGGCACGGCCGATATCGCCCAGCTGGTCGCGGCGTTCGGTGCAGGGAACGGCGACGCTCGCCTCGCCGCGGGTGATGGCGCCGAGCGCGCCCGCCAACCGGCCAAGCGGCCGCAGCGACCGGCTGAGCACGAACCAGAGGCCGAGCGCGATGACGATGCCGAAGCCGAGTGCCACGGCGCCGAGCTCCAGCCAGAGCTGGCGCACATAGGCGACGAGATCCGGCACCGGCACGCCCACGAAGAGCAGGCCGACCTGGCGCCCGCTGGCGTCGCGGATCGGCTCGTAGATCGTCAGGTGCATGACGCCCAGGATCTCGTTGCGGCCGCTATAGGTCTCGCCGCGGCGGATCGCCGCCTCATAGGCAGGGCCGGCCGCGAGCACGGTGCCGACGCCGCGGCTGCCATCCGGGCGCTGCACGTTGGTCGCGACCCGGGTGTCGCCGCGGAACAGGGTCGCGACCCCGCCCGCCGCCCGCTTCACCGCATCGACGATGTCGTTGCGGCCGTTGACGGGCGTGGTCCCGAGCATCAGTTGCTCGCCCTCGACGCGCCATTCGCTGCCGAGCGGCCGCAGCATCTCCCGCAGCATGCCGAGGTTCATGCGCAGCGCGTTCTGCGCCTCCGCCTCCGTCTGGTTGGCGAGTTTCTGCGTGGTCCAGGCCTGGGTGCCGGCGACGGCCAGGAACAGCGCGACCAGGCTGGCGAGCACGATGCGTGGCACGATGCCGAGGCGGGACAGGCGCAGCAAGGCAGGCAGGCGGAGGGGCGGCATGGATGTCGCTCCGATTCATTGGATGGTGGATCGCGCAGTTTCGCAGGCACGGATTGCCGAAAGGTTGAGGGCTGGATATATCCAGCGCCGAAGAAGGCGAGCGACGAAAGTATTGTTTTCAGATGGATTTACGGAAAATGGGTAATTTTAGCCTACGGGAGTAATATCAGTCGAAATCATGAAAAGAAAAATCCGCGCAGGTAAAGAACTCGGAAACAAAATCCGAGGAATGATCCCCTGGCACTTGAAAGAGGATCGGCCCGTGTTGATGAACTTCGCGCAACGCTGGCGGCGCCCTGGCGCGGATGCGCGCCTTCGCGCCGTCTACGAGTCGCATGCGGTCATCGAATTCGCGCTCGACGGCACCATTCTCGACGCCAACCGCAACTTCCTCGACGCCATGGGCTACACGCTGGAGGAGGTGCGCGGGCGGCACCACGCGATGTTCCTGGAAGAGGGCGCGGCCGAGCAGGAGGGCTACCGGCGGTTCTGGAAGGCGCTCGCTGCCGGCCGGCACCAGACCTCGGAATTCCGCCGCCTGGCCAAGGGCCGCCGGGAGGTCTGGATCCAGGCCTCCTACTGCCCGGTGCTCGGCCGCGGCGGCAGGCCGGACCGGGTGGTGAAGTTCGCGACCGACATCACGGGGCGGAAGCTGGAAGCGGCCGACGATGCCGGGCAGATCGCCGCCATCAACCGTTCCCAGGCGGTGATCGAATTCCAGCTGGACGGCATCGTGCTCGCCGCCAACGCGCTCTTCCTCGACGCGATGGGCTATGCGCTGGCGGAGGTGCGGGGCCAGCACCATCGCATGTTCGTCGACCCGGCCGAGGCCGCCTCGCCCGACTACGAGCGCTTCTGGGCGGCGCTCCGCCGCGGCGAGTTCCAGGCGGCCGAGTACCGCCGCCTCGGCAAGGGCGGCCGCGAGGTCTGGATCGAGGCGACCTACAACCCGGTGCTCGACCCCTCCGGTCGCCCGTGGAAGGTGGTGAAGTACGCGACCGACGTGACCGCCAAGGTGCGGGAGCGGGTGCGCCGCGCCGAGATCGGCCAGGGCGTGGAGGCGGAGCTGCGCTGCTTCTCGGCCGCCGCCGCCGCGACGACGGAACGCGCCGCCGGCGCGGCCCGCGCCTCGCGGGAGGCGACCGCCAATGTCCAGGCGGTCGCCGCCGGCACCGAGGAGCTGGCGCTCTCGGTCGCCGAGATCACCCGCCAGGTCGTCCAGGCCTCCCGCGCCACCGCGGCCGCGAAGCAGGAAGCGAGTCAGGCCGGGGCGATCGTGCAGGACCTGGTCGGCGCGGCGGGGCGGATCGGCGACATCATCAAGCTGATCACCGACATCGCCGGCCAGACCAACCTGCTGGCGCTCAACGCGACGATCGAGGCGTCGCGCGCCGGGGAAGCGGGCCGCGGCTTCGCGGTCGTCGCCGGCGAGGTGAAGGGTCTCGCCGGCCAGACCGCGCGCGCGACCGAGGAGATCGCGCGGCAGATCGGCGGCGTCCGCGACGCCGTCGGCAAGGTGGTCAATGCCATCGGTTCGATCGCGCAGGCGATCGCGAGCCTCGACGGCATCGCGGCCGCGATCGCGGCCGCGGCCGAGCAGCAGAGCGCGGTGACGGAAGGCGTCTCGGCCAACATGCGGACCGTCGCCGAGACCGTCGACGGCGTCCGTGCCGGCTTGGAGGACGTGGCCGGCGCCGTCGCCGAAGCCGAGGCCCGCACCCGCCAGATCGGCGCGGCCTCGAAGGCGTTGGCGGCCTGACCGGTCGCCGCGCGACAGTGTGGCGACGTCAGTTCCAGGACGCCGCCACGAAAACGTCCGAGGGCATGATCTGCACCTCCTGCGCACATGCATATGCATTCCGACGCAGCTTTACGGCACCTTCCATGCACGTCATTCAGCCGAGCCCGGCCGCCCCCGCCAGCAGCGCGTAGCTCCGCGCCCGTGCTTCCGCGTCGTGGCAGGGGGTCAGCACCGCGACCTCGGCGGCGCCCATCGTCCCGGCGAGGGCTTCCAGCCGCGCCAGGACCTGGTCCGGCGTGCCGACAATGGCGCGGCCGCGACGGCGGTCGAGTTGCGCGCGCTCCGCCTCGCTCAACGGATAGGCCTCGGCCTCGGCCACACTCGGCAGCGGCGGGTAATGGCCGCGGTCGCGATGCAGGCGCCAGATCTCGCGCGAGCGGTAGAGGCGCCAGGCCTCCGTCTCCTCGGCCGCGGCCAGCGCGAAGACCGCGATCGCGCCATGCGGTGCCGGCAGGCGGCCGGCCTCCGGCCGGAAGGCCTGGCGATAGGCGTCCATCGCCTCGGCGCAGCCGGCGCCGTCGGTGATGAAATGCGCAAAGCAGTAGGGCAGGCCGAAATAGCCGGCGAGCTGCGCGCCGTAATCGCTGCTGCCGAGCATCCAGAGCTCCGGCCGGGTCGCAACCTCCGGGCTCGCGCGGATCGCCGCGAAGGGATGGTCGACCGGCAGCCCCTCCCCGGTCCAGCCGAGCAGCTCCTGCACCTGGGCCGGGAAGCGATCCTCCATCTGGCGCGCGGCCCAGGGGTTGAGCGCGACCGCGGTGCGCCCGTCCGAGCCCGGCGCGCGGCCGACGCCGAGATCGATGCGGCCAGGCGCCACCGCTTCCAGCGCGCGGAACTGCTCGGCCACCTTCAGCGCCGCGTAGTGCGGCAGCATGATCCCGGCGGAGCCCACGCGGATGCGCGCCGTGGTCGCGGCGATCGCGGCGATCAGGATCTCCGGCGCGCTGCCGGCATGGGATCGGCTGTTATGGTGCTCGGCGAGCCAGTACCGCGCATAGCCCCAGGCATCGGCCTGGCGCGCGAGCGCCAGCGTCTCGGCGATCGCATCGCCGGCACCGCGGCCGGAGACGATGGTCGACTGGTCGAGGATCGAGAGGCGGAGGCGCGTCATGCCTTCGCCTGTACCCCCGCGCTCAGGCCCTGGCGAGCTTGCGAATGGCGGGCGCGACCGAGCGCTTGCCCTCGCCGACATAGCTTTCGTGGTATTCCTCGATCCGCGCCGGGTCGTAGAGATAGTTCACCATCAGCCCGCAGGCCTCGGAAAACCCCTTCTCGCTGACGTCGCCGCGCCAGTTGACGCGCTCGATCCGGGCGCCGTTCGAGAGGTGGAAATGCGCGACCGGATCGCGCGCGCGGCCGGCCCGGCCCGGCGCATCCTCGACCGCGAGGTAGCGCGCGGTCGCCCGCGTCAGCACCGGCTCCAGCGCCCGCGCCAGGCCCTCGTCGCGCAGCCAGAAGCGCCGCGCCAGCACCCGGCGGAGCACCTCGACCGGCGCCTCTGCGCGCAGCTCCGCCACCGGCGCGCCAGGGGCGGCGATCGCCGCCGGCATCGGGCAGGCGGCGATCAGCGCCTTCGCCTCTTCCTCGGTGAGAAGGCCGGTGTCGCCTTCCGCCAGGCGCTGGTCGAGCCAGCGGCGGAAGCCCGGGATCGGCGACAGGGTCGCGAAGGATTTCAGGTTGCGGAACTCGTCCGACAGCAGCGCGACCACGCGCTTGATCAGGAAATTGCCGAAGGAGATGCCGTCGAGCCCGCGCTGGCAGTTGTTGATCGAATAGAAGATCGCGGTGTCGGTCTCGCGCGGGTTCAGCACCGGCGCCTTCTCGTCGAGCAGCGCCTGCACGCTCGGCGCCATGCCCTTGACCAGCGCGACCTCGACGAAGATCAGCGGCTCCTCCGGCATGCGGGGATGGAAGAAGGCGTAGCAGCGGCGATCGGAATCGAGCCGGTTCTTGAGGTCGCGCCAGGTGCGGATGCGGTGCACCGCCTCATAGCCGACCAGCTTCTCGAGCAGCGCCGCCGGGCTGTTCCAGTCGATCCGCCGGAGCTCCAGGAAACCGACGTCGAACCAGGCGGCGAGCTGGCTGCGGAGATCGCCCTCCAGCGCCGTCAGCATGGCGTCGCCCGGCATCCGCCGCATCAGCTCGGCGCGCAGCTCGACCAGGAACTTCATCCCGTCCGGGATGGTGGTGAACTGGGTCAGCAGCCGAAGCCGCGGCGGCTCCAGCACGCGGCGGAGTTTTGCTTTCGCCGAGGCGCGTTCCGCCGCATCGGTCGCGGCGGTGACGCGCGCCATGGCCCGGGCGACCGCCTCGGCGTCGGAGTCGAGATTGGCGAGAGCCCGGAGGAAGGCATCGCGCCCGGCATGGTCGGCGGCCAGATAGGCCTCCGCCAGCTTGGCGGCGCGGTTGCGGGCGGAGACCTCGCCGCCCCGCGCCTCCAGGCAGGTGCGAAGCTGCTCGGCGAAGCCCTCCCCGGCATGGCCCGAGACGCTGGCGGCCATGTCGCGCCAGAGCGTGGTCACCCGCCGGAGCGCGCGGTCGAACAATCCAGGCTGCACGGCAAGGTCGGACATCGAAGGCTCCTGAGGCTGGTCTGAAATCTAGCGTAACCCGGCGTGAGATGCACCCGGGAAGCGGGTCACCTTGGCGCGTGACGCGGGCAGCCGTCGGCGGCTAAATTTTTCTCCAACGACGAATGGAGGGAGGCGACGATGCCACGGGAACGCAGCCTGCGGGAGCTTTATGCCGAGGATGGCGCGCGTGCCGACGCGATCGCCTTCGGCCGGCGGGGCACGCTGAAAGGCGCCTCGCTCGCCGCCATGGGTGCCGCCCTCGGCGCCGGCATCCCTTTCGCCGGCCACATGCCGGCAGGCTACCTGCCGGCCGCCCTTGCCCAAGGGTCGTCGCCGGAGGCGCTGCGGATGGACGGCAAGGCCGGGCTCATCCTGCTCGGCGACCGGCCGCTGGTCGCCGAGACGCCGGAGGCCATGCTCGACGACGCCGTCACCCCGGCGGACCGGCTGTTCATCCGCAACAACGGCCAGATCCCGGAAGCGCTGCAGGGCGATGCCAGGCGCTGGACCATCCGCATCGAGGGCGAGGTGGAGCGGCCGCTGGAGCTCACGCTCGGCGAGCTGGAGAGCCGCTTCCCGCTGGTCACCCTGCAATTGCAGATGGAATGCGGCGGCAATGGCCGCGGCCAGTTCCAGCCGCAGACCCGCGGCAACCAATGGGGCAACGGCGCCATCTCCAACGCCGAATGGACCGGGATCCGACTGCGCGACCTGCTGGCCGCCGCCGGGCCGAAGGCCGGCGCCAGCCATACCGGACATTTCGGCGCCGACCCCCACCTCTCGGGCGACGCGGCCCGGGCCTCGATCAGCCGCGGCATGCCGATCGGCAAGGCGATGGAGGAGACGACGCTGGTCGCGATCCGGATGAACGGCCAGCCGATCCCGCATATCCATGGCGCGCCGGTGCGGCTGCTGGTGCCGGGCTGGCCGGGCAGCCTCAGCCAGAAATGGCTGACCCGGATCCTGGTGCGGAACGGCCCGCATGACGGCGCCGGGATGGGCGGCACCTCCTATCGCATGCCGGTGCGCCCGATCGTGCCGGGCAGCGAGAACAATGGCCGCGACTTCGCCGACATGCAGTCGATGCCGGTGCGTTCGGTGCTGACCAACCTGGCGCATGGCGCGCGGCTCGCCGCCGGCACCCGGGCGATCGCACTCCGCGGCGCCGCCTGGGCCGGCGACGACACGGTGCGCGCCGTCGACGTCTCGGTCGATTTCGGCGCCACCTGGCGGCCGATGACGGTCGCGGCCCCCGCCAACCGCCATGCCTGGCAGCGCTGGGAGGGCACGGCGGCGTTGCCGTCCGATGGGTATTTCGAGGTCTGGTACCGCGCCACCGACGACCGCGGCCGCATGCAGCCGCATCTGCCGGCGAACTGGAACCCGCAGGGCTACGGCGCCAATGCCATCAGCCGGGCGGCGATCCTGGTCGGATGAAGCGGATTTTCCTGATCGCGGCCTTGGCAGCACTGGCGCCGGCTGCGGCGCCAGCCCAGGACCGGGAGCCGGAGACCGAGGCGGTGCTGCCCGACGGTGCGGGGCGGGAGGAGACCTTCTACGGCTGCACCGCCTGCCACGACACCGCGGTCATCCGCCGCTCCCGCCTCGGCCGCGCGCAATGGGACGGGCTGATGGACTGGATGGTCGAGAAGCACGGCATGACGCCGCTGGAACCCGATCAGCGGCGGCTGATCGTCGATTACCTCGCCCGCCATTTCGGCCCCGGCACCGGCGCGCGCGGCCGCAACCCCTTCCTGAACTAGGGAGCTATCCCAAAGGCGACGCGGTCGCGGCCGGCGCGCTTCGCCTCCGCCATGCGGTCGAGCACCGCCTGCATCGCCGCCGCCACCGTCTCCGGCGGCGACAGGAACACCGTGCTGCCGATCGAGACCGTCACCGGCCAGCCGCAGGCGCCGAGACCGTCGCGGATCGCGGTGCAGAGCCGCTCCGCGATGCGCCGCGCCTCGTCGACATCCGATCCCGCGAGCAGCATCGCGAAGGCATCGCCAGCGACGCGCCCGACCACATCCTCCCGCCGCAGCTCCTCGGCGAAGATGGAGGCGACGGCGCGCAGCACGGAATCGCCGGCCGGCCGGCCATGCCGGTCGTTGATCGTCCTGAAGCGGTCGAGGTCGGCGGCCAGCACGGTCAGCGGCAGGCGGTCGCGGTACATCCGCGCGATCGCCTTGTCGAAGGCGGCGACGAAGGCGGCGCGGCTCGAGAGGCCGGTCAGCGGGTCGGCCAGCACCAGCTCCTGCGTCAGGCGCAGGCGGCGGCCGAGCTCCAGCTGCGTCATCACCGCCCGCCCGAGGGTGCGCAGCGCATCGGCCTGGGCCGGCCCCAGCTCCCGCGGCGCGCGGTCCATGACGCAGAGCGTGCCGAGCGCCGGGCCTTCGGGGCTCACCAGCGGCGCGCCGGCGTAGAAGCGAACCGGCGGCCGCGCCGCGACCAGCGGGTTGTCGGCGAAGCGCCGGTCGGCGAGGAGGTCGGGCACCACCAGCAGGGCGTCGGGCTCCAGCACCGCATGGGCGCAGAAAGCGAGGTCGCGCGGCCGCTCCGCCGCCTCGATGCCGATCCTTGCCACGAAGCACTGCCGCTCGGCGTCGAGCAGCGAGACGGCCGCCATCTCGCTGCCGGTGACCTGGACCGCGAGGCGGGTCAGCGCCTCCAGCTGGGAATCGCCCGGCCGGTCCAGCACCTCATAGGATCGCAGCACCCTGAGGCGCTCGGCCTCGGCAATCGGGATCACGGCGGCGGGCAAGCGGTGCGGTCCTGAATGGTTACGGCAGCCGCTATCATGGGGCATGCACCTCTGCAAAGCGTGAAGGCGCTGCGAGCGCGGCGGGCAGGCCGAGCGCCGCAGGCAGCGCCGCGACCAGGTCCTCCGCAATCAGCCCGGCGCCGCAGCGCCCGGCCGCCTCGCCCTGCAGCCAGGCGCCCGCGCAGGCGGCCTCGAAGGGCGCCATGCCGCGCGCCAGCAGCCCGGCGACGATGCCGGAGAGCACGTCGCCGCTGCCCCCCGTGGCGAGGCTCGGCGGCGCGTTCGCGTTGATCGCGGCACGGCCGTCGGGTGCCGCGACGATGGTGTCCGGCCCCTTCAGCAGCACGACGCCGCCGATCCGCCGGGCGGCCGCCCGTGCCGCTTCCAGGCGGTCGGGGGCCGCGCCGAAGACGCGGGCGAATTCCCCGGCATGCGGCGTCACGACCGCAGCGCCGGCGAGCGCCTCCGGCGTGCCGGCGGCAGCCGCCAGCAGCGAGGCATCGGCGACCAGCGCCCGCCCCGCGGCCACGACCTGGCGGCCGAGGGCGAGCGTCGCCGCATCGGCGGCAAGCCCGGGCCCGACCACCCAGACCGAACGCCGCGGATCGGCCAGCAGCGCCGCCGCCCCTGCCTCCGTCACGATGGCGCCCGGATCGCCGGCGCGGAGGACCGCCGCCGTCGCGGCATCCGGGGCCATCAGGCTGACGAGCCCGGCACCGGCGCGCCGGGCGGCGGCCGCGGCCAGCCGTGCCGCGCCGGTCATCGCGGGCCCGGCCGCGACCGTCACGTGGCCGCGGCGATACTTGTGGTCGTCGATCCGCGCCTGCGGCAGGTGCCACAGCCCGGGTGCATTGGCGAAGGTCCGCGGCGCGATCGCCGCCAGCACCGCCTCCGGCAGGCCGATATCGGCGGTGAGCACCTCGCCGCAGAGCGTGCGCCCGGGCAGCAGCAGGTGGCCCGGCTTGCGGCGGAAGAAGGTGACGGTGAGCGCCGCCTGGGCGGCGAAGCCGCGCACCAGCCCGGTCGCGCCGTCGACGCCGGACGGCATGTCGACCGCGACCAGCGGCGCCCGGGCGGCACGGAGCATCGCTGCCGCCGGCCCCGCGACATCCCGCGTCAGGCCGGCGCCGAACAGCGCATCGACGACGAGCCCGGCGCGCGCCGCGCGGTCGGGCGTGCAGGCGGCGACCGGGCCGCGCCAGCGCGCCGCCGCCGCGGCCGCATCGGTGCCGGCGCGCGGCGGGCCGAGGGCCGCGACAGCCACGTCCCAGCCGGCCTGCTCCAAGAACCGCGCCGCGACGTAGCCGTCGCCGCCATTGTTGCCGGGACCGGCCAGCACCAGCGTCGGCACCGGGCGGAAGCGGCGCCGGATGGCCCGCGCGACCGCCCGGCCGGCGGCCTCCATCAACACCGGGCCGGCCATGCCGCCGGCGATCGCCGCCCGGTCGGCAGCGGCCATCTCCTCCGGGGTCAGCAGCGCCTGCGCCATCATCGCGGGGAAGTTTCGCCGCTCTGCCCCTCCGCTGCTAGCCTTCGCGCGAATCCACGGAGCGCACATGGCCTTCATCCTCGCGGTGGCGCAGCGCAAGGGCGGCGCCGGCAAGTCGACGCTGGCCGCCAACCTCGCCGCGGCGCTCGCGGCGGAAGCCGGGCCGATCGCGCTCGTCGACATCGATCCGCAACAGACCTTGGCGCATTGGCATCAGGAACGGGCGAAGCAAGGGTCGCGCGCCGCGCCGATCGCCTTCGAGGCGCCGTCCGGCTGGCGGCTGACCGGCGTCGTCGAGCGGCTGCGGCGCGGAGAGGGCATCGTCGTGCTCGACACGCCGCCGCACAACGAGGCCGATGCCAAGCTCGCGATCCGCGCCGCCGACCTGGTGCTGGTGCCGCTGCAACCCTCCCGCGCCGATCTCTGGGCCATGGAGGCGACGCTTGGCCTCGCCGAGGCCGAGCGCCGGCCCTACCGGCTGGTGCTGAACCGGCTGCCGCCCTCGGGCCGGCTGCGCGACCAGGTGATCGCCGAGCTCGCGGCGCGGAAGCTGCCGCTGATGGCGGAAACCCTCGGCAACCGCAGCGCCTTCGGGGAAGCGCTGGGTCGCGGCCTCGGCGTCACCGAAGCGGCGCCGAAGGGCCTGGCGGCGGCCGAGATCCGGGCGCTGGCCAAGGCGGTCGCTACCCTTGCGAGGAGCTGAATGAGCGAAGAGATCCTGCCCGGCATCCGCATCGTCGAGGATGCGCAGCCGGAATTCGACGCGGTCGGCGCCATCCAGCGCGGGCTGCACACCTACAACCAGGAGATGGGCGGCGACTACGACCGGGAACCGGTGACGCTGCTGGTCCAGGACGCGGACGGCCAGACGCTCGGCGGGCTGCTCGGCCTGACCTTCTGGGGCTGGCTGTTCATCGACTGGCTCTGGCTGGCGCCGGAGCAGCGCGGCAAGCGCCTCGGCGAAGCGCTGCTGCAACGCGCCGAGGCGATCGCCCGCGACCGCGGCTGCCGCAATGTCTACACCGACACCTTCAGCTTCCAGGCGCCCGGCTTCTGGCAGCGGAACGGCTATGGCGAGTTCGGCCGGCTGGACGAGATGCCGGAAGGCCATGCCCGCATCTGGTTCCGGAAGGCGCTGTGACGCCGGCGATCGAGGTCACCGAAGCGCCGGCCGAGGCGGACCGCGCCGCGATCGGCGATGGGCTCCGTGCGCACAACATCGCCGCTTACGGCGTGCTGTACGCCGGCACGCACTGGATCATCGCGCGCGACGCGGCCGGCATCGTCCTGGGCGGGGCGCGCTGCGACATCGGCGCCGGCTGGCTCTACCTCGACTGGCTCTGGGTCGCGGAAGCCGCGCGCGGCAGCGGGCTCGGCATCCGCCTGCTCGATGCCGCCGAGGCGCTGGCCCGCGAGCGCGGGCTCCTCGGCGTGCATCTCTGGACCTACAGCTTCCAGGCGCCCGGCTTCTACGCCAGGCACGGCTACGCGGAATTCGCCCGGATGCCGGACATGCCGCCCGGCGCGGCACGTCACTGGTTCGCGAAGCGGTTCTGAAGCGTCAGACGACGACCCGTCGGTAAAGGTGCCAGGTCGCGTGGCCGAGCACCGGGATCACGACCGCGAGGCCGGCGAAGAGCAGCAGCGAGCCCAACGCCAGCAGCCCCGCGACGATCAGCCCCCAGACCGCCATGGTGAAAGGGTTCGCTGCGACGGCGCGAAGCGAGGTGCGGATCGCGGCCCCCATGCCGACCGCGCGGTCGAGCAGCAGCGGGAAGCTCACCACGGTGATCGCGAGCACGAAGGTCGCGAACAGGAAGCCGGCCGCGTTGCCGAACAGGATCAGCTGCCAGCCTTCGGGGGTGTGGATCAACCGCGTCAGGAAGTCCGGTACCGAGCCGAGCGCACCACCACCGAGCGTCGCATGCAGGATCTCCCGCGCGACGGCGACCCAGATGACGAACACCGCGAGCAGCAGCACGCCGAGGCCGAGGATCGAGGGCAGCGCCGGCGAATGGCGGACATCGAGCGCATTCAGCGCCGAGACCGGCATCCCCCGCTCCCGCCGCCGGCTGAGCTCGTAGATGCCGAGGGCGGCGACCGGGCCGATCAGCGCGAAGCCGGAGAGCAGCGGGAAGAACAGCGGCATCATCGAGCCGCCCCAGGCCGAACGCGCGGCCAGTCCGCCGACGATCGGGTAGATCAGCACCAGGAAGATCAGCTGGGTCGGCGTGCTCTTGAAGTCCCGCCAGCCGGCGCGAAGGGCTTCCGTCAGGTCGTGGATGCCGATGTGGCGGATCGCGGGATCCGCGCTGGTATCGGGGCCGGTCATCGAAAGCTCTGCCATCGTTCCTCTCCCTCGCGCCCCTGGCGGGGTGCGTTGCCGAAGCCGGTGGGATCAGCGGCGGCAGCGGGACGGACCAGAGGCACGCAAGCGGCCGGGCTATCCGCCTTTGCAAATAGGGCGGCCACGGCCGAGTTCCAGCCCCCTTAGCGACGCAGGCCGAGCGTCACCTCCCGGTGCCAGATGTAGAGGCCGGCGCCGACCAGAACGGCGATGCCTGCGAAATCCCAGCCATCCGGCAATTCCTCCCACACCAGCGCGCCGAGCAGGCTGGTCCAGAGGATGCCCGAATACTCGAAGGGCGCGATCAGGGTCGGCTCGCCGCGGCGATAGGCCTCGGTCATCAGCACCTGGGCGAGGGCCGAAACCAGGCCGGTGCCGATCAGCATCGCCCATTGGAAGGGGGTCGGCCATACCCAGACCGGCAGCGCCAGCGCGCCCGCCACCACCGCACTGCCGATCGCGAACCAGAGCACGATGGACACGCCCGATTCGCCGCGCTCCCCGAGCTTCCGGATCGAGATCATCGCGAGCGCCCAGGCAAGCGCCGCGCCGAGCACGGCGATGGTCGCGAACAGCGCCTCCCCCGCGCGCCCATCCCAGGGCTGGACCATCAGCAGCACGCCGCCGAAGCCCACCAGCACGGCGGCGAGGCGGCGCGGCCCGACCCGTTCGCCCAGCAGCGGCACCGACAGCAGGGTCAGGAACAGCGGCATGGTGAAGTTGAGCGCGGTCACCGTCGCCAGCGGCAGGTGCACGTAGCCGTAGAAGGACCCGAACATGCCGCCGAGCCCGAAGGCGATGCGCGACACGTGGCCGAGCGGATACTGGGTGCGGAGCGCCCGCCAGCCATGGCGCAGCAGCAGCGGCAGCAGCGCCGGGATCGCGAACAGGTTGCGGCAGAGCACCACCTCGGCCAGCGGGATCGCGCCGCGGAGCGACTTCACCATCGCGGCCGCCATCGCGAAAGTGGCGGCGGCGCCCAGGATCATCAGGATGGCGCGGCGCCGTGCGGCGCTCGTCTCGGCAGGGCTGTCGGACATGGACCTTCCCGGTGCCCAAAGCTACGGTCGCGCACGCATGAGCGCCAGGGACAAAGCCCACCCGATGCCGACCGAGATGCTGTTCCGCGACGATGCCTATGCGAAGGGCTGCACGGCGCGCGTGCTGGCCGTCACCGATGCCGGCATCCTGCTCGACCGCACGGTCTTCTACGCCAATTCCGGCGGCCAGCCGGGCGATGCCGGCAGCCTCGCCTGGGACGGCGGCAGCATCGCGATCGCCGATGCGCGGAAGGGACCCGAAGACACCGTGCTGCATGTCCCGGCACCCGGCGCGGCGCCGCCGCCCGAGGGTGCGCCAGTGACGCTGGCGCTCGACTGGGCCCGGCGGCACCGGCACATGCGCATGCACACCACGCTGCACCTGCTCTGCAGCATCCTGCCCGGCATCTATGCGACCGGGAACCAGATCGGCGCCGACAAGTCGCGCCTCGACGTCGACCTGCCGGAACCGCCGCCGAAGGAATGGTTCACCGAACGCCTGAACGCGCTGGTCGCGGCCGCGCACCCGACCGGGGAGCGCTGGATCGCGGAGGCCGAGCTCGACGCCAATCCGCAGCTCGTGCGCACCCTCTCGGTGCAGCCGCCGCGCGGCGCCGGGCGCATCCGCCTGGTGCGCATCGGGCCGGAAGACGCGCCGATCGACCTGCAGCCCTGCGGCGGCACGCATGTGCGCAACACCGCCGAGATCGGCCGCGTCGCGATCAGCAAGCTCGAAAGCAAGGGGCGGCAGAACCGCCGCATCCACATCGTGCTGGAGGATTGACGCATGTCCCCGCTCATCGACGCCGCGGCGCTGCACGCCGCACTCGGCCGCGTCGTCGTGCTCGACGCCACCTACTACCTGCCGACCGAGAACAGGAACGGCGCCGAGGAATTCGCCCGCGCGCACATCCCGGGCGCCCGCTACTTCAACATCAACGAGGTCGCGGATCCGGACACCGATCTGCCGCACATGGTGCCGACCGCCTTCCGTTTCGCGAAGCTCGTCGGCGCGATGGGCATCGGCAACGACAGCCACCTGGTCTTCTACGACCAGACCGGGACGACCCGCGCGCCGCGCGGCTGGTGGATGTTCCGCCTGTTCGGGCACGAGCGCGTCCAGGTGCTGGATGGCGGCCTGCCGGCCTGGCGGGCGGCGGGGTTGCCGGTCGAGGCCGGCGCGCCGGCGCCTGCCACGCCGGCGCAGTTCACCCCCGATTTCCGCGCCGAGCGGTTGAAGGGGATCGGCGACATGAAGCGCATCGTCGCCGACGGCAGCGCCCAGGTGATCGACGCCCGCCCCCGCGGCCGCTTCGAAGGCACCGCGCCGGAGCCGCGGCCTGGCTTGCCGAACGGGCACATGCCGGGGGCGGCCAGCCTGCCGGTCACCGAGATCATGGGCGCGGATGGGCGGCTGCTGCCGCCGGAGACGCTTCGTGGCCTCTATGCGAAGGCCGGCGCCGATGGCGGCCGGCCGCTGGTGACGAGCTGCGGCAGCGGCGTCACCGCCTCGGCACTCGCCCTCGGCGCCGTGGTCGCCGGTTTGCCGGAGCCTGCGGTCTATGACGGCAGCTGGACCGAATGGGCGCTCCGCGCCGAAACCCCGAAGGTGACCGGACGATGATCGACGACGACCACAAGCGCCAGCGCTTCGCGACCCGCCTGTCGCATGGCGGCCGCGCCGGCACCCGCATCCACGGCTTCGTCAACCCGGCCGTCCATCGCGGATCGACGGTGCTCTACCCGAGTTGCACGGCGCGGCGCGAGGCCGCCGCCCGCCGCTTCGAGCAGTTCATGACCTACGGCACCCAGGGCGGGCCGACGCATTACGCCTTCGAGGACATGATCGCCGAGATCGAAGGCGGCACCCGCGCCATGATCTACGGCACCGGGCTCGCCGCCGTCGCGGTGCCGCTGCTGGCCTTCCTGAAATCCGGCGAGCATTGCCTGATGCCGGACAGCGCCTACGGCCCGGCACGGAACGTCGCCGAAGGCCTGATGGCCAATTTCGGGATCGAGACCTCTTTCTACGATCCGGTGATCGGCGCGGCGGGCCTCAAGGATCTCATGCGCCCGAACACCAGGGTGCTCTATCTCGAGAGCCCGGGCAGCCACACCTTCGAGATGCAGGACGTGCCGGCGCTCGCCGAGGTCGCGCATGCCGGCGGCGCCAAGGTGCTGATGGACAACACCTGGGGCATCCACCACTTCCAGCCCTTCACCAAGGGCGTCGACGTCTCGATCCAGGCGCTGACCAAATATGTCGGCGGCCATTCCGACCTGCTGCTCGGCAGCGCCACGGTGAACGACGACGCCGATTGGCAGCGGTTGCGCAGCGCCTCCTCCCAGCTCGGGCAATATGCCTCGCCGGACGATGTCTGGCTGGCGCTTCGCGGCCTTCGCACCATGAATGTCCGGCTGAAGCACCAGGAGCAGGCAGGGCTCGAAGTCGCGCGCTGGTTCGAAAGCCGACCGGAGGTGCTGCGGGTGTTGCACCCGGCGCTGCCGAGCCACCCGCAGCACGCGCTGTGGCAGCGCGACTTCAGCGGCGCCTGTTCGCTGTTCGGGGTGGTGTTCCAGCCGCGCTACACGATCGAGCAGGTTTTTGGCCTGATCGACAGCCTGGCGCTGTTCGGCATCGGCGCGAGCTGGGGCGGCTACGAGAGCCTGGCGCTGCCGACCACGGGCTTCATCACCCGCACGGCGACCAGCCCCGATCTCGGCGGGCCGACCGCCCGCTTCCATATCGGGCTCGAGGACACGCGCGACCTGATCGCGGATCTGGAAGCCGGGCTCGCCCGGCTCGGCTGAGACTTGCGGGGGCGTCAGGCGCCCCCGCCTTTCGGAGTTCAGACCGGCTCGCGCGTATTGTCGCCCTCGGCATGCGCGTCGTCGTCATGGGCGTGGCCGTTGGCGTGACCGTTCATGTCCGGCTGGTCGCCATCCTGCTCGCCATCCTGGGACTGGTACCGGCGCTGCTGCGGCGATTGCTGCTGCTGCGCCTGGTTCATGGCGTTCAGGATGCGGAAATAATGCTCGGCGTGCTGGAAATAGCCTTCGGCCATCACCCGGTCGCCGCCGCCGGTCGCGTCGCGCCCGAGCTGGAGATATTTTTCGAAGAGCTGCTGGGCGGTGCCGCGCAGCCGCATATCCGGGCCGCTGCTGTCGAAGGTGTGGTTGCGGTTCATCGGCTGGTTGCCGCCGCCGCCACCGCCGCCGCCGGCATGCCGGAAATTGCCACCACCGCTCCCGTGGCGGTGCTGCTGCCCGCCGCGGCCACGCATGCGTTTCATGTTCATTGCTGTCGCGTTCGCCGTCTCGCTCATGGCGCCGCCTGGTCGCCGGCTTTCGGGCCGGGCGTATCAGGAGAGCAGCCGTTACAAGGATGCGGGCCGGTCTTCCGGCGCCGCTGGTTGCTGGTCTCGATGCACCGTTGCTTCATGCGGCGGCCCGTCGGCCGGCCCGATCATCGGGTCCGCGGCCATGTCCGGGTGCTGACCGGGGGCGTCTTGCGCACCCCGGCGCCGTATCCGGAAGCTAGCGGCAGCCCGCCGCCGCGCCAAATGCTTTTTTCGGGGGACGGGATCAGGGTGCCCGCAGGGGCAGGGCCCGCCCGGTGCCGTTGAGATCGGCCCTGGGGGGGCCGGGTTCAAGCCCTTCGGCGCGGGCCAGCGCCGAAACCGGCGCTGCCTGCCCTGCCCCGAGCTCCAGGATCGCGACCCCGCCCGGCGCCAGCAGGCCCGGCAGTGTGGCCACCAGCTGGCGATAGGCATCGAGCCCGTCCGCACCGCCGTCGAGGGCCGAAGCGGGCTCGAATCGGGCGACCTCCGGCATCAGGGCCGGGATGGCGGCACTTTCGATGTAGGGCGGATTCGAGAGCACCAGGTCGAAGCGCTGCCGGATCGCCGCCGCCCAATCGCCCACCAGGAAGGCAGCCCGGGCCGAGAGCCCGTTGCGGGCAGCATTGGCGCGAGCGAGTGCGGCGGCCGCCGGCACCAGGTCGATCCCGATCCCGAAGGCGTTCGGGTACTCCGAGAGCACCGCCAGCAGCAGGGCGCCGGTGCCGGTGCCGAGGTCGAGCACCCGGAGCGGCGCCGCGCCATCCGGGAAGGCCTCCAGCGCCGCCTCCACCAGCGTCTCCGAATCGGGGCGCGGGATCAGCGTCGCCGGCGAGACGGCGAGGTCGAGCGTCCAGAAGCCGCGCCGGCCCAGAAGATGCGCCATCGGCTCGCCGGCCAGGCGACGTCGCAGGAGCGCCCCGAAGCGCGCCGCCGCGTCGGGCGTGACCGCGGCGCCGGCATCGCGCAGCAGGGCCGCCGCATCGAGGCCCGTCACCTCGGCCAGCAGCAGCCGCGCCTCGGCGCGGGGCTGCTCGATCGCGGCTGCGCGGAGCCGCTGGCCGGCATCGCAGAGCAGGCCGCCGACCGAGGCCGGCCCCGCCGTCACAGCCCTTCGGCGGCGAGCCGCGCCGCCTCGTCCTCCGCCAGCAGCGCATCGATCACCTCGTCCAGCTCGCCGAGCATGACGCGGTCGATCTTGTGGAGCGTCAGGCCGATGCGGTGGTCGGTCACCCGGCCTTGCGGGAAGTTGTAGGTGCGGATGCGCTCGGAGCGGTCGCCGGTGCCGACCTGCGAGCGGCGGTCGGCCGAGCGCGCGCCGTGCAGCCGCGCCCGCTCGGCTTCGTAGAGCTTCGCGCGCAGCAGCTTCATCGCCTTGGCGCGGTTCTTGTGCTGCGACTTCTCCTCCTGCATCGCGACCACGGTGCCGCTCGGCAGGTGGGTGATGCGGACGGCGCTGTCGGTCTTGTTGACGTGCTGGCCGCCGGCGCCGCTCGCGCGGTAGGTGTCGATGCGGAGGTCCTTGTCGTCGATCTGGACGTCGACCTCCTCCGCTTCCGGCAGCACCGCGACCGTCACCGTGGAGGTGTGGATGCGGCCCTGGGTCTCGGTCGCCGGCACCCGCTGCACGCGGTGCACGCCGCTCTCGAATTTCAGCTTGGCGAAGACGCCCCTGCCCGCGACCTCCGCCGTCGCGCCCTTGACGCCACCCAGGTCGCTCTCGTCGTAGTCGAGCACCTCGAAGCGCCAGGCGCGGCCTTCGGCGTAGCGCTGATAGGCGCGGAACAGCTCGGCCGCGAACAGCGCCGCCTCGTCGCCGCCGGCGGCAGGGCGAATCTCCAGGATGGCGCTCCGCGCATCGGCTTCGTCCTTCGGCAGCAGGGCGACGCGGATCTCGTGCTCCAGCGCCGGCACGCTCGCCTTGAGCTGGACCAGCTCGTCCTCGGCCAGCGCCTTCATCTCCGGATCGGCGAGCATGGCTTCGGCATCGGCGCGCGCCCGTTCCGCCTCCCGCAGCGCGCCCACCTTGGCGACCAGCGGCTCGATCTCGGCGAGCTCGCGCGACAGGGCGCCGAAGCTCGCGCCGTCGGCGGTCGCGAGCAGGTGCCGGAGCTCCTCCGCCCGCACCAGCACGCGATCGAGCTTGTCCGAAAGGCTCATGTAAGCCGTGCCGCGACCTCGCCGATCGCGACGCTCTCCTGGGTACCGGCATCGAGGTCGCGGATCTGGGCGCGGCCGGCCGCGATCTCCTCCTCGCCGAGGATCACGGCCGCGCGCGCGCCGATGCGGTTCGCGCGTTCCATCCGGCGCTTGAGGTTGCCCTTGTAGGCGATCTCGGCGGCGATGCCGGCCTGGCGCAGCGCCTGGATCAGGTCGAGCGCCGGGCGCTCCGCCGTCTCGCCCACCGGCACCACGGCGACCGGCCGGGGTGCGGCCGGCGTGCGGCCGGCCGCTTCCACCAGCAGGCCGAGCCGCTCGATACCGGCCGCCCAGCCGACCGAGGGCGTCGGCGGCCCGCCCATCTCCTCGACCAGGCCGTTGTAGCGGCCGCCGGCCATGACCGTGCCCTGGGTGCCGAGGCGGGTCGTGACGAACTCGAACGCCGTGTGGGAATAGTAGTCGAGCCCGCGCACGATCCCCGGATTGACCGTGTAGGGCACGCCGAAGGCGTCGAGCTGGCGCAGCACCGTCTCGAAGAAGGTCCGGGCCTCGGCGGTCAGGTGGTCGAAGATGGTGGGCGCCGCGGCGACCAGCGGCTTGTCCTGCTCATGCTTGGAATCGAGGATGCGGAGCGGGTTCTTCTCGAGCCGGAGCTGGCTGTCCTCGGAGAGCGTCGCCCGGTGCGCGGAAAAATGCGCCACCAGGGCCGCGCGATAGGCGTCGCGGGAGATGGCGTCGCCCAGCGTGTTCACCTCGAGCGAGGTGCCGTCGTCGATGCCGAGCGCCTTCTGGATGTGCCAGCCGCAGGCGATGACCTCGGCGTCGGCGAGCGGTTCCGCAGCACCCAGCACCTCGAGCCCGATCTGGTGGAACTGGCGGTAGCGGCCCTTCTGCGGCCGCTCGTAGCGGAACATCGGCCCGGCATAGAAGACCTTGCGCGGCAGCCCGGCCTGGGCGAGGCCGTTGGAGACCAGCGCCCGGCAGACGCCGGCGGTGTTCTCGGGCCGCAGCGTGACGTTCTCGCCGCCGCGATCCTCGAAGCTGTACATCTCCTTGGTGACGACGTCGGAGGTGTCGCCGAGGCTGCGGGCGAAGACGCGGGTATCCTCGAAGATCGGGGTCGCCCATTCCTCGAAGCCGTAGAGGGCGCTCACCTGCCGGGCGGCGTCGACCACCGCCCGATGCCGGCGGAAATCCTCCCCGATCAGGTCATGGGTGCCGCGGGCGGGTTGGAGCGTTGCCATGGGAGGGCGATATCCCCGGTGGTGATCGCGCGCAAGCGGAAGCGCGGGATCGGCAACGGACCCGCAGCCGCTACTCCGCCGCGATCTTCTCCGCCGCCTTCGCCGCCTCCAGCTCCCGCGCCTTGCGCTCGACCAGCTCGACGACGTGCTCGACCATGGCGGTGCCGTCGACCGTGTGATCGGTCTTGCCGGCGGCATAGACCATGTGGCGGCCGGCGCCGCCGCCGGTGACGCCGAGGTCGGTCATCAGCGCCTCCCCCGGGCCGTTCACCACGCAGCCGATGATCGAGAGCGTGATCGGCGTCTCGATATGGGCCAGCCGGTCCTCCAGCATCGCCACGGTTTCGATGACGTTGAAGCCCTGCCGGGCGCAGGAGGGGCAGGAGATGATCTTGACCCCGCGATGCCGGATGCCGAGGGATTTCAGCATCTCCCAGCCGACATGCACTTCTTCCTCCGGCTCGGCGGAGAGCGAGACGCGGAGCGTGTCGCCGATCCCGGCCCAGAGCAGGCTGCCGAGGCCGATCGCGCTCTTGACCGTGCCGGTGCGCTTGCCGCCGGCCTCGGTGATGCCGATGTGCAACGGGTGGTCGCAGGCCTCGGCCAGCTGCTGGTAGGCGGCGACGGCCAGGAACACGTCGCTCGCCTTCACGCTGATCTTGAATTCGTGGAAGTCGTTCTGCAGCAGGTGGTCGGCGTGCCAGAGCGCGCTTTCGACCAGCGCTTCCGGATTGGGCTCCCCGTATTTCTCCAGCAGGTGCTTCTCGAGGCTGCCGGCATTGACGCCGATGCGGATCGAGCAGCCATGGTCGCGCGCCGCCTTCACCACCTCCTTCACCCGCGCCGCCGATCCGATGTTGCCCGGATTGATCCGGAGGCAGGCGGCGCCGGCCTCCGCCGCCTCGATGGCGCGGCGGTAGTGGAAATGGATATCGGCGACGATCGGGACGTTCACCTCGCGCACGATCTCGGCGAGTGCGGCGGTGCTCTCCTCGGTCGGGCAGCTCACCCGGACGATGTCGACGCCGGCGAGCTCGGCGCGGCGGATCTGGGCGATGGTCGCCGCCGCATCCTCGGTCGGCGTGTTGGTCATGGTCTGGACGGTGATCGGCGCGTCGCCGCCGACCGGCACCCGGCCGACCATCACCTGGCGGGACCTGCGGCGGGTGATCTGCTGGTAGGGGCGGTAGCTCATGGGCTGGCCTCGTGCCGTTGCCCGGGATATGGCGCCGCCGCCGGCCGCGCCAAGCCGGATGTCACTGCGGCTGGTAGGGCTGGTCGCGGACCACCGGCGGGATCGCATCGCGGGTTTCGCGCGGCGCCTGCCGGGCGGGTGCGGCCAGCGGCGCGCCCAGCAGCCGGTCGGGGTCCATCGGGATGTCGCGGCGGACGCCGGTCGCATTCGCCAGCGCCGGGGCCGGATTGCCGTCCACCAGCACGTCCATGCCGTCGGCGCGGCCGGTGGTCAGGACGATGCCTTCCCGCGCCGGCACCGGCACCGTCTCCCCGGCACGCAGCAGGCGGTCGGTGAGGACCCGGTTGGCGCGGGTGTCGCGGATCTGGATCCAGGCCTCGGTGCGGCCGCGAAGGACGATGCGGGACCCGTCGGCGGCCGGTGCCGCAGCAGCCGGAGCGGCTGCCGGCGGCGGTGCGGCCGCGGGCGCCGCTGCGGGCGGGACGGCCGGCGGCGTCGCCGGGCTCGGCGTGGCGCCGGGCATCGTGAGGCTGCGGGTCTGCGGCCCGGCCGGCGCTTCGGCCGGCGGCGTCACCGCGGCGGTCTGGCCGGGGGCCGATGGGCGGGGCGCCGGCGGCCGCGGCGCCACGTCCTCGGCTGCCTGTTCCAGCCGCGGCGGCAAGGGCGGGACGCTGTCGACCACGCGGGGGCCGCCGCCCGACCAGTTGTACCAGAAGACATAGGCGCCGACCGCGAGCACAGCGCCCGCCAGCATCACCGCCCCGGCCGGCACGCCGCGGCTCGGCACCGGCTCGGGGAAGACCAGGTTGGCCTTCGGCCCGGGCTCCGACACCTCCCGGAAGCGGCGCAGCACCTCGTCCGTGTCGAGGCCGAGCGCATTGGCGTAGTTGCGCAGGAACCCCACCACATAGGCCCGGCCCGGCAAATCCTTGAGGCGGCCTTCTTCCAGCGCCTGCAGGTAGACGCGCCGGATGCGGATCTGCGCGGCCATGTCCTCGATCGCGACGCCGAGCGCCATCCGTGCCTCGCGCAGCTCCTCGCCGAGGCGGGCCGCTTCGGCCGCGGTCAGATCCGGACGGGCAATGCGCTTCATGTCATTCGGCATCCGGCCTCAATTACCCCGCCGCGAGGCGCGAATCAAACCCACTGCGGGTCCGGGCGCGCCCGCGTCACCGGGGTTCACCATAGCGTCACCGAAGTGCTGCCGCCCGGTCCGCGAAGGCGGCCGCTGCCTGCTCCAGCAACTCCGCGATGATCGCCGCCGCCGGCTCCTCGCGCAGCACCATGCCGACGCTCTGGCCGGCCATCAGCGACCCGTTCTCGACATCGCCGTCGATCACCGCGCGGCGCAGCGCGCCGGCCCAGAAATGCTCGATGTCGAGCTGCGCCGCATCCTTCGCGAGCTCGCCCGAGGTGAAGCGCGCCAGCACCGCCGCCTGGTGCTCCATGAAGCGCCGCGTGCCCTGGTTGATCAGCGCCCGGACCGGGATCACCGGGAAGCGCTCGTCGATCTGCACCGTCGGCAGGGCGTCGCGGGCGGCCGCGCGGATGAAGGCCTGCTTGAACTTCGGATGCGCGATGCTCTCGGTCGCGCAGACGAAGCGGGTGCCGAGCTGGGCGCCGGCCGCCCCCATTTCGAGATACGACAGGATGGCCTCGCCGCGGCCGATGCCGCCGGCGACGAAGACCGGCACGTCCCGGATATGGGGCAGGATCTCCTGCGCCAGCACGTTGAGGCTGACCGGGCCGATATGCCCGCCGGCCTCGCTGCCTTCGATCACCAGCGCATCGGCGCCGGAGCGCACCAGCTTCCTGGCCAGCGCGAAGGCAGGGGCGAAGCAGATCACCTTGGCGCCGCCTTCCTTGGCGCGCTTGATCGCCGGGCCCGGCGGGATGCCACCGGCGAAGACGATGTGCCCGACCTTGGCGTCCAGGCAGACCTCGACGAGCGCCATCAGCTCGGGGTGCATGGTGATCAGGTTGACGCCGAAGGGCCGGTCGGTCAGCGCCTGGGTCGCCGCGATCTCCTCCGCGAGCCGCGGCGGCATCATCGCCCCGCAGGCGATCACCCCGAAGGCGCCGGCATTCGACAGCGCCGCGACCAGGTTGCGTTCGCTCACCCAGCTCATGGCGCCGCCGAGCAGCGCGTGCGGAGCGCCCAGGAACTCGGCGCCGCGGCGCATCAGCCGTGCGATCGCTGCATGTCCGTCCATGGTGGTCAACCGGGCCCGTCGAGGCCGTAGGCGGTGTGCAGCGCCCTGACCGCAAGCTCGGTGTATTCGACGGCGACCAGCACGCTCACCTTGATCTCGCTGGTCGAGATCACCTGGATGTTGATGTTCTTCTCGGCCAGCGCCTTGAACATGGTGTTGGCGATGCCGGCATGGCTGCGCATGCCGATGCCGACGACGCTGATCTTGGCGACGTCAGGGTCGGCGACGATCGCCTCGTGCCCGAGCTCGCCCTGCGCGCGTTCGAGCGTCACCCGGGCGCGGGCGAGGTCGGCCTTGCCGACCGTGAAGGTCATGTCGGTCGATCCGTCGGCGCCGACATTCTGGACGATCATGTCGACGTTGACATTGGCGCCGGCGAGCGCGCCGAACACCGCGGCGGCGATGCCCGGCCGGTCCGGCACCCGGCGCAGCGTCACCTTGGCGTCGTCGCGGGAATAGGCGATGCCGCTGACCACTGGCTGTTCCACGATCTCGTCCTCATCCACCACCAGGGAACCTGGCTTGTCCTCGAAGCTCGACAGCACCTGCACCCGCACCCGCTGCTTCATCGCGAGCTCGACCGAGCGGGTCTGCAGCACCTTGGCACCGACCGAGGCCAGTTCCAGCATCTCCTCATAGGAGATCTTCCCGAGCTTGCGGGCCCGCGGCACGATCCGCGGGTCCGTCGTATAGATGCCGTCGACATCGGTGTAGATGTCGCAGCGGTCGGCGGCGACGGCCGCCGCGATCGCGACCGCCGACAAGTCGGATCCGCCGCGCCCGAGCGTGGTGATCCGGTTGCGGGCGGTCTCCACCCCCTGGAAGCCGGCGACCACCGGCACCTGGCCCTGGCCCATGCGCTCGATCAGCAGGGAGCCGTCGATCGCCTCGACCCTCGCCTTGCCATGGGCGCCATCGGTGGTGATCGGAATTTGCCAGCCCTGCCAGGACCGGGCATCGACGCCGATGGTCTGCAGCGCGATCGCGAGCAGCCCGGTCGTCACCTGTTCGCCGGTCGCGACCACCGCATCGTATTCCCGGGCGTCGTGCAGCGGCGACAGCTCCTGGCACCATTTCACCAGTTGGTTGGTGACGCCGGCCATGGCGGAGACGACGACCGCGACCTCATGCCCCGCCTCCACTTCCCGCTTCACGCGCTCGGCGACGTTGCGGATACGGTCCAGATCGGCGACGGAGGTGCCGCCGAACTTCATGACGATGCGGGCCATGGGCCTTGCGCTTCCCGGATGGTCGAGAAAAGGGCGGCGCCGGCAGTTGCGCGGCGCCGCGGGGCGGGACAGATACCGGGGGGCTCGGCAACCCGCAACCTTGGAAAATCGGAGCGACGGATGGCGGCAGGCGGCACGGCGCGGGCTGAGGAGATCGCCAAATTCGACGCCCTGGCGGGGCGCTGGTGGGACCCGCGCGGCCCGATGGCGCCGCTGCACGCGATGAACCCCTTGCGCACCGGCTGGATCGCCGACCGCCTGGCCGCCCGCCATGGCGGCTCGCTCGCAGGCGTCTCGGTGCTGGACATCGGCTGCGGCGCCGGCCTCGCCGCCGAGGCGCTGGCCCGGCGCGGCGCCCGGGTGACCGGGCTCGACGCCGCACCGGACGCGCTTGCCGCCGCCCGCGCCCATGCCGCGACCGAGGGCCTCGACATCGACTACCGGCAGGGCGGCCCGGAGGATCTGCCCCCCGACGCCCGCTTCGACGCGGTCACCGCCCTCGAGGTCATCGAGCATGTCGAGGCGCGGGAGGCCTTCCTCGCCGCGATCGCGCGCGCGCTGAAGCCGGGCGGCCTGCTGTTCCTCTCGACGCTGAACCGCACGCCGCGGGCGTGGCTGCTGGCGAAGCTCGGCGCCGAGTACCTGCTGCGCCTGCTGCCGGCCGGCACCCATGACTGGCGGATGTTCGTGAGCCCAGGCGAATTGGGCGCCCTGCTGCGCCCGCAGGGCCTGCGGGTGACCGACATCGCGGGGATGACCATGCACCCCCTCACCCGCCGCTGGCGGGAGAGCCGGGATCTGTCGGTGAACTATATACTGATGGCGGAGGGCTGAACTCTCCTGCCTCCCTGGCAGCCAGATAGCCGCCTGGCGACAGGATTTGGCGGCCGCGCCAGGGGTTCAACCTCCGAAGCGCGGCATCGCCGCTGACGATCAACGCGGCATCCGCGGCGAGCGCTGCTTCCAGGTAGATGTCGTCGTCGGGATCCGCGCAGTCGTCGACACGCTCGACCGGATTGACGTGCAGGGCCGCTGCCTCGATGGAATCGACGAAGGCTGAGGTCGTCGGGGGAGTGGCGCCGTAGGGCCTGAACTTGGGCCGAGCCAGAACCTCTCGCAGTTCCAGAAGCATCGGTTCCGAGACGCAGAGCAGGCTCTCCTCGCGCAGTAGCGCGAGCGCCCTTAATGCCGGGGCATCCGGCCGTCGGGCAAGGAAGGCGCTGACCAGAAAATTCGCGTCAGGAACGACGCGCAGCACGGGCCGCACTGACCTCCGCGGCAATCTCGACCTCGTCGAGCTCCGGCAGGACGGGGTCGCGGGGCAGGCTGCCCAGGAACTGGATCAAGGGATCAACACCGAAGGCGCCGGGAGCAGCCAAGGCCCCGACCAGGCGACCGAGCGCGGCTTGGCGCGCCGTGTCGGCCTCGATCGCGTCAGCGACCTCGGGCGGCACGGGGATGGTGATGGAAGAAATTCGGCCCATGAACTCGAAGCATAGCACGAGCAATGACGAAGGTCAGGCATCTGAAAGCAGCGTCACGAGGCCCGCCGCGGCCGGCCACCCTTGGCGCCATTGGCCCCGGCGGCGGCCTTCGCCGATGACGTCCTCTCTCCGGCGCGCCGAGCCATACAGGCGCTTGTCCCCAGGGCGCCGTTCAGCAAGCCCGGCACGGTGAAGTCGACGTCGAGACTTTCCCAATGCAGGCCATAGCCTGCTCCGAGCACCGAAACCTCTGCGAGCTGCTCCTCCGTCGCCGCGTCGAGCCCCTGCGCCAGGCGCGGCGGAAAGGCGAAGGTGCAGCCGTTGGTCAGCTCTACGACGATGCGGTCGAGCTTGCGGTCGTAGCGAGCAGATGCCGCCCGCGGCCCTCTCGCTGCCTCGATCTCTCCACGGCTTGGCTCGGCGTTGATCATCACGCGTCCGAGCGCGGCACCCAGGGGATGCGGCCGATCTCGATGCCCTCCTCGCGGAGCGCCTCGGCGTCGCTCTCGCTCGCCTCGCCATAGATGCCGCGGCGCTCGCTGACGCCCTGGTTCATCCGGCGCGCCTCCTCCGCGAAATCCTGGCCGACATAGTCGCAGGACTTCTCGACCTCGGCGCGGATGCGCTGGAGCAGCGCCACGACCTGCGGCGGCATCGGACCGGCGGCAGCCGCTTCCGGGGCAGGCTGGACCGGTGCCGGCGCCGGCTCGGGCGCCACGGCGTTTCGCGCCGGGCGGCCCTTCTTCGGGATCGCCGGCGCCATCAGGGCCCGCGCCACCTCCGTCCCTCCGCAGGCCGGGCACTCGACCATGCCAACGGCCGCCAGCTTGTCGAAGCCGGCGCTGTCCTGGAACCAGCTCTCGAACTCATGCGGCGCCGCGCCATGGGCGGCGGCGGTGCAGCGCAGCGCGTAGCGGATCATGCGGCGAGCAACGGATCGAGCTTGCCGGCCCGGTCGAGTGCCGCCAGGTCGTCGCTGCCCCCGATATGGGCTCCGCCGATGAAGACCTGCGGCACCGAGGTCCGGCCGCCGGAGCGCGCCCGCGCTTCCTGCCGCGGCGCCGACCCGGACGGCGCATCGATCTCGCGATACGTCACGCCCTTGCGGTCCAGCAACGCCTTCGCGCGGTCGCAATAGGGGCACCAGTACTGGGTATAGATCTCGACGGTCGCCATACCGTGAAATCTGGATGAACCGCCGGCCGGGTCAAGTCCCCGCCCCACGCGGGTCCGGCACGCGCGCCGCGGCGAGCACCGCGACCGAGGCGGCACCGCCCGCCAGCAACACCCGCGCGCAAGCCTCCGCCGTCGCGCCCGAGGTCACCACGTCATCGACCAGCACCACCCGCCGCCCCGCGACCGGCGCCCCCGGCCCCAGCACGAAAGCCCCCGCCACCACCCGCGCCCGCTCCGCCGCACCCCGATCCGCCAGCGGCGCCGTCCGCCGCAGCCGCCGAAGGCCCCGCGGCAGCCAGGGCAGCCCCGCCAAGCCCGCCAGATGCCGCGCCAGCAAGGCCGCCTGGTCATAGCGCCGCGCCAGCAGCCGCAGCCGGTGCGGCGGCACCGGCACCAGCACATCCGCCTCCGCCAGCAACGCCGCCCCCGCCCGCGCCATCTGCCGCGCCAGAGGCAAGGCCAGCTCCACCCGCCCGCCATGCTTCAAGGGCAGGATCAGCCGCTTCGCCCCCTCGTCATACCGCAACGCCGCCCGCGCCACCCCGAAGGCCGGCGGCGCGGCGACGCACCGCGCGCAGCACCCGCCCGGCCCCGCCTCCCCCGCCTGCGCGAACGGCACCCCGCAGCGCCGGCACATCGGCGCCGTGATGAAACTCAGCCCGCCGAAACAGGCCGGGCACAAGGTACCCTGCACGGTCACCGGCACCTCGCAGGTCAGGCACCGTGGCGGCAGCAGTGCATCGAGGAGCCAACGGCTGGCATGGGCGGCCCCCTTCGCTGTGAGGGCTCTAAAAATGATCCGGGTCCGTCGGCGTATACGCCGACCCTGCAGGCTCCTGGTGGGGTGGGTCCGGGAGGGGCAAAGCCCCTTCCGGGACAGAGCCCCCCTCGCTCAGCCCCAGGCTCCGAAGCGGGCGTCGCCGTCGCGAGCGATGGCCTGGACGAGGTCGATTTCCCAGGCGAGATACTCGCGCATCGCGTCTTCCTGGCCGCTGTTGCGGTCGTAGGGGCGGAGGTACCAGTCGATGCAGGCCGCGTCCGGCGGCGTCTGGCGGTCGGCGCGGAGGGGGAAGTTCGCGTGTTTCCAGGCGGCGATGCCGCCTTTCAGGACGCGCACCGGCGCCTGGTGGATGGCCTGGAGCTCGGCGGCGGCCAGGCGGGCCTGCCAGTCCTGGTCGCCCACGACGACGAGGCGGCGGTCGGGTGGCAGGTCGGGGACGAGGCTTTCCAGCCGGCCCCGGATGCCCCAGAGGGCGCCCGGCAGGTGGGCGTCGCGGAAGGCCATGGAGCGGGTGATCTGGACCACCTGGGCGGCGCCGTCGGCAAGCTGGGCGGCGAGCTCGGCGGGGGTGAGATAGGCGGGCTTGAGGGCGGCGGCTTCGGGGACCTCCGGGCGGCCTTCGCCTTCCTCGAGCCGGCCGGAGAGCGCGTCCTCGCAGACCAGCACCTCCCAGCCACCGAGCTGGCGGAGCCAGGCGCCGGTCACGCGGGAGCGGACGCCGGTGTCGCAGATCAGCACGATCCGGGCGCCGCGCACCGCGACCCATTGGTCGGTCGCCTGGACGAGCTGGCCGCCGGGTGCGGAGCGGCTGCCGAGAAGGTGGCCGGCGGCGTATTCGGCCGGGTCGCGGACGTCGAGGAAGTAGGTGGTGCGGGCCGCGTCGCCCGCCATCGCCAGCGCCTCGGCGCGGGTGCAGGTGCCGACGCCGTGGCGGTCGGCGAAGGCACGGGCGGCGGCGAGCGCCGTGTCGAGGCTTGCGGGGGTGCCGTCCGGGTAGCGCTCGGTGCGGCCGGTCTCGGAGCGGAAGCCCGCGAGTTCCCAGCCCATGGTGCCGTTGCGGAGTGCGACGATTCGGTTCGGCAGGCCGGCCTGGCGCAGGCTCTCGGCGCCGAGGATGGAGCGGGTGCGGCCGGCGCAGTTGACGACGATGGTGGTGCCGGCATCGGGCGCCAGGTCGCGGGCGCGATAGGCGAGCTCGGCGCCGGGGACGTTGATGCCGGTCGGGATCGCCATCTTGTGGAACTCGTCCATCGGCCGGCTGTCGAGCACGACCATCGGCAGGCCCGAGCGCAGCATGGCGTCGAGCTCGGCGGGATCGACCGAGGGTGTGCCGAAATGGTGCTCCACCCATTCGCCGAAGGCCTTGGAAGGCACATGGACGCCGGAGAAGACCTCGAACCCGGCCTCGGCCCAGGCGGGCGTGCCGCCGTCCAGCACCGCGAGATCGGTGCAGCCGATGCCGGCGAGATACCCGGCGAGGGCTTCCGCGCGGCCGTCTCCGTTGTCGACGCAGACGATGCGGGTGGCCGGCCGCGGCAACAGCGCGCGGGCCGCGACCTCCCGCACCGAGAGCGGACAGGGCACCGCCCAGAACAGGTGCGCGGCGCCGAATTCGCCGGGCTCCCGCGCATCCAGGATCGCGAGCTCGGCCCCGTCCCGAAGCGCTGCCTTCAGCGCCTCGGGCGCGATGCGCCGCATCAGCGGCCGCCCGCGGTCGGGGCCATGAAGTTCTTGTTGTAGGGCTTCACCTCGCCGGTCTCGGCATCGAAGGCGCGGCGGTTGTCGAGCTTCTCGAGCGCCAGGCCGTACATGTGCAGGTGCCGGGTCGGGCGGTCGCCGGTGGTGTGGATGGAATGGATGTCCTCCGGCATCAGGGCGATGCCGCGGCCGCGTTCGACCATCACCTCGTGATCGACGCGCAGGTCGCAGCGCTCGGGGTCGCTGCCGTCGTCGTGGCGGCGATAGACCTTGTTCAGCTCCTGCCCTTCGACGGCGACGACGACGGCCCAGGTGGTGTGGTCGTGCGGCTTGGTCGAATTCCCCGGATTGAGGGCATTCATGTAGAGCGCGAAGCGGTTGTCCGCGTCTTCCTGCAGCAGATAGCGGTTGGCGCCCTTCTCGCCCGGCGCCGGCGGCTTGAACTCGGCGGTCGGGAACAGATGTTCCTGCCCGGCCAGCGTCAGCATCTCGGCCTTGATGGCGTCGAGTGAGGCGCGGGTGACGCCGCCCGCCGTCTCGATGGCGCGGATGCGCTCGATGGTGGCGGCGACCGCCGCGGTGCGCGCGGCGGCGATGTCGGATGCGTTCATGGCGTGCTCCTTCCTGTCCCCAGAGCGGTAGAATAGAGGAGGCTTTGCTCCTCCGGAACCACCTGGCAGCATGATCTTGCGCGAGACCCGGCGCTTGCGCCCGGCTGCCCGCAAGCGCATCTGCCGGGCATGGACAGCATGCGGGTCTTCGATCGCCGCCTTGTAGCACGCCACCGCGCCCGCGCCGCCTCCCGCGTCGGGGAGGTGGCGCCGATCCTGGCCGATTGCGCGGAGCGGCTGCTGGACCGCCTGGACGACACCACGCGCCGCTTCGCACGGGCGCTCGAGATCGGCGGCCGCGGCGTGGTGGCGCCGCTGCTGGCGGCGCGTGGCGTGAACTTCGTCGTCTCGGCCGACCTGGCGCCGGCGATGGCGGCGCGGGCGGGCGGGCTGGCGGTCGCGGCGGATGAGGAAGTGCTGCCCTTCGCGGAAGGGAGCTTCGACCTGGTGGTCGCCTCCCTCTCGCTGCACCAGGTCAACGACCTGCCGGGGGCGCTGATCCAGATCCGCCGGGCGATGGCGCCGGACGGGCTGTTCCTGGCCTCCCTCCCCGGCCTCGGCACCCTTCAGCCGCTCCGGGATGCGCTGGCCGAGGCGGAGACGGCGCTCCGCGACGGCATCTCGCCCCGGGTCTCGCCCTTCCCCGACCTCCGCGACTGTGCCGGGCTGCTGCAGCGGGCGGGCTTCGCGCTGCCGGTCGCGGATGCCGAGACGGTGATGCTGCACTACCGGAGCCCGATGGCGCTGTTTGCCGACCTGCGCGCGGCCGGGGAGCAGAATGCGGTGCTGGCGCGCGACCCGCGCACCCCGCCGCGGGCGCTGCTGGCGATGGCGGCGGCGAGGCTGCCGGCGGAGATCCCGCTGCGGCTTCTGGTCATGACCGGCTGGGCGCCGGGGCCGGACCAGCCGGTTCCGGCCAGGCCTGGCAGCGCCGGGGTGCGGCTCGCCGATGCGCTCGGTGCCGCGGAGCACAGTGCCGGGGAGAAGGCCGGGCCTAAGCACTGACCGCATCGCCAGTCCGAAGGACCCGCCGTGACCCGCTTCCTCCTGATCCACCTGCCCCGGACCCTGCTCGGCCTGCTGTTCCTGGTCAGCGCCGCCGAGGGCTTCTGGTTCCTCGCCACCGGCGAGCACCTGATCCACCCGTCGACCTCGGAGGCGGGCCTCGCCTTCGAGCGCAGCCTGCACGCCTCAGGCTTCCTGTGGCCGCTGCTCAAGATCGTGAACCTGCTGGGCGGGCTCAGCCTGCTCCTGAATTGGGCCCCCGCCTTCGGGTTGGCGCTGCTGGCCCCGGTCATGACGGTGATCGCCCTGTTCCACCTGGTCCTGAACCCGGGCGGCATCCCGATGGCGGCCGCCATGGTCCTGTGCGCCGGCCTGCTGGTCCATGCCTACCGGGACCGCTACGCGGCGCTGTTCCGTTGAGGGCGCAGGGCGCCGGTGCTTGCAACGGGCGCCCCTGTCGCGCATTTTCGCCCCGAATGCCTATGACCGGAAACGAGTGACATGGAACAGTCGGGCCGCGAATCGCGCCGCATCCCGCTGCATACCCCCGAGGACTTCGCTGCCATGCGCCGCGCCGGCCGCCTGGCCGCCGAGACGCTCGACATGATCACGCCGCATGTCCGTGCCGGGATCACGACGGAGGCGATCGACCGGCTCTGCCATGATTTCATGGTCGACCACGGCGCGGTGCCGGCGACGCTCGGCTATCGCGGCTACACCAAATCCTCCTGCACCTCGATCAACCACGTCGTCTGCCACGGCATCCCGGGCGAGCGGGTGCTGGTCGACGGCGACATCGTGAACATCGACGTGACCGTCATCCTGGACGGCTGGCATGGCGACACCAGCCGGATGTACGTGGCGGGCGAGGCCTCCACCAAGGCGCGGCTGCTGATGGACGTGACCTATGAGGCGATGATGCGTGGCATCGCGGCGATCCGCCCCGGCGCCACGCTCGGCGATGTCGGCCACGCGATCCAGGTCTTCGTGGAGCGCCACCGCTTTTCCGTGGTGCGCGACTTCTGCGGCCACGGCATCGGGCGGGAATTCCACGCGCCGCCGAACGTGCTGCATTTCGGCCGCCCCGGCGAAGGGCCGGTGCTGCGCCCAGGGATGTTCTTCACGGTCGAGCCGATGGTGAATGCCGGCCGGCCGGAGGTGAAGATCCTGGACGATGGCTGGACCGCGGTGACCCGCGACCGCAGCCTCTCGGCCCAGTTCGAGCACATGGTCGGCGTCACCGAGGAGGGCGTCGAGATTTTTACGATCTCGCCTTCCGGCCTGCACAAGCCGCCCTACAAGGCCTGATCGGCCGCTGCGCTCCGGGCGCGGCGGAGTGCGGCGGCAAGGTCCTGGATACGGTAGGGCTTCGGCAGCAGCGCGATGCCCTCGGCCTCCGCGCCCTGGCGCGCCGCATCGGCATAGCCGGAAGTCAGCACGATCGGCAGGCCCGGCCGCCGCCGCCGGATTTCGCGTGCGAGGTCGATGCCGTTCATCGCCCCAGGCATCATGACGTCCGAGAAGATGATATCGATCGCCCGTGCATCGGCGAGCGCGCCGAGGGCGGCCGCGGCGCTGGCCGCGCGGGTCACCGAATAGCCCACCGCCTGCAGCATCTCGGCGACCAGCGCCGCGACCTCGTCGTCATCCTCGACCAGCAGGACGGCGCCAGCCTCCGCCTCGGCCGGCCTGCCGGCGACCGGCGCCGGGCGCTCCGGCGCGGCGGGCGCCACCGCCGAGCGGGGCAGCAGGAGGGCGAAGGTCGTGCCCTGCCCGACCGTGCTCGCCACCTCGACGCTGCCGCCCGATTGCAGCGCGAAGCCATGCACCTGGGCGAGGCCGAGGCCGGAGCCCTTGCCGATCTCCTTGGTCGTGAAGAAGGGCTCGAAGACCCGCGCCATGACCTCGGGCGTCATGCCGGTGCCGCTGTCGATCACCGAGAGCCGGACGAAGTCGCCGGCGAGTGCCGGGTTGCGGACCGGGCCGGCATTCTCGGCCGCGATGGTGATGGTGCCGCCCTGCGGCATGGCGTCGCGGGCATTGACGCAGAGGTTCAGCAGCACGAGCTCGAGCTCCGCCGGGTCGGCGGTCACCGGCCAGAGGTCGGGCGCGAAGCGGGTCGCGACCTCGACATCGCCGCGCAGCGTGCGGTCCAGCAGCTCGTGCATGCCCGCGATCTGGCGGGTGAGGTCGATCGGCTCGGGCGCCAGGCTCTGGCGGCGGGCGAAGGCCAGAAGCTGGCGGATCAGCGAGGCGCCGCGCTCCGTCGCCTGGGTCATGCTGTGGATGATGCGCCGGCGGCGGGCGTCGTCCATCGGCTCGTCGAGCAGATCGAGGCCGCCGGAGATGACCATGAGCAGATTGTTGAAGTCGTGCGCGACGCCGCCGGTGAGCTGGCCGATAGCCTCCAGGCTCTGCGCCTGGCGAAGCGCGGCCTGGGTCGCTTCGAGCTCCGCCCGGCGTGCTTTCTCGGCGGCCATGCGTTCCGCCACCCGGCTTTCCAGCGCGTCGTTCAACTCGCGGAGGCCAGCCTCGGCGCGCCGCCTGTCGCTGATGTCGGTGAACAGGATGGCGACGCGCCGCGCCGCCGGATCGCCGACCCGGAGCGCCTGGACGTCGAACCAGCGGCCGAGGGCGCCGGAGCGGTTCTCGAAGCGGATCGGCTCGCCGGTCAGCGCCACCCGCCCATAGGCTTCCGCCCAGTGCGGCTCGATCCCCGGCACCAGTTCCCGCGCCGTGCGCCCGGCGGCATCGGCCAGGCCGCTCTGCCGCTCGAAGGCAGCGTTCACCTCCAGGATCCGGTAGTCGACCGCCCGGCCATCCGCCTCGAAGATGACCTCGGCGATGCAGAAGCCGACATCGATCGCTTCGAACAGGGCGCGGTAGGGCGCCTCCGTGCCCGCCACGGCGGCGGGCACGGCATCTGCTGCTACAGGCGGCCGGTCAGTCGCCAAGCTCCGGTCCTTCGGTCGATTCTCAGCACGGCTGAGACATCAACCTAGGGTATCGGACCTCGGGCGTCAGCCCGGTGCGGTCAGCCGAAAACGAAGTCGTCGGCGACGAGCTTGCCCATCCGCACGCCCTCCAGCTCCAGGCTGAAATCGCCGGCCTCGATCACGGTGCCGGCGGCGGTCTGGCGGGCGGCCGCGATCACGTCCTGGAAGCTGGCGAAGATGCCTTCGAAGACGATCACGTCGGCGATGCCCGGGCCGGCCTTGAAGTCGGTGATCTCGTCGCGGCCGGCGCTGCCGCCGAAGACGAAGCGGTCACGGCCGGCGCCGCCGGTGAGCTCATCGTCGCCGGCGCCGCCGACCAGCGTGTCCTCGCCGGCGCCGCCCTTCAGCTCGTCGTCGCCGTCACCGCCTTCCAGGCGGTCGTTGCCGGCATTGCCCAGCAGTTCGTCGTCGCCGTCACCGCCGCGGAGAGTGTCGTCGCCCCGCGCGCCGGCGACCAAATCGTCGCCCGTGCCGCCATCGGCGATCAGCGTCACCGCGTCATAGGCGGTGATGGCATCGTCGCCGGCGCCGCCATCGACCACCGCCTTGGTGAAGCTGCCGTCGTAGACCTTGTTCCACTCGCTTCCGTTGCCGCGATCGGCATTGTCGGCGAGCAGCGTGTTGTCGAGCTTCGAGGCCTTGACCGAGGTCACCTCGATCAAATCGTCGCCGTCGCGGCCGTCGATCGCGATCTCGTTCGACCAGTCGCGGTCATTGCTGTGGGCGACGACCAGGATGCGGTCGTCGCCGGCGCCGCCGCCGATCTCGCCGCGCTTCAGCCCGACGATGGAGAGGTCGAGGTCGGCGGTGGCGCGGGCGAAATCGAGCCGCGCATCGACGAAGTTCATGAACACGTAGTCGGTGTCCATGCCCGGCTTGTAGGCCTCGGCGTCGAAGCGGATGTTCTTGATCGCGTTCCAGGCGCCGGTCTGCTCGACCAGCGTCACGTCCTGGCCCGCGACCTCGGCGCCGCGATCGACCTCGATGTACCGGGCGACCTCCGCCTGGCTGGCGATCGGCCCGTCCTGCTCGGTGCCGGGCGGTGTGCCGGCGGCGCCGTTCGAATAGACGAAGGCGGGCGTCCGGTCGGCCAGGTCGAGCACCGTGACATTGTCGAAGGAGACGCCCTCGCTGCCCCAGGAATAGAGGGCGATGGTGCCGCCGGCGAGCGCCTTGTCGACGATGACGCGCGAGAAGATCGCCTCGCCGTCGATATAGGCCTGGATGCGGCCATCCTCGACATCGAGCCGAAGGTCGAAGCTCTCGCCGGTTTCGTAGCGGCGCGGCACCTGGCCGAGCAGCTCCTCGACGCCGTCCTTCATGCGGATCAGGTGGAAGAAGCTGCCCTTCGCCGGATCGCCCGGGTCGCGGTTCAGCACGCCCTCGGCGTCGAGCTCCAGCTTGTAGTAGTTCTTCGCGTCCTGGTAGTGGAACAGCAGGCCGAGCGCGTCGTCATCGGCGGTCTTCACCGTCATCTCGACCGAGTAGTCGGTCCAGGACTTGGCGTCGGCATCGTTGTAGACGGCATAGGTGCCCTTGCGGAGCACGTTGACGCCGTCGCCCTGCGGGCTCCAGCCGCGCTTCCAGAGATCGGGGTTGCTGGCGCCGTCCCAGGTGAGCTGCCGGCTCTGCAGGTCCGAGGTCTGCGTCAGCCCGTCACGGTTGATGATCCAGTTGGATTTGGTGCCGTTCGGCCCGAGGCCGCCGGATTCGCCCTCGTCGACGATGGTCCAGCTTTGCAACGCCCGGGCGGAGCCGAAGGTCTCGCGCAGCAGCACCGCATCCTCGGCGACCGCCTGGATCGCGACGATGTCGGTCGCGACCTGGCCCTTCGCATCGGTGACGGTCAGCGTCACCTCACGGTCGCCGGTCTTCAGCGTGACCTCGGCCTCGGCGCCGGTCGCGACCACCTTGCCGTCGACGCTCCAGCGATATTTCACGATCTCGTCCGGGCCGAAGCTCGACCCGGCGTCGAGGCGGACCGTCACCCGGCCGTCGCCGTCGAGGTCGACGACGCGCTGATCGGTGCCGGCCTGCGCGGTCAGCGCCACCTTGGTGACGTGGAGGTTGTCGAAGACCGAGCTCCGCTGTTCGCTGGAGATGACGCCGACCGAGCCGCCTTCGAGCGGTTCGGTCGCGTCGATCACCGGGCCGCCGAAGACGTCGCGGCCGTCGAGCAGGACGGTGATGGCGCCGTCGACCACCGCGATCTTCACCTCGAGATTGGTGTTGAAGCGATAGCCGGAGGCGTCGGCGGCGAGCACCGTCTCGACGCCGCCCGAGACCTTGACCAGCTTCCGCTCGTTGGTCTCGCCGCTCATCGTGAAGCGGTAGTGGTTGTCGGTGTCCTGGAAGTAGAAGACCAGGCCGATCTCGTCATTGTCCATCGACTTCAGCGTGGCGTCGAAGACGTAGTCCTTCCAGCCGAGCGCCGCCTGATCGCCATAGACCAGGATGTTGCCCTCGACGTCGGACTGGTCGTAGAGCGCGCCTTCCGGCGCGTCGAGACCCGGCGTCGCCGTGGCGCGCGAGAAGACGGTGCCCTTCACGAGGAAGCTGCCGAGCGGCCCACCCCTGCTGGCACCGAGCGAGGCGGCACCGAAGCTTGCGTCGAGCGAGCCGTCGGAGAAGTCGAACTGGGTCGAGAGCGGGGTCGGCGCGGTCGCCGCGATGCCGCCGGCCTTGGCGCCGCCGAGGGCCGTGATCTCGGCATCGGTATAGACCTTGTCGGTGACCAGAACGCTCGAGGCATAGAGCATCGAGGTCTCGCTGCTCTCGTCGGAGAAGAGCAGCGCGCCGCGGCCGACATCGAGCGCGAAGCGGTCGCCGGAGACGGTCTGGGTGCCGACCTTGGTGCCCTGGATGTACTTCGAGAGCGTGACGCTGCCATTCGCCTGCTCGGCGAAGGTGAAGGCGACGCGCTGCCATTCGCCATACTGGAAGGCACCGGTGTAGTTGCCGCCGATGCCGATGCCGCCGGTGCCGTCGGCGTTCTTGCGGATGAACAGCTCGCCGTCGTTCGCATTGCCGACATCGGTCTGGAGGAAGGAGGTCCAGGTCCCCTGACCCGCCGGGACCAGGATGTCGTAGACGAGCGAGTAGGAGCGGACGAGGGTGCCGGCGGGCGCGCCGAGATTGGGGCTCAGCAGCAGGGTCTGGTTGGCGGCGAAGGCAGGCACCTCCAGCACGCCATCGGCCGCGCCGCCCGGCAGCGCCGGGATGCCGAAGCTCGCCGCGGTGCCGAGGGTGACCAGGTCTTCCGGCGCCGGCGCGACGAATCCATCCGCGCGGCCGTCGTCGAAATCCTCGACCAGCAGGGTGCGGTCGCCGGTGACGGTGACGCGGACCTCGTCGCTGGTGCTGCGGCCCTGGCTGTCAAGGGTGACGAGGGTCAGCACGTGCGGGCCCTGGCCGAGCTGCACGGTCGGTTTCTCCCCGGTCGCGATCTCGCGCCCGCCGGCATCGAGCCAGCGATAGGTGAGCGTCTCGTCCTTCGGATTGAGCGAGCCGGAGGCGTCGAGCTTGACGGCGGCTTTCACGGCGCCGGGTGCCGCGGCCGCCGTCAGGTCGTCGCCGGCATCGGCCTGGGCGCGAAGCTCCGGCGTCGAGAGGTCGACGTTCTGGAACTCCTCCTGATGGCCGCGATAGGCGCCGGTGAGCCCGTCGCGGTCGAGCTCCTCCTTCACCCGGTAGCCGTCGAGGTAGTCGTCGAGGGCGACGAAATAGGTCTCGGTCGAGACGGTGTCGTTCTCGGGGTCGATCACGACCAGGCGGATCGCGCCGTTGCCGCCGCGGGTGCCGAGCGCCTCGTCGCCATTGCCGGTGATCTCGCGGGAGATGCCGTTCTGGTAGTTGACCAGCATCTCGAAGGTCTGGGTGCCGTGCTGGGAGGTGGTGACGTCGGTCTCGGCACCGTCGCCGAAGATGTGGCCGGAGAAGGTGAAGGCGACGTTGGGGAAGCGGTCGACCAGCACGCGATGGATGGTCTCGCCGTCATTGGCGCCCTGCGGGTCGCGGCCCATGCCGTAATCGTAGCCGGCGCCTTCGTCGTAGACCGGCGCGGCGAGCGGGTCCTGGCGGCTGGCGAAGTCGGTCAGCGAATGCGAGTTGACGATGACGCGGTGGTCCAGATGCTGCTCGATGACGTCGCCGGCCCAGCGGAGGACGTCGTCGCGCGGCCCGAATTCCAGCGACACCACCAGCCACTTGGTGCCGTCGGGTGCGGTGAAGGTGTGATAGTTGTTGCGGCTGCTGTTCGGTTCCTGGTCGTAGACGCCGCCGAAGGTGCCGGGATTGGTCGCGCGCTGCTTGTCGGGCGAGAACAGGCTGTCGAGGAAGACCGAGCTGTGGTCGGCGGCGGTGCCGCCCACCGCCTGGTCATGGTTCCCCGGCAGCAGCGAATAGGGGATCTTGCCGTCCAGCGTGCGCAGCGCGCGTTCCGCCACCACCCATTCGCTGGCGAGGTTGTTCTGGGTGATGTCGCCGACATGGACGACGAACTGGATGTTGTGGGCTTCCTTGTTCGCGACCAGCCACTCGGTCATCGCGTAGAAGGTCTCGGGCGGGCCGTTGGTGCGGCTCGCATCCGTGTAGTCCTGGGTGTCGGGCAGCACCGCGATCGTATAGGCGTTCTCGCCGGCGACGCGGACGCGGAAGTAATCCTCCTGCACCACGCCCGCCGCATCGGTCGCCTTGACGCGGATGTCGCTGTGGCCGAGCGCGTCGAAATCGAGGGTGAGCACGCCGTTGGCGTCGATGCGCGCGTCCTTCACCACCTGCCCGTTCGAGGTCTCGACGCTGAAGGTGTAGCCGGCGCCGCCGAAGACCTCCCTGAGGTCGATGGTGCGGTTGGCCGCGCCTTCGCGGACCAGCATGTCGAGGATCGGTGTAGCGACCATGGCGGCTCTCTTTCTGAGTGCGGGCGCGCTGGCCTGTGCCGCGAAGAGGCGGCATGGTCCCGGGCGCCGTTGGTGTGACGCCGGGACGTTGCCATGGTGACGCGGACGGACATTGAGGACGGGCCATGACAGTTCCCGGAAGTTTACCTTCCGTTAAGGAGTCATCCGGAGAGGGCGCCGCGCCGGGGGCCGCCGGCCATCGTGCGCGGATGCGGGCCAAGCTGCTGAAGGCGGGCCCCGATGCGCTGCTCGATCATGAATTGCTGGAGATGCTGCTGTTCGTGGCCTTGCCGCGGCGCGACACCAAGCCGATCGCCCGCGCCCTGATCACCCGCTTCGGCAGCTTCGCCGCGGTACTGAGCGCGCCGGTGCCGGCGCTGGCCGCGGTGCCCGACCTCGGCGAGGCCGGGATCGCGGCGCTCAAGACCGTGCAGGCCGCGGCACTGCGACTGATGCGGGCGGAGCTGTCGGAGCAGCCGGTGCTGGACGCCTGGGACAAGCTGGTCGGCTACCTGACCGCGGCCTCGGCGCGCGAGCCGGTCGAGCAGTTCCGCGCGCTGTTCCTCGACACGCGGAACCGGCTGATCGCCGACGAGGTGCAGGCCCGCGGCACCGTCGACCACACGCCTGCCTATCCGCGGGAAATCGTGAAGCGCGCGCTGGAACTCGGCGCCACCGCGCTGATCCTGGTCCATAACCACCCATCGGGCGACCCGACGCCGTCACGCGCCGATATCGAGACCACCCGCCGCATCCGCGAGGCCGCCGCGGCACTCGGCATCACGCTGCACGATCACATCGTGATCGGCCGCGGCCGCCATGTGTCGTTCCGGGAGGCGGGGCTGCTACCGTTCTAGGGTCGTTGTGTCGCTCCGGGGCCTGGCTGACGGGCCATGGTCGCGAGGCCAACATTCCTCCAGCCGGAGCCGCCCGCTGCAGGACGCGCGCGGGTGCCCGAGCCCCGGCAGCGCGCGCAGCGCGTGATCCCGGTAAGATATCCGGGCCAGGCCAGCGCTCTCTGCGCAGCGCGCCGGCCTGCTGCCACCGTCATGAACGAAGGTTCCCATCAAGCCAGGACCCAGGTTCCGGCTGGATGAGAAACCGCGGTCACGTCAACTCGGCATGCGCGGCGATGTCGCGCGTCACTCTGCGATGCTCTGAACCGGCGTGCTGAGGAGCTGTTGCTCCCACAGGAAGGCGATGCCGCTCCCGGCAGCATGCTGAAGGACCACCTCGTTCAGCGCGACGGCGGATTCGGCCCGCGCCTAGTCGCGCTGCCATTCTGCGGCCAGTGCCATCCAGGTCATCACGTTGACGCCGCCCGCGATCATGCGCCGGATGGCGACGTCATGCGCCTCGACCGACACGGCGCCTGACGCATCGGTGACGACCGTCACGTCCCAGCCTTCGCCCGCAGCCTGGATTGCCGGCATTGCGACGCAGATTTCGGTCCACAGACCGGCAATGATCAGTTGCTTGCGACCCGTCGCTTTGACCGCGTCGACCACCCTCGGATCTTCCCAGGTGTTGATGAACGTGCGGTCGATCACCTCCTCTTCGGGGAACACATCGGTGATCTGCGGAAAGATCCGCCCACCGCGATCGGCGATCACACTCGTCAGGATCGTTGGGACGCCGAAGACCTTGGCAGCCTTTGCCAGGGCCGCCGAATTATTGACCACGATATGTGGATCGTGGCTGTTCAGGTTCGCGAGCTGGTAAGGTTGGTGATCGATCAGAACCAGTACCGAGTCTTCGGGACGAAGAAGCGACGCCAGTCCATTACGAAAAATCATTTCCATGTCCTTGCTTGCCGTCGTGAGCGGCATTGGCTTGCGGGAGACACGCACCAGGAGCGGCGTTGCCTGCACGCAGTTTTGGCGTTCTTGTGGGTGATGAGATAGTCGCCTCTCGAAGCAAGCTGTGTCGCGAAATGAGGAACGCCGGATTGGACATCGAAGATCTGCAGACGTTCGTCGCGGTGGCCGATGTCGGGGGCGTATCGGCCGCCGCGCGCCGGCTTGGCGTCTCCAAGTCAATCGTCAGCCGGCGGCTCTTTCGGATCGAAGCCGAACTTGGCGTCCAACTTCTCGCACGAACGACCCGCGGCGCCGCGCTCACCGAGGCCGGATCGACGTTCCGAGACCATGCGGCCCGAGCGAGCGCCGAGATCGACACGGCAAGGGAAACGATCCTGCCGAATGGCGACCTTCGTGGGCGCTTGCGAGTGGCAATGCCGTTTACGTTCGGACCGACGCATTTCGCACCCGTGCTTGCAGACATGGCGTGTCGCCACCCGCAGCTCCACATCCATGCCTCCTACAGCGATCGCTTCGTCGATCTCATCGCAGAAGGTTTCGATTGCGCGATCCGGGTCGGGTATCTTCCGGACTCGAACATGACCGCGAAGCGTGTCGGATCAATCCATGGAAAGCTTGTCGCAAGCCCGGATTACATCAAAACGCACGGTTCCCCTGAAACCCTGGAGCAGATCATCATCCATCAAGCCCTGATGCAGGGAACGGAAGCCTGGCAATTCATGGATGGCAGGAAGATCGTCGCGATCCAGCCGCAGGGCAGGTTCAAGGCCGACAACGCGACGGCGCTTGCCGCCGCCGCGGTGGCAGGCCTCGGCATCGCTTGGCTGCCCGATTGCATCACACATGCGTATCTGGCCTCCGGCGCGCTCGTTCCGATCATGACACGCTATCCCCCACCAGCAGCCGGCGCATATGTGGTCCGACCGCCAGGGCAGCACCCCGCGCGGAAAATTCGGGTTCTCACCGAGATGCTCATTCAGTCCTTCAAACTGAACCCGGAGCTTCGGGGCGTCGACCGTTCGAACAAAGCGGTTTGAAGATTTGCCAGGAACTCTCTTCCAAGGGTCGCTCGCCGGTTCTGATCCCATTGGGGATGTTCGGATTAACGCCGAGGCCTTTGCGGCGAGCCGTCGAAGCATGACGCGGATCATGGCCATGCGGACGAACGCGGCGGCATGCGCTCCAGGTGCAGCACGCCCGCCGCCGCCATGCCAATTGACATACGTCGCGTATGTCCCATATGCGCAGCCGACGACGAGTTTCGAGGAGAGCCATCATGGCCAAGCGCGACGCCATCTTTCCTGCCGGGCGGCAGGCGCTCTACGACATCAACAGCTATTCGGCGGCGATCCGCTCGGGCGACCTGCTGTTCGTCTCGGGCCAGGTCGGCAGCCGGGAGGACGGCTCGCCGGAGCCGGATTTCGGCAAGCAGGTGCAGCTCGCCTTCGACAACCTGGCCGCAGTGCTGAAGGCGGCCGGCGCTGGCCTCGACGACATCGTCGACGTGACCAGCTTCCACACCGATCCGGAAAAGCAGTTCGAGACGGTCAATGCGGTCCGCCGGACGGTGTTCGGTGAGCCGCCCTACCCGAACTGGACGGCGGTCGGCGTGAACTGGCTGGCGGGCTTCGACTTCGAGATCAAGGTCATCGCGCGCATTCCCGCGGCGGCCTGACCGGCCCGGCCCTCTCGTGGTACGATGCCGGGCTTTCGGAACGCTGATCCTTGGCCCGCATCGACCCACGCAACCATGCACACTACTGGCGCGCCCCGGGGATCCCGGGCCTGAGCTGCCTGCTGGCCGACTTCACGACGCATGACTATGCGCCGCATAGCCATGATGCCCTCGTCATCGCCGTCACCGAGGCCGGCGGTGCCGAATTCCGAAGCCGCGGCCAGACGCACGAGGCCAGCGCGTCCTTCCTGCTCGCCTTCAACCCCGACGAGCCGCATTCCGGACGCATGGCCAGGAGCGAGCGGTGGCGCTACCGGGGCCTCTATCTGACCGCGCCCGCGATCGATGCCGTCAAGCAGGCGCTCGGGCTCGCATCCACGCCCCATTTCACGCGCAACCTGTTCGCCGATCAGGACCTGATCGCAGGTTTCCAAGGCCTGCACGACGCGCTGGAGGACGGGCGCGACGCGCTCCGCGAGCGTGAACTCCTGATCGGCTGCCTTGGCACCCTGGTCCGGCGGCACGCGGCCGGCGGCGCCCGCATGCCGGCGGCGCCGCAGGACCGGTCGCGGATCGAGAGGCTGCGCGCCCTCATGCGCGCCCGCTTCGCCGAGGAGCTGACGCTCGAAATCCTCGGTGCTGCCGTCGGGCTCACGCCCTTCCAGCTGATCGCGCTGTTCAAGCGGACGATCGGACTGACCCCGCATGCCTACCTGACGCAGCTCCGCCTCGAGGCCGCGACCCTGGAGATGGCGTCCGGGGCGTCGCTCGCCGCGGCCGCGGCCGCGGCCGGCTTCTACGACCAGAGCGCCATGACGAAGCACTTCAAGCGCTGCCATGGCATCACCCCGCTGCAATGGACGCGCGCCGCGCGCGCCTGAATCGTCGTGCCGCGCAATTTCCGCCAATAGCCGCGTCGCCGCTTCGGGCAGCTTGACCGGATGGCCCGCCACTTCTGCCTCGACAATCCCGAAACCCTGACCCTCGTCACCGAGGTCGCGGCCGCCGAGCCGGGCCGCATCCTGCTGGCCGAGACGCCGTTCTACCCGGGCGGCGGCGGCCAGCTCGCCGATCGCGGCACCTTGCAATGGACGGGGGGCGAAGCCGTCGTCGCCGGGATCGAGGCGGAGGGCGATCGCCTCTGGCATCGCCTGGCGGAGCCGCTCGCGCTGCCGCCGGGGCCGGTCGAGGCGCGGGTGGACCCCGGCTTCCGGCAGCTCATGCGCGAGCTCCACACCGGCCTGCATCTGGTCAATGCCGTCGTCTTCCAGAAATTCGACGGCGCCCTCGTCACCGGCGTGCAGATGAACGAGGACGGCACCGCGCGGATCGATTTCGACCTGCCGGACGCGGACAACGACCGGCTGCGGGCGATCGAGGCGGAGGTCAACGACGCGATCCGCCAGGACCTGACGGTCCGGCAGGATGACGTCGACGCCGACAGCGCATCGCAGGTGCCCGGCCTGATCCGCTCCCGCTCCGTGGCGCCGCCGCCATCGGCGGATGGCCGGATCCGGATCGTCGAGATCGTCGGCCTCGACCGCCAGGCCTGCGGGGGCACGCACCTCGCTTCCACCGGCGCCTCGCGGCCCATCCGCATCCTGAAGATCGACAACAAGGGGCGCCACAACCGGCGCCTGCGCATCGGCCTCGACGGCGCGGCGTGACGGGCCGCGCGCAGTGACCCTCCTCGACCGGCTCTGGGCGCAACCGCTCTGGCTGCTGCCGCTGCCGCCGCTGTTCTGGGCCGGCAACCTGGTGCTCGGGCGCGCGCTCGCCGGCAGCTTCCCGCCGGTCTCGCTGGCGGTCGGGCGCTGGGCCATCGCCTTCGCCGTGCTGCTCCCCTTCGTGGCCGCCCGCCTGTGGCGCGACCGCCACGCGGTGCGCCGGGCGGCGCCGCTGATCCTCGCCTGCGGCGCCTTCGGCGTGGCGGGCTACAATGCGCTCGGCTACCTCGCACTCCGCACGGTGCCGGCGACGAACGTCGCGTTCCTGAACTCGATGCTGCCGCTGCTGGTGCCGCTGGCGGCCTTCGTGCTCGGCGTCGAACGGCCGCGGCCGCGCACGCTTGCCGGCATCGCCCTCTCCTTCCTGGGCGTCGCCTGGATCGTCGCCCGCGGGAATGTCGAAAACCTGGCGCAGCCCGGCCTGTCGAGCGGGGAGCCGCTGGTGCTGCTCGCGGTCGCGAACTACGCCCTCTATTCGGTCCTCGTCCGGCGCAAGCCTGCCGGGCTCGATCCGCTGGTCTTCCTGGCGGCCTGCATCGCCGCCGGGCTGCTCGTGCTGCTGCCCTTCTGGGCCGTCGAGCTGGCGGGCGGCGCGGGGGTCCCGCTCGACATCGGCTCGCTGCTGTCGGTCACCTATATCGGCGTCTTCGCCTCCCTGCTCGCCTTCGTGCTGTGGAACCGCTGCGTCGCCCTGCTGGGACCGAGCGCCACCGGCGCGTCCTTCCATCTGGTCGCCCCGTTCACCGCGCTGCTCGCCTTCCTGCTGCTCGGCGAACCGGTGCACGCCTACCATCTCGCCGGTGCGGCGCTGATCCTCTGCGGCTTCCTGCTCGCCGCGATCGCGGCGCCGAAACCGGGAGAGGCGCAGGGCACCTCACCATGAAGCGCTTGCAAGTCGGGCATCCGATTCAGACCTTCGGGCCATTCGGCCCTGCGGCCATCGGATGCCGCTCACGCCGCGATGCCATGCGCGGCACCACGCACGCGGTCGATCAGGGCGAGCGGGTCGGCAGGTGCCGCGTCGCCGCGCCAGGCGACGTGCTGGTCGGGCCGCGACAGGACCAGCCCATGGCCGTCGAGATCAGGCGCCTCGGCCGGGTCGACATCGAGCACCGCGAGCGGCACGCCCCGAAGCCGGGCCGCGGCCACCAGCGGCGCCACGTCGATCGCGTGCCGCAGGCGCAGCAGCGTGTAGCCCGGGCCGAGCGCGTCGTAGAGCGACCGCTTCCCCGCCAGCCAGGCATGCGGCGTGCGGCAGCCCGGCACGGTGGAGGGCTGGTAGCTCGCCATGGTGTAGGGCGGGAAGCCGGCGCCGTCATAGGCGATGATCGGGGAGCGGTCGTAGAACGGGCCGAAATTGAGGCCCGCACAGGCATATTGCTGGACGTTGATCGCATAGGCCTCCGCGCCGATCGCGGCGCGGGCGCGGGCGCCCTCGAGGGTCGCATCCTCCAGCGCGGCGGGCACCGCGCTGCGCCGGCGGATCTCCGCCTCGGCATGGGCCATGGCGAAGCGCGAGACCTGTTCGGTGATCGGCAGCCGCTCCGCCTCGTAGGCGTCGAGGATCGCCGCCGGCGCCCAGCCGTCGAGATGGGCCGCCAGCAGCCAGGACAGGTTCATGGCATCGGCGATGCCGGCATTCATCCCGTAGCCGCCATAGGGGACCCAGATATGGGCGGCGTCGCCGGCGATGAAGACGCAGCGGTCGCGGAGGCGGTCGGCGATCAGCCGGCGGCCGAACCAGTCCTCCTTCGACAGGATCTCGTAGCGGAAATCGGGCCCCACCCCGAGGATGGTCCGGATGGACGCGTCGCGATCGACGGCATCGAAATCCTGTTCGTCCGGCTTCAGGTAGTTGTGCAGCAGCCAGCGTTCGCGGCCGTCGATCGCGTAGACCGTGCCGGCGCGCCGCGCATTGATCACCGCGGTGCCCCAGGCGGGCGCGTATCGCTGGCGATCGATCAGGTCCGGCGCGCGAATATAGGTCGACTGCACGCGCTGGATCACCGCATCGCCGCTGAGCGTCGCACCGATCGCGCGGCGAACGACGGAGCGGGCACCGTCGCAGCCGACCACGAACCGGAAGCTCCTTTGCCGCGCGGCATCGCTCTCGAGGTCGCGCAGCGTCGCCGTCGCGCCATCCTCCGCGATCGCGAGCGCCTCCAGCCGGGTGCGGCCGAGGATCTCGACCTTCGGATGGCGTTCGGCATGCGCGAACAGGATGGGCTCGAGGAAGATCTGGTTGATCCGATGCGGCGGTTCCGGGGTCGGCCAATCGCCGTCGGGGCCCGCCGTGTCGATCCATCGGTCGCGGCGGCAGGGGATCGGGATGCGCGTCAGCTCCTCGCCGGCGAAGCTCGTCCGATAGCTGATGTCATGCGGGTAATCGGCCGGCAGGCCCGCATCCCGGACCTCTCCGGCGATGCCGAGCCGGCGGAAGGTCTCCATCGTCCGGGCCGCGACGTGGTTGCATTTGGGCTCCGGCGGCGCGGCGCGCGGGCGCTGCTCGATCACCGTGACCCGGACGCCGCGCTGCGCCAGGTCGATCGCGAGCGTGAGCCCGACCGGCCCGGCACCGACGATCAGGATGGCAGCCTCGTCGTCCCGCACCACGGCATCCCCCCACGAAGCCAATCCAGCGACGCGCCCGGCGCCTCGACGATCGGCGCCGATCGTTCGATCCTGCGCATGGGCACGATCAGGGAGATCGGCCGCGGCGGATAGGCGGATTGCGACCTGGCGGAAATCGCCGCGGCGATCGTTTCGTCGTGAGAACCGTGTTTCGCGGTTGACCGCGGCCCCCTCCCGACGGCAGCCTTTGTGCATGCGCATCGAAATCTCCCGGCTACCGCTCCTCAAGGGCTTTGCGGCCCTTGTCGCCTGCGCCGCCGCCTTCGGCGAGAACCCGGCCGAGGCGCAGGTGAAGCCGATGCAGGGCGCGCCGCAGCTGCAGCAGCTGCCGACCACCAAGCCGCCGCCGCTGCCGCCGGTGGCGCCGCCGCCGGGACCGCGCGCGGGTCCCGGCGCCCAGGCCAGCCTGCCGACGACCAAGCCGCCGCCGCTGCCGCCGGGCAGCGGACCGGGCCCCGGCCAGGGACAGGGTCCCGGCCAGGGGCAGGCGCCCGGCCCCGGGCAGGAACGCCGCACCGTCTCCTCCGGGACCGGCTTCGTCGTGGCGCCCGGCCGCATCATGACCAACCACCACGTGGTGGAGCGCTGCCAGGAAATGCGGGCCCGCCGCCCGGACGGCTCCGACGTGCCGGCGCGCGTGCTGGTCAGCGACCGCAACCGCGACCTTGCGATCCTCGCCGCCGACAGCGATATCGGCCCGGCGCTCGCCTTCCGCGGCAGCCCGCCGCCGCGCCGCGGCGAAACCGTCGTCACCTACGGCTTTCCGCTGGCGGGCCTGCTCTCCTCCGGCCCGACGCTGACCACCGGCGACATCTCGGCCCTCGCCGGCCTCGGCGACGACGCCCGCCAGATCCAGATCAGCGCGCCGGTGCAGCCGGGCAATTCCGGCGGTCCGCTGCTCGACATGTCAGGCCTCGTCGTCGGCGTCGTCGTCTCCAAGCTCAACGCCCAGCGCGTCGCCCAGCGCACCGGCGACATCCCGCAGAACGTGAACTTCGCGGTCAAGGGCACCGAGGCGATCGCCTTCCTGCGCGAGCAGAACGTCGCGATCACCCCGGCCGATGGCCGCGAGCCGCTGCGCAGCGCCGCCGAAGTGGGCGAGATCGCCGACCGTTCGGTGCTGTTCCTCCGCTGCCTGCGCTGACCGCGGGCGGGCCGGCGTGAGGCCGGCCCCTTGCGGCCAAGCCGTGCCCGAGATAAGTTACAGTATAACATAACGGACCGCCGCCGATGTCCGGCCTGCTGCTCGAAAGCTTCCCCGCCGCGGCCGTGCTGCCGGGCCCGGAGGTCACCACCTGGCGCTGCGGCGCCGCCTCCGGCACCGATCCCGAGGTGCTGCTCGGCATCCTGCGGCCGGAGAGCAACCTCGCGATCTGGCATCGCGAAATCCCCGATGCGCTGACCCGGGCGCTCGCGCCGCTGGCCGAGGAGGCGCCCTTCACCGCCACCGTCGAGGAGTTTCCGGAGAGCGCGGTCGATGCGCTGGCAGCGGCACTGCCGAAGCCGGCGCCGCTCGACCTGCTGCTCGACATCCGGCGGCTTGCGGTCGCCTTCGCCGCGATTGCCGATACCGGCGGCGCGGTGCGCATCCGCCTCGAAGGCATCGCCGGCGCCGGCTGCCATCGCTGGCATGCGGATGCGGTCGGGCTTCGCCTGCTGTGCACCTATCGCGGCGCCGGCACCGAATGGCTGCCGCTGCCGGGCGGCGCCGCGACGGCACGCGGCCTCGGCGCCGCGCTGCCGGTCGCACCGATGACGCTGCCGCGCGGTGCGGTCGCGATCCTGAAGGGCGAAGCCTATCCAGGGAACCAGGGCGCCGGCTGCATCCACCGCTCGCCGCCGGCCGGCCCCGGCGCCCGCGCCCGCCTGCTGCTCTGCCTCGACGCCCCTGGACGGATCCCCCTGGAATGAGCCTCTCCACCGCCCCCGACCGGCGCTTGCCGGTGACCGTGCTGTCGGGCTTCCTCGGCGCCGGCAAGACCACGCTGCTCAACCACATCCTCGCCAACCGCGAAGGCCGCCGCGTCGCCGTCATCGTCAACGACATGAGCGAGGTGAACATCGACGCCGCACTCGTCGGCCATGCCGGCGCCCTCTCCCGCACCGAGGAGAAGCTCGTCGAGATGTCGAATGGCTGCATCTGCTGCACGCTGCGCGAGGACCTGATGCAGGAGGTGACGAAGCTCGCCCGCGAAGGCCGCTTCGATGCGCTGCTGATCGAGAGCACCGGCATCGGCGAGCCGATGCCGGTCGCCGCCACCTTCGACTTCCGGGCCGAGGACGGTGCTTCGCTCGCCGATCTCGCGCGCCTCGACACCATGGTGACGGTGGTCGATGCCACAGCCTTCCTGCGCGACTACGGCAGCCGCGACAGCCTGGCCGCCCGCGGCGGCAGCGCCGGCGAGGAGGATCACCGCCTGCTGGTCGACCTGCTGGTCGAGCAGGTCGAGTTCGCCGACGTGATCGTCGTGAACAAGGCGGATCTCGTCGACGACGCGGAGCTCCGGCGCCTCTCCGGCATCCTCGCCGCCTTCAACCCGGGTGCGGAGATCGTCTCCGCCGCGCATGGCGCGGTGCCGCTCCGGCAAGTGCTCGGCACCGGCCGCTTCGATTTCGCCCGCGCCCAGGCGATGGCCGGCTGGTCGCAGGCGCTGTCGGGCGCCCATCTGCCGGAGAGCGAGGAGTTCGGGATCGCGAGCTTCGTCTGGCGCGCCCGCCGGCCGCTGCATCCGGCGCGCTTCAAGGCCGTCATCGAAGGCGACCTGCCCGGCGTGATCCGTGCCAAGGGCTTCTTCTGGCTGGCGACGCGGATGCCCTGGGCGGGCTCCTGGCAGCTCGCCGGCAGCATCGGCCGGCACGAGGCCGCCGGGCTCTGGTGGGCGGCGGCCGACCCGTCGCGCTGGCCGAACGACCCGGACTGGACTGCCGGCGTGAAGGCCAACTGGGTCGAGCCGCATGGCGACCGCCGGCAGGAGATCGTGCTGATCGGCATCGGCATGGACGAAGCGGCACTTCGCCGCGACCTCGATGCCTGCCTGCTGACGGAGGCCGAGATGCGGGGCGGTCCGAAGCGCTGGGCCAGGCTGCCGGACCCGTTTCCGGCATGGGGCCGGAGCGATACCTGAAAGCAACAGCGTGGCGCCGATGCCACGCTGTCGCGGCGACTGCGAACGACGTCTCCCGGCGCCGGCTGCAAGCTTGGCAGTGTCGAAACGGATCGGGTACATCTGCCGCGTGCGCCCGATCCTCTTCCTCGCCTTCGCCGCGGCCCTGCCCTTCGGTGCCGCCAATGCCAATCCCGCCCTGCCGGGCGCGGCCGCGCCAGGTGTGGCTGCCGCGCCGACACCGAGCCTGCCGCTCCTGAGCTTCGCCGCCGGCGACCGGGCTTTGCTCGGCCTCGCCGCGCGCTTGCGCGCCGTCGCGGCGGACGGGCTCGATCCGGCCTGGTACCCGATCCCGGAGGATGCGCTGGCGGCGACCGATCCCGCCGGCTGGCGCGCCACCCTTGCCGCCGCGACGGACGCCGTGCTGACCGACCTGGTGCTCGGCCGCGGCCGCGCCGTCGGCGGACGGCCGGATATCCGCCGCGACGCAGCCCAGCATCCGCTCGCCCCCTGGCGCGATGCGCTGGCGACCGGCGCCGATCCGGCCGCCGTGATCGAACGCGCGGCGCTGCTGCCGCCGGAGGCCGCGGTGCTGCGCGCCGCCCTCGCGGAAGCCCGCGCCGTCGCGGCGCGCGGGCCCTTCCCGGCGATCCCGACCGACGGCCCCGCGACGATCGAGCCCGGCAGCCGAGACGCCATCCGCATCCCCCTGCTGCGCCAGCGCCTGGCGATGGAGGAGCCGGCGGTCGCGGCATTGCCCGCCCCCGATCCCGCCGTCTACGACGAGCCGCTGGCCGATGCCATGAAGCGCTGGCAGGCCCGCGAGGGCTTCGAGGTCGACGGGCGCATCGGCCGCATCACGCTCGCCGCCCTGAACCGCCCGGCCGAGACCCGGGTCAACCAGCTCCGCGTCAACCTCGACATGCGCCGCGGCCTCGCGGCAGCCGAGGCCGAGCGCCGGATCGAGGTGAACCTGCCGCACCAGCGGCTGCGGCTGCTGGAAGGCAGCCGCGAGACGCTGGCGATGAACGTCGTCGTCGGCCGCCCCGACCGCGCGACGCCCCTGATGCGGGTGCGCATGACCGCGGTGCAGTTCAACCCGGCCTGGGGCGTGCCGGAACGCAATGCGCGCGACGACCTGTTGCCGCGCTTCCGCCGCGACCCGGCCGGCATGGCCGCGCGCGGCTTCCGCCTCTATCAGACCGTCGGCGGCGAGCGCATCGAGGTCGACCCGACGACGCTCGACTGGTCGCGCTTCAGCCGCACCAACTTCCCCTATTTCATCCGCCAGGATTCGGGCGATGCGAATGCGCTCGGCCGCATCAAGTTCATCATGCCGAACGGCGAGGACATCTACATGCACGACACCCCGGACCGGCATCTGTTCCGCCGTCCGGACCGTGCCTTCTCCTCCGGCTGCATCCGGCTGGAGCGGCCGCTCGAGATGCTGGATGCGGCACTCTCCGGCACCGCGGGCTGGGACCGCGCGCGGGGGTTGCGCGCGATCGAAGCGCGCACCACCAGCGGGGTCACGATCGCGCGCTCGATCCCGATCGCCCTTCTCTACACGACGGCGGTGGTGCAGGACGGCGCCGTCTCCCTCCGGCAGGACATCTATGGCCATGACCGGGCCTACCTGCGGGCCATGGAGGCGGGCGATCCGCGGCAGCGGATGGCCGTGCGCAATCTCAGCCGCTGAGTGAACATGACGCGTCCCTTCCACATCGATTGCTGCCCCTGCTGCACGCCTGAGGAGGCGCCCGCCCTGTCGCCCGCGCGTCGCGGGCTGCTGCGGGGCGCCGTCGGCCTCCTGACGCTGTCCGCCATGGCCTGCGCGCCGACCGAGCCGCGGATTGCATCCACGACGCCCGACGCGCCCGCCGGCCCGGTGCCCCGCACGCCGGCCGGCGACAGCGGCGCGCCGCGCATCGTGCGCATCCGACGCGTGCAGACCGGCGAGAGCTTCGCCGGCGTCTACTGGCGTGAGGGCCGCTACGACCGGGAAGCGCTCGGCAAGCTCAACCTGCTGTTCCGCGACCCGGGCCGCGACGAGACGACGCCGATGGATCCGCGCCTGTTCGACGTGCTGCACACGGTGGCCACGCACATGCGGAGCGAGGAGCATTTCGACGTGATCAGCGGCTATCGCGCGCCGGAGACGAATGCCGCGAATGCCCGCCGGTCCCGCCGCGTCTCCCGCGTGTCGCTGCACATGTCGGGCATGGCGGCCGATGTCCGCCTGGTGGACCGCAACCCGCTGCAGATGGCGCGGCTGGCGGCCGAGCTGCAGACCGGCGGCGTCGGCCTCTATCGCCGCGACGGCTTCGTCCACCTGGATTGCGGCCCGGCGCGCCGCTGGTAGCGTTCAGCGACGGATCATGTAGTCGCGCAGGATGGGCACCGCATCCACCCTGGCCGAGAGCAGCAACTGGAACACCATGTTCGAGCCGTTCTGGAAGCCCACATCCACCGCCGCCAGATACCATTCCCACATCCGGCAGAAACGCTCGTCGTAGAGTGCCGACGCCTGCGCCCGGTTGGCCGCGAAGCGGCGGCGCCAGTGCTGCAGGGTGTAATGGTAGTGCAGCCGGAGAACCTCCATGTCCGCCACCCAGACACCGCTGCGCTCGGTGGCCGCGAACACCTCGGAAAGCGAGGGCACGTAGGCGCCCGGGAAGATGTGCTTGCGGATGAACGGCCCGGTGCTGCCGGGCGGCGCCATGCGGCCGATGCAATGGATCATGGCGAAGCCGTCGGGCGTCAGCAGGCTGCGGATCTTGCGGAAATAGGCCTCGAAATTGCCGATGCCGACATGCTCCATCATGCCGACCGACACCACGCGGTCGAATCGGCCCTCCAGCAGCCGGTAATCCAGCTCGCGGAACTCGACGAGCTCGGCGACGCCTGCCGATGCGGCACGCTCGCGCGCGATCCGCAACTGTTCCGGGGAGACGTTGATGGCGACGACCCGCGCCCCGGTCGTCCGCGCGATGTGGATGGCCATGGAGCCCCAGCCGGAGCCGATCTCCGCCACCACCATCCCCGGCCTCGGCGCCAGCTTGGCGGTGATGCGCGCGAGCTTGCGCTCCTGCGCCTGCTCCAGCGTGTCCGTCTCCGGATTCTCGAAGACGGCGCAGGAGTAGTTCAGCCCGTCATCGAGGAACAGGCGGTAGAGGTCGGTCGAGAGGTCGTAATGCGCCCGCGCATTGGCCGCCGCCTTGCCGATCGGGTTGGCCTGGTGCCATCGCTTCAGCCCGCGCCACACCCCGCGCAGCAGCCGCTGCGACGGCGCGGCCCCGAGGCCGCCGCGGTTGGCCGCGAACAGCAGCATGAAATCCCCCACCTCCGAGCCGCCCTCGAAGGTCAGGGTGCCGTTCATGTAGGCCTCCCCGGCATGCAGCTCCGGGTTCAGCGCGAGCTTCGTGTGCAGCGCCCGGTCGGCGAGCCGCAGCGTCACCTCCGGCCCGGGCCCGTGGCCGCCGAAGCGGTGGGTGACGCCATCGGCGTCGATCAGCGTCAGCACGCCGTTGCGGATGAAGCGCGTGAGGAGGTTGGTCAGCAGGCGCATCAGGAACCCTGCCGCGGCCCGCGCCACCAGGGGCTGCCGGACGCGGGTTGCTGACCAGGCAGCGGCACCGGCACCGGACCGCTGCCCCAGGGGCTCGCCGCCTCCTGCGCCGGCGCCGCCTCCGCGCTCCAGGGCGGCGCTTCGGCCGGCTCCGGCTCGCGGTCCGGCAGCGGGCCTGGATCGCGCCCGCCAGCGGTCGCGACCAGCGCCGCGATCCGCGCCTCGATCGAGGGATGCGTCGCGCCGAGGCTCGAGAGCCAGCTTTCGCCCGGCGGATCGTCGAGGAACATCGCGCGCATCTGGCCGGGCATCTCGGGCATCGCACTGCGGCCGTCGATCCGGCGGAGTGCGGCGATCATCGCGTCCGGGTCCTTGGTCAGCTCCACCGCGCCGGCATCCGCCAGGTATTCCCGGTTGCGAGACAGCGCATGGCGCAGCACGAAGGCCAGCCCATAGGCCAGCAGGATCAGCGCGAAGCCGATCGCGACCGCGGCCGCGTTGCCGCGCCGGCTGCCGGTGCCGCCGCGCCAGCGGACGTTGCGGAACAGCATCTCGATGACGAGCGAGATGATGCCGGCGAAGATCATGGCGACGATCGCGAGCCGCGAATCGCCGTTCCGGATATGGGTCAGCTCATGCGCCAGCACGGCGCGGAGCTCGTCCTGCGTCAGCGCCCGCATCAGTCCGCGCGTCACCGTCACCGAGCCCTTGTGCAGCGACAGGCCGGAGGCGAAGGCGTTGCGCTCCTCGGTTTCCATGATCGAGAGCCGCGGCATGGTGATGCCGCGCGAGATGCAGAGGTTCTCGAGCAGGTTCCAGAGCTCCGGCTCCTGCTCCCGGGTCACCGGGTGGGCGCCGGTGATCAGGTCGACGATCGCCTGATTGGCCGGCCAGGCGATCAGGAACCAGAGCGCGGCACCGAACATCGCCACCCCGAAATACCAGGGGAAGTGACGCGCCGCGCTGCGCATCGCCGAACCGAGGCCGCGCGGGTCGTCGTTGAACACCAGCGCCAGGCCGAAGGCCATGAGCGCCAGCAGGAACGGGAAGCCGAGCAGGAGCAAGCCCGACTTCCACTGGTTGTTCCAGATATGGGTCCGCAGGCCGTAGCTCTGCATCGCGCCCTCGATAGCAGGGATATCCGTCGGCTTAGAACTTGACCTGCGGCGCGGTCTTCACCGCCGCGCGCTCGCCCTCGTCGAGCTCGAAGAAGGCGCGGTCCTTGAAGCCGAGCGGGCCGGCGATGAACACCGCCGGCACGCTCTCCCGCGACGTGTTGTATTCGCTGACCGCGTTGTTGTAGAAGCGCCGCGCCGCCGCGATCTTGTTCTCGATGTCGGTCAGCTCGCGCTGCAGGCTCATGAAGTTCGCGTTCGCCTTGAGGTCCGGATAGGCCTCCGACAGCGCGAAGATCTGCCGCAGCGCGCCGCTGAGCTGGTTCTCCGCGACCCCCTGCTGCTCCGGTCCCTTCGCGGTGACCGCCGCGTTGCGTGCCGCGATCACCGCCTCCAGCGTCTGCCGCTCATGCGAGGCATAGCCCTTCACGGTCTCGACCAGGTTCGGGATCAGGTCGTGGCGCAGCTTGAGCTGCACGTCGACGTCGGACCAGGCCTGGTTGCAGGTCTGCCGCAGCGCCACCAGCCGGTTGTAGATGATGATCAGCCAGATCAGCAGGACGGCGAAGACGCCGAGCACGATCCATTCCATGGGCCGGGGAGCCTTTCCTTGCACGGTCCATCCGGGTTTAGGCCGACCGGCCGGAACGGAAAAGCAATAAATCAGGCAGGCAAGGTCACGAGTGCCGTGAGCCCGGCGCCGGCGCGGTTGCGCAGCAGCACGTCGCCGCCATGGGCGCGGAGGATGTTGCGCGCGATCGGCAGGCCGAGGCCGGTGCCGCCGGTCTCCCGGTTGCGGCTGGTCTCCAGCCGGCGGAAGGGCTGGAACACGTTCTCGATCTCGCTCTCCGGAATGCCCGGCCCGTCATCCTCGATCGCGAGCCGCACCATGCCGCCTGCCGCCGGCGCCAGCGAGAGCCGCGCCGCGCCGCCGTAGTTGAGCGCGTTGCGGACGAGGTTCGCGAGTGCCCGCTTGAGTGCCACCGGCCGCGCCCGCAGCACCAGCCGCTCCGGCCCCTGGTAATCGATCCGCTCGGCGATGTCGGGGTGCGAATCCGCCGCCTCGTCGGCGACGGTGCGGCAGAGGGCGGCGAGGTCGACCGCCGCCGCCGGCTCATGCGCCGCCTCGTCGCGCGCGAAGGCGAGCGTCGCCGCGATCATCGCCTCCATCTCGTCGAGGTCGGACAGCATCTTCCGGCGCTGCTCCTCGTCGTCGAGGAACTCGGCGCGGAGCCTGAGGCGGGTGATCGGCGTGCGCAGGTCGTGCCCGATCGCTGCCAGCATCTGGGTGCGGTCGGCGACGAAGCGGCGGATGCGCCCGGCCATGGTGTTGAAGGCGTGCGCCGCGGTCGCGATCTCGGACGGGCCGCGCTCGTCGAGCGGCGGCGCGTTGACGTCGCGGCCAAGCCGCTCCGCGGCTTCCGCCAGCACCCGCGCCGGGCGGGTCAGCCGCGCCACCGCCCAGAGGATCAGCGCGATGGCGGTGATTGTCATCAGCAGGAAGGCGGCGAGGAAGGTCTCGGAATGCCAGGGCCGCGGCGGCGGCAATTCGGCGCGGAGATTGAGCCAATCGCCGTCCGGCGTCTGCAGCGAGGCGAGGAAGCCGAACGGGCCATGCGCCGCGATCAGCGTCTCCCGCGGGCGGAGCCGCTCGAGGGCGCGGGCGAGGCGCCCCGGCCCCTCGCCCATCAGCATCCGCTCCCGCTCCCGGTCGCGCGCCTCGTCGCGGCGGAGATGCGGCGGCGGCATCGGGGGGCGGCTCGCGACCACCATCTGCTCCAGCCGGAACAGCCGCATGGCGCTCATCGGCGGCGGCGGCATCCCCGGTCGCACAGCCGGCTCGTCGGCGATCTCGGCGGTCATGCCGTCCGGCAGGTCGAGCTCGGCGACCATGCGGGCGCGGGCGAAGGGCGGCGACAGCACCGCCGTGCGCCAGACGCCGAAGCTGCGCGAGACGATCTCCCGCGCCTGGGCGTAGCGCTGGAGGTCGACGCGATCGAGGGCGTGGATGCCGAGCCCCGCCGTCTGCACCACCATCAGGGCCAGGATCAGCACCAGCGCCGTGCGCCCGCCGAGCGACTGCGGCGCCAGGCGCAGCCTCATGCGCCCTGCTTCTCGACATCGGCCGCCAGCACGTAGCCGCCGCCGCGCACCGTCTTGATCACCGACGGGTTACGCCCGTCATCCTCCAGCTTGCGCCTGAGGCGGGAGACGGCGACGTCGATCGCGCGGTCGAAGGGCCCGGCCTGGCGGTTGTGCAGCAGGTCCATCAGCATGTCCCGGGTCAGCACCCGGTTCGGCCGGTCGACCAGCACCAGCAGCAGCTCATACTCGCCGCCGGTCAACGCGACCTCGGCGCCGTCGGGGTTGAGCAGACGGCGCCGCGCCGGCTCCAGCGTCCAGCCGGCAAAGCGGATGGCCCGCGCCGGCGGCTCCTTGACGTTGCCCTCGCCACCGCCCGGCGCCCGGCGCAGCACCGCGCGGATGCGGGCATGCAGCTCCCGCGGATTGAAGGGTTTCGGGACGTAGTCGTCGGCGCCGAGCTCGAGGCCGATGATGCGGTCGGTCTCCTCGCCCATCGCGGTCAGCATCACGATCGGGACATCGGATTGCTGCCGCAGCCATCGCGCGAAGTCGAGCCCGGGCTCGCCCGGCAGCATCAGGTCGAGCACGACCAGGTGGTAGCGCCCGAGCGGCCAGAGCCGCCGCGCTTCCCGCGAGTCGCGCGCGGCGGAGACGCGCATGCCTTGGCGTTCCAGGAATTTCGACAGCAGATCACGGATTTCGCGATCGTCGTCGACGACGAGGATATGCGGGGTGGCGTCCATGGCTGTTACAATAGCGCGCCCCCGGACGCTTACACCCGGCAGCTTGTATCCTGATGTTGCAGGGGCCGGCTGCGTAGCGTTCCGTTGCCATTGGCTACGCAAGGACGCCTTGGTGTGGCGGCCGGGGCACGCCATGTGAGGGTCACCACCGGCGCCGTCCCCCTGATCCCTGCGGCGACCGGCGGACTACGCGGCGGGGAAGCCGCACTCCCCCTCAGGCTCCCCGCCGCCCCCCGCACTCCCGAACAGCGCCCCGTCAGCCAGGATGACCGCCGCCGTGCGCCGGTAATGGGCGACCAGCAGCGCCACCGCCCGATCCGCGTCTCGCGCCAGCACCGCCCCCAGGATCGCCGCGTGCTCCGCGGCCACGTCCCGCTCCGGGAAGGCGCGCCGGGCGGCCAGGCGCCGGTAGCGCTGGTGGCGATCGGTCAGTTGCGCACAGAAGCCGATCAGCCAGCGCGAGCCGCATTGCGCGACCAGCAGGCGGTGAAAATCGCGATGCCGGGCTTCCCAGCCCAGGGCGCCCTCGCCTTCCGCGACGCGGGGCGTGCGGGCCAGGCGATGGCCGGCGACCAGCACCGCCTCCTCCCAGGCCTCCGTCGCGCGCGCCATGGATTCGCGCAGGCCCCGCTCCTCCAGCCAGCAGCGCGTCTCGGTCAGTTCGGTGAGTTCGTCGGCGCTGATCCCGGGAACCGCGAAGCCGCGCTGGTCCTCGGACAGCACCAGCCCTTCGGCGCTCAGCCGATTCAGGGCTTCGCGCAGCGGCGTCTGGCCGATCGCATAGACGGTCATCAGCGCCCTGATCTGAAGCCTGCCGCCGGGCGGCAGGCGACCATCCAGGATGTCGCCGCGCAGCCGCTCGAAGACGCTGGACGCATGGGTCGCGGGCGGCGGCCGGGTAAGGCTCATGATCGGGACATACATCACGGCCGGAGCCGGATAAAAGTATATAATCAGGTTTACCACCCGCTGATTGTGCATCATGCTCCGGGGCTCGAAGGCCTTGCCCGGGATGAAACCGATGCCGGACTTCCCGCTGACCGCGCTGCGCAGCGCCGCGCTCGAGGTGCCCGACCTCGCCGCCGCCGAGCGCTTCTATACCGAGGTGTGGGGCCTCGCGGTCGTGGAGCGCGCACCCGGCGCGCTCTGGCTGCGCGCCACCGGCGCCGACCATCACGTGCTGGCGCTGCACGCGGCGGACGGCCCTGCCCTCCGCTCGCTGACCTTCAGGGCGGCGAGCGTCGCGGCGCTCGCCGCGGTCTGCGGCCGCGCGGTCGCGGCCGGTGCCACGCTCATCGCGCCACTGGCGCCACTCGCCGAGCCGGGCGGCGGGCTCGGCGCCAGCCTGCGCGCGCCGGACGGAGCGCTGTTCCGCCTGGTGCATGGCGATGCGCGGCACGCGCCGCTGCCGCCCGAGCCGCAGCGCCCGGAGCGACTCGCGCATCTGAACCTCAATTGCCGCGACGTGGACGCGACTGCCCGCTTCCTCGAAGCCGGCCTCGGCTTCGCCCTCAGCGACCGCTCGCGCCTGATGGCCTTCGAGCGCTGCAATGCCGACCACCATGCGTTGGTGCTGGCCGAGGCACCGGTCGACGGGCTCAACCATGTCGCCTTCCTGATGCCGGGCTGGGAAGGCGTGATGCTCGGCGCCGGCCGGATGATCGATGCCGGGTTCCCGATCGCCTGGGGCATCGGCCGGCACGGACCCGGCGACAACGTCTTCGCCTATTTCATCGACCCCTTCGGCATCGTCATCGAATACACGGCCGAGGTCGAGCAGGTGACCGAGGACCATTGTCCGCGCGGGCCCGACCTTTGGGTCTGGCCACCCGGCCGCAGCGACCGCTGGGGCATCGCGCCCCCGAAGCCCGAGGCCACGAAACAGGCCCAGCTCGCCATCGGCTACGCGCGGTGAGCCGCTGCGCGCACGACGTCGCTGTGATCGGCTTCGGCCCGTCCGGGGCGGTCGCCGCCGCACTGCTCGGCCAGGCCGGCTTCGCGACGCTGGTGATCGAGCGCGACACCGCGGTCCACGACAAGCCGCGCGCCATCGCCCTCGACCACGAGATCCTCCGCCTCTTCGACGGCCTGGGCGTGCTGGAAGACGTGCTGCCGCACACCGCGCCCTTCACCGCCTCGGAGCATTTCGGCGCCGAAGGCCAGCTCATCCGGCGGATCGACATGGTGTCGCCGCCCTACCCGATGGGCTACGTCCCGAACCTCGTCTTCTCGCAGCCGCCCGTCGAAGCGGCGCTCCGTCGCCATGCCGCCGCCCGCCCCGGCGTCACGGTGCGGCTCGGCACCACGCTCGTCGGCATCGTGCCGGAAGCGGATGGCGTCACGCTGCTGCTGCGCGATGCGACGGGTGCCGAGGAGCGGCTCAGGGTCGGCCAGGCGATCGCCTGCGACGGCGCATCCAGCTTCGTGCGGCAGGCGCTCGACATCCCGATGGAGGATCTCGTCTTCGACGAGCCCTGGCTGGTGGTGGACCTGCTGCTCGAGCCCGGCGCCGCGCACGGTCTGCCGGCGACCTCGGCGCAGTTCTGCGATCCGGCGCGGCCGGTCACCTACATCCTCGGGCCCGGCCTGCACCGCCGCTTCGAGATCATGCTGCTGCCGGGCGAGGACCCCGAGGCGATGCAGCGGCCGGAGACGGTCTGGCGCCTGCTCGCCCGCTGGATCGCACCGGACGCGGCGAGGCTCTGGCGCGCCGCGAGCTACCGCTTCCACGCGCTGGTCGCGGCCGAGTGGCGGCAAGGGCGCGTCTTCCTCGCGGGCGACGCGGCGCATCAGCAGCCGCCCTTCATCGGCCAGGGCATGTGCCAGGGCCTGCGCGACGTGGCCAACCTGGCCTGGAAGCTCGCCGCGGTGCGGGACGGCGCCGGCGCCGCGCTGCTCGACAGCTACGCCGCGGAACGCGCGCAGCATGTCCGCACGCTCACCGGCCGCATCAAGGCGATCGGGCGGCAGATCTGCGAACGCGACCCGGACGCCGCCCGCGCGCGCGACGCGGCGCTGATCGCGCAAGGCGGCGGCAGCGCGCCGGTCGTGACCCGGCAGGAGATCGTGCCGCCGCTCGAGACCGGCTTCCTCGACGCCGCGCCGCATCCGGCGCGCGGCACGCTGTTCCCGCAGCCCTGGCTCCGTGGTCCGGAAGGGCCGGTTCTGATGGACCGCATGCTCGGCACCGGCTGGCGCCTCGTGCTCGCCGATCGCGTCACGCCGCCGGCCCTGCCCGGCTTCGTGCACGCGCTGTCGCCGGAGGGCGAACGCGACGGCGTGCTGCGCGGCTGGTTCGTGCGCCATGGCGTCGCCGCGGCGCTGCTGCGGCCCGACCACTACGTCTACGGCGTCGCCGCGGACGCATCCCACATCGCGGCGCTGCTCGGCCGCGCCGCGGCGCATCTCGACATGGCATTGGTGAAGGAGCCCGCATGACACGCGTCACCTTCCGTATCCTCGGCATCATGGTCCTGGCGGCGACGATCGGCCACGCCGCGCCGGTCCAGGGTCAGGAGGCCTGGCCGAGCCGGCCGATGCGGGTCATCGTGCCGCAGCCGCCGGGCGGCAATCTCGACATCCTGGTGCGCGCCGTCGCCGAAGGGCTGCGCCCGGTGCTGGGCCAGCCGGTGGTGGTCGAGAACCGGCCGGGCGGCAACAGCGTCATCGGGCTCGAGGCCTGCGCCGTGGCGGCGCCGGACGGCACCACCTTCTGCGCCGTCAACGTCGAGGTCATGACCACCATGCCCTTCGCGGAGCCGGCGCTGTACCAGCGCTTCGCCTCGCTGTTGCCGGTGACGCAGCTCGCGACCAGCCCGTCGGTGGTGCTGGCCAGCCTCGACGTGCCGGAGGGCTCGCTCCGCGAGGTCGTCGCCTGGGCGCGCGGGCGGCGCGGGCTCAACTACGGCTCGTCCGGCAACGGCTCCACGCCGCACCTCCTCTGGGAATGGATCCGCAGGCGAGAGGGACTGGAGATCGAGCACGTGCCGTTCCGCGGCGTCGCGGACGCGATCCGCGAGCTCGCGGCCGGGCGCGTGCAGCTTTCCTATGTCGGTATGGCGGTCGCCATGCCGCAGATCGAGGCGGGACGGATCCGGCCGCTGGCGGTGCTCGGCGATCGTCGCCTGCCGGAGCTGCCGAACGCGCCGAGCATGGCGGAGCTCGGCTACGACTTCCCCTATGGCGGCGCCTGGTGGGGGCTCGCCGCACCCGGCACGCTGCCGCCCGCGATCGCCGAGCGCATGGCGGCCGCGGTCCGGCGCGTGGTCCGCGACGAGGAGTTCCACCGCCGCATCCTGGCGCCGCAGTATTTTCGCGGCGTCGGCAGCACGCCGGCCGAATTCGCGGCGCTGATCGCCCAAGAGCGGCGCGGCGGCGAAGCGCTGGTGCGCCTCGCCGGCGTGGCACCGGAGCGGTAGGCGCCTCAGCGCGCCAAGGCCGTACACGCCGCGGGCATGATCGCGGGCGGGCCGGGCGGGCGCCGCGGCGGATTGCGCGCTTGCTCGCTCAGCCACCAGGCGAGGCTGGCGTCGCAGCCATCGCCGGGCGGCGGCGGCGCGATGTCGCGGCAGTCCTCCTGCCCGGCCGGGCAGCGCATGCGGATGTGCATGTGGCTGTCATGCCCGCGCCAGGGCCGCACCCGCCGCAGCCAGCCCTCCCCCGCATGCATCCGGCAGAGCCCGCGCTTGATGCCGTGATTGACCAGCAGCCGGTCGAGGCCAGGCAGTTCCGCCGCCATCCGGATCAGCGCCGCGTGGCGGGCGGTGAAGCGCGCCGGATCGACGTCGCTCTCGTCCGGCAGCACCAGCGAGGCTTCCCGGATCGTCTCCCGCTCGGTCGGCGGCACCAGGGGTTTCGGGCCGAGGTCGAGCCAGATATCGGCGTCGAGCCCGGCCTGGTGGCTGGCATGGCCGAAGGGCATCGGCCCACCGCGCGGCTGCGACAGGTCGCCGATCCAGAGGTCGGAGAACCCCGCCCCGCGGGCGCGGCCGGCGAGCGTGCGGACCGCCTCGATGGTCACCGGATGGCCCCAGTTGCGGTTGCGCGAGAGCCGCACCGCCTGCCAGCCCGGGCCTTCGGTCGGCAGCGCGACCGCGCCCGCGATGCAGCCGAGGCCAGTCGAGCCGATGATCCGGGGCGGCCCTGCCGCCGGCGTGCGCAGCGCCGCCCAGGTCGCGGCCGGTTGCGCCACCGCCGGCGACGCCGCCAGCAGCAGCGCCACCAGCGCCCACCGGAGCATGCGCGGCATCAGCGCCGCCGGATGCCGTAGAACAGCGCGATGCCCCTCAGCATGTCTTCGAGGTCGGCGCGGTAGGCGGTCGGCTGGAAGAACTGGCCGAGCGGCATGTAGGGCACGTCCTGGAAGGCCTGGCGCTGCATCTGCCGCCCGATCGCGGCGCGCGATGCATCGTCCGGCGCGTCGAACCAGGCGTCGCGCTGCGCTTCGAGGTCGGGGCTGGTCGGCCAGCCGAAGATCGCGCTGCGGCCATGGCCGCGGATCAGCAGGTTGCCGGCGGGATTGCCCTGGGCGCTGCCGGCGGTCCAGCTCACCGTCGCGTTCCAGCCGCCGCGATCCGGCGGATCCTGGTTCAGGATCCGGCGCACGACGCTGCCCCAATCGGTCGAGACGTAGTCGAGGTTGATGCCGATCCGCCGCATCAGGTCGCCCGCCACCTCGGACATGGCGTTGATCACCGGGAAGTCGGTCGCCGCCAGGAAGGTCACCTTCTCGCCGCGGTAGCCCGCCGCCTCCAGCTCGCGCCGCGCGGTCGCGGCGTCGATCGGGTTGCGCAGGCTCTCAAAGCCCTCCTCGCTCGCCATCGGGCTGCCGGTCAGGAAGAAGCCGTAGGGCACGTGCCAGTTGCGGGTGTCCTCGCCGGCGGCGGCGAGCATGAAGTCGCGCTGGTTAATGGCGCGCATCATCGCCCGGCGGACGCCCGGATTGTCGAAGGGCGGATGCAGGGCGTTCGGGCGGAAGAAGCCGATCGCGCCCTGCGGGTCGAGCGCTTCCACCTTCAGCCCCCGCGCGCGGCGAAGCTGCGGCACGACGTCGACGCCCGGCAGCTCCCACCAATCGACCTCGCCGCGTTGCAGTGCTGCACTCGCGGTCGCGGCATCCGGGATGGTCAGCCATTCGACGCGGTCGAAATGCACCACCTTGCCGCCCGAGAGATAGGAAGGCGGCTCGGCCCGCGGCACGTAGCCGTCGAACTTCGCATAGACGTTGCGCGCCCCGGCCAGCCGCTCCGCCGCCAGATAGCGGAACGGGCCGCTGCCGATCATCTCCGGCACGGCCTGGCTCGAAGGCAGCGAGGCATGCCGTTCCGGCATCATCGCCGCGACATGGGTGCCGACCTTGGCGAGCGCGTCCGGCAGCAGCGGGAACGGCTTCTTCAGCCGGAAGCGGATGGTGCGGTCGTCGGCCGTCGCGACCTCGTCGGTCGCCGCCATCAGCGCCTGGCCGAAGCCGTCCCGCGTGCCCCAGCGGCGGATGCTGGCGACGCAATCCTGCGCCCGCACCGGCTCCCCGTCATGGAAGCGGAGGCCGTCGCGCAGCCGCAGCAGCCAGAGCTTGCCGTCCTGCTCGACGGTGTGGCCCTCGACCATCTGCGGCCGGGCGCGGAGCTCCGCATCCCAGCCATACAGCATGTCGTAGACCAGCATGGCGTGGTTGCGGGTGACGAAGGCGACGCTGTGGATCGGATCGAGCAGCGCGAGGTCGGCCTGCGGCACGAAGCGCAGCACGCGCCCGCCGGGCGCCGTCTGCCCGGCGGCGAGCCGTGGTCGGGCGAGGGTCGAGCCCAGCAGAGCAGTCGTTGCGGACGCGACGAGGCTACGGCGGCGCATGGCCACCTCCCATGCTGCTGGACCCCGGAACGATGCTGCGATAGCGAAGGGCGGTCAACGCCGATTTGGATGGCGCGGCAACCATCCCGTCGATAGGCCCTTTTCGAGACAGCCGAGCCGAACCCGGAGGATCCGATGCCCCGCTACCTCGTCACCGGCGGCGCCGGTTATGTCGGCAGCCATGTGGTGCTCGACCTCCTCGCGCGCGGCGCCGAGGTGATCGTCCTCGACGACCTCAGCCAGGGGCATCGCGCCGCGGTGCCGCCGGAGGCCAGGCTGCTCGAGGCGACGCTCGCCGACCGCACCGCCGTCGCCCATGCCTTCGCCGGGCCGCCCATCGATGCGGTGCTGCATTTCGCGGCGCGGTCGCTGGTCGGCGAGAGCATGGCGAACCCGCTGCCGCATATGGGCGCCAATCTCGGCAATGCGCTGATCCTGGCGGAGGAGGCGATCCGCGCCGGCTGCTTCCGCTTCGTCCTCTCCTCGACCGCCAACCTGTTCGGCGAGCCGGAGCGGATCCCGATCGACGAGGATTGCACCATCGCGCCCGGCTCGCCGTACGGCGAGAGCAAGCTGATGATCGAGCGCGCGCTCGACTGGGCGAACCGCATCCACGGGCTGCGCTTCGCCGCACTCCGCTACTTCAACGCCGCCGGCGCCGATCCCGACGGGCGCCTCGGCGAGGACCACACGCCGGAGACGCACCTGATCCCGCTCGCGATCGACGCGGCACTCGGGTTGCGGCCGCCGCTGACGGTCTACGGCGACGACTACCCGACGCCGGACGGCACCTGCATCCGCGACTACGTCCATGTGACGGATCTCGCCGATGCGCATTGCCGCGTGCTCGACCGGCTGGAGGCGGAGCCGCGGCTGACCTACAACATCGGCAATGGCAGCGGGCATTCGGTGAAGGCGGTGCTGGAGGCGGTCGGCCGCGTCGCCGGTCGCCCGGTGCCGCATGCGGTCGGGCCGCGCCGCGGCGGCGATCCGGCGGTGCTGGTCGCGGCCAGCGAGCGGCTGCGGCAGGAGACGGGCTGGGCGCCGCGCTTCGCCGACCTCGACGCCATCGTCGGCACCGCCTTCGCCTGGCGCCAAGCGCACCCCAACGGCTATCGGCGCTGACAACGCCCTCAAACGCCGGGCGCCGGCATTCGCCGGCTTGGCTTCGCCGGGTCGTGCCGTAAGGCGCGCTTCACAGCGCGGCGGCGGGCCGCATTCGCGGCCTCGGATCGGTCAAGTGAACCGATCCGTTGTCATGTCTGTTCGCGCATCTCGGTGTGATAGATCTTGCTGACGATCTTCCAGCCCTCGGCGGTCTTCAGCAGCCCGAGATAGTCGGTGAAGAAGCGCGGCGGGATCGCGCAGGCGACCTTGGCGATCGCGGTCTCGGGCCCGCTCTGGTCGATGAACAGGATGCGGTCGTGCCGCGCGAGCCCGGCCTTGCTCGGCGCCGGCCGGTTCTGCACGCGATCGAACCAGTTGGCGCGCGGCTGGTCGAGCAGCCCGCCATCCTCGGCCGAATAGAGATGCGCACAGGCGTGGAATGACACCGCCAGCTTCTCGACATCGCCTTCGTGCAGCCCGTCGAAATAGGTGTTCAGCACCGCCTCGATGGCGGCGAGGTCGCTCTTGGGCATGATCATGTCTCCGGGGGGTGGCATCTACCCTGGCAGAGGCCGGCCCCCGTTTACAGCGACCCCGGCGCGGGGCATGGATGACGAAAGAACAGACCTCGGAAGGATGCGTCCCATGCGGATGCCGCGCCGCGCGGTGCTCGTCGCACCGTTGCTGACATCGTTGCCGGTCCGGGCACAGGCGCCCTGGCCGTCGCGCCCGGTGCGCATCGTCGTGCCCTACGCGGCGGGCGGCGGCACCGACATCCTGGCGCGTGCGATCGGGGAAGCGCTGCGCGGCAGCCTGCCGCAGCCGGTCGTGGTCGAGAACCGCGCCGGTGCCGCCGGCGTGATCGGCACCGAGGCCGTGGTGCGCGCCGAGCCCGACGGGCACAGCCTGCTCGCGGTCGTCTCCACCCATGTGATGAACCGCTATCACCTGGCCTCCATGCCCTACGACCCGATCCGCGACGTGACGCCGATCGCCATGCTGACGCGGAACACCATGGTGCTGGTCGCAGCCAGCACGCAGCCCTTCGCCGACTTCCCCGCGATGATCGAAGCGGCGCGGCGCAACCCCGGCGGCGTCGGGACCGGATCGACCGAGGCGCTGTCGAGCTTCATCGGGCAGGAGGTCGCGCGCCGCGCCGGCGTGCAGATGCCGGACATCCAGTACCGCAGCGGCGGCCAGCTGATGAACGACATCGTGGCCGGCCACCTGCCGACCGGCTGGACCAGCACCGCAAGCGCGATGCCGCACATCCAGACCGGCCGCGTGCGCGTGCTCGCGACCTCGACCGCGACGCGCACGCCCTTCTTCCCCGAGGTGCCGACGGTCGCCGAGATGGGGATCGCGGAATTCGAACTCGCCGGCTGGGTGGCGCTGCTGGGCCCCAAGGGCATGGCGCCGGCACTCGTCACCCGCATCCGCGAAACCGTCGCCGGCGCCTTCGCCGATCCCGGTCTGCGGCAGCGTTTCACCAGCCTCGGCATCGAGCCCGACCTCCGCGACGGCCCCGCGCTCCTCGCGCAGATGGAGCGCGAGGACCGCCTCTGGGCGGCAGCGGCCGCGGCCGGCACCATTCAACGCCAGAACTGACGAGGACCTCATCGATGGCCGATCCGAAACTGCGCGCGGCGCTCGCCGCCAGGCGCTTCATCGTCGCACCCGGCGTCTTCGACATGATCTCCGCCAAGGTCGCGGACGGCATGGGCTTCGATTGCCTCTACGGCACCGGCTTCGGCACCGTCGCCTCGACGCTCGGCGTCGCCGATGCCGGCATCGCGACCTATACCGACATGGTCGCCCGCATGGGCCGCATCGCCCAGGGCTCCGCGACGCCGCTGATCGCGGATGCCGATACCGGCTATGGCGGCCTGCTCAACGTGCGGGAGACGGTGCGCGGCTACGAGGCGGCGGGCATCACCGGCATCCAGCTCGAGGACCAGGAGAGCCCGAAGAAATGCGGCCACACGCCGGGCCGCCGCGTGATCCCGGCGGAGGAGATGGCGCTCAAGATCCGGGTGGCGGTCGAGGCACGGCGCAGCCCCGATTTCCTGATCGTCGCGCGGACCGATGCCCGCACCGGCCACGGGCTCGAGGAAGCGATCCGCCGCGGCCAGATTTTTGCGGATGCCGGCGCCGACGTGATCTTCATCGAAAGCCCGGAGAGCGAGGCCGAGATGGTCGAGATCGGCCGCCGGCTCGGCCGCTATCCGCTGCTCGCGAACAATGTCGAGGGCGGCCGCACGCCGATCCTGCCGGCGGCGCGGCTCCAGGAAATCGGCTATGCGATCGCGATCTTCCCGGCACTCGGCTTCCTCGCCGCCGCCGCGGCGCTCGAGCGCGCTTATGCGCATCTCAAGCGCCACGGCGATTCGAACGCGCTGCCGGAGCAGGAGAGCTATGGCTTCCAGCGCATCTGCGCGCTGATGGACTTTCCCGACGTTTGGGAGTTCGAGAAGCGCTGGGCGGCGAAGGAATAGCGGCGATGGCGATGGACGGGGTCAAGGCGCTGGTCTTCGACGTGTTCGGCACGGTCGTCGACTGGCGCAGCAGCATCGCGCGCGAGGGCAGCGCCTTCTTCGCGCGCCACGGCGTCGAGGCCGACGGCCTCGCCTTCGCCGATGCCTGGCGGCGCGAGTACCAGCCGGCGATGGCCGAGGTGCGGGAGGGCCGCCGCCCCTTCGTCCGGCTGGACGTGCTGCACCGGGAGAACCTGCTGCGGGTGCTGCCGAAGCACGGCGTCGACCCGAGCACGCTGTCGGAGGCCGAGATCGACGACCTGAACCGGGCCTGGCACCGGCTGGATCCATGGCCCGACACCGTCGCCGGCCTAACCCGGCTGAAGACGAAATTCTTCATCGCGCCGCTGTCGAACGGCAACATCGTGCTGATGGCCAACGTCGCGAAGCGCGCCGGCATCCCCTGGGACGCGATCCTCGGCTCCGAGGTCTCCCAGGCCTTCAAGCCGCAGCCGGAGGCCTATCTCCGCACCGCGGAGGTGCTGGCGATGCGGCCGGAGGAGGTGGCGCTGATCGCCGCCCACAACGGCGACCTGGCGGCGGCCCGCCGCTGCGGCCTCCGCACCGGCTTCGTCCCCCGCCCGACCGAACACGGCCCGGGCCAGGCCACCGACCTCCGCGCGGAGAGCGATTGGGACGTGGTGGCGGAGAGCTTCGTGGATCTCGCTGCGAAGCTGGGCTGCTGAAGGAAACGCCTTGTAAGTCGAGCGTCCGATTCAGACCTCCGGGCCATTCGGCCCTCCGATCATCGGACGCTTAATCGGCGCGGATCCCGCCCTCCCGGATCAGCGGCACCCAGCGGTCGTACTCCGCCTGGATGAAGCGGGCGAAGGCCTCCGGCGTGCCGCCGACCACCTGCGCCGCCTGGGTCGTCTCCACCTGGCGGCGGAACTCCGGCAGGGCGACGATGGCGTTGAAGATGCGGTTGGCGGCGGCGACGATCTCAGGCGGCAGGCCGGCGGGGGCGACGATGCCGTGCCAGACATTGGCCTCGAAGCCCGGATAGGTGCCGGCGACGGTCGCGACCCCCGGCAGCAGCGGCACCGGCGCCGCGGCGCCGACCGCGATCGCCTTCACCCGGTTGTCGCGGATGAAGGGCAGCGCGGTCGAGACGGTCGGGAAGGCGGTTTCGGTCTCGCCCTGGATCACGCTCCGCAGCACCTCGGCGCCGCTGCGATAGGGCACCGGCGTCATGCGGATGTCGGCGGCGCGCAGCAGCAGCTCCTGCGCGAGGTGGCTCGCATGGCCGATGCCGGGATGGGCGTAGATCATCGGCTCCCGCCGCGACTTCGCCAAAGCGACGAGGCCCGCGAGGTCGTTCGCCGGCAGGTCGGCCTTGGCGATCAGCACGATCGGCAGGTTCACCAGGTGGCAGATCGGCGCAAAACCGCGCATCGGGTCGTAGCCGAGGGTCGGCTGCAATTCCTTGCCGATCGCATTGGCGCCGAGATCGGCCATCATCAGCGTCGCACCATCCGGCCGCGCCGTCGCGACTGCCTGGCCGGCAATGGAGCCGCCGGCGCCGCCGCGGTTCTCGACCACCAGCGCCTGCCCGTTGGCCTGCGGGGCGAAGAGGTTGGCGACGGTGCGCGAGAGGGTATCGACCGCGCCGCCGGCACCGAAGGGCACCACCAGCCGCACCGGCCGATCGGGCCAGGCCGCCTGCGCCGCTGCCAGGCGCGGCAACCCGGCGGCGAGTGCGGCCGCCGCGAGCATGCGGCGCGAGAGCGTGATGGTCGTGGTCATTCTGGTCCTCCCCGGAGCTTGAAGGCACACTATCACGCAACAGGAAAGATGCCCGCATGACCTGGTCGATCTGCGCCCATGATCCCGAGACCGGCGCTTTCGCCGTCGCGGTCGCGACCTGCGCCTTCGCGGTCGGCGCGAGTTGCCCTTTCACCCGCGCGGGCGTCGGCGCCGTCTCGACGCAGTCGATCACCAACCGCTATCTCGGCCCCGCGGTGCTGGACGCGATGGCGCGCGGCCTCTCGCCCGAGCAGGCGATCCGGAGCGCGCTCGCCGGCGACGAGGGGCGCGGGCTGCGCCAGCTCCATGCCGTCGACCGGCATGGCCGCAGCGCCCGCTGGACCGGCGGCAACTGCGTCGAATGGTGCGGCGACCGGGAGGACGAGCAGGCGAGCTTCGCCGGCAACATGCTGGCCGGCCCCGAGGTGATCGCTGCGACCGCGGAGGCCTATGCGGCGGCGGCCGGCAAGCCGCTCGCCGAGCGTCTGCTGCTGGCGATGGAGGCCGGCGAGGCCGCCGGCGGGGACCGCCGCGGGCGGCAATCGGCCGCCCTGGTGCTGACGACGACCGAGGACTTCCCCGACATCAATCTCCGCGTCGACGACCATGCGGCGCCGCTCGAGGAGTTGCGGCGCCTGCACGGCATCTGGCAACGCGACGCGGTGCCGCGTCTGGCCATCGCACCCCGTCGCGCCGATCCAGCGGGCCAGACCGACCTCGACGCCTTCGAGGCGGCCTGGCGCACCCGCGGCCTCGACCTTCGCTTCCGGCGGGGCTGAGCGCCATGGACGAGTCAGCTTCCATCCAGCCCGCGAGCGACGCCGACGCCGACGCCATCCGCGCGCTGACGCTGGAGGCCTATGCCAAATGGGTCCCGGTCATCGGGCGCGAGCCGCGGCCGATGAGCGCCGACTACGCGGCCGCCGTGCGGCAGCACCGGATCGACCTGCTGCGCCTGGACGGCGAACTCGCCGCGCTGATCGAGATGGTGCCCCAGGAAGACCACCTGCTGATCGAGAACGTCGCGGTCGCGCCGGCCTTCCAGGGCCGCGGCCTCGGCCGCCGGTTGCTGGCGCATGCGGAGCAGGTCGCGGCGACGCTGGGGCACGCGACGATCCGGCTCTACACCAATCAGGCCTTCGCCGAGAATGTCCGGCTCTATCTCCGCCTCGGCTACGGCATCGACCGCGAGGAGCCGTTCATGGGCGGCATCACCACCTACATGAGCAGGCGCCTCGAGACCTGACCGGCCTTTAGCCAGACTCCGTCTCCGGCTCGCCCTTCCGTGCGCCAACCGCTTCGGGGTGCGTGAGCATCCACGACCGCAAGACCTGGTTCATGCGGGTCTGATAGCCTGCCCCTTGGCGCGCGAAATAGTCGACCACATCGGCGTCCAGTCGGAGGGTCTTTTGAACCTTGAGGGGGCGGTAGAACCGCCCGCGCTCAGCGCCCCTCCAATCCGCAACCTCCGGGATGTCCCGGGTGTCGATCGCGGTGTCCGGCATTGCCTCCAGCGCCTTCAACTCGGCTGCCAGCTCCGGCGTCAGCGGCTTAGAATTCCCCTTCTTCATAGGATTTCCTTTCCTGCGCTGTTGCCGCTCGGGCCGAGATTATTCGGCCCTCCTCTTCCCCGTCGGGCCGCATCACCGCCTCGGTGTGGATGACCAGCAGGGTCACCGAACTGTCCGCGGACGGCTTGCCGATCGTCTGGATCCTCGGCTCCTGCGGGTATGGGTCAGGCCGTGAAGCCGCCCATGGATCTCCAAAGACGCGCTCAGCCAAAGCGAAGGAGACCTTGTGCTTCGCAAGATTCCTTCGGGCTTTGGCCGGATCCCACGTCCATCGGAGCAAGTTGATGAGGCCTGATGTAGTGCCTCTTTTGTAGCTACACCGGTGGAAGCAGTCAAGCTATCCTTGTCATCACCAAGCGACTCGGCACTTGTCAGAGGCGCCCGCCGGCGGTGCGGCGGTTGTCGCCCGGGCGCAGCCGCAGGCCGTCGCGCAGGTTCCGGAACGGCAGCACCGCCGGGTCGGCGACCACCGGGCCGGGCGCGGCAGCGACCAGCACCGCTTCGGCGATCGGCTGGAAATGGGCGCGGAAATGCACGCTCGATTTCAGCACCAGGATCGTCTGTGCCGCGGGCTCGACGCCGAGATGGGTGAACAGCGCCTGGTCATGGGCCTGCATCTTGCGGCTGACGAGGATGACGCGAATGCCGGGCGCCACCCGGATCAGCGCCGAGGGACCAAGATCGGCCGGGTTTCCGCGTCCCATCGGCCCGGTCAGCGTGAAACGGCCATCGCTCAGCCGCTCGACCGTCGCCGTCACCGCCAGCGGCGCGCCGTCGCTCCGGCCGCCGAGGCTGAGCGGCAGGCTCGCGCCCTCGCCCGCCGCGTGGCAGGCCGCCGCACTTTCGGCATCGTTGATCAGGCCAAGCACCGCGCCTTCCGCCTGCTGCGCGATCAGCTCGGCGAGCAGGCCGGTGGTGTCGCCATGGCCGCCGCCGCCCGGGTTGTCCTGGGTGTCGGCCAGCACCACCGGCCTGCCGGCGCCGGCCGCCAGCCGCTTCGCCTCCGCGACCGCCTCGGCTGCAGGGATCGCGCCCTTGGCGAAATCGGCTTCCTTCGCGGCGATGAAGCGCGCGAGCGCCGCCGTCGCTTCCGCCGCCTGCGCCTCGGTCTCGGCATAGGCCGCGATCGCCATGCCGCAGCCGGGGAAATCCGCATAGGGAAAGCCGAAACAGAAGCCGAGCTCGACGATGCCGGGCGAAGCCTCGGCGATCCGCACCCGTTCCGCCATCACCTCGGCCATCGGCGCGACCATGGTGCATTGGCCGGGCAAGGGGGTCCAGAAATCGAGAGGCCAATGGAGCTTCGCCGGGCGCCGGCCGCTCCCGATCATCTCCAGCAGCAGCCGCGTCGCGAGCGCGCCGGTCTCCTTCTGGTCGACATGCGGATAGGTCCGATAGGGCACCAGCAGGTCAGAGCATGCGACCATCGCGGCGGTCTTGTTGGCATGCGGATCGAGGCTGGCGGCGATCGGCACCGTAGGCCCGACGACGGCGCGCACCCGGCGCAGCAGCTCGCCCTCCGCATCGGGGAAATCGACCGCGACCATGGCGCCGTGCAGCTCCAGGAAGACGCCGTCGAGCGGCCCTTCCTCCAGCGCGTCCGAAAGAGCCGCCACCAGCAGCGCCGCGATCCGCTCGAAGGCGTCGGGCGTCACCGGACCGGCGGGGTTCGCCATGCACCAGACGAGCGGCGCGATCGCGGCCCCCGCCGCCTCCGCCGCCGCGATGGCGCCGGCCGAGGGCAGGCTGGTTCCGCGCAGCGCATCGAGCAGCGTGGCGCTGCGTTGCAGGCGCGGGAAACCGCCGGGATGCAGGAACTGCGCCCAGCCGGTCGGCAGCGGCGCGAAGGAATGGCTCTCGTGCTGGAAGCCGCCGATGGCGATGCGGGTCATTGCGCCACCCCCGCCGTCACGAGCACCGCATCGGCCAGCACCCGCAAGCCTGCTTCCGCCCAGGCCGGCGTGATGCTCTCCGCCTCGTTGTGGCTGATGCCGCCATGGCAGGGGCAGAAGATCATCGCGGCCGGCACGGCGCGGGCGCAGTAGACCGCGTCATGGCCGATGCCGGTCGGCATGCGCTTATGCGTGTGGCCGAGCCGCCGCGCCGCATCCTCGAGCCGCTGCACCAGCACCGCATCGAAGGGCGTCTGCGGCGAGTACCAGAATTCCTCGACCGCGATCGTCAGCTTGCGCTCGGTGGCGAGCGACGCGGCGCGGGATCGCAGCCCGTCGCGGATCGCATCCAGCTTCGCGGGATCGCCATGGCGGGTATCGATGCTGAACCAGACGCGGGAGGGGCAGATGTTGCGGCTGTCGGGATAGACCTGGATGCGCCCGACGGTGCCGCGGCCCTCCTCCCCCGAAGCGAGCGCCAATTCCTCGACGGCGGCGACCAGCAGCGCCGCACCCGCCATCGCGTCGCGCCGATAGGCCATCAGCCCGCCGCCATGGCTCTCCTCGCCTTCCACCGTCACGTCGAACCAGCGCTGTACGACGGCGTGCGTCACGATGCCGATCTCGAGCCCTTCCTTCTCCAGCACCGGCCCCTGCTCGATATGCAGCTCGAAATAGGCGCCGAGGCCGCGCAGCGCCGCGGGATCGGCCTCGCCCTGCCAGCCGATGCGGCGGAGCTCCTCGGAAAAAACCGCGCCGGCGGGATCGGTCTTGGCCAGCACCTCGGCTTCGGTGAACAGGCCCATGGCGGCGCCGCTGCCCATCATCGGCGGCGAGAAGCGGGCGCCTTCCTCGTTGGTCCAGTTGATCAGCATGACCGGCGCCTCGGTCTCGATCCCCGCCTCGTGCAGCGCGCGCAGGATCTCGAGCCCGGCCAGCACGCCGAGCACGCCGTCGAATTTGCCGCCCGTCGGCTGGGTGTCGAGGTGGCTGCCGATCGCGACGGCTGACCGCGCCAGATTCCGGCCTGGCCGGGTCAGCAGCATGTTGCCGACGCGGTCGAGCGAGAGCGTCGCACCGGCCGCCTCCGCCTGGCGCTGCAGCAGACGTCGCGCCTGCCCATCCAGATCGGTCAGCGTCTGCCGGTTGCAGCCGCCCCTCGCGGTGCCGCCGATCGCGGCGTATTCCATCAGGCTGTCCCAGAGGCGGGCGCCGGACAGAGGCAGGTTGGTGGTCACGCCCGCGGCTCCACGCCGCACCATTCGGCGATCGAGAGCGCGATGGCCGCCGTGATCTCCTGCATCGATGCCAGGCCGACGCTTTCGTCGATGCCGTGGATGTCCTGCGCGTCGGGGCCGAAGCAGGCGACCGGCGTGTCCTGATAGAGCGTGAAGAAGCGCCCGTCGGTCAGCCCCGTCGCCGGATACTCGCGGAGCTCGGCGCCCGAGACCTCCGCAAAACTGCGCTTCGCCAGGCGCGCGATCGGGCTTTCCATGTCGAAGACGCAGGGGTCGGCCATGAACCCCTTGAACTCCAGCGCGACCTTGGCGCCTTTCAGCCGCTCATCGGCCGCAGCGTCCGCGACCAGGCGCTCGATATCCGCGCGCGCCTCCCGCGCCGTGTAGCCCATCATCACGCCGACCCGCATGCCGATGCGCGCGCGCGTCGGGACCGAGCTGTTCCACTCGCCGCCCTCGAAGGTGCCGAAATTGACGTTCACCGGATGGTTCACACCGCGGAAGCTGGCATGCACGCGCTCCGCCTTGTTCATCTCCCGCTCGTAATCCTTGAAGCGGGCGGCGATCGCGGCCGCGGCTTCGATCGCGTTCACCCCGGCCTGCATGTCGCGCACATGGGTCGGGCGGCCGGTGACCGTGACCCAGGCCCAGACCACGCCCACTTCCGCCGAATAGATCGCCGGCAGGCCGGGCCCGGGTTCCGGGATGATCACCGCATCGGTCTTCGGCAGCGCCAGCATGGCGGCGAGCGCGCCGTTGCCGGTGCATTCCTCCTCGATCACGCTCTGCATCTGCACCACGGCCGCCGGCTGCAGCCCGGCGAGCGTCAGTGCCTTGAAGGCCATGCAGTAGCTGACGATGCCGGCCTTCATGTCGCCGGCGCCGCGTCCATACATGCGGCCGCCGCGGATCGCCGGCTCGAAGGGCGGCGTCACCCAGAGATCCGCCGCCCCTTCCGGGACCACGTCGACATGGCCCTGCAAGGCCAGGCTGCGGCCGCGCGCCTGCCGCGGGGTGAAGACCGCGACGACGTTGTCCCGCCCTTCATAGGAGACGAGCGGCGGAGAGAAGCCGGGATGCGCGGCGAGCGCCTCCGGCACCGTCGGCACCCGCCGCGGCGCCAGGCCGAGCCCGTCGTAGATCCGCGCCATTTCCTCCAGCGCCGATTGCTCCTGCCCCAGCGTCGAGGGGCAGCGCACCAGCCGCGCGAGCGTCTCGACGCCCTCCTGCTCGAGCGCCGCCACCGCATCGAGGATGGCGCGGCGGGCGCCGGGGTCGAGCGGGAGGGTGGCGTCGGACATCGGGGGGCCTTCGTGATCTGAACGGCCGGAGGCTAGGACGCGGTCCCTGCATGGACAACCCAGGCCCCAGCCTCCTAGCCTTTCGCCATGAAGACCTTCCACGACCCCGGCCATGCCCGGCATGCACCGGCCTTCTTCCTGATGCGCGGCCAGGTTCGGCCCAATTACGAGGTGCCGGCCCGCGCCGATGCGCTGCTCGCCGCGCTCACCGCCCTCGGGCTGCCGCCGGTGCTGCCTGCGCCGACGCCGATGGCCGCGATCGCAGCGGTTCACGACGATGGCTATCTCGGCTTCCTCGAAGCCGCGCACGGCCTCTGGGCGACGCTGCCGGCGGCCGGGGCGGAGGCGGTCGCCAATATCCACCCGACGCCGGAGATGCTGGCCCAGGGCGGCCGCGCCGGCGCCGGGCTGATCTCCCGCATCGGCTGGTACACGGCCGACACCGCCTGCCCGATCGGCCCCGGCACCTGGGCCGCGAGCCTCGGCGCGGCGGCCTCGGCACTCGCCGCCGCTGGCGAAGCCGCCGCGGGGCGCCACGCCTATGCGCTCTGCCGCCCGCCCGGGCACCACGCCTACGCCGCCCGCGCCGGCGGGCATTGCTACCTGAATAACGCGGCGATCGCGGCGGCGGCGCTGCGCCGGGCCGGTGCCGCCCGGGTCGCGGTGCTCGACATCGACAGCCACCACGGCAACGGCACCCAGGGCATCTTCTGGGACCGCGCCGACGTGCTGACCGTCTCGGTGCATGGCGATCCCAACCACTACTACCCCTGGTATGTCGGCCATGCGACGGAACGCGGCGCCGGCGCCGGCGAGGGCTGCAACCTGAACCTGCCGCTGCCGATCGGCAGCGGCGACGGGCCCTGGCTCGCCGCAATCGCGACCGGGCTCGGCCGCATCCGGGACTTCGCGCCGGAGGCGCTGGTGCTGAGCCTCGGCTTCGACGCCTCGATGCAGGAGCCGCTGAACGCGCTGTCGGTCACCGATGACGGCTTCGCCCGCGCCGGTGCCGCGATCGGCGCGCTCCGGCTGCCGACCGCGATCGTGCAGGAAGGCGGCTATGCCGTCGCGCATCTCGGCACGCTGCTGACCCGCTTTCTGGGCGGCTTCGGGGAGGCCGGCCGATGAGCGCCGCCGGGATCCACGCCGCAACGCTGACCCTCGACACCCATGTCGACATCCGCTGGCCCGATCCGCCGGATGCGACGACGGAGACCGACCGCTGCGTCGACTTCCCGAAGATGGCGCGCGGCGGGCTGAACGGCGTCGTCTTCATCGCCTATGTGGGCCAGGGCAAGCGCGACGATGTCGGCCACGCCGCCGCCGGTGCCCGTGCCGAGGCCATGCTGCGCCATATCGCCGGCCGCGCCGACGGCACCACGCGCCGCTTCTGCGCCGGGGCCGCGGCGATCGAGGCGGCGCATGCGGCCGGCGCGCAGATCGTGCTGTCCGCCGTCGAGAACGGCTATGCGATGGGCCGCGACCTGGCACGCCTCGCCCTCTGGCGGGATCTCGGCGCCATCTACGTGACGCTGACCCATAACGGTCACAATGCGCTGGCCGACAGCGCGATTCCGCGCACCGACCTCGGCGACCCGCCGGAGGAGCATGGCGGCCTCTCCCCGCTCGGCCGCCAGGCGGTCGCGGAGATGAACCGGCTCGGCCTCATGGTCGACGTCTCGCATGTCTCGAAGAAGGCGATGCTCGACGCGGTCGCGGCGTCGCGCGTGCCGGTGGTCGCGACCCACACCTGCTGCGCCGCGCTGCGCGCGCATCCCCGCAACATCGACGACGAGCAGCTCGACGCGCTGCGCGCAACGGGCGGGCTGGCGCAGATCACCGCCGTCCCCGCCTTCCTGCGGGAGGGGGAGAAGGGCAAGCCGACCCAGGCCTCGGTCGCCGACATCGTCGATCATGTCGACCATGCGGTGCGGCGGATCGGCATCGGCCATGTCGGGCTGTCGTCGGACTTCGACGGCGGCGGCGGCGTCACCGGCTGGGCCAATGCGGCGGACAGCGCCGGGCTGACCGAGGCGCTGCTTCGCCGCGGCTACGATGCCGATGCGATCGGGCTGCTGTGGTCCGGGAATTTCCTAAGGGTCATGCGGGCTGCGGAAGAGGCTTAACTTCCGCATAATGCGTTGAATGGCAGCATGCGACCCTTCGGAATGGGCGCATCATGCAGCGGGTCCTCACCTGTCTCACCACTGAACACGACCGCGGCCTGCTGGCGCTCGCCATCCTCGTCTGCGTGCTCGGCATCGCGACCGCGATCGGCCTGGTCGGGGCCCGGGCCGAGGCGGAGCCTGGCCGGGGCCTCAGGGCGCGGCGGCTGCTGCCGGCGGCGGCGGTGCTCGGCGGCGGCATCTGGACCACGCATTTCATCGCCATCCTCGCCTATGATTCCGGCCTGCCGATCGCCTTCGAGCCCTGGCTGACGCTGCTTTCGGCCGTGATCGCCGGCCTCGCCGCGCTGCTGGCGCTCACCGCCTGGCTGAAGGCGCGGACGCCGGTGCTGCGCTGCGGCGCTGGCATCATCCTGGGCGTGGGCATCGGGGCGATGCACTATGCCGGCATGGCGGCACTACGCCTGCCCGGCTACCTGAGCTACGAGGCCAACCTCACCGCCGCCTCCGTCCTGCTCAGCTCCGTCGTCTTTGCCGCGGGATTCGCCCTCCGCCCCGCGAGCCTCCGGCGCCGCCTGCCGCAGGTGTCGATCCTGGCGTTCGGCGTCGTCGTCCTGCACTTCACCGGCATGGGCGCGGTTTCGGTCACGCCCGACACCGCGGTGATGTCGGAAGCGATGCTGCTCGGCCGCGGCCTGCTCGCCGGCCTGATCACCGGCATCGCCGGGATGGTGCTGCTTGCGGCGATCATGGTCGCCCTGCTGGAGGCACGGCTGAAGCTGGAGGCGCAGCATTTCGAGGGGCTGCGGCTCCGGAGCCTCGCCGATGCCAGCTTCGAGGGCCTCGTGCTCTGCACGCCCGAGGGGCGGATCAGCGAGGTGAATTCCCGCGCCGTCGCGCTCAGCGGCTATGGCCGCGAGCAGCTCATCGGCCGCATGGCGCAGGATCTGGTCGATGCCGGCCCGGACGGGATGCCCGCCGCGGCAACGGCGACCGAGGTGCGCCGCGCCACGCTCATGGCCGCCCGGGAGGCGCTGCCGGTCGAATTGACCATCGCCGCGATCGACACCGCCGACGGCCCGCGCCGGGTGATCGCGATCCGCGACCTCCGCGAACGGCTCCGGCAGGAGGAGCGCATCATCTACCTGGCGCATCACGACCCGCTGACCGGGCTTGCGAACCGGACCGTGCTGCAGGACCGGCTCGCCGAAGCCGTTGCCGCCGGCCGGCGCAGCGGCGAGACCCTGGCGCTGTTCTGCATGGACCTCGACCGCTTCAAGGCGATCAACGACATGTTCGGCCACGCCGCCGGCGACGCGGTGCTGCGGGAGGCGGCGCGCCGGCTGCTGGCGACCGTCCGCTCGCTCGACACCGTGGCGCGCGTCGGCGGCGACGAGTTCGTCATCCTCCAGCGCGGCGTCGACGGCGTCGCCAGTGCCGAGGCGCTCGCCCGCCGGATCATGGCGGCCTTCGATGGGCCGATCGAGGCGGCGGGCCAGCAGGTCAGGACGGCCGCCTCCCTCGGCATCGCGATGTTCCCGGGCGATGCGGCGGAGCCGGAGGTGCTGCTCGGCAATGCCGACCTCGCCTTGTATCGCGCGAAGCATCGCGGCCGCGGCACCTTCGCCTTCTTCCATCCGGAGATGGATGCCGAAGCGCGGCGGCGCCGCGACCTGGAACGCGACCTCGCGCACGCGCTGGAGCGCGACCAGTTCAGCCTGCACTGGCAGCCGCAGGCCGACGCGCAGAGCGGCATCATCCGCGGCTTCGAGGCGCTGCTGCGCTGGCGTCACCCGCTGCGCGGCGCCATTTCGCCGGTCGAGTTCATCCCGGTCGCCGAAGCGACCGGCGCCATCATCCCGATCGGCGCCTGGGTGCTGCGCACCGCCTGTGCCGAAGCCGCCGGCTGGGACGCGCCGCTCCGCGTCGCGGTCAACATCTCGGTCGCCCAGATCCAGCAGGACGGCTTCGAGCGGCTGGTGGAGGAGACGCTCGCCGCGACCGGGCTCGATCCCGGGCGGCTCGAGCTCGAGGTCACCGAGAGCCTCTTCATCGACGATCCCGAGCGGGCGCTGGAGACGCTGACGCGGGTCAAGGCGCTCGGCGTGCGCGTCGCGATCGATGATTTCGGGACCGGCTTCTCCTCCCTCAGCACGCTCCGCGCCTTCGCCTTCGACCGGATCAAGATCGACCGCTCCTTCGTCAGCGAGATCGAGAAGAGCGACGCGGCGGCGGCGATCGTGCGCGCGGTGATCGGCCTCGGCCAGGGCCTCGGCCTGCCGGTGGTTGCCGAAGGCGTCGAGACCGAGGCGCAGCTCGCCGCGCTGAACGCGCAGGATTGCGACGAGGTGCAGGGCTACTTCATCTCCCGCCCGATGCCGATGGGCGCCTTCAACGAGCAGGTATTCCCGGCGCGCCCGGTACAGGCCGCCTGATACCCGGCGGAGAACGTCCTTACGTTCGGAGCCGGGTATCGCGCGCAGGGTTGGTGTGGCGGCTGCGCGCGAAACGAAGGGCCTGACCCTAAACGCTTCGTTAGCCGACATCATCCTGTCACCGTAGCCCGCTATAAGCGTCGCCCGCCCTTTGGCACATCCCGCACTCGACAACTTCTGGATGTGTCCGCGTGCGTATTACCAAGATCCTGCTCCTCGGCTTCGCCGCTGTCGCGACCCCGGGCCTGCTCGGCTCCGGCTGGATCGCCTGGAATTCCTGGCAAGGCGTCGAACGGGCGGGTGATGCCGAGGCCGCTGCCGGCGTGCTGCGCGATTCGATGCAGGCGCAGACCCTGCTGATGGTCGAGATCGAGGATCTCTACAACGCGGCGCTGACCGGCATCGGCGATGAGCGCATGCTGGCCCAGGCGGCGCGGCTGACCGACCGCCGCGTCGCCGACACCGCCGCGGGTGCAGCCGCGGCCCGCCTTGCCGCCCCCGATCCGGGGCTTCCGGCGCAGATGGGCACCCTTCGCCAGCGCGTCCGCGCCGCCACCGGCGCGCCGAGCGCCGAGGTCGCGGCCGCGGTGCTCCGCATGCGCCATGAGGCGGATGCCAGCCTGGCGCGCACCAGCCTCGACGCCGACCGCCGCATCCGGGCCCAGCAGCCGGCGATCGCCCCGCTCGCCGCCGCCGCCTGGCAGATCATGCGCGCCCGCGACGAGGCGGGTCAGCGCGCTTTGCTGCTCTATCCGCTGATCCAGGCGCCGGCGGCGCCGATCCCGCCCGAGCGGCTGCGCGACTATCTGCGTCACACCGGCTTCGTCGAGCAGGCGATCGCCTCCGCCCGGCAGGCGGCGGGCGAGGCCGGGGAATGGGTCACGACCGCCTTCGGCGACCTCGATGCCGGCTTCCTCGGACAGGCCGAACCGCGCTTCCGGAGCTATGCGGAGATCATGCAGGCGCGGCTGGCCGGCGGTACCGCACCCTGGCTCGATGATTTCAGCATGCTGCACGATTGGGTGGTGCCCTCGCTCGCCGGCATGCTGCCGCTCCGCGACGTGCTGCTCGACGAGGCGGTGCAGCAATCCGAGGCGCGCGCGGAAGCTGCCTGGACGGCGATGCTCGGCTCGCTCGGCCTCGTCGCCCTCGCTTTGGCCTTCGCGATCGGCGGCCTCGCCGTTGTGCTCCGGCTCGTCGTCGCGCCGGTCCGGCGGCTGACCGCGAGCGTGACCGCGATCGCCGGCGGCGACCTCGACATCGCGGTGCCGCATCGCGGCCGCGACGGCGAGATCGGCGCGATGGCGGCCGCCGTCGAGGTGCTGCGCAGCGGCTCGATCGAGCGGCGGGAGATGACGGCGGCGGCGGCGGCCGAGCAGGCGGCGCGGATCGCCCGCGGCCAGCGGCTGGAGGTGCTGCTGCAAGGCTTCGAACGCGACACCGCCGGCGTGCTCCGGACCGTCGCCGCTGCCGCGACCGAGCTCGACGCCACCGCCTCCTCGATGGCGGGCACTGCCGAGGACGGCGCCGCCCGCGCCGCCTCCGTCGCCGCCGCGGCGCGGGAGGCGAGCGGCAATGTCGGCACCGTCGCGGCCTCGACCGAAGAGCTCGGCGCGTCCATCCTGGAAGTCGCGCGCCAGGTGCAGGCGAGTGCGGGCATGGCGCGCCGTGCCGCCGAGACCGCCGATGCGACGACCGGGACGGTCTGGGCGCTGTCGGAGGCGGCGAAGCGCATCGGGGACGTCGTCAAGCTGATCGGCGACGTCGCCGGCCAGACCAACCTGCTGGCGCTCAACGCGACGATCGAGGCGGCGCGCGCCGGCGATGCCGGCAAGGGCTTCGCCGTCGTCGCCGGCGAGGTGAAGTCGCTCGCCGGCCAGACCGCGAAGGCGACCGAGGAGATCGCGGCCCAGGTCGGCGCCATCCAGGCCGAGACCAGCCGCACGGTCGCGGCGATCTCGACGATCGCGGAGGTGATCCGGGAGCTCGACGTCGCGACCGCCCAGGTTGCCGCCGCGACCGAGCAGCAATCGGCGGCGACGCGGGAGATCGGCCGTGCGGTCGCGGAAGCGGCCCTCGGCACCGAGGACGCCTCGCGCCACGCCGCCGGCGTGCGGGAGGGCGCGGAGCGGACCGGCCAGGCAGCCGTCGCCCTCCGCGGCGCCTCCGGCGAGCTGGCCGAGCAGGCGGAGACGCTCCGCGGCCAGGTCGAGCACTTCCTGGCCGATATCCGGGCGGCGTAACATGTGGGGTCGCTCACGCCTCGGCGATCCCTCGCTTTCCGGTTGCGCCGGGCGGGGCGGCGGGCGTTCCCTTCCCTGATCCGGGGCAACATCGGACAGGAGGAACGCGAGATGGAGTTCGGCTGCTTCACCATGCCGTCCCACCCGCCGGAGCGCGGGCTGAAGGACGGCCATGACTGGGACCTTCAGACCTTCCGCTGGCTCGACGAGCTGGGCTTTTCCGAGATCTGGGTGGGCGAGCACCACACCGCGCCCTGGGAGCCGCACCCTGCCCCGGACCTGCTGATCGCCCAGGCGCTGATGCAGACCAGCCGCATCCGCATCGGGCCCGGCGGCTTTCTGCTGCCCTACCACCATCCGGCGGAGCTCGCGAACCGCGTCGCGATGCTCGACCACCTCTCGGGAGGCCGGTTGAATTTCGGCATCGCCGCCTCCGGCCTGCCGAGCGACTGGGCGATGTTCAACGTCGACGGCATGGGCGGCGCCAACCGCGACATGACGCGGGAGGCGCTCGACATCATCCTCCGCCTCTGGAGCAGCGAGGAACCCTTCCATCACGAGGGCAAGTACTGGCGGGTCGACAAGCCGGAGACGATGTTCGGCTTCCTGAAGCCGCATATCCGCCCGCTGCAGGCGCCGCACCCGCCGATCGGCGTCGCCGGGCTGTCGAAGAAGTCCGACACGCTGAAGCTCGCCGGCGAGCGCGGGTTCCTGCCGATGAGCCTCAACCTCAACCCCGCCTATGTCGCGAGCCATTGGGAGAGCGTCGAGGAAGGGGCCCGCAAATCGGGTCGCACGCCGCATCGCCGCGACTGGCGCCTGGTGCGCGAGATCTTCGTGGCCGACACCGACGCGGAGGCCTGGCGGCTTTCGGTCGGCGACATGATGGGCCGCATGATGGGCGAGTACTTCCTGCCGCTGCTCGGTAATTTCGGCTTCAAGGAGTATCTGAAGCACGATCCGGAGGTCGCCGATTCCGACGTGACCGTGGAGTATTGTGCACAACGGAACTGGATCATCGGCTCGCCCGACACCGTCGTCCGCAAGATCGAGGACATCTACGCCGAGGTCGGCGGCTTCGGGCAGCTGCTGGTGTTCGGCTTCGACTATGCCGGCAAGCCGGAGGCGTGGCGGCATTCGCTGGAGCTGATCTCGCGGGAGGTGATGCCGCGCGTCAGGCACCTGGTGCCGGACACGCCGCAACAACTGGCAGCGGCACAGTAGCGGCGCAGTAGGAGCGCGCGCGACGGACTGCTATTCGGGACCCATGTCCGTCGCCCGCGTCGCCACCTTCGCCTTCTCCGGCATCGATGCCGTGCCGGTCGAGGTCCAGGTGCAGATCGCGTCCGGCCTGCCGGCCTTCCTGCTGGTCGGCATGGCCGACAAGGCGGTGGCCGAGAGCCGGGAACGGGTGCGGGCGGCGCTGACCGGGCTCGGCCTGTCGCTGCCGCCGAAGCGGGTGCTGGTGAACCTGGCCCCCGCCGACCTGCTGAAGGAAGGCAGCCATTTCGACCTGCCGATCGCGCTCGCGCTGCTGACCGCGATGGACGTGCTGCCGCGCGACGAGATGGCGGAATACGCCGCCCTCGGCGAGTTGGCGCTCGACGGCGGCATCCATCCGGTCGCCGGCGTGCTGCCGGCGGCGATCAGCGCCTCGGCCCGCGACCTCGGCCTGATCTGCGCCGCGGCGCAGGGGCCGGAAGCGGCCTGGGCGGGCCGCATCTCGGTGCTCGCCGCACCCGACCTGCAATCGCTGATGAACCACATGCGCGGCACCCAGCTGCTGACCCCGCCGGCGCCGCCAGGCGCGGCGGGGGGCGGCAGAAGCGGCCCTTGCCTGTCCGAGGTGCGCGGCCAGGAGGGCGCCAAGCGCGCGATCGAGATCGCGGCGGCCGGCGGCCACAACCTGCTGATGATCGGCCCGCCCGGCGCCGGGAAGTCCATGCTCGCCGCCCGCATCCCGGGACTGTTGCCGCCGCTGACCCCGGCGGAAGCGCTCGAGGTCAGCATGGTGCACAGCATCGCGGGCCTGCTCGATGGCGGGCACCTGGTGCAGCGGCCGCCCTTCCGCGATCCGCACCATTCGGCGAGCCAGGCGGCGCTGGTCGGCGGCGGGCTGCGCAGCCGGCCGGGCGAGATCAGCCTGGCGCATCGCGGCGTGCTGTTCCTCGACGAATGGCCGGAATTCCCGCGCGCCGCGCTGGAGGCGCTGCGCCAGCCGATGGAGACCGGCCGCGTCGCGGTCAGCCGCGCCAATGCGCGCGTCAGCTACCCGGCACGCTTCCAGCTGATTGCCGCGATGAATCCCTGCCGCTGCGGCTGGCTGGCGGATGCCGCCCGCGCCTGTTCCCGCGCGCCGCGCTGCGCGGAGGAGTACCAGGCGAAGCTCTCGGGCCCGCTGCTCGACCGCATGGACATGACGATCGAGGTGGCACCGATGCCGCCCGCCGAGCTGATCCACGCGCCGCCGGGCGAGCCGAGCACCGCCGTCGCCACCCGCGTCGCCACCGCGCGCGACCGCGCCCGGGCGCGCTGGGGCGAGGATGGTCCGACGAGCAACGCGGAAGCTGAGTTCCGCCCCTTGCAGGCGGGCCTCGACGCCGAGGCCGCCGCGCTGATGGAGACCGCCGCCGCCCGTTTCGCCCTCTCCAGCCGCGGCCATGTGCGGGTGCTGCGCGTCGCCCGCAGCATCGCCGACCTCGCGGGCGAGGCCCGGATCGGGCGGCAGCACGTCGCCGAGGCGTTGGCCTATCGGCACAAGCCGTTGGGGCGCGGCTAGCGCTTCTTCTTGTGCGCGTCCTCGCCCACGCGATGCCCTTCGGCCTTCAGCGCCGCAAGCCTTGCGGGCAGCGCCGCCGCGATCTCCGGCCGCCGCTCCCGCTCCTTCTTCCAGGCCTTCTTGTCCTTCTTCCGCATCCCGCAGCCGAAGCACCAGCCGGTCTCGTCGTCATACTTGCAGACATCGATGCACGGACTTCCCATCGGTGGGATATGGACCTCAATCGCCCAGCCGGAAGGCGTCCGCAATCCGCCGCACGCCGCCATCGGCGGCGACCAGCAGCACGTCGAAGCGCACGCCCGCCGCGCCGTGCCGCGGGTTCATCGCCATCCAAATGTCGGCCGCCGCCAGCAGCCGCGCGCGCTGCCGCGGCGCGAGCGCGTAGGCAGCATCGCGGAAGGACGGACGTGCCTTCACTTCCACGAAAGCGAGCAGCCCTTCCCGCTCCGCCACCAGGTCGATCTCGCCGGCCCGCGTCCTGACGCGACGCCCCAGCACCGCCCAGCCCGCCGCAATCAGCGAGGCCGCCGCGATCGCTTCCGCTTCGGTGCCGCGGGCGCTCGCGATGCCGCCACGCCGGCGGCGGGCGGGTTTCGGATCGGGGCCGATCATGCGATGACGATGCCGGAACAGCCGGGGATCCGCCATGCGCCGCCTGCTCGTGCTGCTGTCGTTCCTGGCCTCGCCCGCCTTCGCGCAGGCCCCCGCGGAACGGCAGATGGTCGCCGCCGCCCACCCGCTCGCCGCCGAAGCCGGCCTGCTGATGCTCCGCGAGAGCGGCAGCGCGATCGACGCCGCGGTCGCCGTGCAGATGGTGCTGACCCTCGTCGAGCCGCAATCGAGCGGCATCGGCGGCGGCGCGCTGATCCTGCATTGGGACGCCGCCGCGCGCCGCCTCTCGGCCCATGACGGGCGCGAAGCGGCACCCGCCGCCGCGACCGGCAGCCTCTTCCTCCGCAACAACGAACCGATGAGCTTCGCCGACGCCGTCGTCGGCGGCCGCGCCGTCGGCGTGCCCGGCACCGTCGCCGTCCTCGAAGCCGTCCACCGCGCGCATGGCCGCCTGCCCTGGGCGCGCCTGTTCGAGCCCGCGATCCGCCTCTCCGAAGAGGGCTTCGGGGTCTCGCCGCGCCTCGCCGAGGAGCTCGCCCGCGACGGCACCCGCCTCCGCGAAGACCCCGCCGCCCGCGCCTATTTCCTTGATCCCAACGGCCAGCCCTGGCCGGCCGGCCACCGCCTCCGCAACCCCGCGCTCGCCGCCACCCTCCGCACCATCGCCGAACAGGGTGCCGCCGCGCTGCACCGCGGCCCGATCGCCGCCGAAATCGCCGGCGCCGTCCGCAGCCACCCGACCAACCCCGGCCTGATGACCACCGACGACCTGGCCGCCTACCAGCCGCGGCCGCGCGAGCCGGTCTGCATCCCCTATCGCCGGCGCCAGGTCTGCGGCTTCCCGCCGCCCTCCTCCGGCGGCATCGCCGTCGGGCAGATCCTCGGCCTGCTCGCGCACTTCAACCTGCCCGCGACACCGCCCGGCAGCGCCGCCGCCGCCCACCTCCTCGCCGAAGCCGGCCGCCTCGCCTTCGCCGACCGCAACGCCTATGCGGGTGATCCCGACCAGGTCTCCGTCCCGACCCGCGGCCTGCTCGACCCGGCCTACCTCACCGCCCGCGCCCAGCTCATCGACCCGCTCCGCGCCGCGACCAGCCCCCGCCCCGGCAACCCGCCCTGGCGCGAAGCCCGCTACGCGCCGCAACCGCCGCAGCCCGAACACGGCACCAGCCACATCGCCATCCTCGACGCCGCCGGCAACGCCGTCTCCATGACCACCACCATCGAAGCCGCCTTCGGCGCCCAGCTCCTCGTCCGCGGCTTCCTGCTCAACAACGAGCTCACCGACTTCAGCTTCCGCCCCGAGATCGACGGCCGCCCGGTCGCCAACGCCGTCGCCCCCGGCCGCCGTCCCCGCTCCTCCATGTCGCCCAGCATGGTCTTCGACGAAGACGGCCAACTCGCCTTCATCGCCGGCTCCCCCGGCGGCGCCCGCATCATCGGCTACGTCGCACAGACCCTGGTCGGCATGCTCGACTGGAACCTCTCCCCCCAGGCCGCCATCGACCTGCCGCGCATCGTCACCCTCGGCACCACCACCGAACTCGAAGCCGGCACCCAAGCCGCCACCCTGGCCCAGACCCTCGAAGCCATGGGCCACCGCACCCAGACCCGCCCCCTCACCTCCGGCCTGCAGGCTATCCGCATCCGCCGCGACGGCACCGCCACGGTCATCGACGGCGGCGCCGACCGCCGGCGGGAAGGTGTCGCGATCGGGGATTGAGGTTTTGTCCTTGGAGAGGGGCTTTGCCCCTCTCCAAACCTCACCCCACGAGGAGCCTGCAGGCCCCTCGACCCCGTTTACTTGAGCCCATCCCGCGGAGGGGGGACGCCCACTTCGGGGCGTCCTCCCTCCGCGGGATGGGCAGCAAATGAAGCAGGTCAAGGAGCCTCCAGGCTCCTTGCGGGGTGGAGGTCTGGAGGCGGGGCAGAGCCCCGCTTCCAGGACAGAGCCACATCACCGAGGTCGCGGCGTCGTCCGCCGGGGGGCTGGCGCCGGCGCGCGTGGCGGTGCCGCCGTCGGGGCGGTGCCGCTGGCTTTGGCGGCTTGGTCGCGGAGGTCGGCGATGGTGGCGCGGTTGGTGACCTGGTCGGGGTTGGTGCGGATTTCGACGATGGCGGGCTTGCCGCTGGCGAGTGCGCGCTGGACAGCGGGGACGAGTTCGTCGGTGGCTTCGACGATTTCGCCGTGGCCGCCGAAGGCTTCGATGAATTTGGCGAAGTCGGGGTTGGTCAGCGCGGTGCCGGAGACGCGGTGGGGGTAGGTGCGTTCCTGGTACATGCGGATGGTGCCGTACATCTGGTTGTTGAAGACCAGGATGATGGGGTTGACCGCGTGGTGGAAGGCGGTGGCGATTTCCTGGCCGGTCATGAGGAAGCCGCCGTCGCCGACGAAGCAGATGACCGGCCGTTCGGGGAAGGTGATCTTGGCGCCGATCGCGGAGGGGACGCCGTAGCCCATGGCGCCGTTGGTGGGGCCGAGGAAGTCCTGGCCGTCCTTCACATGGGTGAAGCGGGTGGGCCAGGTGGCGAAGTTGCCGGCGTCGGTGGTGAAGATGGTGTCGTCGGGGAGGATTTTTTCCAGCGCCTGGAGGGCGCGGGCGAGGTTGAGCGGGCCCTCGTAGTCGGGCGCTTCGGCCTGGCTCAGGCGCTGGTCGTGCAGCGTCTTGCGCCAGCCGCTCCAGGCCGGCTTGGCGACCGGCTTGGTAGCGTGGACGGCGGCGGCGAAGGCGTTGAGGTCGCTGACGATGCCGAGGGCGGGCCGGTAGACGCGGCCGATTTCGGTGCGTTCCTGGTGGACGTGCACGATCGGCGCGGTGCCGGCCATGTCGAGGAGGGTGTAGCCCTGGCTGACTGGCTCACCGAGGCGGGTGCCGATGGCGAGGAGGAGGTCGGATTCCTTGGCGCGGGCGACGAGCCCGGCATCGGCGCCGACGCCGAGGTCGCCGGCGTAGTTGGGGTGGGTGCCGTCAAAGAGCCCCTGGCGGCGGAAGGAGACGGCGACGGGCAGGTCGTTGGCGATGGCCCAGGCGCCGATCGCCTTGCGGCCTTCGGCGCTCCAGCCGGAGCCGCCGAGAATGGCGAGCGGGCGCTGCGCCTTGGCGAGCAGTGCCGTGAGTTTCGCGATCGCCTGCGGTGCGGGGTGCGGCGGTGCGACCTCGGCGGGGCCGATATCGGGCACGGTCACCAGGTGCTTCTGCATCTCCTCGCTGATCGCGACGACGACCGGGCCGGGGCGGCCGCTGACCGCGACGTCGAAGGCGTGGGCCATGATCTCCGGGATGCGCTTCGCGTCGTCGATCTGGGTGACCCATTTCGCGATCGGCGAGAACATGCGGCGATAGTCGACTTCCTGGAAGCTCTCGCGATCGGTCTCCTCGACGGGGATCTGGCCGACGAGGAGGATGAGTGGCGTGCTGTCCTGCTGCGCGACGTGGACGCCGATCGCGGCGTGGCAAGCGCCGGGGCCGCGGGTGACGATGGCGACGCCCGGCCGGCCGGTCAGCTTGCCATGGGCTTCGGCCATGTGGACGGCGCCGGCTTCGAAGCGGCAGGTCACGAGCTGGAGGCGGTTGCGGACGGAATAGAGGCCGTCGAGCAGATCCAGATAGCTTTCGCCGGGGACGCAGAAGGCATGCGTCACGCCCTGGGCCACCAGCGCATCGGCCAGCAGCTTGCCGCCGCTGCGCGCCTGCGCGACCCGCTTCACCTCGTTCATCAACGCCCCTCCGGCCGATCGGTAGTGTTCAAACGGGCCGGAGGTTAGCCTCGGTTCCGGCCGCCGTCACTCCGCCGGCTGGCGGGTTCCATGGGTCGTTTGGGGATGGCGGGATTCGAGCTCGGCCAGCGCCGCGGCGACGGCGCCGATCGGCTTGGTGAAGGGGGCGAGGAGCAGGAACAGCGCCGGCACCGCATACAGGGTGACGAAGGTCGAGAGCGTGATGCCGCCGACGATGACGACGCCGAGCGCCTGGCGGCTTTCGGCGCCGGCGCCGGTCGCCATCGCGAGGGGTACGGCACCGAGCACGGTCGCGATCGAGGTCATCAGGATCGGACGCAACCGCACGACCGAGGCTTCCAGCACCGCGTCATGGACCGACATGCCGCGGTCGCGGAGCTGGTTGGCGAATTCGACGACGAGGATGCCGTTCTTGGCCATCAGCCCGATCAGCAGGATCATGCCGATCTGGCTGAAGACGTTGAGGCTCTGCCCGGTCACGAACAGCGCGAGCAGGCCGCCGGTGAGTGCGAGCGGCGTCGAGAGCAGGATCACCAGCGGGTGGATGAAGCTCTCGAATTGCGCGGCGAGCACCAGGAAGACGACGAGGAGCGCCATGGCGAAGGTGACGTAGAGCGCGCCGGAGCTGTCGCGAAATTCCAGGCTCTGGCCACGATAGGAGATGCGCGCCTCGGCCGGCAGCACCTCGCGCGCGAGGGCGTCCATGTAATCGAGCGCCTCGCCGAGCGCGTAGCCGGGCGCGAGCGAGGCGGTGATGGTGATCGCCCGCACCCGGTCTTCGCGGGCGAGCGTCTGCGGGCGGGCGCGTTCGGTCAGGGTGACGACGTTCGAGAGCGGCACCAGGCCGCCGGTCGCGGTGCGCACGAAGACGTTCTGCAGGTCGTAGGGCGTGAGGCGGGAGGCTTCCGGCGCCTGCATCAGCACCCGGTATTCCTGGCCGGCGACGACATAGGTGCTGGCCTCGCGGGAGCCGAGCATGGTCTCGATGGTGCGGCCGACCGCCTGGATGGAGATGCCGAGGTCGGCGGCCTTGCGGCGATCGATCTCCACCCGGATCTCGGGCTTCGTCTCCTTGAAGTTGTGGTCGAGGTTGAGCAGGCGCGGGTTCTGCCGCGCGCGTTCCAGGAAGCGGTCGCGCCACAGCACGAGCGTGTCGAAGTCGGGGCCGCCGATCACGAATTGCAGCGGCGGCTGGAAGCCGCGCTGGCCGAGCGAGGGCGGGTTGAGCGCGAAGGCGCGCACGCCCGGGATCGTGGCGACCTGCGGGAAGATCTCGGCGGCGATCGTCTGCTGGGTTCGCTCGCGCTGGCTCCAGGGCGAGAGGCGGAGGAAGACGTTGGCGACGTTGCCGACCGCCGGGCGCTGGTTGCCGCCGACCGTCGCGAAGACCGCGGCTGCCTCGCCGTTGGTGGAATAGCGGCGCAGCACGTCCTCGACCTGGCGGACATGTTCGAGCGTATAGGCGAAGGACGCGCCTTCGGGGCCGGTCGTGGGGATGATGACGACGCCGCGGTCCTCGGTCGGCGCGAATTCCTTGGGCAGGCCCGCGAAGAGCAGCACCGCGAGCGCCGAGAGCGCGCCGGCGAAGCCGAGCACCAGGATCGGCGCCTTGAGCGCGTGGCGGAGCGACCAGCGGAGCGCGCCGTTCATGCCGGTGAAGAAGGGCTCGGTCCAGCGGATCAGCCGGCTTTCGCCCTGGTGCGCGCGGAGCAGCTTCGAGCACATCATCGGCGTCAGCGTGAGCGCCACGATCCCCGAGAAGACGACGGAGGCGGCGAGTGCCAGGCCGAATTCGGTGAAGAGGCGCCCGGTATTGCCCTGCATGAAGGACAGCGGCACGAAGACCGCGACGAGGACGGCGGTGGTCGCGATGACCGCGAAGGCGATCTCGCGCGAGCCGCGCAGCGCCGCCAGCAGCGGCGCCTCCCCTTCCTCGATCCGGCGATGCACGTTCTCCAGCACGACGATCGCGTCGTCGACGACGAGGCCGATCGCGAGCACGAGGCCGAGGAGCGTCAGCACGTTGATCGAGAAGCCCATGGCCGCCATGGCCATGAAGGAGGCGACGATCGAGACCGGGATCGCGACCGCCGGGATGATGGTGGCGCGCACGCTGCGCAGGAACAGGAAGATGACGCCGACCACGAGCACGAGCGCGATGATCAGCGCGTGCTCGACCTCGTAGATCGACTGCGCGATGAACAGGCTCTCGTCGTAGCCGATCACGACCTCGACGCCTTCGGGCAGGCTCGGGCGGATGCGCTCCATCTCGGCTTTGGCGCCATCGGCGACCGAGAGGGTGTTCGCCGTCGATTGCCGCAGGATGCCGAGGCCGATGCCGGTACGGCCGTTGATGCGGTAGGCGCCGCGGGTGTCCTCCGGCGCCACCTCGACCTGCGCCACCTCGCCGAGCAGTACCTGCGCGCCGGAGGCGGCGGAGCGGGAGACGACGATCTGGCGGAACTGCTCCGGCCGGGTCATGCGGGTATCGGTGCGGACCGTCAGCTCCCGCGTGCGGCTTTCGATGCGCCCGCCCGGCAGCTCCACGTTCTCGCGCCGGACCGCCTCCTCGATGTCCTGGACCGTCAGGCCGCGGGCGGCCATCGCCTGGCGGTCGAGCCAGAGGCGCATGGAGTAGCGGCGCTCGCCGTTGATCAGCACCTGCGCGACGCCTTCGACGATCGCGAGGCGATCGACCACGCGGTTGCGCGCGATGTCGGTCAGGTCCATGGCGCTGAAGCGCTCGGAGGTCAGCGCGATCCAGAGGATCGGGCGGCTGTCGCCGTCGACCTTGGCGACCACCGGCGTATCCGCCTGTTCGGGCAACTGCGCGAGGGCGCGCGCGACCCGGTCGCGCACGTCGTTGGCGGCGGCGTCGACGTTGCGGGTCAGGCGGAACTCGATCGTGACCTGGCTGCGCTCGTCCCGCGACTGGGAGGAGATGGTCTTGATGCCTTCGATGCCGGCGACGGCGGCTTCGATCAGCTCGGTGATCTGGCTGTCGACCACGGCGGCCGAGGCGCCGGTATAGGTCGTGGTGACGGAGACGATCGGCGGGTCGATCGCCGGGTATTCGCGGATCGGCAGGCGCGCCATGGCGAAGGCGCCGAGCACCACCAGCAGCAGGCTGACCACCATCGCGAAGACCGGGCGGCGGATGGAGACGTCGGAAAGCACCATCGGGCGCGCGCCTCAGCTCGCCGGACGGGTCAGCGTCTCGGTCACCCTGACCGGCAGGTCGTGGCGCAGGCGCTGGATGCCGCGCACCACCACCGGCTCGCCGGCGGCGGCGACGCCTTCGCGGATCTCGACCTCGCCCGGCAGCCGGACGCCGAGCCGGACTTCCAGGCGCCGTGCGCGGTTGTCGCGGATCACGTAGATGAAGGCGCGTTCGCCGACCGGGTCGATCGCTTCCTCCGGCACCAGCAAGGCGTTCTCGCGCGAGGCGAGGGTCAGCACGACGGTCAGGAACAGGCCGGGGCGCAGCGCCTCGTCGGCATTGTCGAATTCGCTGATGACCCGGATGCTGCGGGTCGCCGGGTCGATGCGGGTGTCGAGCACCGCGACGCGGCCGCTGAACGCGCGCTCGCCATAGGCGGCGCTCGAGGCGCGGACCTCGGAACCGGCGCGGAGCCGCGCGAGGTGGACTTCCGGCACCGAGAACTCGACCCGGACACGCGCGGTGTCGTCGAGCGTGGTGACGACGGTGCCGGGCTGCACGAGGGCGCCGATGCTCACCTGGCGCAGCCCGACGCGGCCGTCGAAGGGGGCTGAGATGCGCATCTCCTCGAGCCGCGCCTCGGCCTGGCGCACCCGGCCTTCGGCCTGCCGGGCGAGGGCTTCCAGCGTCACCATGCGCTGCTCGGCGATGGTCTGGCCCGGCTGCAGGCGCTGGGCGCGCACCATCTGGTTGCGGGCGTCGTCGTGCATGGCGCGCGCCTGGTCGAGCTCCGCCTGGAGTGCGGCGGCGTCGAGGCGGATCAGCACCTCCCCGCCGCGGACCCGCTGGCCTTCCTGGAACGGGATCGCGGTGACGATGCCGGTGACCTTGGCGGTGACGGTGATCGATTCGCGGGCACGGACGGTGCCGACGCTCTCGGTGCGCTCGATGACCTGGCCGGCGCGGATGGCCGTCACGACCACCGGCTGTTCCTGCGGCGCCTGCTGGCGCGGGGCGCCGCCGGTGGAGGCCGTGGCTTCGAGGCCGAGAAGCGTCAGCGGCCGCGGCAGCCCGACCTTCTCGCCATGGAGGTGCCAGCCGGCGCCGAGACCGGCGACAAGCACCAAGGCGGCGATCTGGGTCGACGCACGCATCGCTCGGCTGCCTCGCGCAGTTGTGTACCGCAACCCTGTTATGAAACCTTGGTCATCCCGCGGCAAGCCATTCCGCCGGTAGCAAATATGGCGATCAGGCAACCTTGACGTGCAGGCACCGCGCCTTGCGGCCGGGCTCCGGGCTGCGCTCGGCCGGCACGCCGGCCAGGCAGGCGGGCTCGGCCTCCGCGCAGCGGGGCGCGAAGGCGCAGGCGGCGGGCAGCGTCTCGAGGCTTGGCGGCGCGCCGGGGATGGTGGTCAGGCGCTTGCCGCGCATCCCCGCATGCACCGTCGCGCCCAGCAGGCCCTTCGCATAGGGGTGCAGCGGCGCGCGCATCAGCGCCGCCACCGGCCCCTCCTCCACCACGCGGCCGGCATACATGACGGCGACGCGATCGGCGACCTCGCCGGCGACGCCGAGGTCGTGGGTGACGAAGACGACGCCCATGCCGAGATCCTCCTGCAGCTTGCGCAGCAGCAGCAGGATCTGGATCTGGACGGTGGCGTCGAGCGCGGTGGTCGGCTCGTCGGCCAGCAGCAGCTTCGGGCGGCAGGCGAGTGCGACGGCGATCATCGCGCGCTGGCGCAACCCGCCCGAGAGCTCGTGCGGATAGGCGGCGAGGCGGCGCTTGGCGGATGGGATCTGCACCAGCTCGAACAGCTCGAGCGCGCGGGCATCGGCGGCCGAGCGGGACAGGCCTTCGTGGCGCTGCACCGTCTCCGCGATCTGGCGCCCGACGGTGTAGACGGGATCGAGTGCCGTCATCGGTTCCTGGAAGACCATGGCGACGGTGTCGCCGCGGAATTCCTGCAGCGCGCCTTCGTTCATGCGCTGCACGTCGTGGCCGGCGACCCGGATCTCGCCGGTGACGACGGCGCGCTTCGGCAGCAGCTTCATCAGCGCCCGCATGGTCACCGACTTGCCGGAGCCGCTTTCGCCGAGGATGCAGAGCACCTCGCCCGCCGTGAGGTCGAGGTCGACGCCGTTCACCGCATGCACGGTGGCATCGCGGGAGACGAAGCGGACCGAGAGGTCGCGCACCCGCACCAGCGGCTCGCCGGCCGGCGCAAGTTTGTGCGGCACGTCCTGTTTCAACATCGCGCTCATGCCGCGACCCTCAGCGCCTTGGTATGCCCGCTGCCCGGCAGCGCCATGTGGCAGGCGGCGACATGGCCGTCGCCAAGGGTCGCCGAGGCCGGCTCCGCCGCCGCGCAGACCGGCTCGGCCAGCGGGCAGCGGGTGCGGAAGCGGCAGCCGGAGGGCGGGTTCACCGGGTTGGGCGGATCGCCGGTGAGCGGCGGCTCGCTCCGCCGCTTGCCCGGATCCATCGACGGGCGGGAGGCGAGCAGCGCGCGGGTGTAGGGATGCGCCGGCCGGTCGTAGATCGCATCGACCGGCCCCATCTCCACCACCTTGCCGAGATACATCACCAGCACGCGGTCGCTGATGTACTGCACCACGTTCAGGTCGTGGCTGATGAAGGCATAGGTCAGGCCGAAGCTCTCCTTGAGGTCGACCAGCAGGTTCAGCACCTGCGCCTCGACCGACTTGTCGAGCGCCGAGACCGGCTCGTCGAGGATCACGAGGCGCGGCCGCAGCGCAAGCGCCCGGGCGATGTTGATGCGCTGGCGCTGGCCGCCCGAGAGCTCGTGCGGGTAGCGGCGGGCGAATTGCGCCGGCGCCAGGCCGACGGCGGCGAGCAGCTCCCGCGCCCGCTCCCGCGCGTCGCGGTCGGACAGGCCATGGACCTTGGGCGCGAAGGCGATGCTGTCCTCGATCGGCAAACGCGGGTTGAGCGAGGCGTAGCTGTCCTGGAACACCATCTGCACCTGGCGGCGGTACTGCTTCAATCCGATGCCGCCGGACTGGGCGTTCTCGGCGACGCCTTCGCCGTCGAAGATCATGCTGCCGGTATCGGGATCGAGCAGGCGCATCAGCAGCCGCGCGGTGGTCGACTTGCCGCAGCCCGATTCGCCGACGATGCCGAGCGTCTCGCCCTTGCGGATGGTGAAGGAGACGCCGTCGACGGCGCGCACGGTCGCGACGGTGCCCCCGAAGAAGCCGCCCCGGATCGGGAAGTGCTTTTGGATGTTGCGGATATCGAGCAGCGCCTGGGCGGGGCCGCCGCGGTCGGCCGGGGTGGGGCTAAGGTCCATGACGGGCAGGACAGCAAAGCCCGTGCCGTTGCCGCAAGCCTTTTGCTGGTGCGGGAAGGCTCGCGCCCCGCGCCGCCTGCATAGGCATTGGGCAGAAGCATCTGCTTCCGCCTTCCCCAGGTGCTCCGCGGACGGCATCCTGCGGGCTGGACGGGCGGGACGAGGCGATGCGCGCGATATTCGTGATGATCAAATGCGACATGGGCCAGGCCTACCGGGTGGCCCGCGAGATGGCCGACACGATCGAGGAGCTGTCGGAGATGCACTCGATCTCCGGCCAATACGACCTGCTCGGGAAGTTCTACCTGGAGCCGGATCGCGACATCGGGCTGTTCGTCGTGGAGAAGGTCCAGACGGTCGCTGGCGTGAAGGACACCTACACGCTGCAGACCTTCAACGCCTTCACCGGCGCCGCGCCGCAATCCGGCAACGCCTGAGCGTCCGATGATCGGAAGGCCGAATGGCCTGGAGGTCTGAATCGGACGCTCCACTCACAACGGGAGCGTCCGATGATCGGAGGGCCGAATGGCCCGGAGGTCTGAATCGGACGCTCCACTTACAAGGGGCGAACATGAGCGAGCGCTGGGATGTGGTGGTGCTCGGCGGCGGTGTCGTCGGCGCCGCGACCGCCTTCCACCTGACCGCACTCGGCTGCCGGCGCGTGCTGCTGCTGGAGCGCGGCAACCTCGCGGAGGGCACCACGGCGCAGTCGAGCGGCATCCTGCGCACCTACTACTCGGTGCGGCCGAACATCGCGGTGGCGCGCGCCGCACTCGCGATGTTCCAGGGTTTCCGGGCGCTGCTGGAGGATGAGGAAGCCGAATGCGGGCTGGTGCGCACCGGCTACCTGGCGGTCGCGCCGGAGGGGCCGATGGCCGATGGCCTCCGCGCGACCGTCGCGGCGCAGGCGGCACTCGGCATCGCCTCCCGCCTGGTGACGCCGGCGGAGGCGCGGGACATCCATGGCTGGTTGCGGACCGACGACATCGCGGTCGCCGCCTACGAGGCCGAGGCCGGCTTCGCCGACCCCACCATGACGACCATGGCCTTCGCGCGCGCGGCCAGGCGGCGCGGCGCCGTGATCCGCCAGCAGACGGCAGCGATCGGCCTCCTCCGCGACGGCGACCGGATCGTCGGCGTCCGCGCGCCGGCGGGGGAGATCGCGGCGGGCCATGTCGTCTCCTGCCTGAATGTCTGGACGCCGCTGCTGGCGCGCTGGACCGGCTTGCCCCTGCCCTGCACGGCGACGCGGCACCTGGTGGCGTCCTTCGCTGCCGACATCCCCTATACTGCGGCCCTGCCGGTGCTGAAGGATCTCGGCTCGGCGCACCGGCTCTATCTGCGGCCGCATGCGGGGGCTGAGGTGCTGGTCGGCGCCGGCGACGAGGGCGACCTGACGCCTGATCCGGATGGCGGCACCGGCGACATCCCGATCGACTGGGTCGCGGGGATCGCAGAGGAACTCGCGCACCGGATGCCGCGCTTCGCCGAGGCCGGCCGCTTCGCGACCGCCTGGAGCGGTCTTTACGACACCACGCCGGACTGGAACCCGGTGCTCGGCCCGCTGCCCGGGCTGGAGGGACTCACGGCCGCCTTCGGCTTCTCCGGCCACGGCTTCAAGCTGTCGCCGATGGTGGGCCGGATGCTGGCCCAGCAGGCCCTGGGGCTGACGCCGGACCTGCCGCTCGAACCCTATGCCGTCACCCGCTTCGCGGAAGCGCGCCCGCTGGTCGGCGCATTCGGGGCCGGCGCGGTCTCGTGACATAAAGGCAATCCGCCGCACTGTGGCAGGGCGGCCGCAAAACCACCTTCGGTTCGCCATCGCAACGCCCAGCCGCAGACGCTGAGGGCCGCCATCCTGGCGATGTTCAGGAGGTATCCCCCATGCGCCGCATCCTCACCGCCCTTGCCCTCTCCGCGACCCTCGCGCTCGGCGCCTGCCAGAACCCGGATGGCAGCACGAATTGGGGCCAGACCCTGGCGCTCGGCGCCGGCGTCGGCCTGGGTGCCGCGCTGCTGGCCGGCGCTGCCTCCGACAACGACCGCCCGCGTCACTACAGAAGCGGCGGCTATGGCGGCCGCAGCTACGCCTATGACCGCGGCGGCTACGGGCGCGGCTACTACCGCTGAGGACATCGCCTGCCGCAACGAAGCGTCGTATTGCAAATCGCATTGCGACGCTCGATTCCGACGGCAGGAGAATGCCGATGGCCGCCAGCCCGAAGCGCAAGGACCAGCCGATCTCGATGCGTCTGCCGGAGGCAGACATCGCGATGATCGATCGCGCCGCCGGCCTGCGCGGCCGCTCCCGCACCGATTTCGTGCGCGACGCGGCGGTCACGGCCGCCGAGGACGTGCTGATGGAGAACCGGCCGATCCGCATGAGCCCGGACGGCTTCTCGCACTTCCTGGCCGCGCTGGCGGCCCCGGCGGCGCCGGTTCCGGAGATGGTCGAGCTCGTGAAGCGGCGGGCGCCCTGGGAGCAGGGATAGGACCGCGGAACGCCGCCCTTGGCACTCTCGACGCCCGAACCGCTGACCGCGGCGCATGCTGTGGCGGAGTTCGCCTGCGGCAAGCCGACGCTCGATCACTGGCTCAAGACCCGGGCGCTCTCCAACCAGGAGAAGGGTTTTACGGCTGTGCTCGTGGCGCATGAGGCGGGGCGTGTCGTCGGCTATTGCGGGCTTGCGCCGACGGGCATTCGTCCCGGGCCTGCTGCCGTGCGCGATGCGCACCGGCCAGCCGCCGGATCCGGTGCCCTGCCTGCTGCTCGGCCAGCTCGCGACCGACACCGCCTGGGCCGGCCGCGGCATCGGCACCGGCCTCGTCAAGCATGCGCTGGAGCGGTGCGCCGCCGCCGCGGGCCTCGTTGGCGGCCGCGCGCTGATGGTCAATGCGGTCGATGCCGAGGCCGCGGCGTTCTGGCAACGCCGCGGCTTCGTCCCGTCGAAAGATGAACCCCTGATCCTGTTCCGCTCGATCGCGGCGGCGCGCTTCTAACCCCAGGTCAGGAAGGCCTCCGCCTCCCTGATCGGCGGCGCCGCCTTCAACTTGGCGAGGTCCGGCGCCGGCCGCGCCAGGGCGGCGTCGCCGGCGATTGCGGCCTCGATCGCCGCGGCGACGCCGAGCACGAAGGCGTCGCCGCCGCGTGGCCCCACGATCTGCAAGCCGAAGGGCAGGCCGTGGCGGTCGCGGCCGAGCGGCAGCGAGACGGCGGGGTGGCCGACCAGCGTCACGTAGTAGGCGAGCGACAGCCAGTGGAAGTAGCTGCGGGTCGGCTTGCCGTCGATCTCGGCCGGGAACAGCTCCCGCCAGGGGCGTGGGCTGATGGTGATCGAGGGTGTCACCAGCACGTCGTGACGCGCGAAGAAATCCTGGAAGCCGCGATAGATCCGGGTCTGCGCCGCCGCGGCGCGGGCGTAGTCGTCGAGGCTGTAGCGCTGCCCCTCCTCCACGTTCGCGATCACGTTGGGGCCGACATCCTGCGGCCGGTCCTTCACCTTCTGCTGGTGGCTGGTGAGGAAGCCGGCGGCACGCAGCACCTCGAAGGCTTCGTCGCCGCCGCTGCAATCGGGGGAGGCTTCCTCGGCAGCCGCGAACATCGGCGCCAGCGCCGCGACGCGGCTCGCGAAGACCTCCCTCACCTGGGCCTCCGTCGGCGCCAGGCCGAAATCCGGCGTGAAGGCGAGGCGGAGCCCGGAAAGGTCGATGCGGCGCGGCGGCGAGAACAGCGCTGCCTTCCCGCGCACCTCCCGGTCATGAAGGGTATAGGCGAGCGGGTCGCGCGCATCGTCCGATGCCATGGCCGAGAGCAGCAGGCAGGCATCCGGCACGTTCCGCGCCATCGGGCCCAGCACCGGCAGGTTCGACCAGCCATGTCCGCGCTTCTCGGACGGCACCAGCCCCGGCGAGGGCCGGTAGCCGACGATGCCGCAGAAGGCGGCCGGGTTGCGAAGCGAGCCGCCGGTGTCCGACCCCGAGCAGAGCGGCGCCATGCCGGCGGCCAATGCGACCGCCGACCCGCCCGAGGATCCGGCCGCGGAGCGCGTCGGATCGAACGGGTTGCCGGTCGCGCCGTAGACGGTGTTGCGGGTATTGGCGCCGGCGCCGAATTCCGGCGTGTTGGTCTTGCCGAGGATCACCGCGCCGGCACGGCGCAGGTTGGCGACCATCCCGCAATCGGCCTCCGGCACGAAGTCGCGGAAGATCGGGCTGCCATAGGTGGTACGGAGCCCGGCCGTCTCCTCCAGATCCTTGATGCCGATCGGCAGGCCGTGCAGCGGGCCGAGCTCGCCCCCCCGCATCACCGCCGCTTCGGCGGCACGGGCGGCCTCGCGCGCCGCCGCACGGTCCTCGGCCACCACGGCGTTGACCGCCGGGTTCACGGCGTCGATTCGCGCCTGGCAGCTTTCGAGCAATTCGACCGGCGAGAGCTTGCGGCTGCCGATCAGGCGGCGTGCTTCGACGGCAGTGAGGTCACAGGCTTCGGTCATCACGAAGAGCTCCTTCAAAGTAGAGCGTCCGATTCAGATCTCCGGGCCGTCCGACGTATACGTCGGACCCCTCCGATCATCGGACGCTCAGTACCCCATCGCGCAGCCGTCCTTGCGCGGGTCGGAGCCGCCGATCAGCGAGCCGCGGCGGCGGTCGATCAGGATCGCCTGGCCGCCGCCATGCGGCTTCTCGATCAGGCCGCAATCATGGCCGAGCCGGTTCAGCCGCTCGACGACCGCGGCCGGGATGCCGCGCTCGACCTGGACGCGGCCCGCCTGCGGGAACAGGCGCGGCAGGTCGATCGCCTCCTGCACGTCGAGGCCGAACTCGAAATGGTTGGAGAGGAACAGCGTCTGGCCCATCGGCTGGAAATGCCCGCCCATCACGCCATAGGGCATGATCGCCTCGCCATCCTTCATCACCATCCCCGGGATGATGGTGTGCATCGGCCGCTTGTCCGGCGCGATGCAGTTCGGGTGGCCTTCCTGGAAGCGGAAGCCGTAGCCGCGGTTCTGCAGCATGACGCCCGAGCGCTCGGCCAGGATGCCGGACCCGAAGCTCTCGAACAGCGAGTTGATGAAGCTGCACGCATTGCCGTCGCGGTCGACGACGCAGAGATAGACGGTGTCCTTGTGCTTCGCGAGGTCGCTCTCGCCCGGCGCCGGCAGCACCGGCATCGCGCGTTCGTCGCTGATCAGCGCGCGCAGCGCCGCGCCATAGGCCGGGTCGATGATGTGCGCGACCGGCACGTCGGCCTGGGCCGGGTCGGCCAGGAAGGCGTCGCGGTCGCGATAGGCGAGGCGCGCCGCCTCGATATGCCGGTGCAGGCGCTCGGCCGAGAGCGGCCCCTCGCCCACCGTCGGGAAGCCACCGAGGATGTTCAGCATCTCGAGCACGATCATGCCCGACCCGTTCGGCGGGCACTGGAACACCTCGACGTCGCGCCACTTCGTGCTGATCGGCGTGACGAACTCGGCGACCGTCGCGCCGCGGGCGAAATCCTCCTCGGTGTGGGTGCCGCCGGCTTCGCGGAGCGTCGCCGCCATGTCGGCCGCGACCTCGCCCTCGTAGAAGCCGCGCATGCCCTTCGCCGCGACGGCGCGGAGCGTCCGGGCGAGCTCCGGCTGGACGAAACGCTCGCCGAGCTTGATCGCCTGCCCGCCCTGCAGGAAGCGCCGCGCCGCCGCGGGATGCTTCGCGAGCTTGCCGGCGGCCGAGTGCCAATCGGACGCGACCCGCGGGGTGAGGAAGAAGCCCTCCTCCGCATAACGGATCGCCGGCTGCAGCAGCTCGTCGAGGCCCTTCCGGCCATGCGCCGCGTTCAGCTTGGCCCAGGCCGAGATGGCGCCGGGGATGGTGACCGCGTGCGGGGAGGTAGGTTCCAGCCCGGTCACGCCGCGGGCGCGGAGGGCCTCCATCGAGGCGCCGGCCGGCGCCCGGCCCGACCCGTTGAGCGCGATCACCTGGCCGGTGCCGGCGGGTGCATAGAGGCAGAAGCAGTCGCCGCCGATGCCGGTCGACTGCGGCTCCACGACGCCGAGCACCGCGACCGCGGCGATCGCGGCGTCGAGGGCGTTGCCGCCGGCACGCAGCACGTCGAGGGCGGCGAGCGTCGCCGCGGGGGCGGAAGTCGCGGCCATGCCGTTGGCGGCGTGGACGGCACTGCGGCCGGCAAGGTGGAAATCGCGCTTCATTCTGGTGGTTCCGTGCTTTGACCCGAAGCTGTCATGCCGGCCCGGGCCGGGCAAGACGCCCCTACCCCGGGCAGCCATGCTCCGCTAAGTCGTCGTCATGAGCGAGACCGTCACCTTCGCCGATTTCGAGCGGGTCGACATCCGGGTCGGCACGATCATCGATGCCGAGCCCTTCCCGGAGGCGCGGAAGCCGGCGATCAAGCTGACCCTCGATTTTGGCCCCGGGATCGGGGTCAAGCGCTCCTCCGCCCAGCTCACGGTGCATTACGCGCCGGACCAGCTGATCGGGCGGCAGGCGATGGCGGTGGTGAACTTCCCGCCGCGGCGGATCGCCGGCTTCATGAGCGAGGTGCTGGTGCTCGGCGTGCCGGACGAAAATGGCGCGGTGGTGCTGCTGAAGCCCGATCTCCGGGTTCCGAATGGGGGCAAGCTCTTCTGAATGGCGCAGAAATACTACACGGTCAGCTGGGACCAGCTGCACCGGGATTCGAAGGCGCTGGCCTGGCGGCTGCTGGACCGCGGCCCCCTGTCGGGGATCGTCGCGATCACCCGCGGCGGGCTGATCCCGGCCGCCGTGGTCGCCCGCGAGCTCGATTGCCGGATCATCGAGACCGTCTCGATCGTCACCTATGACGAGGAGCGGAAGGGCGAGCCGCGCGTGGTGAAGGCGCCGGTCGCCGCCGGGGACGGCAGCGGCTGGCTGGTGGTCGACGACCTGGTCGATACCGGCACCACCGCCCGTGTGGTCCGCGCGCTGCTGCCCAAGGCGCATTTCGCGACGGTCTATGCGAAGCCCGCCGGCAAGCCGCTGGTCGAGACCTTCATCACCGAGGTCAGCCAGGACACCTGGATCCTGTTCCCCTGGGACACCGAGCCGCAATTCATCGCCCCGATCGCCCGCAGCGCGGCGAAGTAGGCGCGCTTCAAGTTGGAGCGTCCGATTCAGACCTCCGGGCCTTTCGGCCCTCCGATCATCGGACGCTTCAAGTTGGAGCGTCCGATTCAGACCTCCGGGCCTTTCGGCCCTCCGATCATCGGACGCTCACACAGCCACGCAGGATTCGCGGAGGATCAGCCGGGTCGGCAGCGTCAGGCAGCGCGGCGTCGCCGGCGCTTCCCCCGCCATGCGCTGCAGCAGCAGGGTCGCGGCATGGCGGCCCATCTCGCCGAGGTCCCAGCCGATGGCGGTGACCGGCGGCGCATGCAGCTCCGCCAGGTCGGAATCCGCGCCGGCCACCAGCGACACATCCTGCCCCGCCGCGCGGCCGAGCGTGCGCAGCGCGCGGAGGCAGCCGGCGAGCATGTCCATCGCGGCCACGAAGATCGCACTCGGCGGCTCCGGCAGGCCGAGCAGCGCCATGGTCTCGCGATAGGCATCCTCCGGCGTCAGCACCCGGTCGCGTAGGAGGACCGGCGCGGGCGCCAGGGAGTCGGCGAAACCCTCGACGCGGCTGCGCGAGGGATGCGCCCGGGTGTCGCCGACCAGCATGCCGATCCGCCGATGGCCAAGGCCGAGCAGATGCGCGGCCACAAGCGCCGCACCCCCGCGATGATCGACGACCACCCGGTCGACGCTGCCGATCCGGTCGCGGTCGATCAGCAGCACCGGCATCGGCGCCGCGGCCAGTGCCGCGATCACCCCCGGATCGGCTTCGTCGGCGATCGTCATCATGACGCCGTCGACCTTGCGGCCTTCGAAGGCGCGCAGCAGTTCGACCTCCACCTCCGGCCGGTTGGTCGTGCTCGACAGCAGCAGCGTATAGCCCGCCTCCCGCAGCACCCGCTCCGCTTCGCGGATGAACAGGCCATAGCCCGGGATGTCGAAGTCGCGGATCGCGCAGGCGACGAGGCGGGTGCGGCCGCCGCGCATGCTCTGCGCGACCGGATCGAGCTGGTAGCCGAGGGCGGCGATCGCCGCCTGCACGCGCCGCCGGATGGGTTCGGCGACGGTCGGGTTGCGGTTCAGGACGCGGGAGACGGTGCCGACGGCCACGCCGGCTGCCTCGGCGACGTCGCGGAGTTTTGCCTTCGACATGGCGCCATCCTGCACCGCCGTCGGCCTGCTTGACGATCTTATATGAACCGGTTCATTAAGGCGTTTCCTCAAGGCGTCTCTTCCAGACAGCGAGGCGACCCATGCGCCTTCCCGGGGGATCGGCCGGCCTTGCGCCCCTGGCGCTCCTCGGCGCGATCGCCATCCTCAACGCCCTGGCGGCGGTGATCGTCTTCCCGCTGGCGCCCTTCGTCGCGGCCGGCCTTGGCGTCCCGGCGCCGGAGGCGGCCTGGGCCAGCCTCGCCTTCACGCTCGCGGCCGGTGCGGGCGGCCTGACCGGCGCCCTGCTGCCGGCCGCGGCCGACCGCCGCCGCGTCCTGACCGGGGCGCTGGCCGGGCTCGGGTTGGGCTCCCTCGCCGCCGGCCTCGCGCCCGACTTCCCGCTGCTGCTGGCCGCCCGGGCGGCGTCCGGCTTCTGCTCCGGGCCATTGCTGGCGGCGGTCTTCGCCATCATCCCGGACATCGTGGCGCCGGCGCGCCGCGGCCGTGCCTTCAGCCTCGTCGTCGGTGCCTATGGCATGGCGCTGGCAATCGGCCTGCCGGGCGCGCTGCTGCTGGCGGCCGCGGGCGGCTGGCGGCTGCCCTTCCTGGCACTCGCGGCCCTCTGCCTGCCGCTGCTGCCCGCCTGCCGCGCGGTCTTCCGCCCGACGCCGCGCGGCGCGGCGGCGCCGGTCGAGCCGGCGCGCCTGCTCGACCTGCTGCGGCGGCCGGAAAGCGCCACCGGGCTCGCGCTGATCGCCAGCGCCTCCTTCGCGACGCTGCTCGTCTCGCCCCATCTCGGCACGTTCGGGCTGCGCAATGCCGGGCTCGATTCGGTGGCGCTCGGCTCGGTCTACCTGCTCGGCGGCGGGCTGGCGCTGCTCGCGACCCGCGCCACCGGCTGGGCGATGGACCGGCTCGGCGCGCTGCCGGCCGCCTTCGGCGCCAGCCTCGCCCTGACGCTCGCGATGCTGCTGGCCTTCGGCTTCGCCGCCCCCGTGGGTCCGGCGGTCCCGGTGCTGGCGCTGGTGCTGGCGACCCAGCTCGCGCGCAGCACGCTCGCGCAGGCGAGTGCCGCGCAGCTTGCCGCCCCCGCGGACCGGCTGACCTATCAATGCCTGGTCGCCGCCGCCACCTCCCTCGCACAGGCGGCCGGCGCCGCCTGCTCGATCCCGCTGCTGGCCGAGCGTGCCGACGGTCACCTCGCCGGCATGGGCAGCCTCGCGGCACTCAGCGTCGCCGCCGCCTGGATCGCGCTGCCGCTGCTCGCGCTGCTCCGGGCGCAGCGCCGGCGCCGGCTTCCGTGAACCTGTTCATCAACGCCAGGAGATCGCCGCCATGACCAGACCCGTCATCGGATTCGTGGGCTTCGGCGAAGCGGCCCGCTGCTTCTGCGGCCATTTCGCCGGCCAGGGCGTGGCGGAGCTCCTGGTCCATTGCGACGGCCCGACCAACCGGCCGCCCTACGCGCCCGCCTTCCGCGACGCTGCCAATGCCCATGGCGCCAGGCTGATCGACAGCCTGGATGCGCTGCTGGCGGAGGCGGAGGTGGTCTTCTCCGCGGTCGTGGTCGCGACCGCGCTGCCGGTCGGCCAGGCGATCGCCGCCGGACTGCGGCCAGGCGCCCTCGTCGTCGACATCAACGCCACCACCCCGCGCGCCAAGCGCCAGGTGGCCGACGCCGTGCTGGCGCGCGGCGGCCGCTTCGTCGATGCCAATCTGATGGGCGCCGTCAGCCTCTACGGCGCCGGCGTGCCGCTCTATTGCTCCGGCGACGGCGCCGAGGCGTTTTCCGACCTGTTCGGCCCGCTCGGGCTGACCATCGAGGTCGCCGGTCCGGCGCCCGGCGCCGCGGCCGCGGTCAAGATGCTCCGCAGCGTCGTGACCAAGGGGATCGAGGCGCTGGTGGTCGAGGCGATGACCGCGGCCTCGCTCGCCGGCGTCCGCGACCAGGCGCTGGCCGGCATCTGCGGCCCGATGGATGCCACGAGCTTCAGCCGCTTCCTCGACATGTGCCTGCGCACGGACGTGCTGCATGCCGGGCGCCGCGCCGTCGAGATGGAAGGCGTCGCCGAGGGCCTGCGCGAACTCGGGCTCGCGCCGCTGATGACGGAGGCGACCGCCGCCCGCCTCCGCGCCTCTGCGGCCCTCGGCCTGCGGGAGCGCTTCGCGGCGCTCCCCGCCTACGACGCGAACGCGGTGCTGGACGCTTATGCAGCGGGCGCCGGCGCTGCGCCGCGATAGCGCCGAGCGACCCGCAAACCTCGATCAGCCGCAAGCGGCCGCAGGCCGCCACCAGTTTCGGCAGGGCGAGCGCAGCGATGCCTTGGGGCCGCGAATGCGGCCCCGCGCGCGACCATCAGCCGCCGTCAGTGCAAACCTGACAGCGCGGACGCGAAGCCGGCGGATGCCGGCGCCGGCGTTCGAGGCCAGATGAAGGACTCAGCCGATGCGCTTCAGCGCATCGGCGGCGGGTAGTGCAGGCCGCCGCGGTTCCACAGGTTGTTCACGCCGCGCGGCACGCCGAGCGGGGTGATGTTGCGCTCCCACATCTCCGAAAAATTGCCGACCTGGCGGACGATCCGCTGCGCCCAGTCATTGTCGAGGCCGAGCTGGCGGCCGAGGTCGCCGCTGCGGCCCATGAAGCGCTGCACGTCCGGGTTGGTGCTGTCGTTGAAGGTCGCGAGGTTGCGGCTGTTGATGCCGAGCTCCTCCGCCGTCAGCTGCGCGTAGAGGCTCCAGCGCACGATGTCGAAGAAGCGGGCATCGCCCTTGCGCACCACCGGCCCCAGCGGCTCCTTCGAGATGATCTCGGGCAGCAGGGTGTATTGCTCGCCCGCCGGGCCTTCGCCGGCGCGGAAGGACGCGAGCGAGGACGCGTCGTTGGTATAGGCGTCGCAGCGCCCGGCCCGGAAGGCGGCGCGCAGCTCCTCCACGTTCTCGATGACGACCGGGGTGAAGCGCATGTTGTTGGTGCGGAAGTAGTCGGCCAGGTTGAGCTCGGTCGTGGTGCCCGGCTGCACGCAGACGGTCGCGCCATCGAGCCCGCGGGCCGAGGTGACGCCGGAGCTGCTGCGCACCATGAAGCCCTGGCCGTCATAGAAATTCACGCCGGCGAAGCTGAGGCCGAGCGAAGCCTCCCGCCCGAGCGTCCAGGTGGTGCTGCGCACCAGCATGTCGATCTCGCCCGATTGCAGCATGGTGAAGCGCTGCTGCGTGCTGGACGGCACGAAGCGCACCTTGGTCGCGTCGCCGAGCAGCGCCGCCGCGACGGCGCGGCAGGTGTCGACGTCAAGGCCGCGCCATTCGCCGCGGCTGTCCGGCAGCGAGAAGCCGACCGTCGACGGCGCGACGCCGCAGATCAGCATGCCGCGGGCGCGGATGGTCGCGACCGTGTCGGTGGAGGGCGGCGCGGCGGCGGTCTGCGCGGCGGCAGGCCCGGTCCAGGTCGCCGCCAGCGCCATGGCGCCTAGCGCGAGCGTGGCAAGTCGCTTCATCGGTTGCAGTCTCCCTGCGGTTGAGCCCCAAGGGCCTGCGCTTCCCGGCATTGGCCCGGCGCCACTCTCGCGGGGGCGGCATTCAGGTTGCAAGATTCAAGTTGCAAACAGCAATGATTGCGGCACGCCGTACCCTTGCGGTCGTGCGGCGAACGGCTAGTCTGTTGCCGATCCGCAACCAGGGAGCATGCCGGGATGACCCGCTTGAGCGTCGCCGTCGCGACAGCCGCCATGGTGCTGGCCGGCGCCGCCGCCGCGCAGAACTTCAACCGGCCGCCTTCCTTCGGCACGCTGAACCTCAGCGCCAATTTCGCGCCCGACCCGGTCGTCGTGAACGTCACCGCCGGCGGCGCCATCCCGGCCGAGCGGCTCGGCGGGCCCGGCTGCGTCGGCAACATCGCCAATGCCCCGGACGTGCGGCTGAACTACCGCCCCGGCCAGGGCCTGCCGCTCTATATCGCTGCCCGTTCCCGCACCGACGTCACGCTCGTCGTCAACCTTCCGGACGGCCGTTGGATCTGCAACGACGACTTCATCGGCACCGATCCGGGCCTGATCTTCCGCAATCCGCAGGCCGGGCAGTACGACATCTGGATCGGCCACTACAACCGCGGCGCCGGCGTGCCGGCGCAACTGCTGATCTCCGAAGTTCCGCCCCGCTAACCATCCAGGCGGACGTTGGCGATCCGCGCGACCTCCCGCCATTTGGCGACTTCGCCGCTGACGAAGGTGCCGAATTCGGCGGGCGTGCCGGGATCCGGGATCATGCCGAGCTCCCCGATGCGCTGCACGACCGCGGGCTCGCGCAGGATCGCGACGACATCGGCGTTGATGCGCGCGACCACCTCGGGCGGCGTGCCCGCCGGCGCCACCAGCCCGGTCCAGCCCGCGGCCGAATAGCCCGCAAGACCCTGCTGCGCGATCCCCGGCACCTCCGGCAATTGCGGCACCGGCCGGGCGACCGTGACGCCGAGCGGCCGCGCCCGGCCGCTGCGGAGATGCGGCAGCGCGCTTGCGACGCTGTCGAACATCACCGGGACATTGCCGGCGACGAGGTCGGTCACCGCCGGCCCGCTGCCGCGGTAGTGGACGATGTTGATCTGGATGCCTGCCTGGTGCGCGAACAGCTCAGCCGCCATGTGCTGCGATGTCGCGGGCCCCGCCGAGGCGACGTCGACCCGACCGGGCTCGGCCCGCGCCTTGGCGACCAGCGCCGCGATGCCGTGCGCGGGGAAGGACGGATGCGCGATCGCGATCAGCGGCACCATCGCGACGTTGCTGATCGCCGCGAAATCCCGCTCCGCATCATAGGGCAGGCGCGGGATGACGCCCGGATTGATGCCGAGCGTGCCGGAGGTGCCGGCGATCAGCGTATAGCCGTCGGGCGCCGAGCGGGCGCCGGCCTCGAGCGCCGGCACGCCGGCGCCGCCGCCGCGGTTCTCGACGACGACGCGCTGCGGCCAGCGCCGCGACAGCTCGTCGGCGACCAGCCGCGTCGCGATATCGGCCGCCTGGCCCGGCGGGAAGGGCACGATGATGCGCACCGGCCGGTTCGGGTAATCGGACTGCGCGCGCACGGACGGCGCGGCCAGCCCCAGCGCGGCGGCGCCCAACAGCGTCCGGCGTGCGATCATGACGTTTCTCTCCTTCTTTGTATCCACCCTACCCACCGCCGCTTCGCGCCGCCAGGGCGCGGATCGCATCGGCCCGATGCAGCGAGGGCACCGCGCCCGCGACGGTGCAGGCGAGCGCGCCGGCCGCCAGCGCTTCCGCCAGCGCATCGCCTGGCGCCCGCCCGGCTGCAATCGCGGCCGCGAGGCAGCCGGCGAAGGCGTCGCCCGCCCCCGTGGTGTCGACCACCGCGACCCTCGGCGCAGGCATCGTCCACAGCGCGCCATCCGGGCCGGCATGCATCGCCCCCGCCGCGCCGAGCGTCACGATGGCGCCGAGCCGATGCCGCGCGCCGAGCCACCGCGCCACCGCCGCGGCGTCGCCGCCGCCGCCGGCAAGCGCCTCACCCTCCCCCTCATTGACCAGCAGCAGGTCGGCCAGTTCCAGCAGCGCGGCGCCAGGCACGCCGCCCGCCGGTGCGGCGTTCAGGATCGTCACCGCGCCGATCGCCCGGGCCGCGGCGAAGGCCGCCTCGGTCGTGGCCTCCGGCGTCTCGCGCTGGGCGAGCACCGCGCGCGGCGCCGCCTCCCGGACCGCTTTCGCAGCAAGCTCCTCCGGCAGCGCCGCATTGGCACCGGCCAGCACCACGATGCTGTTCTCGCCCTCGTCGTCGACCAGGATCACCGCCTGCCCGGTCTCCGCCTCGACCCGCGCCACCGCCGGCCGGATCCCCTCTGCCGCCCAGAGCGCCAGCGCCGCCTCCGCCGCCGCATCGCGGCCGAGGGCGGCGACCATCACCACCGCGGCCCCGCAGCGCGCCGCCTGCACCGCCTGGTTGCTGCCCTTGCCGCCATGGAAGGCCTCGGCACCGATCGCCGCGAGCGTCTCGCCGGGCGCCGGCAGATGCGGCACCCGCAGCACCCGGTCGCGGTTGTAGGACCCGACCACCACCAGATTCATGCCGCGCCCCTCCATTACTGTCGCCGATGCTCGGGACCCGCGGCACCACGGTCAAGCCGCCCCCGGGTTGCGCCGCGGGCTCAGCGGCCTAACCTCCGCTGCAACGCAGCGAACCGCGAGACGCCCCCATGCCCGATGCCAACCTGCCCGACCCGAGCTTCCTCAAATTCGGCATCGGCCAGCCGGTGCCCCGCCAGGAAGACCCCATGCTGCTCCGCGGCCAGGGCCGCTACACCGACGACCTGGCGCTGCCCGGCCAGGCCTGGTGCGCCATCGTCCGCAGCCCCTACGCCCATGGCGTGATCCGCGGCATCGCGACCGAGGCCGCGCGCGGCATGCCCGGCGTGCTCGCGGTACTGACCGGCGCCGACCTCGTCGCCGCCGGCTACGGCAACCTCCGCTGCCTGCTGCCGCTCAAGAACCGCGACGGCAGCCCGCTGCTCAACATCGAACGCCCCTCGCTCGCGACCGACAAGGTGCGCTTCGTCGGCGACCCGGTCGCCTGCGTCATCGCCGAAACCCGTCTCGAGGCGCGCGACGCCGCAGAAGCCGTCGAGCTCGACATCGACAGTCTCGACGCCGTCACCGAAGCCTCCGCCGGCGCCGCCCCCGGCGCGCCTCAACTGTATGACCACATCCCGGGCAACGTCGTGCTCGACTTCCACTACGGCGACGCGGATCGCACCAAGGCCGCCTTCGACGCCGCGGCGCATGTCGCGCGGCTTTCGATCCGCAACAACCGCATCGTCGTCTGCGCGATGGAACCGCGGAGCGCCATCGCCGAGCACGACGCAGAAACCGGCCGCTTCACGCTCCGGGTCGGCAGCCAGGGCGTCTTCGGCCTGCGCAACCAGATCGCCAACGACATCCTGAAGGTGCCGACCGACAAGCTCCGCATCCTCACCGGCAATGTCGGCGGCAGCTTCGGCATGAAAGCCAGCGCCTATCCCGAATACGCCTGCATCCTGCACGCCGCGAAGATCCTCGGCCGGCCGGTGAAATGGACCGACGACCGCTCCGGCAGCTTCGTCTCCGACCAGCATGGCCGCGACCACGAAGTCGACGCCGAGCTGGCGCTCGACGCCGAAGGCCGCTTCCTCGCCGTCCGGCTCACGAGCTTCGCCAACATGGGCGCCTATCTCGCGACCGTCGGGCCGCTCATGGGCACCGGCAACTTCGTCAAGAACGTGCAGTCCAACTACCAGACCCCGCTCATCGAGGTCGCGACGCAATGCGTCGTCACCAACACGACGCCCGTCTCCGCCTATCGCGGCGCCGGCCGCCCCGAAGGCAACTACTTCATGGAGCGCCTGATCGAGACCGCGGCGCGCGAGATGGGCAAGGACCCGATCGCGCTCCGCAAGCTCAACCATATCCGCCCCGACCAGTTCCCCTACGCCACCGCCGGCGGCGCCACCTATGACGGCGGCGACTTCTCCGCGCTGATGGACCGCGCCATCGAGGCCGGCGACTGGGACGGCTTCCCCGCCCGCCTCGCCGAGAGCAAGTCCCGCGGCCTGCTCCGCGGCCGCGGCCTCGGCAACTTCCTCGAATGCACAGCGCCACCGATGAAGGAGCAAGGCACCATCCGCTTCGACGCCGATGGCGGCGTTACCATCATCACCGGCACCCTCGACTACGGCCAGGGCCACTGGACGCCCTTCGCCCAGGTCCTCCACGCCGAGCTCGGCGTGCCTTTCGAGGCGATCCGGCTGCTGCAAGGCGACAGCGACGAGCTCATCGCCGGCGGCGGCACCGGCGGCTCCAAATCCCTGATGGCCTCCGGCGCCGCCATCGTCGAGTGCAGCGCCCTCGTCGTCGAGAAGGGCCGCGCCGCCGCCGCCCACATCCTGGAAGCCGCGCCCGTCGATATCGAATTCCACCGCGGCCGCTTCAGCATCGCCGGCACCGACCGCGGCATCGACATCATGGACCTCGCCGCCCGCCTCCGCGCCGCCACCAACCTTCCCGACGGCGTGCCCGCCACCCTCACCACCCGCCACGTCTTCGACCAGGCGCCGATGGCCTTCCCGAACGGCTGCCACATCTGCGAAGTCGAGATCGACCCCGACACCGGCACCATCACCATCGACCGCTACGCGACCGTCAACGATTTCGGCGTGATCGTGAACCCGCTCCTGGTCGCCGGCCAGGCGCATGGCGGCATCGCCCAGGGCATCGGCCAGGCCATCCTCGAACGCGTCTGCTACTCCGAGGACGGACAGCTCATGACCGGCACCTACATGGATTACGGCCTGCCCCGCGCCGAAGACCTGCCGTCGATCGGCTTCGAAAGCCACGCCGTGCCCGCCAAGACCAACCCCCTCGGCGCCAAGGGCTGCGGCGAAGCCGGCTGCGCCGGCTCCCTCCCCGCCGTGATGAACGCCATCGTCGACGCCCTCTCGCCACTCGGCATCACCCATGTCGACATGCCGGCCACGCCGGAACGCATCTGGTCCGCGATACGGAAGGCTGGGTGAAGGTGGCTTTGCCCCCGGGGAAGGCTCTGCCTTCCCCGAACCCCATCCGCAAGGAGCCTGGAGGCTCCTTGACCTGCTTCACTTGAGCCCTGATTGCGAAGGGGGGCGCCCCGAAGTGGGCGCCCCCCTTCGCAATCAGGGCACGAAAGTAAACGGGGTGCAGGGGCCTGTAGGCTCCTGCCGGATGGGGTTTGGGGAAGGCAGAGCCTTCCCCAAGGATCAAGCCGCCTCCACCAATCCTCCCGCCTCGGACAGCGCGTCCAGGTGGTGGTCGGCATCGCCGAACAGGGTGTCGATGGCGGTCAGACGTTTGAAGTAGTGCCCGACGGCGTATTCCATGGTCATGCCGATGCCGCCGTGGAGCTGGATGGAGTGTTGGCCGACGATCCTGGCCATGCGGCCGATCTGGGTCTTCACGGCGTGGATAGCGCGGTTGCGTTCCGTGGCGTCGTCTTCCTGCACCATCATGGCGGCGTACATCGCCATGCTGCGGGCTTGTTCGATCGCGACCATCATGTCGGCGGCGCGGTGTTGCAGCGCCTGGAAGGTGCCGATGGCGCGGCCGAACTGCTTGCGGGTGCGGAGGTATTCGAGGGTGAGTTTCAGCGTCGCGTCCATCGCACCCACGGCTTCGGCGGCGAGTGCGGCGATCGCTTCCGCGACGACGCGTTCGAGGAGGGGGAGGCCGTCGGCGGGATCCCCGATCGCGGCTTCGGCGCGGACGCCGTCGAGGGTGATCTCGGCGGCGCGGAGGCCGTCGGTGGTGCGGTAGCCGCGGCGGGTCAGGTTATGGGCGTCGCCGGAGACGAGGAAGATGCCGATGCCGCTGCGGTCGCGCTGGCTGCCGGCGGTGCGGGCGGTGACGAAGAGTTTGCCGGCGACGTCGCCGTGCAGGACGACGCCCTTGCGGCCGTTCAGTACCCAGGCATCGCCGTCGCGCTTGGCGGTGGTGGCGACGTCGTGCAGGTCGTGGCGGGATTGCGGCTCGGTATGGCCGAGTGCAAGCAGCAGGGAGCCGTCGGCGACCTGCGGGACGAGCTCGGCGCGGAGCGCGGCGTCGGCGCCGTGGCGGAGCAGGCCGCCGCCGAGCACCACGGTCGCGAGCCAGGGTTCGAGAGCGAGGGCGCCGCCGAGCGCTTCCGCGACGATCATCGTCTCGACGGGGCTGCCGCCGAAGCCGCCATCGGCTTCGGCGAAGGGCAGGCCGAGGATGCCCAGCTCGGCATAGGCGGCCCAGGCGTCGCGGCTCCAGCCGTCGGGCGCCGTCATGTAGCCCTTGCGGGCTTCGAAGCCGTAGCGGTCGGCGAGCAGCTTGCCGAGGCTGTCGCCGAGCAGGCGCTGCTCTTCGGAGAGGTCGAAGTCCATGGGCGTCAGAGTCCTAAAAAGGCTTTCGCCATGATGTTGCGTTGGATCTCGTTGGAGCCGCCGTAGATGCTCTGCTTGCGCCAGTTGAAGTAGGTCGGCTGCGCGATGGTCGCCCATTCGGGCGCCAGCTCCGGCTCGTTCCAGCGGTCCTGCTCGGGATCGGCGCCGACCAGGCCATAGGGGCCGGCGGCTTCGACGAAGAGCTCGCTGATCGCCTGCTGGATCTCGGTGCCGCGGATCTTCAGCACCGAGGAGGCGGGATCGGGCTTGCCTTCGCCGAGGCGCTTGTTCTCGTTGGCCAGCACGCGAAGCGTCGTCATCTCCAGCGCCTTGAGCTGCACCTCGACCTCGGTCAGCTTCAGCCGGAAGCGCGGGTCCTGCAGCAGCGGCCGGCCGCCGCCCGGGGCTTCGCGGGCGATGGTCTTGAGGCGGCGGATGCGCTCGCGGGAGGCGCCGACGCGGGCCTGGCCGGTGCGCTCGTTCGAGAGCAGGAACTTGGCGCAGTCCCAGCCCTTGTTCTCGATGCCGACCAGGTTCTCGAGCGGAATCGTCACGTCGTCGAAGAAGACCTCGTTCACCTCATGCGCGCCGTCGATGGTGATGATCGGGCGCACGGTGATGCCGGGCGTCTTCATGTCGCACAGCAGGAAGCTGATGCCTTCCTGGGGCTTGGCCGCCTGCGGGTTGGTGCGCACCAGCAGGAAGATCCAGTCGGCGTGCTGGGCGAGCGTCGTCCAGGTCTTCTGGCCGTTGACGACGTAGTGGTCGCCCTCGCGCTTCGCCGCGCATTTGAGGCTGGCCAGGTCGGAGCCGGCGCCGGGTTCGGAGAAGCCCTGGCACCACCAATCGTCGAGGTTCGCCATGCGCGGCAGGTAATGCTGCTTCTGCGCTTCGGTGCCGAAGGCGATGACGACCGGGCCGACCATGGTGGTGTTGAAGGCGAGCGGGCTCGGCGCCGGCGTCTGCTGCATCTCCTCGCTCAGGATGAAGCGCTTGACCGCGCTCCAGCCGGTGCCGCCCCAGGCGGTCGGCCAATGCGGCACCGCCCAGCCCTGGGCGTAGAGCGCCTGCTGCCATTGCACCACCATCGCCTTGGTCGGCGTGCGGCCGGCGGCCATCCGCTCCCGCGTCTCGGCGGGCAGCCTGGCGTCGATGAAGGCGCGCACCTCCTGGCGGAAGGCACGCTCCTCATCGGTGAAGCGGAGGTCCATCGGGGTCTCCCGTTCGCGGTTCAGGTGTGGGCCGGCAGAGGCGCGGCGCGGGCCCGCTCCTCTTCCAGCAGCATGAGCTTGGAGAGCTTGCCGACCGCGGTGCGCGGCAGGCTGTCGCGGAGCTCGAGGCCAGCGGGCATCTCGTGCCGCCCGAGCTTGTCGGCGAGGAACAGCTTGAGCGCATCGAGCGTGAGCGGCGGCGCACCGGGGCGCAGCGTGACGAAGGCCTTGGCCGACTGGCCGCGATAGGCGTCGGGGATGCCGACGACCACGCATTCGGCGACATCCGGATGCTCGTAAACCGCTTCCTCGATCATCCGCGGATAGACGTTGAAGCCGCCGGAGAGGATCATGTCCTTCTTGCGGTCGGTCAGGAAGAAGAAGCCCGCCTCGTCCATGCGGCCGATATCGCCGGTCAGGAAGAAGCCGTCCGCGAAGGCCGCCGCGTTCTCCGCGGGCTTGTTCCAGTAGCCGGCCATGACGTTGGGTCCGCGCACCCGGAATTCGCCTGTTTCGCCGGGCGGCAGCACGCGGTGCGGATCGTCGAGGGCGACGACCTGCATCTCGATGTTCGGCAGCGGCAGGCCGATCGAGCCCGCGCGGCTTTCGCGCAGCATCGGGTGGCCGGTGCCGGCGGGCGAGGTCTCGGTCATGCCCCAGCCGCCGCGGAGCCTGGTGCCGGTGATGCGGGCGAAGCGCGCCTCCACCTCGACCGGCAGCGGCGCGCCGCCGGAGGAGGGCCAGCGGAGGGAGGACAGGTCGCGTGCTTCGATGCTCGGGTGGTTCGCCATCGCGATCCACATGGTCGGCACGCCGGAGAGCGTGGTCGCGCGGAAGCGCTCGATGTCGTCGAGGCATTGCTCGACCTCGAAGCGCTGGCGCAGCAGCACGGTGTTGCCGGCGCCGAGGTTCCGGTTGAGCGCGGTCAGCGCGAAGATGTGGAACAGCGGCAGCACGTGGATGGCGCGCTCCGGCGGATCGCCCGGGGTCGCGCGCTGGCTGGCCCAATAGGCGAGGATATTGGCGGCCGCGGTCAGGTTGGCGTGGCTCAGCATCGCGCCCTTGGGCAGGCCGGTGGTGCCGCCGGTGTATTGCAGCAGCGCGACCGCGGCGGGATCGATCGCCGGCAGCGGATCGAGTGGTGCGGTGCCCATCAGGCGCGCGAAGGGCAGCGCGTCGGCCGGGATGGGTACGCCGGCGGGACCACCCCAATGCCCGTCGTCGGCGACGATCAAGCGATCGATCAGGCCGCGTGCCATCAGGCCGCGCATGCGCCGAAGCAAGCCCTCCTCGGCGAGCGTCACCACCACCCGGGCGCCGCTGTCGGAGAGCTTGTGCGCCAGCTCCCGCTCGGCATCGAGCGGGCTCATCTGCATCAGCCGGATGCCGGCGGTCGCGGCACCGAAGAAGGCGATGCTGTGCCAGGGCGAATTCGGCAGGAACAGCCCGATGCCGGAAGCCGCTTCCGGCAGCGCCAGGAAGCCGGCGGCGGCGCGGCGCACCGCTTCGCCGAGGGCGGCATAGGTGACGGTGCTGTCGCGGTAGAGCAGCGCCGGGCGGTCCGGGTTGCGGGCGACGCTGGCGGCCAGGTGGGTGCCGAGGCTGGTGGTCGCGATCGGCGCGTCCCAGGCGATCCCGGTCGGGTAGCTCGCCTCCCAGGCGAAGGGCCGCGCCGGCGCCATCTCAGCCGATCGCCGCGGAGAAGCGGCCGCCCTCGCGGGCGAGTTTCTCGATCAGCGCGGCCGGCTCGAGGTTCCGGTCGCCGGTCGCCGCGGCGTATTGCGTCAGCTTGTCGCGCACCGCCGCCAGTCCCTGCGCATCGGCCCAGAACATCGGGCCGCCGCGCCAGGCCGGCCAGCCGAAGCCGTTGACGAAGACGACGTCGATGTCGATCGCCCGCGAGGCCACGCCTTCTTCCAGGATGCGGGCGCCCTCGTTCACCATCGGCAGCATCAGCCGTTCCAGGATCTCCTGATCGCCGATGCTGCGGCGCCGGACCTGCAGCTTCTCCGAGGTGTCGAGGATGATGCGCTCGACCTCCGGGTCCGGCAGGCGGGTGCGCTTCTCGTCGTAGCGGTACCAGCCCTTGCCGGTCTTCTGGCCGAAGCGGCCGGCGGCGACGATGGCGTCCGCGATCGGTGCCACCGTGCCGCGCGCCTTCCGGACCGCGGCGCCGATGTCGAGACCCGCCAGGTCCCCGGTCGCGAGCGGGCCCATCGCCATGCCATAGGCTTCCATCACCCGGTCGATATCCTGCGGCAGGCAGCCTTCCTGCAACAGCTTCTCGACCTGCGGCGTGCGCTTGCCGGTCATCCGGTTGCCGACGAAGCCGTCGCAATTGCCGACCACGACCGAGAGCTTGCCGATCCGCTTGCCGACATCCATCGCGGTCGCGATCGCGGCCGGGCTGCTGGCTTTGCCGCGCACGATCTCGAGCAGGCGCATGACATTGGCCGGGCTGAAGAAATGCATGCCGACGACGAGTTCCGGCCGCTTCGTGGCCGACGCGATCGCATCGATGTCGAGGGTCGAGGTGTTGCTGGCCAGCACGATGCCAGGCTTCGCCAGGCGATCGAGATCGGCGAACAGCGCCTGCTTGACCGCCATATCCTCGAAGATCGCTTCCACCACCAGATCGGTGTCGGCGACGCTGCCGATGTCGGTCGAGCCGGTGAGCAGCGCCGCGCGGCGTTCCATTTCGGCGGCCGGCAGGCGGCCGCTGTCGACGGTGCGCTGCCAGTTGGCGCGGCAGCGGGCGATGCCCTTCTCCAGCGCGCCGGCATCGCGTTCGACGACGGTGACCGGGATGCCGTGATTGGCGAAGCTCATGGCGATGCCGCCGCCCATGGTGCCGGCGCCGATGACGACGGCGCGGGCGACCGGCAGCGGCTTCACCTCCGGCCCGATGCCGGGCACCCGCAGCACTTCCCGCTCGCCGAAGAAGATGTGGCGCAGCGCCTTGGATTGCTCGCCGGCGACGAGGGAAGCGAAGAGGTCCCGCTCCTTCTGCAGCCCCTGGTCGAGCGGCAGGGTGACGGCGGCGCGCACCGCTTCGACGCAGCCGCGCGGGCTTTCCTGGCCGCGGGTCCGCTTGAGCAGCGCCGCGGCTTTCGCGTCGAAGGCTGCCATGTCCTGGCCGGCGACGCGGTCGGTGCGGTTGGCGGCGAGGATGAAGCGGCGCCGCGATTCCGTGGCGCCGCGCGCCCAGGCGATCGCCTCCGACTCCAGCTCGCCGGGCAGCACGGCGTCGATGAAGCCGAGTGCGAGCGCGCGCTCGGCGCTGACCGGCTCGCCGGTGACGATGATGTCCATCGCGGGTTCGGCGCCGATCAGCCGCGGCAGGCGCTGGGTGCCGCCGGCGCCGGGGACGAAGCCGCGCTTGACCTCCGGCAGGCCGAGCATGGTGCCGGGGGCGGCGACGCGGGCATGGCAGGCGAGCGCCAGCTCCAGCCCGCCGCCGAGCGCGCTGCCATGGATCGCGGCGACGACGATGCCGGGGAATTCCGCGATCGCCACGAAGACGTCCGGCAGCGAGGGTGCGATGCGCGGCTTGCCGAACTCCGTCATCTCGGCGCCGGCGGAGAACATGCGGCCTTCGCCGATGATCACCACCGCCTGTGCGCCGGCGGCCGCCTTGATGCCCTCGAGCAGGCCGGCCCGGACCTCGTTCCGGAGCGTGTTGACCGGCGGATTGGCGATGCGCAGCACGTGGATGGGACCATGCCGCTGCTGGCGCATGAATTCGGTCATGGAACGCTTCCCCTCCGGGTCTCTTTGGCGGCGGAGTGTCTGCCAAGCATGAACCGGCTGCAAGGCATTGCCGCGCCGGCCGACCCATGGTGCCATGCACGCCAACGGGAGGAACCGCATGTCGCTCTTCGACCTGACCGGCAAGGTCGCCATCGTCACCGGTGCGAGCAAGGGGATCGGGCGTGCGATCGCCGAGCGGCTCGCGGAGCACGGCGCGAAGGTCGCCGTCTCCTCCCGCCGGATCGAGGCCTGCGAGGAGGTGGTGGCCGGCATCGCGGCGAAGGGTGGCGAAGCCTTCGCCTTCGCCTGCAACATCGGCCGCAAGCCGGAGTTGCAGGCGCTGGTGGATGCCACGCTGGCGCGCTGGGGCCGCATCGACGCCGCTGTATGCAACGCCGCCATCAACCCGCATTTCGGCGCCTCGACCGGCATCCCGGACGAGATCTTCGACAAGGTGATGGCGTCCAACATCAAGTCGAACCTCTGGCTCGCCAACATGGTGGTGCCGCAGATGGAGAAGCAAGGCGGCGGCGCCATCATCATCGTCTCCTCGATCGGCGGCTTCCGCGGCTCGCCGGTGCTCGGTGCCTATGCGATCTCGAAGGCCGCCGACATGCAGCTCGTGCGCAACCTGGCGGTCGAGCACGGGCCGAAGAACATCCGCGCCAATGCGATCGCGCCGGGCCTCGTCCGCACCGACTTCGCCCGCGCGCTGTGGGAGAACCCGGAGATCTATCACAAGCGCACCCGCGACACGCCGCTCGGCCGCATCGGCGAGCCTGACGAGATCGCCGGCGCCGCCGTCTTCCTTGCCTCGCCGGCGGCCGCCTTCATGACCGGGCAGACCATCACCATCGACGGCGGCGTGCTGGCCGGCCCGCCGATGCGCGCCGAGGATTGATGAAGCTCCCGGCGGAGATCGCGGCCGGGCTCGCGGCCATGGGCCTGCCGGGAACGGAAGGCGACCCGCTGACAGGCGGCGTGTCTTCCGACATCTGGCGGGTCGGCGATCTCTGCGTGAAGCGGGCGCTGCCGAAGCTGAAGGTCGCCGCCGACTGGCGCGCCCCGGTCGCGCGCAACCTCTATGAGGCGCGCTGGCTGCGGCACGCCGAGGCCGCGGTGCCGGGCGCTGTGCCGGCGCTGCTCGGGCAGGACGAGGCGACCGGCACGCTCGCCATGCGCTTCCTGCCGCCCGAGGATCATCCGGTCTGGAAGGAACGCCTGCACGCGGGCCAGGCCGAGCCCGGCTTCGCCGCCGAGGTCGGGCGGCGTCTCGCGCGCATCCACGCCGCGAGCGCGCGCGATCCCGGCTGCGCGGCGGAGTTCCCGACCGATGCGATCTTCCACGCGATACGGCTCGAACCCTATCTGCTGGCGACCGCGCGCGCGCATCCCGACCTGGCACCGCGGCTCGAGACGCTGGTCGCGACCACCGCCGCGACGAAGCGCGCTTTGGTGCATGGCGATGTCAGCCCGAAGAACATCCTGTGCGGTCCCACGGGCCCGGTCTTCCTCGATGCCGAATGCGCCTGGTGGGGCGATCCCGCCTTCGACCTCGCCTTCTGCCTCAACCACCTGCTGCTGAAATGCCTCTGGACCCCGGCGGCCCGCGACGGGTTCCTCGCCTGCTACGACGCGCTGGCCGCGGCGCATGTCGCCGGCGTCGATTGGGAGGCACCAGCCGCCCTGGAAGCGCGCGCCGCGGCACTGCTGCCGGGCCTGTTCCTGGCGCGCATCGACGGCAAGAGCCCGGTCGAATACATCACCGACGACGCCGACAAGGACCGCGTCCGGCGCGCAGCGCGCGCGTTGCTGTTGGCGCCGTCGCAGCGCCTGTCCGCTATCCGCGCCGCCTGGGCCGAGGAACTCGCCGCATGAGCACGACCATCACCGCGATCCGCGGCCGCCGCGTCTGGGACAGCCGCGGCCGCCCGACCGTGGAGGCGGAGATCCACCTCGCCTCCGGCGCCATCGGCCGCGCCATCGCCCCGGCCGGCGCCTCCACCGGCTCCGGCGAGGCGCTCGACAAGCGCGACGGCGGCACGGGTTTCGGCGGCTACGACGTGACGCGCGCGGTGGCCGCGATCGGGGAGGAGATCGCACCGGCGCTGGCCGGCCGCGACGCCGGCGACCAGGCGGGGCTGGACGCGGCGCTGATCGCGCTCGACGGCACCCCAGACAAGAGCCGCCTCGGCGCCAATGCGACGCTCGCGGTCTCGATGGCGGCCGCCCATGCGAGTGCCGCGGCGGCCGGCCTGCCGCTCTGGCGCCATCTCGGCGGCGATGCCGCGGACCTGCTGCCGCTGCCGCAGATCCAGATTTTTGGGGGCGGCGCCCATGCCGGCCGCCGCGTCGATATCCAGGATTTCCTGGTCATCTGCCCAGGTGCGGAGAACTTCGCCCAGGCACTCGACTGGACCGCCGAGGTGTACCGCGCGGCGGGCGGGCTGATGAAGGCGCGCGGGGCGCTCGCCGGCGTCGCCGACGAGGGCGGCTGGTGGCCCGCCTTCGCGACCAACGAGGAAGCGATCGAAACGCTGGTCCGCGCCATCGAGGCGGCGGGCTTCGCGCCGGGAACCGACGTCGCGATCGCCCTCGACGTGGCGGCGAGCGAATTCGGCAAGGGCGGTCGCTATCGCCTCGGCCTCGAGGACCGGGAGCTCGACAGCGGCGGCATGATCGAGATGCTGACCGGCTGGCTGCATGCCTATCCGATCGCCTCGATCGAGGATCCGCTGGCCGAGGACGATGCCGAGGGTTTCGTCGCCTTCACCCGCGCGGTCGGCGGCCGGGTGCAGGTGGTGGGCGACGATTTCCTGGTCACCGAGGCGGCGCGGATCGAGGCTGCGGCGGCGGCGGGGGCGGCCAACACCGTGCTGATCAAGCCGAACCAGCGCGGCACGCTGACGGAAACCCGCGCCGCCTGGGACGCGGCGCGGGCGGCGGGTTTCGCCGGCATCGTCTCGGCGCGCAGCGGCGAGACCGAGGACGTCACCATCGTCCATCTCGCGGTCGGCTGGGGCGTCGGCCAGCTCAAGGTCGGCTCCTTCGCCCGATCCGAACGCATGGCGAAGTGGAACGAGGCGCTGAGGATCGAGGAAGCGCTCGGCGCCCATGCCCGCTTTGCCGGCGGCGCGGTTCTCGGGCGCTCGCGCTGATGCGCGTTACCTTCCACTACGAGGCCGGGCCGGCGCTGGCGGCGCAGCTCGCGGCCTTGGAAGGCGTCACGGTCGAGCTCTGCGCCGAAGCCGATGAGGCGCGCTTCGCGGCCCTGCTGCCGGCGACCGAGGTGCTGTGGCACGTGCTGAAGCCGGTGACGGCCGCGGTGATGGATGCGGCGCCGGCGCTGAAGCTGATCCAGAAGATAGGCGTCGGCGTGAACACCATCGATGTGGAGGCCGCGAAGGCGCGCGGCATCGCGGTCTGCAACCTGCCGGGCACCAATGCACCGGCGGTGGCGGAGATGACGCTGCTGCTGATGCTGGGCGCGTTGCGTCAGGCGGCGCGCTTCGATGCCGCGACGCGGGCCGGCACCGGCTGGTCGCAGCCGGCCGCGGTACAGGACCAGCTCCGCGAGCTCGGCGGCCTCACGGTCGGGCTGATCGGCGCCGGCGCGGTGCCGCGGGCGCTGGCGCCGGTGCTGCGGGCGCTCGGCTGCCGGCTGCTCTACACGGCGACAGCACCGAAGCCGGACGGCCCCGGCGACTACCGCACGCTCGACGCGCTGCTGGCCGAGAGCGACCTCGTCTCGCTCCACGCGCCGCTGACGCCGACGACGCGGCATCTGATCGGCGCCGAGGCCATCGCGCGCATGAAGCCCGGCGCGGTGCTGGTGAACACCGCCCGCGGCGGCCTGGTCGACACCGCCGCGCTGGCCGCTGCACTCACCTCCGGCCGCCTCTCGGCCGCCGGCATCGACGTCTTCGAGGCGGAGCCGGTCGCCCCCGGCAACCCGCTGCTCGCGCTGCCCAACGTGCTGCTGGCGCCGCACACCGCGTGGCTCACCACCGGCACCTTCGCCCGCAGTTTTGTGCTGGCCGCCGAGAATTGCCGGCGGCTCCGCGAGGGCGCCGCGTTGCTGCACCGGGTCGCCTGAGCGCAACCAGGCCGCGATAAGCCACGCACAATATTTCGCTTGCTGGCAACTCGTCGATAGTCAACAATCGTTCATCGGCGATGAGGCTTGGCGTCATGACTGACCTCCCTTCCCCAGCCGCGCTCGGGCCGGTGCCGAAAAGCACCTTCCGCGCCCACATCGCCGACCGGCTGCGCGCCGCCATCCTCTCCGGCGCCCTGGCACCCGGGCAGCAATTGGTGGAGGCCGCGCTCGCGGAGCAGTTCGGGGTCAGCCGCGGGCCGCTGCGGGAGGCGATCCGGCAGCTCATCGGCGAGGGCCTGCTGGTCACCATCCCCTATACCGGGACCTACGTGACCGGGATCTCGGTCGAGGACGTGCGGGAGATCTACTCCTTCCGCACCGCGCTCGAGACCTTCGCCTTCGAGCTCGCCTGGCCGCGGCGCGGCCAGGGCTTCGGCCCCGAACTCGCGCGGCGCCACGCCCTGCTGACCGCCGCGATCGATGCCGGCGACGATCCCGCCAGCATTCTGGCCGAGCTCGACCTGCACGGGCTGGTCTACGAAGCCACCGGCCATCGGCTGTTGCGCAACGCCTGGGACGGCCTGCGCGGACGGCTGCAGCTCTACTGGGCGGCGCATCACCGCGCGCACGGGATCCGCGGACCGAAGCGCGATGCCCACGACAGCTACGTCGCTGCCGCCACCGGCGCCAGCCTCGATGCCATGCGCGACGAGATCTGCGACCACATGCGGCGCGGCGCGGCCCAGACCGAGAAAGCCCTTCGGCAGGACGCGACGCGTCCCGCCGGGGCCGCCGCATGACCGCCAACCCGACCGAAGGAGAGCCCGGATGACGCTTGCCCGACGGGGATTGCTGGCCGCCGCCGCAACCCTTCCCGCTGCCCTGCCCGGCATGCTCGCCGCGCAGGACGCCTCCTCGCTCGACCGGCTGCGGCAGAGCGGCCGGCTTCGCATCGGCGTCACGCCGGCCGAACCCTGGTTCGCCAAGGACCCGATGTCGCAGGCCTGGAGCGGCGTCGGCATCGATCTCGGCCAGCAACTCGCGGCCGATCTCGGCATCGCCATGGTGCCGGTCGAGACCACCTGGGCGAACAGCGTCGCCGCGCTGCAGGCCGGACAGATCGACGTGATGTTCGTGCTCGATCCGACCGAGGAGCGGCGCCGCGCGATCGACTTCCCCGAGGCGCCGCTGTTCTACTATGCGGTCGGCGCGCTGGTGCGGCCCGACCAGGCGGCGACGAGCTGGACCGCGCTCGATCAGCCGGGCCTGCGCGTCGGCGTCACGCTCGGCACCTCGGTCGACCGCGCGGTGACCGAAACGCTGAAATCGGCAGCGATCAGCCGCTTCGCCAACAACGACGAGGCGGTCGCCGCCTTCGCCGCCCGGCGCGTCGACATGGTGGCGCAATTCCATCCGGCGCTGGTCGTGCAGTTTGCGCGGCTTCGCCTCGGCAAGGTCATCCTGCCGACGCCGGTCAACCCGGTCGCGACCAGCGCCGGCCTGCGGCGGGACCCGAGCCCGACGCTCCGCGACTGGATGAGCGAACGCTTCGCGACCTACTACGCCGAAGGCCGGCCGCAGAGCTTCTTCAGCGCCTACCTCCAGCGGCGCGGCATCGATCCGGCGAGCGTCCCCGGCCTGGTGCGGGAGCGCTGGGGCTGATCGGCGCAGCACGGAGATGATCGCCTATGACTGGGATTTCGGCCCGGTCTGGCGCCACGCCGACATGCTGCTGGCGGGGCTCGGCAACACGCTGAAGATCGCCGCGGTCGCCATCCTGTTCGGCCTGGCGCTCGGCCTGCTGCTCGCGGTGATGCGCCTGTCGCGGCGCGCGGCTCTTCGCGCGCCGGCGATCGCCTTCATCGAATTCTACCGCAACACCCCGGCGATCGTGCACTTCTTCTGGTTCTTCTACGCCCTGCCGGTGCTCGCCGACATCAGCCTCGATCCCTTCGCGGCGGCCGTCCTCGCCTTGTCGACGCAATCCGGCGCCTTCTACGCGGAGGTGTTCCGCGGCGGCATCGTCTCGATCGAGAAGGGCCAATGGGAAGGCGGCCGCGCCCTCGGCATGGGCGAGGCACAGCTCCTGCGCCGGATCGTGCTGCCGCAGGCGATCGCCCGCATGGTACCGCCCTTCATCGAGCGGTCCTTCGAGCTGACCAAGACGACGGCGCTCGCCTCCACCCTCGCCTATGGCGAGCTGCTCTACCAGGCGATGCAGCTCAACAGCCAGAGCTTCCGCCCGCTCGAGGTCTACACCACCGTCGCACTGCTGTATCTGATGCTGCTCGGCACCGCGAGCGCACTCGCGCACGTGGCGGAGCGGCGCATGACCCGGTTCCGCTGAGATGGAATACGAATGGGACTTCGCGCTGCTCGCCGCCAATTGGCCGGTGCTGCTGCGCGGCCTGTCGGTCACCGTCCAGCTCTGGCTGCCGAGCCTGCTGATCGGCCTCGTCTTCGGGCTCGCGATCGCGCTGGCGCGGATGTCGGCGAGTGCCTGGCTGCGGCTGCCGAGCCTCGCCTATGTCGAGATGTTCCGCGACATCCCGGTGCTGATCCAGTTGATCTGGTTCTTCTATGCCTTCCCGATCCTGATCGGCGTGCAGCTCTCGCCCTTCGCCGCCGCGATGCTCGGCCTGGCACTCAACACCTCCGCCTATTGCGCGGAGATCTTCCGCGGCGGCATGGAATCGATCGCCCGCGGCCAGCGCGAAGGCGCCCGCGCGCTCGGCATGACCGAAGCGGCGGTGATGCGCCGGGTCATCCTGCCCCAGGCGCTGCGCCGCATGCTGCCGGCCTTCACCAACCGCGCGATCGAGCTCGCGAAGGTCACCTCCCTCGCCTCGATCCTGTCGGTCCATGAGCTGATGTACGAAGGCCGGCTGCTGAGCGCCACCTACTACCGGCCGCTGGAGATCCTGACCACCGTCGCCCTGGTCTACTTCGTGCTGATCTATCCCGGCAGCCATCTCTCGGCGCGCCTCGAACGCCGGCTCGCCCGTCATGACTGACGGGCATCCGATGACCGCAGGGCCGCATGGCCCGAAGGTCCGAATCGGATGCCCAACCTACAAGGGAGTGCCGCCCATGCCGCAACCGATCCTCAGCGTGCGCGGCCTCGCCAAGCGCTTCGGGCCGGTCGAGGTGTTCCGCGACATCGACCTCGACGTCGCGCCCGGCGAGCGGATCGCGATCATCGGCGGCAGCGGCTCGGGCAAGAGCACGCTGCTGCGCTGCCTCAACTTCATGGAGCTGCCGAGCGCCGGCCGCATCGCGATCGGCGGCCAGACGATCGGCCGGCCGCGCCGCGGCGGCGGCGGCATGGAGTATCCGGCCGCGTCCCTCTGCGACGTGCGCCGGCGGGTCGGGATGGTGTTCCAGCAGTTCAACCTCTTCCCGCACATGAGCGTGCTGGAGAACGTGATGGAAGGCCTGGTCACGGTGAAGGGGACGCCGCGCCGGGACGCGGAAGCGCGCGCCGCCGCGGAACTCGCCAAGGTCGGCCTCGCCGACAAGGCCGAGGCCTATCCGTCGCGGCTCTCGGGCGGGCAGCAGCAGCGCGTCGCAATTGCGCGCGCGCTCGCGATGGAGCCAGAGATCCTGCTGTTCGACGAGCCGACCTCCTCCCTCGATCCCGAGCTGGTGGGGGAGGTGCTGCGGGTGATCCGGGCGCTGGCCGGGGAAGGCCGCACCATGCTGCTCGTCACCCATGAGCTCGGCTTCGCCTACCACTTCGCGACGCGCGTGGTGTTCCTGGCCGATGGCGGCTTCCACGAGGTCGGCACGCCGGACGAGGTCCTGAAGGCGCCGCGCCTGCCGCGTACCCGCGCCTTCCTCGACCGCTTCACCGAATTCGCCTTCTGACCGAAAGGACGACACCGATGTCGGACACCAGCGCCCAGAGCTATGCCAAGGACCCGCGCAACGAAGGCGTGCTCGTCTATGTCGACGGCGCCTTCCTGCCGCGCGACCAGGCGGTGGTCTCGGTCTTCGACAGCGGCTTCGTGCTCGGCGACGGCGTCTGGGAGGGGCTTCGCGTCGTGCGCGGCAAGCTCGTTTCCCTGGATGCGCATATGGACCGGCTGTTCGAGGGGGCCGGCGCCATCCGGCTCGACATCGGCCTGACGCGGGAAGAGGTGATCGCCGCCCTGCAGGCGACGCTCGATCGCAACGGCATGACCGACGGCGCGCATATCCGGCTGATGGTCACGCGCGGCCGGAAGTCGACGCCGAACCAGGATCCGCGCTTCGCGCTCGGCCGCGCCACCATCGTGATCGTCGCCGAGTACAAGGCACCGAAGCCGGAGGCGAAGCAGCGCGGGTTGCGACTGATGACCTCGACCTTCCGCTGCAGCCCGCCCGACGTCTTCGACCTGCGCCTCAACTCGCACAGCCGGCTCAACCTGATCCAGGCCCTGATCCAGGCGATCGACATGGGCGCCGACGAGGCGCTGATGCTCGACAGCGCGGGCTTCGTCGCGAGCTGCAATTCGACCAACTTCTTCGTCGTCCGCGGCGAGGAGCTTTGGACCTCGACCGGTCGTTGCAGCTTCAAGGGCATCACCCGACGGCGCATCGTCGAGCTGTGGCGGGAGGCCGGCGGCACGGTGCGGGAGCAGGACTTCACCCTGGCCGAGACCTATGCCGCCGACGAAGCCTTCGTCACCGGGACGATCGGCGGCGTCACCCCGGTCACCCGCATCGACAACCGCCCGATCGGCGCCGGCGTGCCGGGGCCGATGACCGCGCGGGCCGGCCGGCTCTATGAGGCGTACACGCTGCGCTAGATGAAGGCGAGCAGCCGCGCGCGCCCTGCTCGGCGAGCATCCGGACTTGCTGCTGGCGCCGCACGCCGCCTGGCTCACCACCGGCCCCTTCGCCCGCAATTTTGTGCTGGCCGCCGAGAATTGCCGGCGGCTCCGCGACGGTGCGCCCCTGCTGCATCAGGTCGCCTGGGAAGGGGAGCACAGCGACAAACCCTCGTTGACGGATGTCCAGGCGGACCACTAACGTCTGCCCCATGGGTGGCCTTCACCTTCGCACCGCGAACCGACGCCGTCGCTGCTTCCCAGCGGCGGCTTTCGTGGCTGCGTGCAGACAGGCCCCTCCCCTGGTGAGCTCCGCCCCCTAGCGGTCCACCCCCGAGGCGGCGTCAGCCCGCATCTCCGAACCCCCGCAGCCCTTGGCTTCGGGGGTTTTTCTTTGCCCTCACTCCAGCAGCAGGACACCACCATGAGCATTCGCGTCGGCATCGTCGGGATCAGCGGTTTTGGCGGCGGCGAGGCGATGCGCCTGGTCGCGGGCCACCCGTCTTTCGAACTCGTCTACGCCGCGGGCGAGGGCAGCGCCGGCAGCCGGTTGAGGGACCGCTTCCCCGGTGTGGCCCCCAAGCTGGCCGAGCTGGTGATCGAGACGTGGGACCCCGTGACGCTGCCGAAGCTCGACCTGCTGTTCGCGTCGCTGCCCACGGGCGCCTCGGCCGAGGCGCTGGCGCGCGTCCCCAAGGAGGTCAAGATCGTCGATATCGGCGGCGACCACCGCTACGTCGGGGGTTGGGCCTACGGCCTGGCCGATGTCTGGCCCGCCCAGATCGAGGGCAAGATCCGCGTCGCCAATCCCGGCTGCTTCCCCGCGGCGGTGCTGAACGCGCTGGCGCCGCTGCTGGCCGACAAGCTGATCGAGCCCGGCAACATCGTGATCGACGCCAAGACCGGCATCTCCGGCGCCGGCCGGGGTGGCGCCGACAGCAGGTTCGGCTACGCCGAGAGCAACGAGAACCTGATGCCCTACGGTCTGCTCCAGCACGTCCACATGCCCGAGATGGCCAGGACGATCGAGCGGCTGAGTGGCGGCAGCGCAGCCGGGCTGGTGTTCACGCCACACCTGGTGCCGATGACCCGCGGCGTGCTTGCCACCATCTACTGCCGTGGCCGCGCCACCACGGGCCAGTGCCTGGACGCGGCCCGGCGCTTCTACGCCGGGCGGGCGTTCGTCCGCGTGACCGACAAGCCGCCGCAGACCAAGTGGGCGACCGGCTCGAACCTCGCCTTCGTCAGCTATGCGGCCGATCCGGAGCGCAACCTGGTGATCGCGATGGGCGTGGTCGACAATCTCGGCAAGGGAGCGGCCGGCCAGGCGGTGCAGAATGCGAACCTGATCTGCGGCTTGCCGGAAACCGCGGGGCTGGATGGCCTACCTGTTTGGCCCTGAGGTTGCTTGCAACGCCGTCTCCTCCGTCGTTTGCATCACACCGAAGCCGTCCCCTCCAGCACCGGCACGCAGCCGCCGCCGACCGTCGCGCGGATGCCGTCCGGGCCGCGCCGGGCGCAGGTGCGGAGCAGGCTGGGGCGGCCCATCTCGACGCCCTGGGTCACGTCCCAGCGCCCCTCGGCCATATCGCCGAGCGAGAGCAGCAGGGCCGCGAGCGGCGTCGCGGCGCTGCCGGTCGCCGCATCCTCGATGGTGCCGGACAGCGGCGAGAACATCCGCGCCCGGCGCTTGCCCGGCCCGGCATCGGCATGCAGGTAGAGCGGCAGCCGGTTCGGGCCGAGCGCCGGAAAGACCGCCGCCGCAGCCCGGAATTGCGCCAGGTCCGGCGCGGCGCGGGACAGCGCCTCCGGCGCCACCTCCGCGATCACGAAGGAATTGCCGACCGAGGCCATCACCGGGCGATGCGCCGCGGTCAGGACATCGCCGGGTGCGAGCCCCACGCAGCCGGCGAGCAGCGCCGCGTCCATCTCAGGCCCGAGCGTCAGGGGCTGCGGCGCGGCGATGACGGAACCCGCCACGGCGCCGGCGGCGTCGCGCGCGACCCGCACCTCGACCAGCCCCGCGATCTCCTCGAAGCGCAGCACGCCATCCACCGCGCGATCGGCCAGCACCCAGCCGGTGCCGACATTCGGATGGCCCGCGAAGGGCATCTCCGCGACGCGGTTGAAGATACGCACCCGCGCGGTGTTGCCGGGGTCCTCGGGCGGCAGGACGAAGGTGGTCTCGCTCAGGTTGAACTCGGCCGCCAGCGCCTGCATCTCGGCATCCGTCAGGCCGCGCGCATCCGGGAAGACCGCCAGCGGATTGCCGCCGAAGCGGCGGTCGGTGAAGACGTCGACGGTGACGAAGTCGTAGCGGCGCATGACGGCGGTCCCCAGGATGAGACCCGAGCATCGCCGGAGATCAACGCGGGCGCTATCGCCCGGCGCGAATGACCGCCCTGATCGCGAAGCTGGACTGGATGCGCGCGACGCCCGGCATGCGCGAGAGCTGCTCCTTGTGGATGCGCTCGTAATCCGCGGCGTCGCGCGCCTCCACCTGCAGCAGGTAATCGGCGATGCCGGTCATCAGGTGGCATTGCGTCACCTCCGGGCAGCGCTTCACCGCTGCCTCGAACCGCGCCAGGTGCTGCTCGGTCTGGCGCTCCAGCGTGATCTGCACGATCACCGTCACCGCCCCCTGCGTCTCCGGCGCATCCAGCAGCACGGTGTAGCCGCGGATCACGCCGCCACGCTCCATCAGCCTGAGCCGGCGGAGGCAGGCCGAAGGCGACAGGCCAACCGCGGCCGCCAGCGCCGCATTGCTCATGCGGCCATCGGCGCGGAGTTCCCGGATGATGGCGAGGTCGAGCTCGTCCAAAGCCTGCATCGGCAGATCCTGCGAAAGCGTGGCATATCCTGCGAGCCGAATACTCCGCCGCCGCAGGAGATGCCAGGCTTTGGCATGAAATCCGCATGCTTCGGCCGTAGTTTGTAGAGCGTACAGGGAAGGCTCGGCGGATGCGCGTGGTCGTCTTGGGAAGCGGCGTCGTCGGCGTCGCCAGCGCCTGGTACCTCGCCAAGGCCGGGCATGAGGTGACGGTGCTCGACCGCCAGGCGCAGCCCGGCATGGAGACCAGCTTCGCCAATGCGGGCCAGGTCTCCTTCGGCTATTCCTCGCCCTGGGCGGCGCCCGGCATCCCGGTCAAGGCGCTGAAATGGCTGATGATGCGCAACCGGCCGCTGGTCGTCTGGCCGCTGCTCGACAGCCGGCTCTATGCCTGGACCGCGCGGATGCTGGCGAACTGCACCGAGGCCGCCTATGCGCGCAACAAGGCGCGCATGGTCCGCGTCGCCGACTACAGCCGCCGCATGCTGGCCGAGCTCAGGGAGGAGACCGGCATCGAATACGATGCCCGCCGCCGCGGCACGCTGCAGCTCTTCCGCACCCAGAAGCAGCTCGACCACATCGGCGACGACACCCGCGTGCTGGAGCAGTTCGGCGTCCCCTATGACGTGCTGGACCCGGCCGGCTGCATCGATCAGGAGCCGGCGCTGCGCCACGTGCAGGGGCTCTATGTCGGCGGCCTGCGGCTGCCGCAGGACGAAACCGGGGATGCGCACCTGTTCACCCGCCGCCTCGCCGAGCTGGCCGCCGACAAGGGCGTGACGTTCCGCCAGGGCGTCACCATCCAGGGCATCGAGACGGCGGGCGATGCCGTCACGGGGATCGCGACCGACCAGGGCCTGGTCGCCGGCGACGCCTATGTCTGCGCCCTCGGCAGCTTCGGCGCGGCGCTGCTCCAGCGGATCGGCGTGCGCATCCCGGTCTATCCGGTGAAGGGCTATTCGCTGACGCTGCCGGTCCGCGACGAGGACGGCGCACCGGTCTCGACCGTGATGGACGAGACCTTCAAGGTCGCGATCACCCGGCTCGGCGACCGCATCCGCGTCGGCGGCACGGCCGAGCTTGCCGGCTTCTCCACCAGGCTGCGATCGCCGCGGCGGCAGACGCTGGTGCGCTCGCTGACCGACCTCTTTCCGCGCGGCGGCGACCCGGCGGAAGCGAGCTTCTGGACCGGGCTCAGGCCGATGACGCCGGACGGCACGCCGATCGTGGGCCCGACCCGCTTCCGCAACCTGCATCTGAACATCGGCCATGGCACGCTCGGCTGGACCATGGCCTGCGGCTCGGGCCGGCTGCTGGCCGACCTCGTTTCGGACAGCACGCCGGAGATTGATCATCGCGACCTGGCCGTTTCGCGCTACACGGCCCAGCCCGCCTGATCACTTCCCGTTATGGCTTCCCGTTGATTTCGTAAGCGGACCGGTGCCAGACTTGGGGTGGAGGCGGCATTCGTCTGCAGGATCGCCATGGGTATCTATCTCGACGTCCCCTTCGCCAACCAGCTGATGCGGCCGGGCCAGAGCAGCGTCCTCAACGATCCGACGGGCTGCTGGTACGCGAGCGTCAACATGGTCGGGTGGTATTTCGAAGCCGGCCCGCGCCAGGGCGTGCCGGAGCTGCACAGCTCGTCCCTGCCGCCCGAGATCCGCGCCCGCCTCGGCTTCCAGGGGCATTTCGCGACCGGGTCGGCCGACGCGCGCGCAATCATGAACGCCTATCACGGCGGCCAGAGCGAGCACGTGCTGCTGGCGCAGCGCGAGCACCTGGAGCCGGTCGAGAACTGCGCGCGGCAGAACTACAATTACGGCGGCCTGCAGGTCGAGACGCTGCTTCGCCGCTACGGCCCGATCTTCTTCTACTGGCGGAAGACCGCGAACGGGCGGGGCTACGGCCACGCCTCCGTCGTGATCGGCATCGGCAAGCGCAACACCGAGGTGATCTATCACGACCCCGAGAACGCGCCGAACAGCCGGATGACGCTCGAGGCCTACAACCAGGTCCGGCAGCGCTGGCATTACGCGATGATGCGGCGGACCGGCAGCGGGCACGTCATCCGCGGGCGCAGCATCGCCTGAGCCGCGCAGGGTCTGTATACGCGACGCATCACGGAATCGGCGTTGAAGGCGAGCTTGCCGCGATGCTAACCGGATCGCAGGACGGATGGGGCCTTGCATGCGTGGCTGTTCAAGGCGTCGGCCGGTGTTCGGCGCGGCATTCCTCCTGCTGTCCCTCGCTGCCTGCGACGATCCCGCGCCGCCGCCGCCCGCGCCGCTCCGCGTCGCGACCGAAGCCGCGCGCGTCACCGACCACGCACCGAGCGTGTCCCTGACCGGGGAGGTCGCGGCCCGCGTCACCAGCGAGCTGTCCTTCCGCGTCGGCGGCCGCGTGCTCGACCGCCGGGTCGAGATCGGCGACCACGTCACCGCCGACCAGGTGCTGGCGACCCTCGACCCGCAGGAGCAGCAGGCCAACGTCACCGCGGCCGAGGCCGGCGTGCAGGCCGCCGAGGCGCAGCTCCGCCAGTCGAGCTCCGCCTTCGACCGGCAGCGCACGCTGCTGACCCAGGGCTTCACCACCCGCCGCGACTACGACCAGGCGGAGGAAGCGTCGCGCACCGCCCAGACCCGGCTCGATGCCGCGCGCGCCGAGCTCGGCACCGCGCGCGACCAGCTCGGCCAGACCAGCCTCCGCGCCGGCATGGCCGGCATCGTCACCGCCCGCAACGTCGAAGCCGGCCAGGTCGTGCAGGCGGCGCAGGCGGTCTACACCGTGGCGCAGGACGGGCCGCGCGACGCCGTCTTCAACGTCTACGAATCGATCTTCATCCGGGAACCGACGGCGCCCGTCATCCGGGTCGCGCTGGTCGCCGACCCGGCGGTCGCCGGCCAGGCCCGGGTGCGGGAAGTCTCGCCGGTCGTCGACCGTGCCCGCGGCACCGTCCGCGTCCGCTTCGAGATCCTGGACCCGCAGCCGCCGATGCCGCTCGGCGCCGCGCTGGTCGGCACCGGCCAGTTCCGGCCGCGGCCGGCGATCCTGCTGCCCTGGGGCGCGCTCACCGCCGATGGCGGGCAGCCGGCGGTCTGGGTGGTCGATCCCGCGACCCGCGCGGTCTCGCTCCGCCGCATCGGCATCGAGGCGCACGAGGTCGAGCGGATCGTCGTCCGGGACGGGCTGGAGGCCGGCCAGGTCGTCGTCGTCCGCGGCCAGCAGTTCCTGCGTCCCGGCCAGGTCGTGGACCCTGTGGAGGCCGCCGCCCGATGATCGCCCCCCGCCTTTCGCTGCTCGCCGCCGCCGCGGTGGCGCTGGCGTCCTGCGGGAAGGATCCGCCGCCGCCCGAGCCGGTCCGCCCGGTGCTCTCGGTCGTGGTCGATCCCGGCGCCGCGCGCAGCCTCGGCTTCACCGGTACCATCGAGCCGCGCTACCGCGTCAGCCTCGGCTTCCGGCTGCTCGGCCGCATGGTGCTGCGCGAGGTCGAAGTCGGCGACCAAATCCGCGCCGGCGCGCGCCTCGCCGCCATCGATGCCGTGGCGCTGGAGCTCGCGGTCCGCTCCGCGGTCGCGGACCTCGCCGGCGCCCGGGCGCAGCTCGTCAACGCGACCGGCGTCGAGGCCCGGCAGCGCATCCTGACCGAGCGCAACGTCGTCGCGACCGCCCAGCTCGAGAGCGCGCAGCAGGCGCAGGCGAGTGCCGAGGCCGCGGTGCAGCGGGCCGAGGCCAACCTCGCCAAGGCCAACGAGCAGCTGGGCTACGCGCAGCTGCAGAGCGACACCGACGGCGTGGTCACCGCGGTCGATGCCCAGGTCGGGCAGGTGGTGCAGCCCGGTCAGTCGGTGGTGACGGTCGCCCGGCCCGACATCCGCGAGGCGGTCGTCGACCTGCCGGAGGAGGTCGCGGGCGCGCTCCGTCCCGGCGCGCCCTTCGACATCGCGCTCCAGCTCGATCCCCGCATCCGCATCGCGGGCCAGGTGCGGGAGATCGGGCCGCAGGCCGACCCGACGACCCGCACCCGCCGCGTCATGATCGCACTCCCCGACGCCGGGGAGGCGTTCCGGCTCGGCACCACGGTGACGGCGACCTTGCGCGTGCCGCCGACCGACGCCGTCACCCTGCCCCGCTCCGCGCTGCTGGAGCGCGACGGCAAGCACTTCGTCTGGCTGGTCGATGCCGCCGCCGGCACCGTCGCGATGCAGGAGGTCGCGGTCGGGGGCCGCGATGCCGGCAGCATCACCGTGACCTCGGGGCTTGCGGCCGGCAGCCGCGTCGTCACCGCCGGCGCCAACAGCCTCCGGCCCGGGCAGCGGGTCCGCATTCAGGGGAACGCCGCGCAGTGAAGCCCTTCAACCTGTCGGACTGGGCGCTCAGGCACCGTTCGCTCGTCTGGTACCTGTTCATCGTCTTCATGGCGATCGGCGGCATGTCCTACGTCAATCTGGGGCGGGAGGAGGATCCGAATTTCACCATCAAGACGATGATCGTCTCGGCGCGCTGGCCGGGCGCCTCGCTCGAGGACACGCTGAGCCAGGTGACCGACCGGCTGGAACGCAAGATCGAGGAGATCGCGCAGCTCGACTACACGCGATCGATGACGGCACCCGGGGAGACCACCATCTTCGTCAACCTGCGCGACACGACGCAGGCGCGCGACATCCCGATGATCTGGAACAGGGTGCGCAACATCCTGGGGGACATCCGCGGCACGCTGCCGGAAGGCGTCGTCGGGCCCAGCTTCAACGACGATTTCGGCGACGTGTTCGGCAACATCTACGCCTTCACCGCGGATGGGCTGAGCCCCCGCCAGCTCCGCGACCACATTGAAGCGGTGCGCGCCCGCATCCTGACGGTGCCCAATGTCGGCAAGGTCAACCTGATCGGCACCCAGGACGAGGCCATCTACCTGGAATTCTCGACCCGCGCGATCGCCGCCCTCGGCCTCGACCAGCAATCGATCCTGACGACGCTCAGGGCGCAGAACGCGATCGCGCCGTCGGGCGTGGTGCAGGCGGGGCCGGAGCGCATCAGCCTGCGCGTCAGCGGCGCCTTCGCCTCCGAGGAGAGTCTCCGCACCATCAACCTGCGCATCAACGACCGCTTCTTCCGCCTGGCCGACGTCGCGACCATCACCCGCGGCTATGTCGATCCGCCGAGCCCGATGTTCCGCTACAACGGCCAGGATGCGATCGGGCTCGCGATCGGCATGCGGCCGGGTGCCAACCTGCTCGCCTTCGGCGAAGCGCTGCAGGCCGAGATGCGCCGGATCGAGGCCGACCTGCCGATCGGCGTCGGCATCCACCAGGTGGCCGACCAGCCGGACATCGTCGACCACGCGGTCGGCGGCTTCGTGACGGCGCTGATCGAGGCCGTCGTCATCGTGCTGATCGTGAGCTTCCTGAGCCTCGGCGTGCGGGCCGGCCTGGTGGTCGCGATCGCCATCCCGCTGACGCTCGCGATCACCTTCGTCGCGATGGAGCTCTGGGGCATCTCGCTGCAGCGCATCTCGCTCGGCGCGCTCATCATCGCGCTCGGCCTGCTGGTCGACGACGCCATGATCGCGGTCGAGATGATGGTGGCGCGGCTGGAAGCGGGGGACCCGCTGACCGCCGCGGCGACCGCGGTCTATACCCACACCGCCTTCCCGATGCTGACCGGCACGCTGGTGACCGTCGCGAGCTTCATCCCGGTCGGGCTGAACAACTCGGCCGCCGGCGAGTTCACCTTCACGCTGTTCGTCGTGATCGCGGTTTCGCTGATCGTCTCCTGGGTGGTCGCGGTGCTGTTCACGCCGCTGATCGGCGTCACCCTGCTGCCCGACCGGTTGAAGCAGCATGGCGCGGGGCCCGGCCGCTTCGGGCGTTTCTTCGCGCGCCTGCTGCTCGGCGCCATGCGCCTGCGCTGGGTGACGATCGGTGCCACGGTCCTGGTCTTCGCGCTGTCGATCTACGGGATGAAGTTCGTCCAGCAGCAATTCTTCCCGAGCTCCGACCGGCCGGAGCTCGTCGTCGACTGGGCGCTGCCGCAGAATTCCTCGATCGCTGAGACCCGCGCGCAGATGGACCGGTTCGAGGCGACGCTCCAGGGCAACCGCGACATCCTGCACTGGTCCTCCTATGTCGGGCAGGGCGCAGTGCGTTTCGTGCTGTCCTTCGACGTGCAGCCGCCCAATCCCTTCTTCGGCCAGATGGTCATCGTGACCCGCGACCTGGACGCGCGGGAGCGGGTTCGCGCGCAGCTGGAGGCGCTGGCGCGGAACGATTTCGTCGGCACCGATGTCTATGTCCACAACATGGATCTCGGCCCGCCGGTCGGCCGCCCCGTCGCCTATCGCGTGAGCGGCCCCGATATCCCGACCGTGCGCCGCCTGTCGCAGGAGGTTTCCGGCATCATGGGCGGCGATCCGCGCATCGGCGGCGTGGTCTATGATTGGAACGAGCCTGCCCGCGTCGTCCGGGTGGAGGTGCTGCAGGACAAGGCACGGCAGCTCGGCGTCAGCTCCCAGGACATCGCGGGCGCGCTGAACGGGATCGTGGGCGGCTCGACCGTGACCCAGGTCCGCGACGACATCTACCTGGTCAACGTGGTCGGCCGGGCGCGCGGTGCCGAGCGCGGCTCGCTCAGCACCTTCCAGGATTTCCAGTTGCCGGGGCGGGAGGGCCAGTCGGTGCCGCTCGCCGCCGTCGCGACCTTCGCCTACGAGCTGGAGCAGCCGATCGTCTGGCGGCGCAGCCGGCAGCCGACCATCACGGTCCGCGGCGCGATCCAGGGCGCGGTGCAGCCGGCGACGGTCGTCGCGGCGCTGCAGCCGGCGATCGACGGGCTCGCCGCCCGCCTGCCGCCCGGCTACCGCATCGCGACCGGCGGCGCCGTGGAGGAGAGCGGCAAGGGACAGGGGCCGATCGCGGCCGTCGTGCCAGTCATGCTCTTCGTCATGGCGACCATCCTGATGGTCCAGCTGCAGAGCTTCAGCCGGCTGTTCCTGGTGGTCGCGGTGGCGCCGCTCGGGCTGATCGGCGTCGTCGCGGCCCTGCTCCCGAGCCGGGCGCCGCTCGGCTTCGTCGCCATCCTCGGCGTGCTGGCGCTGATCGGCATCCTGATCCGCAACTCGGTGATCCTGGTGATGCAGATCGAGGAGCTGCGGTCGGAAGGCCGGCATCCCTGGGATGCGGTCGTCGAGGCGACGCAACACCGCATGCGCCCGATCCTGCTGACCGCGGCGGCCGCCAGCCTCGCGCTGATCCCGATCGCGCGCGAGGTGTTCTGGGGGCCGATGGCCTATGCGATGATGGGCGGCATCATCGCCGGCACGGTGCTGACGCTGATCTTCCTGCCCGCCCTCTACGTCGCCTGGTTCCGGATCCGGGAGCCGGCACCAACGATGGAAGCGCCGCAGACGGCCTAGCCGCGCCGCGCCGCCAGGATGCGGAGCAGCGCCGCGTCGCGCTGCACCGCAAGCTCGCGCGGGCTGGCTCCCGCCGCTTCCTCGGCAACGCCCGCGACCAGCTTCGCCGACAGCGTGGCATCGACCTTGGGATCGCCGAGGTCGGACCACCAGCTCTCGAGCGCCGGCAGCAGATGGTGCAGGAAATGCGCCATGCCCCCTTCCCCGCCCGCCAAATGGAAGGTCAGATGCGGGCCCATCAGCGCCCAGCGCAGGCCCGGGCCTTCGCTGATCGCGGCGTCGACGTCGGCGACGCTCGCCACACCTTCGGCCACGAGATGCACCGCTTCCCGCCACAGCGCCGCCTGCAGGCGGTTCGCGAGGTGGCCGGGTACTTCCTTGCGGATCTCGATCGGGTGCTTGCCGATCGCGCGATAGAAATCCATCGCCGCGGCGACCGCCTGCGGGCTCGCCTTGGCGCCGCCCACGACTTCCACCAGCGGGATCAGATGCGGCGGGTTGAAGGGATGGCCGATCACCACCCGCTCCGGATGACGGCACGCTTCCGACAGGCGGGAGGCGAGCAGGCCGGAGGTGGAGGAGGCGATCACCACCTCGGGCGGCAGCACGGCATCGATCGCGGCGAGCAGCGGCTGCTTGACCTCCAGCCGTTCCGGCGCGCTCTCCTGCACGAAATCCGCACCTTCGGCAGCCTTCGCCGGATCCGGCTCGAACCGCCAGTTCGCCGGATCGGCGCCGGCGACGGCGCCGAGCTGAGCAAGGCCCGGCCAGGCGCCTTCGATCATGCGGCGGATGAGGTCGGGCGCGCCGGGCGACGGGTCGCTCGCCACCACCTCGAGCCCGCGGGAGAGGAACCAGGCGGTCCAGCTCGCGCCGATGGTCCCCGCGCCGATCACCGCGACGCGCTTGATGGGCGAGCGCATCAGAGACGGAGCGCTGTGTCGCGCCGCGCCAGGCGGGCGAGGATGAACTCGATCTCGGCCAGCGTCGCCGGCGTCAGCTTCGGCCCGGGGCTCCGCAGCGTCGCATGCGCGATGATGCCGCGGCGCATCAGCGCGTGCTTGCGGACCGCCAGGCCGAGCCCCGGCTGCAGCTCGTAGCGGATCAGCGGCAGATGCAGGTCGAACAGGTCGTGCGCCGCCTCCCGCTCGCCCTGCAGGATCAGATCGCGCACCCGGACCAGCATCTCCGGCACCGCATAGCCGGTCATGATGCCGTCGGCGCCGCGCTCGATCTCCTCGGCCAGGAAGATGCCGCCATTGCCGCCGAGGATGGACAGCCGCCGCGCGCCCTTCGCCTCCGCCGCGCGGATCGCCGAGAGCTTGTCGAGGCCGGGATGATCCTCGGCCTTCAGCATCACCAGGCGCGGATCCTCCGCCGCCAGCGTCGTCACCATGCCGGCCGAGAGCGCGACGCCGGTGAGCTGCGGATAGTCCTGCAGCACCCAGGGCGCGGGTGCCACCGCCTGCGACGCCTGGCGCAGATAAGCGAGCACGGCATCGTCGCCGCGGAGCCCCGCGGCCGGCGCGATCATGACGCCGGCCGCACCCGCTTCCATCGATCCCTGCGCCAGCGCCCGCACGGCCGCGAAGCCAGGCGCCGAGACGCCGACCACGACCGGCACGCGGCCGCCGACGCGCCCGATCACGTGGCGGGCGAAGCGGAGCGATTCCTCCGCATCGAGCTTCGGCGCCTCCCCCATCACGCCGAGCAGCGTGAGGCCGGTGGCGCCGGCGGCGAGAAAGGCCTCGGTCATGCGCGCGGCGCTGTCGAGGTCGAGCGCGCCGTCCTCGGCGAAAGGCGTCGGCGCGATGACGAAGACGCCGGCGGCGGAGGTGTCGAGCATCATGGGGCATCCCCGGGCTTGGGCTTGGGTTTCGGCGCGGCGGCGGTCGCGGCCTTGAAGAAGGCGCCCATCGCATCCCCCATCCAGCCCGGCTGCGCCATGCGCGACCAGGCGGCCAGGAAGGCGTCGGGCGTCGCCTTGGTCAGGTCCGGCACCTGCGCCTGCAGGCGTTCCAGCATGGCGGCGTGCAGCGGCGCGAGGTCGGGCAGGCCGAGGAAGCGCCGCGCCTCCTCCGGCGTGCAGTCGATCTCGATGGTCATCTTCATGCCGCGTCTCCGCCCTTCGGGCCGCGAGTCTGACGCGAAGCGGGGCGCGGCGAAAGAGCCACCGCGGTAAGAGGGGGGCGATGTCCCAGCCAAGACCCCGCATCACCGTGATCGGCGCCGGCCCTGCCGGCCTCGCCGCGGCCGAGACCCTCGCCGCCGCCGGCTGCGCGGTCACCGTGCATGACCGCATGCCGTCGCCGGCGCGGAAGCTGCTGATCGCCGGGCGCGGCGGGCTGAACCTGACCCATTCCGAGCCGCTGGAGCGCGTCCTCTCCCGCTATCGCAGCGTGGCACCGGCGCTCGAGGCCGCGATCCGCGCCTTCCCGCCGGCGGCGCTGGTCGCCTGGTGCGAAGGGCTGGGCCAGCCGGTCTTCACCGGCAGCTCGGGCCGCGTCTTTCCGCGTGCCATGAAGGCGTCGCCCTTGCTGCGCGCCTGGCTGGGCCGGCTTGCGGCCGCGGGCGTCACGCTCCGCACGCGCGAAGCGTTCGAGGGCTTTTCCGCCGAAGGCCGAGCGCTGGTCGCGGGCCAAGCCGTGGCCGCCGACGCGGTGATCCTCGCCTGCGGCGGCGCTTCCTGGCCGCGGCTCGGCAGCGACGGCGGCTGGACGGCGCTGCTGCCGGGCGTGGCCGTCGTGCCCTTCCGCCCGTCCAACATGGGCTTCCGCATCGCCTGGTCGGCGCCGCTCCGCGACCGCTTCGCCGGCACCCCCCTGAAGCGCGTCGCACTTCGCTTCGAGGAGGAGACGGTGCGCGGCGAGGCGGTGCTGACCGAGGCCGGGATCGAGGGCGGCGCCGTCTACGCCCTCTCGGCGTCGCTCCGCGAGGCGATCGCGCGCGACGGCCAGGCGCTGCTGCGTCTCGACCTGCGGCCGGACCTCGACGCGGCGGACTGCGCGCGCCGGCTGGCGGGGCCGCGCGGCGGGCAGAGCCTGTCCAACCATCTCCGCCGCGCGCTCGGCCTCGCCCCGGTCGCGATCGCGCTGGTGCAGGAGGCGCTGCATGGCGAGGGCGCCGGCCAGGCGCCGGCGGCGCTGGTCAAGGCGCTGCCGCTGCGGCTGGTCGCGCCGATGCCGATCGCGCGCGCCATCTCCTCGGCCGGTGGCCTCGCCTGGTCGGCGCTCGACGAGCGCTTCATGCTCCGCGCCCGGCCGGGCGTCTTCGCCGCCGGCGAGATGCTGGACTGGGAAGCGCCGACCGGCGGCTACCTGCTGCAGGCCTGCTTCGCGACCGGCATCGCGGCTGCTCGCGGCGCGCTCGAGTGGCTGAGCGTCCGATGACCGAAGGTCTGAATCGGACGCTCCACTGACGACCTCAGCGGTCGAGCCCAATCACCTCCCGGTCCCGCGGCAGGGTGACGGTGTAGCCGAAGCGGATCCGCCGCTCCTCGCCCGGCGCATAGGTCGCGCTCCAGGTGAGGACGCCCGGGCGGCCATCGACGTCGCGCGCACTCGGCGCCGGATCGGCGATCAGGGTGACGGCGAGCGGCTCCTCGCCGGAGACCGGCAGCTGGTCGGCGACGACGATGTCCATCCGGCGCTGGTGGAAGTTGCGGATGGTGATCAGCGCCTCGGTGGTGCGGCTGCGGGTGCGGGCGCTGAGCAGGCCGCCTTCCTCGCCGCGGCGCTGGGCCTGGATGGCGTAGCTGACGCGCACGCGGTCGTCCGGCCCGAAGGACAGCACCGTCTCCTCCCGCGGGCGCAGCATCGGCAGCGCGACGCGGCCGACGAAGACGCCGTCGAGATGGAGCGAGGCCTGGCCCGGCAGGGTCGGCGTCTCGCCGGGGTTGGCGAAGCGCGCGATCAGGAAGCCGCGCGGGTCGAGGCGCGGGATGGCGCGCACGCTGAGGCCGGCCTCGGCGGCGAGGTCGCCGATCCGCACGCGCCGGTCGGTGCCGTCGCTCCGGAGCGTGGCGCGGCCAGGGATGCGGTACTCGACCGCGAAGCCGGCCGAGGCGGTGACGGCGGCGACCGCCTCCGCCTCCCGCGGTGCCGGGGCGGGCGGCGCTTCGCCGGCCGGCGCCGCCGCCGTCGCGCCGCGCGTCGGCGCCGCCTGCGGGCGCCGCTCCACCTGGTCGCGCAGCGCCGCCGCCAGGCGCGCCGCTTCGGCCGGGTCCACGAGGCGGATGCGCCAGGGCTGCAGCTCGGGCGCGCGCTGGTCGGCGGCGGGCCGCGCGGTCGAGAGCGTGAGCGTCACGTCGCGCCAATCCTCACCCGTGCGCTGGGTCACGATCGCTTCCTGGCGGAGCGTGAGGCGGCCGGCGGTGCTGTCGAGCCGCGCCTCGTAGACCGGTTGCCAGCGGGCGCCGGGCACCTGGTAGCTGACCGAGAGCTCGAGCCGCGTCGCGGCTTCGGCGCGCAGTGCGACGGTGATCTCGAGCGTGCCGGGCGGCGTCGGGCGCAGGCCGCCGATCTCGGCCTGCACCAGCGCGCGCTGTGCTTCCAGCGTGCGCCGCGCCTGGCGGGCGATGCGGGTCGCCTCCGCGGCTTCGGCGGTGCCGTCGCGCACCGTCTCCCAGGCGCTGCGCCAGGCCGCGGGGTCGAGCGCCGGCCGGGGCGAATCGCCCGCCGCCGGCGGCCGGGCGGGCTGCGCGGCGAAACCGGCGCCGAGCCGCTCGATCAGCGCCAGCTGCGCCGCCTGCGCCGCGATGCGGACATCGACGGTGGCGATCTCGTCGTCGATGGCACGGAGCCGTTCGGTGAGCTCGGCGCGGCGGGCATCGCCGGCGCGCGGATCGAAGCTCGCCTGCCGCACCTCGACGGCGCCGATCGCGACCGCCGCCGCCGCGGTGCCGCGGGCGGTGACGCTGTCGCGCAAGAGGCCGGCCGGGATGCCGCCGAGCACGATCAGGCTGTCGCCGGCCGGCAGGTCGATGGCGCCGGTGCGGGTGACGGTCGCCTGGTCGGGATAGAGGGTGACGGCGCTGGCGGCCGCCGCGAGCGGCAGCACGGCCGGCGCCTCCTGGGCGAGCGCCGGGTGTCCTTGCGGCGCGAGCAGCGCGAGCGATGCGAGGGCGAGGATGATGCGGCGCGGCGGCATGGCGTTCCTCCGATACGGAAGCGCCACGATCGCAGGCCGGAGCGGGCCGGCGCAACCATGGATGGAGGCGGCCACGCTATTGACCGGCGCCCGCCCCTCCTCTACCTCGCGCCCCACGCCACGTGTCCCGTTCGTCTAGAGGCCTAGGACACCAGCCTTTCACGTTGGCAGCACGGGTTCGAATCCCGTACGGGACGCCAGCGCATTTTCCATAGCAAATTCAGCGACTTGCGACGCCCTCCGAGTCGAGTTTGCAGCAGCCGGCTTTCCATTGGGCGCGGCTTGTCGGGCCGGTGAAGCGCCGCTGGTTTCTCGTTGATGCAGAGCGGGACCGCGTCGACCCCGATGTCCGGCGGGCGCCACCGAACGATCGGCACGAGCCGTTTGAGCGGCATCGTGCCGTCAAAGTTTCGCGGCGCTGACCAATAGGGTCAGCTATCGGCTGGCTGCCGCCGGCGTCGAGATCGAGACAGCCTGCCATGCGTGCTCCTGGCCGTTTCCCATCAAGACGCGGGCTTCGGAACGGACGAGCGCGCCAGTGCGCATGTCGAGCCAGCGGCGGTGACGGCCGCGGAAGGTGTTGCCAGCCATGCCGCGATCATCCCATTCGACCAGCACCGTGTCGAAGCGGCCGGCCGGCAGATCGAGGATTTCGAAGCCGGCGATGCGCGCTTCACGGGTCCACATATAGGTATCGCTGCCCTGGTTGGAGCGGCCGACATAGCTGCCGGTGCCCGAGCGCCCGACGCTCGCCGGGAACAGGCCGGCGAGCCAAGAACGCAGTTCGGGCGGCGGCTCCTGACCGGCGGGCACGATCCAGAAGCCATAGAATGCGGTGCTGCCATCGCTTCGACGGCACTCGCCTGGGCCAGTCTGGCGACGATAGGTGACCACACCACCCGTCGATGCGCGCACCACGGTGCCCGCGGCAGGGCAGCGGTGCTCCCAGGTGCGGCCGTTGTCGGCCGTGGAGGTGGGTGGCGCGCCGGCGCATGACGGCAGTACGGCCAGGGTGGTCAGCGCCGCGAAGGTCCGGATCATCGGGGACGTTCTCCACGGGCCGCTCCACAGCTCGGCAACCCGTTGCGGATCAGCATCGCCGGCCGGCGTACTGGACTCAATCAATTCCGAAGGGCTGCCAGCGCGCCTGCGATCGCGCCCGGCCGGGCGATGCGCTCGATTGCTGGTGCGCCGCCTCCACCACGGCGGCGCGTTCCGCGCGCCGGCGTTCGATGCCGCGCTGCTGATGCTCGCGCAGCCGGTTCCAGCGCTGCATCTCGAGATGCGGCCCGAGCCAGTCCATCTGCGCCGCCGCCGGCATCGCGGCTGCCAGGACCAGGATGAAGGCCGCGGCCGCACGGCGCATCACGGCATCCTTCGCCATCGCACCCTCCGGCCATCCTTCAGGTCAGCAGCAGCGCCATCCCCGGATCGCCCTTCGCCATTGCCCGCTGGTAGGCGGGCCGTGCGCCGATGCGCGCGAGATAGGCCAGGATGTTGGGATAGGGCCCGAGTTCCAGCGGCATGAAGTAGCGCATCGTGGTCAGCGAGAAGACCATCATGATGTCGGCCGCCGTCAGTGCCTCACCGGCAAAGAACGGCACCGCGCCGAGCCGTGCGTCGACCGCCTTCAGCGCATTGACCAGCCGCGCCCGGGTGGAGGCCAGCACCGGGTTCTCCTCCGGCAGGCGCAGCCGGCCGAGCAGCATGTTGCGGCCCATCAGCGGCTGGAAGCTGCCGTTGGAGAAGTGGAACCAGTAGAGATAGTCGACGTAGTCCGCATCGCCGGCGCTGCGCGCCAGCCGGCCGCCGCCATGGCGGGCAATGATGTATTCGACGACGGCACCCGATTCCGCCAGCAGCACCGCGCCATCGGTGATCACCGGCGCGGTGCCGATCGGATGCAGCGCCTTGAACTCGTCCGGCGCGAAGATCGTCACCCGGTCGCGCACGTAGTGCTTGAGGTCGTAGTCGATCCCGAGCTCCTCGCAGAGCCAGACGATGCGCTCGGATTGCGACTTGCCGAGGTGGTGGACGGTCAGCATTCCGGTTCCTTCCCGATCGTGGCGGGCGCCGCGCCCGGATGGGCGATTGAGGCACAGGCGCCAGCGCCTCTCAACAGCACCCATCACGGTTTGTTGGCTTGTCACATCAATATCGATACCACATTGAAAAGCGATGCCCTTATTGTGGGCAAGTCGTCCGATTGTATGCAGCCTTCTGCGGCGTTGAGGTCATGAAATGCGAGAGACGTCCAACGGCTTCCCTTGGCAAAGGCTGCTGAAACCGTTCATCGCCCTGGTTCTCGGTACGCTACCCTTCTGGATCTTCTACGGTATACACAGGCATTTTGAATTCGATGGCCGAACGGTGAGGAGCGATGACTTGAACGTCTTCGGCCTCGTCCTGTCGATCATCGGCCTCATGATCGCGGTGCAGGTGTTGCGCGGCGATGATCCTCCGCGGCCGCGCTGGTGGCCGCGCACCGCGCTGGCGGCGCTCGCGCTGATGGTCTGCGTCTTTCAGGTGGGACTTTCGGGGGATGCCTATCGGATCAAGGACGTCGCGGCGCTGTTTACCACGCCGCCGATGCCCCCGCCCCCCGATCCGCTTCCCCTCCGTCCGGAATCGGTGCTCGCCCTCCGGGAGGCGGCGCAAACCACCGACCGCGAAAGGCTGTTGGACGGCATCGTCGACAATGCCACCTGGATCCGCCGCATGAGCGAGACCCAGGCCGAGTATGCCGCCGCCTGTCATGGCGGCCAGGGCCGGCTCGATATCCAGCCGATGCCCGGCTTCCTGACGGAGGCCGACAGGGCGGCGGTCGCCGCGCCGCCCCGCGAGCGGCGCCTGACGCTGCGCGATCCTTGCAGTGCGGAGGATACCCTGCGGGTGATGGGTCGGGTCACGGGCGCGGTGCTGCGCGAGCGCGAGCGGCTCGCGATTCTGGTCGCCGGCTATGCGGAGCGCTTCGGCGACGCGCCCTGGAGTGCTCCCGCGCCTGCCTCCACGGCGGCGCTGGAACGGCTGGAGGACGCGCCGATCACGCCCGGCGCCTCGGTCACGGAGGTCCAGAGGGCGTTCCGCACCGACGCCACGCCCCGGCCTCAGCGGAGCGGCGGCAACGGCGACGGCACCGAACTCTCCGCGCCGCGGCGCGGCATGACGGCCTATTTTGACGCTTCGGGGCACGCGATCAGCATCACCTTCTCGGAAGAGTTCGAGGGGGAGATCGGCGGAATCAGGATCGGCGACACCGAGAGGCTGGTGAGGCGGCGCTTCGGGGAACCCGCCGGTCCGGCCCAGGGCGGGCGGCCCGGCACGGCGACGCTGGTCTATGGCCGACCGGGTGGCGGCAGCATCCGCTTCGATATCGAGGAGGGCCGGGGCGTCGAGCGCATCGCCCTGCTGCGCTGAGCGCCCCGGCTTCCCCGCGCGACCAGGACCGAGGCAGGAATTGCCATGCGGACGGACATGCCGGCCGGATCCATCTGGGAGCGCCTGACGACGCCGCTCATCGCCCTGGTGCTCGGCATCCTGCCCATCTGGCTGTTCATGGGCTTCGGCAGCCGCACGGTCGTGAACGGCCGCGTCGTGCAGGACGACCAGTTCAATGTCCTCGGCCTGGTGCTGGCCCTGATCGGCATCTCCATGGCCATCCGGGTGCTGCGCGGAGAGGGTGTGCAGCGGCTCAACTGGTGGCCGCGCCGTCTGCTGGCCGTGCTGGCGCTGCTGGTCTGCGTCGGCCAGGTCGGGCTCTCGGCCGGCCTCTATCGGCTCGATGGCATCCCGGCGCTGTTCGCGGGCCCGGTCGCCCAGGATGACCAGGCGCTCAGGCGCATCTCCCTGCTGCGCTGAGCCGCGGTCCGTCCGATACTCCGGACCATGACCGCGATCCCGCAGCAGGCCCCACCCGAACCGCTTCCGGCCTGGCGCCTGCTGCTGCGCGATGCGAGCACCGCCGGTGTCCCGGCGCGGTCGCTGCGCGTGGCCCTCGTGGTCGGCACGGCGCTCAACCTGATCAACCAGGGCGACGCCATCTTCGGGGCCGGCGCGATCCACTGGGTCAAGCTGCTGCTGACCTATGCGATGCCCTATGCCGTCAGCACCTATGGCGCCATCGCCTTCCGGCGCAGCCTGCGCCGGAAGGAAAGCGACGGCGACTGAGATGCCGCTTGCATGGGCGGCCTGCCCGGGAACATAGCTGCCGACCTGGGTGCGGAGGCGATGGCGGCCGATGCAGGCTTGGCGGACAGGGCTGGTTCCGGCATTGCTCGCGGCGGCGCTCGCCGCCGGCTGCGACGACAAGCCGAACCGGCCGCGGGCGGCTTCCGGCTTCGATGCGGCCGCGCATGCGCGCCGCGTCGCCGAGGAAGCGGTCCTCGCCCGCGCCGGGCGCCCCGGCGCGCTGCTCCGCGCCGTGCAGGTCCATCGCCAGGCGCTCGCCGGCACCGTCGCCGTCTGCGGGCAGATCAACCCGGCCGGCCGCGGCGACGAGGCCTTCATCCCCTTCGTCACCGTCGTCACCTACGAGGACGCGGCGCCCCAGGGGGCGCCCCAGGGCACGCCGCGCTTCCAGCTCGCGCAGCACCTGGCGGACAGCAGCGCCGCCGCGACCCGCGTCTATGCCGAGATGGTCTCCCGCTGCTTCGAGGGCGGCGGGCCGCGCGATGCGCGTCGCGTGCAGACGCTGCCGCCGCTGCCGAACGGCCTGCCGCGCGATGCCGAGGACGCGGCGCCGGCACCCGCGCCGGCAGCACCGAACGGCATGCCGGCAGCGCCGCTCGCCAGCGCGCCGCAGGCCGCGACACGCAGCAGCACCATGACCCGGCAGCACGCCAATGTCCGCACCAGCCCGGCCGGCGGCGGCGCGGTGCTGCGCGTGGTGCCGCCCGGCGCGCAGCTCCGCGTCTTCGGGGAAGCGCCCGGCGGCTGGTACCAGATCGGCGACACCGAACCCTGGGGCTGGGTGCATGGCAGCATGCTCGGCGGGCCGTGACGTTGCGAATTATCGCAACCGAAAGGTGCGTCCGCGCATTGTCGGGATGGCACCCCCCGGCCCGACAGGCGAGACCCCCATGCGAGACTTCGTATTTGCCCTGACCGTCAGCGCCGGCCTGTTCGCCGGGCTGCTCGGCTCCAGCGCCGCGCTCCGCGCCGGCGCCGCGGATGTCGGGTTTTTTCAGATCGCCGCCTTCAACTGACGCCGATCATCCCACGCAGTTCGGGGATCGGGGTCGGCGGCGGCAGGCCCGCCAGCACCGCGTCGATGTTGCGGCGTGCCAGCGCCGCGCCGGCGGCGCGGACCTCCGGCGCCCAGGCGGCGCAATGCGGCGTCAGCACCAGGCGCGGCGCATCGAGCAGGCAAGGCGGGATCGCCGGCTCCCCCGGATAGACGTCGAGCGCCGCGCCGGCGATCGTGCCGTCGCGGAGCGCCGCGGCCAGCGCGACCTCGTCGACCACGCTGCCGCGGCCGACATTGACCAGGAAGCCGTCAGGTCCCAGCCGCCGCAGCACCTCGGCGTCGACCATGTGGCGCGTCGCCGCACCGCCGGGGATCGCGACCATCAGCACGTCCGACCGGTCCGCCAGCTCGGCGACGCCCGGCACATGCGGCCAGGGCGCCTCGGGACGCGGGCGGCGCGCGTGATAGGCGATCGTCATCTCGAAGCCCGCGGCGCGGCGCGCGATCCGCTCACCGATCGCGCCGAGGCCGACCAGGCCGATCCGCTTGCCGGTCGGGATCGGCCGCAGCCCGACACCCTCCCGCCAGCGTCCGTCCCGGGTCGAGCGATCGAGGCGTGGCAGGTCGCGCATGGCGGCCAGCAGCAGCGCCATCGCGTGATCGGCGACGGCGGCGGCATTGGCGCCGGCGCCATGGGTGACCATCACCTTGTGCTCGCGCGCCGCCTCGACATCCACGCCCTCATAGCCGGTGCCGACGCAGCAGATCAGCGCAAGCTGCGGGAACGCCTCGATCATCGCCCGCGGCGCGCCGGTCATGCCGTTGGTGACCATGACCCGGAAGCCATCGCCGAGGCGCGCTGCGATCGCCGCCGGCGCTTCGTCGGGTGCGGTCTCGTGGACCCTGAAATCGCCGCCCAGCGCATCGCGCATCGCGGGCGTCGCCGGCACCCGGAAGAGAACATCCGCCATCTCCACCCCGATCTGCTTCGATTCCTTGACGGCGCCATGCATCGGGCATGCCGCGTGCTTCGTACACCGCGAAACCGGCATGCCGCCCACGCGCCGGCGGACGCTGGTCAGGGGGTGCGACCTCCCTAGGATGCCGCGCCATGGACTGGTTCATGACAGGGGTCGAGGCGCCCGGCCCGGCGGCGATCCTGGCGCTTTCTGCGGTCGTCGCCCTCTCCGCGGTGTTCCGCGGCTTCACCGGCTTCGGCTTCGCCATCGTCGCCGTGCCGCTGCTCAGCCTGCTGGTCTCGCCGACGCGCGCTGTCGCGGTCGCGACCGGGCTGCAGGTGCTGGGCGGCCTCGTCGACCTGCACCGATCGGCGCGGTCCTGCCACTGGCCGTCGATCCGCTGGCTGGTGGCGGGCGTCGTGCTGACTGCGCCGATCGGCGCGCTGATCCTGAGCTGGGTCGCGCCCGATGTCGCGCGGCTGCTGGTTGCCGCCGCCTGCGCGATCGCGGTCGCGGCATTGGCGCTGGGCGTCACCTTCGCCACCATGCCGGGGCCGGCAGGCACCGTCGCCGTCGGCGCGGTGGCCGGGCTGTTCAGCGGCCTGGCCGCCATGCCCGGGCCACCGGCGATCACCTTCTATCTGGCCTCGCCGCTGTCGCCGGCGCAGGTCCGGGCCTCGCTGATCGTCTTCTTCCTGTTCGCGGCGCTGATCGCGGGCGTGAGCCTCGTCGCCACCGGCGCATTCGGGAGGGCGGAGCTGCTGCTCTCGCTAGTGGGGCTGCCGGTGATGATCGCCGGGTCGGCGATCGGTGCCGCGCTGTTCCGGCGCCTGGGTGGGGCGCATCGGCGGGTGAGCCTGGCCGCGCTCTCGACCATCGCCCTGCTGACCGCCGCCAGGGGCATCGCCGGGTTGCTGTGACGAAAGCGGGGCCCGGCTCGCGCCGGACCCCGCCATCACTTAAAAGCGGAGCGTCCGATTCCGACCTCCGGGCCATTCGGCCCTCCGATCATCGGACGCTCAGTAGACTCGGACGACCCCGTCCGGGCCGGGCTGGCCGGTGATCGCCTGCGGCGCCGGCGCCGGGGCGCCGGGAGCGCCTTCCAGGATCACGCCGCCGCCCATGAAGGCAGCATTGGCGCCCGGGCTGCGCGGCCCGAGATCGACCGGCCGGCCGGCCGGCACCCCGGTGCGCTGGCTCTCATAGGTCGCAGGGGCGCGCGGGGCCGGTGCCAGCGGCGCCCGCTCCGCCCGCGGCAGCGGCTGCGGCGCCGCCTCGTACTGCACCTGCGCCAGCGCCGGCATCGCCATCAGTGCGGCCGCGGCCGCCAAAAGACCGATCTTGCGCATGAAGTTCTCCTTTCATCCCACGCCGCCGGGCCGCGATCCGCGGCACCGGCGTCGGGGATAGAATGCCCCGGGCCCGGGCGGGTTGCCCTGGGCCCTCCGCGGCAGCCGGGGTCAGGCCGCCCGCCTTGGCCGAAGCGGCGGCAGCGCCGCCTCGATCGCCGCGCGATGCGGCGCGTAGCGCGCCGGCAGCATCAACGCGCTGCCGAGCGCCTCGGGCGCCTCGTCTACGGTGAAGCCGGGCGCGTCGGTCGCGACCTCGAACAGCACGCCGCCCGGCTCGCGCGCGTAGACCGAGCGGAAATAGGTCCGGTCCTGCTGCGGCGTGACCGACAGGCCCAAGCCGCTGAGCGCTCGCGCCGCCGCCGCCTGGCGATCGTCGTCGGCGGCCCGGAAGGCCAGGTGATGGACGCTGCCGGCCCCCACGGCACCGGGCGCCAGGCCCGCCACCATGCGGATGTCGAGCATGCGCCCGAGCCCCTCGCCCGGATGGATGAAGCGCTTGCGGCCGCCTTCCGTCGGCCCCGCCGCATAGCCGAGCACCCCGGTCAGCACCGCCGCGGTCGGCGCCGCAACATCGACCCAGAGCGTCACGCCATGCAGGCCGCGGATCGAGGCGCCGCCCGGCACGCCGGCCGCAATCCGCCCCGGCATCGCCGCCGCCGCGGCATCCTCGACGAGTTCGAGGCGGAGCCCATCCGGATCGCGGAGGCCGAGCAGCCGTTCCCCGAAGCGGGCCTCCGGCGCCGCGGCCGCGATGCCGAAGGCTTGCAGCCGGTCGCGCCAGAAGGCGATGGCACCGGGCGGCACGGCGAGCGCCACCTCCACCGCCTGGCCGCCGCCGGGCCGGCCGGGCCGCGCTTCCGGGTGCGGGAAGAAGGTCAGCAGCGAGCCGGGCGTCCCGGTCTCGTCGCCATAATAGAGGTGATGGGTGCCGGGGGCGTCGAAATTGACCGTCCGCTTCACCAGCCGAAGCCCGAGCACGCCTTCGTAGAAAGCGAGGTTGCGGGCCGGATCGCCCGCAACCGCGGTGACGTGGTGGATGCGACCGATGCGCATGTCGGCCATGACAGGAACCCTCCGCGAGCCGCCTCACATGGCAGCGCCGCGGCAATCCGTCAGCCGAAATGCTGCGGTGCAGCGATCACGAAACGCTGGCGGTTCGTTATGGGAAATGGCGGTTCGGCGGCCGCGGCAGGCCGAGATTCTCCCTGAGCGTCGCGCCGGTGTATTCGGTGCGCGCCAGGCCGCGCCGCTGCAGGATCGGCACCACGTCTTCGACGAAGCGTTCGAACTGGCCGGGGAAGAAGGGCGGCATGATGTTGAACCCGTCCGAGGCGCCGGCCAGGAACCATTCGGACAGCGCATCGGCGACCTGCTCCGGCGTGCCCCAGACGATCCGGTGCCCGCGTGCCCCGGCGACCAGGTAGTAGAGCTCCCGCAGCGTCAGGTTCTCGCGCCGCGCCAGGTCGGTCAGCAGCCTGGCGCGGCTCTGCAACTGGTCCGATTCCGGCAGTTCCGGCAGCGGCCCGTCGAGGTCGTGGCCGGAGACGTCGTGACCGAGCCGGTCCGAGAGCAACAGGATCGCCGCCGCCGGGTCGATGCCGCCCTGGAGTTCGGCATAGAGCGCCTTGGCCTCGGCCTCGGTGCCGCCGATCACCGGGCAGACGCCCGGCAGGATCGCCAGGTGATCGGGATCGCGCCCGGCTTCGGCCACCTGGCGGCGGAGCCCGTCGCGGAAGGTTCGGCCTTCGGCCAGCGTCTGCTGCGCGGTGAAGACGAGGTCGGCGGTGCGCGCCGCCAGCCGCTGCCCGGGCCCGGAGGAGCCGGCCTGGATCACCACCGGATGCCCCTGCGGCGGCCGCGAGACGTTGAGCGGCCCCTTCACCGAGAAGTATGTGCCCGCATGGTCGAGGGTTCGCACCCGTGCGGGGTCGACATAGACGCCGCTCGCCTTGTCCTTGAGGAAGGCGTCGTCGGCGAAGCTGTCCCAGAGGCCGCGCACCACGTCGAGGAACTCCTCGGCGATCGCGTAGCGCTCGTCATGCGGCGGGTGCTGGCCGCGGCTGAAATTGGCCGAGGAGCGGGCGTAGGAGGTGGTGACCGCGTTCCAGGCGGCACGCCCGCCGCTCAGGTGATCGAGCGAGGCGAAGGCGCGCGCGACGTGGAAGGGCTCGGCATAGGTGGTCGACATGGTGGCCGCGAGGCCGAGGTGCTTCGTCCCCATCGCCAGCGCCGACAGCAGGCAGAGCGGCTCGATCCGCACGACGAAGGAGGGATGCGCGTCGGCGCTGGTGGTGAGCCCGTCGGCCAGGAACAGCAGGTCGAACCTGCCGGCCTCCGCGGTCGCGGCGATGCGCTGGATCAGGCCCAGATTCTCGCCGCCGAATTCGGCTTCCGGATGCCGCCAGCCGGCGACGTGGTGCCCGGCACCCTGGAGAAAAAGGCCGAGGCGCATCGGCCGGGTCGGGACTGTCATGAAGGCTGCTCTCCGCGCGTCTGCCGCCGGGTATGGCGCCGCCGGCCGCCCCTGCCAATCCGCGCGCGGCATCGCCGGTGACGGCGCGAAACGGATGGTAACGGCGCGATGCCGGGGTTTGAGGGCCGGGGCAAAGCCTGTTACTCGGGCGCATGGCATTCGCCACTGCGCCGCAGCTTCCCACCGACGCCAGGCTCCAAGCCGGGCGACCGGGGGGCCGGCGCTGGCTGTGGCTGGCGCTGATCTGCTCGCTGCTGCTGCACGCGCTGCTGGCGCTGTTCCTGCTCCGCAAGCAACCGCCGCCGATGCCCCAGGCGGACAGCACGCTGCCCTCCTACGAGTTGGTCTTCGACGAGGCGGCGACGCGCGAGGCGCCGGATCCCGGCACCGCGCAGCTGCAGGCGCCCACGCCGCAGCCTGCGACGCCGCCGGTCCCGGAACCGGTGCCGGAGACCGAGCCGGCGCCGCCGGTGCCGCTGACCCCGCCGCCGATGCCGCCGCCGCCGCAGCCCGCGCCGGAGCTGGCGCAGCCGGCCCCGCCCGCGGCCCTGCCGCCGCCACCGGTGCCGGTGCCCGAAGCGGCGCCGACCGAGGTGCCGCCGGAGCCCCTGCCGCCGCCGCCCCCGTCGCCGACCGCGGAGGCGCTGCCGCTGCCGCCGCCCCCGGCGCCGCCACCGCCGCCCATGCCGGCGGCGCCCCGCGCCGCGGCGCCGAATCCTTTGCAGGGCGCGATGATGCTGCCCCGCGCGCCCTTCCCGCCGTCCCGGCCGGCGCCGCCGGCGAGCCCTTCGGCGCCGCCGCGGCGCCAGGGCATGGACCTCTCGGTCGGGCCGCAGGCGCTGAACGCACCGCCCTCGCCCTCGCCGGCGCTGCGGCGGGGCGAGAACGCGGCCGGCGCCTCGCTCCGCATCACCGGGGCGGAGCTCGGCGCCGATTGGCGCGCCGCCTTCCAGGCCTGGCTGCAGCGCAACGGCTACTACCCGCCGGAAGCCGCCCGCGCCGGGGAGGACGGGCCGGTCACCGTCCGCTTCGAGGTCGGGCGCGATGGCCGCGTACGCTGGGTGCGGCTGATCTATGCCTCCGGCTCGCGCTGGCTCGACATCGCCACCCAGGCGCTGCTGCGCGACCGCATGATCCCGCCCTTCCCGCCCGGCAACCGGGACGAGCAGGCGACCATCGACCTCACCATTCATTACATACTGATCCGGCGCTGAGAGAGCGTCTGGGCAAGGCCGCGCCGCCGTGGGATGACCATCGGAGGTTGCAAGGGGAACGAAACGCCGTGAGCGAGACCGCACCGAAGCCGCGTGGCCGTCAGTTCTTCGCCAATCCGGGTCCGACCAACATCCCGGATTCCGTGCTGCTCGCCTGCGCGCACCAGACCGTCGACTTCAACGATCCCAACTTCGTCGCGGTCTACGATGCCTGCGTCACGGGGCTGAAGCGGGTGCTGAAGACCGAGCAGACGGTCTTCCTCTACACCGGCTCCGGCCATGCGGCGTGGGAGGCGAGCCTCGTCAACCTGCTCTCCTCCGGCGACACCGTCCTGATCCTGGAGAGCGGGCATTTCTCGCTCTCCTGGGGGCGGATGGCGACCGACCTCGGCCTCGAGGTGCAGACCGTCGCCGCCGATTGGCGCCGCGGCGTCGACATCGCCGCGGTCCGCGCCGCACTCGCCGCCGACACCGCGCATGCGATCAAGGCGGTCTGCGTCGTGCACAACGAGACCGCGACCGGCATGATGATCCCGGTCGCCGAGGTGCGCGCCGCGATCGATGCCGCCGGACATCCGGCGCTGCTGCTGGCCGACACCATCTCCTCGCTCGGCTCGCTCGATTTCCGGATGGACGAATGGGGCGTCGATGCCGCGGTCGGCGGCAGCCAGAAGGGGCTGATGCTGCCGACCGGATTGAGCTTCACCGGCGTCTCGGCCAAGGCGCTGGCGGCGCACAGGCATTCCCGCCTGCCGAAGCACTACTTCCACTGGACCAACATGCTGGCGCGGCCGCTGAAGAGCTTTCTCGGCACGGTGCCGGTTTCCTTCTTCTACGGCCTGCAGGAATCGCTCCGGCTGATCGAGCAGGAGGAAGGGCTGGAAAACGTGTTCCGCCGCCACACCCGGCTCGCAGGCGCGGTGCGGGCGGCGGTGCAGCACTGGTCGGGCAATGACGGGCCGCAGCTCTTCTGCCTCAACCCCGCCCGGCTGTCGGACAGCGTGACCGCGGTGCTGATGCCGGAGGGCCATGATGCGGATGCGCTGCGCCAGGTGGCGCTGAAGCGCTTCAACCTGTCGCTCGGCGGCGGGCTCGGGCCGCTCGGGGGCAAGGTGTTCCGCATCGGCCATCTCGGCGACCTGAACGAGCCGATGATCCTCGGCACGCTGGCGACGACCGAGCTCGCGATGCGGCTCGCCGGCGTGCCGCATGCGCCGGGCGGCGTGGCCGCGGCGATCGCCGCACTCGCCGACTGATCAGCCGCAGATACTGATCAGCCGCAGATAAAGTCCTTCATCACCTCCGGTCGGAAGGCGAGCCCGTGGCCGGGGGTTTCCGGCGCGGTGATCATCCCGTCCACGACCTTGGGATGCGAGACCCAGAGGTCGTCGAGCAGGCCCATCTGCTCCGCCCAGAGCCCGTTCGGGATGCTGGCGAGCAGATGGATGTTGAGCTCGGGAAAGAGATGCGGCGCGATCATCATGCCCCAGGTATCGGCGACGGTCGCGATCTTGCGGAGCTCGGTCAGGCCGCCCCGCATCGGGTCGGGCTGGAGGATCGGCAGCCGCGGATTCTCCAGGAACGGCTTGAGGTCGGCGCGGCCGAAATGCGTCTCGCCGCCGACGATGCGGAGATCGAGCGCCTCGGCGCAGCGGAGGTAGCCCGCATAGTCGTCCGGCAGCACCGGCTCCTCCAGCCAGTAGATGTCGAATTCCTGGAACTTGCGGCCCATCTGGATCGCGATGTCGGCGGTCCAGCCCATGTTCACGTCGATCATGATCTCGATGTCGGGGCCGACCGCGTCGCGCATGCGGCGGACATTGTCGAGATCGGTGCGGAGGTCGCCGACATGCGCGACCTGCATCTTGATCGCCCTGTAGCCCTGGCTCACGAAGTGCTTCGCCTTGGCGATCATGCCGTCGCCGCGCGTCGTGCGGAAGCAGCCGCTGCCATAGGCGGGGATGGACGCGCGGTGATGGCCCCAGAGCCGGTGCAGCGGCATGCCGGCCGCCTTGCCGACGAGATCCCAGAGCGCGATGTCGATCGCCGATTGCGCCATCATCGCGATGCCGCCGCGGCCGCCGGTCACCGTCGATCGCCAGAGGTCCTGCCAGATCGCCTCCACCGCGGTCGCGTCGCGGCCGAGGATGCGGGGCGCCATCGCGTCCTCGATGCAGGCCTTGATGCTGCGCTGGAGCGGCAGCGTCAGCAGATGCAGGTAGCCCATGCCGACCAGGCCCGAGGCGGTCGCGACCTCGACGACGACCAGGTCGCGCGTCTCGCCGAGCGGATGGCCGGCGAGCCAGGGATCGTCCGGCCAGGGCATCCGCAACAGGGTGGTGCGAACCTCGCGGATCGTCAGGTCGGTCATCGGTCGCTTCCTGCTGGTTTGGCAGGAGCCTGCGCGTGCGGCTCCGGACCGGCAACCCCGGCGGCGGTCAGCGCTTCGCGAAATCCGGGAAGCGAGGCAGGAAAAGCATGGCGAGGGCGGCAACCGACAGGCAGCCGAGGGCCACGAGTTGCGCCTCGCGATAACTGCCTGTGAGGTCGAAGGCGATGCCCATCAGCATCGGGCTGGCGCCGGCGCCGACCAGGAAGGCGACGTATTGCACGCCGTAGATGCTGCCGTAGCGTCGCATGCCGAAGTAGCGCGCCACCAGATAGGCGACGAGGTCGACCTCGGCGCCCATCGCGGCGCCGAGCAGGATGGCGCCGAGCGGCGCATGGGCGACGGCGAAGGTCAGGATGGCGCAGCCGAGCGCGCTGAGTGCGAAGGCCGCGGCGCCGACCCAGCCGGCGAAGATGCGGTCGACCAGGAGGCCGGTCAGTACCCGGCTCGCGATCACCGAGACGCCGATCAGCCCGGCCGTCGATGCCGCGTCGGCGCGCGGGACGCCGGCATCGGTCAGGATGCTGACGAGGTGGACGATCAGGCCGCCGAAGCCGATCGCCGCGAAGAAGAAGCTGCCGGCCAGCAGCCAGAAGACCGGGCGGCGCGCGGCTTCCCCGAGCGTCAGGCCCGTGGGCGGGGGCACCGGCGTCGCGCCGTCCCCGGCACCTGCTATCGCCTGGCCGGATGCGGCGTCGCGCAGGCCGATCCAGACGAAGGGGATGGCGATCGCCATGGTCGCGGCCAGCGCCGCATAGCCCAGCCGCCAGCCGCCTTCGGCCATCGCCGCGGCGACGAGCACGGGCCCGAAGGTGGCGCCCGCCCCGGTGCCCATCAGCGCCAGGCCGAGCGCGGTGCCGCGCGCCGTATCGAAGGCCCGGTTGAGCAGCAGGGTGAAGGTCACCGGCGAGCAGCCGGTGCCGAGCAACGCCATCACCAGAACGATGCCGAGAAAGGCGGAGGTCGATCCCGGCATCAGCGCCAGCGCCACGAAGCAGGCGGCGACCGCGAGGAGGGAAGCGCAGATCAGCGGACGCGGCGGCCTGCGATCAGCGAGCCGCCCCCAGACCGGCGCCGCGATCGCCATGCCGAAGGTAAAGACCGCGGTGCTCGATCCGACGACGCCGCGGCTCCAGCCGAAGGCAGTGCCGAGCTCCTTCACGAACATGCCGGCGGTATAGAAGTAGAGCGACGCGACGCCGACCGCGATGCCGAGGAAGCAGCCCGCGAGCAGCAGCGCATGCCGGCGCAGCTCGGCGACCGCCGAGCCGGCGATGGCGGGCTCGGCGGTCCCGGCCGGGAGCGGCGTCGCGCGCATCATGCCGGCACGCCTTCGGGGCGCATCGCGAAACGGAAGCGGTCGCGGTCAATCCGGCACCCCGGATAATAGGCCACAGCGAAGGACCGGCGCCGCTGGAGCCGGTCGTACCAGCCGGCGATGCCCGGCAGGTGGTCCCACATCGGCGCCAGGCCGAGATCGGCCATGCGCACGATGGTCGGCGCATAGGCGATGTCGGCGATGGTGAATTGCTCCCCGAGCAGCCAGGGGCCTTTCGCCAGCGCGGCTTCCGCCCGCTCCAGCGCGGCGTGCAGCCGTTCCATGGAATGCCCGGTCTCGGCGGCGTCGAAGCCGGCATCGCCCATCCGGGCGTAGAATTGCCGGCGCAAAGGCATCCGCGACCGCATCGCCTCGAAGGCCGCCTCGCCCATCGCCCGCATCGGCGCAGCGAAGAAGGCGTTGAAGGAGGGGACCCGGATGGCGACGGTCGGCACTTCCTCGAGGTAGCGCAGCCAGGCGCGCATCGCAGCCCGCCCGGGCGCGGTCGACGGCGATAGCGGCGGGTCGGGAAAAACCTCGTCGAGGTATTCGCAGATCACCGAGGAATCGATCACCGCCACGCCCTGATGTCGGATCGCCGGGACGACGCCGTTCGGGTTGATCGCCAGATAGGACGGCGACAGGTGCTCGAGCGTCGTGAAGTCGATCATCCGATCGACGTAGTCGAGCCGCTTCTCGGCCAGCGCCAGGCGTACCTTCTGGCTGCAGGTCGAGATCGGCGAATGGAACAGCTCGACCGCGGCGCCCCCCGTCATGGCGGTCAGTCCGCCGCCGCGGCGCGCGACCGGTCCGGGTGCCGCGAGGGCAGGCCCATGATCGCGCGCGCCTCCTCCGGCGTCGCCGGCTCCATGCCGAGGTCGCGGATGATCCGGACGATGCGGTCGACGAGCTGGACATTGGTCGCGAGCTCGCCGGCCGCGTAGTAGAGGTTGTCCTCCAGCCCGACGCGGACATGGCCACCGAGCAGCAGCGACTGCAGCGCGGCGTTGAGCTGCGCGATGCCGATGGCGCTGACGTTGAAGATCGCCTGCTCGGGCATCAGCTCGACCATCTGCTGGAGGATCTTCGGCGAATAGGGCATCGCGCCCTGGAAGCCGCGATCGGCGCCGAGGACGAAATTGATGAAGTAGGGCGGGCGGTCGAGACCCGCCTTCAGCAGGGTGGTCACGTCCTGAAGCAGGTGCGTCGGGCTGAACACCTCCCATTCCGGCTTGATGCCGCGGGCCTGCATCTTCTCGGCCAGTTCCCGGCAGCGGGAGGGCGCGGTGTTCATCAGGATCTCGCGCCCCTCAAAGCGGGCGACGATGGTCGTGGGGTCCAGGGTGCACATCTCCGCCCCGGCCTCCAGCCCCTTCAGACGCTCCTCCCAGCGAATCTCCCACATGCCATCCGCGATCGGGGCCAGCATGTCGCCGTTAATGCCGCCGCCAGTCGAGTTGTTGATGACGATGTCGCAGCGCTCCCGGATCAGGGCGTTGATGCGGCGGTAGATCGCGGGGGCGCAGGTCGCCTCGTCGTCCGGGCGCCGCGCATGCACCGCGACCACCGCTGCGCCGGCATCGTGACAGCGGCGGACATCCTCGGCGATCTCCTCGGGCTGGGTCGGCAAGGCCGGGTTCTGCGCCTTGCCGGCCATGCCGCCGGTCGGCGCGATGGTGACGATGACCTTACGGCCGGACATGGCCTGCTCCTTCTTCCTGGATCGGTAAGGCGTCGATGAGCACGAAGGCGACCCGCGCGGTGGCGGCCGAGCGGTTGCTCCAGGCATGGTTGGTGCCGCGCTGGATCAGCACGTCGCCGGCCCTCATCAGCCGTTCCCCGGCATCGAGAAGCGCCCAGATCTCGCCGTCCAAGACGATAGCGAAATCGACCGACCGGGTGCGGTGCATGCCGCTGTGCCGGCCGCCGGCATCACGCGCCGCCGCGCCGGAGGCGCCGAGCGAGGCGAAGCCCTCGGCGGCGTCCCAGCGGTCGATGTACTGGGCATCGGGCGGGAACTGGACCAGGCGGAACACCGCGCCGCCCGCCGGTGGCGCGAGCACGATCGGCCGTCGGCAGGCCTCCTCGATCGGGCCGTTGTCGGCCGGGATCGCCGGAAGCTGCCAGAGATCGGTCACGCCGAAGGCATCGCTGCCGGCCAGCGTCATGACGAAGGGCGATGCCGCGTCGGAGAGGATGACGGACCGGCCGACGGCGTCGTGGCCGGTCACGATCCGGCGGACGGGCGCGACGCCCGGATGCTGATCCACTACCCTTCCTCCCTCGCCGCCTGGACCGCGGTTCGGGAGCGACGCTAGGGGGCCGCCAGGGCCGCCGGAACGGCAAAGCGCCTATAGCCGTTATTCAGCGTCCGGGGTGCTGCGTGCCGGAATGCCACCCGGCAGCCGCGCCTCCGGCCAGTCGGCGCCGCCCGCCTTGCGCGCGACCAGGGCCATGATTTCCCCGGCCACCTGGCGCAGCAGGCGCGAATGGCGCCGGGCGCGGTTGGTGCAGAGATTCCAGGCAACGGCACCGTCGGCGAGCGGGCGCGACTGGAGCCCGGCCTCGCCGGCGAGCGCGCAGCTCGGCACGATGCTGCAGCCGAGGCCTTCGCGTGCCAGCTCGATGCAGGTCGCCAGCGTCTCGGCCTCGACCGTGCAGCGGTAGGCGAAGCCCGACCGTTGCATGGCGTGCTCGATGAAGGCGCGGATGGAATTGGGGCGGCCCGGCAGGATCATGTCGAGGCCGCCGAGGTCGGCGATTGCGATCCGTGGCCGCGCGCCGAGCGCGCCGAGGTCGCGCCCGATGAGGTGCAGCGGCTCGGCGACGAGCGGGGTCGCGTCGAAATGCGCCGGCACCTGCTCGAGCCCGACGACCACCGCGATGTCGAGGACGCCCTCCTCCATCCAGGCGCGCAGGTTGTTGTTGATCCCTTCATAGAGGCGGGTCCTGAGCCCCGGATAGGCGCCGAGGAGACCGCGCGTCAGCGGCAGGGTGACCACCCGGCGCATGGAGATCGGCAGGCCGAGCGCGATGCGGCCGCTGCTGCTGCCGGCGATCTCGGCGCCCAGCGTCTCGAGCCCGGCGAGGATCGGCCGCGACCGCTCGATCAGCAGATCCCCCGCCTCCGTTGCCTGCACGCCGCGCGGCGTCCGGATCAGGAGTGCTTCGCCGATGGCGTCCTCCAGCATCTGGATGGCGCGCGACAGGGTGGGCTGGGAGAGGTTCAGGTCCTCGCCGGCGCGGTTGATGCTGCCGAGTTCGACGACGCGCAGGAAGTAGTGCAGCGCGCGCGCGTCGATCACCGCCTTGCCCCGGCCGCCGTCACCGAAGCGGCGGCGGCGAAGGCTTCCAGCGCGCGGCGGGCGGCGCTGCCTTCAGGCAGGATGTCCTCGCCGGTGCCGATCAGCGTCACCGCCGCCTCCGCCTCCTCCTGCCAGTTCAGCACCGGCGCGCTGATCGCCCGGAGCCCGGGCACGTAGCGCCCGTCGACCGCCGCCATCCGCGCCGTCCGCACCCGTCGCACGAGCGCCGCCACGCCGGCCTCGGTCGGCTCGAGGTCGGGCCAGGCCGCGCCCGCCGCGATCGCGCGCCCGGCCTCGGCGCTGACCGCCGCCGCGGTCAGGCGGCGCGGCAGGAAGGCCAGGAAGATCCGCCCGCTCGCCGAGGTCAGCACCGGCAAGGTGCTGCCGAGGCCGAAAGAAGTGACCATCGGGCTCGCCGCGCGCTGCCAGCGCAGGACGGTCGCGCCGTTGTTGCCCCAGACCGTCAGCAGGGCGGTCAGGCCGGTATCGAGGCAGAGATCCTCCAGCCGGTCGGCTGCCCGGTTCACGAGGTCGCTGCGCGCGAGCGCCATCAGGCCGATCCGGGCCGCGAAGGCGCCGAGGCCGTAGCGGCCGGATCGCCCGTCCTGCACCGCGAGTCCGGCATGGACGAAGCTCGCCAGGTAGCGATGCACCTTGCTGACCGGCATGCCGGCGGCGCGCGCAAGCTCGGTGACGCCGACCGGGCCGCCGGCCGCCGCAAAGGCGTGCAGCACCGCCATGGCCGCATCCAGCGCCTGGATGCCGCCGCGGGCATGGCCTTCCGGTCCGTTCTCGATGTCGTCCGCCATCCTGCCCATCCGATGCCGCCGCCGCGGAGTCTAGCCCGGCCGGGTTCCCTGCGACGCAGATTTGTATTGCATAGGGCGCAATGCATTCCCTATAGGGAAAGGAAGGAGGATGGTCCATGCGTGTCGCAGTTCTCGGCGGCGGCCCCGGCGGCCTCTACTTCGCGGCGCGGTGGAAGGCCCGCCACGCCGCCGACGAGGTCATGGTGTTCGAGCAGAACCGCGCCGACGCGACCTTCGGCTTCGGCGTCGTCTTCTCCGACCGGGCGATGGACTTCCTCCGCCGCGACGATGCCGCGATTGCCGATGCCGTCACCCGGCGTATGCAGACCTGGTCGGACATGACGATCGTGCATCGCGGCGAGCCGGTGACAATCGACGGCATCGGCTTCTCCGCGATCGGCCGGCTGGAGCTGCTGCAACTGTTCCAAGCCGCGGCGGCCGAAGCCGGCGTCGAGCTGCGGTTCGGGACCGCGATCGCGGCGCTGGCCGAGCTCGCGGGCTTCGACCTGGTGGTTGCGGCCGATGGCGTCAACTCCGTCGCGCGGCGCGAACTGGCGCCGGAACTCGGCGCCACGCTCACGCAGCTCGACGAGAAATTCGCCTGGTTCGGGACGACGAAGCCCTTCGACACCCTGACCCAGACCTTCGTCGCGACGCCGAGCGGCACCTTCAACGCCCATCACTACCGCTATGCGCCGGGGATGAGCACCTTCATCGTCGAATGCGACCGCGCGACCTGGCAGCGCTCGGCGCTCGACCGCATGGATGAGGAGGCGTCGCGGCGCTTCTGTGCCAGGGTGTTCGCCACGACCCTCGACGGCCACGCGCTGGTGGCCAACCGCTCCGCCTGGCGGAGCTTTCCCTGGGTTTGGAACGAGCGCTGGTCGGCCGGCAATTGCGTGCTGATCGGCGACGCGCTGCACACCGCGCATTACTCGATCGGGTCGGGCACGCGCCTCGCGCTCGAGGATGCGATCGCGCTGACCGCGGCGCTGGAGGCCCATCCCGGCGACCTGCCGGCTGCCTTCGGCGCCTTCGAGGCGGCGCGCCGGCCGGCCGTCGAGACCCTGGTCCGCGCTTCGAAGACCAGCGCCGATTGGTATGCGCGCTTCCCCGAGCACATGCGGCTCGATCCACTCGACCTTGCCTACAGCTATATCACCCGCTCGGGCCGGGTCGACCATGACCGGCTGCGCGCGATGTCGCCGCGCTTCATGGCGCGCCACGACGCCGCCGCGCAGGCGGTCGCGCCATGAGCGCGGCCGTGGCGGAGATCGGCCTGTCGCTGCCGCGGCGCTACAACGCGGCCGCCCTGCTGTTCGACAACCTGGCGCGCGGCCGCGGCGCGCATCCGGCGGTGACCGGGCCGGCCGGAACCAGGAGCTACGCGGCGCTGGCCGCGGCGGCATCGCGCCACGCCAGGGCTTTGGCTGCCGCCGGCCTGGCGCCGCAGGAGCGGGTGATCCTGTTCCTCGACGACACGCCCGACTATCCGGCTGCATTCTTCGGTGCGATCCATGGTGGCTTCGTGCCGGTGCTGGTCAATACAGCGACGGCGCCCGAGCTCCTGAACTTCTACCTGCGCGATTCCGGGGCGGCGGTCGCGATCATCGAGGGCAGCTTCGCCGACCGCTTCGACGCGACAGCCTGCGCGGGCACTGCGCTCCGGCTGCTCGTCCTCGCCGGCGGCGGACGCCCGGACGACGGCCCGGTGCCGGCGGTGGCGCTGGAGGATTTCCTGCGGCCGCATTCGTCGGAGATCGCCGCCGCGGCGACCGAACGCGACGACATGGCGTTCTGGCAATACTCCTCCGGCACCACCGGCCGGCCCAAGGGAATCGTCCACCGCCAGGGCGACATGGCCCATACCGCGGCCAGCTACGGCCGCCACGTGCTGCGCATCGGGCCCGGCGACATCTGCCTCTCGGTGCCCAAGATCTTCTTCGCCTATGGCCTCGGCAATTCGCTGGCCTTCCCCTTCTCGGTCGGCGCCACCAGCGTGCTGCTGCCGGGACAGCCGAAGCCCGGGCCGATCTTCGCGGCGATCGCACGCTACCGGCCGAGCCTCTTCTTCGGCCTGCCGACGCTCTATACCGCCATGGCGGCGGCGCCGGAGGCGGCGGGCGCCGACCTGTCGAGCATCCGGCTCTGCCTCTCGGCCGCCGAGGTGCTGGCCGGCGAGGTCGCCGAGCGCTGGAAGCGGATCGGCGGCCACGACATCATCGAAGGGCTCGGCTCGACCGAGATGCTGCACATCTACCTGTCCAACACGCCGGAGGCGTGGCGGCGCGGCGCGGCCGGACGGCCGGTGCCGGGCTACGAGGTCGAGCTGCGCGACCCGGAGGGCCGCGCGGTCGGCCCGGGCGAGGAGGGCATCCTGAGGGTGCGCGGCGGCTCCGCCGCGTCCTGCTACTGGAACCGGCCCGACAAGACCGCGGCGACGATGCTGGCGGATGGCTGGATCGACACCGGCGACCGCATGCTGCGGGACGCCGAGGGATTCTACGTCTTCCGCGGCCGCGCCGACGAGCTGATCAAGGTCTCCGGCCAATGGGTCTGGCCGCTGGAGGTCGAGCTCTGCCTGGCGGACCATCCGGCGGTGCGCGAATGCGCGGTCCTTGCGATCGAGCAGGAGGACCGGCGCATGACGCTCCGCGCCTTCGTGGTGCTGGCCGATCCCGATGCTGATCCGGATACCGCGGCGCGGCTGCTGCAGGATCACGTCAAGCGCCGGCTGATGCCGCACAAATACCCGCGCCAGGTCAGCTTCCTCGATGTCCTGCCGAAGACCGGCAGCGGCAAGATCGACCGCCAGGCGCTGCGCGCGGACCCGGGGAGATAAGCATGGACGACGCACCCGCCGAGACCCCCGAGCGCCGCGCCTTCTACACGGCGATCGACGGCGAGAATCTCAGCGCCCTCTGGACCAATATGGCGGCGCTGATCACGCCGGCGCCGCGGAGCGGCTGCCGCCCCTTCCTGTGGCGCTTCGACCAGATCCGGCGCCGCATGCTGGAGGCGGGAGCGCTGATCACCGCCAGGGAGGCGGAACGCCGCGTGCTGGTGCTGGAGAATCCGGGGCTTCGCGGCCAGTCCCGGATCACGACCTCGCTCTATGCCGGCATCCAGCTCGTGCTGCCGGGGGAGGTGGCACCCGCCCACCGCCACAGCCAATCGGCGCTCCGCTTCGTGCTGGAGGGCAGCGGCGCGCATACCACCGTCGCCGGCGAACGCACCGCGATGGAGCCCGGCGACTTCGTCATAACCCCAGCGATGGCCTGGCACGACCACGGCAACCTGTCGGACCGGCCGATGTTCTGGCTGGACGGGCTCGACATCCCGCTCGTGCAGTTCCTCGACGCCTCCTTCGCCGAGGGCCTCGGCCAGGATGAGCAGCCGGTCACCGTGCCCCCTGGCGATTCCGCCGAGCGCTTCGGGCGCAACCTGCTGCCGGTCGACCTCGACTGGCGCTCCCGCGCCTCGCCGATCTTCAACTACCCCTATGCGGAGACCCGGCAGGCGCTGGAGCGGATGCGCCGCCGCGAGGCCTGGGATCCCTGCCACGGGCTCAAGCTCCGCTACACCCATCCGGTCACCGGCGACTTCGCCATGCCGACCATCGGCACCTTCATCCAGTTGCTGCCGAAGGGTTTCGTCAGCGCCCGCTACCGCGCGACGGACGCAACCGTCTTCGCGGTTGTCGAAGGGCGCGGGCGCAGCCAGGTCGGCGACGTCGTCCTGGAATGGGGACCGCGCGACGTCTTCGTGGTGCCGAGCTGGCAGCCGGTGATCCACGACGCCGCCGAGGACGCCGTCCTGTTCAGCTATTCCGACCGCCCGGTGCAGCAGAAGCTGGACCTCTGGCGCGAGGACCGCGGCAACGCCTGATCAGGGAGGGTGGCATGTCCAGCTCTGCGTCGCAGATCACCGCGGCGATCGACGGGGCCCGCTTCGGGCGGCCGCAATTGCTGATCGCGGCGCTCTGCGCCCTGGTCGCGCTGCTCGACGGCTTCGACACGCAGTCGATCGCCTTCGTGGCGCCGATGATCGCCGAGCAATGGCGGCTGTCGCCGGCAAGCTTCGGGCCGATCTTCGGCATCGGCCTGCTCGGGCTGACGATCGGCGCCTTCGTCCTTGGCCCCGCTGCCGACCGCTTCGGCCGCAAGGCGATCATCCTGCTGTCGATCGGGATCTTCGGCGTCTTCGCGCTGCTGACCGCCTGGGCGGCATCGGTGCCGGAGCTGATGCTGCTGCGCTTCCTCACCGGCATCGGGCTCGGCGGCGCGATGCCCAACATCATTGCGCTGACCAGCGAATACGCGCCGGCACGCCTCAAGGCGACGCTGGTGACCGTGATGTTCTGCGGCTTCCCGCTCGGCTCGACGCTCGGCGGCCTGATCAGCGCGCCGCTGATCGCCCAGCATGGCTGGCCGGCGGTCTTCCTCCTGGGCGGCGTCCTGCCGCTGCTGTTGCTGCCGGTGCTGGTCATCGCCCTGCCGGAATCGGCGCGGTTCCTGGCGACGCGGCCGGGGACCGAGGCGAAGGTCGCGGCGATCGTCGCCCGCCTCGGCCTGGTGCCGGCCGCGACGCCGGCGCTGGCCGCAGCCGTGCCGGACAGCCAGGGCTTCCCGGTCTTCGCCCTGTTCCGCGACGGGCGCGCGCGGATGACCGCGCTGCTCTGGCTCGCCTTCTTCATGAACCTTCTGGTGATGTACTTCCTGGTGAACTGGCTGCCGAGCCTGCTGCGCGCCGGCGGCCAGCCGATCGACATCGCCATCCTGGCGACCGCGATCCTCAATGCCGGCGGGGTCGTCGGCGGCATCGTCCTCGGCCAGGCGATCGACCGCTTCCAGCCGCATGCGGCGCTCGGCGGCAGCTATCTCGCCGCCGCCGCCTGCATCGCCGTCGCCGCCACCCATGCGACGGAGCTGCCGCTGCTGCTGGCCGCCATCTTCTTCGCGGGCTTCGGCGTCGTCGGCGCGCAGATCGGGATGAATGCGCTGGTCGCCGCCACCTACCCGACGGAAATGCGGGCGACCGCGGTCGGCTGGGCGCTCGGCGTCGGGCGGGTGGGCGCGATCTTCGGGCCGGTCGCCGGCGGCTGGCTGCTCGCCGCCGGCTGGACCTCGCAGAGCCTGGTGCTCGCCGCCGCGGCGCCCGCGGTCTGCGCCGGGCTCGCAGTGCTGGCCCTCAGGCAGCGCCGCGGCGCGCAGCCGGCGCCGGCGCCGCAGCGGTCCTGAGCGCCGGACGGTTCGCTACCGCTCCGCGGTGCGGATCGCGGCCGGGCCACCGCCCACCGGGATGCGCTGGCGGGTATCGGCCAGGCGCTGGCCGTCGAAGCGGAACACCGCCAGGTTGCGGTCGACCATGTTCTGCACGATCACGGTGCGGCCGTCGCGGGAGAAGGCGACGCCCTGCGCCCAGTCGCCGATCGGCGCGGTGGCGATGCGGCGGAGCCGCCCGCCTTCGATGCGCAGCATCACGAGCTGCGCGGTGCCGCGCAGCGGATGACCCGCCGGCCGCGCCGAGCCGTTGTGGATGGTCACCGCGACGTGGCGGTTGTCGGGGCTCACCTGAATGCCCTCCGGCGTCGGGCCGACGCTGATCGTGTCCGCGGTCAGGATCGTCTCGCGCCGCAGGTCGATCAGGCTGACGGTGTCGGCATCGCCGGTGCCGCGGCCGATATTGGCGACCACCGCCCATTGCCCGTTCGGCGTGATGCCCATGCCATAGGGGCGGATGCCGACGGTGATGGCGCGCTCGGTCGCCGTCACCGTCTCGCCGTCCACGGCAAGCACGGACACGCGGCTGTCCGTGTCGCCGTCGCGGGTCACCAGCGCGCGGCGGCCATCGGGGGTGAACTGCACGTGCGACGGGCCGGAATTGGCCGGGCCGACGGTGACGGTCGAGACCGCGGCGAGCTGGCCGCCCTGCAGCCGGAACACGCTGACCGATCCGGCATTGCGGTTGGCGACCAGCACCAGGGTGCCGGCGCGGTTGACCGAGACGCCGGATGGCCCTGCCCCGGCCTCGATCGTCTGCACCACGCGCGGCGGGTTGGCGCGGATGTCGACCAGCGAGACGCGATTGTCGGGCGTGGTCTTGGTCGGATCGGCGGGGTCGATCCGCTGCGCGGAGGTGACGATCGCGAAGCGCTCGTCCGGCGTCACCGCGACCCCGGTCGGCGGGCCGACCACCGAATGCGGCACCTGCACCTCGCCGGTCGCGCGGGGGCGCGGGCCGTTCAGGTCGATGACGGTGATGGTGTCGGGCGGCGGATTGGCGACGACGGTGTTCACGCCGTTCACCAGCCGCTGCTTGTTGTCGTTGGCGGAGACCGCGATCTGCGCCGATGCCGCGCCGCAGACGAACGACAGCGCCAGAGCGGCGCCGGCGAGGAGCCTGGCCTTCATTCTCGTTCCCTCCCGAGGTTTTTCCCTCGGTGAATAGTCTGGGCACTGGGACGGCGGCCGCGCAAGCGCCCTTGCGGCCGCTGCGGCGGCGACATAGCCTGACCCCGCCATGACGACGCGCAACCGATCGACGATCTGGTGGTGGCCCCTCTCCTGAGGTGGCCCTCGTCTTCCTGTTCCCTGCAAGGCCGCCTCGGAGTTCCGGGCGGCCTTCGTCATATCCGACGCGACGAGTGCATGCCCGGGCCCTGAGCGGCGCAACCCGGAGCCTGCCATGACCGCACCACAGACCACCCGCTTCACGACCGGAGGCGGAATCGTCATCCACCGCCAGGTCCTGGCCCTGCCGCATGGCGAGGGCATTGCCGACCTCGCCCGGCGGCTCGACACGCAGCGCGGCGTGCTGCTCTCCTCCTCCTTCGAGTTCCCGGGCCGCTACACGCGCTGGGATCTCGGCTTCGCCGATCCGCCGCTGGCGATCGAGGCGCGCGGCCGGTCGATAACGCTCCGCGCGCTGAACGCGCGCGGGCGCGTGCTGCTCGCCGTCATAGCGCCGGCACTGCGGTCGATGCCGGAGCTCACGGCATTCGGCGCCGGCGAGGACGCGCTGACGGCGACCGTCGGCACGGCGCCGCAAGACTTCGCGGAGGAGGAGCGGAGCCGGCAGCCTTCCGTCTTCTCGGTGCTGCGACGGCTGCGCGACCTGTTCGCGAGCGCCGAGGATCCGCATCTCGGCCTCTATGGCGCCTTCGGCTACGACCTCGTCTTCCAGTTCGAGCCCATGGCGCTGCGCCTCCCGCGCGCCGCCGACCAGCGCGACCTGGTGCTGTTCCTGCCGGACGAGGTGCTGGTCGTCGACCACATGCGCGGTACGACGACGCTGCACCGCTACGAGTTCGGGGCCCAGGGCCAATCGACCGACGGGCTGCCGCGCGCGACGCCGCCCGAGCCCGCCCGCCCGGCGCGCAACGCCGCACCGCCCGAGAGCGACCACGCGCCCGGCGAATACGCGGCGATGGTCGAGCGGGCGCGGGCGGCCTTCGCGCGCGGCGAGCTCTACGAGGTGGTGCTCGGCCAGACCTTCGCCGCCCCCTGCCCCGACGCGCCGAGTGCGGTGTTCGATCGGCTGCGGCAGGTGAACCCGGCGCCCTACGGCGCGCTGATGAATCTCGGCGGCGGCGAGTTCCTGGTCGCCGCCTCGCCCGAGATGTTCGTCCGCGTCGAAGGCCGCCGCATCGAGACCTGCCCGATCGCCGGCACCATCCGCCGCGGCGCCGATGCGCTGGAGGATGCCGAGAACATCCGCACGCTGCTGAACTCCACCAAGGAGGAAAGCGAGCTCACGATGTGCACCGATGTCGACCGCAACGACAAGGCGCGGGTCTCGGTCCCCGGCAGCGTGCGCATCATCGGCCGGCGGCAGATCGAGGCCTATGCGCGGGTGATCCACACGGTGGATCACGTGGAGGGCACGCTGCTGCCGGAGCGCGACGCGCTCGACGGCTTCCTGTCGCATGCCTGGGCGGTGACGGTGACCGGCGCCCCAAAGCCCGGGGCGATCCGCCATATCGAGGCGGAGGAGCGCTCGGCGCGGCGCTGGTATGGCGGCGCCATCGGCCGCCTCGGCTTCGACGGCAACCTCAACACCGGGCTGACGCTCCGCACCATCCGGCTCAAGGACGGCATCGCGGAGGTCCGGGCCGGCGCCACCCTGCTGCACGACAGCGACCCGGCGGCCGAGGAAGCGGAATGCCGGCTGAAGGCGAGTGCGATGTTCGCCGCGATCCGCGGCGCGCCGGCGGCGGCGCCGGCAGCCGCGCCGGCCTCGCCGCGGCGGCCGGGCGCGCCGGTGCTGCTGGTCGATCACGAGGACAGTTTCGTCCATACGCTGGCCGCTTACCTGCGGGCCGCCGGCGCCGTGGTCAGGACGCTGCGGCCGGACGCGGCCCGCGCGGCGCTCCGCGGGGGTGAGGCGGACTCGCTCGTGCCCTCGCTCGTCGTATTGTCGCCGGGGCCGGGACGACCGGCGGACTTCGCGATGTCGGAGACGCTGGCGCTGATCCTCGAGCGCGGACTGCCGGCCTTCGGCGTCTGCCTCGGCCTGCAGGGGATCGTCGAGCATTTCGGCGGCGCGCTCGACCGGCTGCCGCTGCCGGTGCACGGCAAGCCGTCGCTGGTCCGGAACCTTGGCGGCCGGCTGCTGGCGGCGCTGCCGGAGCGCTTCGCCGTCGGGCGCTACCATTCCCTGCATGCACCGCGCGGCGCATTGCCGGAGGCGCTGACGGTGACGGCGGAGACCGAGGACGGCGTGGTGATGGCGATCGAGCACCGGTCGCTGCCGATCGCGGCGGTGCAGTTCCATCCGGAATCGCTGATGACCGATCCGGCCCGGATCGGCCTGCCGCTGCTGGCCGGACTGTTGCTTGCTCCTACGTGAAGCGTGAAACGTGAAGCGTGAAGCGTGAGGCGTGAAGCGTGAGGCGCAGGACGGGCGGGCCCTTCCGGGCCCGCCCGATGCAGCCTCAGCGCAGGATGCCGCCGACGACGCCGTTGACGGTGGTCACGACCGGCGCGACCACGCCGGAGACCGGCTGCGGCAGCGCCGCCGCCACGCCCGAGAGCGTCCCGGTCACCGCGGTGCCGAGCGCGCCGGTGCCCGGCAGGCCACCCGCGCCGCCGCCGGTGACGCCGCCGACCAGGCCGCCCACCACCGGCAGGCCGCCGAGGACCGGCGCCAGCGTGCCCACCACCGGCAGCGAGCCGAGGCCTGGCAGCGCCCCGCCGCCGGGAGCACCGCCACCGCCGGCCAGGCCGCCGACCAGCGGCCCGACCACCGGGAGCGCCCCGAGCGTCGGCGCCAGCGTGCCGACCACCGGCAGCGAGCCGAGCCCGGGCAGGCCGCCGCCGCTGCCGATGATCGGCAGGCTGCCGACCAGCGGCAGGTTGCCGAGCAGGGTGCCGTTGCCGACCGTCGGCAGCAGGTTGCCGTTCAGGACGCCGCCCTGGGCTGCGGCCGCCGTGGCCGGCGACAGCACGTTGGCGGCGACCAGCGTCGGCGAGGTGCCGCCGGCACCGGCGCCGCCGAGCAGCGGCTGGCCGCCGACCGTCACCCGCGCCAGCGGGTCGAGCAGGCCGGCGGTGGTGCCGCTCGTGGCACCGGAGAGCAGGCCCTGCACCGCACCCTGAACGACGCCGAGCGGGTTGGAGGAGACGGAGATCGCCGGCGGCGCGCCGGACCCTGCGGGGCCGGTGGCACCGGTCGGCCCAGCCGCGCCGGTCGGGCCTGCGGGTCCTGCCGGGCCGGTCGCGCCGGCGGAGCCCGTCGGGCCGGCCGGTCCGGTGCCACCGGCAGGGCCGGTCGGGCCGGCGGCCCCTGTGGGACCGGCCGCACCGGTCGGACCGGCTGCGCCGTTCGGGCCGGCCCCGCCGGTGCCGCCGGTCCCGCCGGTCGCACCCGGATTGCCGCTATCGCCGGACCCGCCCGTGGCGCCCGCGCCACTGCCGGACCCGCCACCGCTGCCGCCGCCAGCCCCCGCCCCGCCCGCACCGTCGGCGGCGATGCCGCCCGACAGGGAGGATCCGCCGCCGCCGCAGGCCGCGGCGCCGAGCGCCAGCGCGATGAGAAGGGCCGAACGCGGCAGCGTCGACCCGATGATGGCATTCCGCTTCGTCATATTCCTTGCCCCTGTTCGCATATCTGTTTCGGATGCCGCCAAGAGCATCGACAGACATCGTGTACCGCCCGAAGCAGGGGAAAGCTGGTTTGTATTTACACGGAAATGCTTGGCGATATTGACGAACCAGAACAGACGCTACGACATTATTTGACACAAGGAGATGAAGCGCGACGAAGCCGCCGGCGAGGCTCGCCGGCGGCTTCCCGAAGGATCGGCGCCCCCTGTCCGGGGGCACCCTTGTAAGTCGGGCATCCGATTCAGACCTTCGGGCCATTCGGCCCTGCGGTCATCGGATGCTCAGGCGTCAGCGGAGGACGCCGCCGATGACGCCGTTCACCGTGCCGACGACCGGCGCGACCAGGCCGCCGACCGGCTGCGGCAGCGCCCCGGCGACGCCCGAGAGCGTCCCGGTCACCGCGGTGCCCAGCGCACCCGTGCCGGGGATGCCGCCGGCACCGCCGCCGCTGCCGCCGAGCAGCGGTCCGACCACGGGTCCGACCACCGGCAAGGCGCCGACCGTCGGCGCCAGCGCACCCACCACCGGCAGCGAGCCGAGCCCCGGCAGGGCCCCGCCGCCACCGCCGCCGCCGCCGAGCAGCGGACCGACCACGGGCCCGACCACCGGCAGGGCGCCGAGGGTCGGCGCCAGGGTGCCGACCACCGGCAGCGAGCCGAGCCCCGGCAGGCCGCCGCCGCCCACGATCGGCAGGCTGCCGACCAGCGGCAGGTTGCCGAGCAGCGTCCCGTTGCCGACCGTCGGCAGCAGGTTGCCGTTGAGGACGCCGCCCTGGGCCGGCGGCGCGGTCGTCGGCGACAGCACGTTTGCCGACACGATGGTCGGCTGGGTGCCGCCGGCACCGGCGCCGCCGAGCAGCGGCTGCCCGCCGACCGTCACCCGCGCCAGCGCGTCGAGCAGGCCGGTGGGCGATCCGCCGCCCGCGCCGGAGACCAGGCCCTGCACCGCGCCCTGGACCACGCCGAGCGGGTTGGAGGCGACGGAGATCACCGGCGGCGCCGCGGCGCCGGTCGGACCCGCCGGGCCAGTGGCGCCGGTCGGGCCAATCGGGCCCGTGGCGCCGGTCGCACCCGTCGGGCCGATCGGGCCGGTGCCGCCGATGGGGCCGGTCGGACCGATCGGGCCGGTGGCGCCAGTCGCCCCGGTGGCACCCGTCGCACCCGTGGCACCCGTGGCACCCGTGGCACCCGTCGTGCCGGTAGCCCCGGTCGCACCCGTTGCCCCGGTCGCGCCCGTGGCTCCGGTCGCGCCCGTGGCTCCGGTCGCGCCTGTGGCTCCGGTCGCACCGGTGCCCCCGGTCGCACCCGTTCCGCCTGTGGCGCCGGTGGCACCGGTTGCGCCAGTCGCGCCCGTGCCGCCCGTACCCCCGGTCGCGCCGGTCGCGCCGGTGCCGCCCGTCGCACCGGTTCCGCCGGTACCGCCTGTCGCACCGGTTCCGCCGGTGCCGCCCGTCGCACCCGGCGCGCCGCCGGCACCCGTGCCACCGGTCGCGCCCTGGCCGCTCCCGCCTGACTGTCCGCCCGACCCTTGCGCCCCGGTCCCGTCTCCGAGGGAGAGGCCCCCGTCGATCGAGGAGCCGCGGCCGTTGCAGGCGACGACCCCGAAGGCGACCGTCGCCAGCAGCGCCGCGCGCGGCAGGGTCGACCAGATGATGCTGTTCCGCTGTTTCATGAATCGCCTTCCCTTCGATGTCGCCAGGGAGCGTCGGAGTCCGAGGCGGTCCGCAAATGGATACATCACGGACCCGAAACACATCGGTCGATAATTTTCTTGAATTGCTTTGTACGGTTCAACGTCGTTTCGGAATGATCGGCGATTTCCGTTTGATTGGTTGCCGTTGTTTGTTCGAGTATGGTCAATGAAATAGACTGTTTATTTCGTCAGCGTCCCTGGACCGAACCTTGTAATGCAATTTGGGCGAAGCCGAGATTGCCGAGGATGCGCGGGCGGTCCTCGGGCGGCAGGGCCGGATTGTCGAGCAGGGCTTCGCAGACCCGCTTGCAGGCGGCGTGGTCGCCGACCCAGTAGCTGGCGACCGCATACTCGTCCGCGCAGCGCCATTGCTGGAAGGAGACGTTGACGAACAGAATGTCCTCGGTCGGCGGCAGGCCCATGCCGCGCTCGGCGAAGATGCGTGCCAGGGCGTATTTCCGGCGCAGCCTGAAGAAGCGCGCGAGGTCGCCATAGGCTTCGGCCCGCCCGGGGCGGGCATCGATCGCGTCCAGATACCGCCGGAGGATCTCCGCCTCATCGCTGCCGACCTGCTCCGCCAGCAGGGCGGCATTGTACATCGACGACCAGGCCTCCTCCTGCCAGCCGCCCATCGCGGCGCGCCGGTCGTAGCAGTCCAGCGCCTTCTCCTTCTGGCCGCTGTCGCGATAGCTTTGCGCCAGGTAGTAGACGTAACGGGCGTTGCCGGGTTCCATCCGCAGCGCCGCTTCCAGCACCTCCGCATCGGCCGAATACTTCTCCGCCTGGCTGCGCTGGCTGCGCGCCCCATCGGCGATCGCGACCACCTCCGGCCCCGGGATCAGCGGTGCGTATTCGGGCTCGCCGCAGTCCAGGTATTCGTGCAGCACGCCGACATAGCGCCACGGCGCCCGCGCGGAGACGATGCAGGTGCGCTTGTGGACGACGCTGCCGTGGACGAAGGTCAGGCTGTAGCCCCTGGCCGTCAGCGCCGGACGCCGGAACCCCGGCGGCAGCCGCAGCACCTCATCCGCATCGATCACGAAGATGTAGTCGGCCTGGCCCCGTGCCAGTTCGATCGCCTCGGTGCGGTTGTGGCCGAAATCCTTCCAGGGGCGCTCATGGAGCTGGCCGGGGAGATCGGCGTAGATGCTCCGGATCAGCTCCTGCGTGCCGTCCGTCGACCCGGTGTCGACGATGACCCAGCTGTCGATGAAGGGCCGGACGGCGTCGAGGCAGCGCCGGATGATGTGCGCCTCGTTCCTGACGATCATGTTGAGGCAGAGGGACGCCATGATGCTCCTGCAGGCGCCACCCCTCGGGAGGCGTATACCAATTGCGTGCTTTCCGGTATCCATCGTAAGCTCGCGCACGGATTGATGTCGGCACGCTCAAGCTGCGCCCGAAACTGTGCGGATTGCAACCGTCGACCCCAATGGACTTGCGTCCTCCGGTAGCGTTGCTTCGACGACCATTCGAACGTTTTCGACATTGTGCAGGCTCACATGACGAAACTATCCAAGGACGGCGCTGAGCGCGGTCCTCGCCGTCCCCGAGGCTTCGCAGCCATGGACGCGGAACTCCGGCGCGCGATCTCCTCCAAGGGCGGCCAGAGCGTCCCGAGCGAGAAGCGCAGCTTCGCGCTCAACCGCGACCTGGCGGTTGCCGCTGGCCGCAAGGGCGGAGCCCATGGACATGACGGCACCGGCCTGCACCGCGCGGAGAAGCTGCTGGGCGTTGCCGGCAAATGCCTGCTCCTGGCGGAGGATGATTACCTGATTGCCGAGGAGATGGTGTTCACGCTGGAGCAGCACGGCGCCGAGGTGGTCGGGCCGGTGCCGACGGTCTCTGCCGCGCTCGAGCTGATCGCGACCGAATCCCTCCGTCTCGATGGTGCCGTGCTCGACATCAACCTGCGCGACGAGCGCGTCTTTCCGGTGGCGACCCTTCTCTCCCGCAAGGGCATCCCCTTCGTTTTCGTCACCGGTTACGGCCGCTCGGCCATCCCCGGCCTCTATTCCTCGGTGCCGCTGTTCGAGAAGCCGCTGAGCCACAAGGAATTCGCCGGCATGCTCCCGTTCCTGAAGGTGCCGGCGCCACAGGTCCTGCCGCCCGGCTGACGTTCGGAGCGCCTTGGCGCTCTCACGGATCATTGGCGGGGCCGACGACGCGCGCCGCCGCTTCCGCGACGCAAAGCTGTTCCAGCGCGCGCTGCGCCACCCGCGCCTCTTCCCGGCTGACGAAGCCGACGGCGAGCACGCTCTGCTGACCATCGGCGTGCAGCTCGACGAGCGTCCATTCCTCGGCGGACGGTGCCGCGGGGCTCCTGACGATCCTGAAGCGCATCCTGCCCATCGAGCCCTCCATCACCGCGCGGGTTCATCCTGATTGGCATGCGGGATCGATGGTAGCCCGTGCCGAGCCTTCCTTCCGCAACCGGATGCGCCGCAACGCTGCCTTTCACGGGCTTCTCACAAGCTCAGCCATGTCCTCCGCGAAGGGGCGGCGGCCTGGCCGTCGAGCGATGCCGGCAGAAGCAGCACGGCATCGGCGGCGGCGAGGTCGTACTCGGCATAGGCACGCTGGCTCAAGGCTTCGTGGCCGGGCTCGCCCGGCGCGGTCGGGAAGCGCATCCAGTCAAGGCCGGACCAGGGCGTCAGGTTCGACGCGCAGACGCCGCAGCCTTCGATGCGCAGCCGGATCCCGCCGGCCGCGGGTTCCGGGATCGGCACCCGATCGATCGGGACCTGGCCGGGGCCCGTCACCACCGCCGCCCGCATCATCCCGCGCATCCTCGCCTCCCTGCGACGCCGTCGGGGCAGCGCGGGTATGAAGATGCCGTTGCAGGCAGCCTGGGCTATGAGGAGACGATGCAGCGCCGCGAGATCCTGTTCAACGCCTTCACCATGAACACCGTCGGGCATGTCTCGCCCGGTCTCTGGACGCATCCGCGCGACCGGTCCTGCGAGTATCACCGGCTGCGGCACTGGACCGAGCTCGCCCGGCTCTGCGAGCGCGGCCTGTTCGACGGGCTGTTCATCGCCGACGTGCTCGGCATCTACGACGTCTATCGCGGCGGGCCGGAGACCGCGCTGCGCCACGCCGCGCAGGTGCCGATCAACGATCCGGCGATGCTGGTTTCCGCGATGGCGCTGGTCACCGAGCATCTCGGCTTCGGCATCACGACAAACCTGAGCTGGGAAGCGCCCTATCTGCTCGCCCGCCGGATGTCGACGCTGGATCACCTGACCGAAGGCCGCGTCGGTTGGAACATCGTCACCGGCTACCTCGAGAGCGCGGCGCGCGGCATGGGGCTGCCGCGGCAGACGGCGCATGACGATCGCTACGACCTGGCCGAGGAATACATGCAGGTCGTCTACAAGCTTTGGGAAGGCAGCTGGGAACAGGACGCGGTGCAACGCGACCGCGCGAGCGGCGTCTTCGCCGATCCGGCGCGCATCCATCGTGTGCAGCACCAGGGCAATCATTTCAGCGTGGACGCCATCCACCTCTGCGAACCCTCGCCGCAGCGGACGCCGGTGCTGTACCAGGCGGGCGCTTCCGCGGCCGGCCGCGCCTTCGCGGGGCGGCATGCCGAATGCGTCTTCGTCAGCGGCCCCTCGGCCGCGGTGATCGCCCCGCGCGTCGCCGCCCTCCGCGCCGCGGCGGTTGCCGCCGGCCGCGCGCCCGAGGACCTCAAGGTGTTCAGCGCGCTGACCGTGATCGTCGCTGGCTCTCAGGCCGAGGCGGAAGAACGCCACGCCGAATACCTGCGCCACGGCAGCACGGAAGGCGCGCTCGCGCTGATGTCCGGCTGGACCGGCCTCGACCTCGCCGGCCAGGATCCGGACACCGAGATCCGTCACATCGAGAACGACGCGATGCGCACCGCGCTCGACAACGTCACCCGCGCCGATCCGGGCCGCAGCTGGACGGTGCGCCAGGTCGCGGAATTCACCACCATCGGCGGCATCGCCCCGGTCATCGTCGGCGACGCCGCGCGCGCGGCGGATTCGGTGGAGGCCTGGGTGGATGCGACCGGCGTCGACGGGTTGAACCTCTCCTCCGCGGTGATGCCGGAGACCTTCGCGGCGATCGCGGAGCACCTGGTGCCCGAGCTGCAGCGTCGCGGGCGGTACAAGACGCGCTATGCCGAGGGCACCCTGCGGCGGAAGCTGTTCGGGCAGGACCGGCTCGCGCCGCCGCATCCGGCGGCGGGATATCGGCTGGCGACTTAGGACACGGGGCGCCAGAAGCCGAAGGCGATCAGCTCGCGAGGCCGAGGTCCTTCAGGACCGCCTCCACCGATGCGGTCTCCTGGCTCAGCCAGGGGGCGAACTCGCGGCGGGGCAGATAGAGCTGCTGCCATCCGCGGCGTTCGCATTCCGACTGCCAGGCCCCGCTGCGGGCCATCGCCTCGACCAGCGCCTCGAGCTGTCCCGCATGCTCCTCCGGGATGCCGGGCGGCGCGAACAGGGCGCGCCAGTTGTAGAAGACGCAATCCACCCCGCCCTCGCGAAGGGTGGGGATGTCGATCCCCGGCAGGCGCTCGGACGAGGAGATGCCGAGCACGCGCATCCGCCCGGCCTCGATATGCCCCTGCCACTCCGCGAAGCCGGACAGGCCCGCCCGCACCTGGCCGCCGAGGATCGCGGTCGCGGCCGGGCCGCCGGAGTTGAAGGCGACATAGGCGAGCTGGTTCGCCGGAATCCCGAGCGCCTTGCCCAGCAGCCCGTACATCATGTGATCCACGCCGCCGGCCGCGCCGGCGCCGACCGACATGCCGCGCGGGTTCGCCCGCAGCTCCGCCACGAACTGCGCGATGTCGCGGATCGGGGAGCTCGCGGGCACCACCAGGACGAAGGCCTCGCCCTGCAGCCGCGCCAGCGGGATCACGTCGGCCAGGCTGACCGGCGATCGCGTCGCGATCACCGCGCTGAGCATGGACAGGCCCGAGACCATCAGCGTGTTGCGCCGGCCGCGCAGCGCGATGAAGCGCGGCAGGCCGATGGCACCACCGGCGCCGGTGACGTTCTCGACCTGGGCGCCGCCGATCTGGCCGTTCTCCCGGAGCACCCGCTCCATCGCGCGCGCCACGCTGTCCCAGCCGCCGCCGGCGCCCGATGGGACGAAGAGGCGGAGCAGGTCGACAGCAGGCGCCTGCGCGGCCGCGCGGCGGAGCGGCACGGATGTGGTCGCGAGGCCGGCGGCGGCAAGCAGGGCGCGGCGTGTCGGAGGCATGGATCTCTCCCTTTCCCTTGTTTGTTCTGCCGCCTCCATCATGATCATGGTTGCGTCGGCTCGGCCATGACCTGGAGGAACCAGCCCCGCAACGCCGCGACGTCCGGCCGGCTTTCGAGACCGGGTGCAGCAGCGAAGTGGTAGGTCCAGCCGCGCAGCCTTTCCGCGAACGGCACCACGAGCAGTCCGGCGGCGAGCGCGTCCGCGACCAGGACGAGGCTGACGATCGCCACACCCTGGCCGGCGATGGCGGCCTGCACCGCAAGCGCGCTTTCAGGAAACCGCATCCCGGCGGCGGCATCCATGCCGGACAGTCCCGCCTTCGCGCACCATCGCGCCCAGCTCGGGAGCGGCCTCGGGGACCGGCGCCCATCGACATGGATCAGGGCGGCACGCCGCAGGTCGGCCGGCGTCGAGATCCCGAGGCGCGGGCTGCAGACCGGCGCGAAGGCGTCGTCCCGCAGCGGCACGGTCGCGGCGCCGGGGAACGGTCCTTTGCCGTAGCGTATGGCGACATCGACCCCGCCCGGCTGGAGCTCGACCACGGCGTCGGACGCATGCAGTCGCAGATCGGTCCGCGGCAGGAGCTGGCGCAATGCATCAAGGCGCGGCACCAGCCAATGACTCAGGAAAGCCGTGGTGGAGGACAGCGTCAGGACCGCCGGATCCCGGCCGCGACGCATGCGCGCCACCGCATTGCCGATCTCGGCAAATCCCGCCGCCGTCGCCTCGTAAAGCCATCTGCCTTCCGCGGTCAGCGTCACCGAGCGCGGCGAGCGTTCCAGCACCCGCAGACCGAGATGCGCCTCGAGCTGCCGGATCTGGTGACTGATGGCGGTCGGCGTCACGCGAAGCTCCGCCGCCGCGGCCGTGAAGCTCGATCGCCGGGCGGCGGCCTCGAAGGCGCGAAGCGCGGTCAGGGGCGGCAGCTCAGGCCCGGACATGCTGATCTGAATTCATCATAGAGATGAAAGATACGATTTTGCGCGGGAAAATCCAGGTCGCTATGCTTCCAGTGCTGAACGAAACTCAAGACTGAGGCAGATACGATGGTTGCTCTGGTTGCCGGGCTGATCGACGTCTTCACCGCGGTGCCGCTCGGCGGCAATCCGCTGGCGGTGGTCGAGGACGCCGATGCGCTCTCCACCGACGACATGCGGCGCATCGCCGGTGAGCTCAACCAGGCCGAAACCACGTTCCTGATGCGGAGCAGCCGCGCCGACCGCAGGCTTCGCTCCTTCACCGCGAGCGGTGCGGAAGTCTTCGGCGCCGGGCACAACGCGCTCGGCGCCTGGCTGTGGCTCGGCGAGCATGGCCAGCTCGGGCCGCTCGATGCGCCGAGAACCTTCCTCCAGGAGATCGGCGACGATGTCCTGCCGATCACTCTCGAACGCGTGGATGGCCGCGTTCACGGCCGCATGCGGCAGGCGGCACTTCGCCTGTCGACGGCGCTGCATACCCTGGCCCCGTTGTCGGCGGCGCTGCGTCTCGCGCCGGACGATATCGAACCCTTTCCGGCGCCGCGCGCCGCCGATACCGGGGCGGCGCATCTGATGGTGCGGCTTCGTGGCCGCGATGCGGTCGATCGCGCCGCGCCGGCGGCAGAGGCGTTGCTTGCCGTGCTCGCCGAGGCCGGCGCCGAGGGCTGCTACGCCTATGCCTTCGACCCCGCGGCGCCCGGCACCGCCTACGCCCGCTTCTTCAACCCGACCGTCGGCCTCTGGGAGGATGCCGCGACCGGCACCGCCGCGGGCCCGCTCTGCGCCTATCTGAGCTCGGAAGGCCTGTTGAGCCCCGACGGCGCGCTCGTGATCGAGCAGGGCACGAAGATGGGACGCCGAAGCCACCTGGCAGTCCGCCTGGCACCGGAACCGGAACTGTCGGGTGCCGGCGTCGTGGTGTTGCGCGGCACCCTGATGGTGTGAAGTGTCCCCGGCGGGATTCGAACCCACGGCCCCCAGATTAGGAATCTGGTGCTCTATCCGGCTGAGCTACGGAGACCCGGACCGGCTTCTAGCACCAGAAGGCCAGTGGCGGGAGGCCCCGCTGCCTCAGGCGACCGAGTAGACGCCCCGCTCGCCCGCCACCGGCACCAGGCGCGTGGTCAGGCCCAGCACCGTCTCGGCGCCGCCGAGATAGACGACGCCGCCCGGCTGCAGCAGCCCGGCAAGCCGCTCCAGCACCCGCGTCTTGGTCTCGGTGTCGAAGTAGATCAGCACGTTGCGGCAGAAGATGGCGTCGAACCGGCCGAGCGGCCGCGGATCGTCCAGCAGGTTCCAGAAGCGGAACTCGGCCGCGGCGCGGAGCGCATCGGCGATCTGCCAGCGGCCGCCGTCGAGCTGGCGGAAATGCTTGACCAGCAGCTGCACCGGCAGGCCGCGCTGCACCTCGAACTGGGTGAAGACGCCAGCCCGCGCCCGCTCCACCATCTCCATCGAGATGTCGGTGCCGAGGATCTCGGTCGGGCCCGCCTGGTGGCCCAGCTCCTGGAGGATCATCGCCAGCGAATAGGCCTCCTGACCGGAGGAACAGGCGGCCGACCAGATGCGAAGCCGCGTGCCGGGCGGCCGCGCGGCGCGGATGCCGGGGATGAAGCGGCGGAAATGCTCGAAGGGCTTGCCGTCGCGGAAGAAGAAGCTCTCGTTGGTGGTCAGCGCCTCGACCACCTCCTGCGTCAGCGCCTCGGCGCGCGCGCCGCGCAGCTTCAGCACCAGCTCGTCGAGGCTGCCGATTCCGGCGCGGCGGAGCACCGGCGTCAGCCGCGTCTCCATCATGTAGGCCTTGTCCGGCGTCAGCACGATGCCGGCGCGGGTCCGCGCCAGGGTCGCGATGAAGTCGAAGCTCGCGGTCGGCGCGATCGATGTCAGGCTTGCGGCCGCGCTCATGCCGGCTCCGGCAAGGCGCCGACCTGCACCAGCTTGCTGTGCAGGATCTCCTCGTCGAAGGGCTTCATGACGTATTCCTGCGCCCCGGCGGCCAGCGCTTCGACGATGCGGTCGAGCGCCGATTCGGTGGTGCAGAGGATGACGGTCGGGTGATCGGGCCCGAAATCGGCACGCGCCGCCTTCAGGAAGCTGAGCCCGTCCATCACCGGCATGTTCCAGTCGAGCAGCACGAGGTCGGGCAGGCCGCGGCGGCAGGCGGCGAGTGCCACCGCGCCGTCCTCCGCCTCCTCCACCGTGAAGCCGAATTTCTCCAGCAGGCGGCGGGCCGCCTTGCGCACCACGCGGCTGTCGTCGACGACCAGGCAGTTGCGGATCATGGTGTCCTGCATGGCTCAGCCGATCGCCAGGACGCGTTCGACGTCGAGCATGACGATCAGGCTCTCTTCCTGGCGGTGCACGCCGCGCGACATCGCCTGCCAATGTGCATCGAGGGTCGGCGGGTTGGGCAGGATGCTGTCGGCCGGCATCGGGATCACGTCTCCCACCTGGTCGGCGAGCAGGCTGTAGAGCTCGCCCGCTTGTTCCACCACGATGCTCATCGGCCGGGTGCCCTCGCCGGCCGGCGGCAGGCCCAAGCGGCGGCGGAGGTCGATCGCGGTCACGATGCGGCCGCGGAGGTTGAGGCTGCCCGCGACCTCCGCCGGCGCCAGCGGGATGCGGGTCAGGGATTGCGGCCCCAGCACGTCGCGTACCGACAGCACGGAAATGCCGCAGGGCTGCTCGGCGACGGTCAGCGTCAGCACCGTCTCCTCGGCCGGGCTCTTGGCCCGCGCCTCCAGCTCCATGTCGCTTCGCATGCTCGAACCCTCCTTCAGGCCAGCGCCGGGGCGCGGGCAACGCAGTCGCGGAGCGAGGCGAGCAGCGCCTCGCGCTCGAACTTGACGACGTAGTCGGTGAAGCCGGCCTGATGGCCGCGCTCGATATCGGCGGGATCGCTCCGCGAGGTCAGCGCGATCAGCGGCATGTCGCGCCAGGCGCCTTCCTGGCGGATCGCATAGGCGAACTCATAGCCGCTGAGGCCCGGCATCTCGATGTCGGTCACGATCGCATCGAAGGTCATGCCCTGGTCGCGCAGCCGCAGCGCCTTCGCGGCACTCTCGGCCGCCGTCACCGTGTAGCCGGCGGCCGAAAGCGCCGGCACCACCATGTTGCGGAAGAACGGGCTGTCCTCGATCAGCAGCACCCGGGCGGAGGCGCCGGCGGCGCGCGCCCGCTTGCCGAACCAGTCGCCGCCGGCGCGGCGCAGCCAATGCGCGGTGTCGATCACCTCGGTCGCCTTGCCGGAGATGACGGCGCTGCCGAGGAAGCCCGGCCGGTCGCTGCCCATCTGGATGTCGAGCCGCTGCTCGACCACGTCGAGGATCGAATCGACCATCAGGCCCATCGATTGCTCGCCGTCGCTGAACACCAGCACCGGCTGGCGGCCTTCCGCCGGCGTCCAGGTCTCGCCGACCGGGATCAGCGGCATCAGCCGGTCGCGGTACTGTACGACATAGGTGCCGCCCGAATTCTCGATGCGCTCGACCGGAATGTCCTCGAGGCGCGCCACGAGCGCCAGCGGCACCGCCTTCGGCGTCGCGTCGCCGCCGCGGAACAGCAGCAGCGCGGTGCTGCCGCTGGAGGCGGAGACGCCCGCCGCCAGCTCCTCCCGCGCCGCATTCTCCGCATCGCCGCTCTCGGCGCCGAGGCCGGCCGCGCGCGCGATCCCGTTCGGGTCGAGGATCATGATGACGCTGCCGTCGCCGAGGATGGTGTTGCCGGAGAAGGCGGTGACATGGCGCAGGATCGGCGCCACCGGCTTGACCACGATCTCCTCGGTGTCGAAGACGCGGTCGACGACGATGCCGAAGACCTTGGGTCCGACCTGGGTGACGATGACGAAGGTGTCGCCGCCCTCGGCGGGCGGCGCCTCCGGCTTCAGGCGCAGCAGATCGGCCAGCGGCACCAGCGGCAGCAGCCGGTCGCGCAGGCGCATCACGAGCGAGTCCTTGATGCGCTCGACGCGCGGGCCGCCGTTGCCGGCGCGCACCAGCTCGACGACACCGATCTGCGGCACCGCGAAGCGCTCGCCGCCGGATTCGACGATGAGCGCCGCCACGATCGCGAGCGTCAGCGGGATCTTGATCGTGAAGGTGGTGCCGCGGCCTTCGCGGGAGCGCAGCTCGATGGTGCCGCCGATCTTCTCGATATTGGTCTTGACGACGTCCATGCCGACGCCGCGGCCGCTGACCGCGGTCACCTGCGCGGCGGTCGAGAAGCCGGCGCGGAAGATGAAGCGCTGGATGTCGTGGTCGCCCATCTGCGCGAGCTCGGCCTCGGTCGCGAGGCCGTTGGCCAGCGCCTTGGCGCGGATGCGGTCGACCGCCAGGCCGCGGCCGTCATCGCCGATCTCGATGATGATGTGGCCGCCTTCGTGATAGGCGTTCAGCGTGATCCGCCCGGTCTCCGGCTTGCCGGCGGCGCGGCGCTGCTCCGGCGTTTCCAGCCCGTGGTCGCCGGAATTGCGGACCATGTGGGTCAGCGGGTCCTTGATCAGCTCCAGCACCTGTCGGTCGAGCTCGGTCTCGGCGCCCTTCATGTCGAGGTCGATCTTCTTGCCGAGCTCGAGCGCCAGGTCGCGCACCAGGCGCGGCAGCTTGGCCCAGGCATTGCCGATCGGCTGCATGCGCGTCTTCATCACCCCTTCCTGCAGGTCGGAGGTGATGTGCGACAGGCGCTGCAGCGGCACCGCGAGTGCGGGGTCGCCGCCGGCGCGGGCGAGCTGGAGCAGCTGGTTGCGGGTCAGCACCAGCTCGCTGACGAGCGTCATCAGCCCTTCGAGGACGTCGACGGTGACGCGGATGGTCTGCGGCCCGCTGGCCGGCCCCCCGGCATCGGCAGGCTCGGCGGCGGGCAGCGCGGCCGCGGCCGGCGGCGGTGCGGCGACGGGAGCGGCCGCGACGGGCACCGCCACGACCGGCGCCGGCACGTCGACCGGGGCGGCAGCGGCGGGCACCGGCGCAGCCGCCGGCTCTTCCCCCGCGTAAGCCGCGTCGAGGGCGGCGATGATGGCGGCGTCGTCGCCCGGCGGCTCGGCGCCGGTCGCTTCCAGCCCGCGGATGATGGCGCGGATGGCGTCGAGCGCACGCAGGATCAGGCTGATCCCCGCCTCGCTGACCCGGAGGCTGCCGTCCCGGTAGCTGCCGAGCACGTTCTCCGCCGCATGCGCCACCTTCTCGAGCCGGCCGAGGCCCAGGAACCCGCAGGTGCCCTTGATGGTGTGGACCAGGCGGAAGACCTCCGCCAGGGTCGGCCGGTCGTCCGGCACCTTCTCCAGCCGGAGCAGGGCGCCGTCGAGCGCCGTCATGCCCTCGTTGGTCTCCATCAGGAAGTCGGTCAGCAGGTCGTCCATCGTGGTCCTCGGGGCCGCGTCGGCGCCAATCTCCGCCGCACGAGCCGAAGATTCGGTAAAAATCTGCGGTCGACGCGGCGCTGCGCGGCTGGCGGGCAGCCGCCATGCGGCCCGCGCCCCCTGACAAGTCCGTAACCCTATGGAAGCCTGTCCAGCACGATGGCCAGCCTGATCGAACCCGGCATGCGCGTCCGCCACCCGGACCGGCCCGACTGGGGCGTCGGCCAGGTGCAGTCGGTCGTGGGGGACAGGGTGACCGTGAATTTCGAGAATGCCGGCAAGCTGCTGATCAATGCCGGCCTCGTCACCCTCGAGGTGGTGGACGCGCCGCACCCATGATCCCGGAATTCCAGGCGATCCTCGGCGCCCTGCTCACCTGGCGGATGGCGGCGGCGGCGGTGGCCGTCGTGATCGCCGGGCTGATGCGGGGCTATGCCGGCTTCGGCACCGCGATCCTGCTGGCACCGATCTTCTCGGCGCTCTGGGGGCCGCGGGCCGGGGTGCCGATCCTGTTGATCATGGAAATGCTGGTCTCCGTCCAGCTGCTGCCGAAATCCTGGCGGGAGGCGAACCACAAGGTGATCCTGCCGATCGGCGCCGCCGCCTGCATCGCGATGCCGTTCGGCGCCTTCATCCTGCTGACCGCGGATGGCGACGCGCTGCGGCGCGCGATCGGCGCCCTGGTCCTTGTCTTCGGCTTCGCCCTGATGTCGCGCTGGCGCTACCATGGCAGCCGGCCGCTGCCGCTCAACCTCGCGGTCGGCACCGTCTCCGGCCTGATGAAGGGGGCGACGGGCATGAGCGGGCCGCCGGTCATCCTCTATCTGCTGGCCGGGCGGGAAGCGGCGCGGGAGCATCGGGCCAACCTGATCCTGTTCTTCGCGACCATCGCGCTCGTCTCGGTGGTCCCGCCGCTGATCGGGGGCATCATCGACGCGACCGTCCTGCTTCGCACCGCCCTGCTGCTGCCGGTCATGCTGGTCGCGGTGCCGATCGGCGCCCGGCTGTTCCACCTCGTGCCGGAACGCTGGTATAGACGTTTTGCTTTCGCAATGCTGGTTTCGGCCGGCGGCATCGCTCTTCTGGCGTAAGCCCTTGCCATTCCCGGGGGGGACGGACCAAATCTCTCCGATGCGCGCATCCTTCCGCTCCGCCGCCCGATGATCGATCCCTTCGGCCGCCCGATCAGCTATCTCCGCGTCTCGGTCACCGACCGCTGCGACCTGCGGTGCGTCTACTGCATGGCGGAGGACATGACCTTCCTGCCGAAGGCGGAGGTGCTGAGCCTGGAGGAGCTCGACCGGCTCTGCGGCGCCTTCATCGGCCTCGGCGTCGAGCGCATCCGGCTGACCGGCGGGGAGCCGCTGGTGCGGAAGAACGTCATCCAGCTGTTCCGCAGCCTCGGCGCCCGGCTCGGCGCCGGCGGCCTCAAGGAGCTGACGGTGACCACCAACGGCACCCAGCTCACGAAGCATGCGGGGGAGCTGCACGCGGCCGGGGTCCGGCGGGTCAATGTCAGCCTGGACACGCTCGATCCCGCCACCTTCGCCGCGATCACCCGCTGGGGCAGGCTGGATGCCACGCTCGACGGCATCTTCGCGGCCAAGGCCGCCGGCCTCGCGGTCAAGGTCAATGCGGTGGCGCTCAAGGGCGTGAACGAGCACGAATACGACCGCATGATCGCCTGGTGCGGCGAGCACGGCTTCGACCTGACGCTGATCGAGACCATGCCGATGGGCGATGTCGGCGGCGACCGCACCGACCAGTACTTGCCGCTGTCGCGGGTGCGCGCCCGGCTGATGGAGCATTGGACGCTGACCGAGACCGACTACCGCACCGGCGGCCCGGCCCGCTACTTCACGGTCGCGGAGACCGGGCGCCGCATCGGCTTCATCACGCCGATGACCCACAATTTCTGCGAGAGCTGCAACCGGGTGCGGCTGACCTGCACCGGCACGCTCTACATGTGCCTCGGCCAGGACGACGCGGCCGATCTGCGCCGCCCGCTGCGCGACCCCAGCATCGGCGAGGCCGGGCTTCGCGACGCGATCCGGGAGGCGATCACGCGCAAGCCGAAGGGCCATGATTTCGTCATCGGCCGCCATGAGGATGGCCCGGCCGTCGCACGGCACATGAGCGTGACGGGGGGCTGAGATGCCGCAGATGCTTCAGGACCTGGCCGCGAGACTCGCGATTCCCGGCCTGCCCGACTGGGTGGGGCTGATCCTCCTGCTGCTGCTGGCGCTGGCCGGCCTCGCCTTCCTGCTGATGCCGTTCAGCGTCTTCGGCGTGAAGGGCCGCCTCGATCACATCGAGGCGCAGCTCGAGGAGCTCAGGACCGAGCTCCGCGCCCTGCCGCTCCGGCTCCAGGACCAGCCGCGCCCACGCGGCGCGCGCGTGGTCGAGGAGGATTGGGTGGAGCCGCCGGTGGCCCCCCAGCGCCCCTCCGCGCCGCCGCGGGCGACGCCGCCGGTACCGCCGCCCGCCGCCTGGCCGGCCGAGGCCCGCCGCTCCGAGCCCAAGCTCGACTGGCCGCCCCGCCGGTGATCGGGTGTGGCCGCCCTGTCAACTGCGGCCCGGCAAGGCTAGCCTGATGCCGTGAACCTGCTGTCGCCGCCCCGCGCCCGGATCACGGTCGAGATCGTCTACGACCTGGTCTGCCCCTGGTGCTTCCTCGGCACGCGCCGCCTGCTGCGCGCGCTGCGCGCGCGGCCGGACGTGCTGGCGGAGCTGCAATGGCGCCCGTTCCTGCTCAATCCGGACATCGCGCCGGACGGCATCGCGCGGCAGGACTACCTGGTCCGGAAGTTCGGCGGCGAGGATCGCGCCCGGCGCCTGCATGCGGCGATCGCCGATGTCGGCCGGCAGGAAGGGATCGACTTCCGCTTCGACCGCATCCGCCGCATCCCCTCCTCCGTCGACGCGCATCGCCTGGTGCGGCTGGCCAGCCAGCACGGCCTCGGGGAGCCGATGGTCGACCGGCTGTTCGAGGCCTATTTCCTGGACGGCGCCGATATCGGCGCGACCGAGACGCTGGCCGCACTCGCCGCCGGCCTCGGCCTCGACTTCCGCACCACGCGGCAGTTCCTCTATGGCCATGCGGAGACCGATGCGGTGCATGCCGACAACCTCCGCGCCCATCGCCTCGGCATCAACGGCGTGCCCTGCTTCCTGATCGGCGGCCGCCACGCGATCGCCGGCGCGCAGGAGCCGGAGGTGCTGGAGCGGCTGCTGGAAGTGGCGCTCGTCGACGCGATCTGAGAGCGCCCGTCCGGCTACGCCGCCTTCGCCTGCCGCGCCAGCTTCGCGAGGTTCAGCATCAGGTCGCGCGCCACCTTCACCCGCTGCGGCAGGTCCATGTCGCGCAGCAGGGCCAGCTTGTGGTCGGGTCGCAGCTTCACCGTGCCCTTCTGCGCCTGCACCCAGGCGATCAGCCCGGCCGGGTTGCCGAAGCGGTTGTGGCGAAAGCCGACCACGACGCCCTTCGGCCCGGCATCCAGCTTCTCCACCCCCGCCTCCCGGCAGAGCCGCTTGATCGCGACCACCTGCAACAGGTTCTCGACCTCCGGCGGCAGCGCCCCGAAGCGGTCGGCGAGCTCGGCGGCCATCGCATCCACCTCCCGGTCGGAGGCGATCGCGCCGATCCGGCGATAGAGGCCGAGCCGGACCGGCAGATCGCGCACGTAGTCCTCCGGGATCAGCACCGGCAGGCCGAGGCCGATATTGGGGGTGAAGTCCCGCCCCTCCTCCTGCCGCTTCTTGCCCGCGCCGGCGCGGAGGTCGGCCACCGCATCCTCCAGCATCTGCTGATAGAGCTCGATGCCCACTTCCCGGATATGGCCGCTCTGCTCGTCGCCGAGCAGGTTGCCGGCGCCGCGGATGTCGAGGTCGTGCGATGCCAGCGTGAAGCCGGCGCCGAGGTTGTCGAGCGTCTGCATGACCTCGAGCCGCTTCTGCGCCGCGGCCGACAGGCGGTGCGCCGCCGGCCAGGTCAGGAAGGCATAGCCGCGCAGCTTGCCGCGCCCGACCCGGCCGCGGAGCTGATAGAGCTGGGCCAGGCCGAACAGGTCGGCGCGATGGATGATCAGCGTGTTCACCGCCGGCATGTCGAGCCCGCTCTCGACGATGTTGGTCGACAGCAGGATGTCGTGCTTGCCGTCGCCGAACTCGGTCATCACCCGCTCGAGCTCGGTCGGCGACAGCCTGCCATGCGCCTCGACGATGCGGGCCTCCGGCACGATCTCGCGCAGCCGCTCGGCGACGCGGGGCATCTCCTCCAGCCGCGGCGTCACGCAGAAGATCTGCCCGCCGCGGAAGCGCTCGCGCTGGATCGCCTCGCGCAGCACCACGGTGTCCCAGGGCATGATGAAGGTGCGGACCGCCAGCCGGTCGACCGGCGGCGTCGCGATCACGCTCATCTCCCGGACGCCGGTGAGCGCCAGCTGCAGGGTGCGCGGAATGGGCGTCGCGGTCAGCGTCAGGACGTGGACGTCGGCCTTGAGCTGCTTCAGCTTCTCCTTGTGGGCGACGCCGAAATGCTGCTCCTCGTCGACGACGACGAGGCCGAGATCGGCGAACTCCACGCTTTTCGCCAGCAGCGCATGGGTGCCGATCACGATGTTGACGGTGCCGTCCTTGAGCCCGGCGCGCACCGCCGCCGCATCCTTCGCCGCCACCATGCGGGAGAGCTGCGCGACCTGCACCGGGAAGCCTTCGAAGCGCGCCGAGAAGGTACGAAAGTGCTGGCGCGACAGCAGGGTCGTCGGCACCACCACCGCGACCTGGGCACCGGTCATCGCGACCGCGAAGGCAGCGCGCAGCGCCACCTCGGTCTTGCCGAAGCCGACATCGCCGCAGATCAGCCGGTCCATCGGCCGGCCGCTCGCCATGTCCTCCAGCAGGTCGGCGATGGCGCGGCTCTGGTCCTCGGTCTCGGCGAAGGGGAAGCGGGCGCAGAACTCGTCCCAGGCGCCTTCCGGCGGCGTCACCGTGACGCCTTCGCGGGTCTGCCGTTCGGCGGCGATCCGGATCAGCGCGCCGGCCATGTCCTGGATGCGCTGGCGGGCCTTGCTCTTGCGGTTCTGCCAGGCGGTGCCGCCGAGCTTGTCGAGCGCGGCACCCGCCGTCTCGGTCCCGTAGCGCGACAGCACCTCGATGTTCTCGACCGGGACGAACAGCTTGTCGCCGCCGTCGTAGATCAGCCGCAGGCAATCATGCGGCGCGCCGGCGACCCCGATGGTCTCGAGCCCGTCATAGCGGCCGATGCCATGGTCCTGGTGGACGACGAGGTCGCCTTCGGCGATCTCGGTCGCATCCGCGATGAACTGGTCGGCGCGCCTGCGCTTGCGCGGCGGCCGCGCGATGCGCTCGCCGAGCAGGTCCTGTTCGCCGGTGACGGACAGGCCGGGTGCCGCGAAGCCGCGCTCGACCCCCATGACGACGAGGGCCACGACACCCTGCGGCAGCTTGCGCGTTGCCGCCCAATCCTCCGCCACGGTCGCCGCGACGCCGTTCTCGCGCAGCAGGTTGCCAAGCCGGTCGCGGCTGCCGCGGGTCCAGGCGGCGAGGATCGGGCGGCGGCTCTGCGCCACCTGCGCATTGGCATGCGCGGCATAGGCCGCGAAGACGTTCTGCCCGGCGGCCCGCGCCTCGCTGAACAGCAGGCCCGGCCGGCCCTCGGCATCCATCCCCGGCTCGCCCGGCGGCTGCGCGAAGGGCGAGAAGCGCAGCACCTGCAGGTCGTGCAGCATGTCCCGCCAGCCGCCGCGGTCGAGATACAGGCGATCGGGCGGTGCCGGACGATAGGGCACCTCCCCTTCCGCGACCCGGACCGGCGTGCGCCGTGCGTCGTAATGGTCGGCGATCATCTCGAGTCGCGCCGCGAGCACCTCCTCCGCCTGGTGGTCGAGGGAGAGGCTGGCGCCCGGCACGTAGTCGAGCAGGGTTTCCATGGCGTCATGGAACAGCCCGGCCCAATGTTCCATGCCGGGATGCCGTCGCCCGGCGCTGAGCGAGACATAGAGCGGGTCCTCGGCCGCGGCATTGCCGAACAGTTCGCGATAGGCCGCGCGGAAGCGGGCGATCCCTGCCTCGTCCAGCAGCACCTCGCCGGAGGGGCGGAGCGCCAGCGCCTCCACCTTGGCGCCGCTTCGCTGCGTGCCGGTGTCGAAGCGGCGCAGGCTCTCGATCTCGTCGCCGAAGAAATCGATGCGGACCGGGTCCTGCTGGCCGGCCGTGAAGACGTCGAAGATGCCGCCGCGCACCGCGTATTCGCCATGCTCCATCACGGTGCCGGTGCGGCCATAGCCATTGGCGTCGAGGAAGCGCGCCAGCGCCTCCGGCGCGACGCGGAGCCCGGCCGAGAGCGTCATCGTGGCACCCTCGAAGGCGGCGCGCGGCGGCACCTTCTGCACCAGCGCGTTGATGGTGGTCAGCAGGATGCGCGGCGCCCTGGCCGGCTCCAGCAGCCGGGTCAGGGTCGCGACCCGCTCCGCCACCAGCTCCGGATTGGGGGAGACGCGGTCATAGGGCAGGCAATCCCAGGCCGGGAAGCGCAGCACCTCGACCTCGGGCGCGAAGAAGGCGAGCGCATCGGCCATCCGCGCCATGCGGGCATCGTCGCGGCAGGCATGCACGACCGGCCCGTCGCGCTCCGCCCGGCGCCGCGCGAGCAGCAGCGCGTCATAGCCTTCCGGCGCGCCATGGACCGCAAGCAAGGGCATCAGCGGGCGAGGCCTGGCGGCACGCCGGCGCCGGGGCGCATGCTTTCCTCCGCCATGCGGGCCAGCATCGGCGACATCACCTCGGGCGGGATCGGTCGGCGGCCGGAGAGCCAGTCCGCCAGGTCGACATCGAGCAGTTCCAGCACCGCCTCCAACTCATCGAGCTCCGCCTCGGAGAAATCATGGATGTGACGCGCCACGAAGCCGCCGACCAGCAGGTCGGTTTCCTTGGTGCCCCGGTGATGGGCGCGGAACAGCAGGCGGCGGCGGCGGGGATCGGTCAGTTCGGTCATCTCGGCGGAATCGTCAGCCGCTGGCATATAGGCCGGCATGGAATGGCTGTCATACCCCCGGACCGGTTTCTTATCCGGTCCGAGGCCGCTAATGCGGCCCGCGCGGAGTCGCGCGAAGCCCAGGGCGGCGGATGCCGCCCGCCCGGCGTTTGAGGGCTCACGGATATTCTCCCAATGACGGATCTGCTCGCGCCGCTGCTGGCGCCGATCGCGTCGCTCCCCGGCGTGAAGAAGCCGGAACTGCTGGCCAGGGCGGCCGGCGGGGTGCGGGTGCTCGACCTGTTGTTGCACCTGCCGGACCGGGTGCAGCGCCGGCCGCTGCTCACCGGGCTGCGCGATGCGGCGGAAGGCGCGGAGGTGACGCTCGCGATCAGGGTCGAGAGCGAACCGAAACGCGGGCGAAGCGGACCCTGGCGGGTCGCGGCACTGTGCGGCAGGGATCCGCTCGAGATCATCTCCTTCTCCAGCGCCGTCTGGGCCGGCAGCGCGCTGGCGCGGCGCCTGCCGGTCGGCGCCGAACGCCGCGTCGCCGGCCGGCTCCGCGACTTCTCCGGCCGCTGGAACCTGGAGGTGGATGCCGATCCGCTGATCGAGCCGCCGGCCGCGATCCCGGAATGGCAGCCGGTCTGGCCGCTGACCGCGGGCCTGACCTGGCCGCAGGTGGCACGCGCCGAGGCGCTGGCGCTCAAGGCGCTGCCGGAGCTGCCGGAATGGCAGGATGCGGCGCTGCTGGCGCGCGAGGGCTGGCCCGGCTTCGCCGCGGCGCTCGCGGCCCTGCAGGCGCCGGCGGCGGCGCCCGGCACGGCGATGCGCCACCGACTGGCCTATGACGAGTTGCTTGCGCATCAGCTCGCGATCGGGCTGGTGCGGAGCCGGGTCAGGACGCGGCCCGGGCGCGCGCTCGCCGGCGACGGACGGCTGCGCGCGGCGGCGCTCGCCGCCTTCGGGCATGCGCCGACCGCGTCCCAGCAGCAGGCAATCGCCGAGATCGATGCCGACCTCGCGGCGCCGCGGCGGATGCTGCGGCTGCTGCAGGGCGATGTCGGCGCCGGCAAGACGCTGGTCGCCGCCATGGCCATGCTGCGCGCGGTCGAGGCCGGCGCGCAGGCCGCGCTGATGGCGCCGACCGAGCTGCTCGCGCGCCAGCACCTCCGCACCTTCGACCGTCTGGCGACGGCGGCCGGGGTGCGGGTCGCGCTGCTGGCGGGCTCGGTCAAGGGAAAGGCACGGCGGGTGGTGCTGGCCGGCCTCGCGGACGGCAGCATCCCGATCGTCATCGGCACCCATGCCCTGTTCCAGGACGGCGTCGCCTTCCGCGACCTCGGGCTTGCGGTGGTCGACGAGCAGCATCGCTTCGGCGTCGCGCAGCGGCTCATGCTCGCCGGCAAGGGGAACGAGTCCGACCTGCTGGTGATGACCGCGACGCCGATTCCGCGCACCCTGCTGCTGACGCAATGGGGCGAGATGGACGTGACGCGCCTGGCCGGCAAGCCGGCGGGACGGCAGCCGATCGCGACCCGGATCGCGAGCCAGGCGATGCTGCCGCGCATCCTCGACCGGCTGGGTGCGGCGATGGCGCGCGGCGAGCGCGCCTATTGGGTGGTGCGCGCGATCAGCGACAGCGACCGCGACGACAGCATCGCCGCCGAGACCCGCTATGCCGAGCTCGCCGCGCGCTTCGGCGCCTTGGTCGGCATGGCGCATGGCGCGCAGGACATCGCGGTGCGCGAAGCGGCGCTGGCGGATTTCGCGGCCGGCCGTACGCAGCTGCTGGTCGCGACCACGGTGGTCGAGGTCGGCGTCGACGTGCCGGATGCGACGATCATGCTGATCGAGCAGGCGGAGCGCTTCGGCTTGGCGGCGCTGCACCAGCTGCGCGGCCGGGTCGGGCGCGGCAGCCGCCCCTCCTCCTGCCTGCTGGTGCATTCGGACGGGCTGACCGAGGCCGAGACGCGGCGCCTCAAGGTCCTGCGCGGCACCGAGGACGGTTTCGTCATCGCCGACCAGGATCTGCGCTTCCGCGGCGGCGGCGAGGCGCTCGGCGAGCGCCAGGCCGGGCAGCCAGGCGCGCGCCTCTGGGATCGGGAGGAGGCGGCGGAGGAGCTCGACCGGCTGGTCCGCACCGCGAACCGCGACGCGGCGCTGCTGCTGCACAGGGACCCGCGGCTCGAAACCCCGCGCGGGCAGGCGGCGACGCTGCTGCTGCGCCTGTTCGGGCATGACCCGACGCTGGCGGCGCTCGATGCCGGGTAGCGAAGCTGGCCTGCCTGTCAAGGCCCTGCATCGATCGCCTCGGCCTGCTATGGCTGCCCGTCCGATCGTCGGAGCATGGTCCATGCCGTCAATCCTGTCCGTCTCCGGTGTCGAGAAGCACTACAGGTCAGGTCCGAGCGCCCTGGGCGGGGTCGATCTCGAGGTCGAACGCGGCGAGATCTTCGCGCTGCTCGGCCCCAACGGCGCCGGCAAGACCACCTTGATCAGCATCATCTGCGGGACGGTCACGATGACCTCCGGCACCGTCCTTGTCGCCGGTCATGACATCGTGACGGATTTCCGTGCGGCGCGGGCCAGCATCGGCCTCGTCCCGCAGGAGATCGCGCTCGATATCTTCGCCACCATCCGGGACACCGTGCGCTTCAGCCGCGGCTTGTTCGGACGCGCACCCGACCCCGCCTATGTCGAGCGGCTGCTGCGCGATCTCTCGCTGTGGGAGAAGCGCGACAGCAGGATCGTGGAGCTCTCGGGCGGCATGAAGCGCCGGGTGATGATCGCCAAGGCGTTGAGCCACGAACCGGACCTGCTGTTCCTCGACGAGCCGACCGCGGGCGTCGACGTCAACCTGCGCCGCGACATGTGGGCGCTGGTCCGCCGGCTGCGCGACAAGGGCGTGACCATCGTGCTCACCACCCACTACATCGAGGAGGCGGAGGAGATGGCGGACCGCGTCGGCGTCATCGACAAGGGCCGCATCCTCCTGGTCGAGGACACCGCCGCGCTGATGGAAAAGCTCGGCAAGCGCCGGCTACGGCTCGTGTTGCAGCGGCCGATCACCACCATCCCGCGCGAGCTCGCCGGCTGGTCGCTCGATATCCAGGCCGAAGGCCATCAGCTCCTCTACACCTTCGATGCCAATGCCGAGGATACCGGCATCCCGGCGCTGTTGCGGCGCCTCGGCGAACTCGGCATCGACTTCCAGGATCTGGACACCGAACGGAGTTCGCTGGAGGACATCTTCGTCAGCTTGCTGGAACGCGCCTGATGCGCCGGATCAACCGTCACGGCATCTGGGCCATCTACCGCACCGAGATGCAGCGAACCGTCCGGACCGTGTGGCAGAGCGTCGCGACGCCGGTGATCACCACCGCGCTCTATTTCGTCGTGTTCGGGGGCGCGATCGGATCGCGCATGCAGGAGGTGGGCGGCGTCGGCTACGGCGCCTTCATCGTCCCCGGCCTGATCATGCTGACGATCCTCACCCAGAGCGTCTCGAATGCGTCGATCGGGATCTACTTCCCGAAATTCACCGGCACCATCTTCGAGATCCTCTCCGCGCCCCTTTCGGGCCTCGAGGCGGTGCTGGCCTATGTGGGCGCGGCCGCCACCAAATCGGTCGCCATCGGATTGATCATCCTGGTGACGGCGACCTTCTTCGTGAAGGTCGAGATCCTGCATCCCGTCTGGATGGTCGCCTTCCTGCTGATCACCTCCGTGGCCTTCAGCCTGTTCGGCCTCATCGTCGGCATATGGGCCAGGAATTTCGAGCAGCTCGCGATCGTCCCGTCGCTGGTGGTGACACCCCTGACCTTCCTGGGCGGGGCCTTCTACTCGATCGACATGCTGCCGCAGCCCTGGCAGACCATCAGCCTGTTCAATCCTGTCGTCTACCTGGTCAGCGGCTTCCGCTGGAGCTTCCACGGCATCGGCGACGTCAGCATGGCGGCGAGCCTCGGTTTCACGGCGGGCTTCATGGCGCTCTGTCTCGCCGTGCTGTGGTGGATGTTCCGGACAGGCTACCGGCTGAAGCCTTGAGGCCTCGATGCCGCCCGGACCGCGAGGCACCGAACCTTGCGCCAGGGTCACGCCGCCGCGCGGCCGGGCACGGGGCAGCGCGAGGGGGGGTTGCATCCCCCCGCCACCCGGCTAAACCCGCCTGCCGGATCGCGGCCGGGCCGACCCGGCGGCCGCATGACCCGCGCATGGGGGACCGAACTTGCCCGCGCTGATCGAGATCGAGCACCTGACGCGCCGCTTCGGCGCCTTCACCGCCGTCGATGATGTCTCCTTCACCGTCGCGAAGGGCGAGGTCCTGGGCTTCCTCGGCCCCAACGGCGCCGGCAAGTCGACCACCATGAAGATGCTGGCGGGTTTCGTGACGCCGTCGGCCGGCACCGCCCGCATCGCCGGCCATGACGTGATGGACGCGCCCGTCGCCGCCAAGCGGGCACTCGGCTACCTGCCGGAAGGGGCGCCGACCTATCCCGAGATGACGGTCACCGCCTTCCTGCATTTCGTCGCCCGCATCCGCGGCTTCCGCGGCGACGCGCGCGATGCCCGGGTCGCAGCCGCAATGGCGCAGACCCAGCTCGAAGGCGTGCGGCTGCAGCCGATCGAGACCCTGTCCAAGGGCTTCAAGCGCCGCGTCGGCCTGGCGCAGGCGCTGCTGCACGATCCGCCGGTGCTGGTGCTGGACGAGCCGACCGACGGCCTCGACCCCAACCAGAAGCACGAGGTGCGGGAATTGATCCGCCGCATGGCACCGGAGAAGGCGATCGTCATCTCGACCCATATCCTGGAGGAGGTGGAGGCGGTCTGCACGCGCGCCATCATCATCGCGCGCGGCCGCGTGCTGGCGGACGCGCCGCCGCGCGACCTGCTGCGGCCCGGCCGCAACCTGGAGCAGGTGTTCCGCGAGCTGACGCTGACGGAGGCCGCGTGATGGGCCCGATGCTGACCGTCGCCCGGCGCGAGCTCGCCGGCTATTTCGCGACCCCCGTCGCCTATGTCTTCATCGTGATCTTCCTGGTGCTCAGCGGGGCGCTGACCTTCACCCTCGGCGGCTTCTTCAACCGCGGCCAGGCCGACCTGCAGCCCTTCTTCAATTTCGTCCCCTGGCTGTTCCTGTTCCTGGTCCCCGCGCTGACCATGCGGCTCTGGGCGGAGGAACGCCGGCTCGGCACCATCGAGCTGCTGCTGACCCTGCCGATCACGCAATGGCAGGCGGTCTGGGGCAAGTTCCTCGCCGCCTGGGCGTTCTGCGCGGTGGCGCTGCTGCTCACCTTCCCGCTCTGGGTCACCATCAACGCGCTCGGCAATCCGGACAACGGCGTCGTGCTCTCGGGCTATCTCGGCTGCCTGATGGTCGCCGGCGCCTATCTCGCGGTCGGCGCCGCGCTCTCGGCCGCGACCAAGAACCAGGTCATCGCCTTCGTGCTCGCGGTCGCCGCCTGCTTCCTGTTCGCTGCCGCCGGCAGCCCGATCGTGACCGACTTCCTGTCGACGCGCCTGCCGGCGCTGGCCGAGGTCGCGCGCGCCATCTCGCTCACCGAGCGCTTCAACAGCTTCGCCCGCGGCGTGATCGCGGCCCGCGACGTGATCTTCTTCGCCAGCTTCATCGGCTTCTGGCTGTTCCTCAACGCGGTCGTGCTCGACCACCGCAAGGCGGATTGATCGCATGAGCGCCACCCCTGGCCCGGCGCCGCGCGCCGGCCGCCGCCTCGCCTACTCCGCACTCGGCGTCGCCGCCGCCCTGGTGCTGACGCTCGGCGTCAACATGCTGGCCGACCGGCTGCTGCCGCGCGCCCGGATCGACCTGACCGAGCAGCGCCTCTACACCCTCTCGGACGGCACGCGGCAGGTGCTGCGCGGCTTGCAGGATCCAATCACGCTCCGCCTGTTCTACTCCCGCCGGCTCGGCACCGCGGTGCCGGTCTATGGCGGCTATGCCGAGCGGCTGCGTGCCATGCTCGACGAATACGTCGCGATCGCCGGCGGCAAGGTCCGGCTCGAGATCCTCGACCCCGAACCCTTCTCGGAGACCGAGGACCGGGCGCTCGCCTTCGGCCTGCAGGGCGTGCCGCTCGACCAGTCCGGCGAGCAGGTCTATTTCGGCCTGGCCGGCAGCAACCTGCTCGACGACGAGCGCAACATCCCGTTCTTCCAGCCGGAGCGCGAGCGCTTCCTGGAATACGACCTGACCCGGCTGGTCTACGAGCTGTCGAGCCCGCGCCGCCCGGTCGTCGGCGTGCTGTCCTCGCTGCCGCTCAACGGCGACCCGCGGATGATGATGATGCGCCAGATGCAGGGCCTGCCGCCCGGCGCCGGCGGCCAGCCCTTCGCGATCATGCAGCAGATGCGGCAGTTCTTCACGCTGCGCGACATCGCGGCCGATGCCCGCAGCATCGATGACGAGGTGCAGCTGCTGATCGTGGCGCATCCGCAGAACCTGCCGGAGCCGACGCAATACGCGATCGACCAGTTCGTCATGCGCGGCGGCCGGCTGATCCTGTTCACCGACCCGCATTCGGAGGGCCAGGCCGGGCGGCCGGGCGCCGGTGGGCAGCCGCCGGCCAACACGGCTTCCTCGCTGGATCGCCTGCTCAATGCCTGGGGCGTCGATGCGCCGTCCGATCGCGTGGTGCTCGACCTCCGCGGCGCCTGGCGGGTGCGCGCCAATCCGAACGACCGCGTCCAGGCGGTCGACTATGCCGCCTGGTTCAACATGCAGGGCGAGAGCATCAACCGGGCCGAGGTCGCGACCGCCGACCTCAACCAGGTGACCGTCGCCTCGTCGGGCGAGTTGCGCCGCCGCGAGGGTGCGACCATCGAGTTCGTGCCGCTGCTGACGACGAGCGAGCGCAGCATGGTGGTCGACGCGGCGCGTGTCCGGAACGACCCGAACCCGGCGCGGCTGCTGGCGGATTTCGTGCCCGACGGGCAGCGCCACGTGATCGCGGCGCGCATCCGCGGCCAGCTCAACTCCGCCTTCGGCGATGCGGCGCCGGCCGATGCCGACCGGCCGGCCGATGCGCCGCCGCACCGCGCCCGCACCGATGGCCCGGTCAACCTGGTCGTCGTCGCCGATGCCGACGTGCTGGAGGACCGGTTCTGGGTGCGCGTCCAGGACTTCTTCGGCCAGCAGGCGGCGACCCCTTTCAGCGACAACGGCGCGCTGCTCGCGAACCTGACCGACACGCTGTCGGGCGGCGACGCGCTGGTCTCGCTCCGCTCCCGCGGCGAGAGCCTCCGGCCCTTCGTGCTGGTCGACGACCTCAGGCGCGAGGCGGAGACCCGCTTCCGCGCCACCGAGCGCACCCTGACCCAGCGCCTGGAGCAGACCGAGCGGCGGCTGCGCGAGCTGCGCCAGGGCCAGGCCAGCGAGCGCGGCGGCAGCGCGGTGATCACGCCGGAGCAGCGCGCCGAGATCGACCGCGCCCGGCAGGACATCATCCGCACCCGCCAGGAGCTGCGGACGGTGCAGCTTGGGCTGCGACGCGACATCGAGCGGCTGGAGACGCTGCTCCGCATCCTCAACATCGCGCTGGTGCCCTTGCTGCTGACGCTGTTCGCGATCGGCCTGGGTATCCTGCGCGCCCGGCGCCGCACCGCGGCACGGGCCTAATGTGATGCCCTCAGACGCCGGGCGCCGGCATCCGCCGGCTTGGCTTCGCCGCACTGGCGGCGGGCCGCATTCGCGGCCTCGGATCGGTCAAGTGAACCGATCCGTTGTTTCGTGGGAAGATTGCGCATGAACCGCCGCACCCTGCTGCTGCTCGGCGGCGCCGCTGCCGTCACCCTCGGCGGCGCCCTGCTGCTGACGCCGCGCGACGCAACGCCGCCGCCACCCGGCCAGGCCGCCCTCGCCTTCCCCGACCTCGCGACCCGCCTGCAGCAGGTCGCGCGCATCGAGGTGAAGCGCCATGACGGTACGCTGACCGTGCAGCGCCAGGGCGACCTCTGGGTGCTGCCGGAACGCGCCGGCTACCCGGCGCGGAGCGAACGCGTGCGGGAGCTGTTGACCGGGCTGACGGAGCTCCGCCTGACCGAGCCGCGCACCGCCAATCCGGAGCTGCTGGAGCGGCTCGGCCTCAACGACCCGACGCAGCCGGGCTCCACCGCCTCCCTGCTCCGGGTGCTGGACGGCGAAGGCCGCGCGATCGCCGAGCTCGTCATCGGCCGCCGCCGCATCCGCACCCAGGGCAACGTGCCGGAAGCGGCCTTCATCCGCCGCGCCAACGAGACCCAGGCCTGGCTCGCCGAAGGCCGGCTGCCGATCGACGGCGATCCCAACCTCTGGCTCGACCGCGACATCGTCAACATCGCCCGCGACCGGGTGCAGCGCGTGATCGTCGAGCGCGCCGGCGAGCCGCCGCTGGCCCTTGCCCGTGCCGGGGAAGCGGATGCGCCGCTCCGTGTCGTGCAGCCGGCGCTGACGCCGCCGATCGACGAGACGAGCCTCGACGAGGTGGGCCGCGCCTTCGAGTTCCTGACCTTCATCGAGGTGAAGACGGAAGCCGAGATCCCGGGCGAGGCGGTCGGCGCCTCCCGCTTCGCGCTCACCGACAATCTCACGATCATCGCCCGCGTGAACCGCAGCCCGGACGCGATCTGGATCCGGTTGGCCGCCGAGGGCGATGACGAGGCGGCGCGGCTCAATGCCCGCTGGCGTGGCTGGGCCTACCAGGTCGGCCAGTGGAAGGAACGCGCGCTGGTGCCGCGGCTGGCCGACCTGCAGCGGCAGGAGGAGCCGGCGGCCCCTGCCCCCGATCCGGCGGTGCCGCCGGGCGCCCCGGGCGCGCCGGCCGCGCCGGCCAGGTGAGCGGGCGGGAATACCCGGACCGGCCCTGGGTCGGCATCGGCTGCGTGATCTTCGATGACGCGGGGCGCGTGCTGCTGGTGCGGCGGGCGCGGCCGCCGCGGCTCGGCCTCTGGTCGCTCCCGGGCGGTGCCCAGCATCTCGGCGAAGGCACCGAGGCGGCGGCACGGCGCGAGCTCCGCGAGGAGACCGGGATCGAGGCCGGGCCGCTCGTCCTCGCCGCCGTCATCGACGCGGTGACGCGCGACGCGGCGGGCGCGGTCCGCTTCCACTACACCATCATCGATTATGCCGGCCGGCACGACGCCGGCGAGGCGCGCGCCGCGGACGACGTCAGCGAGGTCGCCTGGGCCACGGCCGAGGCTCTTGCCGCCTACGATCTCACGCCGGAATCGCTCGCGGTCATCGCGAAGGCTCGCGCTCTGGTATAGCGGATACTTGCATCCGCGGCGCCGGGGCAGGCAGGCTTCCCGCCTCCCCTTGGAAGGCGAGCCGGATGACCTTCACCCGACGCATCCTCCTGGCCGGCGGCGCGGCCCTCGCCCTGCCCGGCATCGCGCGGGCGCAGCCGCTCGCCGGCGGGCGGCCGGTGCGGCTGATCGTGCCCTTCCCGCCCGGCGGCGCCGTCGACATCCTCGGGCGGCTGCTGGCGGAGCGGCTCGGCGCGGCGCTCGGCCAGACCGTGGTCGTGGAGAACCGCGGCGGCGCCGGCGGCATGATCGGCGCCGAAGCGACCGCCAAGGGCGAGCGCGACGGGTCGGTCATCGGGCTGATCGGCGTCACCACCTTCGCCGCGGCGCCCTTCATGTTCTCCCGTCTCAGCTTCGACCCGCAGAAGGACTTTTCCCCGGTCAGCCAGGTGACCGACGGCGCGTTGCTCTGCGTGGTGAACACCGAGACGGCGCGGCGGCGCGGCTGGACGGATTTCCGCAGCCTGGTCGCCTGGAGCCGCGCCAACCCGGAGCAGGTGCGGATGGGCTCCTCCGGCAACGGCACATCCTCGCATCTGAACATCGCCGCCGTGAACCGCTTCGCGGAGGCGCGGATCCTGCATGTGCCCTATCGCGGCGGCGGCCCCGCCATCAACGACCTCGTCTCCGGCACCATCGACATGATGTTCGACGTGATGCCGGCGCTGATGCCGCATGTCGAAGGCGGGCGGTTCCTGGCCTTCGCGGTCAGCTCCGGCCCGCGGCTCTCGATCCTGCCGGAGGTGCCCGGGATGGCGGATTTTTCCGATCTCGGCCTCGGCAGCCACTCCGTCATCACCTGGAACGCGATCGTGGCACCCGGCGGTACGCCGGAGCCGATCACGGCGCGGCTGCACCAGGCGATCCGCACCGTCGCCGCCGATGCGGGCTTCGTCGAACGGCTGCGCCCGCTCGGCTACGGCACCGTCACCAGCGAAAGCCCGGCGGCGCTGACCCGGCTGATCGCCGAGGAGACGCCGCGCTGGCGGCAACTGGTCGAGATTTCGGGGGCGCGGCTCGATTGAGCTAACGCCGGCGCGCCCAGCCGGCCAGCAGCAGCAGCACGCCGATCGTGGCCGGCGGCAGCCAGGCGGCGGCGTCCATCAGCGGCGCGCCGATATCGCTCCAGGCGCCGGCGGAGATGCGGCGCTGCACGGTCGATTGCAGCCAGGGCACGAAGCCCGGCACCAGGCGGTAGAGGAAATTGCCGAAGCTGAGGCTGAGGCCGTAGATGCCGGCGATCGACGCGGCGCCCACCAGGAACAGGCCGCCCAATCCGAACATGCGCCGCCCCGCCCGGCCTCAGGCCCAGAGCCGCTCATTGGCAAGCCCGGTGTAGAGCCCCGCGACGTATTCACCGTAGCCGTTGAACATCTGGGTCGGCACGCGTTCGTTGCTGCCGATCACGCGCTCGCTCGCCTGGCTCCAGCGCGGATGCGCGACCTCCGGGTTGACGTTGGCCCAGAAGCCGTATTCGGCGGCCTGCAGGCGTTCCCAGAAGCAGACCGGGCGGCGGTCGGTGAGCGTGATCTTCACGATCGACTTGCCCGACTTGAAGCCGTACTTCCACGGGAACAGCACCCGGATCGGCGCGCCGTTCTGCGGCGGCAGCGTCTTGCCGTAGAGGCCGACGGCGAGGAAGCTCATCTCGTTCCGCGCTTCCTCGATGGTGCAGCCTTCGACATAGGGCCACGGGTACCAGCTCTGCCGCAGGCCCGGCATCACCGCGGGGATCGCCGCAGTCTCGAAGGTGACGTACTTCGCCGAGGCGAGCGGATTGACCAGGCCGAGCAGGGTCGAGAGCTGGAAGCCGGTCCAGGGAATGACCATCGACCAGGCCTCGACGCAGCGCAGCCGATAGACCCGCTCCTCGAGCTGGAGCATGCGCAGCAGGCCGTCGATGTCGAACTCGCCGGGCCGCTCCACCATGCCCTCGATCTTCAGGCGCCAGGGCCGCACCGGCAGGCGCTGGGCCGGGGCGGAGATGCGCTTGTTGTCGACGCCGAACTCGTAATAATTGTTGTAGGTGGTGGCGTCGCGTTCGGACGTCAGCTCCCGCCCCGGCTGGTAGCGCGGGTTGCGCGCCGCGGCCATGACGTCGGGCGTCGGCGTGCCTTGCGCCATGGCGGGCCCTGCGGCAGTGCCGGCCAGCAGCCCGGCGGCGAGGCCGAGCGATTTCCGGCGCCCCATGACCAGCGCTTCCGGCGTCGCGGCGCTTTCCGGCAATTCCCAGCCACGCGGGCGCTTGATCAGCATCGTCGGCCTCTCCTCTGCACCCCGGCTTCGCCGGAGCATGGCACGCGGTTAGCCAGCATAACGCATTCCGGTAAAGCTCGGCTTCATGACGGGGGCGGCAGCAGGACGGCCGGCGGCTGGCCCGGGCCGGTGCGGACCTCGTGCAGGCGGTAGCGCTCGGCCTCGATCCCCCGGCGGGCACGGACCAGCTCCTTATCGGTCGCGGCGGCGTCCGGCCAGAGCGGCGGTCCCTCCCCCCGGCGGAGGCTGCGCACCAGCAGCCCGGGCCGGCCCGCCGGCGGCACCGGCAGGCGGAAGAAGGCCCAGCGCGCATCCATCGCGACCACCGGCAGGCCCGACGGCAGCCGCAGCGCGAGTTCGGCCGCGAGGCCGTATTCCTCGGCGGCGACGAAGCTCGCGCCCTGCCGTGCCGCCGCCGCGGCGATCGCCCCGGCGAATTCCTCCCAGCCGCCGAGCCGCGCCAGCGTCGGGTCGCTCCGGCGCGGCAAGGGCAGCGCGCCGGTCAGCGCCTGGAGCTGCACGACGGCGCCGAGCACCAGCCCCAGCACCACGCCCGCACGGCGCCAGCGCCGCCAACCCGGTGCGAGCAGCGCCGCGGCCGCGATCGCCGCGGCCGGGTAGAGGATCGCCGGCCAATTTCCCTGCACCCGGCTGCCGGTCGCCTGCCAGAGGAAGATCGCGGCCCCCGGCAGCACCAGGGCGGCCAGCAGCAGCGCCGCGCCGTCCCGCCAGCGCCGCGCCGCCAGCACGACGCCGGCCACGAACAGCACCGCCAGGATCGGCGTCGCGAGTGCCAACTGGCTGCCGGCGAGCTCCCCCAGGAAGCGCAGGCCGGCCTCGGCGCTGTCCGCCCCCGCGCGCCCGCCCTGCTTGGCGAAGCTCGCCCAGCCATGCGCCGCGTTCCAGGCGATCACCGGTGCGAACAGCACCGCCGCCAGCGCGCCGCCGGCATAGAGCCGCCAGTCGCGCCACCAGCGCCGCGCTGCGGGGTCGAGCAGCAGCCAGAGCAGGATCCCCGGCCCGAGCAGCGCGCCGGTGTATTTCGACAGCAGCGCGCCGCCGGCCGCAGCGCCGACCGCGAACCACCAGCGCCCGTCGCCCGAGGCGCGCAGCGCCGCCAGCGCCCAGAGCGCCGCGCACCAGAACAGCAGCAGCGGCGTATCCGGCGTCATCACCACCGCGCCGATGCCGATCAGGAGCGTCGCGTTCAGCATCAGCGCCGCCGGGATGCCGGCGCCGCGGCCGGGGAACAGCCGCTCCGCCGCGCGCCAGAGCAGCACGGTGCCGAGCGCCGTTCCGAGCGGGCCCATCAGCCGGATGCCGAGCGGCGTGTCGCCGAAGAGGGCGATGCCGGCCCGGATGAAGACCGCGACCATCGGCGGGTGGTCGAGGTAGCCGCCCTGCAAGGCGTGCGCCCAGATGCGGTAATAGGCTTCGTCCGGCGACACCGGCACCACGGCCGCGAGTGCAAGGCGGAGCAGCGTCGCAGCCGCGAGCAGCGCCAGCCAGGCCCTGCCGCCCACCGCCCGCGCCAGACGAGCGTCGCGGTCGGTCAACGACCGCGCCAGACCAATGTCGCCGACATCGCGTAGTTCCAGACGACGGTCAGCGCCGCGCCGGCGGCACCGGCCAGGCCCCAGGCGAGCACCCCGTCGCGGACCAGCAGCCCGGCGATGCCGACATTGGCCGCCGCCCCCAGCCCGCAGACCAGGTAGAACAGCAGCAGGCCGCGCCCGAGACGGGCGCCGCGCAGCCGCCGGTCGCGATAGGTGATCCGGTTGTTGAGGTGGAAATTCGCGGTCATGGCGACGAAGGTCGCGCCCCATTGCGCGGCGGTGAAGCCGAGGCCGGCCAGGCCGAATAGCAGGCCGAGCACCGCGAGGTGGATCAGCACGCCGGCGCCGCCGACCAGGGCGAAGGAGAGGAAGCGCAACGGCACGAAACCACCGAGCGCCTTGTCCGCGAGCAGGCCCAGGAATTCGAGCATGACGGTGGCGTCGAGCTTGGAGGCGCCGGCCTGGCGCGCCCGGAACTCATAGGCCAGCTCGACGACCTTCAGCGGCCGGCCGAGCGTCAGCAGCAGGTCGAGCAGGATCTTGAAGCCGGTGCCGGTCAGCCGCGGCGCCGCTTCCTCGAACAGCGTGCGCGGCAGCGCGAAGAAGCCGCTCATCGGGTCGGTGACGCGGACCGGCAGGGCGCGGTTCGCGAGCGCGGTGCCGGCGTCGGACAACTTGGTGCGCAGCGGCGACAGGCCGCCTTCCTTGGTGCCGCCGGGGACGTGGCGGCTGCCGATCGCGATGTCCGCACCTTCCTCGAGGGCCGCCAGCATGCGCGGCAGCAGCGTCTCGTCGTGCTGGAGGTCGCCGTCGATCACCGCGAGATAGGGGGCGGAGGTCGCGAGCCAGCCTTCGATGCAGGCGGAAGCGAGGCCGCGGCGGCCGATGCGGCGGATGCAGCGGATGCGCGGGTCCTGGGCCGCGATGGCGCGGGCGGCGGCGGCGGTGCCGTCCGGGCTGTCGTCGTCGACGAAGATTGCTTCCCAGGCGATGCCATCGAGCGTCGCGGCCAGGCGCTCGGCCATCGGCGCGACATTGGCGGCTTCGTTGTAGCAGGGAATGATGACGGCAAGGCGCGCGGGCGCGGACAGGTCGCTGGGCGGCAACGCAGGATTCCCGGACGGCTGGCAAGGGGCCCGGCATGCATAGGCGTTCGCGCCGCGCCGCGCCAGTTTGGCCGCGGCCGCGTGCCATGCTTGGATACCGGGAGGGAAGGACCGCCGCATGACCCGCTTCGGCCTCGCCTACGTGGCCCTTGTCACCCGCGACGTGGCGTCGGCTGCGCGCGTGCTGGAGGGGCCGCTCGGGCTGCCGCGCCAGGACGTCGTCTTCGCGGGCCGCCCGGCGCCGGCCTTCGCGCTCGGGGAAAGTGCCCTGGTGCTGTTCGCGCCGGAGGATCCCTGTCTCGGCGAGGGCGCCAGGCCCGGCCTGCACCACATCGCGCTTTCTGCCGCCGATCCGGAAGAGGCCGGCGCCGCTCTCGCCGGGCAAGGCTTTCATGTCTCGCCGGCACCGGGCGAGGCCATCGCCCTCGATCCGGCAGAGACCGCCGGCGTGCGCGTGCGGCTGGCGCCGCCGCTGGGCCTCGGCATCGGGCGGTCCGGATGGGCGGAGCGGATCGACCATGTCGGCATCGCCAGCGCCGACAACCAGGCGGCGATCGGCATCTTCTGCCAGCGCCTCGGCTGCCCGCTGGAAAGCCAGCAGACCGACCTGGAGGTGCAGATCGCGGTCGAGAGCTTCACCTCCGACCGCTACGGCGTCGTCTATCACACCCGCCCGCCGGTACCGGTCGGCGGGCTGCGCGTGGCCTTCGTCACGACCGGCGATTGCGAGCTGGAGTTCCTGCAGAATTTCGATCCGGGCCAGGGCGGCCAAATGACGCGTGGTGCCGCCGGCACCACGCGGCAGGACCAGGGCGCCATCGCGCGCTTCGTCGCCTCTCGCGGCGCCGGGCTGCACCATGTGGCGTTCAAGTCGCCCGACATCGACCGGACGCTCGCGCATCTGCGCGCGGCCGGGCTGCCGATGGTGGACCACAGCGGCCGGCCCGGCTCCCGCCGCGCCAGGATCGGCTTCTGCCATCCGGACGCGCTCGGCGGCGTGCTGCTGCACGCGGTGGAGCGCGACTGACCGACAGACGAGGGAGACACCGAAGAATGGCCGACGAACCGCTCCGCATCCTGGGCCGCGCCAATTCCTTCAACGTGCGCAAGGTGCTGTGGCTCTGCGACGAGCTCGGCATCCCCTTCAGGCGGGAGGATTGGGGGCGCGGCTTCCGGCCGACGACGGACCCGGACTTCCTGCGCCTCAACCCGGTGGCGCAGGTGCCGGTGGTGCTGGATGGCGCGCTGGTGCTGCGCGAATCCCACGCGATCCTGCGCTATCTCTGCCTCAAGCACGACGCCGAGGCCCTGTACCCGAGCCCGGCTGCCGCACGCTTCGCCGTCGAGCGCTGGCTGGACTGGATCGCCTATGACCTGACGCATGCGATGCGCGGCGCCTTCCTCGGCGGCCAGCTGCGCGAAGCGCCCTGGAACAATCCATGGTTCGTCGCGCAGGGTCAGAAGGACTTCACCCATTGCATGCGCCTCGCGGAGGCCGAGCTCGCCGATGGGCGCGCCCATGCCTGCGGCGATGCCTTCACGCTGGCCGACATCCCGCTCGGCCTCGTGGTCAATCGCTGGTTCGCGGTCCAGGGTTTCGACAAGCCGGCGCTCCCGGCGGTCGCGGCCTATTTCGAGCGGCTGTCGGAGCGGCCGGCCTATCGGCGCCACGGCAGGAACGGTTTGCCATGATGCAGCGAATCATACTGCAAGCGCTGGCGGGCCTTGCTTTGCTGGCCGGCTTCGGCGCACCCGCGGACGCGCAGGCGCCCGCCTGGCCGGAGCGGCCGATCCGCCTCGTCATCCCCTATGCGCCCGGCGGCGGCACCGATGCGACGGTGCGCCTGCTGGCCGGGCCGATCGGGGAAGCGCTCGGCCAGCCGCTGGTGATCGAGAACCGCACCGGCGGCGCCGGCACCATCGGCGCCGCAATCGTCGCCCAGGCGCGCCCGGACGGCTACACGCTGCTGGCCGATCCCTCGGCGCATGCGCTGAACCACATGCTGGTCAGGAACCTGCCCTTCGCCTATGAGCGCGACTTCGCGCCGATCGCGCGGCTGTCGGTGATGCCGCTGATCATGGTGGTGCCGGCGCAGGAACGTGCGCCGGATCTCGGCGGCTACATCGCCTGGGCGCGCGGCCAAGGCGGGCGCGTCACCTGGGCGAGTGCCGGCATCGGCACCGCCTCCCACCTCTCGGGCTTCCTCTTCGTGCAGCGGGCGGGGATCGACGCGGCGCATGCGCCCTATCGCGGCGGCAGCCAGGGCGCGCAGGCGGTGCTGGCCGGCGACACGCAGTTCAACTTCGCGACCGCGCCCTCCGCGATCGGGCTGGTCCAGGGCGGCCAGCTCCGTGCCATCGCGGTGTCCTCGGCGGCGCGCATGGCGGCGCTGCCGGAGGTGCCGACGGTCGCGGAGGCCGCGCTGCCCGGCTTCGAGCTGGTGGAGTGGATCGGCCTCTGGGCGCCGGCGGGCACGCCGCCGGCGATCCTGGACCGTATCCAGGACGCCGCGGCACGCACGCTGGCGCGCCCCGACATCCAGGCGAGGCTGACGGCCCTCGGCATGGAGGCCGCTTTCCTCAAGCGTCCCGATTTCGCGCAGTTCCTGGCCGGACAGCGGGCGCTGCTGACCCGGGTCGCGACCGATGCGGGCCTCCGCCCGGAGTAGGCGGGTCCTCAGCCGAGCCTGATCGACAGCTCCACGTCGTCGGCGAAGGGCGTCGACATGTAGCCGCCACCCGTGCGCACGCGCTCCAGATAGGGCGGGCACCGGTCGGCATTGTCGGCGACGATCACCGCGCCGGGCCGCAGCCGCGGCTCGACCAGCGCCAGGATGTCCGGGTAGAGCGCCTTCGCGCCGTCGAGCAGGACGAGGTCGATCGTCTCCGGCAGATCGACGGCGAGCGTCTCCAGCGCGTCGCCCTCGCGGAACTCTACCAGGTCGATCAGCCCGCCGGCCGCGAGGTTGGCCCGGGCGCGGGCCAGCTTGCTCGCCTCGAACTCGCTGGTGACCAGGCGTCCGCCGCCATTGTCGCGCAGCGCCGCGGCGAGGCAGAGCGTCGACAGCCCGAACGAGGTGCCGAATTCGACGATGGTGCGGGCACGCGTCGCGCGCGCCAGCATGTAGAGCAGCGTGCCTGTCGCGCGCGACACGGCGAGCGGCAAATCCTTCATGCGGGCGTAGAAGTCGGCGTATTCGGTCCGGCTTTGCAGGATGCGTGCCTTGTCCTCGGGCGACAGGCCGTTCCAGTAATCGGCGACCGACGGCGTGGTCGCGGGATCGGCGGCATCGGCTTCGGAGAACAGCCGGTCGAGCAGCGGGGCAACCGGAGAGGAGGTCAAAGTGGTCATGCGGCCCTCGTGACGAAGCATGTTGCGAGCGCCTCAAAATACGACTAGTTCGTCAGGTTCCCTATTCGCATTGGGTCCTTCGTCGGTGACCGGTCGCGCAAACCCGCAGGTTTCCTCGCGAAAGCAGCCGCAACAGGCGCGATCGGGCGATCTTGTCGCGGCGGTGCTCGACGCCGCTGTTCAGGTTCTGCGGGCCGAAGGCGCGCGGCGTTTCACGACGGCGCGCGTCGCCGAGCGGGCGGGTGTCAGCGTCGGCTCGCTCTACCAGTACTTCCCCAACAAGGCCGCCATCCTGTTCCGGCTGCAAAGCGACGAATGGCGGCGCACGACCGAGTTGCTGCGCGGCATCCTGGAAGACACGGGGACGCCGCCGCCGGACCGGGTGCGCAGGCTCGTCCACGCCTTCCTGCTCTCGGAATGCGAGGAGGCAGAGGTGCGCATCGCATTGGCCGACGCGGCACCGCTCTATCGCGACGCGCCGGAGGCGACGGAGGCGCGGGCCTCCGGCTCACATGTGATCCGCGCCTTCATGGACGAAGCGCTGCCGCATGCCGATGCGGCGCGGCGGGCGCTGGCGGCCGACCTCGTCAAGACGACGATGGCGCATGTCGGCAGCAGCTTCTCCGAGGTCCCGCGCGGGCCGGCGGAGATCGCGGCCTATGCCGACGCCATGGCCGACATGTTCTGCGCCTATCTCGCGGAGATCCGCCGCACGTCCGGCCGGTCCCTGCCTACAGCGACTTCATCTTCTTCTTGAGCACCACGTCGCCGTCGATGCACATGCGGATCTTGCCGAAGGTCTTGGCGCCGAGCAGTTCCTGGCAGGCGGCGATGGCTGCCGGGTCGCCGCCCAGCATGTTGCCCCAGAGCACCTTCGACATCGCCCGCCGCTCCACGCCCTTGGTGCCGTCGCGGCGCTTCTGGATGGTGCGGCCGATCGTGTAGACGGTGTTGCAGATGCTGCCGAGCACCGGGATGCAGCTGATTCCCTTGCGCTTGAGCTTCTTGTTCTTCTTGTTGAGGGTGTAGGCGATGGCCGTCAGCGTGTTCTCGCGCACGCCCTTCTTGCCGGAATAAAGTTTCACGATCGCTTCCAGCGCGCACATATGCGCGTAGGTGCTGGCGGCGGACGCGGCCGAGATCGCGATGTCGGCGATCGCGAGCGCGATGCCGACCGGCCCCAGCACCATCGCGGCTGGCGCCATGGCCGCCGCGGCGCCGCCGGCGACCGCGCCGGTGACGCTGCCGGCGACGCCGGTGCCGGCCATCACACTGTTGACCGTGTTGAAGCCGCTGACGCCCACGCCGACCACGGCGCGGGTCGGCCCGGCGATGGTGGTCGCCGTCCGCCCTGCGGTCGTCGCGATGGAGCGGGCGCCGCCCGGCCCCTGCACGGGCGCCGCATCCTCCTCGTCGTCCTCGTCCTCCTCCACGTCGCCGAAATCATCGTGGAAGACCTGGTTGCGAAGGCCCATCCCGTGCTGCGGCTTGGCATAGGAGCATTGCAGCGGTCCGCGCGGCACGCCGTCATCCGCCGTCGCTTCCCAGTCCAGGCCGATCGACGCGGCCGCCGCGAAGGCTTCCGCAAAGGCATCCGCCGCCGCTTCCAGAATCGGGTCCTCGAGGCGCCAGGGCGCGCCGGCATCGGCCGGCATCGCGCGCTGCTGCGCGAGATGCGCCAGCTCATGGCCGATCAGCCGCAGCCCGTCCCGCGTGTCCGGGCTGAAGGCGTCGCCGCTGATCCAGACCCGGCCATCGCCCGCGAAGGCGGCGGCGCCGGCACAGGCGGGCAACGGTCCGACATGGATGAAAGGCGCTGCGTCCGGCATGCGGGCATCGAGCGACGCGGCATGGCGGCGGAGCGATTCAGGCAGGAGATAGACGACCGAGCCGGCCGCCATGGAGTCGTGGAGGGCGCGCATTCCGTCGGACCTTCATCTCATTACGAATTCCGATCTTAGCACAGATATGTGAACACGCACGAAAGAATTCCCCGGATGGTTGATGATGGCCGCCCAGGATCGACCTGTCAGGGATTTGTCGGCCTGTCCTCGCCGGCGTGACCCCGCGTCAGGAACAGAGATCGGCTGCAGCACCACCCGGGTCACGCCGGCATCGCGCATCCGGCGTTCGTCGGCGATCCTGGGGCTGACGTCGACGATCCGCCCGCGGGCATGCGGGCCTCGGTCCCGGATCGTCACGACGGCACTGCGGCCATTCGCCAAGTTGGTGACGCGCGCCGACAGCCCCTGCGGACCAGGGTTGTCGCCCATGTCCTGGGTACGAGCTGTTGCCTGTGTGTCCGGGCCGGACAGGTAGAAATGAGTGTGCCCGCTGGGACTCGAACCCAGGACCCCAAGATTAAAAGTCTCGTGCTCTACCGGCTGAGCTACGGGCACTTACACGCGGGGGCTTATGTCACCCCCGCGCTCCGGTTCAAAGCCTTGGCGTGGCTAGCGGACGTCTGCCGCCACCTTCAGGGTGCGGATGCGGTCCGGGTCGCGGACCATGCCGTTCTGGCCGGCGCCGCGCTTGATGCGGTCGACCGCGTCCATCCCCGCCGTGACCCGGCCCCAGATGGTGTACTGGCCGTCGAGCGAGGAGGCCGGGGCGAACATGATGAAGAACTGGCTGTTCGCGCTGTTCGGGTTCTGGGTCCGCGCCATGCCGCAGGTGCCGCGCACGAAGCGGGCGCGCGAGGGCTGCGAGAATTCGGCCGCGAGGTCCGGCAGGTCGGAGCCGCCGGTGCCGGTGCCGGTCGGGTCGCCGCCCTGGGCCATGAAGCCTTCGATCACGCGGTGGAACGGCGTGTTGTCGTAGAAGCCGCGCCGGGCGAGGAGCTTGATGCGCTCGACGTGACGCGGCGCCAGGTCGGGCAGCAGCTGGATGGTCACGCGGCCATCCTTCAGCTCCAGATAGAGGGTGTTCTCGAGGTCGGGAGCGCCCTGCGCCTCGGCGTTCTCGGTTTCGGACATGACGGCTCCGGTGGCTAGAAGGGTGGTGGTGGCAAGGAAGCTGCGGCGCTGCATCGGTTTCACTCCGCGGAGGTGTTGCGCACGCGGGCGAGCGTGCGCTCATGCGTGAGCTTGGGCACAAAGCTCGTGATATCACCGCCGAGCCGCGCGATCTCCTTCACGAATCGCGAGGAGATGAACTGGTGCGTCTCGGAAGCCATCAGGAACACCGTCTCGATCTCGGGATCCAGGCGGCGGTTCATGCCGGTCATCTGGAACTCGTAGTCGAAATCAGTCACCGCGCGCAGGCCGCGCACGATCATCCCGGCACCGACCTCGCGCGCGAAGGCGACCAGCAGGCCCTCGAAGGGCCGCACCTCCACGATGCAGCCGGCGCGCTCACCGATCGCGGCGGTTTCGGCGCGCACCAGCTCCACCCGCTCTTCCAGCGGGAACAGCGGCCCCTTGCCGGTGTTGATCGCGACACCGATCACCAGGCGCGAGCAGATGCGCGCAGCGCGGGTGATGACATCGAGATGCCCATTGGTCACCGGGTCGAAAGTGCCCGGATAGAGGCCCGCGAACTCAGCCATGCACGTCGCCTTCCCCTGGAAGTTCAGCAACCGATTCAGACCTCCGGGCCATCCGGCCCTCCGATCATCGGATGCTCGTCAGGACCGTCCTCGCCCTCCTCCTCGTCGGCGACGGGGAAGCAGGCGGTGACATGCTCATCGGCCGCGACCCGCATCAGGGTCAGGCCGCCGGCGGCGCGGGAATAGCGGCTGACATCGTCCGCATCCAGGCGGATGAGCTGGCCGCCATCGGTGACCAGCATCAGGTGGTCGCCCGGCCGCACGACGAAGGTCGCGACCACCCGGGTGCCCTTGCGGCCGCCGAGCGGGATGCTGGTGATGCCCTGGCCGCCGCGGCCGGTCACCCGGTACTCATGCGCGGAGACACGCTTGCCGAAGCCGGCATCGGTGACGACGAGCAGAATCTCCTCGGCCTCCGCCAGCGCCTCGAAGCGGGCGTCGCTCAGCGCGATGCCGGCATCGCCCTCCTCCGCTTCCTCGGCGGCGACGGCGGTCCCCTCCTCCTCCACCACCGCCTCGCCGCGGCGGCGGCGTGCCAGGTACGCGGCACGCTCATCGGCCGTCGCGTCGATGTGGCGCAACACCGCGAGCGCGATGACGCTGTCCTGGCCGGCCAGGCGGATGCCGCGGACGCCGGTGCTGTCGCGGCCGGCGAAGACGCGGAGCGTCTCGCCCTCCGCCTGGAAGCGGATGGCGCGGCCGCCGCGCGTCGCCAGCAGCACGTCATCGCCCTCGCGGCAGGTCGCGACGCCGATCAGCGTGTCACCCTCATCGAGCTTCATCGCGATCAGGCCGCGCGCCATGACGTTGCGGAAATCGGACAGGCGGTTGCGGCGGACATTGCCGCGCGCGGTCGCGAAGACGAGGTGCAGGTTCTCCCACAGCGCCTCGTCCTGCGGCAGCGGCAACACGGCCGTCACGCTCTCCTGGTCGGCCAGCGCCAGCACCTGACGGAGCGAACGCCCGCGCCCGGTCGGTCCCGCTTCGGGCAGTTGCCAGACCTTCTCCCGGAAGGCCAGGCCCCGATCGGTGAAGAACAGCACCCATTGATGGGTATGCGCGATGAAGCTGCGCACCACCACGTCGTCCTCGCGCCGGCCGGCGCCGGTGCGGCCCTTGCCGCCGCGGTTCTGGGCACGGAAGGTGTCGAGCGGCGTGCGCTTCACGTAGCCGTCGCGGGTCAGCGTCACCACCATGGTGCCCGGCTCGATCAGGCTCTCGTCGTCGACATCGGCGACGCCGTCCACGATCTCGCTCTGGCGCGGCGAGGCGATCTGCGCGCGCACCGCAACCAGCTCCTCCGTCATCACTTCCATGCGCCGGGTGTGGCTGCCGAGGATCTCCAGCAACTCGCGAATCTTGCCGCCGACCTCGCCGAGCTCGGCCGCGATCTTCTCGCGCTCGAGGCCGGTCAGCCGCTGCAGCCTGAGCTCCAGGATGCCGCGCGCCTGGTCCTCCGTCAGGCGCACGGTGCCCGCCTCGGACACCGCGTTGCGGCTGTCGTCGACGAGCGCCAGCAGCGCGCCGATATCGCCCGCCGGCCAGTCCCGCGCCGTCAGCGCGGCGCGCGCCGTCGCGGCGTCCGGGCTTTCGCGGATCAGGCGGATCACCTCGTCGATATTGGCGACCGCGACCGCCAGGCCGATCAGCAGGTGCCCACGCTCCCGCGCCTTGTTCAGCCGATAGCGGGAGCGGCGGAGGATCACCTCTTCCCGGAAGCGGATGAAGGCGAGGATGGCGTCGCGCAGCCCCATCTGCCGCGGCTGCCCCTCGTCGAGCGCCAGGAAATTCACCGCAAAGGAGGTCTGCAGCTGGGTCGAGCGGTAGAGCTGGTTCAGCACCACCTCCGCCGTCGCGTCGCGCTTCAGCTCGACCACGATGCGCATGCCGTCGCGGTCGCTCTCGTCGCGGAGGTCGGAGATGCCCTCGATCTGCTTGGCGCGCACCATCTCGGCGATCCGCTCGAGCAGCGTCGACTTGTTCACCTGATAGGGGATCTCGTGGACGACGATCATCTGCCGTCCGCCGGCGCCCTTCATGTCCTCGATGGTGCAGCGGGCGCGGAGCGGGATGGAGCCGCGCCCGGTTTCGAAGGCGGCGCGGATGCCGGAGCGCCCGAGGATCAGCCCGCCGGTCGGGAAATCCGGCCCGTGGATGACGTCCATCAGCCGCGCCAGCGGCGTCGCCGGGTCCTCGACCAGCATCAGCGTCGCGTCGATCACCTCGCCCGGATTGTGCGGCGGGATGTTGGTCGCCATGCCGACCGCGATGCCGCCGGCGCCGTTGACGAGCAGGTTCGGGAAGGCGGCCGGCAGGACGCGCGGCTCCTCCGCGGTCTCGTCGTAGTTCGGCAGGAAATCGACGGTGTCCTCGTCGATGCCGTCGAGCAGCCAGGCGGCGGCGCGGGCCAGCCGCGCCTCGGTGTAGCGCATCGCCGCCGGCGGATCGCCGTCGACGCTGCCGAAATTGCCCTGGCCGTCGATCAGCGGCACCCGCATCGAGAAGGGCTGCGCCATGCGCACCATGGCGTCGTAGATCGCGGCGTCGCCATGCGGATGGTACTTGCCCATCACGTCGCCGGTGACGCGCGCCGACTTGCGGTGCGGCTTGTCCGGCGTGAAGCCGTTCTCGTTCATCGAGAACAGGATGCGCCGGTGCACCGGCTTCAGCCCGTCCCGCGCATCCGGCAGGGCGCGCGCCACGATCACGCTCATCGCGTAGTCGAGGTAGGAGCGGCGCATCTCCTCCTCGAGCGCGACCGGCATCGTGTCCTCGGGGCGCTCGCCGCCCGTATCGGTATCGCTCACTCGTTGTCCTCAAGCCGCAGAAGCGCGGCGTCCGTCAGAAGGGGATCTCGTCGTCGAGGTCGGCGCCGCGGGCCGGCTTGCCGCTGCCGCCGCCGGAGCGCGCGCCACCGCCGCTGCCGGCGCCGCCGCCGCTGTCCCAGCTGCCGCCGCCGGACCGCCCGCCCGATGGGCGCTCGGAATAGCCACCGGCCTCGCCGGCGTCACCCCCGGCGCCGCCGCGGCCGCCGATCAGCTGCAGCTCGCCGCGGAACTGGCGCAGCACGATCTCGGTCGTGTAACGGTCCTGGCCGCTCTGGTCCTGCCACTTCCGGGTCTCGAGCTGGCCCTCGATATAGACCTCGCTGCCCTTGCGCAGATATTTCTCGGCGACCTCGCCCAGGCGTTCATTGAAGATCGCGACCGAATGCCATTCGGTGCGCTCCTGCTGATTGCCCTCGCGGTCCTTGTACCGCTCCGAGGTGGCGATGCGGAGGTTCACGACCTTGCCGCCATTCTGGAAGCTGCGGCTTTCGGGGTCGCGCCCGAGCCGGCCCAGAACGATCACCTTGTTGATACCCGCCATGCTCGCTCGAATCCTCGTCGCTCGGCGCCGACATTAGCCTGTAACGCGCGCCCAAACCACCCCGGGGCAGCCGGAAAGGCCCCCGGGAGGGGTCTTCCCAAGCGCCTGCTGCGCCGCATATATGGGGAGAACATCCCTGGAACACCAGCGCCCGCTTTCCCCGCGCTGCGGAGCCAACCGCATGACGACGCCCTCCGGCCTGATCCGCATCCGCGGCGCGCGCCAGCACAACCTCAAGGACGTCGACCTCGATATCCCCCGCGATACGCTGACGGTGATCACCGGCCTGTCGGGCTCGGGCAAGTCCTCGCTGGCCTTCGACACGATCTATGCGGAGGGCCAGCGGCGCTACGTCGAATCGCTCTCGGCCTATGCGCGGCAGTTCCTGCAGCTCATGCAGAAGCCGGATGTCGACAGCATCGAGGGGCTGAGCCCGGCGATCTCGATCGAGCAGAAGACCACCAGCCACAACCCGCGCTCGACGGTCGGCACGGTGACCGAGATCCACGACTACATGCGCCTCCTTTGGGCGCGCGCCGGCGTGCCCTATTCGCCGGCGACCGGATTGCCGATCGAGGCGCAGACCGTCTCCCAGATGGTCGACCGGGTGATGGCGATGCCGGAGGGCACGCGCCTGCTGCTGCTCGCCCCCGTCGTGCGCGGCAAGAAGGGCGAATACCGGAAGGAGCTGGCGGAATGGCAGCGCCGCGGCTTCGAACGGGTGAAGGTCAACGGCACGCTGCACCAGATCGCCGATGCCCCGAAGCTCGACAAGAAGCTGAAGCACGACATCGAGATCGTGGTCGACCGCATCGTGGTCCGCGACGGCATCCAGCCGCGCCTCGCCGACAGCTTCGAGACCGCGCTCGGCCTCGCGGACGGGATCGCCTACGCCGAGGATGCCGACAAGCCGAGCGAGCGGGTGGTGTTCAGCGCCAGGTTCGCCTGCCCGGTCTCAGGCTTCACCATCGAGGAGATCGAGCCGCGGCTGTTCTCCTTCAACTCGCCGCAGGGCGCCTGCCCGACCTGCGACGGGCTCGGCACCGAGAGCTTCTTCGACCCGCAGCTCGTCGCGCCCGACGAAAGCCGCAGCCTGAAGGACGGCGCCATCCTGCCCTGGACCGGCGCCTCCTCCCCCTACTACGACCAGACGCTCGAGAGCCTGGCGCGGCATTACAAGATCAGGCTGACGACCGCCTGGGGCGAGATCCCGGACGCCGTGCGAAAAGCGATCCTGCACGGCACCGGCACCGAGGTGGTGACGCTGAAGTACAAGGACGGGCTGCGCGCCTACGAGGTGAAGAAGGCCTTCGAAGGCGTGATCCCGAACCTCGAGCGCCGCTACCGCGAGACCGACAATCCCTGGGTGCGGGAGGATTTGTCGCGCTACCAGGCGGACAAGCCCTGCCACGCCTGCGGCGGCCATCGCCTGAAGCCGCAATCCCTCGCGGTCAAGGTCGCCGGCTGCCATATCGGCGAAGCCTCGGCGCTCTCGATCCGCCGCGCGCGGGACTGGTTTTCCGCGGTCGAGGACACGCTGACGCCGCAGCGGCGGGAGATCGCGCGCCGCATCCTGCGCGAGATCAACGACCGGCTGCAGTTCCTGGTCGATGTCGGGCTCGACTACCTCTCGCTCGGCCGCGGCTCGGCGACGCTCTCGGGCGGCGAATCGCAACGCATCAGGCTCGCCTCGCAGATCGGCAGCGGCCTCACCGGCGTGCTCTACGTGCTCGACGAGCCTTCGATCGGGCTGCACCAGCGCGACAACGAACGCCTGCTCGCGACGCTGCGGCGGCTGCGCGACATCGGCAACACCGTGCTCGTCGTGGAGCATGACGAGGATGCGATCCGCGCCGCCGACCACCTGATCGACATCGGCCCCGCCGCCGGCAAGGGCGGCGGCCGCGTGATCGCGCAGGGGACGCCGGCCGAGGTCGCGGCCAACCCGGCCAGCATCACCGGCCAGTACCTGTCGGGCGCGCGCAGCATCCCGGTGCCGGAGAAGCGGCGGAAGGCCGACCCCAAGCGTATGCTCCGCGTCGTGGGTGCGACCGGCAACAACCTGCGCAACGTCGCCGCCGGCTTCCCGCTCGGCACCTTCACCTGCGTCACCGGCGTCTCCGGCGGCGGCAAGTCGACGCTGGTGATCGAGACGCTCTACAAGGCGGCCTCGCGCCGCCTGATGGGCAGCGCCGAGGTGCCGGCGCCGCATGAGCGCATCGAGGGCCTCGACCAGCTCGACAAGATCATCGACATCGACCAGTCGCCGATCGGCCGCACCCCACGCTCCAACCCCGCGACCTATACCGGCCTCTTCGCGCCGATCCGCGACTGGTTCGCGGAGCTGCCGGAAAGCCGCGCCCGCGGCTACAAGCCCGGACGTTTCAGCTTCAACGTCAAGGGCGGCCGCTGCGAGGCCTGTCAGGGCGACGGCGTGCTGAAGATCGAGATGCACTTCCTGCCCGACGTCTACGTCACCTGCGACACCTGCAAGGGCAAGCGCTACAACCGCGAGACGCTGGAGGTGAAGTTCCGCGAGAAGTCGATCGCCGACGTGCTCGACATGACGGTGGACGAAGGCGTGGAGTTCTTCTCCGCGGTGCCGGCGATCCGCGACAAGCTGACGACGCTCCGCGACGTCGGCCTCGGCTACATCCATCTCGGCCAGCAGGCGACGACGCTCTCGGGCGGCGAGGCGCAGCGCATCAAGCTGTCGAAGGAACTGTCGCGCCGCGCCACCGGCCGCACCCTCTATATCCTCGACGAGCCGACGACCGGCCTGCATTTCGAGGATGTGCGCAAGCTGCTGGAGGTGCTGCACGCGCTGGTGGACCAGGGCAATACCGTGGTCGTCATCGAGCACAATCTGGAGGTCATCAAGACCGCCGACTGGCTGATCGACCTCGGGCCCGAAGGCGGTGAAGGTGGCGGCCTGATCCTCGCGGAAGGCACACCGGAGACGATCGCGGACGCGCCCGACAGCCATACCGGCCGCTTCCTGCGGCCGCTGCTGCCGGCCGCGGAAGCGGCGGCGCCGAAGCGCCGCCGCCGCGCCTGATCAGCGCTACCCGATCAGCGGTAGTAGCCGCGGCCGTAGCCGTAGCCATCGCGGGCGACGTAGTTCCGCGGCCCGCGGTAGTAGCCCCGGCGATAGCCGTAGTCTCGGTAATATCCGCCGCCGCCGTTGTAGCCGTGCCCGTAGTAGCCGGGACCGGCCGGATAGGCGACGCAGGCCGAAAGACCGATCGCAGCGGCGGCGATCACGGCGAGGCGGATCAGGGGGGTCCGCATGTCGGCGATCTCCTCTCTGTTCGCCGGCCCGTTTCCAGGCTGGCACGACAGGGATTCAACGCCGATGGCGTGGCGGCGGTCCGGCCGCCGCGCGGCATCGTGATGGCAAGGCGGCCTGCTTCCGGCCGCAATTGCAGCCGGTCAGGCCGGGCGGGCGTTGCGGACCGCGGCGCGTTCGTGGTCGTTCAGATCGACGACGGTCAGCTTCTCGTCCATCGGGTAGGCCTCGCCGCCGCCGGCTGCCGGGCGGAGCGCCAGCACCAGACCCTGCGCGGGATCGACCTCGAACAGCTTGCGCCGCGGCGGAAACGTCCAGTGATAGGCCTGCCCCGCTTCGTCGCCCACGACCAGCGCGTTGCCGTTGCGCGACAGGACCTGCACCGGCACCGGCTGCAAGGCCTGCCCCGACAGCGCCGCGACCCGCCGGCGCTCCGCGTTCTGGGTGCGGAGGATGCGCCAGAAGCCGAACGGGATCGCGAGCGCGAAGGCGACGAACAGCAGCAGCGTCACGATGCGGTGCCAGATGCGGTCGAGCCCGATATCCGTCGTCAGCACCTGCGGCCGGTCCGGATCGCCCATCACCTGCACCGTCCAGTCGCCGACATGGAAGTCGATGAAGAGCTGCTCGATATGCCGGCGCACCTCGCCGTCCTTGCCGCGCGCGACGATCGTCGCCGAGCAGTCGTGCAGGATCCCGGCCTTGGACCGGCAACGCCCATCCACCAGCCGCGCCGACGAGACCGGCTGGGCGCGGTTGCGCATCGCGAAGTCATCCATCACGCCGGGCGCCAGCGTACTGGCCCAGAACAGGATCCCGCCGCTGAGAACCAGGCCGAACAGCACCGCCACCCACCCCCGCCAGGCGCCCGTATAAGGCTTGAGCACCAGCGGCCGGCGTGGCAACGCGGCCGCGATCCCGGCGATCATCGGCGCTGCTCCGCGCGGTGACCCATTCGCTTCGACATGACAGCTCCTTTCGGCGCCCGACTCACTCGGTAGCGCAATGAGAAATCGTCATACCCGACCGCGCAAGCCCGCCCAGATGACGGTCGCGCGAGCGGTGACGCCGCGCGGACCCGCCACCGCCAAGGGATCCCCTGCCCGCCGCAGGTCGCGCGCCGCGAGCACCGCGGGCAGCGCCGCCGCAACCAGCGCGCGCGGCAGCACGCGCCGCGCCTCGGCCCGCGCCTCCGCGAGCCGCGCCGCCCCCTCCTCCGCCATCGCGCGCAGCAGCGGCGTCGCGACGCGCGGATCGGCGATCACCGCTTCCATCGAAAGACCCGCCCCGGCCAGCGCATCGGCCGGCAGCAGGCAGCGCCCGCGCGCCGCCAGCCGCCCGACGCCGCGCAGCACGCCGGCCAGCCCGTAGCCGGCACCGAGCCGCTGCAGCACCGCCAGCGCCTCCCCCTCCGCGCCCAGCAGCCGGCCCGCCCCCACCGCCCAGCCGCCGGCCGTCCCGCGCAGATACGCCGCGAAGGCGCCGCTGCTCTGGATGCCCTCCTCCGCCGTCTCCGCCTCCCGCGCATCGACCATCGCGGCCAGGTCGCCGGGATCGAGCGCGCCGGCGCTGACCGCCTCGTGCAGCGGCGCCGCCACCTCGTGCCGGCGCGGCGGCCTTCCGTCGCGGGCTTCCTCGATGGCGTCGCGCCACCATTGCAGACGGATCAGCGCCGCCATCGGATTGCTTGCCGCTTCCCGCGCCCGCGCCAGCTCGTGGTTGAAGCCGGTCAGCGCGAACAGCGCCTCCCGCTTCTCCGCCGGCGCGAACAGGATCGACAGGAAGCGATCCGGATCCTCGGCACGAACGAGGGCAGCGATCGGGGACAAAAGCTCGGCCATGGCGCCCGCATGAACCCCGCGTGCGAGGCCGGCAAGGCCCGTTGACGCTGAGGGGGGCCGCCCCCAAGGTCAGGGCATTCCGCCATCGGGAGAGACCCCATGCCCTTCACCCTGCCCCCGCTGCCTTATTCGACCAACGCCCTTGCCGGCCAGGGCATGTGCCAGGAGACGCTGGAGCTCCATCACGGCAAGCATCACAACGCCTATGTCACGGCGCTGAACGGGCTGATCGAAAGCAAGGGCCTCGCCGGCAAGAGCCTCGAGGCCATCGTCGCCGAAGCCGGAAAGGCCGGCGCCGACGGCGCGCCGGTGCTCAACCAGGCCGGCCAGCACTACAACCACATCCTGTTCTGGCAGGTGATGTCGCCGAAGGGCGGCGGCGAAAGCCTGCCCGCGGCACTCGCCAGCAAGATCGACAGCGACCTCGGCGGCTTCGCCGCCTTCAAGGACGCCTTCAAGCAGGCCGGAATCACCCAGTTCGGCGCCGGCTGGGCCTGGCTGATCGTGGCCCCCGACGGCAAGCTCAAGGTGACCAAGACGCCGAACGGCGCCAACCCGATCTCGACCGGCGAAGGCAAGCCGATCCTCGGCGTCGACGTGTGGGAACACGCCTACTACCTCGATTTCCGCAACGTGCGCCCGAACTACCTCGACAACTTCCTGACCAAGCTGGTCGACTGGGAAGCGGTCGCCGCGCTGCTCGACAAGGGCGGGCTGGAGAGCGGGCAGAGCGCCTGAAGTCGGCCGACTTCCCCGGGGAAGGCTCGCCTTCCCCGGGGCGTCGCCTCAGCTTTTGTCGTTGGCCACCTGCGGCCGGATGACGCTGCCGATGGTGCCGCGCACCAGGGTCACCTTCACGCCGGGTGCGATCTCGGCCTCGATCTCGTCGGAGCCTTCGGTGACCTTGCCGATGGTGGCCACGATGCCGCCGGCGGTCACCACGCGGTCGCCGCGCTTGAGCTGGGTGAGCATGCCGCGGTGTTCCTTCATCTTCTTCTGCTGCGGGCGGATCAGCAGGAAGTAGAAGACGACGAAGATCAGGAGCAGCGGCGCGATCTGCATGATCATGGCGGTGGCGCCGCCGGCCGCGGCGGCGTCCTGGGCATGCGCGGTCGAGATCCACATGGTGGCTTGGGCTCCGTGTCGGCGCACCGGCTTGCGCGTGGCGCGGATTGCGAGTGAAACAGGCGCCGCAACCTAGCCTTGAACCCCCGCACGTCAAGGGCGGGCACCGGACGGACCCGAGCGATGGACGAGACCCTGCTGCCGGCGCTGCTGCGCATCGCCGAGGCGCTGGAGCGCCTCGCGCCGCCCCCGCCCGCGGCACCCGACCTGGCCGCGGCGGATGCCTTCGTCTGGGATCCGGCGCCGTCCCCGCGCCTGATCGCCGTGCCGCGGGTCGCGGCGGTCGGCATCGGGCTGCTGCACGGCGTCGAGCGGCAGCGGGAGCTGGTGCTGGAGAACACGCTGCGCTTCGCGCGCGGGCTGCCGGCCAACAATGCGATGCTCTGGGGCGCCCGCGGCATGGGCAAGTCGTCCCTGGTGAAGGCCGCGCATGCGGAGGCGAACCGGGTTCATCCCGGCGCGCTGGCGCTGATCGAGATCCATCGCGAGGACATCCGCACCCTGCCGGAGCTGCTGGCGATCCTGCGGCCGCAGTCCCGGCATTGCCTGGTGTTCTGCGACGACCTGTCCTTCGAAAAGGAGGATCAGGACTACAAGGCGCTGAAATCGGTGCTGGACGGCGGGATCGAAGGGCGGCCGGCCAATGTGCTGTTCTACGCGACCTCGAACCGCCGGCATCTGATGCCGCGCGACATGATGGAGAACGAGCGCAGCACCGCGATCAACCCGGGCGAGGCGGTGGAGGAGAAGGTCTCGCTCTCCGACCGCTTCGGGCTCTGGATCGGCTTCCACAATTGCGACCAGCCGACCTTCTTCGCGATGGTCGAGGGCTATGCGGCGGAGTTCGGCCTGCCGATCGAGCGCGATGCGCTGCGCGCCGCGGCGGTGGAATGGAGCGTGACGCGCGGCGGCCGCTCGGGCCGCGTCGCCTGGCAGTTCGTGCAGGATCTGGCGGGGCGCCTCGGCGTGAAGATCGCCGCGTGACAAGGACGGATCGATGCTTCCATCGATCCGAGGCCGCGAATGCGGCCCGCCGCCGCGCTTTAAAGCGCGCCTTACGGCACGACAAAGCGCGCCTTACGGCACGACCCGGCGAGCCAAGGCCGCGTATGCGGCCGCCCGGCGCTTGAGGGCCCATATGACTCGCCGTGCGGCGGACGGGCGTTTCCTGAACCCGGACGGCAGCGGCGGCGGCAAGCGGCATCGGGACGTGCTGCGGCTCTGGCTCGGACAGGGCGCGCGCTGGCCGCGTCGGGTCGAGAATCCGCCCTACCCTCCGGCCGGCCCGGTGCCGGAAGGCCATGTCGCGATCACCACCATCGGCCACGCCACGGCGCTGATCCGGATCGCCGGCGGCCCCACCCTGCTGCTCGATCCGGTCTGGAGCGAGAGGGCGAGCCCCTTTGCCTGGGCCGGACCGCGCCGGGTGCGCGCGCCGGGGCTTGCCTTCGAGGCGCTGCCGCCGATCGATGCGGTGCTCGTCACCCACAACCACTACGACCATTGCGACCTGGCGACCCTGCGGCGGCTCGCCGCACGCGGCGCGCCGCCGGTGGTGACCGGGCTCGGCAATGCGGCGCTGATCGCGCAGAGCGGCCTGACGGCGGTGACGGAGCTCGACTGGTGGCAGAGCCACGACCTGCCGGGCGGGGTCCGCATCACCTACCTGCCGATGCAGCACGGATCGGCACGCAACATGCGCGACCGCTGCCGGGCGCTCTGGGGCGGCTTCGCCATCGAGACGGCGGAGGGGGCGCGGATTTTCATCTGTGGCGATACCGCCTGGGGCGCGCACCTTGCGGAGATCGGGGCGCGGCTCGGCCCCTTCGCCGTCGCGCTGATCCCGATCGGCGCCTATGCGCCGGGCTGGTTCATGGGAAGCGTGCATATCGCCCCCGAACAGGCGGTCGCGCTGCATCATGCGATCGGCGCGCGGATCTCGGTCGCCATGCATTGGGGCGTCTTCCGGCTCTCCTACGAGGCGATCGACGAACCGCCGGCGCGGATCGCCGCGGCGCGCGGCGATGCCGATTTCCGCGTGCCCGGCTTCGGGGAGACCCTGATGCTGCCGCTCGACCCTCAGCCGAGCCGTTCGGCGCCCGCCATGTAGGGCCGCAGCACCGGCGGGATGGCGACGCTGCCATCCTCGTCCTGGTGCGTCTCCAGCACTGCGATCAGCGCCCGCCCGACCGCGACGCCGGAGCCGTTCAGCGTGTGCACCAGCAGGTTGTCCTTGCCCGCCTTCACCCGCGCCTTCATGCGCCGCGCCTGGAAATCCCGGCAATTGGAGCAGGAGGAAATCTCCCGCCAGGCCCGCTGCCCGGGCAGCCAGACCTCGATGTCGTAGGTCCGCGCCGCACCGAAGCCGGTGTCGCCCGAACACAGGAACACCCGCCGCCAGGTCAGGCCGAGCTCGGTCAGCACCCGCTCGGCCGCCTGCGTCATGCGCTCGTGCTCGGCATCGGACTGGTCGGGCGCGGTGATCGAGACCAGCTCGACCTTGGTGAACTGGTGCTGGCGCAGCATGCCGCGGGTGTCGCGCCCGGCGCTGCCGGCTTCGGAGCGGAAGCAGGGCGAGAGCGCGGTGGCGCGGATCGGCAGTTGCGCCGGCTGCAGGATCTCGTCGCGCACCAGGTTGGTCAGCGGCACCTCGGCGGTCGGTATCAGCCAGCGGCCGTCGGTGGTGGCGAACAGGTCGTCCGCGAATTTCGGCAGCTGCCCGGTGCCGTACATGGTGGCGTCGTTCACCAGCAGCGGCACGACGTGCTCGGTGTAGCCGTGCTCGGTCGTGTGCAGGTCCAGCATCCACTGCCCGAGCGCGCGTTCGAGCCGCGCCAGCGCCCCCTTCAGCACCACGAAGCGCGCGCCGGCGAGCTTGGCGGCGGTCGGGAAGTCCATCAGGCCGAGCGCCTCACCGATCTCGAAATGCTCGCGGGCGCGGAAGTTGGGCCGGCGCGGCTCGCCATGGGTGTGCAGGACGACATTGGCGGTCTCGTCCGGCCCGTCCGGCACCTCGGCGTCGAGGATGTTCGGCAGCTGCTCCAGCATCGCCTTCAGCGCCGCCTGATCCTCCGGCAGCGCGGCCTCGGCGCCGGCGATCTCCTGCGCGACGGCGCGCCCGCGCGCCTCCAGCGCCGCGGTGTCCTGGCCGCCCCGCTTGGCGATACCGACCGCCTTGCCGACCTCGTTGCGCTCGGCGAGCAGGCCCTGCACGCGGGTCTGCGCATCGCGCACCCGGGCATCGAGCGCCACGATCCCGGCCGCGACCGGCGCCACGCCCCGCCGCGCCATGGCCGTGTCGAAGGCATCGGGATTGCCGCGGACCAGCCGGATGTCATGCATGGGAACGCAACGCCGTGCCGGTCATTCCCCGTCCTTCTTCTTCGGCGTCATCCAGACGGCGGCCAGGATCGACAGCTCGTAGAGCAGCAGCAGCGGGATCGCCAAGCCGATCTGGCTGATGATGTCGGGCGGCGTGATCACCGCGGCGACGACGAACATGCCGACGATCGCATAGCGCCGGCTGCGACGCAGCGTGTCGACGCTGATGATGCCGACGCGGACCAGGAGCGTCAGCAGCACCGGCAGCTGGAAGGCGATCCCGAAGGCCAGGATCATGTGCATGACGAGCGAGAGGTACTCGCTGACTTTGGCCTCCAGCTGCACCGGCAGCGCGCCGCCGTCGCCCGGCGTCTCGAAGGAGATGAAGAATTTCCAGGCCAGCGGGAAGATGAAGTAGTAGGCGAGCGCCGCGCCGGCCACGAACAGGAAGGGCGAGGCCAGCAGGAAGGGTGTGATCGCCCGCTTCTCGCTGCGGTAGAGGCCGGGCGCGATGAACAGCCAGAGCTGGGTCGCCCAGATCGGGAAGCTGAAGAAGGTGGCGCCGAAGAAGGCGACCTTCAGGTAGGTGAAGAAGGCCTCGTACAGCGCCGTGAAGATCATGCGGCGGTCGCCGCCGCCCTGGTGCTGCAGGATGTCGGCCAGCGGCCGCGCCAGGAAGCCGTAGATCTGCGTCGAGAAATAGTAGCAGACGGCGAAGCAGAGCACGAAGGCGATGACCGACTTCAGCAGCCGCGAACGCAGCTCCATCAGATGCTCGATCAGCGGCATCGGCTTGTCGTCGATCGTGTCTTCCTGGTCGCGCGGCAAGCGGGTCGGCTTTCTCAGGCTTGGTGGTTGGCCGGCGGCACGGAGCCCGGCGGGATGAAGGCCGGCGCCGCGGCGACGGGCGCCGGCGGCAGCGGCGCCGCCTCGACGATCGGCTCCGGCGGCACGAAGGCGGGCGGCGCTGTGTCGACGCTCGGCGTCGGCGGCGTATAGGGCGGCGGCGTGTCGCGCAGCGGATCGTGGGCGAAGGTGTCGCGGATGCTGCCATCCTTGTCGACGTGCCGCTGGATCTCGCCCTTCAGGTCGAAGTTGCGGATGTCGCTGATCGTGTTGCGAACGTCCTCAAGCTTGGCTTCGCGCACCAGCTCGTCGGCATGGCCCTGGAACTCGCTGGCCATGCGACGCAGCTTCTGGATGCCCTTGGCGACGCCACGGATCGCCTCGGGCAGGTCCTTGGGCCCGATGACGACCAGCGCTACCACGGCGATCAGCGCGATTTCGGACCAGGCGAGGTCGAACATGGGCTCCCTTCTCGCACCCTTCCCCAGGGCGCGGCTTCCGTTAGCAGGAAGAGCGGCTAGCGGCTAGTTGGGGAGCCTCGGCGGGAAATACGAATGCCCGCCCAGCGTCGAGGCTGACCGAAACGCGCTCCCCGCGCCTGAGGCCGCCGCCCGCCGGGATGCGCGCATGCAAATGCAGCATGCCGCCTTCGGGTGACGGCAGCGTCATGTGCAACAGGGTGGTGGCGCCGAGCAGGCGGGACGCCTCGACCTCCGCGACCGGCCCGCCGGCCTCGGCCGCCCCGATGCGCAGCCCTTCCGGCCGGACGAAGACCTCGACCGCCGTCCCTTCCGCGAGGCCCGGCGCCGGCAGCGCCCCGAACGGCGTCGCCGCCAGGCCGCCCTCGACGCGGGAGGGCAGCCGGTTCACCTCACCGAGGAAGGTCGCGACGAAGGGATCGGCGGGGCGGAGATAGAGCGCCTCCGGCGTGCCGGCCTGGACGATCACGCCGTCCCGCATCAGCGCGATGCGGTCGCCCATGAACATCGCCTCCTCCGCGTCGTGGGTGACCAGCAGGGAGGCGATGCCGGCTTCCTGCAGCACGTGCAGCGTGTCGTCCCGCACCTGCTCGCGCAGCCGGGCGTCGAGGCTGGCGAAGGCCTCGTCCAGCAGCAGCACCTGCGGCCGCGGCGCGAGCGCGCGCGCCAGCGCCACCCGCTGCTGCTGCCCGCCCGAAAGCATGTGCGGAAAGGCGCCGGCATAGGCCGAGAGCCCGACACGCGCGAGCGCATCGGCGACCCGCTGCGCCCGTTCCGGCTTCGGCACGCGGCGCAGCCCGAAGGCGACGTTGCCGGCGACGTCCAGATGCGGGAACAGCGCGTAGTCCTGGAAGACGAAGCCGACGTTGCGCGCCTCCGGCGGCACTTCCCGCCCGGCTTCGGCCATCACCGCGCCGCCGATCGCGAGGCGCCCCCGTTGCAGCGGCTCGAGCCCCGAGGCCAGCCGCAGCAGGGTGGTCTTGCCGCAGCCCGACGGGCCAAGGAGCGCCACGATCTCCCCGGGTGCGACCGCCAGGTCGACGCCGCGGAGCACTTCCCGCGCGTCATAGGCATGGCGGACGCCCTCGAAGGCGAGGCTCACTGCGCCTCGGCCCCCGGATCCGGCAGCGGCAAGGCGGGCGCGGTCTCCGCGGTCACCAGCTCCTCCCGCTTCGGCAGGTCGCCGAGCTGGCGGAGCGAGAACTGCGCCAGGAATTTTTCGGTGGTGCCCCAGAGCGCGGGGCGGCCCGGCGTCTCCCGCCGGCCGCACGGCGCGATCAGGCCGAGCTCCAGCAGCGATTCGAGGCTCGCCTGCGACAGGGCGGTGCCGCGGATCTCCTCGATCTCGCCGCGGGTGCAGGGCTGGTGATAGGCGATGATCGCCAGCGCCTCCATCGCCGCGCGCGGCAGCCGGCGCGGCGCCTCGATCACCCGGGTCAGCCGCGGCGCGAGGTCGGCGGCGGTGCGGAAGGCGAAGCCGCCGGCGACCTCCTGCAACTCCACCCCGCGCCCGGCATAGCGCGCCGCGAGCGCCGCCAGCACCGCCGTCGCCGGCACCCCCTCCGGCAGGATCGCGGCGAGCTTCGCGGGCGTCACCGGGATCTCGGAGGCGAAGACCAGCGCCTCCGCGAGCCTCAGGGAATCCTCCGGCACGGCGTCCGTCACGGCGTCATCCATCGCCCATCTCCTGTTCGCGGCGGCGGAGGTGGATCGGCCCGAAAGCCTCCTCCTGCCGCAACTCGATCCCGCCGCCGCGCGCCATCTCGAGACCCGCCAGCAGCGTGCTGGCGACCGCGGCGCGGCGCTCCACCGGATCGGCGGTGGCGTCCTCCGGCAGGAAGCGGGTCAGCACCTCCCAGGAGGGCAGCGCGCCGACCAGGCGGGTCAGCCGCTCGATCGCCTCCTGCACGGTCCAGAGCTTGCGCGGCTTCGGCCGGTAGGGCCGCCGCGCGATCGCCCGCCGCCGCGCCGCGACATAGGCCTGCAGCAGCGAGGGCAGGTCGGCGGCCAGGCCGGAGCGGTCGATGCTGGTCAGGCTCTCGGGCGCGCCGCGGGCGAGGACGTCATGGCCGAGCCAGGGCCGCCGGTTCAGCCAGAGGGCGGCGGCGCGCATCGCCTCCAGCACCGCCAGCCGCTCGGTCAGCCGTTCGGCCAGCGCCTCCGCGTCTTCTTCCTCGGCGGCGGTCTCCTCAGGCGGCAGCAGCAGGCGCGACTTCAGCCAGGCGAGCCAGGCCGCCATCACCAGCCAATCGGCCGCGAGTTCCAGCCGCACCCGCTCCCGCTCGATGACCGCCAGGTACTGGTCGACGAGGGCCACGATCGAGATGCGGGCGATGTCGACCTTCTGCGCCCGCGCGAGCTCCAGCAGCAGGTCGAGCGGGCCCTCGAATCCTTCGAGCCGGAGCGTGAGGCTCTCGCTCATGGCTCAGAGGGATCCGTGGCCGGTCAGTACCAGCACGGCCTCGAAGACGGGCAGCACCAGGTTGCGCACGAACCAGCCCATCGGGTTCCAGCCGGGCACCGCCATCGGCAGCAGGAACAGGAAGACCAGCACGATCAGGATGCCGTAGCGCTCGAGCCGCGCGACCGCCATGGCCGGGCCCTGCGGCAGCAGCCCGACCAGGATCCGCCCGCCGTCGAGCGGCGGCAGCGGGATCAGGTTGAACATGCCGATAAACAGATTGTAGAGGATCGAGAGTGCGGCGAGCCGCAGCAGGAAGGCCGCGCCCTCCACGCCCAGCATGTCGGGGCCGGCGGCGATGACCGCATGCGCCGCAAGCGCGGACAGGATCGCCAGTGCCGCGTTCATGGCGGGGCCCGCGGCGGCGACCAGCATCATGTCGCGGCGCGGGCTGCGGAGCTTCCAGACATCGACCGGCACCGGCTTGGCCCAGCCGAACATTGCCTGCACGCTGCCGGTCGCGAGAAGCTGGCCCGCCAGCATGACGCCCGGCAGCAGCAGCGTGCCGACCGGATCGACATGGCGCAGCGGGTTGAGGCTGATGCGGCCGGCCCGCTCCGCCGTGTCGTCGCCGAGCGCCCGCGCGGCATAGCCATGCGCCGCCTCGTGCAGGGTGATCGCGAAGACGATCGCGAAGATCGCGGCCGCGGCTTCGGGCAGCCATCCGGGCATCAGGCGGCGTCCCGGCCGGCGGCGGTGGGATCGGGGCCGGCCGGCGCCGCCGTCGCGAGCACCGTGCCGTCGCAGGCCTCGCGCCGGGCCGCCTCCCGCGCCAGCGCGAGCCGCGCCGCCGCGCGGTCCGACAGTCGCGGCGTCGCCGCCAGCACCGCGGCGCTGTCGGCGATGCGGCCGCTGCAATGGAGCACCAGGTCGCAGCCGGCGCCGATCACCGCGGCCGCCAGGTCGTTCGACCGTCCGGCGAGCGCCCCCATGGCGATGTCGTCCGAGACCAGCACGCCATCGAAGCCGATCGCGCCGCGGATGACCTCGGCGACGATGCGGGGCGAGAGCGTTGCCGGCCGCGTCGCATCCCAGGCCGGGTAGAGCACATGCGCGGTCATCGCCCAGAAACCGGCGCCGGCATCGATCGCCGACAGCGCGCGGAACGGGTGCAGGTCGGCCTCCAGCGTCGCGGCATCGGCCTCGACCCGCGGCAGCTCGTGGTGGCTGTCGGCGGTGGCGCGGCCATGGCCGGGAACGTGCTTGACGACCGGCGTGACGCCGGCTTCGAGCAGCCCCGCGACGAAGGCGGCGCCGAGCCGCGCCACCACGCCCGGCTCCCCGCCGAAGGCGCGGTCGCCGATCACGCCATGGGCGCCGGGGATGCGGAGGTCGAGGACCGGCGCGCAGACCACGTCGAAGCCGGCGCCGCGGCAGGCGGCGCCGAGTCGCCGGGCGCCGTCGCGCGCCGCGGCCGCCGGGCCGTCGCCGAAGGCCGAAGCCGGCGGGAAGGCCGGCCAATGCGGCGGCCGCAGCCGCGCGACCCGGCCGCCTTCCTGGTCGACCAGGATCGGCGCCTGATCGCCGAGGCGCTCCCGCACCGCGGCGGTGAGCGCCGCGAGCTGCGCCGGATCCTGGACGTTGCGGGCAAACAGGATGACGCCGAGCGGGCGCCCGGCGTCCAGCAGCGCCGTTTCCGCTTCGGTCAGCACGGGCCCCGAAAGGCCGATGATGGCGGCGCGGGTCATCGGGTCAGCCGCGGACGACGGAGCAATTGCCCCCCTTGCCGCGCAGCTTCTCGCAGAACTCGCGGGCGGCCTCCGCATCCGGGAACATGCCGGTGCGCAGCCGGAACAGCGTCGGCTGGCCCTCGCGCTCGAAGCGGACGACCTGCGGGCGGCGATCGCCGAGCAGCTCGGGGGCGCGTCGGGACAGCCGTTCCCATTCGGTGCGCGCCGCCTCGTCGCTCGGCAGCGCACCGATCTGCACCTGCACGCGGCCGCTATTGGCCGGCACGGCGCGGGCCGGCGCCGCGGGCGGTGCAGCCGCAACGGGCGCGGCCGGTGGTGCCGCGGCGGCGGCGGCCGGCGGTGCGGCCGGTGCCGGCGGCGCGGCCGGCGGCTGCGCCACCTGCTGGCGCAGCGCATCGATCCGCGGCGCTTCCGATTCGGGCGCCAGCCGCGCGGTCCCGGTCGGGCGCCGCTCGCGGTCGAAGATCAGCTCGTCCTGGTTCTGCACCCGCAGCCCGCCGGGATCGGTCGGGCGCACCCGAATCGGGCGCGGATCGGGCTCGATCAGCGGCACGCCGCGGCCGCCATCGCGCGAGACGCTCCACATCGTCAGCCCGCCGATCAGCAGCGCCCCCAGGATGCCCCCGAAGATGCCAAGCATGCGCCAGGGCGGCCCGCCGTCGCGTTCCGGCCGCACCCGGTAGGACGGGGTCAGGTCGCTCACCTCGTCGGGACTCCCCTGGTCGCGGCCGCGCCGCCCCCCGGCGCTGCCGCGCCCTTTTAGGCGCAAGCGCCCGTCGGGGGAACCGTCGCGGCCGTATCAGCATGCATCCGTTTCGCAGCCGCCGCCGTATGCTTGTCGTTGCCAATGGCAGGGACGATTCCACAAGCATGCTGGGCCGGCTGCGCCGCGATCTGACGAGCACCTTCTCGGCCGGCGGCTGGCTGCCGATCATCCACCGCGCGGCACCCGGGACGGTGGCTCTCACCTATGACGACGGCCCGACGCCGGAGACCACGCCGGCGCTGCTCGCGCTGCTGCGGGATCATGACGCGCGTGCAACATTTTTCCTCTCCGGCCGGCGCGCCGCCGCCCATCCCGGGCTGGTCGCCGCGATCGTGGCCGAGGGCCACGGGATCTTCGCGCACGGGCTCGATCACCGCCGCCTGGACGGGATGCCGCCCGCCGCGGCGCTGCGCGAGATCACGGAAACCGAGGCGATCCTCGCTTGCCATCGCCCGACCCCCTCCCCCTATCTGATCCGGCTGCCCTATGGCGCCGGGCACCGCGATGCCCGGATCCACGCCCTGCTGCGAAGCTGGCGGGCGGATTGCCAGATCGTCCATTGGCGCCACGATTTCCGCGACTTCCGGCTGGCGGAGGGCTGCGAAACCCTCCCCGAGCTCGACCGCCGCTGCCACGAGGCGGTGACCCGGGCGCTGGCCACCGGCAACCTCCCGGGGTCGGTCGTGCTTCTGCACGAACACCCGTTCGGCGCCGAAGGCGCGCTGGTGCCGGAGATCGCGCCGCGCCTGCTGGAGGCGCTGCTGCGGGGGATGGCGGGGAATGGCCTCCGGGCCAGCGGCATGGTGCCCCGGGACCGGCACGGCCTGTTCGCCCGCTGCGTCCGCACGGTCCCGATCGAGTAGCACGGTGCCGGAACGGTGATGGTCACCACACGATCGCGTGTGGACACGTCATTACTGTCCTGACATAGAGTCACTGTAAGGAACGGCGCCCGACGGTGCCAGGATGCCGAGCATGCAGGCAGAAGCCGAGACCGAGATCTCCGTCATCGTCTGCACCCACAACAGGCCGGAAACGCTTGCCCTCCTGCTCGCTTCCCTCGATCCGCAGATGGCGGGCCTGCCGGTCGAGCTCGTCGTCGTCGACAGCGCCAGCCGGCCGGAGGCGGCCGCGGCGGCGGAGCGCATGGTCGGCGCGATCGCCGGCGCCCGCCTGGTGCGGGTCGAGCAGCCGGGCGTCTCGCTCGCGCGGAATGCCGGCATCGCCCAGGCATCCGCCCCCTGGATCGCCTTCCTCGACGACGACGAGGTGCCGGCGGCGGATTGGCTGGCGCAGGCGCAGGCGCTGATCCGGCGGCTGCCGGCCGATTGCGCGATCTGCGGCGGCAACGTCCGGCCGGTCTATCCGAAGGGCCCGCACCCGGCGATCGGCCCGCGCTGGTCGGCCTATCTCAGCACCATCCTGCGGGACGGCGAGTTCGACCAGACCGAGGACCTGCAATTCGGGATCGGCCATAGCCTGGTGCGCACGGCTGCGCTGTATGCGGTTCCGGGCTTCGACGAGCGGCTCGGGCGCCATGGCGGCAGCCTGCTCAGCGGCGAGGAGGTGCTGCTGGCCGAGCAGCTCATGCTCGCCGGCTGGCGGATCTGGCATTCCGACCGCATCGAGGTCGGCCACATCATCGAGCCGGAGCGGCTGACCACCGGATGGGTGCGGCGGCGCGCCTATTGGGAAGGCGTGACCAGCGCCCGGATGCTCGGCATCCACGACCGCGGGGCGCTGCACCGGAAGGCGGCGCGGGTCGCGGCCAAGGCGGGCCCGCTCGGGGTCGCCGCCCTCGTCGCGCCCAACCTGCGGGAGCTTCGCCTGCGCTTCGCCTTCGCCTCCGGCTTCCTCTCGGGCTATGTCCGGCAGGTCGCGGCCGATCCCTTCGGCCGGGTCAGCGCATCTCCTCGACCGGCGTCACGCCCATCACCGCAAGTCCGGCGCGGATCACGCCCGCGGTCGCGGCCACCAGCGCCAGCCGCGCACGCGTCGCCTCCGGCTCGTCCTCCCGGATGAAGCGGAGCGTCGCGTCCTCCCGCCCCCGGTTCCAGAGGGCGTGGAAATCGCCGGCGAGGTCGGCCAAATAGAAGGCGACGCGATGCGGCTCCCGCGCTTCGGAGGCCGCTTCGATCAGCCGCGGGAAGGCCAGGATGCGGCGGAGCAGCGCCAGCTCCGCCAGGTCGGTCAGCGCCGCGAGCGGCGCCTCGGCCAGCGCCCCGGCCGCCGGCTCGCCGGCCTGGCGCAGCACCGAGCGGCAGCGGGCATGGGCGTATTGCACGTAGAAGACCGGGTTGTCGCGCGACTGCTCGATGACGCGATCGAGGTCGAATTCCATCTGCGCGTCGGATTTGCGCGTCAGCATGGTGAAGCGCACCGCATCCCGCCCGACCTCCTCGATCAGGTCGTGGAGCGTGACATAGGTGCCGGCGCGCTTGGACATGCGCACCGGCTCGCCGCCCTTCAGCACATGGACGATCTGGGTCAGCACCACCTCGAGCGGCACGCGTCCGCCGGAAAGGGCCGCGACGGCCGCCTGCATGCGGCGGACATAGCCGCCATGATCGGCGCCCCAGACATGCACGAGTGCACCAAAACCGCGTTCCAGCTTGTGCAGGTGGTTGGCGATGTCGTTGGCGAAGTAGGTCCCGGTTCCGTCGGACCTGCGGAGCGCGCGGTCGACCTCGTCGCCGAACTTCGTCGCGCGGAACAGGGTCTGCGGCCGCGGTTCCCAATCCTCGGGCGTCTTGCCCTTGGGCGGCTCCAGCACGCCGACATAGATCAGGCCCTCGGCGTCGAGCTTCGCCTCGGCCTCGGCGAGCTTGCCGTCGCGCACCAGCGCCGCTTCGCTCACGAAGACGTCGTGGCGGACGCCGAGCAGCGCGAGGTCCTCGCGGATCGCCTCCAGCATGCGGGCGACGGCGAAGTCGCGGACGGTGTCGAGCCAGAGCACGGGCTCGGCCGGCCGCTTGCCGGGTGCGGCGAGCGCCTCGCCATGCTGCGCCGCCAGCGCCTGTCCCACCGGGACCAGGTAGTCGCCGCGGTATTGCAGCCCGCCCGGCACCGCGGCCGCATAATCCTCCTCCGTCAGCTCCGTGCCGATCGCCTGGAGGTAGCGCCAATAGGCGGCGTAGCCGAGCGCCTGCACCTGCGCGCCGGCATCGTTGACGTAGTATTCCTTGGTCACGTCCCAGCCGGCCTTGGCGAACAGGTTCGCGAGCGCGTCGCCGACCACGGCGCCGCGGCAATGCCCGACATGCATGGGCCCGGTCGGGTTGGCCGAGACATATTCGACGTCGACGCGGCGGCCGGCGCCGATCGCGGCATCGCCGTAGCGGTCGCCGGCGCGGAGCACCGCGGGCAGCCGCGCCCGGAGCCAGTCTTCCCGCAGGCGGAGATTGACGAAGCCGGGGCCGGCCGGCGCCGCTTCCGCGACCATCGGCAGCTGGGCCAGGGCCGCGGCCAGCCCCGCCGCGATCGCCTGCGGCGCCTGGCGGGCCGGCTTGGCCGCGACCAGCGCGGCGTTGGTCGCCATGTCGCCATGCGCGGCATCGCGCGGCGGCTCCACCAGGATGCGCGCGAACACCTCCTCCGGCAGGCCAGGATGGAGCGCGCGCATCGCGCGGCGCACCTCGTCGGTGAGGGAGGCGAAGATATGAGGTTCGGTCATGGTCACTCAGCCCGGGATGTCGGGATCGGTCAGCCGGCGATGCTCCTCGAGCGCGAAGCGGTCGGTCATGCCGGCGATATAGTCGCAGACGGTCAGCGCGCAGCCGCGGCTGCCGGCATCGCCGGCTCGCGCCTGCCAGGCGGCGGGCAGCATCTGCGGGCTGCCATGCAGCAGCGTGAAGACGAGCTGCAGCACCCGCCGCGACTTCGCCATCGAGCGGTTGACCCGCCAATGCCGGTACATGCGGGTGAACAGGAAGCGGCGCACCGCGGTATTGGCCTCCGCCATCGCCGGGGAGAAGGCGACGACCGGTGCCGCGGCGGCGCGGATATCCTCGGCCGAGCGTGGCGCGAGTGCGGCGATGCGGCGGCCGGTTTCGGCCACCACGTCCATCACCATGCGGTTGATGACGCGGCGGATCATCTCGGGCGCCAGCCGGTCGGCGGGCGCGCCGGCCGCCGCCTCCCGCGCCTCGGCCAGCGCCTCTCCGAGCAGCGGCAGCGCCGCCACCTCGTCGAAGGTGAACAGCCGGGCGCGCAGCCCGTCATCCAGGTCGTGGTTGTTGTAGGCGATGTCGTCGGCGATCGCCGCCACCTGCGCCTCGGCCGAGGCATGGCTCCGGAGCTCGAGCGGGTGCCGCCGGTCGTATTCGGCGATGTAGGGCGGCGGGCTCACCAGCGGGCCATTGTGCTTGGCCAGCCCCTCCAGCGTTTCCCAGGTGAGGTTCAGCCCGTCGAAGCCGGCATAGCGCGTCTCCAGCAGGGTGACGGCGCGGAGCGACTGGGCGTTGTGGTTGAAGCCGCCATGCGGCTTCATCATCGCATCCAGCGCCTCTTCCCCGGCATGGCCGAAGGGCGGGTGGCCGAGGTCGTGGGCGAGCGCCAGGGCTTCGGCCATGTCCTCGTCCAGCGCCAGGCGCCGCGCGATCGAGCGGGCGATCTGCGCCACCTCGATGCTGTGGGTCAGGCGGGTGCGGAAATGGTCGCCCTCGTGGAAGACGAAGACCTGGGTCTTGTATTGCAGGCGCCGGAAGGCGGTGGCGTGGATGATGCGGTCCCGGTCGCGCTGGAAGGGCGAACGCTGGTCGCCCGCCGGCTCGGGGTGGAGCCGGCCGCGCGACGCATCGGGCCTGACGGCCCAGGGAGCACGCTGGCTGGACATGGCGCGGCCCGTAGCACCCTTCCCGCCGGCCCGGCAACCGAAGCGCCGGGGCCGGCAGGCCATGCATTCAAAAACAGGACGATCCGTCCTATCTTGGGGGCCAGGAGATTCAGCATGCCCGACGGCGCCCTCGCCCAGAGCTTCCGCGTCACCCAAGCCGCCGCCGCCCAGGTCGCCGAGATCGCGGCCCGCGAAGGCAAGCCCGGCGCCGGGCTGCGGCTTGCTGTCGAGGCCGGCGGCTGTTCCGGCTTCCAGTACCGCTTCGCGATCGAGGATGCGCCGGCGGCCGACGACCTCGTCATCGATGGCGGCCCGGCGCGGGTCTTCGTCGACCCGGTCTCGCTCGACCTGCTGGCCGGCGCCGAGCTCGACTGGGCGGAGGAACTCATCGGCGCGCATTTCGCGATCCGCAACCCGCAGGCGAGCTCCAGCTGCGGCTGCGGCACCTCCTTCGCCATCACCTGACGCGCGCGTCTCCGGATGCGGCTCGCGAGCTTCAACGTCAATTCGATCCGGAAGCGTGCGCCGCATGTCGCGCGCTTCCTGGAGCGCGCGCAGCCGGACCTGCTGTTCCTCCAGGAGCTGAAGTGCCAGACCGCCGAGATGCCCTGCCTCGATTTCGAGGCGCTGGGCTACAAGGCGCATGCGGTCGGCCAGACCGGCGGACGCAACGGCGTCGCGGTGCTGGCCCGCATCCCCTTCGAGGTGGTGGCCGAGCGCCTGCCCGGCGAGGATGACGACGCCCAGGCCCGGTACATCGAGGTCGCGGCGAGTGGGATCCACGCCGCCGGCATCTATCTGCCGAACGGCAATTCCGGCGGCGCCGAGGGCTATGCCTACAAGCTGCGCTGGATGGAGCGCCTGCGCGGCGTGATCGAGGCTCGGCTCGATGCCTTCACGCCCTTCGCGGTGCTCGGCGACTACAATGTCTGCCCGACGGAGAACGACCTCGCACCCGGCGCGCTGCCGCCGACCGATGCGCTGGTGCGGCCGGAAAGCCGGGCCGCCCTCCGGTCGATGATCAATCCCGGCATGACCGACGCACTGCGCGCGCTGGTCCCGGACGAACGGGTCTACACCTATTGGGATTACGGCCCGGCCTTCGAGCAGAACCGGGGCTTGCGCATCGATCATGCGCTGCTGTCGCCCGAGCTCGCCGACCGGCTTTCAGCCTGCACAGTCGACACGGCGCCCCGCAGCGAGGAGCAGCCTTCCGACCACACCCCGCTGCTGGTGGAGCTTCAGTAACCCGGGCGCACCGTCACCGCGGCGCCGGGCGGCGCGACGTAGACCGGCGGCGGCGCGACATAGGTCGTGGTGGGCGCAGGCTCGACATAGGTGGTCCGGGGCGCGGGCTCGCGCACCACGACGCGATTGAAAGCGCAATGGCCGGGTGGGAACGCGCCCGCTGACGCCAGGGTTTCAGAAGGTGACGGGAACTCGCGGGCCTCAGGCGCCCATGGCGCGCAGGATCGCGTGCCCGCCTTCGCCGGCCCGTGCTGCCCATTCCTGCGCGAGGCGCGCGCCGGCCTCCCGCAGCGTGGCCAGGAGGGCGGGCGGCGGCGGCGCGACCTCCATCCCCTCCTGCGCCATGCGGCGCTTGGCCTCCTCATCGGCTTCCCGGCTTGCCGCCCAGCCCTTGGGCTCCGCCTCGGCGGCCGCAGCGGTGACCGTGGCCTGGGTCGCAGGATCGAGGCGTCGCCAGGCCCGTTCGCTGATCACCACCGCATTGCGCGGGTGCCAGGAATCCATCGCGTAGAAGATGCGCGCGAACTCCCAGGCGCGCGTGTCGACGCCGGTCGGGGAGGAGGTGATCATCGCCGTGACGATGTTCGTCATGAAGGCCTGCGACACCTCCCCCGACTGCACCAGGGTCGGCACCGCGCCGACGAGCTCCGCCAGGCGAGATGAGGCGGGCGTCGGCGTGCGCATGCGCAGGCCACGCAGATCCTCGGGCCCGGTCACCGGGCGCTTGGCGTAGAAGCCCTGCCCGGGCCAGGGCACGGAATAGAGCATCCGCAGCCCGATCTGCGCGAAGCGCCGTTCGAGGAACGGCTTCTGCGCCTCGTAGAGCCGCCGGGCCGCGTCATACCCGACCGCGAGGAAGGGGATCGCGTCCGCCTCCATGATCGGATCCTCGTTCCCGTGCAGCGAGAGCAGGATCTCGCCCATCTGCACCTGCCCCTGCTGCACCGCGCGCCGGATGCCGGAGAAGGCGATCAGCGCGCTGTTGGTGTGCAGCCGGATATCGAGCCTGCCCTCGGTGCGGCGGCGCAGATCATCGGTGAAGTCGCGCAGCGTGCGGGTGTGGAAGTTGGAGTCGAGGAAGCCGGTCGGCAGATCCCAGCGCTCCGTCGCCTGGGCACTGGCTGGGGGAGCAAGCAGCAGGCCGGGTGCTGCCAGGACCGCCCGGCGCCGCAGCGCCGCACGGCCGACGGGGTGACGCTCGCGCATGCCGCTCTCCTTTCGATCGGGTGCGTCAGATGTCGGCGTAGGTGTGGGTCTCCGCCGCGCCTCCGGGCTGGGTCACGGCGCCGAGATAGGCCGGCCCCACGGTCTGGGCGTATTTCCAGAGCACGCCGGAGTTGTAGTCGGTCCGCCGCGGCGTCCAGGCGGCGCGGCGGGCGGCGATCTCGGCGTCCGGCAGCATCATGTCGATGGTGCCGGCCTCGGCGTCGATCACGATGCGGTCGCCGTTGCGCAACAATGCGATCGGGCCGCCGACCGCGGCCTCCGGCCCGACATGGCCGATGCAGAAGCCGCGCGTCGCGCCGGAGAAGCGGCCATCGGTGATCAGCGCCACCTGCTCGCCCATGCCCTGGCCGTAGATCGCACTCGTCGTCGACAGCATCTCCCGCATGCCCGGCCCGCCCTTCGGCCCCTCGTAGCGGATGACGATGATGTCGCCCGGCTTGTAGGCGCGCATCTCGACCGCCTTGAAGGCATCCTCCTCGCAATCGAAGCAGAGGGCGGTGCCTTCGAAGCGGAGCGTCTTCATCCCCGCGATCTTCACGATCGCCCCTTCCGGCGCCAGGTTGCCCTTGAGGTCGACGACGCCGCCGATCGGCGAGATCGGGTCGGCGACGGTGCGGATCACGTCCTGGTCCTTCGGGAACACGACGTCCCTGTGATTCTCGGCCAGCGTCTTCCCGGTCACCGTCATGCAGTCGCCGTGCAGCAGCCCGCCATCGAGCAGCGCCTTGATGATCACCGGCACGCCGCCGACCTTGAAGACGTCATAGGCGACGTAGCGGCCGCCGGGCTTGAGGTCGGCGATGTGCGGCGTGCGGCGCATGATCTCGGCCACGTCCTGCAGCGTGAAGCGGATGCCGCATTCATGCGCGATCGCCGGCAGATGGAGGCCCGCATTCGTCGAGCCGCCGGTGGCGCCCACGATCACCGCGGCATTCTCCAGCGCCTTCAGCGTGACGATGTCGCGCGGGCGGAGGTTGCGGCGGATCAGCTCCACCACCGCCTTGCCGCTTTCATAGGCCCAGTGATCGCGGTCGAGGTCGGGCGCCGGGGCGCCGGCGGAATGCGGCAGCGCGAGGCCGATCACCTCGCTGATGCACGCCATGGTATTGGCGGTGAACTGGCCGCCGCAGGCGCCTTCGCCCGGGCAGGCATGGCGCTCGATCTCGCAGAGGCGCTCTTCCGACATCAGCCCGGCGGCGTGCTGGCCGACCGCCTCGAAGACGTCGACGACGGTGACGTCGCGGCCCTCGAAGCGGCCCGGCATGATCGAGCCGCCATACATGAAGACGCTCGGCACGTTGAGGCGGGTCATCGCCATCATCAGCCCGGGCAGCGACTTGTCGCAGCCGGCCAGGCCGACCAGCGCGTCGTAGCAATGGCCGCGCATCGTGAGCTCGACCGAGTCCGCGATCACCTCCCGCGACACCAGGGAGGATTTCATGCCCTGGTGGCCCATGGCGATGCCGTCGGTCACCGTGATGGTGGTGAATTCGCGCGGGCTGGCGCCGGCTTCCTTGACGCCGCGCTTGGTCGATTGCGCCTGGCGCGAGAGCGCGGTGTTGCAGGGTGCGGCTTCGTTCCAACACGTCGCCACGCCGACGAGGGGGGCGGCGATGTCGTCGGCCGTCATGCCCATGGCGTAGTAGTAGGAGCGGTGCGGCGCACGCTCCGGCCCGATCGTCACGTGCCGGCTCGGCAGCCTCGACTTGTCCCACTGGGTCATGGCGGCGGCGTTCCCCTGGTCATGGATTGATGCGCGCGAGGGCGGCGTCGAGCCGCGCGATCTCGGCCCGGAAGGTGGTCAGGCGCTCGCGGTTCTCCTCGACCACCTCCTCCTTCGCGCGGGCGACGAAATCCGGGTTGGCGAGCTTGGCCTCGGTCTTGGTCGCCTCGGCCGCCAGCTTGCCGCGCTCCTTCGCCAGGCGCGCGCGTTCGGCGGCGAAGTCGATGATGCCGGCGAGCGGCAACATCGCCGTCGCCTCGCCGACCACGAATTGCGCGACGCCGGCCGGCGCCTCGCCTTCGAGCGGCGTCAGTTCGGTGACGCGGCCGAGCCGCCGGATCGCCTCGATCCAGCGCGCGGCGCGATCGAGCGTCGCGGGTTCCGCGCCTTGCAGCAGCAGCGGTGCGGTGACCGAAGGCGGCACGTTCATCTCCGAGCGCACGGCGCGAAGGTCGCCGATCAGCGCCACCACCCAATCGAGCTCGGCGCGGGCTTCCGCTGCCCCTTCGACCGCGACCGCATCCGGCCATTCGGCGCGGATCAGGCTGCCCGCCTCGCCATAGCCGAAGCGGTCCCAGAGCTCCTCGGTGATGAAGGGCATCGCCGGGTGCAGCAGGCGGAGGATGACGCCGAGCGTGTGCTGCGCGACGCCCCTGATCTCCGCCTTCTCGGCACCGTCCGGCCCGTTCAGCACCGGCTTGGCGAATTCCAGGAACCAGTCGCAGAAGCCGTTCCACACGAAGCGGTAGGAGGCCTGCGCGTAGTCATCGAAGCGGTAGCTCTCGAGCGCCGCGGAGGCATCGGCGACCGCGCGGTTGGTCGCGTCCACCAGCCAGCGCGCGAGGGGCGTGCGGACCGCGGCCGGATCGAAGCGCGGATCCGGCGCGATGCCGTTCATCTCCAGGAAACGGGCGGCGTTCCAGAGCTTGGTCGCGAAGGCGCGGTAGCCCTCGACCCGCTGCCGCCCGAGCTTCACGTCGCGTCCCGGGCCGGTCAGCGCGCAGATCGTGAACCGCACCGCATCGGCGCCATAGGCGTCGATCAGCTCCAGCGGGTCCATGACGTTGCCCTTCGACTTCGACATCTTCTGCCCGCGCTCGTCGCGCACCAGGCCGTGGATGTAGATGTCGCGGAACGGCACCTCGCCCATGAAGTGCATGCCCATCATCATCATCCGGGCGACCCAGAAGAAGATGATGTCGAAGCCGGTCACCAGCACGTCGCCCGGGTAGTATTTTGCCAGCTCCGGCGTCTTCTCGGGCCAGCCCAAGGTGCTGAAGGGCCAGAGCGCGCTGCTGAACCAGGTGTCGAGCACGTCGGGGTCGCGTTCCAGCGCGACGTCCTGCCCGAAATGCGCGCGCGCCTGCGCCTTCGCCGCCTCCTCGTCGCGGGCGACGAAGATCCGGCCGTCCGGCGCATACCAGGCCGGGATGCGGTGGCCCCACCAGAGCTGGCGCGAGACGCACCAGGGCTCGATGTCGCGCATCCAGGCGAAGAAGGTGTTCTCCCACTGCCTGGGGTGGAAGGTCATGGCGCCGCTCTCGACCGCCCTGATCGCCGGCTGGGCGAGCGTCTTCGCGTCGCAATACCATTGCCAGGTCAGCCGCGGCTCGATCGGCACGTCGCCGCGGTCGCCATGCGGCACTGCGTGGGTGTGCGGCTCGATCTTTTCGACGAGGTCGAGCTCCTCGAGCTTCGCCACGATCGCCTTCCGCGCCGCGAAGCGGTCCTGGCCTTGAAGCGACTCAAGGAAAGACTGCTCCGACATCCCGTCCATCGGCCGGAAGTCTGACCATGTCTCGTCAAGTTCGACGTGTCCTTCGCCATTCAAGACACTCGGCATCGCAAGCCCATGGCGGCGCCCGACCTCGAAATCGTTGAAGTCGTGGGCGGGGGTGATCTTGACCGCGCCGCTGCCCTTCTCCGGGTCGGAGTATTCATCCGCCACGATCGGGATGGCGCGGCCGACCAGCGGCAGGATGGCGCGCTTGCCCACCAGGTCGCGGAAGCGCTCATCGTCGGGATGCACCGCGATGGCGGTATCGCCGAGCATGGTCTCGGGCCGCGTGGTGGCGACGGTGATGAAGCGGCCGGGCTCGCCTTCCACCGGGTAGCGGAGGTGCCAGAGGCTGCCCTTCACATCGCGGCTCTCGACCTCGAGGTCGGAGATCGCGGTCTGCAGCTTGGGGTCCCAGTTCACCAGCCGGCGGTCGCGGTAGATCAGCCCCTGCTCGTGGAGCGTCACGAAGACTTCCCGCACCGCGGTCGAGAGGCCGTCATCCATGGTGAAGCGTTCGCGCGGCCAGTCGAGCGAGGCGCCGAGGCGGCGGAGCTGGCGGGTGATGGTGCCGCCCGATTCCGCCTTCCACTGCCAGACGCGGTCGAGGAAGGCGTCGCGGCCGATGTCGCGGCGGTCCTTGCCTTCGGCCCCGAGCAGCCGTTCCACCACCATCTGGGTCGCGATGCCGGCATGGTCGGTGCCCGGCTGCCAAAGGGCATCCCTGCCCTGCATCCGCCGCCAGCGGGTCAGCGTGTCCTGGACGGTCATGGTCAGCGCATGGCCGACATGCAGGCTGCCGGTGACGTTGGGCGGCGGGATCATGATGGTGAAGGGCGCGGCATTGCCCTCGGGGCGCGCGCCGAAGGCGCCCGCCTTCTCCCAGCCCTCATAGAGACGCTGTTCGACGGCGGCGGGATCGAAATTCTTCTCGAGCATGGGCGCATCCCTTCCGCGCGCCCGGCCCTACGTCAAGTGCCGACGACCAATGAAGCGGATCGGTTCGCTCGACCGATCCGAGGCCGCGAACGCGGCCCGCCGCCGGTGCGGCGACGCCAAGCGGCCGGAGGCCGCGCCCGGCGCCTGAGAGGCATCCGATGACCGCAGGGCCGATTGGCCCGGAGGTCTGAATCGGATGCCCGACTTACAAGGGCGAGGTCTAGGAAAGCGCCCGGCCCACTACCCGCTCGATCTCGGTGCGGACCAGGCGTTCGACCATCGGCGGCAGGTGCTCGTCCAGCCAGGCCTTGAGCAGCGGGCGCATCTCCTCCCGCACCAGGTCCTCGAGCGTCGGGCCGCCGCCGCGATGGACGGCGGTGTGGCGGTCGGCGCTGACGGCGCGGAGCAGGCTGCCGACCGAGGCGGCGGCGGCCGCCGCCGCGGCCGGGGCCAGCAGGTTGGTGGTGTCGGGCTCGGGCGGTGCCGCGGCGGGCGGCGGGACGGGTTCGGTCATGGGTTCCGGCTCCGGCTCCGGCGGTGGGGCGGGCGGCGCCGCCGCCTCGACGGGCGGCGGGGGGGGCTCGGCCGGCGGCGGTTCGTTCACCGGCAGCGGCGGCGGCTCGGCGGGTGCCGCCACGGCAGCCGGCGCGTCGGCGCCGACCAGCATCGCCTCGGTGAGCGCGAAGGGCTCGGGCTCGGCGGGCGTCGCCGGCGGCGGCGCCTCGTCCTCGTTCAGGATGCGGCGGATGGACGCCAGGATGTCCTCCATCGAGGGATCGCCCTGCGGCGCTCCCGGCGGCCCCGGCTTCCGATCCGCCCCGCTCATGGCCGCGATGCCTCCGCCGGCGGGACCGGGGCGACCGGCGCGACGGCGACGCCCGAGAGGTCGCCGGTGCCCGCCCAGCGGTTCCGCACCGCCCGGTAATAGGCCTCCATGTCATAGGCCTGGACCGGCAGGCTGAGGTCGCGCGTGTTGAGCCGCCCGACCGAGGCCGCCAGCGAGTAGGAGGCGGTGACGACGTTGGCCAGGGCCTGCACCAGGTTGACGCGGGCGATCAGCAGCTCCTGCTCGGCGTTCAGCACGTCGAGCGTGGTGCGGCTGCCGACGACCGCCTCGCGCTGGACGCCGTCGAGCGCGATTTCGGCGGCGCGTATCTGGGCGCGCACCGAATCGACCTGGGCGCGGGCGGCGGCCAGCGTCTCCCACGCCGCCTGGGCCTGCTGCCGCGCCTGGAGGCGGGCATCGTCGATCGCGGCGCGGGCCTGCTGCGCCTGCTGGCGCGCCTGGCGCACCAGCGAATGCTCGGCGCCGCCCTGGTAGAGCGGCACCGTCAGCGTCGCGGTCACCTGGCTGCCGGTCGCCCGCGTGCCGCGGCTCTGGGTGTTGTCGTTGCGGAAGATCTGCGCCTGCAGGCTGGCCTGCGGCAGCAGGGTGCTGAACTGCACGTCGATGAAGTCCCGCGCCGCCGCTTCGTCGAACAGCGCCGCGACCACGGTCGGGTTGTTGAGGCCGGCGCGCTCCACCGCGTCCTGCGCGGTGCGGGTCGGCGGCGAGAGCGGCTGCGGCGGCGTCAGCCGCACCGGCACCGCACCGATCTGGCGCTGGAACACGGCGCGCGAGGTCTGCAGGTTGCCCTCCGCCTGGGCGCGGTCGGCCCGCGCCCCGGCCAGCCGGCTTTCCGCCTGGGCCACGTCGGTGCGGGTGATCTCGCCCACCCGGAAGCGCTCGTTGGTCGCCTGCAGCTGCCGTGACAGCACCGAGACGTTGTTGGTGCGGAGCCGCAGCAGCTCCTCGTCGCGGATGACGTTGACGTAGGCGGTCACGCTGTCCTGGAAGACCTGCTGCTCGGTCGCGAGCAGCCGGGCGCGCTGGGCATAGACCTGGTTCTCGGCCCGCCTGGTCTGCGCGACCGTGCGGCCGCCGCGATAGAGCGGCTGGGTCACGGTGCCGGCCAGCGCCAGGCCGTCGCGGTTGATGTCGGTGTAGATCGACGTGCCGCGGCCGGATGGCGACCGGGCGGTCGCCTCGGTATAGCTGCCGCTGCCCGACATGGTGACCGTGGGCCGCCAGCCGGACAGCGCCTGGGGCACGTTCTCGTCGACGGCGCGGAGCTGGGCGCGGGCGGCGAGGAGCGAGGGGTTGTTGGCATAGGCTGCGGCAAGCGCCTGTTGCAGGGTCTGGCCCGCGGCAGGTGCTGCGTGCAGACCGAGCGACGCTGCCCCGCACAGCAGGGCGTAACGTAGAGCCGTCATCGGCGAAACAGTCTCCGGGTGGGGCAGCGCGCGGCCGGCCCCGTGAAGGACAAAGGTTGGCGCGACCCTAGCGCGCCCCTCCCCGGCAATGCCAGCGCCCCCGATCGGCCCGCGTTGGAACCGGCGCCTATGTGGCTTCGCTGCTCAGAATGTAAACTGGGCCTTCGGCTGGAAGGCCGGCAGTGCGACCGTCGCGCAATCGAAGGCCGGCGTGGTCGTGAAGCTCTCGCCGACGCGGCGGGTCAGGATGGCGTGGCGGGCCGGCGGCCGGTCCCGGAGCACGGTCGCGAGGCGGCCGCCCTCGGCGAGCTGTTCCAGGATCGACCGCGGTACCTCGGGCACTTCGCCCTCGATCAGGATGGCGTCGTAAGGGGTGCCGGCGGCGTGGCCCGCGACCGGCGAGGCCTCGATCAGCGTGATTTCGGCGGCCTCGGTCACCGCCGGCAGCGCCGCGCGGGCGATCGCGAGCAGCGCGCCGTCGTCCTCGACCGCGGTGACCGCGGCACCGATCCGGGCGAGCAGCGCCGCGCCGTAGCCGGTGCCGGCGCCGAGCACGAGCGCCTTTTCGCCGCGGCGGACCGCGAGCAGCTGCACGAGGCGGGCGAGCACCATCGGCTCCATCAGGGCGCGGCCGCCGGGCAGTGCCACGTCCTCGTCCTGATAGGCGCGGGGTGCGAGGCCGGGCGGCAGGAAGCGTTCGCGCGGCAGGTCGAGCATGGCGGCGATGATGCGCGGATCGGTCACCTTGTTGGGCCGCAGCTGGCCATCGACCATGAAGCGCCGCGCAGCGGCGAAGTGGGCGGTCATGTCGAGGGCTGCGGCGGCGTCCATGCGGGGCGGGTCCTTCGCGTTCGGCGGGGTTATAGGTCCGCGCCCGCCGGCCCGCCAAGCGGCGCTTGACCCGCGACGCGGCGACGGGGATAGAGGGGGCGCGTGCCGCGAGGCAACGATGGTCGGTTGGCCGAGTGGTTAGGCTCGGGACTGCAAATCCCGCCACGCCGGTTCGATTCCGGCACCGACCTCCAGCCCCCGGCGAAAGGGGGTTTCCATGGCCGCCGCTTCCGCGTTATACGGCGCGCCCGGCTGATCCCCGATAGCTCAGTTGGTAGAGCAAGGGACTGTTAATCCCTGGGTCGTAGGTTCGAGTCCTACTCGGGGAGCCATGCCTTTTTCTGCGCTACGGCGCGATATTGCGCGCCAGCGTGCGATTTTTCCCTACGCTACGGTACTCCTACACCCCGCAGGCATAACGCCAGTGTAGGACCGCGAGAGCGATACGCGCCACGGCCGCCTATTCCTTCGGAACACCCTCCGCAGAATCGACGGCCCTAACGCGAAAATACATGTGATCAGCGGCAGATTTCGGCTTTGCGCCAACAGTAGGCTTTGACTGACTGCCGAATAGCAAGACGTTGCGCGGGCGTAGCACCGGTAATGCCATCACTGCGGTGCACTCAGGGGCATGCTGGCTTATGCTGAAGTTGGATAACTGATGGCACCGCTTCCGGTGGAGTGGGTCCGCAGCAGGCATTTTCGTCCCCCCGAAATCGACCTTATTGCAAAGAAGACCCCGTTGCACTATCGGCCAAAATGACCAAAATGGTGGTCTGAATGCTCGAGAATCGCGCCATGAAAATCCTGAGCGCTAAAGACGCGAAGTACGGCTTCGGCCGACTTATAGACCTAGCACGCGCCGAACCGGTGTTGGTCGCTAAGCATGGTCGGCCAGTGGTGGTGGTGATGGCAGTGGAGGAATACGAGAGATTGAAGGTTAGCGACGTTAGTGGAGAGGATAGTAATTTGACCAGAAACAAGACGGTCCACCCAACTGACATTGAAAAGAACTGAGCTGCATCAATGGCAATGGTAACTCCCGAACGCGATCTAGAAGCGAATTTGGTCAACAAGCTCCGAGAGCTGAAGTATGAATACCGTTCGGACATTCGCGACCGAGAAACTCTCGAGCAAAATTTTCGCACGAAGTTCGAGGCGCTTAATCGCGTTAGCCTCACTGATTCCGAATTCACTCGCCTACTCGGCGAGATCGTCACGCAGGATGTCTTTATCGCTGCCCGTATTCTCCGCGAGCGCAATACCTTTACCCGTGATGATGGCACGCCGCTCAACTACACCCTCGTCAACATTAGGGATTGGTGCAAAAACTCGTTTGAGGTGGTTAGCCAGCTCCGCATTAACACAAACAATAGCCATCATCGGTATGACGTCATTCTGTTGATCAATGGCGTTCCGGTTGTTCAATTTGAACTAAAGACTCTCGGCGTAAGCCCGCGTCGTGCCATGGAACAGATCGTCGAGTACAAGAACGATCCCGGCAACGGCTATACCAAGACAATCCTGTGCTTTCTGCAGCTTTTCGTCGTCAGCAACCGCGATAGGACGTTCTATTTCGCGAACAACAATGCCCGGCACTTCGCCTTCAATGCCGAAGAGCGTTTTCTGCCGGTCTACGAGTTCGCGGATGTCGACAACAAGAAGATTGTCCATCTCGACAGCTTTGCCGAGACCTTCCTCGTCAAGTGCACGCTCGGCCAGACGATCAGCCGCTACATGGTTCTGGTTGCAAGCGAGCAGAAGCTCCTGATGATGCGGCCCTATCAGGTCTACGCGGTGAAAGCGATCGTCGACTCCATCGCGCAAGACTGCGGCAACGGCTACGTCTGGCATACGACGGGCAGCGGCAAGACGCTGACTTCCTTCAAGGCCTCAACGCTCCTGAAGGACAATCCGGACATCGAGAAGTGTCTCTTCGTCGTGGACCGGAAGGATCTCGATCGGCAGACACGCGAGGAGTTCAACAAGTTCCAAGAAGGCTGCGTCGAGGAAAACACCAACACCGCATCCCTTGTTCGCCGTCTCCTTTCGGACGACTACGCCGACAAGGTCATCGTCTGCACGATCCAGAAGCTCGGCCTCGCGCTGGACGAAAACAGCAAGCGCAACAAGCAGCAGAAGAAGGACGGCAAGAAGAGCTTCAAGGAGCAGTTAGAGCCGCTGCGCGAAAAACGCATCGCGTTTATCTTCGACGAATGCCATCGCTCGCAGTTCGGCGAGAACCACCAGGCCATAAAGGAATTCTTCCCGCTCGCCCAGCTCTTCGGCTTCACTGGAACACCCATCTTCGATCAGAACGCGGCCCAGCACAAGATCGAGGACACGCAGGCTAGTATGAAGACGACGGAAGACCTATTCCAGCAACGTCTTCACACCTACACGATCACTCACGCCATCGAGGACGGCAACGTCCTTCGGTTCCACGTCGACTATTACAAGCCACAGAGCAAGACCGTGCCCAAGCCGGGCGAACCGCTGGCCAAGCGGGCCGTGATCGAGGCGATTCTCGACAAGCACGATGCTGCCACCGGGCAGCGCCGGTTTAACGCCCTGCTCGCCACGGCGTCGATCAATGACGCTATCGAGTATTATGCCCTATTTAAGACTATGCAGGCCGAAAAGCAGGCCGCCGATCCGAACATCCGGCCGCTGAACATCGCCTGCGTCTTCTCCCCGCCAGCTGACGGCAATCCTGATGTCAAGCAAATTCAGGAGGACTTGCCACAGGAGAAGGAAGACAATGCCGTCGAGCCGGAGAAGAAGAAGGAATGTCTGAAGGCGATTCTGAATGACTACAATGATCAATTTGGCACTAACCACAAGATCGGCGAATTCGATCTGTATTATCAGGATATCCAGAAGCGCATCAAAGATCAGCAGTGGCCGGAAGACGACTTGCGCAAAGCGTATCCCAATCAGCCGCACCACAAGATCGACATCACGATCGTCGTGGACATGCTGCTGACGGGTTTTGACTCCAAATACCTGAATACCCTCTATGTCGACAAGAACCTGAAGCATCACGGCCTGATCCAGGCATTCTCGCGCACCAACCGCGTGCTGAACGCGACCAAGCCTTACGGCAACATCCTCGATTTCCGCCAACAGCAAGGCGCGGTCGATGCGGCCATCGCCCTCTTCTCGGGCGAGGCGTCCGCCGGGAAGGCGCGGGAAATCTGGCTCGTCGACAAGGCGCCGGTGGTCATCCAGAAACTGGAAACCGCGGTCCAGAAGCTCGATGCCTTCATGAGGTCGCAAGGCCTCGACTGCGCTCCCGAAGCTGTGCCCAACCTCAAGGGCGATGCGGCCCGCGCGGCCTTCATCGAGCATTTCAAGGAGGTCCAGCGGCTCAAGACCCAACTTGACCAGTACACCGACCTGACCGACGAAAACCGCGACACCATCGAACAGGTGCTGCCGCGCGACAACCTCTTGGGCTTCCGCGGCGCCTATCTGGAAACCGCTCAGCGACTTCGGGCGCCGCAGGGCAAGGGCCAAGACCAGGGCGATGGCAAGGTGGCGCAAGCAGCCGACCAGCTTGATTTCGAGTTCGTTCTCTTTGCCTCGGCCGTGATCGACTACGACTACATCATGGGCCTGATCGCCCGCTATTCTGAGGCGACACCTAGCAAGCAGAAGATGAGCCGCGGGGAGCTGATCGGCCTGATCCAGTCCGACGCCAAGTTCATGGACGAGCGGGAGGATATCGCGGGCTATATCAACACCCTCAATGCGGGCGAAGGCCTCAGCGAAAAGGCCATCCGCGAGGGCTATAGCCGCTTCAAGGCGGAGAAGAACGCGGCGGAGCTGGAAGGCATCGCGGGCAAGCACGGCCTTGCCGCCGACGCGCTTAATGGCTTCGTCGACGGCATACTGCAGCGGATGATCTTCGATGGCGAGTCGCTGACCGACCTCATGGAGCCCCTCGGCCTGAATTGGAAGGCGCGTCGGGTGAAGGAACTGGACCTAATGGCCGACCTGATGCCGCTGCTGCTCAAGCGCGCCGGTGGTCGCGAGATTTCGGGGCTGAGCGCTTATGAGCAGTAAGGGGAGATCGCCAGCTGCGACGGGCGAGGAGTCCGCCTTTCTACCCGGGCTGCGCTTTCCGGAGTTTGCCGGCCATCCGCTGCAGGATGTGCGGTTGGCGGATGCTACGGCGGAGAGCACCGAACGAAACGGCGCTGGTCAGGCCACATCGCAAATCATGGGGGTGTCCAAGGTCGAAGGCATCGTGCCCATGGAGGAACGCATCGTTGCGGTTGACACGGCGCGTTACAAATTCGTTCGCAAAGACTGGTTCGCCTACAATCCGATGCGGCTGGACATCGGCTCAATTGCTCGTTGGCAAGGTGACGACGACATTCTGGTTAGCCCGGACTATGTCGTATTCAAGTGCAAAGGCGCAGGCCCTCACAGGCTCGACCCCGCCTATCTTGATCAATTTCGCCGATCCGACGCCTGGGAGGAGTTTGTCTCGGAGAAGGGCGATGGAAGTGTTCGCGTGCGCATCTATTACAAGGATCTTGCGCGTCTTCAACTGGCGCTACCGTCTTTCCCCGAACAACAAAAGATCGCCGACTGTCTGGACTCGGCGGATGCGCTGATTGCCGCGCAAGGGCGGAAGGTGGAGGCGCTGAGAGCCCACAAGAAGGGCCTAATGCAGCAGCTCTTCCCCCAGGAAGGCGAAACCCAACCCCGCCTCCGCTTCCCAGAGTTTGAGGGGGCGGGGGATTGGGAGGAGGTCCCGCTTTCTAAACTGGTGAGCGCGCTGGACGCCGGTGTAAGCGTCAAGTCAGGTGATCGACGCGCGATGGGTCATGAAATTGGTGTGTTAAAGACGAGCGCTGTTACAAACGGAGTTTTCAAGCCATTTGAGAACAAGGTTGTATTCGATATTGAGGAAATTAGCCGCGTAAAGGAGTCGGTCCGCGCGGATACAATCATAATTAGTCGCATGAATACCCCCGCACTAGTTGGGACTAATGCATACGTTGCGGACGACTATACCAATATTTTCCTTCCTGATCGGCTATGGGCTGCCAAGTCCCGACCGGGTACATCGATGCACTTTGTGGCGTTGGTTTTAGGCTCCGACAAGGGGCGAGCTGCATTGTCGAATCTCGCAGGTGGAAGTTCTGGCTCCATGAAGAACATCTCCAAACCGGATGTTCTGGCACTTAAAATTATGGCTCCGTCACCAAGCGAACAGAGGCGCATCGCCGACTGCCTCGCCTACCTTGATGATCTCGTCGCCACTGAGACCCAAAAGCTCGACGCTTCTAAGACCCACAAGAAAGGGCTGATGCAGAAGCTCTTCCCCCGGGTCGTCGAGGACGATGCATGAACAAATACAAGAACCTGAAGTCGCTGGTCGGCCGGCTTCGTGCCGATCTCAACAACCCCACGAAGTCGATCTCGCTGCTATTGATTTACGCCTATAACCGCACCGGCAAGACGCGCCTGTCGATGGAGTTCAAGGACGCGGGCAAGCGCAAGACGAAGAAAAAGCCGAGCGCGACCCCTGACACCCTCTATTTCAACGCCTTCACCGAGGATCTGTTCGTCTGGGAAAACGACCTTGAAGGCGACAGCGTTCGCCGCCTGCAACTGAACGAGAAGTCGTCCTTCTTCAACGCGATGAGCGAACTCGCGTTGGACGAGACGATCGCCCAATATCTTTCGCGCTACGCCGACTTCGATTTCGACTTCACCTATAAGGAGGTTTCCGCAGACAACGGGACCGTCTCCAAGCCGGACTACGTGAGTTTCCGTAAAGGCGACGAGACCAACATCAAGGTGTCGCGCGGCGAGCAGAACATCTTCATCTGGTGTGTGTTCATGGCGATCTGCGAGCGGATGCTCGACGGCCATGTGTCATATCAGGGGAAGAATTACCTCTATATCGACGATCCGATCTCCTCTCTCGATGACAACAACGCGGTCTCCGTCGCCTGCGATCTGGCGAAACTCCTCCGCCGGGCGGCGACACGGAAGGATGTTGCGGGTGCGCCTGCGCCGATTAAGGTGGTCTTTTCTTCGCATCACTCCTTGTTCTTCAATGTGATGTGCAACGAAGTCGGCAGGCGGATCGACGGCGAGCCAAGGATCACCCACAAGCGCTATTTTCTGCACCGCCCGAGCGGCGACGACGCGTACACGCTACAGGTCACCGACGACACGCCCTTCTTCCACCACGTCGCCACTTTGGCTGAGTTGCAGCGCGCCGCCGATCTCGCCAAGGGAAAGCTTTACACCTTCCATTTCAACGCCCTACGCAGTGTCATGGAGAAAACGGCGTCTTTCTTCGGGCATTCGAGCATGGCCTTCTGCCTGAGGGCGCTCGACAATGAGGAAGACCGGGCGCTGTTTAGCCGTGCCCTGAATCTGCTCAGCCACGGCGCCTATGCGATCCATGAACCCACGGAAATGGGCGAGGACAACAAGGCACTGTTTCGGCGCATCCTGGGCGAATTCATCACGCGTTTTGAGTTCGCCCTGCCAGGCATTGTCGCCGCCCAATCTGCAATTCCGGCGCCCGCGCCCGCCGCAGAGGGAGCACCCACACAATGAGCGACCACAACCACAAACAGCTGGGCAAAACGCTCTGGAACATTGCCGATACGCTCCGCGGTGCGATGAACGCGGACGACTTCCGCGATTATATGCTGTCATTCCTCTTCCTGCGCTATCTCTCCGACAGTTACGACGTGGCCGCGAGGAAGGAGCTGGGGCGCGACTACCCCGATCCCAACGCGATCGGCAATGGCGGGCGCTCGCCCCTATCGGTCTGGTATACGCAGAATCCCGATGATGTGGCGGCGTTCGAAAAGCAGATGCGTCTTAAGGCGCACTACGTCATCAAGCCGGAACACCTCTGGACCAGCATCGCCTATATGGCGCGCACCCAGAATGACGATCTGCTTAGCACCCTGCAGACAGGCTTCAAATACATCGAGAACGAGTCGTTTGAGAGCACGTTCGGCGGCCTGTTCTCGGAAATCAATCTTGGCTCCGACAAGCTCGGGCGGACATACGCCGATCGCAACGCCAAGCTCTGTGCCATCATCACCGAGATCGCAAAAGGGCTCGCCGAGTTCTCGTCTGACGTGGACGCGCTGGGAGACGCCTACGAGTATCTCATCGGCCAGTTCGCCGCCGGCTCGGGCAAGAAGGCCGGCGAGTTCTATACCCCGCAACAGGTGTCAGACATCCTGTCCGCGATCGTGACGCTGGACAGCCAGGAACCCGCAACCGGGAAGAAAGAGCGCCTCGCCAGTGTTCTCGACTTCGCATGCGGTTCAGGGTCGCTGCTGCTGAACGTGCGCAAGCGCATGGGTCCGCACGGCATCGGCAGAATTTACGGCCAAGAAAAGAACATCACCACCTACAACCTCGCCCGCATGAACATGCTGTTGCACGGCGTGAAAGACACGGAGTTTGAAATCTACCACGGCGACACGCTGAATAATGACTGGGACATTCTGCGCGAATTAAACCCCGCGAAGAAGCCCTCCTTTGATGCCGTCGTGGCCAACCCGCCCTTCAGCTTGCGCTGGGAGCCGACCGAGGCGATGGGCGATGATGTGCGGTTCAAGAACTACGGGCTGGCGCCCAAGTCGGCCGCGGACTTTGCCTTCCTGCTGCACGGATTCCACTACCTGAAGGATGAGGGCGTGATGGCCATCATTCTCCCCCACGGGGTGCTATTCAGAGGCGGTGCGGAAGAGCGAATCCGAACCAAGCTGCTGAAAGATGGCCACATCGACACGGTCATCGGACTGCCTGCGAACCTGTTCTATTCCACCGGCATCCCTGTCTGCATCCTTGTGTTGAAGAAGTGCAAAAAGCCGGACGACGTGCTCTTCATCAACGCGGCAGAGCATTTCTTGAAGGACAAACGCCAAAACAAGCTAGGAGACGGCAAGAATGGAACGCCGGATCAGATCGGCAAGATTGTCTCCACTTACCAATTCCGCACGGAAGAGGACCACTATTCCAAGCGCGTAAGCATGGACCGAATTGCCGAGGAAGGCTTCAACCTCAACATCTCTCGCTACATCAGCACGGTTGTGGGCGAGGAAGAGATTGAGCTAGCCGAGACCCATCGGGAACTCGTTGAAATCGAAAAGCAGGTCCGCGAGGCAACGGCGAAGCACAATGCTTTCCTTATGGAATTGGGTCTGCCCTCCCTGCCGGGGGCTGATACCCGGCGCCTGAATGGCTGACTCGTGGTGTTGATCCGACGCGGGGGAGTGTGATTCATCGTTTGGCATGGCTTCGAGGAGCGGACCATGCCGGCGGTGATGATCCGGGAGGATGTACCGCGCGCTGAGTTGCGGCGGCTGGCCAGGGCGGAGGGTGATCCACGGGCGGCCCGGCGCCTGTTGGCCATTGCGGCAGCTTTGGAGGGGATGAGCCGAGAGGCTGCGGCGCGCTTGGCTGGGATGGATCGACAGACGCTGCGGGACTGGGTGATCCGCTACAATCGCGGCGGCCCTGCCGGGCTGTCGGACCGCTGGGGCGATGGCCGACCTTGTGGTAAGCGTCCGGCGAAGGCCCTTCGGCGAATTCAGGCGGCGGCGGCGGCCTGAGGCTGCGGTGTTTTCCAGTTCCAAGGCAGGAGCTGATCGAGGCGCGCGACGGGATGGTCCGCGATGCGGCGCAG